>OIZU01000010.1_pt1 | contig 203235 bp, 178 predicted proteins | sample 1588661 | NCBI WGS metagenome assembly OIZU01 (sample SAMN03283257) | human gut metagenome | biome: human-associated habitat; material: feces | host: Homo sapiens | place: USA | collected 2013 | reverse complement strand
TGGGCTTGTGTAATTCCTATCCTCTCAGCAAATTCATTTGTATCTCGCAAGCTTATCTTTCAATGGTTGAACATGGTAAAAATACCCCATCTAAAGCAGTAATCCGCTTAATAAGTCTCATATTTGAAGTCAAGGAATCTTGGATTATGACAGGAAAATAATATTGTTTTAACCGCTAATATGGAGGTGAATTTTTGTGGAATGGCTCTTTGTGGATGAGGTTTCAAAACGATATAGTTTAACTGAGAGAGCCATCCGCGAAAAAGCGTACAAAGGTGATTTCGGAGATTTAGATAAGGGATATCGATTGATCAAGGGAAAGGGCCGTGGCGGGAAGCAAATACAGATAGCATTGGAAAGTCTACCAAAAGCAGCGCAAGCCCGCTATCACGGCGAAAAGCAACCTCATGAGGACATTTTACAATACACTGGCAAGCAGCGCATCGAAGCCGACTTCCGCGCACTGGTGGTTCTGGAGTACCAGCATTCCAGGCTTTCGCCGAACGAATACGTTGCAAAATTCAACGGAGAAAACCCTCCAGAGGACGCGATCACCACAAGCAAGCTGTTCCGCTGGCAGAAACAATACAGAGAGGGCGGCATTGCCGGGCTGATCGATCAGCGCGGCGGCCACAACCGGGGGCAGACTTCCATTCTTATTAGCGAAATCCGCACGCTGAGAAAAATGCCAGAACGTTATCCTGTTATAGATGATCCTAATATTACAGCCCGGCCTTATCGAGTGCTGTATGTACCCAAATGGACTTTAGTGCTCTATCATATTGTCAACGACGAGGTATGGATTGACTACATAGTGGATGCACGGCAGAATTATAGTTGGATAATCAAATAAAAATCGCCCTTGGGATCACTTGTAGATACAGATGATTCCAAGGGCGTTTTTAGGCTTTTTCTCCCTAATCCCCTTCCGGAAAAAAATGCTCCAGAATGTTGTTGCAATCCTTGGACGTAAATCCCCACAGCACATTGCTAAGGGCTTCAATCGCTTCATCCCTGAAACGGTAATATGTACGATAGGAGATAAATTTTAAATGTGGACGCAGTGTTTCAATAATGTCCATCGTACTAATCGGCTCTTGTGGGGACAGGTAGATATAATACAAGACCCAGTAATATGTTTCGCCGTTTTTATGCTTTTCCCGCAGCAGTTCTACAGATGATTCCACCAATTTAAGCATTTTATTGGATCGCTCAATGCTCTTGGCATGATGTTCAATGACTGTCCCGTTTAATTCAGCGCCGGCCAAATATATCGAATCCAAAAATTCGTCGATAGAAGAGTTATACTCGATTTCAAAGCTCCTGCGAACCTGCTGCACGGATAGTTCCAAGCTCCATCCAACATCACGAAAATTTTTCAACAGCTTCCAAGTGTTGTGGAAAAGTGGATTATCCTTAATGTTTTCTTCGTATTTCTGCACCATATAGGAATTTTTCATTTGATGATCCTCCTAATCTTTTTAAACAAAAACAGGCTCCCCCATTTAAAATGGGGAGCCTGTTCGTAGTCGCAGTAGCATGAGCGTTTTCATAAGGAATCTGCTACTATGCATTGATTTTCATAGGCGGAACCACCTGCAATAGATGCAGATAACAGCATATGTATTTGTATTGTATGCACAAATATAGTTGAGAAACAGCCAGGGGGTGATGTTACATATTGCATGAAGTACCTAGCTACGAACCAAAAGGTCGGGGGTTCGAGTCCCTTCCAGCGCGCCAAGAGAAGCAGATTGTCAAAAGGCAATCTGCTTCTCTTTTTACAATTCCAGAGTCAAGCAGAAAAAATAGCCGGTAGGCTCTGCTCATGTGGGCAGGGTGAATTTTTTTCTTTCATGTGGTTATGGTAATCTTTGTTTTGTTATTCGCTTCGTAACAAAAAATACAGGCGCACTTTCCCTCCGTGCGCCTGTATTGCTTCTATTCTTTGGGAACAAGGCAGGCAATCTGCTTTCCCTATTAAAACGCCGTATCCGGCGATCATTGTCTGAGCCGGCCATTTCCCACCCGTGCCAAATGCACGGGGAGGGGGTTCCGGATTTTGGAGTGAAAAGCCTTAAAACGTCTGATCTTCTGCGCTTAACAGAGCGGCAAGCGTCATCGCCTTGCGCATCTTTTTCCAGGAAAAGCGCTTCTCTGTTTCCAATTCGTGGATAAGCTTGATGCTGCAATCGTGATACATTTTTCTTTCTGCATATGCTGCCATTCTCAATCATTCCTTTCCTAAGGTTGACTTTAGTCTACCAAAATGCATTGATTTTGTCAAGGCATATTGCACAATAAATTCATTTTATATTTGTGCAATATGACAAATTGATTTGTCTGCTCAGTGTATCTCACAGAAGCGGAAATCCATCCCCATCACTATTTGTAATAACTGCACAAATATAGGGCCTATATTTTGTCGATTTAGCCAAACCTCCTTTTTACCTAAACATCCAGCCACAAAAAGTTTGTGAAATTTTTCTCAATATAATCCCCCGGCAACACTGCACCTGTTTTTCGCTCGAAAATTACCGGTAAATTCTCTTGACAAACCAAAAAATTATGATATAATAGCCTCACGATTCTCTAAGGAATTAAAGATTCCAAGAGCTTCGGAGAACATTGAATCACTGATTCGGGCTAACGCCCTGCGGCTGCGCCGCCCATTGTGCTTTGCGCAATGGAATCATGGTATAATACCTCTTGCAATTAAATCTACGCGGATGTAGCTCATCTGGTAGAGCGCCACCTTGCCAAGGTGGAGGTAGCGAGTTCGAGCCTCGTCATCCGCTCCATGTTTTTGCAGCAGACACGATGTGTCTGCTGTTTTTTCTTACCTGCAAGCCGATAAACACGCCGTCAGATGGGTCTCCGGCGAAATCGGAAATGGATCTTTATTCATAATGAAAGGGAAGATGGGGAATTTTAATTGCAGGTCTGCCCTCCTTATTTCCGCAAAAAGCACAGGCCATCAATTGTCCGAAACGGGAGGTGCAAGCCGGCGGGGATCCCTGCCGATCAAGGCCGTACCACAAAAGCAGTGCGGCCAGGCGCCAAAAAGAGCAGCTTCCATGGCCTTGGGATCTCCTCCCCTTATTTTTGATTGACAAAGCGTGATCGGGCGCATAGAATAAAATGAAAGAATTTGTCGGTCTGGCGGTCATGGCGCCGCACGTCCTGCATCTGGAGGTCTTACGGTATGCAACGAAAAAGTAAATTTCGCCTGATTCTCGGCATCGTTCTCATGGTTGCTCTGGCTGCGCTGCTGATTGGCTATTTCGCCCTGCGTAAGCCTGCGGCTGAAAAGCCCAGCACGCCCGTCCCCAGCATCTCCTCATCCTCGGCAAACCCGTCTGTCACAGAGCTGCCCACCGGCCTTGCAAAGGCCGACCCGACCGATCCGCCCACTGCCCCTGTCACATCCTCGAAAGGGGCATCTTCTAACCAGACGGCATCCGCTCCAGCAGAGGAAAATGGAATCACGCCTGTGACTGTAAAAATTGATTCTCAAAAATGGTATTTAACCTTGGTCAGCATCAAATACCGCCTGCCGGAGAATTATCAGCCAGAGCTCACCTACCCTGTCAAGGGCATCGACCGCCCGCTGGATGCGCGCGTGACGCCGCATTATGTTGAAATGTACAATGCCGCAAAGGCGGATGGCTGCACGCTGACTCCCTATTCCGGATGGCGTTCGATCTCCAGGCAAAAATCCAACTATGAAAACAAAGTATCAAACTATATAAAGGAAGGCAACAGCCGCTCAAAAGCAGAGCAGCTTGCAGCGGAATGGATCCTCCCACCCGGTGCGAGTGAGCACAACATGGGCGTTGCGATGGATATTGTCAACACGCAGGAGAGCTTTGAAAACACGAAGGAATTCAAATGGCTGCAAGCACATGCTGCAAACTACGGCTTCATCCTTCGCTATCCCAAGGATAAGGTAGCGATCACAAAGGTGGCCTATGAGCCCTGGCATTGGCGTTATGTCGGCGTAGAGGATGCGAAAAAAATCAAGGCGAGCGGCAAATGCCTGGAAGAATATTTAGGCATCTATAACAGCTGATTGTATAAAAACTGTAAAAAGCCTGCCTGGGATGTGATGATATGCATCCCGGGCAGGCTTTTTACAGTTTATTGACTTTTCCTATATTGAGCATAAAATCTCCATTCATCAGATAGGTTGCGCCCTTATGTATTCCGTTTTCAGAATGGCATAATTCAATTTATCATATTTTCGGCCATTCAGATAAACGGATTCCCGCTCCGTCCCCTCCAAGGTAAAGCCGCATTTCTCAAGAGATTTTTGCGCCCCAAGATTCATGGCAAGCGTATTCGCACAAATGCGCTCCAGCCCTAAAAATTCAAATCCATATTTCAACATCAGCTTTACCGCTTGCTGCCCGTAGCCTCTGGAACGATAACATATCTTCGCAATCCCCATACCGATGGAGCATTTGCGATTTACGCGGTCAAGATCCTGCAACGCAATATCCCCAATCACGCTGCATCGTTCAGAAAAATTTCAAGCCGCACGTTTTTCTTCCCCTGAAGCTGTTGTATTTCATCAAACCAGGCATCTGCTTTCTCATCCGACTGCCCCAGATTTAGCTCTTCTGTCGGATTTTCAAAATCATATTCCAATTCATTCCATAGCGTTTTGCAATTTTCACGCGTCAATGTATCAAGGTAGATCTCTTTTGCCTTGAGTTTTATATAGACCTCCAAACTATAGAAATCATCATTACGCTGTGTATTTTCGTATTTTTATTTCCTATTTCTGATGACGGTAAGACCATTCCTGCTCAAAGCGCAAAGCCCCCTCCACGCTTCGGCGCCCCCGCTCATCCAAAGAGCGGTATTGCCGGATCAATTCGATCTCCTGCGGTGTATAGAGCCCCGGCGGAGAGGGATTGTCCGTACGGCCCAGCAGGTAGTCCGTACTGACGCCATAATACTCCGCCAAAGCGCAAAGCGTTTCATTGCTCATCTGCCGCTTTGCACTCTCGTACAGCGTATAAGTTGATCGGGAAATGTTCAAATAATCCGCGATTTCCTTCTGCGTTTTCCCTTCGCGGATTCTCAGCTCACGAACTTTGCGGTCAGGCAAGCCATCACCCCTGAAGCCAAGATAGATTCTGTTCACCCACAGCATATCATCTGCCCAGAAAGAAAACAAATCCAGTTTCAAAAAGCATCAATCATGCATTTTATATTTCTAAATCATTTAATTATGTGTCAATTTGCAACAAAAAAATCCAACCCTCCTAAAAAAGAGGGTTGGAAATTATTTCATAGGATTATTAGGGAACCATGTTTTTTGTTTATTTGAGCCTAAGAAACCTTGCGCACAATCGCAATCGGCGTTTGCTGAGATGCCTGGCCGAGCGGATTGTCTTTAAAAATTTCCTTGCACAGCTCAATATCCACATCCGGGGAGGAAACGCCGAGGATTTCACGGCCGATATCGTTTGCATCCATAACGACGACCGCCTTGCAGCCCGTATATTCCCGCAGCATGGCCGCGACCTTATCCGGATCCTTTGGTGCAAGCTTCGCATAGTGGTTATAGGGCGGGAGCGTATAGTCGCACGGGCCGTCGATCGCGCGGCCGGCATCCCCTACAATTTTATAGAACACCCCGCGCTTGCCAAAAGGCTTCGTGACAGCGGAGCAAAAAGCGGCGAGCAAAATCTTGGGCACGCCGATATCACGGATGGCGAGCTCCATCGTCCACGGGCTGCCAAGGCCGATCCCATAGGGGGATTTATAGACAAATTTACACAGGAGGTTTGCAAGCGGCGACACCTTGATCTCATCAATATCAAAAGCGCGCCCCTGGCTGATAGCGATGATCTTCTCACTGATAAAAATCATATCCTCCGGCTCAAGGTAGGGCTTGACATACTGATCCATGATCTCGGTCAGGCTGTCGCCCGCCATGACCACATGGGTTTTGACCGGATAGCGCTGATAGGTTCCCCCGCTCGTTTCGATCTCCAGGTTTTTCTTTTCGTTGGGCTTGAGTGCACTCATATCCATTGGCTTTAAACCCCTTTGTTTTTTAATATGCTCCTATTTTATTCCACTGTGACGCTTTTTGCAAGGTTTCTCGGTTTATCAATATCACAGCCGCGCGCTTTCGCCGCATAGTAGCCCAGCAGCTGCATGGGCACCACCTCAATCGAGGGCATAAACAGTGGATTGGTGCGGGGCACAAAAAAAACGTGATCCGCCGGTCCGGCGGCGGCTTCATTCCCCTTTTGTGTCACGCAGAGCACCTGCGCACCGCGTGCTTTTACCTCGCGGATGTTGCTCACGGTTTTATCAAAAAGCCGTTCGCAGCAGGCGAGGGCCGCTACGAAGGTGCCCGGCTCGATCAAAGAGATCGTGCCGTGCTTGAGCTCGCCCGCGGCATATGCTTCCGAATGGATATAGCTGATCTCCTTGAGCTTGAGAGAGGCTTCCAGCGCCACCGCATAATCGAGATTGCGGCCGATAAAATAGGCATGGTCCAGGTAGCAGAGCCGCTGGGCGAATTGCTCAATCGCCGGAGCCTGATCAAGCACCTGCTGGATTTTTTCCGGCAGCGCGATCAGCTCGTTGAGCGCATGGCGAAGCGCCAGCGTATCAATTCTGCCGAGTGCATCTGCGATATAGAGGGCCAGCAGGTAAACAAGCGTCAGCTGGGTGCTGTAGGCCTTGGTTGTGGCAACGGAGATTTCCGGCCCCGCCCAAGTGTAGAGCACATCGTCGCTCTCTCTTGCGATCGTACTGCCAACCACATTGACAATCGAAATCACCCGCGCGCCGTGCGATTTTGCCTCGCGCAAGGCGGCAAGCGTATCCGCTGTTTCCCCGCTCTGGCTGATGATCAGCACAAGGGAGCGCGCATCGACAAGCGGCATCCGGTAGCGGAATTCGGAGGCGATATCCACCTCCACAGGAATCCGGGCCGCCTGTTCGATCACATACTTGCCCACCACGCCCACATGGTAGGCGGAGCCGCACGCAAGGATAAAGATGCGCGCAAAGGCCCGCAGCTCCTCCCGTGTCAGGGAGATGCCATCCAATATGATCCGTCCGTCGTTGCCGATCCGGGGCGAAACCGTAGCGCTGATAGCCTGCGGCTGCTCCATGATCTCTTTCATCATAAAATGCTCGTAGCCGCCCTTTTCCGCCGACGCAACACTCCAGGTGATGGTTTTCAGCTCTTTTTTGATCCGATGGCCCTGTTCGTCATAAACAGATACGTGATCCCGGTGCAGCAGAGCAATCTCACCGTCATCCAGCTGGTAAATGCGGCGCGTGTAGGGCAGCACCGCCGTGATATCCGAGGCAATGAAATTCCCGCCGTCACTGAGCGCAACAATCAAGGGGCTCGCACAGCGCACGCAGGCAATTTCATCCGGGCACTCCTCATTGAGGATACCGAGCGCGTAGGAACCCTCCAGCTGCGCGACTGTCAGCCGGATCGTTTCCAAAAAATCGCCCGTATCGTTTTGCTCCAGCAGATGGGCGATCACCTCTGTATCGGTTTCAGAGGCGAAGGTACAGCCTTGCGCCTGCAGCTGTGCCTTCAAAACGGCATAGTTTTCGATAATCCCATTGTGTACAATCGCAAATTTTCCAGAGCTGCTGCGGTGCGGATGAGAATTCGCATCCGACGGCTCGCCATGCGTCGCCCACCGGGTGTGCCCAATCCCCACAGTGCCAAAAAAGCTGCGCCCGCCCTCTATCTTATCAGAAAGGGTTTCCAGCCTGCCTTTCGATTTGGCGATATTGATCCGCCCATCCTCTAGGATGGCGATCCCTGCTGAATCATAGCCGCGATATTCCAGCTTTTTCAGCCCGCCCAAAAGAATAGGGGCCGCTTGCTCTCCACCAATAAACCCGATGATGCCACACATGTGCTTTCACTCCTTTTGGATATTTAGAGCTTTCCAATCAGAAAAAGTTCCACACCCAATATATACCGCATTTCTCCCGTCTGCAATCTAACTGAGCGCCCGTAGGCTCACACACTCTCCAGTATGCGCCGGTTTACGACTGCTTATAATAATTTTTCAAATACTCGCCGGTTTCCCGGCATTCACCTGCAATCGCATACAGTTTTAAAATACGGTTTTTCAGCTGAAGATATGCATCGCCCTGCAATGTTTTCAGCTGCGGACGCAGCTTTAAAATCTGCGCCCGAATTTGGGTAGATTGCTGGGTATATTCTTCTCCCAATTCATACAATGTCATCAAACGAGCCATCCTTTCTTTGTCAAAGTGGGAATGGAAACAGGCTTCAGGCCTTTCAAATACCATCCCGTTCAAATGATTGAATCCGTTTATTCTCTGACGCCTGTGAACTTGTCCGGCACCAATAAGAACAAATGTTCGTTTCTGATTCCAAGTATACACGCCTGTCCCAAAAAATGCAAGGCACCTATATCCCCATCTTGCGAGCAAAGTCCCAATGATGGGACTCGGGTTGCTTCCTCCCTCCGGCGTAGATGTCGTGTCGGCGGCAATACAAAAGGCACTCAAAAAAATAGAAAATCCAGTTTACTTTTTAAACAGATAATATTATACTAAAAGCGTATCTTTTGGGCAGAGCGGACAAATCCACTCTACTTACCACACCCTCGATGGACAAAGGGCGATACGCCTGCCAGTGGCCCAAATGGGCGTTGGCGGTGTTATCGGGTTTGATGGGCGCGAGCTAGGCAACGAAGAGAACGCCGCCGGCCATTCTGTCGGCCCCGAAAAACCGTGTTGCCCATTCTCCACCGAGGGTATGAATCAGAAAGGATGAGGTTTATGGCAACCCTGCCGAAATGGCTTGAAACAGCTCTTTTTTATGAAATCTATCCACAGTCCTTTAAGGATACCAATGGGGACGGCATCGGCGATCTGCCCGGGATTCTTGAAAAGCTCGATTATATTCAAGGGCTTGGCTTCAACGCCATTTGGATGAATCCATGCTACCTCTCCCCCTTTGGCGATGCGGGCTACGACGTACAGGATTATAAGCAGATCGCGCCCCGCTACGGCACCATGGCGGATATGGAAAAGCTCATCGCTGAAATGCACCGCCGTGGGATGCATCTGCTGCTCGACCTGGTGCCAGGCCATACCTCGGAAGAACACGAGTGGTTTCTCAAATCCAGTCAGAAGGAGCCGAACGAATACTCTGACCGTTATATCTGGACGACGCCCGACACAAAGATCGTTTTCGGCCTGAATAAAGCCCGCGGCACAAGGGAGGGGCTGTATCACTATAACTTCTATCCCATCCAGCCCTCTTTGAATTACGGCTTTGCAAAGGTCACGCAGCCCTGGCAGACGCCCGCGGGCGCGCCCGCCGTGCAAAAAACGATTGACGGAGTCAAGGATATCATCCGCTTCTGGCTGGAAAAGGGCGTGGATGGCTTCCGCGTGGATATGGCCTTCTCCCTTGTCAAGGATGACGGCCCCGGCCGCCCGGAAACGATCAAGGTCTGGCAGCAGATCTTCCCGGATATTTACCGCGAGTTCCCGGAGGCCGCGTTTGTCTCCGAATGGGGCGTTCCGTCTGAATCCATCCCGGCGGGTTTTGCCATGGATTTTTATCTGCAAATGAACGCACAGGGGTTTTGCAAGCTCTTCGACTTCGGCGATCCGGAGGATCTCGATGCAACTCCCTTCTTTGACCCGCGCGGCAAGGGCGACCCCAAGGTCTTTGCGGAGGAATACACGGATTTCCTCGCCAAAACGAAGGGGAAGGGCTACATCTGCCTGATTACAGGCAATCATGATATTTTCCGCCGCCCAAAAAGCATCAGTGATCTGGATATCAAGCTCGCCTACGCCTTTCTCTACACGATGCCGGGCATCCCGTTTTTATACTATGGCGACGAGATCGGCATGCGGCAAATCAACGATCTGTATCCGGTGGAGGGCAGCATGTTCCGCACGGGCGCGCGCACACCCATGCAGTGGGACACCGGCAAAAACGCTGGTTTTTCCACAGCGGAGGCGGACGATCTCTACCTGCCCCTTGACCCGGATGAAAACCGGCCCAACGTCGCTCAGGAGGAGCAGGAGCCGGATTCTATCCTGAATTTCGTCAAGGAGATCATCGCGCTGAGAAAGGAAAATCCCGCCCTGGGCAACACAGCGGATTTCCGCATCCTGTTCGCGCAGGAGAATACCTACCCGCTCGTCTATGAGCGTGAGGGCGGTGGGCAAATGCTGATCGTCGCCGTCAACCCCGCCGCGCGGGCATGTGAAGCTGTGCTTGCGCACCCCGTGGGGGATATTCTGTATTCGCTGGGCGGCAAAGTGGACGCCTCCGGCCGCACACTGCACATGGAGGGGGAGAGCTTCGTCATCTATCAGGCATAGCAAAACGCGCCCCATCTGCCACCTGCCAAAGCAGGGCCGCAGGTGGGGCGGTTATTTGTTGGAATCCGTTTTTCATCAAAGGAGAGGAGAGAGTTTTATGAAGGCAAAGAGGGGCTTTTGTATTCTGATGGCGGTTTGTATGTTGCTGGCCGCCTTTCCCGCGGCGGCGTTCGCCACAGACAGTTGCGCGTGTGGGAACGACCCTGTCATCGTCGTCCCCGGCTACACGTCGTCGTCGCTCTACCTCCATTATGGCACGCCAGAGGAGGAGCAGATTTGGAACCTGACGGCGGAAAACACACTCCCCGTCCTGCTCAAATACGTGCCGCAGCTCGCAAAGGGGATTGGGAAGGCCGTTGCCGGCAATTGGGGCGCGCTGGTGAAAGGGCTGAGCAAAGCCTGTGCCGAGCGGTTTGAAACGCTGCGCATGAATCCGGACGGCAGCTCCGTTTACCCGGTTTCCGTTTACCCCGACCGCGCGGAGGATGCCCGCATGAGCACCCTGAAGGCCCGCGGGCAGGAGCAGTATATCGCGGAGGCGCAGATCAGCCAGACGATTGCGGATGTTGTGGGGGAGGATCACGTTTTCACCTTCACCGTGGATTGGCGGCTCGGGCAGGTGGATGCGGCCAAACGGCTGGACGATTTTATCCAGCAGGTCAAGGCGCTCACCGGCCACCGCAAGGTCAATCTCCACAGCATCAGCCACGGTGGGCAGCTCGTGGGCTTTTATCTCTTTTATTATGGCTATAAACAGGATGTCAACAACGCCGTTTTGAACGTTCCCGCCCTGTGCGGCTCTTCCATTGTTGCAGACCTGCTCTATAATGAAGGCATCTCCTTCGACGAACATACCCTCATGCAGATGGTGCAGGCCGGCTTTGTGATGGAAAACGATTTTGACTGGCTGTTCGATCTCATCCCGCTCGACCTACTGGACGAACCCGCCCGGGCGCTCATCTGGGAGGGGCTTTGGCCGATCCTACGCTATTGCGGCAGCGTGTGGGATTTGCTGCCGGAGGCGGACTACTGCGTGCTGCGCGACCGTTATCTCGACCCGGTGGAGAGTGCTGCGCTGATTGAAAAGCTCGATGAATCTCACTTCCAGGTGATGCCCCGAATGGGGGAAGGCCTGCGCCGTGCGCGCGATGAGTATGGGATCAACGTATCCATTATGGCCAGCACCGGAAATGGCCTGGCCACCGGCAGCCAAAACAATTCCGATTTCATCATCGATACGCAGTATACCTCCGGCGCGTACTGCGCCGCAGTGGGGGAGCGCTTCCCAAACAACTACCAGCCGAAGGCGGCCGTTTGCAGCAACCCTGCCCATAACCACATTTCTCCCTCCATGGAGGTAGATGCTTCCTGTGCCTTTTTACCGGAAAACACCTGGTTTATCGAAGGGCAATTTCACGGCATGAGCTATTGGGATGACTACAGCCGGTCCCTTTACCTCAAGCTTTTGCTCACGGATGAGCTGGAAAACGTCCGCTCTGACCCGGCCTATCCGCAGTTTGAGCTCTCCCACAATCCGGCGGACGACCTGCACATCCAGTTTAACCACAGCCGCTCCTGCTATCTTACACAAGAGGATACCGCGCTCATCATCACCAACCTGTCAAAGAAATACGGCCTGCGGCTGCGGGGAATTACCTGCTACGGCACCCAGCTCGGCTTCTCCTTTGACCAAACGAAAATTCTGGAGCCCGGCGAAAGCATGGAAATACCGATGAGTGGGGCAATTCCGAACGCAGAGCGGCTCTATGCGCCTGTCATCATCGATTATGGCCACTGCGGCACGGTATGCCTGCCGAAAACACGCACCTTTGGCGTGAGCATCGTGGGCGGCACGGAGGATGTGCCCGATACGGGCACGGCGGAAATCCTACGCCCAGCCTTCTACACCATCCTGCTGCAGCTGATGAGAGCTGTGCTTCGCGCCTTCCTACCGGGATAATCACAGGCCTCGCAACCTTCAGGCCCAGTTGAATCGAAAGGTTGCCCCACGGGAGACAAAATGGCTTTTCAATGAAGCAGCTGCAAAACGTCGTGCATTTTGCAGCCGCTTCTCTGCGCAAAAAGCACCTTTTCTCGTCGAAGGCTCCTTCAATTTTGAATAGGATGTAAAATTAAAGAGCCTCCAATTGACACTTTCTCATAAATCAAGTATACTGAACTGAGTTCGAAAAAATAGGAATGTGTGCGTTTCTAGTAGGAGGAGTTAATCGATGAAGTCCATCAAGGAGACGGTGTCCTCGTTTGCCATTCGGCAAGCACTCAATTATGCCCGGAAGGACCCGGACAAAAACCTGATGAATCTCCTGAATCTTGTCGAAAAAGCCGACATCAAAAAGGTGAACCGCGTTACATATGAAAACCTGCATAAAGTGCTCGACGATCCAAACAATAACTGGACGCGTTTTATCAAGCGAATCCTTTTTGACGTGGATTCCGGCGTGCTCGACAAATTCGTACCCGTTTTCATGAACATTGCGTTCAACAGCTACTCGCTGCGCACGCAGGCGATTGAAAAATACCACTGCAATATCCCGTGGGCAATCCTGATCGACCCCACCGCTGCCTGCAACCTGCACTGCAAGGGGTGCTGGGCCGCAGAATACGGCAAAGAGTCTACGCTCGGCTTTGAAATCCTCTCCCGTGTGGTCAAGGAGGGTAAGGCGGTCGGCACTTTTATGTATATCTTCTCCGGTGGCGAGCCGCTGGTATGCAAAAAGGATATCATCCGCCTGTGCGAGGAGAATCCGGACTGCGCGTTCTTCGCTTTCACCAACGGCACGCTTGTTGACGATGATTTCGTGCAGGAAATTAAACGCGTAGGCAACTTTGCGCTGGCCTTCAGCATTGAGGGCTATGAGGATGCGACCGATATGCGCCGCGGTGACGGCACCTATCAGAAAGTGCTCGCCGCAATGGAGAAAATGAAGGCAGCCGGCCTCCCCTTCGGCTACTCCGCATGCTACCATTCCAAGAATGTGGAAGAGGTCTGCTCGAAGGAATATATCGACTTCCTGGTCAATAAAGGGGCACTTTTCGCTTGGTATTTCACTTATATGCCCGTCGGCAAAGATGCTGTGCCGGAGCTGATTGCCAACGCCGACCAGCGCAAAAAGGCCTATGAGTTGATCCGCCAGGCCCGTAAAGAGCAGCCGCTCTTCGCGATGGATTTCTGGAACGACGGTGAATATGTACAGGGCTGCATCGCGGGCGGCCGCCACTATCTGCACATCAATGCAAATGGTGATGTGGAGCCTTGCGCGTTCGTCCACTATTCCAACGTTAACATCAAGGATTGTTCCCTGATCGAGGCACTGCAGTCCCCCCTGTTTATGGAGTATTATAAGGGCCAGCCGTGGAATGAAAACCACCTTCGTCCCTGCCCGGTGCTCGACAACCCCGAAAAGATCAAGGAAGCGGTGGAGCGCTCCGGCGCACATTCCACGGAGATGCTCGCACCGGAAAGCGTTGATGATCTGATCGCCAAAACAAAGCCCTTCGCTGAAAAGTGGGCGCCTGTTGCGGATATGATCTGGAATGATACGGATACGGAGAAGCATAACAACCCAACAGTGATGTATCAGGACAAAAAATAAGAACCACCGTATAGAAACAATCGGGGAAAGCCCTTTCCCACTGAAGTAACGATCGCAAAAACCTTCGACCGGATTGGCCGAAGGTTTTTTCTTTTCCTGTTCCATTCAAGTGCGAAGCTAGCCTGACTGAATTCCTCGCATCTACCGTTCGCCGCGCTTCCTTAAGAAACGGTGATAAAGCGGCATATCCTCCTCCGGTTCGGCCAAGGCTTCCAGTTCCCCACTGTGAATCATCTCCTCAATCCGCAGCGCAATCCAAGCGTCCCCAACGCCAAGCTTGTACTTTCCAAGCACCCGCCCAATGAGCTTCGCCTCATGGAAGGCACCGGCTTCCGCCGCGATCTCACGCCGGATAAATCCATCATAGAGCGTTTCCGGCACACTGGCTAACCTCCCATTCAGCACGGCGCGCAGCGGTGCGTTCTCTTCCTGAAGAATCCGCCAGTCGTCTGCACAGCTCTGGCAGAATGCAGGCGGCACAAGCCTTTGCAAAGCGGAATAACGATGCCATTCGCCAGGGGCTATTTCTCCCCAATGAGCCATCCACCTGACAGTGCCTTTCTCATCGCTTTCCCATTCCGGGAGTCGAACGGCATATACCGGCCCACGGCACCCCTCCCACTGGAGCAGCTGTGCCATCATCCAATAAAAGCCGCAAAGCTCATCCGGCTGATGGCTGTACCAGATGCGGATCGCTTCGCCTTCCGCCGCACGCTCTCGAACCTCTTTCAAATCAGAAGCAGCTCGCCACAGCAGTTCCTGAGCGGCCGAGTGGCCTGTGCCCTTGGGGAAAACACCATACAGGCGCTCCAGGGCCTGCTGCCGCCTGTTGCCGGGCGCATCTTCTGAAATATCTCCCATGCTCAGCATCAGCCCAAATCCATAGATGTCCGCCGGATTCCCGCCCATTGAGGCGCCGCGTTTCCATGCAAACCGCTCTTTTTTCTCCGCTTCCCGCTGCGCGGCCCGCTTTTCTTTTTTGGATGGTTTTCTGCCGTCTGACCGGCTGATGATGACGCCGATGCAGCCGCCCGGATAAGCGCCCTGCCCATAGTGCTGTGCCATCTTCAGGCTGCCACATGCACTATCGCTGAAAACAATTTCTAGCATGATGACGCATCCCCTCCATTTCAAGAGAACGAAACAAGCTCTTCCAATCTCATTTCAATTACCGATATAGAAAAAGCGCCCCGGGATCACCCCGAAGCGCCTTTCTGCCGCATAAATATTGCAAAAAGTCAGAAACTTCTCTGATTTATGCCTGCTCTTCCTTCTGCTTTGCGAAGCACTCGCTGCAATACACCGGACGATCCTCGCGCGGGCGGAACGGAACCTTTGCTTCGCCGCCGCAGGATGCGCAGGTAGCAATGAACATTTCACGCTCAGGCCTGGCTGCATTCTTACGGGCGTCGCGGCAGGCCTTGCAGCGCTGGGGCTCGTTTACGAAACCCTTCGCTTCATAGAACTCCTGCTCGCCGGCGGTGAAAACGAATTCCTCGCCACACTCTTTGCAGATGAGAGTCTTGTCTTCGTACATGTTTTTTACCTCGCTTGAAAAAAAGTATTTTGCCCTCGGGCGGAATCGCACCGCCGCCGTTGGATGAAACAACGCGCTATTACTAAGATACCGGGCGTATGAAGTTATGAAACGGGTGCACTACACCCTTGTCCCCATCGATCAGCCTTCTGCCATAAACCTCAGCTTGCGCCTTACCCTCTGCAATGCGTTGTCCACCGACTTGGCGGTAGATCCCAGCCGCGCTGCGATATCCTCATAGCTGCGGCCGCCGAGATATAACTGAATGACGCTGCGCTCATATTGAGACAGCCTGCTGGCCATAATGGTGTCAAGCCGGACGACCTCATCACGCGCAATCACAAGATCCTCGGGATTTAGCTGAGTCTGCGGCAATGCAACACTGTCGTCATTGAGCGAAATGTAAGAATTAAGCGGAATATTTTTCAGCCTTGCCCCTGCGCGCACGGCAGATCGAATACGGTTTGCAATGCAGACACCGGCATAGGAGCGAAACGGAACGCCGCTCTCCTCATCATAGCCGTGGACCGCCGCCAGAAAGCCCAACATTCCCTCCTGCGCCAAATCCTCCGGCTCCATTGCGCCGCCGCCGTATCTTGCAGCAAGCGTTTTCACAAGCGGCACCATCCGCGCTGTCAGAAAAGCCATTGCGCCGCTATCCCCGCTGCGCGCCCGGACGGCCAACAATTCGTCTGCCATCTGCTCGAGCTTTGCGTTAAATGCGGGATCCGGCATAGAACAGCCCACCTCACAAGGGTTCAATGGATACCCTCTTATGATACGCGGAAAATGCAGTTTTGTCAATCAAAAATTTTGTATATTTTTGCTATCTTCCCGCTCAAAAGGGTGAGGGATTTTTCAAGCGCGACAGGATGTGTCTTTTTTCGGCATTCTCTACCACCTATTGTGTTTTCAACTTCAGTTGATGCCGCTTCCATTACGCGCAGCAGCCGAAAAGAGGAACGTTTCCGCCTTTTCCTATAAAAAAGATATCCGCGTCAGCGTACCCCGCCCATATTTTTGCTCAATGTTTGCCATCAGGCCTTCTTTTCCAGCCTGTTGTAAAGCTTTTTTTGAAATGTTTTAAAGGGACCCGATAAAAAGGAGAGGGGAAGCGGCTGCCCGCTTCCCCTCTCACTGCCCGCCAATGCATTCCGGCAGGACATGCCCATCAGGCATTTATTTTTTTTTCGACACCTTCGGGATGATAATGCACAGTGCAATCAGCACAACAGCCGCAATCAGCGCTACAATCACCGGCCAGTAGGAGCGCTGCCCTGTGGCCGCCACGGCGACCGCCGCCTCAGGAGACACAGCAAACACCTGCAACACAGCCGCAAACACACCGCCTGCCATCAGAACGGCCAAAACGATTGCAACAACCCGCACGAATTTATTTGACATAACGCAAGCATCCTTTCCGCATCTTCAGAGCAGGGATCTTCAACCCTCAATCTTCATATACCGCTTCATATCCGCCGCAAGAGCGTCCGTCAGCTGCTGGGCTTTCTCCCGCGTTTTCTCCCGGGCGGTAATATACACCTTGATCTTCGGCTCCGTACCGCTCGGGCGCACAATCACACCGCTCCCGCCCGGCAATTTATAGGATAACACATTCGACTCCGGCAGGGTGATCTCCCGCTGCACGCCACTTATCATATCCGTTGCCACGCGCGCTTGGTAATCATAGAGCAAGGCAACCGGCAGCCCGCCAATCTCCTTAGGCGGCTGCGCCCGAAGGGAGCGCATCATGCCCTCCATTTTCTCCATGCCCTCTGCGCCTTCAAATCCAAAATTGAGCAGGCTGCTCAAATATATGCCGTGCGCCTCATACAGCGCATCCATCACTTGCAGGAGCGTTTTTCCCTGCTGTTTATAGTAAGAGGCCATCTCACAGATCAGCAGGGAGGCCACCACTGCATCCTTATCGCGTGCATGCGTGCCAGCGAGGTAGCCGTAGCTCTCCTCCATGCCGATGATGAAGCGATCCGCCTCACCCTTCTTTTCCAGCTTTGTGACCAACTCGCCAATATATTTGAAGCCCGTAAGCAGATCGACCGTTTGCGCGCCGTATTGATCCGCAATGGCGGCCACCAGCTGGGTGGTTACAATCGTCTTGACGACGATCGGGTTTTTCGGCAGCATCCCCTTTGCCTTGCGCTGAGCGAGCAGATAGTCCGCCAGCAGCGCACCCACCTCGTTGCCGGACATCAGCCGGTATTCCTCGCCGTCGCGCACAGCGATCCCAACACGGTCGCAGTCCGGATCGGTGGCGAGCAGCAGATCGGCTGGATGCGCTTTTGCCATCTCCAGTGCGCACTCAAACGCCTGGCGGATCTCCGGATTCGGGAACGGGCAGGTGGGGAAATTGCCATCCGGCTGCTCCTGCTGCGGCACAACCTCCACATCGGCAATGCCCGCCCGGCGCAGCACCTCGCGCACCGGCTTGTTGCCCGTGCCGTTGAGCGGGGTATAGATCACTTTCAAGCCTGCGTTTTCACACGCCTCCGGGTTCACGCGCTGGGAGAGAACCCGCGTATAAAACTCCTCGATCAGGCCATCTTCGATGAAGCGGATTCTGCCATCCCTGCACGCTTCGTCGAAATCCATTCGCTTGACGCCCTCAAAGAGATCAACCTTTTGGATGCAGCGGTAGGTTTCCTCCGCCGCATCGTCCGTCATCTGGTAGCCCTCCGGGTCATAGCACTTATAGCCGTTGTATTTTGCGGGGTTGTGGCTTGCCGTAATGATAATGCCGGATTGGCAGCGCAGCCTGCGCACCGCAAAAGAGAGCATTGGCGTGGGTACAAGCTCCGGGAAAAAGTGCACCACAATGCCATTCGCGGCGAGCACCCCGGCAGCCTCCCGTGCAAAGAGATCGGATTTGATCCTAGAATCATATGCGATTGCAACCTGCGGCGCGGCATACCGGGCATTTAGGAAGTCAGCTAACCCCTGCGTCGCCTGGTTGACCGTGTAAAGATTCATGCGATTTGTGCCGGCACCGATCACGCCGCGCAGCCCTGCCGTTCCAAAGGCAAGATTGCGGTAAAACCGATCCAGCACCTCGTCCTCCTGCCCTGCAATTTCGTCGAGCTCCGCCTTCAGATCAGGATCCAGCACCGCCTTTTCCCGCCAGAGCGTATAGAGAGCATTGATGTCATTCATGCCAATGTCCATCCTTTCCGAAACAATCCGGTGCCTTTTCGTGTGTCCAATACAGAGCGGCCATGCCGCATCCAGAGAACGTCAAAAAGCAGCCCGCTTTTCTTTCCAATATCTTGTGTGATGACAGGCTATCAGGCTTTCGGCACAAGGGTCGCCAAAGCAGCGTGGTCATTCTTAACCACAGGGAGCCTTCACGTTTTGCCTACCATCCTAGAGACGGTTTTATTTTACCCCTTATGCGGTTTTCTGTCAACGCGAAGCAGCTTGATCCCGGGATTGTTTTCCGCCCATAATTCGTGTATAATTCTATATAAATGTATGATGATACTTATTTTTACATTAATTTTTTCAAAATTGGGGAGGCCCATATGTTTACATCCGTATACAGCCTTGGCCTTTTCGGCATGGAAACCTTTTTGGTGGAAACCGAATGCGACCTTTCCGGCGGACTGCCGCGCTTTGATATTGTGGGCCTGCCGGATACGGCGGTCAGCGAAGCGCGCGAGCGGGTTCGCTCCTCCATCAAAAATTGCGGGATGGATTTTCCGGTATCCCGGATTACAGTCAACCTTGCGCCTGCCGATATCCGCAAGGAAGGGCCGCTTTATGACCTGCCCATCCTCATCGCCCTGCTCAGCGCGACCAGGCAGATCACCGCGGAGCTCAGCGATTCCGCTTTTTTAGGCGAAGTTTCACTGGGCGGGGGCGTCCGCCGGGTGACCGGCGTGCTGCCCATGCTTTTAGAGGCAAAGCAAAAAGGCCTGCGGCGTGTGTTCATCCCCGAGGGCAATGCAGCGGAGGGCGCTGCGGTCAGCGGCATCTGTGTCTACCCTGTGGCACATGTTTCCCAGCTGATCGCCCATTTGCGCGGCAGAGAGCAGATCGCCCCTGTCACGCCGCTCCAATTTCAGGCCTATGACGCTCCACCTGGGCTGCCGGACTTTGCCGACGTGAAAGGGCAGCTCAGTGCAAAGCGTGCGCTGGAGGTTGCGGCGGCTGGCGGGCACAATGTGCTGATGATCGGCCCGCCCGGCTCCGGCAAAAGCATGCTTGCCAAGCGGATTCCCTCCATCCTGCCCGATATGAATGAAACCGAATCGCTGGAAACCACCAAGCTCTATTCTGTGGCGGGAGCCCTCCCGACGGGCATCTCTTTAATCCGGGCGCGGCCCTTCCGCTCGCCGCACCACACAGTTTCTTCCGCAGGCCTCTCGGGCGGGGGCACCGTGCCGCACCCGGGGGAAATTTCACTTGCGCACAACGGTGTGCTCTTTCTTGATGAGCTGCCGGAGTTCACCCGCGCGGCAATGGAGGCCCTGCGCCAGCCGATCGAGGATGGAATGGTCACAATTTCCCGCGTGGCAGGCTCCTTTTCCTACCCCTGCCGCGTGATGCTCGTGTGTGCGATGAACCCTTGCCCCTGCGGCTATTTCGGCCATCCAACCCGGCGCTGTACCTGTCCGCCCGGGGCGCCGGCGCGCTACCTTTCGCGGGTATCCGGCCCGCTGCTTGACCGCCTGGATCTTCATATCGAAGTGCCGCCCGTTGATTTCCAACAGCTTTCCGGCAAGGCAAAGGCCGAGCCTTCCGCCGCTATCCGTGCGCGCGTTGCAAAAGCGCGCGCCGTGCAGGAAAAACGGCTGGAGGGGACGGGCGTTTCCTGCAACGCCCATATGTCCTCCGCGCAGACACGGCAATTCTGCCGCCTCACAGACGATGCCGCCGCCCTGCTGGAAAAAGCGTTTGAACGGCTCGGCCTTTCGGCGCGCGCCTACGATAAAGTGCTGCGCGTAGCACGCACGATTGCGGACCTGGCCGAAAAAGAAGAAATCGCACAGGAGCACATCGCGGAAGCGGTGCAATACCGGAGCCTGGATCGAAAATTCTGGTCGGTCTAAGCCGCCGGTTATCCCTCCTGCCGCCGGTAGCACAAAAAATCAAAGCCAATTTCCGTTGTCAGCCCCGCTAGAGCATTCAGTTTTTCCCGATCCTCCGCAGAGGTTTTCCAGTGATACGGCGTCATAGTGAACAAATCACGCACCGCTTCCCCGCTTGTCAGCGTGATCTCCCCCCGCACCGGGACGCGTTTGAGGAAGGTGAACCCGGCATATGCCGTATCCCTTGTTTCATTCTCATAGGGCTGCGTATACACCGCCTCTTTCAGCTGGAACAGATGGCGGGGCGCCGCCACCGCTAAAATCAAAATACCGCCCGGCTTTGTCACGCGCGCAAACTCCTCCGGGACGATCGGCGCAAAAACGCTCACCAGGCAATCGGCTGCATTGGAAACAACCGGCATGTGAAAAACGCTTCCCACCGCAAGCTCCAGGCCCGGATAACGCTTTGCCGCCATACGCACGGCGATTTTGGAGATATCGAAGCCCGCAGCCCGCGCATCGGAGCCGCGTTCACGCAGGGCGCGCAACAGCCTGCCCGTGTAATAGCCCTCGCCACAGCCTGCGTCCAAAACCACCGGCTTTTCCGCCTGCTCCATCAACTCCAAAACAAGTGTATCCAGGCAGTCGCTGAATGGCTCATAATAGCCCGCGTCGAGTATCCGCCGGCGGGCAGCAAGCATTTCCTTCCCGTCACCAGGGAGCTTTGCATGCATCCGGTTGGCGGGCAGCAGGTGCACATAGCCCTCCTTTGCAAGGTCAAAGCTGTGCCCATGCGGGCAAAGATACCGTTTTTCCTCCTTTTTCAGCGGGCACATGCATACCGGGCAGGCAAACAGCTGCATAAAGGCCACCCCCTCTATCAAATTTTGGAGAGAAAAAGAAAAATCCCGCCGCCTTTCCGCTGAACGAATCGGCGTGCGGGAGCAGGATCGCATCATTTATCCTTTTCTTTATTGATATTATCCTTTAATTTATCAAAGAAGCTTTTATGCCCCTCTGCATGATCCGCCAATGGATCCTCCCCGCCGGTGGAAGGCCGGGCTCCGGACGCCTCTTCAAACTCGCGCAGCAGCTCCTTCTGCCGGGCGTTGAGCTCGGTCGGCACCTGCACGAGGATACGCACAAGCTGATCGCCCCGGCCGCGGCCGTTGAGATTCGGGATGCCTTTGCCACGCAGCTTGAACACCGTGCCCGGCTGCGTGCCCCTGGGCATCTCGTATTTCACCTTGCCGTCCAGGGTGGGCACTTGCAGCTCCGCGCCGAGCGCCGCCTGCGCAAACGATACGTTTACATCGCACCACACGTCATATCCATCGCGCTCAAAGAACGGGTGGGGCCGGACGTTGACCGCCACGCGCAGGTCGCCCGCCGGGCCGCCGTTGAGGCCCGCGTTGCCCTGGCCGCGGATGTTGACGATCTGGCGGTCATCGATGCCCGCCGGAATGCTGACCTCTACCTTATGCGCCTTGCGGATATGGCCGCTGCCGCGGCATTTGGAGCAGGGCTTCTGGATCACAGTGCCCTTGCCGTTGCAGCGTGGGCAAACCTTGGAGGTGGAGATCACGCCAAACGGCGTGCGCTGCTGGGAGCTAACCTGACCGCGACCGTTGCATTCCGGGCAGGTCTGGGGGGCGGAGCCTTTCGCGGCGCCGGATCCGCCGCATGCATCGCAGGCCTCCACGCGCATCGTTTCAATTGTGCGCTTACAGCCCTTTGCGGCCTCTTCAAAGGAGATGGTGATGCTCGTCGAATTATCGCTGCCGCGCTGCGGTGCGTTGGGATTCGACCGCCCCCCGCCAAAGCCTCCAAATCCGGAGCCTCCAAAGAAGCTGCTGAAAATATCGCCAAAGTCAAAATCAAATCCGCCTGCCCCACCGGGGCCGCCCGCGCCGTAATTCGGATCCACGCCCGCGTGGCCGAACTGGTCGTAACGCGCCTTTTTCTCGCTGTCGGAAAGCACCTCATAGGCTTCATTTGCCTCTTTGAACTTTGCTTCAGCCTCTTTATCGCCCGGATTCAAATCCGGGTGGTATTTTTTCGCCAATTGACGGTATGCTTTTTTGATTTCATCCTCCGATGCGCTCTTGCTAACACCGAGGACTTCATAATAATCTCGCTTTTCCGGCAAGGTAAACGCTCCTTTCAGGGGCTCGGGCTTTTGATTGCTTCGTTATGTGAGATGCCCTGCCTGCAATACGGGGCCTGGCCCCATCGTTTCACGTTTTCGGCGGAAACGCCGTCTCCCACCGAAAAATAATGTAGCTTTCCATTTGCGCTATATCCGCCCGCAACCTCAGGCAGAATTCCGCCTGAGGTTGCAAAAGATGGATACAGATTGCTTTCAGTTCCTTATTTGTTGCTGTCGTCGTCTGTAACGTCCGTGTAGTTCGCCTCATAATAGCCGTTCGCATCCGGCCCGGCCTGCTGGCCACCCGCCGCTTCGGGGCCCTGCGCACCGGCCTCCGGCTGTGCCGCCTTATAGAGCTGCTCCGAAATCTCGTAGAATTTCTTGGTCAGCTCCTCCTGGCGGGATTTGATCACATTGAGATCCTGGCCCTTGAGTGCTTCCTTGAGGGCATCCACCTTCTCCTGAAGCTCTTTTTTATCGGCCTCCGGGAACTTTTCGCCCTCTTCACTGATGACCTTCTCGCACTGATAAACGAGCTGGTCTGCGTTGTTGCGGGTGTCGATCTCCTCGCGGCGCTGCTTATCCTCCTCCGCATACCGCTCGGCCTCCTTGACGGCCTTCTCGATATCATCCTTCGACATATTGGTTGAGGAGGTGATGGAGATGGACTGTTCCTTGCCGGTGCCGAGATCCTTCGCGGAAACATGCACGATGCCGTTTGCATCAATATCGAAGGTTACCTCAATCTGCGGCACGCCGCGGCGGGCCGGAAGGATGCCGTCGAGATGAAACACGCCGAGCGTCTTATTATCCTTCGCCATCTCGCGCTCGCCCTGCAGCACGTGCACCTCAACGGAGGGCTGGTTGTCAGCAGCGGTGGAGAAAATCTGGCTCTTTTTGATCGGGATGGTGGAGTTGCGCTCGATGATCTTCGTATTCACGCCGCCCATCGTTTCAATGCCGAGGGACAGCGGCGTTACGTCGAGCAGCAGCAGGCCCTTGACCTCGCCGCCGAGCACGCCCGCCTGGAGCGCTGCGCCGATGGCGACACACTCATCCGGGTTGATGCCCTTGAAGGGCTCTTTGCCCATGAACTTCTGGATGGCTTCCTGCACCGCCGGGATGCGGGAGGAGCCGCCCACCATCAACACCTTGTCGATTTCACTGGTTTTCAAGCCGGAGTCGGACATCGCCTGGCGCACCGGACCCATCGTGTTTTCCACCAGATCCGCGGTCAGTTCGTTGAACTTGGCGCGGGTCAGGGTTGCTTCCAAATGCTTCGGACCGGTTGCATCCGCTGTGATGAAGGGCAGGCTGATGTTAGAGGTGGTCACGCCGGAAAGCTCGATCTTCGCCTTTTCTGCCGCTTCCTTCAGGCGCTGCATCGCCATCTTATCGCCGCGCAGGTCTACGCCCTGCTCCTTTTTAAAATTGTCTGCCAGCCAATCGATCACGCGCTGGTCGAAATCGTCGCCGCCAAGGTGATTGTTGCCGGCCGTGGCGAGCACTTCCTGCACGCCGTCGCCCATCTCGATGATGGATACGTCAAACGTGCCGCCGCCCAGGTCATAAACCATCACCTTCTGATCGGTTTCCTTATCAATGCCATAGGCAAGCGCCGCAGCCGTCGGCTCGTTGATGATGCGCTTTACCTCAAGGCCCGCAATTCGGCCAGCGTCCTTGGTTGCCTGACGCTGGGAGTCGGTGAAGTAGGCAGGCACCGTAATGACGGCCTCCGTCACTTTATCGCCCAGATAAGCCTCTGCATCGGTCTTTAGCTTCTGCAGGATCATTGCGGAGATTTCCTGCGGCGTATACTGCTTATCATCGATTTTCACATGGTAGTCAGAGCCCATCTGCCGCTTGATCGAGGAGATGGTGCGGTCCGGGTTCGTGATCGCCTGGCGCTTTGCCACCTGGCCGACCATGCGCTCGCCAGTTTTGGAGAACGCGACAACGCTCGGCGTGGTACGCGCGCCCTCTGCGTTTGCAATGACGACCGGCTCGCCGCCTTCAATTACAGCTACACAAGAGTTTGTTGTGCCTAAGTCAATACCAATTACTTTTGCCATTGTTAACAGCCTCCCAAAATGTATCGGTTGAATTTTTCAAATTTATCAGATCAAGCGGATCTATTCCGCCGATTGCCTTGTTCGGATTGTCGGCGCTAATTCGCGACCTTGACCATCGCATGGCGGAGCACCCGGTCTCCAAGCTGATAGCCCTTGCTGAAAACATCCGTCACAACATTTTCATCCAGCGCCTCATCCTCCACATGCATCACGGCGTTGTGGATATTGGGATCAAACGGATCGCCCGCGTCGCCAAACGCTTCCACACCGAGCTTTTTCATGATTTCCATCAGCTGCTGGAAGGTCATATCGATCCCCTTCTGGAAATCCTCATAGCCCGCCTCCTTGTTCTGAGAGGCGCGCTCGAAGTTATCGATCACAGGCAGGATTTCAGTGAGGACGGCGGCCTTGGAATCATTGAACGCCGCCTCCCGCTCGCGCTGGGAGCGCTTGCGGAAATTGTCGTACTCCGCGGCAAGCCGCAGGTATTGATCCTTCTGGGCGTCCAAATCCTTCTTCATTGCGTCGAGCTGCTCCTGAAGCTGCTCCGCCTGATGGTCCCTCCCCTTTTCCTTCTTCTCCTTGCGCTTGACAGTTTCCTTCTCCGGCGCCGGAGCGGCCGTTTCCTCCGGCTGCTGTTCCGTCTCCTGATTCTCAGGCTCCGCGTTCTGCGTTGTATTCATCCGTTCATCCGTCCTTTCCTGCTTTTGTTGTCTTCCTTCTGCCGGGCCGCACTATTTCGCTCCCGGGCCGGTGTCCGTCCCATCCTCGCCCAGCGCTTCGCCGAGCAGGCGGCCAACCAGCTTTGTCAGATATTCCACATTCGGGATCAGCTTCGCATAATCGATGCGTGTTGGGCCAATGATGCCCAATGCGCCGCCGCGCCTGCCGGAAATCGTGTAGCGCGCAACAATCAGGCTGGAATTTTTCAATTCCTCAAATGGCGTTTCGCGCCCGATAATCACCCGCAGCGGGCTGGATGAGGTGGCAAGCAACTGGCTCATCGGCTCGCCCCTGCCCAAAAATTCGAGCAGTTCGTAGGCGTTTTCCTCGAATTCGCGGTGGTGGAGGAGGTTGTTCTGCCCTTCCAGCAGGATTTCCTCCTTCGCCGCATCCCATGCAAGCTCTGACAGGGCAATCAAAATCTGCTGCATCAGGCAGGCGTTATCCCCCAATAGGGGTGTCAGCCGTTTAATCAGCACGAGGTTGATCTCCGCCACTGGGCGACCAAGGAAGGTGTGCTCCGTAATCGCATAAAAATTTTCGATCAGCTCCGGGGTGACAGGCTCCGGCAGCCGGCAGCCCCGGCTGCGCACTACGCCATTGGATGTAACCAACACGAGCATGATTGTGCACCCGCCCATCGGGAGCAGATCCACCTTGCGGATCACGGCCGATTCATCCGCCGGCGTGGTGGATACCGCCGCGCAGTTCGTAATTTCAGCAAGCAGCTCGCCCGCCTGCTCCAAAATCTGCTCCGGATCGCCGGAGTGGGCAATCATGCTCTCCTCCAGCGCATGGCGCTGCTTCACGCCGAGCGCCCGGCAGCTCATCAAATGATCCACATAATACCGATACCCCAGGTGCGACGGCACGCGCCCCGCCGAGGTATGCGGCTGCTCAATCAGCCCCAGCTCCGCGAGCGCAACCATCTCATTGCGGATGGTCGCGGAGGAGATCGACAATTCAAACAAATTGCACAGGGCTTTTGATCCGACCGGCTCACCGGAAGCAATGAACTGCTCGACAATCGCCGCTAAGATGCGCTGCCTGCGTTCACTCAATTCCATGCCGGTCACCTCCTGATTCTCCTGAATGGTAAAATTCACGACCGGATTTTCCGGATTGTTAGCACTCAAACATTCTGAGTGCTAACTACCATATACTATACATCGCCCCTTTCGCCTTGTCAACATTCCAATTATGAACACTTTGTAAAACCTTTATCGGGCGGCGTTCACAATCGAGCAGTGAGTGGAGAGCGCCCATTATAGAGTTGGAAAACAGGGGCGGTCAAACGAGCTCCACGATTGTAGAAAATCACTGGAATGGATTGTAAAAATCAACGAAACATATTATAATATTCCCATATTGCTCCTGCTTATGACCCTCCTGTCTGGCGCCGTGGCGAGGATTTGCATCGCTTTGGCGCAGCCACAAATTCGAGTAGCCTTTCTATATTTAAAATTGTAAAACGCCGTTCAAAGAATTGCTCTTTTAAATTTTTTCACTTTGCATCTTTTTGAAGAATTGGAAAGGGGCACTTTTTATGCCACGTTTGATGGAAAGACTCGTTTCTGTGCTTCTCACGCTTGTGCTGTTTCTGTGGAATCTGGCCGGCGATCAAATTTTCGGCATCCGTCCCCCGCAGGAGCCCAGCTTTACCCTGACGCAGGCGGATAGCCGCTACCAGATCGCATCCGACATCTCTTCAGTGGTGACCACAAACGACCAATCCCAACTCCTGGAGCCGCAGGCAAGTATCCATCCGGGTGGAGATGGGGGCGAACGGATTCAGATCTATCCCTCCCAGGCCGGGCAGGCCATCGCGGGCTTCGGCGCGTCTCTCACGGATTCCTCCGCTTATCTGATCCATCAGGTGCTGGATGAAACGGCGCGCAGCGCGCTGATGATCCGTCTTTTCAGCCGGGAGGGCGGCATCGGTCTTTCCTTCCTGCGCCAGCCGATGGGGGCGAGCGATTTTGCGCGTGAGGCTTATACATACGACGATATGCCCGCAGGAAAAACGGATTACGAGCTGCACCATTTTTCCATTGCGCACGACGAAGCGGATATCCTACCGCTGCTCCGACAGGCAAAGGCGCTCAACCCGGAGCTTACCGTCATGGCCACGCCCTGGAGCCCGCCAGCCTGGATGAAAACAGGCCGCTCACTCACCGGCAGCAAAGGGGGTATTTTGCGCCCCTCCTGCTACGGCGCTTACGCACGTTACTTCGTCAAATTCATTGAGGCTTATGCGCAGCAAGGCATTCCGGTTTCCGCCGTCACCGTGCAGAATGAGCCCAATTATGCGCCGGAAACCTATCCTGGCATGAAGATGGGCGCCGTGCAGCAGGTCGATTTTATCAACAACCACCTCGGTCCCGCATTTGAGGCGGCTGGTATTTCCACAAAAATTCTCTGTTACGACCACAATTGGGACAATGCCGCCTATGCCAAAACCGTGCTCACCCGCGCGGGGCGGTATGTCGGCGGTTCCGCCTGGCATGTGTATGGCGGCGACGTTTCCACCCAATCGCTCATCCACAGCCTGTATCCGGAAAAGGAGATCTATTTCACCGAGGATTCCGGCGGCGAATGGGTAGATGGCGGCAGCTTTTCCGGCGGCTTTCCCAGCACGGTTGGCATGGGCATCCGGGCGCTGCGCAACCATTCGCGCACCTTTGTGCTATGGAATCTGGCGCTTGATGAGCAAAACGGCCCTGTGCTGCCAACATCGGAGAAAAGCACCTGCCGCGGCGTAGTGACCGTCAACCAGCAAACGGGGGAGGTCACCTACAACCTCGATTACTACGCGCTCGGCCATTTCAGCAAATTTATCCGGCCCGGCGCCGTCCGCCTGATGAGCGATTCCAAGATCGAAGGGATGGATAACGTCGTCTTCCGCAATCCGGACGGCACGGTTGCCATGGTGCTCATCAACAAAAACAACACCGCGAAAACCGTTTGCATCGCCTATGGCGAAGCGACGTTTTCCGCCTCCGTGCCCGCGCAGGCGACCATAACCTTCTGCTGGCAGGGATAACCCGAATTTCTTTTTCAGCTCCAAAAATCGTTTGCCATGTGGGAAAGGATGCGGCGCGCGCCGTCTCCTCTCCCTTAACATCGAGCAGGTTTGCGCCCCAAAAAGGGCGTAACGCATAGAAAGGACATGGATCATACAATGAACGAAATGGAAATCAAGGATCAAATCTGCGACGTCTGCCACAAGATGTGGCAGCTCGGCTGGGTGGCCGCCAACGACGGCAACGTCTCCGTCAAGCTCGAGGACGGCACCTATTTCGCCACGCCCACCGGCATCAGCAAAAGCTTCATCACGCCGGAGAAGATCGTGCGCATCAACGACAAGGGCGAGGTGCTCGAGGGGCTCGATGGCTACCGCCCCTCCTCTGAAATCAAGATGCACCTGCGCTGCTATCAGGAGCGCGCGGATGTAGGCGCTGTGGTGCACGCCCACCCGCCCACGGCCACCGGCTTTGCCGTGGCCCACCTCGATATGGACCGCTACAATATGATTGAAACCGTGCTGACCCTCGGTAGCGTTCCCGTTACGCCCTACGGCACGCCCTCCACTTATGAAGTGCCGGAGGCGATCGCCCCCTATTTGCAGGAGCACGACGCGCTGCTGTTGATGAACCATGGTGCGCTCACCGTAGGCTGCGACCTCATCACCGCCTACTACCGCATGGAAACGCTCGAACTCAACGCAAAAATCAGCTTGGTCGCACATCTGCTCGGCGGCGAGCGGGAAATTTCCCATGAGAATATCGATCGTCTCTGCTCCATGCGCGAAGGCTACGGCATTACAGGCAAGCACCCGGGCTTTAAACATTATCGTGAAGAGAAGTAACGTGAAAGTTCCTTTCACGCTATTAGATGTCCAGATGGATTTCTCTCATTTGACGATTCCATAAGGAGGCATTTTTATGCTCAAGGGCATTCCCAGCATTCTCTCTCCGGAGCTGTTAAAAATTATGATGGAAATGGGCCACGGCGATGAAATCGTCATCGGCGACGGCAATTTCCCTGCCGCGAGCAACGCGCAACGCCTCGTCCGCTGTGATGGGCACGCGGTGCCCGAGCTGCTCGACGCTATGCTCCAGCTCATGCCGCTGGATACCTATGTTGACGCACCTGTCGCGCTCATGGCAACCACGCAGGGCGATCCCCGCCCGGTCATTTGGGATGAATACCGGGAGATTGTTATGAAACATCAAAAAAATGTAAAACCCGAACTTGTCGAGCGCTTCGCCTTCTATGAGCGGGCCAAACAGGCCTACGCAATCATCGCCACCGGCGAAACGGCCCTGTATGCCAATATCATCCTCAAAAAAGGCGTTGTAACCGAATGACAGGAGGAGTTTACGTTGCATTATCCGCATCCCTCACGCGCTCTAGCCTTTGACTTCGGCGCTTCGAGCGGGCGCGCCATTTTAGGCACGTTCGACGGGGAAAAAATTCGCATGGAAGAGGTGCACCGGTTCTCAAACGACCCGGTGGCCATCCGCGGCACCCTCTATTGGGATGTGCTGCGCCAATTTTATGAAATCAAACAGGGTCTCCTGAAGGCAAAACAACACGGCGGCTTCAACACGGTGGCAATCGATACCTGGGGCGTGGATTTCGGCCTGCTCGACGAAGGCGGTTATCTGCTGGACAATCCCGTGCACTATCGCGACCAGCGCACAAAAGGGCTGGTGGAGGAGAGCTTTCAGAGCATCCCACAGGAGGAGTTCTATCGCTTAACCGGCATCCAGTTTATGGAACTCAACACCGTTTTTCAGCTCATGGCGTTGAAGCGGCAGCGCCCCGCACTGCTCGAACGGGCGAAAACGCTGCTGTTCATGCCGGATCTGTTCAATTACCTGCTCACAGGCGAAAAGAAAACGGAGTTCACCATCGCCTCCACCTCCCAGCTCATGGACGCTCAAACGGGCGGCTGGTCGGAAGAGGTGCTTCGCCGCCTCGGCCTTCCAGGCGGAATTCTGACCCCGATCACCCTGCCCGGCGAAACCGTCGGCCCGCTGGATCCATCGATCTGTGCGGAGCTGGGGCTGCCCCCTGCGCAGGTGGTCACGGTCGCTTCGCACGATACGCAGAGCGCCGTTGCTGCCGTTCCCACACAGGAGAAGGATTTCCTCTTCATCAGCTGCGGCACATGGTCGCTGTTTGGCACAGAGCTGGAGGCTCCGCTCATCAATGAAGCCTCCGCCGCTATGAACATCACCAATGAGCGCGGCGTGGAAGGCACAACAACATTTTTGAAAAACATCATCGGCCTGTGGCTCATTCAGGAAAGCCGCCGCCAATGGCAGCGGGAAGGGCAGGATTATAGCTATGCGCAACTTGAAAAGCTGGCGCTTGCGGCAAATCCTTTCCAGTGCTTCATTGACCCGGACGCGCCAGAATTCGTCCCGCAGGGCGACCTGCCGGGCCGGGTGCGGGAATTCTGTGAAAAAACGGGGCAGTATGTCCCGCAGACGGTTGGCGAAGTCATGCGTTGCATCTATGAGAGCCTCGCGCTCAAATACCGCCTGACCTTTGAAAAAATCCAAAGCTGCACCGGCAAAGCCTACGGGCAGATCCATATGGTCGGCGGCGGCACGAAGGATGGCCTCCTCTGCCAGATGACGGCCAATTCCTGCGGCGTACCCGTGCTCGCGGGCCCGATTGAGGCAACGGTGCTCGGCAACCTCGCCGTGCAATTCATCGCCTGCGGGGCGATTGCAAACATCCGGCAGGCGCGCAAAATTATTGCACAGAGCGAAACGGTTACCCCCTATGCGCCAAAAGATACCCAAAGCTGGAATACAGCTTATGATCAATTTCAACAGTATATTGTCACCTGAAAGGAAGATGCTGAATATGGCAAAACCAACAATCGGAATCCGACCGATCATCGACGGCCGCTGGGGCGGCGTGCGTGAAAGCCTGGAGGGCAAAACCATGGCAATGGCGCAGGCTTCCAAACAGCTGATTGAGGAAAACGTCTTCTATACTGACGGCACGCCCATGGAATGCGTCGTCTCCCCCTGCACGATCGGCGGCGGTGCGGAGGCGGCAAAGTGCGCCGACTACTTCGCTACGCAGAATGTATGCGCCACGCTCTCTGTGACGCCCTGCTGGTGTTACGGCAGCGAAACGATGGATCTCGACCCGCTGACCGTCAAGGCCGTCTGGGGTTTTAACGGCACGGAGCGCCCGGGCGCCGTGTATCTCGCGGCGGCCATGGCAGCCCATGCGCAGCGCGGCCTGCCCGCCTTCTCCATCTATGGCCACGATGTGCAGGATGCGGATGACAACACCATCCCCGCTGACGTTGCGGAAAAAATCCTGCGCTTCGCCCGCTGTGCGGCAGCGGTCGGTCAGATGCGAAATAAGGCGTATGTCGGTATCGGCGCGGTCGCCATGGGCATCGCAGGCTCCAACTGCGACGCGCAGTTTTTGCAGGAATATCTTGGCATCCGCGCAGAGTGGGTCGATATGTCCGAGGTTCTACGCCGTTACGAGCTCGGTATCTATGATCAGGAAGAGTTTGAAAAAGCATATGCCTGGACGCGCGCGCACTGCAAAGAAGGCTTTGATAAAAATGCCAACCCGCACGACCGTGCGCGCAAGGAATACGAGTGGGATTTCGTCGTGAAGATGACGCTTATCTGCCGCGATATCCTGCTCGGCAATAAGAAATTAAACGGCATCGGCCGCCACGAAGAGGCCCTCGGGCGCAACGCAATCCTCGGCGGCTTCCAGGGCCAGCGCATGTGGACGGACTTCATGCCCAACGGCGATTTCACTGAGGCGATCCTCAATTCAAGCTTTGACTGGAACGGCAAGAAGGAGCCAATTACCTTTGCGACCGAAAACGACGGCTTAAATGGCCTTGCCATGCTCTTTGGGAAGCTCCTCACAGGCACGGCGAGCGTCTTTGCGGACGTACGCACCTATTGGAGCCCGGAGGCGGTCAAACGCGTTACCGGCAAAACGCCAGAGGGGCCTGCAGCGGGCGGCTTTATCCATCTGATCAACTCCGGCGCGGCTGCGCTCGATGCGACCGGATTATGCAAAGATGAGACGGGCAGGAACCTCATCAAAAAGTGGTGGGACGTTACGGACGAGGATATCGAGGCCATGACCACGGCCACCGACTGGTGCCCGGCTGATCTCGGTTATTTCCGAGGCGGCGGATTTTCCTCCCACTTCAAAACACAGGCCGAAATGCCTGTGACGATGATCCGCGTCAACCTCATCAAAGGCGTCGGCCCGGTCCTTCAGCTCGCGGAGGGCTACACGGTCACGCTGCCGGATGAAATCCACAGCGTTCTCGACCAGCGCACCGACCCAACTTGGCCGACGACCTGGTTCGTTCCCCGCCTGACCGGCAAGGGTGCGTTTCAGGATGTTTACTCTGTGATGGCAAACTGGGGGGCAAACCACGGCTCCCTGACCTACGGGCACATCGGCAAGGATTTGATTACGCTTGCCAGCATGCTGCGCATCCCGGTGGCGCTGCACAATGTATTCGATGACGACCTCTACCGCCCACACGCTTGGGGTGCCTTCGGCACAAAGGACCTCGAGAGCGCGGATTACAGAGCATGCGCTGCCTACGGCCCGCTCTACCGGTAAAAATCGAAGCTATAGCAATCTGAAAAGGGCTGCCAAGTGGTGAATTCCGTTTGGCAGCTCTTGTTTTGTCTAACTCTTTTGCAAAGCATACTTGACAAATGATGCAAAGCACGCTATACTAAATTTGCAAAGTGAGCTTTACACATATGTAAGAAAGGTGGTGCGGCATGGAAAATCATATCGCCGCATTCCGCAAGCAGCGCCGGCTTTCCCAGGAGGAGTTGGCGCAGGCGGTCGGTGTATCGCGGCAGACGATCACCTCCCTGGAGGTGGGCAAATACACTGCTTCTTTGCCGCTGGCGTTTAAGCTGGCGCGCTATTTTGGATGCGCGATTGAAGAACTGTTTCTGTTTGAGGAGGAATAACCGTTGAATGAGCCGAACAAATTCAGCAAATACAAAAAAACAATGATCCGCAGGGGGATCCTTGTCTGGATTCCTACCTTGCTGTCCGCTGCGAGCTTTCTGCTGTTCCGCTTCCAGTGGAGTCCGTTGGCACAAAGCAATCTGACCGATTTCATGCGGGGGTTTCAGGATGGCATGGTGCTAGCCCTGCTGGTGTGCAGCCTGCTGGCGCTGATCTCCACGATCCTCACCTGCCGCAATCCGGAGAAGCTCCAAAAGGCCTATGTGGAAGAAACGGATGAGCGCACACAGCTTATCAGCCGAAAGGCGTTTTCCGCAGTTGGTTGGGCGCTGTTTTTCGTGCTACCCCCCGCTGTTGTGACGGCAAGTTTTTTGAGCCCTGCGGTTTTTTTAACGCTGTTGGCTGTAATGCTCTTTTTTGTTGCCGTCCTTATGATTGCTTTTATCTATTATAAACGCAAGCTTTAATCCAGGTTTTAACAGAAACGCTTGACGGCTGCTGACAAAACCCGTATACTGAATCCGTTGAATGGATCTTCTGTTAAAAAACAGGGTAGGGGCGGCATACCGCCCGGTGAAAGGAGTGGTTTCATGCGGCTGACAGCCGAAAACATCACCAAGAGCTTCGGTGCAAAGCAGGTGCTCAAGGGCATTGATCTAAGCGTGGAGAGCGGGCGCGCGCTCGGCCTGCTCGGGCGAAACGGAGCGGGCAAAACAACTATGATCCGAATCGTCATGCAAGTTTTTCAGGCGGATAGCGGGCGTGTGCTAATTGATGGGAAACCGATGGACGTAAACCGGGTTCGGATCGGCTACCTGCCGGAGGAGCGCGGGTTGTATCCCAAAAAGCTCATCATGGAGCAGCTGCTTTATTTTGCGGCCTTGCAGGGCGTTCCGGCCAGACAGGCCAAAAAGGATGCGCTGCGTCTGCTTGACCGCCTCGGCATGGGCGAATATGCCAACAAGCGGCTTGATACGCTCTCTAAAGGCAACCAACAAAAAATTCAGCTTGTGGCAACGCTCATCTGTGATCCGCAGATCGTGATCCTCGACGAGCCGTTTTCTGGCCTCGACCCTGTGAACGCGATGCTGCTGGAGGATCTGGTGAAGGAGTGCATCCAACAGGGGAAGATCGTGTTTTTCTCCAGCCATCAGATGAACTATGTGGAGGAATTCTGTAACGAAATTGCAATCCTCAATCAGGGTAAAATCGTGCTTTCCGGCAATATCCGGGACATCAAGCGCGGCTATGAACGAAACCGCCTGCTTGTTTCCACCCGCCAAACGGAAGCGATCCGGCAATGGGCGGCCTCGCTGCCCACAGAATTGATAAAACAAGTGGATGATAAAGACGGCGACCTGCTGATTACCCTCGCCGCCGTCGATCAAAAGGACGCCTTTTTGACCGCGCTGACCGGCCAAGGTTTTGATCTCGATGGATTCCAGGTTTATGAGCCTTCGCTCAACGATATCTTTGTCAGCTATACGGAGGGAGCGGTATGAAGCAGTTTTTTACAGTATTCCGGTTTGAATTCAAAAACTATGCCAAAAACAAGGTTTTTATCGCCATTACGCTCCTTGCGATCCTCTTGCTCGGCGGCGTGCTCTTTTTCCCGCGCGTGAAGGAGGCGTTCAGCTCCGGTACACAGACGGAGGAGCCCGGCCAGGAGCGGGAAATCGTAGCGTTGGCGGACTCATCCGGCGCCAACGCGCAGGAAAGCCTCGCCTTTTTCTCCGCGGCCCTGCCGCAATATGAGTGGACGCTGGCCGATGCGGATACCGACGCACTCAAGGCAAAGGTGGAGGATGGTTCGTACCGCTTCGCCCTGCTTTTGCAGGCTCCCCTGAAATATCAATATATCGTGGGCAACATCAGCATGACGGATACGGTTTCCTACACGCTCGATGAGCTTGTCGTCACCAAATATCGGGCGGATACGATGCAGACGCTCGGCCTGAGCGCCGAACAGTCGCAGCAGCTTCTCTCCGCTCAGGCGCAGGGCGAAACGATCACCACCGGCAAGGATCAGATGAAGAGCTATTTTTACACCTTTATCCTGATGTTTGCCTTGTATATGACAATTTTGATGTACGGCCAGTTTGTCGCACAGAGCGTTGTCACGGAAAAAAGCTCCAAGGCCATGGAGCTGCTGATTACCTCTGCGAAACCCAGCAGCCTGATGTTTGGCAAGGTGGTCGGCACAGGGCTCGCGGGGCTTGTGCAGCTCGTGCTGATCATAGGCTCGGCATTTGTGTTCTTCAATTTGAATAAAAGCTATTGGGACAGCGGCTCTGTCATCACCTCCCTGTTCGACATGCCGTTGGAGCTGGTGCTCTATACGATCCTGTTCTTCGTCACCGGTTATTTCCTCTATGCGTTCCTCTTCGGCGCGCTCGCCTCTCTTGCCAGCCGCATGGAGGATACCAACACGCTCGTCATGCCGGTTGTGATGCTCTTTGTCGCCTCCTTTATGGCAACGATCTTCTCCATGGTCGGCGGCAAGGTGGATAGCGTGTTGATGAAGGTGCTCTCCTTCGTGCCCTTCACCTCACCTATGGCGATGTTCGCCCGGATTGCGATGAGCGAGGTGCCCCCCATCCAGATTCTTCTTTCGATTATAATTCTCTTTGCTTCCATCATCGGCATCGGTTTCCTCGCGGCAGGCATTTACCGCGTGGGCGTGCTGATGTATGGCAAGCCGCCGAAATTCAAGGAGCTCGTGCGTATCCTGCGCGGCGCGAAAGCCTGACGTGATTTCGCGCCATATTACAAGATCCAGCCTTCCGCCTGTGCAGAAGGCTGGATCTTATTTCATTTCAGAGGCAGCTATGCCCTTTTTCAACGTTACTGCAACAAGCTCCGGGCAATTATGCAGCCTCAGGGGAAACAGGCTGTTGCCCAAGCCGCGGCTGACAATCATTGTCGTCGCCTCCATGGTATACAGCCCTGCCGTATACTTCGGGAAAACACCCTGCCCCGGCGCATACAGCCCGCCAATGCCGGGCAGGCGGAACTGGCCGCCGTGCGCATGCCCGCAAAAAACGAGATCCACGCCCGCCTGTGCATATGTAGCGATGCGCTCCGGGTGATGCGCCAAGAGGATCGTAAAGCTCTCCCGCCCCCCCAGCAGCCTGCCGAGCGCCGGGAGCAAAGCCTCCTGCCCATCCCTCCGGCTTTCCGCTGGTTGGCACGTTTCGTCGGATACGCCCGCCAACGTGATTGATTCATTGCCTCGCGTGAGCGTTTCACAGCGGTCATCTAAAACAGTAACCTTCTCTTGTGCGAGAAAGCGCTTGACCTCCTCCTCTTTTCCAGACCAATTTTCATGGTTGCCCGTCACGAAATAAACCGGAGCGATCCGGGCCGCGCCCCGGATGAATACGGCGGCAGACCTACCGCCCCTGCGCCGCCGGTCGATCAAATCCCCCGTCATCACAATACAATCCGGTTTTACCGCCCGCAGCGCGGAGAGCAGCCGCTCCTGGCCGGTGCCAAACTGCTTATCGTGCAAATCCGCCACCTGCGCGATGCGAAAGCCGTCAAAAGCCGCCGGCAGCTTATCATCCTGATAAAAAAGCTGCGTCGTCTCCAAATCGTTATTCTCCAAATACCATACGGCTCCCGCGGCGGCTGTGAGGGCCCCCGCTGCGAGGCAGGCGAGCGCTTTCCTTTCTTTCATCACATTTTCTCCCTCCTATGCTTTTCGGTATCGCACGCTTCCATCTTTGATGGTGGCAAGCACCTCGATTTTCCCGATCTCATTCGCCGGAACCTTGAGCGGATTCGCGCTCAAAAGGACCAAATCCGCCCGTTTCCCCACCTGGATGGAGCCCTTTTCCCGCTCCTCAAAATATTGATAGGCCGCGTTCACCGTCACGCCGCGCAGTGCTTCCAGCGGAGAAATGCACTCCTCCCGGCCGAGCACAGCCCCGGATTCCGTCGAGCGGGTAACGGCGCACTGCACGGTGCGCAGCATATCCGGCGGCAAAACCGGCGTATCCTGATGAAACGTATAGGGAAGATCCAGCCTGAGCGCGCTTCGCGCCGGGCTGATGGAATAAGCGCGCCGGCCGAGCTGCTTGCGGTGCACATCCCCCCAGTAATAGGTGTGCGCAATAAAGAAGGACGGGATCATATGCAGCTTTTTCATCCGTTCCAGCTGATCCCGGCGCACCGTCTGCGCATGGATCATCACGGGGCGCAGGTTGGCTGCCCCCGGGTGAGATGCAAGCGCCCGCTCATAACAGGAAATAAACTGCTCCGCCGCCGCATCGCCGTTGCAGTGGGCGAGTAGCTGCACGCCATCCCGCAGAGCGGTTTCGATGAACTGCATCACCTGTGCATCGGAATAGACCGGGTAGCCGCAGTAGCCATCCGGCGCATCTTCATAAGGCTCGCTCATCCAGGCCGTGCGCCCCTGTGGGGAGCCGTCCAAAATGATCTTGTAGCCACCCAACCGGAAGTGATCTCGGTAGCCTTCACAATATTCCGGGTGATCCTGCAGAAGGGTCGGGCTCTGCTTGAGATCCGCAAAGCCCACCACATCCACATGGAGCGGCGTGTCACGCAGCAGGGTAAAGCCCTGCTCCTGTAAGAGGCCATCCTGCACGGTGGTCACGCCATATTTCAGATATTCCCGCTCCGCCTGCTGCAGCAGCGCTTTCTGCTCTTCAAGCCCGGGCGCCGGCACAAGCGCAGCCAAGGCCATGAACGCCTTTTCCTCCAAATAGCCGCTCGGCTCGCGTGAGCCCTCAATGCGGCCGATGTGCCCACCCTCCGGGTCCGGCGTATCGGCGCGGATACCGGCCTTTTCCAATGCACGCTGATTGACCGCGCCCATGTGGCCGGATTTATGGGTGATCATCACCGGGATCTCCGCGCTCACGGTGTTGAGCAGCGCTTTATCCGGGTGCTGATGCTCCGCGAGTTGGTTGTGATCGTAGCCGAACCCGATGAGCCATGCGCCTTGGGGGAGTTTCCTCCGGCTCATAAAGTCCAGCAGGATTTCCTTCACCTGTGCAAAGCTTTTGGCCTGCGATAAGTCCGCCAGCGCCAGCGTACTGGCATAGGCGGTGATATGGCTGTGTGGGTCAAGAAAGGCGGGCATCAACGTCCGCCCCTTTAAGTCAAACGATTCGATTCCGGGGCCGAAGGCCGCCTCAAGCTGCTGCTTGGGGCCAATGGCGCGAATGCGCCCGCCCTCCACCAAAATTGCTGGCGCGTAAAGCTGCGGCTCCATGGTTAAAATATCGCCATTATAATATAAAACGCCCGGCATTCCACCGTCTCCTTTGCAAAAAGAGTTCCTCATGCTGATAGTATGGCCATAAATCCTGCTGCGTTACGCTGTTTTTTCGCCAACGTGCTTCACATAGATCAAATGCGGCATCGCCTTGCCATGGTAGTGCTTGACCAGCTCGCCCTCCACCTGCATGCCCAACCGCTCTGCCACGCGGCGGGAGGGCATGTTTTCCGGCCGGATCTCCGCGATCACCTCGGATGCATTCCTCTTGTAGAAGGCTTCGTCAAGCAACGCCTGCGCACCCTCTGTGGCGTAGCCCATGCCCCAACAATCCCGGCGGAGAAGATAGCCAAGGCCCAGCCGCCGCTCGCCTTCAACCTCCTCCATCAAAAGGCCGAGCATGCCGATCACCCTGCCCGTCTCTGATTCCTGGGCCGCCCAATAGCCGCACTCATCCCTTTGATAGCGCGCCTGGTTCGTTTCAATCCACGCCCGGATCTCCGCGTCCGTAAACGCGTGCTCCCAGGCATACATCACCAATGGATCTTGCAGAATCGGGCGCAGCGCGCCCACATCCTCTATCGTCAATTCCCGCAGCGTCAAGCGGCGGGTTTGCAAAATCTGCTTCATTCGTCTTCCTCCTCCGGAGCGCGGCTGGCGCCCGGCGTCTCGTCAAAAAGCTGTGCGAGCATGCGCGCCGGGTTTTCCAGAAAGCGGCGGGTCAGCAGGTAGTGCTCCGTTTGTTCATACGGCGTTTTTTCCATCCCATCCGGCGTTAACACATAGATTTCCGCACCCGGATAGGCCATCAGAATGGGCGAATGCGTTGCAATGATAAACTGAGAGCGCTGCCCCACCAGTTCATGCATCCGTGCAAGCAATGTCATCTGCCGAGCAGGAGAAAGCGCGGCTTCCGGCTCATCGAGGAGATACAGCCCTTCCCCGCCGAACCGGTTAAGCAACAGGGAGAGAAAACTCTCGCCATGCGATTGATGGTGTAGGGACACGCCCCCGTAGCTGTCAATTACGGGGCGGCCTAAGCCGCCGCCCGCATCCAGCCGATCGATCTCCGTCGCCACATTATAAAAGCTCTCGGCACGCAGGAAAAAGCCGTCACGCGGCCTGCGCCCCTTTGCAACCGACAGGGCATGATAAAGAGGGGAATGCGTTTCATTGGTTGCAAAGTTGAAATTCTTCGTGCCGCCTTCGGCGTTAAAGCCGCAGTGCACGGCAAGGGCTTCCAAAAGCGTGGATTTCCCCGTTCCATTCTCTCCGCAAAAGAAGGTGACGGGGCTGTGCAGCGTAATCTCCTTCAAATGGCGCACCACGGGCAGCGCCCAAACATAGCTTTTCTCCGCTTCGCAATCCTCGTTGAGCAGAATCCGTTTCAAATAAAGCTCATTCATCCCGGCCATCCTCCGAGCGGGCTGCGTTGCCGATTGATGGTTTCTTTCGCCTACCCGCAGGGCGCTCGCAGTAAGGCGGGCTTCCCTCTTCGAGATGATGGGCGCGGCAGGCTTCGCAATCCCCGAAGCGCGCGCATTTTTTCCGCTTGCACGGGCAAAAAGGTTCCTTATTGTTCAAATTAGTCGTTTTCATGATTTGCCTCTGTTTCTGCTGGTTTCGGGCCCGCCATGCGCGCATGCTCCGCGCTCAGCTCTGCAAACAGCCGATCAAACGCCCAGCCACGGTTGGTCGGCGTAACCACTGCCTTGATCGCTCCCCGGCCCAAATCCGCATCACGCAGAGCGCGCAAAACCGCCTGCTGCTTTTGGGCAGCTACGCCGCTGAATACAATCACCTGCCCCGAGTAAGGCGTTTCCTTCCCCGCTACGGGCGGCTCCCCGGCTAAAAAGGAGGCTACCGTTTGCCCCAGCGCCGCTTCGGGAAGGCTGCGGGCCTCAATATGATATTGCGCAAGGGTTTCACGCAGCGCCATTTCCTCCTGCTGTGCCTGCTCAAAATGATAGAGCAAAGCCATTTCCGGCTGCGATGGGATCACACGCGCTTTCATCATCCGCTCCTCCTTGATATATGAAAATTTATAATGTTTCTTCCTCCCAATCAGCTGCACAAACCAGTATGCGGTCTATCCGCTGATCCAAAAGGGTTCCATACTCATTCTACCATCCTTTCCCCTTTGCGTAAAGGCAGGGAGGCTTATGGCTTTGCCTGATTATGCTCCTGAACGATAACATTCAAACGGGCGCTGCATAATGGCAACCATTATGCAGCGCCCGTTCTCCATGTTGTTGTCTACCGCAGTGAAAGCGAGCGCCCCGACTCACGCTTACAGCACAGCAGCAAATGCATTCGAACAGCCAATTTCCAACACGCCAGCAGGAAAAAGGAACATTCTGTAGCAATACACGGTCACCAAGGCCAGGAAAAACGCCGCCAAAATTGTTATTTCCATCTTTCTACTCAATGAAAAAGGCAATAACTCCCGGAATATAAAATAAAGCAGCCCTGGGATCAGCACAAAAACCAACGGGTGATACGCTGCAGCCGCCCGGAAATCCAGCCGCAGCAGCGCGGCACACGCCCGTGTCATACCGCAGCCCGGGCAGGGCACGCCAAACATACGCAGGATCGGGCAGTTGCCTGTCAGCGCCGCCACTGCAGCAACAGCCGCAATTAGCAGCAGCCGAAATGCCACTTTTTTCCATTTTGTGCTGGCCGACAACTGTGATCCTTGCTTTGGCATCTTTATCATCATTCTTTTCTCACACCAAGCCGCAAATTCGTGCGGTTGCGGCATTTGTTTGAATTTTTCATGTTTTTTAGCATAACAAGGTTTTTGAGGCCTGTCAAGCAGGGCTGGATTTGCGTTTCTCCCACCCCTCCAGGTGGAATCAGGGCGCAGGGATTGCATCTGAAACGATTCTTATATTATAATAGGCTAGTATCCGTGTGCAAATCCACAGCCTTACCCTGCGCATGGTTGCCCACAGGGCATTGACTAGCAGTTGAAAAGGAGCAATGATTTTGTCGTTTTTACAGGATGCAGTTGCATTTACAAACCACTACCTTTGGGACTATCTGCTTTTATTTTTGTTATGTGGAACCGGCGTTTATTTTACCTTTCGGCTGAAGTTTATTCAAGTTCGCCGGTTCGGCGAGAGCTTCCGCCGCACCTTTGGCGGAATCCGTCTGCGCGGCGCTAAGGCGGACGGCCAAGGGATGAGCTCCTTCCAATCCCTCGCCACGGCGGTCGCCGCCCAGGTTGGCACAGGCAACCTGGCGGGCGCTGCCACAGCGCTGATTGGCGGCGGCCCGGGGGCCATCTTTTGGATGTGGCTGAGCGCCTTCTTCGGCATGGCGACCATTTTCGCGGAGGCGACGCTTGCGCAAAAGTTCAAAACAACCCGTGACGGCGAAATAACCGGCGGGCCTGCGTACTACATCCGCGCAGCGTTTAAAGGCCGTTTCGGCAAAGTGTTGGCCGGTATTTTTTCAGTGCTGGTGATCTGCGCGCTCGGCTTTATGGGCAATATGGTGCAATCCAATTCCATCGGTGCTGCGTTTCGCAATGCCTTCGGCATTCCCCCTCTCGTGATTGGTGTGTTCGTTGCCGCGGCAGCCGGTTTCGTCTTCCTCGGCGGTGTGCAGCGCATCGCCAGCGTGACGGAAAAGATCGTGCCCGTGATGGCGCTGTTCTATATCATTGGCGCTCTCATCATCCTTGCCGTCAATTTCCGCCGAATCCCCGATGCTTTTGCCCAGATTTTCACCGGCGCTTTTTCTCCACAGGCGCTCGCAGGCGGCGCAATGGGCATCACTGTGCAAAAGGCAATCCGCTTCGGCGTGGCGCGCGGCCTCTTCTCCAATGAAGCGGGCATGGGCTCCACACCGCATGCCCATGCGGTAGCAAAGGTGAAAAGCCCCTGCGATCAGGGCATCGTCGCCATGATGGGCGTGTTTATCGATACGTTTATCATCCTAACTCTGACTGCCCTCGTCGTTCTGGTAACCGGCGTGCTGCCGCGCGGTTATGCGGGGGAATTACAGGGCGTTGACCTGACCCAGGCAGGGTTTGAAACCGTGTTTGGCCGCGGCGGCACGGTATTCATCGCGGTTTGCATGCTTTTCTTCGCGTTCTCCACCATTATCGGCTGGTATTTTTTTGGAGAGGTCAATATCCGTTCCCTCTTCGGGAAAAAGGGCGTAAAGGTCTACGCACTGCTCGTATGTGTCTTTGTTGCCGTCGGCTCCACGCTGAAGGTTGATCTCGTTTGGAGCCTTTCCGATACGTTTAACGGCCTGATGGTGATTCCAAACCTGATTTCCCTGCTCTCCCTGAGCGGCACCGTTTCGCGCTTATACCGGGCCTACGGGAAGCCAAAGCAAATTCAGGAGGCCTCTTGAGATGGAAGTTGTCACGCACACGCTCGCCCCGGTTTACGATCAGAGCTCCCGCGTATTGCTCCTCGGCACGATGCCCTCGCCAAAATCCAGGGAATACGGCTTCTACTATTCCCATCCGCAAAACCGTTTCTGGCGCGTTCTATCGGCCCTTTTTCAGGAACCCTTGCCGCAAGGTAATGCAGCAAAGGAAGCGCTCGTGCGCTCGCATCACATTGCGCTTTGGGATGTGCTCGCCTCCTGCGAGATACAGGGCGCTGATGACGCGAGTATCCGCCGCCCTGTGGCAAACGATCTGCAGCCTGTTCTGGAAGCGGCGCCGATACAGGCCATCTTTACCACCGGCCAAAAAGCAACGCTGCTCTACCACAGGCTTTGTTTCAAACAGACGGGCAGGGAAAGCATCTATCTGCCCTCCCCCAGCGCGGCAAATTGCCGTAACTGCTCGCTTGACGATCTGATCCGGGCGTATGCCGTCCTTTTGAAATATACAAACGATGATGCCTACCTATCATAATTCTAGGCATTCCAAATCGTTTAAAAAGGAAGATATTAAGAGAATAAGGAACAATAAGCTTGTATAAATCATAGAATATAGGAGAATTCCATTGGATTTTGCCGATTTTTCAAAAATCACCGCGCCATTGCTCACCTGGTACCGTCAAAACGCACGCCAGCTCCCCTGGCGCGACGAGCCCACGCCCTACCGCGTGTGGATTTCAGAAATCATGCTGCAGCAAACCCGTGTGGAGGCGGTCAAGCCCTATTTCGAGCGTTTTTTGCAAACGCTGCCGGATGTACGCGCGCTCGCGGAGGCAGAGGAGGCCACCTACCTCAAGCTGTGGGAGGGGCTCGGCTACTACAGCCGTGTGCGCAACCTGCATAAGGCCGCCTGCCTTGTGATGGAACGCTATGGCGGCGAATTGCCCCGCAGCTATGAAGCATTGCTCACCCTGCCCGGAATCGGCCCATACACCGCCGGCGCGGTTGCCTCGATCGCCTATGGAATTCCGGTGCCAGCAGTGGATGGGAACGTTCTGCGCGTTGCCACCCGCCTGACGGCCGATCCCTCCAATGTCAGCGATCCAAAAACCAAAAAGCGGGTAGAGGCGCTCATCCAATCGATCCTGCCGCAGGAGGCTCCCGGCGCGTTCAACCAGGCAATGATGGAGCTCGGCGCCACAGTCTGCCTGCCCAATGGTGCGCCGCAGTGCGAGGCCTGCCCGCTGAGGAGTCTGTGTGAGGCTTACAGGCAGGGGAACCCCTGTGATTTCCCCGTCAAGGCGCCAAAAAAGGCGCGCCGCGTCGAACAGCGCACGGTTTTTCTATTTTTGTGCGACCGGAAGCTTGCCCTGCACCGCAGGCCAAATAACGGGCTTTTAGCGGGGTTATGGGAGCTCCCCAATGAATGCGGCGTTTTTTCCCCACAGAACGTTCAAAAATGCGCGGAGCAATGGGGCTTAAATGCTTTGCGGATCGAAAAGTGCGGCCAGGCCAAGCATATTTTTACACATATCGAATGGCATATGACTGCTTACCGCATCCGCGTGGAGGAAGCGTCGGAAGCCAAAGGCCTCGTATGGGTCACGCAGGAGGAGCTCAGCCGCCAGTTTACCCTCCCCTCCGCGTTCCGTCCGTTTTTGGAGGATGTCGAATTTTTCGGCTGGGGTGTATGAGAAAATGTAATCTCCTTATTTGCAAGGGGCTGCTGCAAAGCATTTTGCAGCAGCCCCTTCAAAAATTTAATTTTGCCTCTTAGCGAGTGTGCCTCGCTGCCACGCCCCCCTTTCTCCGGTTTTCTGCGCCAACCCCTTCGAAAAGCGGAGAAATAAAAAAAATACTGTACAAAAAGCAATTCTTTGTATTATACTATATCATGGTTAAGATTCGGTTAAAAAACAATTATAGTTTCCTGCAGAGCACCCCTCCTGAAAGCTTCAAGCGGACGCACCCGTCCGCCTGTTTCCATATAAAAATAATTCTTTTGTATTGAAAAAGCAAAAAGGAGCACCCATATGACAATTGACCTGTCTACCTTTTTGAGCCAACTCGTCTCTAACCCAGCGTTGCTTATCACCTTTGTCTTAACCCTGGGCGTCATCCTCGTAAACGGCTGGACGGATGCGCCCAACGCAATCGCCACCTGCGTATCCACCCGGGCCATCAAGCCGAGGTCAGCAATCCTGATGGCCGCTGTTTGCAATTTCCTCGGCGTGCTTGTCATGACGAAGATCAACGCCACCGTTGCGCAAACCATCTCCAATATGGTCGATTTCGGCGGCGATGCGCATGAAGCGCTCATTGCGCTGTGCGCCGCTCTTTTTGCCATTGTGATCTGGGCCACGGCTGCGTGGGTGTTCGGCATTCCCACCAGCGAAAGCCACGCGCTCATTGCGGGCGTATCCGGCGCGGCGATCGCCATGCAGGGGGGGCTCAAGGGGATCAACGGAGGCGAATGGATCAAAGTCATTTATGGCCTCATCCTCTCCACTGTGCTCGGTTTTATCGCCGGATTTGTGATTGTGCGAATTTTAGAATCCACCTGTAAAAACATGGACCGCCGCAAAACCAACCGTTTCTTCAAAAAAGCGCAGGTCGCGGGAGGCGCGGCCATGGCCTTTATGCACGGCGCGCAGGACGGCCAGAAATTCATGGGCATCTGTATGCTCGGCATCGCCTTGGCACAAGGGCAGGGGCAGGCGGAAAATTTCGTCATCCCCATGTGGCTGATGGTGGTCTGCTCCCTTGTTATGGCCTTTGGCACTTCAATCGGCGGCTACCGGATCATCAAGGCAGTCGGCATGGATATGGTGAAGCTGGAATCCTACCAGGGCTTTTCCGCGGATCTTGCCGGCGCTCTTTGTCTGCTGCTCTCTTCTCTGACCGGAATTCCCGTCAGCACAACGCACACAAAAACAACCGCCATCATGGGTGTCGGCGCATCCAAGCGCCTTTCCTCCGTCAATTGGGGCGTCGTCAAGGAGATGGTGCTCGCATGGGTGCTGACTTTCCCGGGCTGCGGTTTCATCGGCTATTTGATGGCAAAGCTGTTTATGATGATTTTTTAAAAACGTATGGAATATAGATAATAGAAAGGATTTAACCGGTTATGGCCAAAAAAAGAGATTATAATTATTTTGACGCATTTGTCCGTATGTCCGATTATGCCTGTCAGGGGGCTGAGATGCTCCATGAGGCTCTGCGCACCTTCGATCCTTATACCCTGCCAAAAAAGCTCGATGAAATCCACAAGATCGAGCATGAGGCTGATATCTGCAAGCATGAGATGATGAATAAGCTGACGGTAGAATTCATCGCCCCCATTGAGCGGGAAGATATCATCGATTTGGCACAGGAAATCGACGACGTAACAGACGCTGTGGAAGATGTTTTGATCCGCATATATATGTATAACATCAAATCTATCCGCGCGGAGGCGCTGGAATTCACACAGGTGATCGTCAACTGCTGCAAAACGCTGAAGGCCGCATTGCAGGAGCTGCACAATTTCAAAAAATCCGATACGATCCATAGCAAGATTATCGAGGTAAACCACGCGGAAGAGGTGGGCGACAAGCTGTATCTGGATGCGGTACACAGCCTCTATCTGGAGGAAAAAGATCCAATTCTCGTCATGGCCTGGACAGAAACGCTCGACCGGCTGGAAAAATGCTGCGACAACTGCGAAGACGTCGCCAACGTGATTGAAAGCGTCATCATGAAAAACACCTGATCTCGCCCAAAGAAAGGACTTCTTTCCAATGAAAACAGAGCGTGAAAAAATGCTCGCCGGTGAGCTTTATAACGCCGGGGATGCGAAGCTTTGCGCCGCAAGAGCCCGCGCGCGCCAGCTCTGCCGCGCCTTCAACGCAACGCCGGAGGAGGAGGGAGAAACACGCGATGCGCTTCTCCGGGAGCTGCTGGGCTCCGCCGGGCAGGATATCTATATGGAATCCGATTTCAAATGCGACTACGGCTGCAATATCCATGTAGGCGACAATTTCTATGCCAACTTTGACGTTGTCATCCTCGACTGCTGCGAGGTGCGGATTGGGAGGAACTGCATGCTCGCCCCACGTGTATGCATCTACACGGCCACCCATCCGCTTGACCCCTATGAGCGCAATGAAATCGGCCTGGAATATGGGAAGCCCGTCACCATTGGCGATAATGTTTGGATCGGCGGCAGCGCGGTCATCAATCCCGGCGTGACCATTGGGGATAACGCCGTAATCGCCTCCGGCTCTGTCGTGACAAAATCCGTGCCCGCCAATACGGTTGTGGGCGGGAATCCGGCTCGTGTTCTGCGTGTGCTGGAGCAAAAAATTTAAGGTTGTAAAAAGGCGCTGTTTGTGCAACAAGGGAGGTTCCCCTTTGGGCTTCAAATAGCGTCCTTTCTTTTATTTGAGACATTAGATGAGGGGAGTCGAGGGCAATGATTCAGTTTCGTGAAGCCGTGCAGGCGGATTTGAAAGGCCTGCTTGCGCTCTATACCCAGCTCAACGATAACACCATGCCGGAGATCGACGGGCGGGTAACCGGCACATGGGAACGCATGCTCCGGCAGGAGCAGCTCCATACGCTCGTCGCAGAGGAGGACGGCGTACTCCTCTCCACTGTGACACTCATCATCACAGAGAGCCTTACGCACGGGCAGCGCCCCTTTGCGCTTGTGGAATATGTGGTAACAGACCAAAATCACCGCGGCCAGGGCCTGGCATTTTCCCTGCTGGCGTTCGCCAAGCAGATTGCCCGGGAAGCAGGGTGCTATAAGATCATGCTTGTCACCGGCCACAGCGAGCCCGGCGTACATCGCCTCTATCAGAAGGCGGGCTACCGTTCCGAGGGAAAAACGGCGTATTCCCAATATCTTGAGTGATGAAATGAGGGTGGAGGGAATTTATCATGAAAAGAAAGTCAAAAATCATCCTGGCCATTGTTTTAACATCCGTAATCCTCCTATCGTCTGTTGGACTCCTTATTTTTCATCTCCTGACCAATCCAAAGGTGGAGGCAAAGCCCACGCTCAGCAGCAGCCAATCCGCCGCGATCAGCACAGAAGAACTGCCCTTTTATATCGCACACCGCGGTTTTTCCTCTGTGGCGCCTGAAAATTCGGTTCCTGCCCTCACAGCGGCGGGCGAAGCCGGTTTTTGGGGAGCGGAATTTGATATTCAGCGCACGAAGGATGGCGTATGGGTGCTCTCACATGATACGAATATCAAGCGCATGACCGATGGCTACGGCAACATCCACAATATGACCTATGAGAAGCTGCAATCCTATTCCTACGATAACGGCGCAAAGATCGGCAACTACCCTGGATTAAAGCTCGCCACGTTTTCCCAGGCGCTCGATGAATGCGCCAAATATCAGATGACCCCCTGTGTAGAGATCAAAAAAGAAAACGGCATGGAGGGCATCGAAGATGTGGTGGCAACCCTTCGCGAAAAAGGGCTCGCGGAGAAATGTGTTCTCCTCTCCTTCCGCTATGAACAGCTTGAGAAAGTGCATGCACTCGCGCCGGAAATTCATCTGTGGTATCTTTCCGAAAAGATCACAGATGAGGCGCTGGAGCAGTGCAAGGCAATCGGGGCGGGGCTGGATTTTAAGCTCAACCATAGGTACAACACTGACGAGCGGCTGAAGGCGCTTCAGGAGAGCGGCGTTGAGGCGGGCGCATGGACAATTAATACCATAGAAGCGCATGACCGTGTTTATAGCGCCGGCATCCGCTATATTACCACCGATACGATTGCCCCCGCCTGATAAAACTGTGTGGACTATGTTACTACACTATATACTGTGTTCGCCCCTATGGAACGTGGATTACATACGCTAAAATTGATTTCGTATGCCTGATTGGGGTCGATGGCGCATCTTACAAAAAAATGGTATACTAAAGGGGCGGGAAATCCGCTCCTTTTGACTTCATGCGGACAGGGAGGCAAACACATTGCAGGCTTTCGGCATTCGCGAGGGCGAATTGAAGCCCTTGAAAAACAATAGCTGGGATCAAGAGACGCCCGGTCTCCTTCTCATCTGCAATAATATGGAGCTTCTTCAGCTACAGGGCAGCTTCGGCTTTGACGACGGGACGGTCGAGGAGTGTATGACAATTGACGACTATGCCCGCTTTGAGAGCTTTGAAACCTACGATTTTATTACGGTCAACTACTTCTTCTATGAAGGCGAAAAGCTAATCTTTGAAGAAATCGATCTCTATATCGGCGCGGATTATCTGGTGCTGATCCTCAACAATGAACAACTGCGCTCCGAGCTGCTCGCACGGCTACAAAAAAGGACGCAGGGCCCGCGCAGAGCTACGCACAATTATCTCTATTATCTTGTTTTCGATTTTATCTTGGATCAAATGTTTCAAACGCTGGAAAATCTCGAGGATCAGCTGGAAGATCTCGAAATGGATATCCTCGTCTATGCAGCGAAAGAAAAGTTTAATCGGATCATTGAGTTAAAAGCGCAGGTCAATCTCCTGAAAAAATATGTTCGGCCTCTGATTTATCTGGGCGACGCCTTTCATATGAACGAAAATAAATTCATCCGCCGTGAAAATGAAAAATATTTTTCTGGCATTGGCACCCGCTTCAAAAAGCTTTATGATTTTGTTGCGAGCCTTGGCGAACTGGTATCCCAAATTCAAAATTCCTATGACAGCGCCGTTTCCATGCGGGAGAGTGAAACAAGCGAAAGGCTGACCCTGCTCGCCGGGATGGTCGCGCCGCTGACCGTGATCACCGGCATCTATGGCATGAACTTCGCCTTCATGCCGGAGCTGCATTGGAAATGGTCTTATCCAGTTGTGCTGGCTGCGATGGTGGTGATCGAAATTATTTTTTATATCCGGCTGCGTAAAAGGAAAGGCAGATCATAATCAGGTTGCAGGATTGACGCAGGGTGCGCTGAAAAAATTTCAGCGCACCCTGCGTTTAGCATATAGCACATCTTTTGCACATTTATCAGTTCACCAATCGATCACCGAAACAACGCCTGTAGAACTAATTGCTCTGCAACAATCCACATAAACCTCAATAAAAGCGTATCCTCCGCGCATTGCAATCGAACGAGCCTTTTCAAGCTCTCCCGGCAGTGTTTGACCACTTTTATAATGTTCAATAATCTCCCCTGCCATGTCAAGCGTGTGTACCTCATAGGGCTTACCTAAATAGCATATAGAAACAAAACCAAGAAGGACGCCGCTGATTTCTATCTCTGGAAACTCGCCACGGATCGCATCAATAATCTCAATAACCCTGTTTTGGTTGTGGGTATGGCCGCCTACATCAAGTGTTTGTAGAGCATCCATATATTGTTTTGACCGAGGCTTGCGCAAAAGCCTATCTAATTTTATCTTATCCATTTGTCGAGTCTGCTGTTCTCGATTCTGCTGATACACGGCACTCATTATATTGCTTGATTGACTCTGTGCTTGAGGCTGCTTTAACATTGGTTTCGGCATTTTTATATTCTCCTAAAGTTATTATCCAATTGTTACTATTAAATCTATTCCATTACAAATTGGGCCCCGCCGACCGCTGATCTGAATGATAAAATCGTGTGAAAGCTCCAAACATCTTCCATATCTGCGTAGCATCCCATCACACTAACACTTTACGTGTCCTAGGGCTAGTTTTCTTTTGAGAGAGCTCTTCTCCCCCAATAGGCTTTCCAGAAGCAGGAACTGCACGCTCTTTTCCCCAATCACGAATTGCTTCAATTTTTTCAGGGCTTGTTTGCGAAAGAGGAACCACATTATTAAATGCCGTAATCATATTCTCTTCATTAACTTCAAAATTATTATTTGCTATTGAACGATATGCTAAATCTCTAATCGTTGATTCAAGGTCGGCGCCTGTGAAACCATCTGTTAGTTGCACAATCTTATCTGCAAAGGGACCAGTAAAGTTAATTTTTAAATACTTCTGCATATATAGTGAAAGGATATCTCTTCGTTCATCTGCCGTAGGCAAATCGACAAAGAATAACTCATCAAAACGGCCTCTACGCAAAAGTTCAGACGGCAACATAGCCACATCATTTGCTGTGGCTACCACAAAAACTTGTTTTTTACACTCTTGAAGCCAAAACAAAAATTGCCCAACCATCCGAGTAGAAACGCCGCCATCGTTTGAGCCTCCTGCACCTGATAATCCTTTCTCAATCTCGTCAATCCACAGAATACAGGGAGATACGTTTTCTGCTGTGGTTAATGCATCCTTAAGTTGTTGCTCAGACTGGCCAACATAACTGCCTTGAACTGTCGCAAAGTCTAAACGATATAGCGGTAGTTTCCAATTAACAGATATAGACTTTGCAGATAGCGATTTGCCACATCCCGGAACACCTACCAATAAAATACCTCTTGGTGGCTGTAAGCCTTTTGCACGTAATTCATCTCTTTTTTCAGGTGTCAGCAGCTCTTTTTTTTCATCCAACCATTTTCTTAGCCCCGTTAATCCACCAACATCCTTGACACTTTCATCAACATCGATTTTTTCCAGCCCAGATATATCAGAAAACAGCCTGTCTTTCGCATAGCGTATTTCATCCATATCAGATTTTTTGATACTCTTGTTTGCTATCAAAGCGGCAATTACATTTTCGGCTTCAATACGAGTAACGCCGGCCAAAGTTGAGGCTGCCTCCCTAATATCCGTATTGTCCCACTCAATAGGGATCTCGGTACGGTAATCATCTATGTATTCTTTAATAATAGCATACATTTCGTCTTCATTAGGAAGATCAATTTTGATAACCATACCTAATCTTTGCAACTGATTCCATATTGCATGATTGGTGAGGGCAATGACAACTCCACCAGATTCATTGGCCAAAGTGACTAAGTCAAGAATTTGTTTGGAATCACTATTATCACCACTCAGATCAGGCACCTCGGTCAATATAAGCGTCATATACTGCTTTCGCTTCATTTGTTCGCTCATAAAATCGATCGCACCATATACCGATTTATCGTCATTGATAACCTTTTCGGTCGTTAAATCGTAAAGCCCCTTCGATAGCGTATGCACATAAAAAGGTAATGCGAGTTCCTCAGCGATCTCTTTTAGAATATCCAAGGTTCTTGCTCTTTCAATTGTGTTTACAGCTATGAAGGGAATACGAGCGATAGAGTATCTTTTTAAAAGTTCCTTACTCTTTGCCACATCACTCATAATATTAAGCGTTCCTTTCAAAATGCATTTACTTTATTATTTCTTACTATACTGGCAAGCTTTCCGCTTCTATCCTTTTGGGCTGACTCCTCAAGGGAACGCTGCATACAATCCGCTTGATCAAGCACTAATTGATAATAGTGCCGACGCTCTTTCTCTGGAATAGCAGAGATATCCATCACTTTTGATAAAAAACACATTTCCTTGCGAAGGGCAAGGAGAGCCTGTACAATGGCTCTCTCCTGCCCATACGCACGATCCATTTCTTTTTGGAATTTGTCGGAAGCACAATTCATTCGATTATTCACTACATCTATGAGCTTTTTTGCAAAACGCTCAGCTACACCGGATTGCCATTCAATTGTCCCCTGCTGCATTGCTACTAATACGGACGCATCATTCGTTTTAGCTTTTAACATGTCGAATAGAACAACCCACTCTGCGTATGTATGTGGAGGGGTAATCGCCATAGCTATCATTACATTAATGCCTCCTAACCAGTACCTGAGGCGGCTCAATGCTCCATTCGGGTAGCCCCTGAGCGAACACCGTGCTTGGTTCTACATATTTCACAGCTTTTGTTCCGATGGGGGACTCCTTTGCAGGCTCGAAGGATAGAGTATTTTCCGTATAATCTTGAGGAGCAGCTAATTCTACACCACAAGAAGCGCAGAACTTGCTATCTGCCTTGTTGTTTGTTCCACATTTAGGGCACGGCATCGCCTCGCCAGTGGCAATTGCATTGATAAAATTTGCTTTGCTTTTTGCATCCATCTTCTTTTTCTCCTTTTATTTAGAAACATGAATTCTGCGGTTTGTGTCAGACAGTTTTCTTACATACTGTTCAGGGCTAATTTGTTCAAAAAAATCGATAACCTTTTGGCTTTCTCCATCTTTTACAGTAAATTCAGCTCTAAAATCAACGACCTCTGCCAATGTGGCTCTGATAATCTGAGTGCCGTTGGTCCGTTTTTGTTCAAATTGATTTTCAATATTTTGACGAGATGATTTAATCTTTTTTTTCTTCGAAAAATGATTGATAATCATGCCAATACCGGCGATAATAGCGATAATACCGAGAAACGGATTTCCTACAAAAAGCATAATCAAACCAATTAAAGCAATCGCGGCTCCTCCATACAGACAGAACTTTCCAAATCCAGACAATACGCATTGGGCAAGGGCGTTTGCCTGCTCCTTATCAACTAATGTATTAAATCGATCAATCAGTTCCGTTTCATTTTGCCCATCCGTGGTCTTGTCATTGAATGTATCGACATTTATTTCGATTTCATTTGGAATTTTCATGCGATTTTGAGCTGTTACGTCATTATAAGCGTTCGTGATCCAATCCTTGGAGAGCGCAATTGCAAATTTTTGAGTGGATGCACTTGCGTGAGAGCTTTCCGGTTTCATCGCTGCATCGGTCAAAAGCTGCGTAAAATCTTTGTGGGTATCAAAAGCAGTCTGTTCTATCACCATATTTTGACGAGCGCGCTGTTCGTCCCCTTCAAAGTCAATAACAAACTGCTCAAATTTTTCTTCCCTGCGAAGGGGGAGTTCTTCGTCATCGAAATCAGTTACAAGGCTATTCAGAATCTCATCAAGATGAACTTTTAAAGAATCAGTAGAAACCTCTTGCTCAAAAATCACTGTAAAATAACTAAGAATTTCTGCGTGAAGCATTGCTCCTTCCATAATATCCTGTAATACGGGCCAAGTTTTACTATATTTATGTAAATATGCATAGTCACTCGCTTCAAGAGGCTTTCTCTTTAAATTAATTGCATCAGACCATTGTTGCGTTTGTTGCTCAACAAAACCGGGCTTGTCTGCAAGATGATCCATCCATTCACTCATCTGCTTAGAAATTACGCCCTCGGAGTCTGCCCCAAGTAGACCGCTCGCAAAAGCATCTAAAATGATGATCGTCTTTCTATCCAGATTTTCCTCATCTTGATTTGCAAGATAACGCTGAGTCCACTTCAGGGAAGCAGATTTGCGATCTGCTCTTCTGCAAATTAAGGCAAAGAAAAGAGATGTCTTTTCGTCATTTCTTTTAATGCCTTCCCTTAATGCTTTCTCTGCAAGCTCGGGCTGATCGTTAATCCACGCGGCTAGAGCAACAAGACAAGGTGCAAGCCAATAGTTTGGAGTCGAGATCATCAATTCTTCTGTTGCATTGCTAATGGTATCTTTTTTCACGAGGCCGAGATCGTCCGCTTGAAGAATGCCTGTAGTTGTTCTGCGAACAATATCATAGTGTCCATACTTTTTTTCCAACTCCTGTCTGATTTGAACTAGTTTCGTGTGTGCTTGTCCCAATCGATTCGCTTTCACCTGAAGCTGGATGAAATCATGGAAATCTTTTGCGAGAGCGCCGATTTCATCGTAAACAATTTTCACATTATCATTTACGGTGTCGACACTTGAATCAATTACCTCCAGATCTCTGTGGATCGAGTTTAGATTTTTCTCAATATAATTGAGATTGGCCGCACTGATCGCATACTGCTCTGCCATAGCTGTTACCTCCATTGTTTGTGAATGTGTTTATAATGCTCAGCGAAACTTGTCTATCGCCGCTCATTCAATCACTTTTTAAGCCGATATATTGCCATACGCCGTTCTCGCTAAAAATCAGTTTACATATCAAGTTTCTTCATCAGCTCATGGTTAAAAAATAAATGACCTCTAAAGTTGTGCCTGATTACTTTTGTCATTTTTGCGATACACGTTTAAATTAGCCCTGTTTTGATGCACGGCCAATAATTTTTGTCAAAAAATAAAATATTCTCTTAGCCATGACTTGGCAAAGTCCTATTTCAAAAATATTTAGCGATATAATTATACATAATATTGTCAGTTTTAGTCAATAAGATAAAAATAATTTTTGGTAAATATTTTATAATATTGATGAAAAAGGTGATAATAATAATATTTTTTACTTTTATACCCTTATTTGAGTTCTTCCCCCCTCCATCATTTTTTTGTTGATAAATTTAAATGTATAATAATTTTAAAAATCAAAAATATTGGTATAAAGAAAGGCGAAAGCAAAATATCGCTTCCGGAATTAACTTCCTCACAATCTTATCTTCAATAGCTTAGCAGGAAAGAGCTGGAGAATATTTGTATTCTGTAGTTCCAGATAGGTATTTCAATCACTTAATAATGACACTTCTTAAGATCATGAAGCCACGCAGAGCCCCCTCATGTAGCAATAAACTACATCAAAAAAGGGGGGGATTGGCACCTAAAAACAGATCATAGATTAACAGTTAGAAAGCATCCATACCCACAGAGTAAAAAAATGCCGAGAGCCTTGCTAAAGCAAGGCTCTCGGCATTTTTCTTGGCACCCCCAGTAGGAATCGAACCTACAACTAGCCCTTAGGAGGGGCTTGTTATATCCATTTAACTATGGAGGCAGATATAATTGACCTTAAAATGATATCAAAAAAACGGTCAATTGTCAATGCGGAGGAGAGAATTCGCGAAAACCAAGACACCTTTCTTTTAAACGGCAGGCGCCCTCTTCCTACTTTTCCCCTAGGTCTTGATATCATTCTGGTTCACATTTGTATAAGACTTCGTTAAAATATCTATGCCTATTTGTGATTGAAAAAAGAAAGCTGGTTCCATTACAATTGGAACCAGCCTTCAGATTCGCTAAAACTTATGCGGAATAATTAACGGAGCCATGCCCAACAATTGTAGCCTCGTCAATTCCGATGCCGAAATACGTTGCGTTCGCATTAACGGATTCTGTGAAGGCATAAGTAACCTTAGAAATTTTGCCAGTAGACTTGTTAACGGTTGCAGTAATTTTGCCCTTCGACAGCGTAACAGAACCGCCCTGAATCTTCGCGCTACCCGGTAGTTTAAATGCCTTAAGCATGCTCGCAACAACTGTACCAGCTTCTTCTTTATCAATGAAGTAGCTATAACTACCATTGCCGTGCTTTGCGCTATTGATATCAAGCTTTGCCGTCTTCAGATCAATTGTGAAGATGTAGTTTCCACCGCTTTCCTTGCAGGTTGCATTGCTGACATCTGAAGCGTTTACATTATAAAGTTTTTTATCAGCAATCTGGGTAGCCGTCCCCTTATTGCTGAATGCATCCTTAACGCCCTGCTCTTTCCCGAGATCCAGGTTGATTTCGATACCCATGATGGGCTTCTCCCTGTAAACACGACCGGAATCCAACGTACGCTTCATAGAAGCGGACTTCATCGTTACGATCCCAGCATTATAAGCCTTAACAATTTCATTCACGCCCTGAGGAGCTTTCGCAGCAGGTGCATCCGGCTTCTGGGTTTCGCCAGGCTTCTGGGTCTCACCGGGCTTCTCAGTCTCGCCGGGCTTCTCAGTCTCGCCAGGTGTCTGCGTGTCGCTTTCTCCAGCGCTCGGGTCTTCATTCGTCGCGTTCGGGTCGGTGTTCTCCGCGGGCGGAACCGTGTCGTCATTATCGACGCTCTCGTTCGCCGCCGGATTGTTGGAGGGATCCGTGGAGCTTTCGTCTCCGGTGTTGCCGCCGCAGGCAGCAAGGGAGAAGACGAGCGCCAGCGCCATCATGAGCGCCAAGAGCTTGGTCAGGTTCTTTTTCATTCGTAGTAGTACCCCTTTCTTAAAATAAAGCATTTTGGAGTGAGGGCGTGTTTCCACAAAGTATATGTACACACGCTCCCCATTGCCGCACCGGGTGGTGCTCTCTACGAACACTAATTTACAGCAAACGGAATAAAAAGTCAATGGAAAATGATACTTTTTTGAATAAGCGTTCATTCATTTTTAAAAAACAGGGAGGAGCCATTTTGGCTCCTCCCCTAAATAATATTACTTATAGTTAACCGGGCATTGTAATTCTTTGCTTCACAACACCGGAAGCTCCCTTCAGTGTAGCCGACAAGCCAATCGATACTTTGACGTTATCAATTTTAATATGAACATCATAGCCCCAGCTTCCGTTCACGATTTTGCCGGTATTATTATCAATTTTAACATTCACGAAGGGTTTCTTATAAGTAAGCGTCAATGTTTTGCCGCTACCCTGATAATCAACGGTAACACCGCTCAACTGGCTCAAGGCATTGTCAATATCACCCAAAACGCCAATCGCGTGGCCAACCGGTCCCTTGTCCCACTGGCTCTTCGGCTGATCCGTCTGCTCTTTTGGAGTCATTTTGATTGTCGTATATTTACCGTCAGATCTCGCGGACGCGCTTACAAGATCAGAAGCCACCAGCTTGCTATAACCGCCGGGAACGCCTTCGCTCGTATTCGAATTGTTCTTCAAGGCAGATTTCGCAATGGGCTCAAACAAATTGATCAGACCTCCGACAAAACCAGAACCACCGTTTAAGCTGTCAAGTGTCAACGCCTGTGCCTTCTTATTTTTTGCACTCTTATCCGCCGCAGCTTTATAGAACTTAATAATCTCCGCTTTGTCGCTGGAGTTCAAGCCCTTATCGTTGTTCGCGGGCTTCGTTTCAGGCTTGCCTTCGGGCGTGGTGACCTTACCGCCGTCCGGCGTCGTCACTTCCTCATTCGGGGTCGTGCCGCTTTCATCGGTGGACGCATCGTTGCTGACATTCTCGCTCGAACTTTCTGCGCTCGGGTCGGCTGCATCCAGCGTGCCCTCATTGTCACTATTCGCTACTGCAGGATTGTTGGAGGGATCTGTGGAGCTTTCATCTCCAGTCTTGTCGCCGCAGGCGGCAAGGGAGAAAACGAGCGCCAGCGCCATCATAAGCGCCAAAAGCTTGGTCAGGTTCTTCTTCATTTGGTAAATTACCCCTTTCTGAAATACGGCGCTTTCTATAAAAAGCCGATCGCGCCTGATTTGCACACTGCATAGAAAATATGTAGCAATGCAGACCTTAAGTATTTATAATTTACAACATGTTCATAAAAAAGTCAATAGAATGTTCCTTCTGTAATTTTATATTTTTATATAGTATTTTTTTCATTTTAAATTTGATTTTCCTAAAATGGTATCCATGTATATTTCTCTTAGGCAACTGCCACAAGCCTGTTTCTCCTGCTATTTGCTGGCGCTGGAATCCTTTTTAGCATTGGGCGCAAACAGAGCGGTGCCTGTATGGCCTCCTTCACACGAAAAATTCTTTTTCGGTCTTTTTCTTTCTTTTCGTTCGCCTGGTTATATGGTATAATAGCATCAAACAAATTGTTTGATGCATTGGAAAAATGCCTGTCGGCGCGAAACGCTTCCTGCCGCACGGCGGCAACGCCATTTTTGGCGATGATATATCCAAAAACGAAGGAAAATATTCTTCTATGAGCATCGCAAAGGGGATCGATATAACATGATAAAAATGATATCCTGGAATGTAAACGGCATTCGGGCATGTGTATCCAAAGGTTTTCTCGACAGCATGCAGGCGCTGGATGCGGACATCATCTGCCTGCAGGAAACGAAAGTCCAGGCAGGGCAAATTGAGCTGAATGATCCACCGCTCGTGGATTACCATCAATATTGGAACTATGCGCAGCGCAAGGGCTACTCCGGCACGGCGATCTTCACCAAAGAGGAGCCGCGCTCCGTGCAGCTCGGGCTCGGCATCCCGGAACACGACACAGAGGGCCGCGTGATCACGCTGGAATTCAGCGCGTTTTATCTCGTCACTGTTTACACGCCGAACGCGCAGGAGGAGCTGGCCCGCATCGATTACCGCATGGAATGGGAGAATGCGTTCCGCGCCCACCTCCAGAAGCTTGATGCGCAAAAGCCCGTCGTCTTCTGCGGCGACCTGAATGTGGCGCATCAGGAGATTGATCTAAAAAATCCGAAGCCCAACCGAGGGAAGGCCGGCTTTTCCGATGAAGAGCGGGGCAAGTTCAGCGAGCTGCTGGCTGTCGGCTTTACTGATACGTTTCGCTATTTATACCCAGATGTAACCGGGGCATATTCCTGGTGGTCTTACCGCTTCCATGCCAGAGAGAAAAACGCCGGATGGCGCATTGATTATTTTTGCGTTTCCAACCGTATCGCCGATCGGATCAAGGAGGCAAACATCCACACGGAAATCTATGGTTCCGACCATTGCCCGGTGGAATTATGCCTTGATGTATAGATTTCATCCTGAAAGGAGTGCTTCCATTATGAAAATTGGATCTGTTGCACAAGCCGTTGTTCTGGTCACCAAGGCAACCACTGCCGCCGCCATGCGCAGCGGCTCCCTGCCCGTATTTGCGACACCTGCGATGACCGCCCTCATGGAAGAGGCCGCCTGCGCATGTGTCGCCCCATTCCTGCAGGAGGGAGAAACCACCGTAGGCACGAGCCTTCATATCAGCCATACATCAGCAACGCCTGTCGGCATGAATGTGTATGCCGAAGCGCGCCTGACTGCTGTGGAGGGGCGAAAACTTTCCTTCCAGGTGCGCGCCTGGGATGATGCGGGGGAAATCGGCGCGGGCACCCATGAGCGTTTCATTGTAAAGGCAGAAAAATTTGTTGCGAAAGCGCAGGCAAAAGGAGACACAACAGATTGAGTAAGCCGCTTTTTGACGCAGTTCTTTTCGACTTTGACGGCACGGTGGTGGATTCCTCCGAGGGGATCTACAACAGCGTGCTGTATGCGCTGGAGGCTTTTGGCTACCCGCGGCCTGATGAACAAGCCCTGCGCTATTTCATTGGGCCTCCGCTCCAACACAGCTTTATGCACCTTTTGGATGTGGATGAGGCCCGCGCGCAAGCGCTGGTTGAAAAATACCGGGAGCGCTACCGCTCGCAGGGGGTGCGCGAGGTGCGGCTCTATGATGGAGTCCGCCCGTTGCTCGTCCAATTGAAGGGCAGCGGCATCCAGCTTGGCGTGGCCTCCTCCAAGCCTGTGCCCTTCATTCGGGAAATTCTTTCCCTGCTGGAGATCGGCTCCTGTTTCGACTATGTATCCGGCATTGATTTTACCCAGAATGACCCGGATAAAGAGGCGCTGATCCGCAAGGCGATCGAGGGGCTCAAGCTCCCTGCCGGCAGCCGCGTTTTGATGGTAGGCGACCGGCATTTTGATATTGACGGAGCGCATCGCGCCGGGCTCCCCTGCGCGGCGGTTCTGTATGGCTTCGGCAGCCGTGAAGAATTTGAGCGGGCAGGGGCGGATTTTATCGTTGACAGCCCCAGCGTGCTTTCCGCCATCCTCCTCGGGCCACAGGGCTGAACCATATTGAAGCGGAAAGAAAGGAACGGTTTATGATGCAGATTCTGCCGAACATCCGCCGCCTGGTGGCAGGCATCCTTTCCCTTGTGCAATTTTTTGCCTTGCTGTTTTCCGGTGCGTATGCGTCCGGCAGCGATGCATTTGCCAAGGGCTGGTCAAACGACAACAACGGCTACCCCAACAGCGGCCCCGAGGTGGAGCGGTTAACAAACGTGGTGCCGTCATCGCGCCAGCTTGCCTACGCGGAGCTGGAATACTACACCTTCATCCACTACGGTATGAATACCTTCACCAACAGCGAATGGGGCACCGGCAAAGAATCGCCCAGCCAGTTTCACCCGAAAAAGGTCGATACGGATCAGTGGGTGCAGGCCGTCAAGGCCTCCGGCAGCAAGGGGATCATCTTTACTGCCAAGCATCATGATGGCTTCTGCATGTTCCCGAGCGACTACACCACCCATGATATTGCCTCAAGCCCCTATCAGGATGGGCAAGGGGATATCGTGCGGGAGGTTGCGGAAAGCTGCCGTAAATATGATATGAAATTCGGCGTTTACCTCTCCCCCTGGGATATGCACGAGCCGACCTACGGCACAGAGGCGTATAACGATTATTTCGTCAACCAGCTCACAGAGCTCTGCACCCGCTATGGCGAGCTGTTCGCCATCTGGCTGGATGGCGCAAAGGGCGCCGACGCGCCCGATTTCACCTATGATTTTAACCGCTATTATGAAGTGATCCGCACCTATCAGCCGAATGCGGTGATCGCGGTCAGCGGCCCGGACGTGCGCTGGATCGGCAACGAGGCGGGCAATGCCCGTGTGAGCGAGTGGAGCGTCATCCCCGCCGATAACGAGGCGCGTGATCCGTCCATTGGCACGCTTCCCGGTCTCAGCTACGATGCGCCGGATAAGGGCAGCCGCGATATCATCGCGCCGTATAAAAATCTCAAATGGTATCCGGCGGAGGCTGATGTGCCGATTCGTCCCGGCTGGTTCTGGCACAGCAATGAAAACCTAAAAGTCAAAAGCGTCTCCACGCTGATGGATATCTATTACAAAACCGTTGGCGGCAACGCCTCCCTCCTGCTCAATGTTTCGCCCAATCAAAACGGCGTGATCCCGCTGATCGACACGCTCACGCTGAAAGCCTTTGGCGACCGGATTCAGAGGGAATTCTCCTCCTCCGCCGTGCAAAGCTTTTCCATTGGGAACAACGAGGGTATGCAGGCAACAAAAGCGTTAAACGCGATACTGACGGAAGACACCGCGAGCTATTCCTTCGGGAACGAGGAATATATCCTCGACTGCCAACTGGAGGAAGCGCAGCAGGTCAGCAGCGTTGTGCTGCGGGAGGATCTGCGCTTCAGCGAGCGAGTAGAGGATTTTGACGTGTATATCAACACCTCCAAAGGCTTTATCCATGCCGGGGAGGGCACGGTGATCGGCAACCGCAAAATCATCCGCCTCTCGATGGCGCTGCCTAAAACCGATTGTGTGCGCATCGTGATCCGCCAATCCCGCGGCAATCCGGTGCTGCGCAGCGCAGAGGTTTTCGTCCACTGACCGCCGTTCCCTCTTTTTGATTCTATCGAAACGATTCAAATGTGAGGAGGCTGTTGCAAAAACGGACTTTTTAAAGGAACTGCCGTAAAATGCTTTGCATTTTACGGCAGTTCCTTTTTTAAGCTCCATTTGGGTTGCACTGCTATACTTTCCACGTAAAAGGGGGCTCTTCTTCCCTATCAACCAGCAAGTGAATGCAACAGGAGGATTTTTATCATGAAAAAATATTTGGCTGTCCTGATGGCGGCGCTCCTTGTGATCCTCGCCGGCTGCGGCTCCGGAAACGGCACATCCGGTCAGACGACAAATACCTCGTCCGCCATTGATGCCGTTTCGGCAGACGAGGTAGACACTACGGTCAGCAAATCCGATCAGGATGCAACGTTCAACGAAAGCATCGCAACCAAAATCACGCTCGCGGGAGCCTCCGCCTCCATCTCAGGGAGCGGTGCCTCCCAAAAAGACGGCGTTATCACCATCCAGCAGGAGGGCACCTATGTGGTCAGCGGCACACTGGAGGATGGTCAATTGATCGTTGACGCGGCTGATACCGAAAAAGTGCAGGTCGTGCTCAAGGGCGCTTCCATTCATTGCTCCAACCACGCCGCATTGTTCATCAAGCAGGCAGACAAGGTGTTTCTCACGCTGGCGGAGGGCACGGAAAACACGCTCAGCAGCGGCGGTTCCTACACCCTTGGTGATGACGACAGCAACGTGGACAGCACTATTTTCAGCCGGGCTGACCTGACGATGAACGGCAGCGGCAGTCTGGCCGTCAACGCGGCATACAAACACGCCGTTGTCTCGAAAGACGACCTTGTTGTCACCGGCGGCCAGTATACCGTCAAGGCAGAAAACGGCGGCGGCCTTTACGGCAAAGACTGCGTCAAAATCACCGGCGGCACATTTACGATTCAGACGGGCACGGATGGCATTCAAGCGAGCAACGCGGAAAAGGAAGACAAAGGCTATGTCTACATTTCCGGCGGCACGTTTCACGTCACCGCTGGCACAGATGGCATCCAGGCGGAAACCGTGCTGCGCATTGACGACGGCACCTTCCAGATCACGAGCGGCGGCGGCAGTGCAAACGCCAGCACCGACAAAAACGGAACCGACGCGCCCGGCTGGGGTATGTGGGGGCCTGGCGGAGGGAAGGATACCACGCAAACTACAGAAACCGCCGATACCTCCGACAGCGCAAAGGGGATGAAGGCGGGCGCTTCCCTCTCGCTGCGCGGCGGCACGTTCACCATCGACTCCTCTGATGATTCCATCCACTGCAACGGCACGGTTACCATTTCCGGCGGCACATTTTCCCTGAAGTCCGGCGACGACGGCGTACATGCGGACGACGCGCTCTTAATCGAAGGGGGGACGATCACGATTAGCCAGAGCTATGAAGGGCTTGAGGGGCTAAACGTGACCATCCATGGTGGCAAAATACAAGTTGTTGCGAGCGACGACGGGATCAACTCTGCCGGCGGCAGCGACACGGCAGACCAAGGCCGGCCTGGGAAAAACCACTTCAGCGTCAGCGAGGATTCCGAGATCTTCATCAAAATCACCGGCGGCACAGTCAACGTGGACGCGGGCGGCGACGGTCTGGATGCCAATGGAAACCTGTTTATGGAGGGCGGCACGGTCTATGTCAGCGGTTCTGCGGACAACGGCAACGGCGCGCTCGATTATGAGGGCACCGCCACCATTACTGGAGGCGCCATCGTCGCCGCTGGTATGAGCGGCATGGCGCAGGGCTTTTCCGACTCCTCCACGCAATATTCCATTTTAAACAACTTCAGCACTTCATTCTCCTCTGGCGACGCCATTACACTAAAAGATTCCAGTGGCAAAGTTCTCGCATCCTACACGCCTGCAAAAGCCTATAACAGCGTCGTCGTCAGCAGCCCGGAGCTAAAAAAAGGAGAAACGTATACCCTTGCCGCCGGCAGTCAGTCCGAAAGCCTGACGCTTGCCTCCGTTGTCACTTCCAACGGCTCAGGCGGCATGGGTGGCGGTATGATGGGCGGTGGCAGAGGCGGCCCGCAGCCGGGCGGCAAAGAGAGGTAATTCCATGCCGCGCAGCAAAAATGTATAATAGTAGGGAGGGGACAATGCAAATTATAATTTGCATTGTCCCTCTCATTGATTCAAAAAAGCGCAGCGCGCTTTGTTTTCTGTTTCCTATTTTCCTTTCCGTTTCCGGTACAGATACCGCCCTGCGGCGAACAGGCCGCCCGCCCCGGCGATACACCCAAGCGCCAGCAGCGCATACGGCCCGCCGATATTCAGGTAATTGCCCAGCATACTATCCCGCCACGAAGTGGAGGGCGCATGCCCTACCACATCCCGGTAATACACGAGGTGGCTGCGATAGGTTTGCGGCGCACTCTCCTGCAACTCGATCACGCGCATCGCACGCTCCTCACCATTGCCATAGGAGTTAAAGCCGCAGCCGGGCGCGTAGCCGAGATCAACCCCCTTATAATTCCCCACATACTCATTTTTGTGGTCATGGGCGAAATAAGCGCCAATCACATCCCCGCAGGCCAGCCATGCGTCGAATTCCCCATTGCCGTTATCCGAGGCGCGCGGGCCCTCCAGCAGCCGCGTGCCCTGAATCCGGCTCTCCTCCACGGCATAGGCCGGATCAGGCAGCCAATACTGCCCTTTTTTGCTGCTCCAGCCCTTCACCGCGCCCTGCGTACCCTTTTCCACCGCGCGGAAAGTCTGGTAGATCTCCGGCACCGCAACATGCTGAAACGCCAGCGCGGGGATCGGCTCCCCGCCGTTTTCCGCCGTCAACCGTTTACTCTCCTCCACATACCAGGCGATCTGATCCGGCGCGGGAGAGGAGTAGGAAACAAGGCTTTCGCCTTTCCCCGAATCAAAAAACCAGAGTTGAAGGGCCGCCTTCTCGCCCTTGGCGTGTAGAATAGGCAACCGGTAGGTTCCGCAGCCGGTCAGCTCCGGGCCGTCATCTAATGCCAGGCAGCCGGGGTAGGACTGATAAATTTTCATCTGCTCCTCCAGCGTCAGCGGAGAAGCTGGGTCGTGGTTTCCAAACACCAGCGCAAAAGGGATTCCCCGCCTCGCAATGGGGCTGACGATGTTGCCGATCGCCTCTTCCGCCTTCTTCTGCGCATGGATACGCGCGCCAAGCCAAGTGCCAGCGGTATTGTCGCCCATCAGGATAACCAGATCCGGTTTTACCGCGTCCAGAGACGCTTCGATCAATTCGATGGTATCGGGCTTCGTCCGGTTCGTATCCTGCGCGTCGGCCAGCAGCATGATGGTAAAGCCGCCGTCCTCCCGGAAGCGAAGCGCCCCCTCCCGGGCATCCACCTTCGCAAGTGCCGGCGCCGTACTCATTGCGGCGATGGCCGCTGCGAGCAGCACTGCTGCCGCTTTGTTTCTCCATCCATGCATTCGTTCCCCTCCAGTCGTTATAATTGCTAACCGACCAGAATCTTACCCTCCGGCAGCACCTCACCGCCGCCGCCTTCCCCACGGATCGTCAGCGCGAGCGCGAAGGAGATCGGGCCAATCCGGCCGATAAACATCGTCAGTATCGTCGCGATCTGCGCAGCGATCCCGAATTTCATTGTAACGCCCGCCGTCATTCCAACGGTACCGAAGGCGGAAGCCGCCTCAAAGATGCCGTCTACGCCGGACAGGTTCGGCAGCGTAATCAGGATGACCGCCGCATTAAACACAACCGCCGCAAAGCCCAGCGCGGCGATCGTCATGGATTTATAAACCGTCCGCTTTGGAACCCGCTTGCCGAGCACAACCGTATCATCCCGGCCCCGGATGACGGACACCACGGTCATCACCAGCACGAGGAAGGTGGTCACCTTGATGCCGCCTGCGCAGGAACCGCTGCCCGCCCCAATAACCATCAGGAAGATCATCGCCACCTTGGAAAAATCGTACATCCTGCTCAGATCAATGCTGGCAAAGCCCGCCGTGCGCGCTGAAACAGATTGAAACAGCGCTGCATTGATCTTCTCAAACAACGGCAGGGGGCCGAGCGTTTTGGGATTTTCATATTCCACGATGAAAAAGATCAAAAAGCCGCCCGCGATCAGTGCCGCGCTCATGATCAGCATCGCCTTGGTGTGCAGCATCAGGTGGCGGTGCCTGCGCCAGGAGAGCAGATCCTGAAACACCATGAAGCCAATACCGCCCAAAAAGATGAGCGCCATCACGGTATAGAGAACGATCACATCCCCGTTATAATGGATCAGTGAACCAAACGGCGTTTCATTGCCGAGGATGTCAAAGCCCGCGTTGCAATAAGCGGAGACCGAAGTGAAAATGGCAACCCATACGCCGTGTGCCCCATACTTCGGCACAAAGCGGATCGAGAGCAGAATCGCCCCGATCGATTCAATCAGGAGCGTCGTTGCCACGATGATATGCAGCAGGGAGCGGATATTGTGGAAAGAGCCCGCGTTTGTATTTTCCTGTGCCAGACGCAACGTGCGCAGGCCGAGCTTTTTGCGCAGAGAAAACAGGAAGAAATTCGTGAGCGTCAACAAGCCGATGCCGCCGATTTCGATCATCGTCAGCAGCACCGCCTGGCCAAAAAAAGTGAATTGCGTATATGGGTCTACCAGGGTCAAGCCTGTTACACAGGTGGCGGAGGTGGCGGTAAACAACGCCGTCAGCGGATGCAACATCTCCCCATTCTTTGAGGAAACCGGCAGCATCAACAGCACCGTCCCCACAAAGATCACACCCAAAAAGCTCGCGGCAATGATCCGCGCCGGTGAAAACGGCCTTACCGGCCGCCGTTCTCTTTCCCGTTTCAAAAAAACACCTTCCTACAATACACAGAAGCGGCTTGTGCGTTTCTGCTCTCCCAAAGATCATTTTATCATAATGCGTACCCATCCTAATACAGAATGCCCAAAAAGGCAAGTGGTTCACATCCTTTTCTGCCCCGCGTTCTCCCCAGGGGCTCCCCTGTATGCGATTTTCACCAAAAGTCGGCCTTCGCGCAGAGCCTTTTTCTCACTTTCCAAATGAAAACCTCCGCTTTGAAACTTGCGGAAAAAGAGGGATTTGAGTATAATAGGGTTTAGTTCTGTTCCAGTGTTGGAACTGATCCCAATGGATGTTAACATCGAAAGGAGTTACGGATTATGAACTATTCCCGCGAAGTGGAAAACATGTGCACGGTCGCCAAAGGCCCGCATCACGGCCCCGCTCCGATCCCTGAAGAAGGGAAATGGGTCAAGGCCTATGAAATCAAGGATATTTCCGGATTAACGCACGGCATCGGCTGGTGTGCTCCCCAGCAGGGCACCTGCAAGCTGACGCTCAACGTCAAGGAGGGCATCGTGCAGGAGGCGCTCGTGGAAACGATCGGCTGCTCCGGCATGACGCATTCCGCCGCTATGGCTGCGGAGATCCTGCCGGGCAAAACCCTGCTGGAAGCCTTGAATACCGACCTTGTCTGCGACGCCATCAACGTTGCGATGCGCGAGCTCTTCCAGCAGATCGTATACGGCCGCAGCCAAACGGCGTTCTCCGAGGGCGGCCTGCCCATCGGCGCTGGCCTTGAGGATCTCGGCAAGGGCCTGCGCTCCCAGGTCGGCACAATGTATTCCACCGGCGCCAAGGGCGTTCGCTACATGGAGATGGCGGAAGGCTATGTTACCAAGATGGCGCTCGATGCGGATGACGAGGTCATCGGCTACCAGTTCGTAAAGGTCGGCAAAATGCTGGAGGATATCCGCCACGGCGCCAACCCGACGGAAGCCTATGAGAAGAATCTCGGCACATACGGCCGCTTCGACGAAGCTGCAAAATACATTGACCCGCGTGAGGAATAAGGAATAAGAAGCAAGGAGGACAGGAAGAATGGCTAACGATGTAATGTTTGAAGGCAAAGAGAGAAGAATGCCAAAAATCGAGAAGTGCCTTGCCGAATACGGCATTGCCAGCCTCGAAGAGGCGCGCGCACTTTGCCTGGAAAAAGGAATTGACGTAGAAAAGATCGTCAAGGGCGTTCAGCCCATCGCATTTGAAAACGCCGTTTGGGCCTATACGCTCGGCGTTGCCATCGCGCTGAAAACCGGCGTGAAGGCGGCAAGTGAGGCTGCCGCCACCATCGGCAAGGGCTTGCAGGCGTTCTGCATCCCCGGCTCCGTCGCGGAGCAGCGTAATGTTGGCCTGGGCCACGGCAACCTCGGCGCTATGCTGCTGGAGGAAAGAACCAAGTGCTTCGCCTTCCTCGCGGGGCATGAATCCTTTGCCGCCGCAGAGGGCGCGATCGGCATCGCCCGCACCGCCAATAAGGTCCGCAAGGAGCCGCTGCGCGTCATCCTGAACGGCCTGGGCAAGGATGCGGCGATGATCATCTCCCGCATCAACGGCTTTACCTATGTGAAAACCGACTATGATTTCTACACTGGTGAGCTCAAGGTGCTCGAAGAAAAGGCCTACTCCGACGGCGAGAAGGCAAAGGTCCGCTGCTACGGCGCAAACGACGTGCTTGAGGGCGTAGCGATTATGAAGGCGGAGGGCGTCGATGTTTCCATCACCGGCAACTCCACCAACCCCACCCGCTTCCAGCATCTCGTTGCCGGCACCTATAAGAAATGGGCAAACGAGAATGGTGTGAAGTATTTCTCCGTCGCCTCCGGCGGCGGCACGGGCCGCACCCTGCATCCCGATAATATGGCTGCCGGCCCCGCTTCCTACGGCCTGACCGACTCCATGGGCCGCATGCACGGCGACGCCCAGTTTGCCGGCTCCTCCTCCGTGCCTGCGCACGTGGAAATGATGGGCCTGATCGGCATGGGCAACAACCCCATGGTTGGCGCCACGGTTGCCTGCGCGGTCGCGGTCGCGGAGAGCTATTGATCGTTCCCTTTTCCCCACGCATGCATAAACTCCCGAATCCTGATCGCTCAGGATTCGGGAGTTTCGTTTACCGTCCTATTTTTTTGCTTTCAGCAGCGCCGTCCACGAGGACATCTTCTTTCCATTGTGAAAGGAAACACCCACGTTATAATAGGTTGCCTCACCCTGTTGCGTCAGCGTCTCCGTGCCGCTATATACGCCGTCCTCCGAGGTATAGAAGGAAATGATGCTGTCTCCTATGATTTCAAAGGTGCCCCGCAGCGTACCCAGCGCCGGATTGAATGACTCCCATTCCAGCGTTGTTTCCTCATCGGACCGATGAATTTGATAACAATTTTGAAACCGCACAGACGGCTCGGTCTTGATCTCCATAAATCCGCCCATTGTCCACTCCGCCTCTTTCCGGACAATGTCGACCTCGCCGGTTAAGGGGATAGATCTGTCATTTTCGAAATAGGTTCCTTCCGCACTCCAGTGCAGCGTTTGAAAAAAATATGTATGCTGCATATCCGCCCTCCTGTCCGTCTGATTTCAGCATCGGTGAACAGAGAACAACGGTTTTGAGGGCGAGGCCGAGGCCGAGGGCCTATGCCGGCATTATCCCCAAAATAAACAGGTCCGTCTCTCCGTAGCCTCTGAAAACGGGCCATTCTCTCAGCACGTTTTTTCTTAGAAGGTCCTGACGAGTTCCTTGAGATACGCCTTGAAATCCGCTCCAATCTCCGGATGTGTCAGCGCGACCTCACAGTTTGCCTTCATGATGCCGAGCTTGTTGCCCATATCGTAGCGCGTGCCGACAAAGTCCACCGCCGTCAGGCCGCTCTGCTTCGCAAGTGTGACCATAGAATCCGTGAAATAAACCTCGCCGCTCTTTTTGTCGACCGGGGTCTGCTCGATGATGCCGAAAATCTCCGGCGGCATGACAACACGGCCGAGGATCGAATAGCAGGATAGAATCTGATCCGGCGTGGGCTTTTCGATGATGTTGTTGCACTTCATGATGTTATCGCGCAGAGGCGTTACGTCCAGTGTGCAGTATTTCGGCACATCCTCGCGCGGGACTTCCTTCACGCCCACGGCGCCGAAGCCGAATTCCTCATATGCGCGGCAAAGCTGGCCGATGACCGGATCTTCGGAAACGATGACATCGTCGCCATACAGGATGCCGAACGGCTCATTGCCCACGAAGGATTTCGCACGAAGGATCGCATCGGCAAGGCCTTTGGTCTCTTTCTGGCGGATGAAATAAACGTTCGCCATATTTGCGATTGCCTTAAGCTGTTCATAGATATGCTGCTTGGATACGTTATCCTTGAGGTTCGTCTCCAGCTCGAAGGCATGGTCAAAATGATCCTCTATCACGCCCTTACCGCGGTTGGTGATAATCAGGATATCCTCAATCCCGGCGGCAACGGCCTCTTCAACGATGTACTGAATGGCCGGCTTATCCACAATATTGAGCATTTCCTTCGGCACAGCCTTGGAAGCGGGAAGAACGCGCGTGCCCATCCCTGCGGCCGGAATAATCGCTTTTTTTACTTTCATGCTATGATCCTCCTAAATATGATCTTATAAAAATTTGGCCAAAAGCTGGGTCACCAGCATGTAGGCAATATCATACAGCACATAAGCGCTGAAGCCGAACAGCAACGACGTGCCGCCCTTTCGGAAGAGCTGGAGCCGGTAGTCGTTCTCCTCCAAGGCCTGCTCATGGAACATGTGCAGGTCGCCCATCGTTTTCTTAAAATACAGCCGGTTGGCGATCAGCGCGCATGCAACATGTATCACGAGCTGAAGCCCCAAAAACAGGGTTGCCATCGGCATCGCGCCCCGCAAAGCCAAAAAAGCCGATTCCGCTGCGGCCTGGCTCTGCATAGCGGCCTCTATATACTGAAGATAGGCCTCCATATATTGCTCCACCGGGCCGGAGAAGGCAACCGACAGGGCCAGAAGCAGCGATGTTACAACAGCGCCGGCCGCATATAGCTTGCGGTAAAAAAACCAAAACGGCGTGAAGAAAAACGCGCCCCAGTTCCATCCGGCCTTTTTCTTTGCGCGATCCATGCGGAAAAACTTGGGGAGATAGCTGACCGTCCCCGTCCGGACATAGGCCGCAACCTCCGCAACCGGAATGCCGTCAATTGTTTCATCCGGCGGCATATTCCCGACAAAGCCATAGCTCTGCGCATAGGGCTGCCCGCCAAACGGCGCCTGGTTGCCTGGTTGCTGTGCCCCGAGCGGCTGGCCGCAGTTTGGGCAAAACAGCGTATCCTTGGGGCTGTTCGTCCCGCAGCGCGGGCAAATAATCCCGAACTCTGTTTTCTCCTCGAATGCATTTTTCTCTTGTGGCGCCCCCTGCCACGTATATCCGGAGGCATGCTTTTCTTCGTTGGCACAACGGCCCTCCCGCATCCAACAGGCACGGTGATGCGGCGTGCCGCATGCCGGGCAAACGACCACGTCGTCCCCCTGTGTAAAGGCCTGTCCGCAAACGGGGCAGACAGCTCCTTCGTATCGGTTCAAATCAGAACCCCCTATCATTTTGAAAGATATTTTCATTGTAACCAATTCTGCATGAAAATTCAATCGCTATTTTGCATCTGCCCCTATCTTAATAAATAAAACATGCGTTAAAAAATCATATGCAGCATACGGGTAACAAAATGCAGGCTGTGAAAAAACAGCCTGCAAAAAAGCTTTACAAATTTGTCTATTTCTCCATGCGCTTTGCGCGTGCCAGCAGTGCCTGTGTGATCTGCGCGCCCTTTTTCTCAACCTTTTTAAAATCCATGGCGGGGATATAAAATGCCTCCAGCGTATCGTGCGTCTCCTTTGCGTTCTCCAGCATACGGATTGCCTCTGTCAACAGCTCCGCCTCTGCCTTTGCATTGAAATGCAGGCGGTAACGGTGCGTTTTCATTCCTTCTTCATCCATAAAGCGGCGCGCGTGGATCCTGCGCAGCGGCGCCTCCGGCGCGGGATGGAACCGGTTTGCGGTAAACAGGCAGAGCCGAAGCTCCGGAATCAACAAATGCTCAATCCGCTTGCCCGCACTCATCGGGCACAGGCAGGCCGTCACATCCAGCCCCGCCGCCAATGCGTAGGAGCGCAGCCGTTCAAGGATCAGGGAGGATACCGCCCCATACGCATCATCCAGCACGATCACACGGTCGCATTGCCCGGCGATCATACCAGCGCACATCACAAACCCCTTTGGGGTAATTGCGCTGAGGAAACATCGGCTTTCCCGGCCGACACGCCCATGCCCCGCCCCGAATTCCCGCGCAGCAAAGCGCGAGGCGTATGCGGCAATCTTATCCGTATTGACGCATTCCAGGGCGATCCGAAGCGTATCATTCGCCAGCGAACCAGCTGCGGAAAGGAATCCGACGCACCGTTGATGATAAGCGCTGTTTTTGAGGGCCGCGGCGCGGATTCCTTCTGCATGCACGCGCAGCTGTTCCGCATCCCAGTAGTCGCCGAGGTTTACAAGCTCCTCCACAGCGCCTGGGAACCGCGGTTCAATCACATGAGGCGACGTACCGTCAGCGATACAGGCGCGTATCTGCGGGAAAATAACGCCGTCCAAAGAATCCGGGTCGGAAGAGCACAACACACGTTGCGCCGTATAGCCCGCCTGCTCCAGCTCGTCTGCCACTCTGCGCATCAGCCTGGACTTCCCTGTGCCCGGGCCGCCCTTGATGATATAGGCGCGCCAATCTTCCGCCGGGTCATATAATTCATCGAACAGGGAAATAAAGCCTTCCGGCGTGTTGGCGCCGAGAAATCGTGCATTGTGTTGCTGCTCCATCATTCAATCCCCCATCAAACCAGTTTACCCTATTGTATGCAGGTGATTCAAAATGTGACACGAAGCGTTTTTCGACAGAATCAGATCATCTGTATCTCGAATTCGCTTGACAGTCCTTTTTGGCTATTCTATACTAAAATTGTTCTATTAAATTCCATTTTATTATTCTAACTGTAATTTGGGAAAGGGGTCATTGCATGAAAAGGCTATTCAAAAACGCAACGATCATCGACGGTAGCGGAGCTCCGGCTTTCCAAGGCTATGTCATCACCGAGAATGAAAAAATCAAAGCGGTCACAGGCGGAAAAGCGCCGGAGGGTTTCGATGGAGAAACATACGATTGCACGGGGCTCACGGCAGCGCCGGGATTTATCGACGCCCACTCCCACAACGATTGGTTTGCCGCGCGGCAGAATCCGCTGCCGTTTTTCATCCCCTTTGCAGAGCAGGGCATCACCACACAGGTGGTTGGCAACTGCGGCTTTGCCCCGTTTGGTTACAATCCGGATACGCCTCACAGGCATCTGCTTGGAAGCGGCCTGTTTCAGGTTGGGGATGCACAGGGCGATTTTTCCACCTTCGCCGGCTGGTGTGATTCCGCCGCCAAGCTGACACCCTTGAATATGGTGCCTCTGCAGGGCCACGGCCCCATTCGGATTGGCATCTGTGGGTATGAAAACCGGCCGCTTACAGAGCCGGAAATGAAAAAGCGCGATGCAATCCTTGAGCAATCGCTTTCCGATGGGGCTTTTGGCGCTTCTTTTGGCTTGATGTATGAGCCGGACAGATATGCCACGGCCGATGAACTAGAGGGCGCCGCACGTATTGTTGCGAAGCATGGTGGGGTGCTTACCGTCCATGAGCGAGCCTGCTCCGCCGCCTCCACCTCCTACAACCCGCCCTTCGGAGGCCGTCCGCACAATCTGCGGGCATTAGATGAAATGATTGAACTGACCAAACGGACGGGTGTGAAAATGCAGTATTCCCACCTCATCTACGTGGGCGAATCCTCCTGGAAAACAGTGGAGGAAAGCCTTGCATGCATCGATAAAATCCGCTCAGAAGGTTATGATTTCTGCTATGACCTGTATTCCATGACCTTTGGCGTTTCTGTTATCACCGTGGTGCTGCCAAACTGGTATCTCTCCCTTCCTTCGGAGCAGCGCCACACGCGCTGGACCCATCTGAAGCTGCGCGCCATGATCGGTGCAACCGTTAAAATGCTCGGATTCGGCTTTGATGATATGCAGGTTGCCTGGATCGGGGAGGGTTATGAAGCCCTCTGTGGAAAGCGTGTGACAGAAATTGCCCGCGAATGGGGCGTATCGGATCTGGATGCCTATATCAAGCTTGTCGATCTGAGCGAAGGCAAAGGCCGGCTCAATATGTACCGTTATTATAACGACGAAATCATTACCCGCCTAATCCGCCACGAGCCGTCCATTTTCATGACGGACGCATGGATTGAAGAAAAGGGCGTGCAAAACGCAGCAGCTTATTCCTGCTTCCCGAAATTCCTGGCTTGGTCGCGCGAAGGCAAGGGCATTCCACTGGAAGCAACGGTTCGTAAGATGACCGGCGCCGTGGCGGACCGTTTCTCCATTGCGGGCCGCGGATACATAAAGCCCGGCTATGCGGCCGACCTCACAATTTTTGACGCTGCAACCGTCGCCAACATGGGAGACGAACCAACGCGCCCGAGCGGCATTGATTCCGTCTATATCAACGGAAAGCGCGTTGTGAACAGCGGTAAGGCGGATAAAACGGCGCTGTTAGGGGCAGGAGCGGTAATTCGGAAGTAGACGGACGGCCCATCTCCCGGCAGTTGTTACCTTGACCTGATCGAAGAGAACGCGTGTATAGAAACACCAATTTCATCTTCTATCACAAAAGCAGCGTATCTCTCTATAGACCGGCGGGCGGTAAGTTATGTTTGATTCCCCCGCTGCACCACGCAACGAAAACCTCCCAGGCTCCAGCATAGCGCAAATGCTGCCGGAGCCCGGGAGGTTTCTTGTGAAAAAGCAAAAGGTATTGTAAGTTGATCCGGCTCATAAATGGCCGTTCCATAAAAGCCTGCATTTTTGAGCCAAAGAATAGCAGTCCAGCAAATACGCCTGAAAGCCTCGGAGCTGCGCGCCCTGGCAGCCGTCTGTCACACGGAACCGAAGCCCATCCGCATCAACAGCCCGAAACCGTGCGATACGCTTATGCCCGATTGTTTCTGCCTCAAAAACCTTTTTCCAGCCCTTTTGCGTATGCGCTTCCACAACGAAGCCAAAAACGGAGTGGCCGTTTGCCAGCTCTTCCTCCAATACTGCCGTATCCACTTTTTGATACGCTGGAAAAGTCAGCGTCAGGCCGTCGGCCGTCCCCTGTGCCGACGCAATAGGGGTGGAAAAACAGCCGTTTATTTTTTGACCCAGCTGTTCCAGAGCCTTGGCGTCCGCCTCCGGCACATGGCCATGCCGGTCGATCACAACCCCCAGGAGCAGGTTGCAGTTTCTCCCAACTGTTTTGGTATAGGTGTCAAACAGCTGCTCTGCGCTCATCACCTTTTTATCGTGGCCGTCAATATAAAACCACTCGTTATCTTTGCGGATCGGCATATCACACTCCGCCGGTTTCCATTCGGCGCCGTCCCGGTTTCCCCTGCCAAGCACGGCATCCGGAACGATCCCTCCCGATTGGCTTTGGTCGTTTGTGGTAGAATAGCAGTTAAAGGGGGCTACGCCTTCCTCGTTGCCGACCCACCGCAAATTATTTTGCTTCTTTAGCCGATCTCCCTGAAAGGTGATGGCATTCGGCTGATAACGCAAAAGCAAAGGGGCAATATCAAGCCCTCCTTCCTCTACGGGAAGTGTGCCGCCATCAAACCAGATTTCAAACCACTCGCCATAGCGGGACCACAGCTCTGTCAGCTGGGTTTCCACAACTTGGTTATAGTGCCTTTGATCGCCTGTATCCTTGGTGCGCACCAGCCCCGGGTTATCCACATTCTCATAGGCATTGCACACGGTGGAATAATACACGCCCGGCTTAACCCCATATTTATGGCAGGATTCTACAAAGCTTTTCACAATATCCTGCCCATAAGGCGAATTACCCACATGGTATAGATTGGCACAGCTTGGAAAAAGGGCGAAGCCGGTGCAGTGCTTTGCCACCAAAACGGCATATCGAACGCCCGCCTTGGCCACAGCTTTGATCCACTGATCCGTATCAAGCGCATCGGGCGCGAAGGCCTGTGGGGAAGGCTGATACCCCCAGCATTTTCGAAACTGATAATCCTGCTCAAACACTGTGATATCATAGTGAAAAATGGCGCCAAGTTCACAATCCGCCCATGCCAATTGCTCTTTTGTCGGTACCGCACGTAACATCGCCTACTCATCCTTTCCGTCCCTAATCAATCTTAACGCGCTCAAGCCGTCCGCTTCCGTGAGGTTAAGGCAAATTTGGGGTTGTTACTCCACTCCGCTCTGAAACGAATGGAATTCATAAAAAATCACGCGGCTTTAAAAGAAAACCGCGTGATTCCCTTATTTTGTGTGGCCGCACCCGCTTAAGCGTCGACTGCAACCTGCTCCTTTTCCTGTGCCTGCTGCGCCGCCTTTGCATCCTGCTCCGACTTCGTTGGCAGCATCGGGATTCCTCCGCGCGAGAGGATCGCCACTTGCAGCGCAAATGCCGCAAGGAACAGCGCCAATGCAATATAGATACCAAACGACAACTGGCCGCCCAAAATCCCGGTGAGGCCTTCCGGCTTCATGGCCATTTGAAACAGCACTGTGCCCGCAGCCATTGCCCCGAGGCCAATGCCCCAGCGCACTGCCAGCAGAATCCCGCCGCTCTTCGTGTACGCCCGCAGGATTAAAATGAGGTTCAGCACCGCCATCAGCGCGCCCACGGCCAGGCACACCACGGCTGCGCATAATTTAACTAGCGTGCCGCCCACCACCGGAGAGCTAAATGCCGCAATCACGCCGCTAAAATCCATATCCTTTACAAACATCACCGTTTGCAAAATCCCGTAGGAGGCACCCTCTACCATGTGGTATGGCAGCGTCACACTGATTTTTACCAACGGTAAAAACAGTGAACCAATGCACAGCAATGTTAAAATCCATCGCGCATACGCAAGCTTCGACCCGATGAACGATGTTTTGATTCCTGCCGTCATATGATAGAATTTTCCAAATTCTTTTTCTGCCCGCTGTGCATCCTCATCCAGGCGCGCTTCCATCCCATAATACATAATGTTCACGCCGCAGTTCCAGCAGTTCGGCCGCCAATCCGTCTTCTTCAATTTTGCTCCGCATTTCGGGCAGGTTCCCATCACTCGTTCCTCCCATATCTCTCAACGGCTTTTCACAAAACCGCCATAAACGAAGAGTTATCCCCCTCATTTTTTATCTGAGTTTATCATATTTCACACTTTTATGCAAGAGGCCACGGCAAAACAGTTTTTACTGTAAACTATTTTTTTGTTCAGCTGATTATCGTTTTCTTTTTCCTTTTTGAGGTAAATATTTCCTGTCGCAAAAGCAGAGGAAAGGAAGAATTTTGCTGTCAATCCACTGCAAAATGTGGTATAATAACAGATATTATACAAGATAAGCGGAGGAATCGCTATATGGAGCAGCCAAAAACCGGAGCGCAGACAGACCTGATTATCGGGCGCAATTCCGTTATGGAGGCACTGCGGGCCGGCCGCGCCATCGACAGCCTTTTGGTTGCGCGCGGAGACCGCAGCGGTTCGATCGGCCGGATTCTTGCTGAGTGCCGGGAAAAGGGCATCGTCATCAAAGAGGTCGATGCTAAGAAGCTGGATTTTCTCTGCGGGCAGGGCAATCATCAGGGCGTTGCTGCCTATGCTGCCGCCCATACTTATGCCTCTGTGGCAGAAATTCTGGCCCTTGCAAAAGAGCGTGGGGAGCCCCCTTTTCTCATTGTGTGCGATGAATTGGAAGACCCGCACAATCTCGGTGCAATCATCCGCACGGCGGAAGCCGCAGGCGCGCATGGCGTTATCATACCCAAGCGGCGCGCCGCATCCCTGAGCTTTGCCGTTTCCAAGGCGGCCGCGGGCGCGCTGGAATATTTGCCTGTTGCCCGGGTGGGTAACCTTGCCGCCACACTTGATGAGCTCAAAAAAGAAGGGCTTTGGATCTATGGCGCCGATATGGATGGCGCGCCCTATTGTGAAACCGATTATTCCGGCCCGGCCGCGCTCGTGATTGGCTCCGAGGGGCACGGGTTGGGCCGCCTGGTAAAAGAAAAATGTGATTTTATCGTTTCCCTGCCAATGAAGGGGCAAATCAATTCCCTCAATGCTTCTGTCGCTGCCGGAATCCTGATGTATGAAGTGGCGCGGCAGAGAGCCGGCCTTTCCTCAGTTCAGCCTAAAAAATGAGCCGGTTTGATTCGTCTTTCCGCCAAAAAACCGTTATGCTGTTTATTTGGGGTGACAAAAATTGAACGATCGCTATAATTTAGATCAGTCCTCTCCTTTTTCGCTGGACGATATTTTAAGGGAGGCTGAATCCATGCCGGGCACCGGCGCACAGCAGCCTTCCCATTTGTGGTCTCTGGAGGAAATCGAAGCCCTCCTCTCTGAAAACGAAACGCAGCCGCCCGCCCAACCGGAGCCGGGAGAAGCCCATCTTCCCGGCACGGAGGGCGGCATTGCCGCCGCGCCGGGCGAGGCAAGCGATACGCCGGAAGAGGAGGGCTTTGAGCCGCTTCTCCCCCTGTTTGAGGAAACGGAAGATAGCTTCGATCCGCCCTCCCCGCCGCCTGCTGCGCAGGAGGAGCCTCTTCCGGAGGCTGCGCCCTCACCCACAGCCGTGCAGCGGGAATCCCCACCCGTGGAGGAAACGCCTACGCTTTCTCCCGCAGAGCGCCTTACCCAGATGGAAGAGGCCCTGACGCCCATCACCGGCATGCAGGAGCCGTTTGACCCTACAGCGGAGCGCGGCGGCCTGCTTGGTGGTGCGCGTGAAAATTGGGAGATGCCAAAGGAAGGGCAGCCCTTGCTGGGCACAGATAAATATCGGGAGCGTTTTTTCCGGGAGCCCACAATAAAAATCCCAATTGAGCCCCAGCCGGGTCAGGGAGGGACGCCTCTCATTGACCGGCCCGGGCTTATCCGCAAAAAAAGCGCCCTGAGCGCTACCGCCGATTTGGAGCCTCTGCCCACGCTGATTGCCGCCGAAGAGGAAATCGGCGCGGTGCTCGACCAGGAAAAAACACGGGAGGTAGGCTCTTTGGATATCCTCCCCCCGAAAACGGAAGCTTCTGAAAAACCGGCCTCCAAGGATATGGTAGATGGCCAGTTGCTGCTGGAAGGCTTTCAGGAGGAGCAGCAGCCAGCTCTCGTACTCGATGAAGAGGAAGCGGAGCTGCGCCTGCACGCCATCCGAAAAGAAAAGATCAAAAAATTTAAGCTTGCCGCGGTGGAAGAGCCCGCTTTTCCCGCGGAAAGCCCCGCCGGGCCGTCTCCCGCTCCTGATTCCACAAAAGAGCGGCCGGCAGATGCGCAAAGCGGGCCGATCGGAGAATACACCTCTCCCGCGCAAAAGGCTCCGCTACGCAGCCTGCTCCGCCGCAGAGCCGCGATCGAAAAACGGTGTGCGGCCGGTGCCTGGCTGGCTGAATTGCTGCTGGCGATATGCGGCATTTTACCCCAAGCGTTTGCCTTCCTCCAGGGAGAGGGGGCTTCTCTCACCTTATTCAGCGCGGATCAAAAGCTTTATCTGGTGATCCACCTGTGCCTGCTGGCAGGCGTTTGCCTCATGGCTCTCCCCGTCATCCGAAGCGGCCTGCGGGCGCTATGCCGCCTGAAATGCACTGCGGATTCCGGCGCGGCGATCGCCGCCGTATTCGCCTTGATCCAAAATATCCTGTTCCTTTTCTTTTCCCCGGGGGCCAATGTTGCGGCGCATCTGTTCGGCGCTGCGGCAGGCCTGCTGTTAGCCGCCTGCATGACGGGCAAAGCGATGCTGGCAAACAGCATTGCGCGGAATTTTCAATTCTGCACGCAGGAAATCCCGCTTTATACCGTGCAAAAAATCCCGAACGAGGAAGATGCCTATGAGATCGGCCGCGGCCTTCTACTTGGCGACCCGGACGTTCGTTTTTCCTCCCGCACGGCTTTCCCGGCGCGCTTCCGCGCGCTGTCGGAGCATTTGGAACCGGCCGACCGGTTGTCTGTAAAGCTTGTCCCCATTGTTCTGGCGCTTTCCGCTGCTGTGGGAATTGCCGTTTCCATCCTCCAAAAAAATGTCGTATATGGTTTTTCCGCTCTCACCGCGCTCTTCTGCATTTCCATGCCAGCGGCCCTCTCGCTGGGCGCGGCTCTGCCGCTTTTCCGCGCCAACCGTTCCCTCAATGCCGGAGGCGCCATGGTTTCCGGCTACGCCGCCGCGGAGGATTGCGGCGAAACGAACGCCGTTGTTTTTGACTCGTCGGATATTTTCCAGCATGGCGGCTGCAACATCCACGGTTTTAAATCCTTTCATGGCATGCGTATGGATGAAGCAATTCTGGACGCTGCCGCGCTGGTCATCTCAGCGGGCGGCCCTCTTGGCGAAATTTTTGACAGTGTGATCCTCGGCAACCGGAAAATTCTTCCGCCCGTAGAGGATTTATCTTATGAAGACCGCATGGGCCTCTCCGGCTGGATTCATGGCAGGCGTATCCTGGTTGGCAATCGGGAGCTTTTGCAACATCATAATGTGGAGATTCCCCCGCGCCAGAGTGAAGCGCGCTACCGGCATGACGGTCGCCAGGTGATGTACCTTGCCGTGGATGGGTTAGTCAGCGCGCTCTTCGTCGTCAGCTATCAGGCAGACCCCAACGTTGCGGAGCATTTGAAAAATTTGGAGCATAAGGGCATCACCATCCTCGTGCGCACCTCAGACCCCAATATTACGGATTCCTTTGTGGAGGAAACCTTCGGCCTGCCACAAAACTGCGTGAAGGTAATCAGCGCGCAGGCAGGCGCTCTTTACCGCAAATACCACGCCACCGTCCTCCAGCGGGCAAACGCGGGCATCGTACATGATGGTCGCATACAAAACTTTCTGCGCAGTGTGGCGGCCTGCGCCACGCTGCAAAACGGCGCTAAGCTGCTCACCGTGCTACATATTGCGGCGGCGGCACTCGGCGCGGCGCTGGTGGGTGTGCTGTGCTTCACCTCGGATATTACGATGCTCGGCGCGGTACAGCTGCTTTTGTATCAGCTCTTCTGGGCGGTGATCGTGTTGGCCATCGGGGGCAGTGAAAAATTTTAGGATTTCCTAAAGGGCGTATCACATCAATTTTATGAAATCAAAAAGGGATGCTGTAACATGCCGATCATGTTACAGCACCCTTCAAAATTTGATTTTGTCTTTCGTAGGCCTGCCTATCTTCGCCTGAAGCCAGGATTATGCTATTTTCTCCTCCCAACGGCGTGGTGTACTCTGCTGCTCATCATCACGACCGCTATAGCAAAACATATGCGCAGCCCCTCTTCTCCGGATGGGGCCCATCTCTTCGGACACAGCTTTAGCAGAGCCACGTGCGGCTTTTTACGCAGATCGCATGCGAAGGCGCTCCGGAGGAAATTGACGCTTTCCCCTTCTTCCGCGGCGGCATGAACAGCTGGATTTACAGCGTTACCACGCTGGCCGCGCCTCATAACGGCACTACCATGGATGGTGCCATGCGGGAAGGTGATGCGACCGGCGCCATCTATCTGCCGCTTACTACTTGGGCGGCCTGCTCAGCGGCGATGGCGAATGGCTACGCGGGTTTTATCGGAACCACCTGAAAATACTCGATTCCACCTACTCCTGAGCGATCACAAAACGGCTCCCTGCGGATTGACACGGGAGCCGTTTTCTTTTTTACCGATCTCGAATTTTATTGTGCGCTTCGCAGATTCCAAGCCTTGGCAATTGCGCGGCAGAGGTCGCACGCGGAGCGGTAATCTCTTTCCGGGGCCGGGAGTCCCTGCTCCTGCGCAAACGCACGCAGTTGCCCGACGCCGCCCCGGAGCACTGCCTCCATCGCGCCGTCCGCAAAGGGATCATACCGTTCGATAATAGCTTTTATGGGCTCCCGGTACAGATTTCCAATTACAAAACCGCAGACGCAGAGGCCGCCGTCCGGCAAAATCGAAAGCGTCTCCACCTGATCGAGACGCGTCGTATACAGGGCAGCCCCGCAGGGCGCCGTCAGGTCCAGCTCCCGCGGTTCAAAATAATCCGAGAGATATTTCTCCGCATTGCCGGAGGGAAAAATCACGTTCCCAGTGCTGACAGGCAAATCGAGCGCCGCAAACCGGCGTAAAATCCGCCTCGTTTCCGCATTATAGGGATTCCCATCCTCCGGTGAAACCAGCCAGGCCGGGTGCAGCTTCACCGTAATGCGCCGGTCCTCCCGCAGGGCCTGTGTGAATGCCATCACTGGTTCCAGGGGAATCGTCTCTTGGTGAAACGCGTCCACGGAGAGCAACAGCTCGGTAATCCCCGCATCCGCGAGCTGTGCCGCGGTCCGGCGGATTTTTCCGGTTCCCTGCTGAAAAATCCGTTTGTGATCAGCTGCCGCTGGGGAAGCCCGCTCTCCCTTGCCTCCCGATACACGGCGCATACATCCGCCGGATAGAGCAGCGGCTCGCCGCCAAAGCACATTACGGACGTCATGGGGAACTGTTCCGAGAGCGTGTGCAGCATCCCCGCCATTTTCTCATAAGAAAGGTGGCCCGGATGCTCCTTGGCCCCTTCTTCCCCCACTGAGCAATGGCGGCATTTTCCCGTGCAGTGAAAGGTCATGCTGAATTCCACACGATTGAGCCTCATATATGGATTTTGGATGATGATTCCCCCTCTTTCCCGGATGACAGCTCCTTGGCGAAGCAGACGATCCGGTTCGCCTCTCGGAACCCTGCGCCGAGGTGGAACCGGATGCTTTCCGTATTCTTCAATTCCGCATCACTGGCAAACTCGGAGCAGCCCTGTTCACCCGCCCATTCCTCACAGGCGCGCACCAGTTTCGCCGCCACGCCCTGCCTGCGAAACGCGGGCTCCACATAAACGCCCTCCAGATACCCCACCGGGCTTGAGCGCGTCCCCTCAACATAATCGCTGCGCAGCCCGCACTGGGCAAAGCCGATCTCCGCCGCCTCCCGTGCCAGAAAAACCACACCACCCATCTGTAGATGCGACCGTAACTCTTCCTCCAGCTCCGCGCACGTATGGTTTGGCCAAAGCTTCCCGGCGAGCGCTGCGGCGGCTTCCAATCCCATTTGATCCGCCACTTTCTCGATTTGCATCCAATCACACATCCTTTACAAAATCCCGATACATCAGGCTCGGCTGGATACCCGTGTTATTTTGATACTTCCCGCTCGCATACAGGTCGTATTCCCCATCGATATCATGGTAATAAATCTGGCGGATCTCCACGTCCGGATAGATGCGCACCGGCTGGATGCAGAAGATCTCCAGCGTCCAATAGCCCGCAAAGCCAATGTCCCCGAACCCCGCCGTCACATGGATGAATAGGCCGAGCCGCCCGGTGGAAGAGCGGCCCTCCAGCATCGGCACATAGCGCTCTGTTTTCGTATATTCGTTCGTGCGGCCGAGATACAGCCGGTGCGGCTCGAGCACGAGGCCCTCTTCCGGGATGACGAGCCGTTCGGTGGGATTCTCCTGCTTCATGTCGAGCTGCTCACCCGTGTAAACGAGCAGCTCATTGTGAAGCGAAAGATTGTAGCTGTTTGGGTTCACGCGCTTTGGGTCATAGGGCTCGATGAGGATATCAGAGCCAATGTGTTTTTGAATTTCCCTGCCGGATAAAATCATACTATGATCATTCCTTTCCTGCTCCAAACAGTATAAAAAGCATAAAGCGGCATGTTTCAGCCTTCTCCCCTGCCCCTGCAACTCCATGAAACCAACGGAATCCGGAAGGGCAACGAACTGCCTCGTGCGCTCCGCAAAGTCGTGCTGCTTTCACACCGGTTTGTCCTCTATCAATCCCTCCTTTCCCAATTCTCTTCCAGCCATTTTGCCACGCCGTCGGCCTCATTGCTTTGAATCACGCCGGTAGCCGCCGCCTTCAGCTCCGGCACGGCGTTTTCCACTGCATAGCATTCGTCTGAGGCATCGAACATTCTCAGATCGTTGACCGCATCGCCGAAGGACACCACCCGGTCATACCCCCGCAATGCGCAGAGCTTGCGGATGCCGTGCGCCTTGGTCGCCTCGGCGGGCATGATCTCCAGCCAGTATTCCGCCCGGTAAAGCTCCTGCTGAAGCGTTACAAAAAAACGCGCGTCCCCCCGCACCGCCTCATAGAGCGGTGAAAGCTCCTCTTGCCTGCCGATGCAGGTGATATAAAAAACCTCGCCGCGGTAAAGTGATTGTTCCGTATCCGCCGCGCGGAAGCGTTCGTCCCCTTTTCTGCTGTCGAGATAATACTGCACGCCCTCGTTCTCCCGCTCCGGCAGCCAGTGCACCCGCTCCACGCCACCTTCCAGCGCATAGGTGAGCGCGCTCACCGGAAAGCGGGATAGCTGCCCCGCCAGCACCGCCAGTTCCTCCCGCGTGAAGGAAACGCAGGAGAACACCTCTCCCGATTCTGCATCCTGCACAAATGCGCCGTTGTAGGTGATAACCGGGAGCTTCGTGTGCAGCCCCGCCGCCACGATGCGGGCGGAGTGCACGCTGCGCGCCGTTGCATAGGTGAAGGGCAGCCCCTCCCCAATGAGGCAGTTGAGCGTTTCCACCGTATAGGCGGAGAGCCGCGACTGGCGGTTCAGCAGCGTTCCATCCAGATCGGATACATAGAGTGTTTTCATCGTGCCCTCTCCTTCTCCAGCAATGCGATCACCTCATCGAGCCTGCCGCACTGCGCATAGAGCAGCGCCTTTGTCGCCACATCAGGCTGCCACTGGTCGGGGATCATCACCGCCTTCAGCCCGGCGCGGCTGGCGGAGAGGATGCCATTGCGCGAATCCTCTAGCGCCATGCAGTCCTCCGGGCGCTCCCCCAGCTCCGCACAGGCCATGAGGTAGATATCCGGCGCAGGCTTGGAGGCGCGGAGCCGGTCGCCGCCGATCACCGCATCAAAATATGCGGTGACCTTTGCGGATTTCAGGCAGCGTTTCACCTCCGCCTCCTGTGTGGAGGAGGCGACCGCTGTTTGATACCCGCGCTGTTTTAAGAAATCGAGCAATGCATAGAGCCCGGGCTTGACCGGCACGCCGTGTTCCGCATAATAGCGGTCAAAAAAGGCGCGGGTCAGGCGGTCGAGCTCCTCAAAATCAACCTGTTCCCCAAAGGTCTCCCGCCAAACCTTGCGTGCCATGGGCAGGGTGAGCCCCAGCGTTTTCCGGTTCATGTAGCCCGCCGGGCCGATGCCGAGCTGCCGCCCCGCCTCATCCCAGGCGAGGGCGCAGAGCCGTTCCGTATCGAACATCAGGCCGTCCATATCAAAAACAACCGCCCGGATCATTTCATCCCTCCCGTCAATTCCCGTTCGAGCATTTCGCCGCGTCGATGGCCAGCACGATCATCAGGCACAAAAGCGTATCCTCCGGCCGCTCGATGTCGATGATATAGGTATCCGTCCAGTGCAGCAGCTCTTTCTGCGCCGTCATCACCAACCTGCCGGCCGGATCGGTCACACGGTAATCCCACTCGAGCCAGTTGCCCTCCACTGCCCAACCGTTGCAGTTGAGCGTAAAGCGCGGCTTGAAAAAGGTGAATTCCTTTTTGATCTCTCCTACGCACGCTTCTCCGATATAGAGCGCGAAACGCGGCAAAAAGGTGAGCGCCTCCTCCCGCACGGTGCCGATGTGGTTGCCCGAAGCATCCATAACCTCAAGCTTATGGCCCCAGGCCAAACGGCCCTCTACGGTGAATACGGTATTGTCCGCCTCATCGTAGATATCGAAGCTGTCAAACCAGGAGAGAAACCGCTGTTTAAATAATAGCCGCATGAAATTACCCCTTTTCCGTATTCAGTCAATCGTCTTTTATACCAAACATCAGCTTTAGCAGCCGCTTGCCGGATTCCGTGCGGAAAACGCGGTGATCGGCGCTCCACACGGCGCTTTTCCCCGCATTCTCCTCACAGAGGTTCACCAGGCATTCCGCCTCCGCGAGGATCTGGGAATCCGCGCCGCCACCCGCGGTATCCGCATGGTGATGGCCGACGAGAAAAGTAACGCGGTCAATCACATCCTGCGGGAAGTAGAGCTCTTCCAGCATCGCTTTCGCCTGTGCAGGCTGGATGCCGATATTCCGCACATAGGCCGCCGCCTCTAAAGTAAATCGCGTGTGCGCGTCAATCCCTTCCGACACGGCGATCAGCCGCGCCAGGCTGTGCACCTTGAGAAAATGCTGAATCCGTTTGGGGTCGCCCTCAGAATAGGCGATCATTCCATCACACAAAAGATCAAGCGGGCCCATAGCCCCATCCCCTTCCTCATTTTCCTCATTTTTATCCGATGCCCTTGTAGACAAAACCCAGGATCAGGATCAGAACGGTCAGCGGCACATAGATAAATTTCGCCGTTTGCCCAAAAGCCCGCGAAACAGGCTTTTTCCGCCCCGTATCCAGCTCCTTGCGGATTTTATCCCAACCCAGCACATAATAGATGGAAACCGCGCCCAGCACCGCCCCGATCGGCACCACCACAATCGTGATGAAATCAAGCCAGCTGCCCACGCTCGGCTCCGCCTCCAAAAAGAGCCCGGCCGCGAGCGTAATCGCGGAGCAGATGAGCACCGCCGTTTTGCGCCCCAGGCCGAAATGGTTCTGCCAACTCTCCGTGACGGCCTCAAACATATTGATCAGCGAGGTAATCCCCGCAAACGCCACTGAAATAAAAAAGAACACGGCAAAGGCCCTGCCAAACGGCATCCTTTGAAACACGGTCGGCAGCGCGATAAACATCAGCGACGGCCCGCGGGTAACGTCCACGCCGAAGGCGAACACCGCTGGCATAATCGCAAGGCCGGAAAGCAGCGCCGCGAGCGTATCGAACAATGCCGTGCGCAGGGAGGCGCGCGGGATATCCGCGTCTTTCTCCAGATACGCTCCATAGACGATCATGCCGGAGCCGGTGATCGAGAGGGAGAAAAACGCCTGCCCCATTGCCATCACCCAGGTATCCACCCGCAAAAGAGCCTTCCATTCCGGGATGAAAAGGAATTTGTAGCCCTCCGCCGCACCGGGCAGGAACGCAACCCACACCGCCAAAATCAGGAACAGCACGAAAAACAGCGGCATGAGCACCTTGCTCACCTTTTCGATCCCCTTCGTCACGCCGAACATCAGCACAAGGCCCACCATCACAACGATGGCCACATGCCAGGGCACGCTGCCGAAGCTGCCCGAAGCTTGGTGAAAAAAGCTTTCCGCGTCCGTAGCGAGCAGCTCGCCCGTGGCGGAACCCGCCAGGCTTCTCAGCACCCAGCCGAGGATCACTGCATAGCCGATGGCAATACCGAGCGATCCCAGCAGCGGAATCCAGCTCAGGGCGGCGCCGAGCTTTTTCCTCCCCCGGCTGGCAAAGCAGTATGCATAGGAGCCGATCGTACCCGTGCGGGCAAGCCGCCCGATTGCAAATTCGCCGGAAAGCCCCACCCAGCCGAACAGGAACGTAAACAGAAGATAAGGGATCAAAAATGCCGCGCCGCCATACTGCCCCACCCGGTAGGGGAACATCCAGATGTTCCCGAGCCCGACGGCCGAGCCAACGCAGGCGATCACAAAGCCCAGCGAGGAGCTGAATGTTCCGTTTCGATTCCCTTCAATCTGCTTTTCTCTCATCTTCAAAACCTCTCCTGCCTAACGGGGCCGAAATGCCCCTTCTTTTTCACGCGGATTTACCGCCAGCACCGTCAGCACATTCTCCCGCACGCGGAAGTTCACCTCAAGCCCTGCGAATTCCATGCCGTAAACCCGCTGCGGATCAGCGTGATACGACGGCCGCGGATCCTGCGCCAACACGCCCAGCAGCGCCTGCCTGTGCTCCTTTGGCACCTGCTCCAGCAGCGCCTGCGGGAAATCCACCGTGAACGGCTCGTCCCTTTTTTGCTCGGCAAAGCCGCCGCTGGCCTGTGGATAGCTATCTGCAAAGGGGAGATAGGGTTTGATATCCAGAATGGGCGTACCATCCATCAAGTCCGCGCCCGAAACCAGCAGCACCTGCCCTAGCGTTTCATCCCGCCGGATACCGTCCAGCCGGACGGCGGAGAGCCCAATCGGATTGGGCCGGAACGGCGAGCGGGTTGCAAACACGCCCATGCGCGTATTCCCGCCCAAGCGAGGAGGCCGCACGGTGGGCGACCAGCCCTCCCGCACCGATTCGGAAAACATCCAGATGATCCAAATATAGGAAAACCCCTCCAACCCCCGCAGTGCTTCCGGGTTGCGGTATTCCGGCTCAAAAACGAGCTCGGCCTTCAGCTCCTCCACCAGCCCGCTCTGACGCGGGATGCCGAATTTGGTCGGGAAGTCGCTACGGATTCGGGCGACGATGTTCAGTTCAGGGATGGAATCCATGGCATACACCTCATTCTGTTATGCTTTTTCTGCCTGCCCGGTGGTTACCGAACCGGCTCATAGTCAATTTGGGATGCCTCCTGCGTCGCTTCCAGCTTGAAAATAACCGGGCGAATGCCGTCGTTGCAGCTGCAAATAGCAACACCGGGCCTGCGGATCCAGTCGCCGTAATAAAACAGTTCATTGCCTGCGCCGTGTGCAAGAGCGAACACATATTGATAAATCGCCTTCCAAGCTTCGTCGCAAAGTCCCTCAGGCTTTGCATAGTCCGCATAAAAGACCTGACCCTCCTGCAGCATCGGGCAGGCGGTGAAACCCTCTGCACCATATTCTGCCGCAAGCTCCTGATCGAGGGTGGTTTTCAAGACGGTGATCTTGACTTTTTTCATATGAGACGCCTCCTTCTCCAAAAACATTTCATCCGCAAGCAGAACACTCCAGCCATGCAACCGTCTCAACATGAATATCAAATTAGAATATATCCCCACAAAATCGTGGAAATATGGGCAATATTTATCCAGTACGAATACTGCTCATACACCTCTTTTCCCACAAAATCAAATATAGGTTTATAAATAGCCTTGCTCATTAGCTTCATAATAAATTGCAATAGGATGAACTACACAAAGATTATTTTGATTTGTCGGAAGCATACTTCTGAGCACTTCATTTGCTGTAAATTGCAATGTAGCAAAAATATTTTTATCATCGTTGGGATTGGTATCTTCTCCTATTATATTAGTAACCATACCAACACAAGTAATTTCACCACCATATTTAAATCCTAAATCTATCGGATCAACTCTAAAATACTTTGTATTTAATGGAATTAAATATCCATCATTCGAAATAAGCATACGATTATATGGTATCAATCCTCTTAACGCCTTAATGATTATCGCAATATCATCAAACTGCTTATTACTAACAGCTATAGCATTTTTTATTTCAGCTTTAAAATTAATTCCTGCTTTACGTAATTGCTCTCTATTATATCCCTCTTTTATTTTTTCTGCCTCAGCTTCAATTTGCTCAGCAGTATTTTTTTTAATAAAATCTATAATCCCTTCTTTTTCGAATAACCCCTCAAGGTAGTCAAAGTCAACAAAATCAAATACTCGTGTCATTTCAATATAATTACCAGTATCATCAACACTCTGATCTCCATTTACAATTTTTATCGGACTAATATGACTATATGCAATATCAAAAGCTGCATCATGCATTGTCTTAGAAATGATTTCACGAGAAGTTGATGTAGATGAGCCACCCTCAACTGATTCAAAACTTCCTGACAAATTAGCTTCTGCTTTCGCAAGCTTTACAAGTGATCCTCCTAATTTGGCACTAATATTTGCTACCATTTTTGAATTATCCGATTCTGTATCGCTGGACACTTGCTCATTAGATAATGACTGTATTAGTCCTTGTTCGGACTGCGCAATAATAGAATTTACTATATCTACATCAAGATATAAAAATTGTTTCATATATTTCCTCCTAGTTTACTTCAAAATAGATTTCTTCTCTTGTTTACAAGAACAACGAGCTTTTTGTAGGGTTCAAACTCAAAGCAGACTAAAATGCTTCAACGCATCTTTAATTGCTTCCACTTTCTCCGCTGTCGGCTGCTTCCTCGGATGTTTCAATTCCTCTACCGCATTGGGAGCATCATACATCGGTAAGCCCAAATCTCTCTTAACCTCTGCAATATATGCAGTATGTACTTTGAAGCCGTATTTTGCTTCTATGTACTCTTTTATCATTTTGTAGGTGACTCGCTCTTTTGGCTTATAGGCTTCTGCCCTTTCGGAGATTGCCTTTAAAGGAACTTTACCCTCACCCTCGCCAAACTCAACTTTTATGTTGATATGACTGTCGGGCTTTTTGTGGGAAAGCAGTACTACCGTCTCCACATGCCCTGTCCTCGGGAACAAATCCACCGGCGTTGCTTCCCTTGTTTTGTACCCCTTCTCCTCAAACAGCTTCAAATCCCGCGCGAGCGTCGCCGGGTCGCAGGATACATAAACCACCCGCTTTGGCGCCATCTCCACCATCGTATCAATCAGCTGCGCGTCGCAGCCCTTGCGCGGCGGGTCGATCACGATCACATCCGGCTGCACGCCCTCTTCGGCAAGCTGACGCGCCGCCAGAGCCGCGTCGCCACAGAGGAACCGCGCGTTCGTAATCCCATTGAGCGTCGCATTGCGCTTGGCGTCCTCCACTGCCTCCGGCACAACTTCCACCCCGATGACCTGTTTGGCTTTGCCCGCCATCGTCAGGCCAATCGTGCCCGTACCGCAGTAAAGGTCGAGCAGGGTTTCCGCTCCGGTCAGCGCGGCATATTCCGCCGCCTTTTGGTAAAGCCGCTCTGCCTGCGCGCGGTTAACCTGATAAAAGGAGAGAGGGGAAAGGAAAAAGCGCAGGCCGCAGAGCTCGTCTATGATCCCATCCTCTCCCCAAAGTGTTTTGCATACAGGGCCCAGCACCACATTCGTCCGTGCCGTGTTACGGTTTAAAAGCAGGCTCTTGAGGTTGGGCACCTCCCGCAGAAGTTCCCCGGCGAGCCGCTCCGGCTCCGGAATTTCATCGCCGTTGACCACCGCGCAGGCCATCACCTCCCCCGTCGCCTCCGCCTTACGCAAATAGATATGCCGCAGCAAGCCCTCGCCCGTTTCCTCATTGTAAATCGGCACCTGATTTTCTTCGATCCAGCGGGCAAAGGCCCGCAGCGCGCCTTCAAACTCCGGCGGCTGGAGCCGGCAAGCGCGGCAATCCACAATCCGGTGGCTGCGCGGTGCAAAAAAGCCGATTTTCAGCTCCCGCGCCAGCCCGCCAACGGGGAACTGCGCTTTATTGCGATAGCCGTCCGTCTCCCTAGCCGCGAGGATCGGCTGTGGCGTGATAGCGAGATGCCCAATGCGCGAAAGCGCGTCCGCCACTGTCTGCTCCTTGAGCCGGCACTCCGCTTCATAGGAAATATGCCGCCAGGCGCAGCCGCCGCACTGCTGGAACACTGGGCAATCCGGCTTTACCCTGTCCGGCGACGGGGTGACGACTTGATGAATCCGCGCCACCGCATAATTCTTTTTCACCTTGATGATATGTGCGGTGATGGTATCCCCCTGCGCCGCGTTCGCCACAAATACGGCTAGTCCGTTATAGTGCCCAACGCCGCTCCCCTCAGCGGTTACGCCGGTGATCTTCAAGGGAATCCGATCGTTTTTCTTCAATTGATCCGGCATGGAAACGCCCTCCATTATCCGACCGTATACGTCACATTTTCCACTCATCGGAATATGGTTTAGTATACCACAGGCAGGCGCCTGCCCGCAATGCAAAACGGATGCGGATCCCCGATTGCGCATTGACAATTCTTTGAAATCTGTGTATAATGATCGTCGCATCCAATGAAAAACCTGTATCGAGGCGTAGCTCAGTTTGGTAGAGTGCTTGGTTTGGGACCAAGATGCCGCAGGTTCAAGTCCTGTCGCCTCGACCATGCCGCCACAAGCTGTTATCGCTTGTGGCGGTTTTGCCATTCTAAGCTTTCCCCCGATGATAAGGGGTGGTAATGATGCTACTCAACAAAATGACAATCCATTTAGATTTATTCAGCAACCGGTTTCGCGCAGAGGCGCATATTGAATGCCCCTGCCACACGAAGAAACGCTCTCCTTCCTTTTGAATTAGGATCTTAAGATTATAAAAAAGGATTGATTTTCATGAAGCTCTGCATTGGCCCAGCTCCGTGCATGGTCTGATTCCGGGCGAATCTGCACGGGGCAACCGCAAATGACCTTTTCATCGCCCATCGGGCCCTGCACTTTTATTGGATTACAAATAAAAGGAGCAAGGTCAAAATGAAAACCATTCAAACAATATTCCGGGAGCTTCGCACGTTTCTCCTGCTCTGGGTAACGCAATCTTTTTCCGCGCTCGGCAGCGCGATGACGAGCTTTGCGCTGGTCGTCTGGTCCTACCAGCAGCAGGGATCCGCCCTGACGACTTCGCTGCTCTCCATCTGTTCCTACGCGCCCTATGTCTTGTTTAGCATTTTTGCGGGCGCGCTGAGCGACCGGTGGAATAAAAAAGCTATTATGCTGGCCAGCGATTCCTTTGCCGCCGCATGCACGCTGACGGTGCTGCTCCTATTTCGGGCAGGCCGTTTGGAAATCTGGGTTCTCTACATCGTCAATGCATTGAACGGGCTGATGAATACCATGCAGCAGCCCGCCTCAGATGTGGCGGTCAGCCTTCTCACGCCGCAGAAGCACTATCAAAAGGTCAGCGGGCTGCGGTCTTTTTCCAACTCGCTTGTCACGATTCTCGCCCCTGTGCTGGCAACCGCGTTGCTTGCCGCGGCGGGCTTGCAGGCGGTTATTTTCTTCGACCTGGGCACTTTTGCGGCCGCCTTTCTGACTCTGGCCGGATGGATCCAGATTCCAAAGGCGCGGGAGGGTACTTCACCGGCTGAACCGCCGTTGCGCGCCGCACGGCAGGGGCTGCGGTATTTGAAAGAGAACCGGGGAATTCTGCACCTAATCCTGTTTCTTGCGATCATCAATTTTACCGCGTCTATCTACAACGCCGCCCTGCCGGCCATGCTGCTGTCGAGGCAGGGCGCGGGGGAGCCTGCGCTCGCCCTGGTCAACACCTTTGCAGGGATCGCCACGATGGGCGGGAGCGTTCTCGTCTCCATTGCGCCGCCGCCTAAAAGCCGTGTGCGCGTGATTTTCAACTCTCTGCTCTTCTCCATGAGCACGGAGAATTTCTTTCTCGCCTTTGGGCGCTCCACCCCGATCTGGTGCCTCGGCGCGGTGCTCGGATGGGCCTGCATCCCCTTCATGAACGCCAATATGGACGTGCTCTTGCGCACTAGAATTCCCATCGATATGCAGGGCCGTGTCTATGCCGCCCGCAACGCCCTTCAATTTTTCACCATTCCGCTGGGCTATTTTCTGGGCGGCCTGCTGATTGACCAAGTCTTTGAGCCCTTTATGGCGACACAATCGTCCGGTAGCTTCTGGGCCGCGCTCTTCGGCACGGGCAAAGGGTCCGGCGCCGCCCTGCTGTTTTTTGTAATCGGTATGACAGGGATGCTCTCCTGCCTTCCGTTTTATCGGGACCGTCACATCCGGGCGCTTGAATTCGAAAGGAGTTGACCTTCCATGCCGCCAGTCAGCGTGCTGATCAAGCCGGCCTCCTCCGCCTGCAACATGAATTGCCGCTACTGTTTCTATCAAGATGTGGCCGATAAACGCGCGCATGGCTTTGCGGGCATGATGGCCCTGGAGACTGCCGAAGCCCTGGTTTCCGCCGCCATGGAATACGCGGAGGGCTCCTGTTCCTTCCTGTTCCAGGGCGGGGAGCCGACGCTCGCCGGGCTTGATTTTTACCGTAGCTTCCTTCAGTTGGAACGGAAATACGCCAAGCCGGGCGTGGCCGTTCAAAACAGCATCCAGACCAATGGCTATCTCATCGATGATACATGGGCCGCCTTTCTGCACGACAACCGCTTTTTGACCGGGCTTTCCCTGGACGGGCCCGCGGAATACCACGATTCCAACCGCCTCGACCGCGCGGGCAAGGGCACCTTTAACCGCACGATGCGGGCGGCCCGTGTGCTGGAGAAGCACGGCGTGCCCTATAACATCCTCTCCGTCGTCACCGGGCAAAACGCGCGGTCGATTGAAAAAATTTACCGGTTTTTCGTCCGCAACGGCTTTCGATACCTGCAATTCATCCCCTGCCTGGAGCCGCTGGACGGGGAGCGCGGGCAGGCGGGCTACCACCTCTCCTGCGACGAATATGAAGCCTTTTTGCTCCGCATCTTTGACCTCTGGCTGGCGGATTTAAAGGCCGGGCGCTATATCAGCATCCGGCATATTGAAAACTGGCTCTCCGTTCTCATGGGCCGTCCGCCGGAATCCTGCAACATGAACGGGCGCTGCTCGATTCAGTTTGTCGTGGAGGGGGATGGCGGCGTTTACCCCTGCGATTTCTATGTGCTCGATGAATGGAAGCTCGGCACAGTGGGGCAAAACAGCTTTGCCGAACTGCTCAGTAGCGCCCGAGCGCAGGCCTTCATTCAGACCTCTCTGGATATGCCGCAGGAATGCCGCGATTGCCCGTATCATTTTATCTGCCGCAATGGCTGTAGGCGCGATCGTGTCGTTGAAGCGGATGGTAAAATCGGCCTTAACTACTATTGTGAAGCCTATCGGAACTTCTTCCGCAAGCGTGCGCCCCAGCTCAACGAGGCCGTTCTCCTGATCCGTCGGGGGAAGGCGGGTTGGCAGTGACTAGCCCCCTTAAAAGGGCGCGTCGCATCATGCATGAATAAACGCAGAAACTAAAAAAAACGTTTGGGAGCCACAATTTATAGCTCCCAAACGGTTTTTAGAGGGGCCGTTGATTTTTCAATGGTCTATTTTTTTATGTAATTTTTTGTTCTATCCTTCGCTTTCGCTCATCAGAAGCTCTAGGGCAAAAACCTTGCCCGGCACATCAAAATCAATGCAATATACCGTTTCTTCCTGCGAAAAATGGTTTTGGAACCGCTCCCGTGTGATCTCCGGCGCGCCTGTTTCGCCCAGGGGCCGCATGAGGAGGCTCCCCACCCGGACGACATTCCCCTCCGCTACCGGCTCCACCTGCGTGACAAACCGCTCCTTCAGCGATGTAACCGTGCCGGAGATTTGATCGGTCAAAACAATTTTTTCCGCTTCGGGCCGAAAACTCCTTTTGACGGATTCGACGCCTGGAATCCGGTAAGCCTGTGCCATTTCGATTGTAAGCACGCCGTCCTTCCACGCGCTGATGGAATTGTATTTTGCGCCGTGGCCCTGCAACTGCCCATTGATAACCGGCACGCTATGCCCGCGGGAGGATGTGCAAAAATATTGGTAGCGTTTTTGATCGTTGAAATAATCCTTCACATATTCCCCGGGGCCGAGGTCGCAGAGGAGCTGCCTGCCCCCTCTTGCCACGATGAACGAGCCGATATCGTTGTGATTGTGCGAAACGTTGTTCGACCCGCCCTTTGCCGCAAACCCGTATGACGCTGTGCGGCGGGTCAGCCAAGCGCTCTCCGGGGCATAATACGTCCTCTCCCCAAGGGCAAGGTTCTCCTCCTGCAAGCTGTTGTATAAAAAGCAATCCAGCTCCAGGCAGAAGCGGTAGCAGTGATCGTGAAGCATCCTGGATGCGGGCGGCAGCGGGCCAATCACATCCGGATACTCCTCCCGCAGGAAGCTGAGCAGGCCGGGATAATAGCGGCCATGCTGCCCGCCGTCGGAAAAGCTGACGGTCACGCCGCCGCCCAGGCTGATCTTTTGGTAAAATTCGGCGATCTCCCTTACCTTCGGGCGTTTAAAATAATCCTTCCTGCCGTGGGTGAACTCTCGCAGGAGCCGGGCATAAACCGTGAAAAAGCCAAAACCATAGTTCCAATAATCCACGCCCTCCGCACAGATCCCATCCGCTGGGAACCCGCTGAGGAAGCGGCTCATAGCAAACGCGATGCGGGGGCGGATCAGCGGAAAAAGGTGCGGGCGGCGGAGCAAAAAGGCGCAGCCCACCGACCCCGCACAAACGGCGGCCCAGTTGTTATTGCTGTGCTCCCACCAGAAGCTTCGACGCAAAAACGGGCGGATGATCCGCCTACCAAGCTCCCAATCGATCCGCTCTTTGACCTTTTCATGCAGCCGGCCGCCCAGCAGATGATAGATCGTGCTCAGCGCAAACCCTGTCTCCGCGCTGAAGAGATCGATGTTCCCTGGGTCGCGCCCGGTTTTCCACGCAATGTGCGCGGGCAGCGCCCAGGTATATTCATCGCAGATGGCCCATATGGTATCCTGCAGCTGGAGGAGGTGTTCCTCCTCTTCCGGATATATGAGCGCCATGAGGGCATATGTATTGAGCCGCTTTCGCCGCGCAAAATAGAGGGCCTCATAGTTTTGCCGGCACCCGGTTTCCCGGTAGATGATATATTCGCTGAAGCGCACCGCGCTGACAGGCCCCTCCTTGGAAACAGCGCGGTAATCCTCCAAAAGCGCGCCGAGGAGCGGCGCGTACGCTTTCTCCGTACGCACCGCCTCCCAGATCTCCTTTTGGAACGCCTTTTCATAAAGCATCCGAGCGCCCCCTTAACGAGAAATTGATGCAGCGCCATCCGGTGCAAAGGCAGGGCTTAATTCCCCTCCTGCTCCTGGGCCTGCTGGAAGAGGGAAAACACCGCTTCAATTGTTTCCAAATCCTCAACTGCCTCGTAGAATTCCTCTCCATCCTCCTCAGTCACTCGAAGAATCACCACTTCATTGGCAAGCTCTTCCTGCGTCGGCAGCAGCAGCACATAGCTCTCGCCCTCATACTCCAATAAATCGAGGAAGGTGAAAGAGATCTCATTGCCCTCCTCATCCGCCATGACGACCGTCCCGTCGAAATCGTCACCTTCGCTGATCAGGTCTTTATAATCGTCCGCCATGTTTCAGCAACCCCTTTCTATTCGTTGGTTTTGCCGTTATCATACCCCACCGGCCCCGAAAAAGCAACCAAAACATGAGTTGAAAAAAATGGGGCGAACCGTTATAATATTTTCTGACCGATTTCAAAAGCAGAGGATGACGAAATAACATGAAGCTTGGAATTGTAGGGTTGCCGAATGTCGGCAAAAGCACCCTGTTTAATGCCATCACCAACGCGGGCGCGCAATCCGCAAACTATGCGTTCTGCACCATCGAGCCGAATATCGGCGTCGTGGATGTGCCGGACGAGCGGCTCGACAAACTCACAGCGCTTTACGAGCCGGCCAAAACGACGCACGCAACGATCGAATTTGTTGATATCGCGGGCTTGGTTAAGGGTGCATCCAAGGGCGAGGGCCTCGGCAATAAATTCCTCTCCCATATTCGCGAGGTAGATGCGATCATCCATGTGGTGCGCTGCTTTGAAAACGACGATATCATCCATGTCGAGGGCAGTATCGATCCGGCGCGTGATATCGAAACGATCAACCTGGAGCTGATCTTCTCCGATCTGGAAATGATCGACCGCCGCATCGAGCGGGGCACAAAGGCGATGAAGGGTGACAAGAGCCTTGCCAAAGAAGTGGAATTTTTAAAGCGCGTCAAGGCTGCGCTGGAGGAGGGAAAGCCTGCCCGCAGCGTCGAATGCGATGAAGACGAGCGGGCGATCCTCAGCGAGGTGGCCCTGCTGACCACCAAGCCCGTCATCTACGCCTGCAATATGAGTGAGGAGGATTTTGCGAACGACATCGACTCCAATGAGCGCTATAAAGCCGTCTGCACCATCGCCGCCGAAGAGGGCGCGGAGGTGCTGCCCATCTGCGCGGAGCTGGAGGCGGAGATCGCGCCGCTTTCTAAGGAGGAAAAGGAGCTGTTTCTCTCTGACCTGGGCCTGGAAAAAAGCGGCCTCGACCGGCTCATTCAGCGCTCCTACCACCTGCTCGGCCTCATTTCCTATCTCACCGCCGGCAAACCGGAGGTGCGCGCATGGACGATCAGGCGCGGCACCAAAGCCCCGCAGGCCGCAGGCAAAATTCACTCGGACTTTGAGCGCGGCTTTATCCGCGCAGAGGTCATCTCCTATGAGGATCTGATTGCCAATGGCTCCATGGCCGCGGCAAAGGAAAAGGGCCTTGTTCGCAGCGAGGGCAAGGATTATGTGATGCAGGACGGCGATGTGGTCCTGTTCCGGTTTAACGTGTAAGCAATTTCTGATATTATATAGCATAACCGCCCCCGAAGAAGCTTTACCGGCTTTTTCGGGGGCGGCTTTTCCTTTTTTGTCAATCATTCTTCAACATCGGCAACATTAATGTAAAAATATCCGCCAGCAGGTCGCGCATGCGCGGGCTGATATTGCGCGTTAAGGTTGCCAGGCGATCCACGGCCTGCGGGCCGCTTGCTTCGCCTAGGAGCAGGTAATCCGTCGAGGTGTGCAGGACTTCCGACATTCGCAGCAGAATCGGGACGGACATTGCCTTCATCCCCCGCTCCAGCTCATACACATAATGCGCGCTGACATCCAGGCGTTCTGCGAGCGCTTCCTGCGTCAGCCCGTTTTTTTGCCGCTCAGCCTTGATGCGTTTTCCAATCGAGACCAAATCCAATATTCGCACCTCCTCTGTTAGGATATATCTATTCGGTATAGCTTAAAACTATCTAAAAGATATAATTACTGTTGCAATCAGATAAGTCTTATGCTATAATGCTTCTATCAAAACCGAGAGGAGAAATTACGTGAACTCTCGCCTGAAGCAGGTGAAGAAATGGTGGAATATTCCGGATATTCTTACATTTTTCTTTACGTTTACCCCGTGTGCCTTTGGTCTGTTTTATGAATACGCCGCCTGCGCCTGCGCGGTTTTTATGATTATCCTCTTGCTATATCTGGCAGATAGGAAAAAAAGGTTCGCGTTATGGATCAACGCCGCCTCTCTTGCAATGCTGGCCCTGCTCGCGGGATACCTCGTCTCCCCGCTCTGGGCAGTGGACAGCGGCATGGCCCTGCTCGGCTTTTTCAAATTTTTGCCTGTCGCTCTCTTCTGGCTGCTGCTCATGCAGCTTGGGCCGGAAGTGCGCGAGCGCCTGTTCCTGACCATTCCTGTTTCCGGCATTACAATGACGCTTCTGTCCTTCCCCACGCGCTGGATTCCTGCCCTGAAGCCATATTTCTACGCTTCCGGCCGGTTGGGCGGCTTTTTCCAGTATTCCAACTCCTTTGCCCTGTTTTTGCTGCTGGGGATCATTATCCTGGCCTTCCAAACGCAGCGGCACGCGTGCTGCCTCTCCGGCATTCTGGTTTTACTATTTGGCATTTTGGTCAGCGGCAGCCGGACGGTTTTTATCCTGACGGTATTCGTCTTTTTGTGGCTGTGCCTGACGCGCAAAAAGCTGCGCTTCCCGCTGCTGCTCCTGCTCGCCGCCTGTATTGCGGGGGCCATCCTCTTTGTAACCATCACAGGCAAAAAAGATACGATCGGCCGCTTTCTGACCATTTCGCTGGAATCCAGCACCCTAATGGGCCGCCTGCTCTACTATCGGGATGTGCTGCCTGTGATTTTAAAACATCCGTTTGGCTTGGGCTACATGGGCTATTATTATGCCCAGGGCGGGTTCCAGACCGGCGTTTACGCCACAAAATTTGTCCACAACGAGCTGTTGCAGTTCGCTGTAGACGTTGGATGGATTCCTGCTCTCCTGTTCGCCTTTGCGCTGTTATGGCGGCTGTTTGCCAAAAAGACGCCAACCATGCAGCGGATGCTGATTTTTTCCATTTGCGCGCATTCCATGCTGGATTTTGATTTGCAGTTCCTCTCCATATTTTTCGTTCTTTTGCTGGCGATGGATCCAGAGGAAGGGAAAGAGATCATATGGCAATGGAAAAAAACGAATCGAACCGCAGTTTTTCTACCCGTCGGCGCACTGGCAGCTGTCTGCCTGTATCTGGGGGCTGCCCTATTTGCAGGCTATCGCAAAAACGACGCGCTCGCCGCCCGGCTTTACCCCGGCTATACCCCTTCGCAGCTCGTCCTGCTCGCCGGGGCGCAGACGCCGCAGGAGGCCCAGGCACGCGCGGATAAAATTTTGAGCCGTAACGAATCTATTGCGCTGGTGTGGGATTGCAAAGCGCTGGTCAGCGCAACGCAAGGCGATTTTGAAACGATGGTGCAGTATAAACGGCAGGCGCTCGATTGCGCGCCCTATGTGCTGACGGAATACCTCGACTATTTTCAGCTCCTGCGCCGGGCGATGGAGACCTGCCAAAAGCAGGGGGACGCGCCGCGGGCTGCTTTATATGCAAAAAGGCTTCTGGAAATCCCTGATTTACTGGATTCGGTGAAGGCACGCACCAGCCCGCTCGCCTGGAAGATCCAGGATAAACCAGAACTCGATCTCCCGGAGGAATATGCGGCATACCTGAACAGTCTTCAGAGGTCAGATTTCAGATAACAGAATCATATGGGCACGGCGCGCAGGGAAGGGGGGAAGCGTTTACGCCGCCCCTGTGAGATAAATTGAAAATTCAATTGGAGGTTGAAAGCATGAAGAGAAAGAAGAAGTTTCTGGCGCTCGGCTTGGCGGCTGTGATACTGCTGAGCAGCATTACAATTGCGCTCGCTGTGACAACGGCAGATGACACAAAGCCGAAGGGCTTTGACCTGCCCGCGCCCGTGACCGAGGTTTCCGACAATATCCCGGAATTAGGGGATTGGTTTGTCCTGAAGCACTATACTGCCAGTGAAGATTATCCGAACTCAAACCCGAATATTTTATCCGGGGGGGATGATGGGGTTGCAGCGCTTTACCCCAGCGGGGAGCTTTATTATATAAACGAGGCAGATGAGATCAAACTCTCCGACCAGGCAAAGGACTATGCCTATGTTGGAGAGTATGTATACGCCGAGCAGATCAATATTTTAGAGCAGGATGGAACGCTTTGGAATTGGCGTTGGGAGGAAGGCGCTGAGCAGCCTGCGCGAGAGAAAGTGGCGGATAACGTCGCAGACATCTCCGAAAGAACCTTTTTGAAAACAGATGGAACGCTTTGGGAGTGGAGTTGGAAAGAAGGTGAGGAAGGATTTAGCTGGCATCAAGAAGATCGGAATATCAAGGCAATCATCAATGACATTATCTATGTAAAAAATGACAATACCACATGGAGCCGTTATAGCAACAAACAGATTGCCGATTTCGGAGCTACAGATGTCGTTGAGGGTTCCGCTCAAGATTCTTATGATGAGGAGAACGATTGGTGGCGATACGCTTACTTTTATTTTGCGGTGGATGAATCCGGAGCCGTGTGGAAAATTCGAGAGAGTGATCCCTCGGACTGCAAAAAGATCGCCGAAGGCTTTGATTGCTGGGAAGGGACTGAGAATCAAATTTACGGATTCCGGACAGCAGATGGGTATTCCTACAATTTCGAAACCAATACCAAAAAGGCCTCCGCGCTGGATGCTGATAAAACCCTTTGGTTGACAGAACAGGATAACCCCTCCCCGATTTTAAATGATGTCGAAGCATATCGGAAGAAGAGAAATGTCGGCTTTAACGAGGATAGCTACACTTATGCCTATGTCATGACGCGCAGCGACGGTTCCATCTGGGCTTATCACTTCAACGGCGTCGGCATGGATATCCCCGTCATGATCAAAGCGCCGATTGGCGCGGCAAGCTACGCCCTCGGCGACGTGAACCTTGACGGCAAGGTCAACACTTCCGACGCACGCCTTGCCCTGCGCGGCGCTGCAACGCTTGAAACGCTCACGGCCCAGCAGGTACTTGCCGCCGATGTGAACAAAAACGGCAAGGCGGATACCTCCGACGCGCGCAAGATCCTGCGCGTCGCGGCGAATCTCGATCAATTCTAACCGTCTCAATTTTAGAAAGGAAGTTCATCAGAAATGAAATTGAAACTTGTTAAAAAGCTGGCGGCGTTCCTCTGCGCCATCCTCGCCCTCACGATGCTTTTGCCCGCTGCCCTCGCCGCGGATGCGCCCGTGACCGTTTCTCTCTCCCCCGTCAGCGGACAAAAAGGTGAGACCGTCACCGTAGATGTCAAAATCAGCGACAAATCCAATGTCGGCAATGCCAGCATGACGGTCAATTATGACCCCGCAAAGCTCGAATTTGTCTCCGCCAAGGGCGGTGACTTCGGCGGCATGGCCGCCGTCGGCCTTGCCAAAGGTGCGGACGGCAAGGAAATTCCCGGCCAGGTGTCCGTCGCCTTCATCATGAGCGACACCCTGCAGAAGGAGGCCGTGCTCGCACAGATCACCTTCAAAATCCTGGACGATTCCGGCAGTATCCCGCTGACGCTGACGATGAAGGAGATTGTGGCCTACACGCCGGACGGCACGGAAACTGACCTGATGGATACGGTCAAGACGGAAAACGCCAGCGTTTCCATCAAAGCGCCTACAACCGTCCCTGCCACAACCAAGCCCATCACAACAGCGCCTGATACGACGAAACCCGCGGCGACACAGCCTGAGGGCACCAAGCCTATGACAACGCAGCCCGTTACGGAGAAGCCCGCTGAGAGCACCACGGCGGAAACCGCCGCCAACCCCGGCACGGGCGAGGGCGCGGCGTTTGCCGCCTGCTCTGCACTGGCCGCTGCAGCAGGCGCAGCCGTTGTGCTCACCCGCAGGAAGAAGAGCACATAACGCAGGCTCGTGCCCGATAGAGCACGCAATCATTGGTTCATTCCCATTCTCCGGAGGACCTCTGGGGGGAGGCTTCCGCATACACACCTCTCATCAAGCGCAGGGCCGCCGGACAGTTTGGTCCGGCGGCCCTGCCGCTCTTTATTCATGGTGACGAAGCGGGGCACAAAACCAATTTCCGCAATGAATGCTTATCAGGAAGTTCGCTGTTGCCTACAAGCCGCGGGCAGCGTTCTATTATTTTACTCCCCGTCCCTGTCGATCCGTTTCTTCCGATCGCTCCCTGCCTTCAAAAGCCTCTGGAGCCCGTCCCGGTCCCCTTTCTCCAGCGCGTCCCGGTATTCTTCCAGGTGCCCGATGATACCGTTGAGCTCATCGAGCAGCGCCTCCCGGTTGCAAAGGAATAATTCCGACCACATTCCGTCATTCAGCCGGGCCACCCGCGTCAGATCCTTATAGCTGCCCGCGCTGTAGCCGTCGTGCTTTTCTGCCTCCGGGCTTTTGACATAGGCATTGGAGACCACATGCGCAAGCTGCGAGGTAAAAGCGATCATCCGATCGTGATTTTCCGCGGTTGTAACCACAACCTTTTCAAACCCCAGAGAGCGAAAAAACGGTTTAAACGCCTCCGCCTGCCGCGCGCTCCCCGCTTCAGTCGGCACGAGCAGCATGCTCGCGCCCTGAAACAACCCCGCCTGCGCAGCATCATAGCCGGAGAATTCACGCCCCGCCATCGGATGCCCGCCGATAAAAGCGATCCCTCGTTGCGCACAGAAGGGCCCCAGCGCCCCACATATGTATCCTTTTACGCCGCATAGGTCGATCACCATACATCCTGGCCTGATCCAATCCGCCTTGGCACGGATAAATTCTACCGTCTGCCCCGGATACAGGGCAACCAGCAGCAAATCAAGCGTCTGAAGCAGGTCATCATTCCCTTCGTAGTCAATCGCGCCCTCCTCCTGCGCTCTGTGCAGCACCTCGCAATCGATCTCATAGCCGATTACGGTATGTTTCGTTTTTGCCTTGACCGCCTTTGCCATAGAGCCGCCGATCAGCCCGAGGCCGACGATCCCGATTCGCATTTGTTCCATACTGTGCCATCCTTTTTCACTTTAAATCGTAAAATTACTGAAAAAAGTATACCATATGGTTCTACAAAACGCAAGGGCGCCACACGTTTATCGTATGGCGCCCCCGGCAATCTGCATATTACATTTTGCTTTCATCGTAGTGCGCGCGCATCCCACCAATGAACTTTGGCCGGGTCCGGGCGCAGAGGACAATCGCCTCTCCAATCCGTTTTGTTTCAATGCGGATGGGAACCGCTACACGCTTGAGGTGCATCCCGATGAGCGTGCCGCCGATATCGAGCCCCGCGTCCGCACGCACTTCCTCCACCGCCACGGGATGATCAAATGCGGCATATGCCGTCGTCGCAAAGGAACCGCCTGCCTTCGGCTGAGGGACGACATTGACCTCCTCATAACCGAATTTCCGCGCAGCCTCCTGCTCGATGATAATGGCGCGGTTGAGATGCTCGCAGCACTGCGCTGCCAGATAAATCCCCCGCTCCTGAAGCACCGGATAAATTCCGGCAAAAACGGCCTGCGCCGTCTCAAGGCTCGAATTCGTCCCGATTTTGCTACCGCAGACCTCGCTCGATGAACAGCCCACGACAAAAAGCTGCCCACTTTCGAGCTTTGCCGCATCCAACACCTGTGTGACTGCCAGCTTTGCCTGTTTTGTAATCTCTTCCAGCATGATTCATCAGACCTCTTCTCAGTTTTCTATTTTCAATCATTTCAAGCGCCTTCTGCCGCCGGAAGGATTCTGATTCAGGACAGTTTCAGACGGCTTTTAAAGCGCATTTTATCCAACGCGAGTGCAATGAGCACAAACAGCACTGCGCTGCCTGCGGCCTGGATCGTATTGGCTGGAAGGCCCGCCGCAGGGACGATCCAGTTGCCCGTGATAATCGCCTCCGCAATATAGTATCCCACACAGGTGATAGGCCATGCGCCCAGCAGGGCAAGCGCATTGCGTTTATTGAGCAGTTTTTCCTTTTTTGAGGTAAAGAGCAGCGCAATGCACGCCTTGATGACCAGCGTAAACGGCGCCCAGATCGGCGCACCGGAGACGATATCGGCAAGTCCTGCGCCCACAGCGGCCGCCGTGCACGCATACGGCGCGGGCAACATGCTGGCGGCGAGATAGATCAATGCATCGCCAAAGTGAAGATATCCGCCGTTGACCCCGATCGGGATATGAAACAAAAATGCAGTCATCACCGTGATCATCGCCGCAAAAAGCGCGCTGAGCACGAGCAGAATCAGCTTATTGGTCTTCGTTTTTGCAGCAGTTTGTGTATTTGCCATGGAACAGTCCTCCTCAACGATTTCTGCCCCTACTATACACAAAATCTGTCTTGATGAAAATACACAGAATTCATAATTTAAAGAAGGTCAGTTTGCTTCTTCCAGTGCCTTTTTCGGTAGGGGAAGCAGCTTTTTATAGCGAGTCAGGAAAATTACAAGCGTTGTGCAGGAGGCCACAAAATCCGCTATCGGCTCAGAGAAATAGATCCCCGTTACGCCAAAAAAGCGCGGCAGAACGAGCGCCAGCGGCACAAGCAGGATCACCTTCCTGAGCAGCGCAAGGAAGAGGGATATCTTTGCCTGCCCCAGCGCTAGAAAAGTGGCCTGGCAGGCAAGCTGCGCGCCGAAGATCCAAATCCCGCCCAAAAAGACCGGCATCATACGCGCTGTTAAATCGATCAGCGCCTGATTGGGGCTGAACAGGCGGGCCAGCGGATGGGCAAGCAGAATCGCAAGCAAGCAGGCAACTACGGAAAAGGAGAGCGTAACTGTCAACAGCCGATGGTAAGTTTGCCGCACGCGGGCATGATCTCCCGCGCCGTAGCAATAGCTCATGATCGGCTGTACCCCCTGCGTAAACCCATTGATCGGCATAACGATCAGCTGGAGCACACTTGTGAGGATGGTCATGCTGCCCACATACAAATCCCCTCCGTAGGCCTGAAGGCCGCTGTTGAGCGTGATGGTCACGAGGCTCTCCGTCGCCTGCATAATAAAGGGCGAAACGCCCAGGCCCACCACCTGGCCAATGATCCGCCAATCAAAGCGGAGGTATTTTTTACGCACCGGGATCGCCGTGCGTTTGCCCAGCAGAAAGCTGACCACCCACGCCGCGGACGCCGCCTGTGAAATGATGGTGGCCAGCGCCGCGCCGCGCACGCCCATATCGAATACAAAAATAAACAGCGGATCGAGCACAATGTTGAGCACCGCACCGATCAAAACAGAAAGCATCGCCGTTTTCGCCTTGCCCTGCGCGCTGATAAAAGTATTTAACCCCAAAGCAAGCTGCACAAACAGCGTGCCGAAAAGATAAATCGTGAGGTAATCCTGCGCATAGCCGATCACGTTTTCACTCGCGCCGAAGGCAAACAGAAGCGGACGCTGAAAGGCCAAAAAAACAGCCATCAAAATGACGGAGAGGGAGATCAGGGAAATGATGCAGCTTCCCAAAATCCGCTGTGCCCCCTCATGATCCTGCGCGCCCAGCCGGATGGAGGCAAGCGGCGCGCCGCCCATGCCGACAAAAGCGCTGAAGGCGGAAATCACCATGATGACCGGCAGAGTCACGCCCACGCCGGTCAGCGCCATATCGCCCGTGCCCGGAATATTACCGATATAGATGCGGTCTACAATATTATAGAGCACATTGATGACCTGGGCCGCCACGCCGGGCAGGCCGAGCTGAAACAGGAGCTTGCCAAGCGGCGCGCTCCCAAGCCGCGTTTCATTTGTCTGATCCATTTTCAATTCCTCTCTGAACAGGGTAATGTATTGGTTGCCATGTGCCGTGCTCCTCACGAAGAGAATGGCGGCGGGCGCATAAAAGGAGGCCTCCTCCGCGGGTTACCGCGTGCGGAAGCCCTGCCAGCCCGCTACGCGCTTCAGCGCAGGCTCATGTAATCCGTCATATGCTCCGCTTTGCCCGCGCGAAGGAACACCCGCGGCACGCGCTTGCTGATCCCGCAGATGATTTCATAATTGATCGTGTTTGCCCGGGCGGCCAACTCATCCACGGTGATTTCCCCGCCGAATACAGTCACGGTATCCCCTTCCCGCGCATCGGGGACGGCGCTCACATCCAGCATGCACTGATCCATGCAAATACGGCCCACCACTGGCACACGCTGTCCATGCAGCAGCATTTGCGCATTGCCCGACAGGGCACGCGGGTAGCCGTCTGCATAGCCGACCGGCACGGTCGCAAGCCGCATGGCGTGCGGCGTGACAAAGGTGCGGCCATAGCTGACAGGCACGCCTGCCGGCACCTCCTTGATCTGGGAGATCACCGTTTTCATCTCCATCGTAGGGCAAAGGGACAGCGGGTCGTTCAGCTCAGGCGACGGCATCATCCCATAGAGCAGGATGCCAGGCCGCACCAGGTCGAGGTGCATCTCTGGATAATGCACGGTCGCGGCGGAATTGGAGCAGTGGCGTAGCTCAAAACGGACTTTTCTCCTGCTGAGCCGTTCGACCATATCCAGAAACAGATCGTATTGAATCCGCGTGTAAACCTCCGCACCGCCCTCCTCATCCGCGCAGGACAGGTGCGTAAAAATCCCCTCCGGGTAAAGCCCCGGCAGGGCGCATACCGCTTCGATGGCATCCACAGACCCTGCATCCTCCACATTGTCCCGGTAGGGGAAGCCAATCCGGGTCATCCCAGTGTCCACCTTCACATGGATGCGCACCTGCACGCCATCCCGCTGGGCACAAGCGGCCAGCTGGCGGCCATAATTTTCATCAAAAACGGCTTGGGAGATGCCGTTCACCGCGAGCTGCTGCGCATATTCCGGCGGCGTATAGCCAAGAATCAGCAGGGGCTTCTCGAGCCCGGCCCGGCGCACCTGGATCGCCTCCTCCAGGTTGGATACGGCAAACCAATCCACCCCGGCCTCGCTCATCTCCCGCGCCGTGTATTCCACGCCATGGCCGTAGGCGTCCGCCTTAATCACCGCCATAACCTGCGCTTCCGGCGCAACGAAGGCGCGGATTTTATCATAGTTTTCGTGGATGGCGTCGAGGTCAATCTCCAGCCATGTGCGTTTCAAAAAATCATCCATCTTTCAAAAATCCTTTCAGGGCGGCGGGCCGCCCCAGGTTTTCGCTCGATATCCATATCAGTTTATTATAAACGCCTGCGCATTATCCGTCAATGTGCAGAGCGACGAAAAGCATGCGTTCCAAACGCATCCGAAGCCTCGGGCAGGCGTGGCTTGCGAAACACGCCCGCTTTTTCTGCATTCCAACACAATGCCCAATTTTTCAGCCTTAATTTTGTGATGTTCTGCGTCTTTCCCGTTGCGGTGTACTCTGTGAAGTGATAAAATAAATAAGATTGGGGAATCGTGCCCTTCGGTAAGGGATTCCCTTTCTGAACGATAAAACTTGGTTTATCGATAGACGACCATAAAATGTTGAAGGTGAAAGAATTGGATCAGAGAAACGACGTCCGGAATGTAGCAATTATCGCCCACGTTGACCACGGCAAAACGACGCTGGTCGATCAGATGCTCCGCCAGAGCGGTATTTTCCGGCAGAATGAACAGGTGCAGGAGCGCGTGATGGACTCAAACGACCTCGAGCGCGAACGCGGCATCACCATCCTCTCTAAAAACACATCCGTCCATTATAAGGATACGAAAATCAATATTGTAGATACGCCCGGCCACGCCGATTTCGGCGGCGAGGTGGAGCGCATCATGATGATGGTTGACGGCGTGCTGCTGCTCGTCGACGCGTTTGAGGGCTGCATGCCGCAAACACGCTTCGTGCTGCAAAAGGCGCTCAATCTGCACAAAAAGGCCATCGTCGTCGTCAATAAGGTCGACCGCCCCGGCGCGCGCCCGCTCGAAGTGATCGACGAGGTGCTCGATCTATTCATTGAGCTCGGCGCAGACGACGACCAGCTCGAATTCCCGGTTGTCTACGCTTCCGCACGGGATGGCTACGCCTCCCTCTCCCCGGACGTGCGCGAAGGGGATATGCGCCCGCTGCTCGATTCGATCCTTGAAAACATTGCGCCCCCGCAGGGCGATTTGAACGGGCCGCTGCAAATCCGCTTCTCCTCCCTCGATTATGATGATTACGTGGGCCGCATCGGCATCGGGCGCGTGGAGCGCGGCACGGTGCAGCACGGCCAGCAGGTTGCCCTGTGTAAAACGGATGGCACGGTGGAAAACGTGAAAGTTTCCCGCCTATATCAATTTGAGGGGTTGCGCCGCGTGGAGGTGCCGGAGGCGTCGCTCGGCGATCTGGTTGCCGTATCCGGCATCACGGATTTGAATATCGGCGAAACGGCCTGCGATCCGGAATGCATCGAGCCCCTTCCCTTTGTGAAAATTGACGAGCCTACGATCTCCATGAACTTTATGGTAAACAACAGCCCCTTCGCAGGCAAGGAGGGCAAATTCGTTACCTCCCGCAATATTCGTGACCGCCTATTCAAAGAGGTGGAAACAAACGTCAGCATGCGCGTGGAGGAAACGGAAACGACCGACTGCTTCAAAGTTTCCGGCCGCGGCGAGCTGCACCTCTCCATCCTGATTGAAACAATGCGCCGCCAAGGCTATGAATTCCAGGTTTCCCGCCCGAAGGTCATCCTAAAAGAAGAAAACGGCAAAAAGCTTGAACCGATGGAATTGCTCATTGTGGAAGTGCCCGAGCAGTATGTCGGCCCAGTCATGGAGAAGATCGGTTCCCGCAAGGGCGAATTAGAAAATATGGGCACGCGTGACGGCGGCTCTACCCACTTAGAATTCAAGATCCCGGCGCGCGGCTTAATCGGCTACCGTTCGGAATTCATGACGGATACCAACGGCAACGGCATTATGAACCAACTATTCGCCGGCTATGAGCCCTATAAGGGCGAAATTCAAACCCGCGAGCGCGGCTCGATCATCGTGCATGAGGCGGGGGAAGCCACGGGATACGGCCTGTTTAACACACAGGAGCGCGGCCGGCTGTTCGTCGGCCCGGGTGTGCCGGTATATGAGGGCATGATCGTGGGCGAATGCGCTAAAAACGAAGATATCGTCTGTAACGTCTGCAAAAAAAAGCAGATGACCAACACCCGTGCCGCCGGCTCGGATGACGCGCTGCGCCTCGTCCCGCCGACGACAATGAGCCTCGAGCAGTGCATGGAGTTTATCAAGGATGATGAACTGCTGGAGGTAACGCCCAGCACACTCCGGCTGCGCAAAACGATTTTGGCGAAGGATCTGCGCATGAAAAAGCAATTTGGCAAGCACTGAACCCGCACCTCCACTTTCATAGAAAAGAGCGTTATTCATGAGCCGCATCATTGATTTTCACACCCACTGTTTCCCGGAAAAGATCGCCGAAAAGGCGCTCGCAGGCCTCTCCCTCTGCTCGGGCGACGCGATCCCTTTCCACAAGGGCACGGCGGAGAGCCTTCTGGAGCAGATCCTTTCCAGCGGAGCAGACGGCGCTGTGGTGCTCAATATTGCCACCAACCCGCGCCAGCAGGAGAGCGTCAACCATTTCGCCATTGATACAAACAACCGCTTTCCCAATCTTTACGCCTTCGGCAGCATCCATCCGGAGAGCCCGGGCGCGCTTGACGAACTCGAGCGCATCTACGCGGCGGGCCTGAAGGGCGTAAAGCTGCATCCGGATTACCAGCATTTTTTCGTCGATGAGGATAGAATGCTTCCGATCTATGAAAAGATCGCCTCCCTGGGGCTGATTACCGTCTTTCACGCGGGTGTCGATATCGGCTATCCAGACCCGGTGCACTGCACACCGGAGCGCCTTGCCCATATCCTGCCTGCCTTTGGAAGCGCACCGGTCGTGGCCGCCCATATGGGCGGCTATCTGTGCTGGCAGGATGTATTGAAATTTCTCGTGGGGAAACCGCTCTATTTTGACACAGCCTTCTCCTTTTCCCGTATGCCGCCGGACTGGGCGCGGGAGATCATCCGCGCGCACGGCGCAGAAAAAATCCTGCTGGGCAGCGATATGCCCTGGAGCGATACGGGCAATGAAATCCGTTTTGTGAAAAGCCTCGGCCTGCCGCCGGAGGAAACGGAGGCCATCCTCGGCGAGAACGCCTGCCGCCTGTTGCATGTATCATGAACCCGTTCCCGCATGGTAAGGCCGTGCGGGATTTCTCTTTGCGAAAAGAAGCTTGAACAAAGAAAAATGATGCAAAAAGATTGATACTTCTTCCTTTTTCTGCGATAATAAATAGGCATGGCGCGCCTTTTACAGCTTCTGGTAAAGGGAATCCGCCGCTTTTTACATCTGGTTTCTATCATTCTTGATCCGTTTTGGAACGGATGGCTTTCATAAAAGGAGGAACTGCTTTGACTGACAACGAAAAGCTCGCCGAGCTGCTTTTTCCCGGCATTATTCTCACGCCGCAGCAGTATGAGGAGCAATACCCTGCCCGACAGCTTCCGGAAGGGGCGCGCGTGACGCGTTTTTCCCCAAGCCCAACAGGCTACCTTCACATCGGCGGCCTGTTTGCCGCTATGACGGCCCGCCTCACCGCGAAGGTAACAAACGGCGTATTCTTCCTGCGCATTGAAGATACGGATAAAAAGCGCGAGGTAGAGGGTGGCGTTACAGCAATCGTCAACGGCCTCGACGCGTTCGGCATCACGCCGGATGAGGGCATCACCGGGGTCGATACGGAGAGCGGCGCATACGGCCCTTACCAGCAGAGCAAGCGCCGGGAGATTTACCAGTGCTTCGCAAAGGAGCTGGTTCGCCAGGGCCTTGCCTACCCCTGCTTCTGCACGGAGGAGGAGTTGAACGCCCTGCGGGAGCAGCAGGAGGCCAAGGCGGTCAATAAAGGCTATTATGGCGAATGGGCCGCCTGCCGCAAGCTCTCCTTTGAGGAGCAAAAGCGGGCCGTGGAGTCAGGCAAGCCCTACACGCTCCGCCTGCGCTCCCCCGGGGATGAGAGCCGCCGCATCATGATCGACGATCTCATCAAGGGCAAGATCGAGATGCCGGAAAATACGCAGGATATTGTTTTGCTCAAAACGGACGGCATCCCCACCTACCACTTTGCGCATGCGGTGGATGACCACCTCATGCGCACTACGCATGTTGTGCGCGGCGATGAATGGATCGCCTCGCTCCCCGTCCACATCCAGCTTTTCAAATGTTGTGGCTTCAAGCCCCCCAAATACGCGCATTTTGCCCCAATCATGAAAGAGGAAAATGGCGGCAAGCGCAAGCTCAGCAAGCGGAAGGACCCGGAAGCCGCTGTGAGCTATTATATCGAGCAGGGCTATCCGAAGGAGAGTGTGATCGAATACCTGCTCACGCTCGCCAATTCCAATTTTGAGGATTGGCGCAGGGCGAATAAGGCGGCGCCGCAGGCCGATTTCCCCTTCAACCTCAAGAAGATGAGCGCATCCGGCGCGCTGTTTGACCTGCAAAAGTTAAACGACGTGAGCAAAAACGTGATTTCCCTGATGACGGCGGATGAGGTTTATGGCAGCGCTGTAAACTGGGCGCAACAGTATGATGAGGCGCTCTACCGACTGCTTGTAGCGGATAAAGCCTTTGCAAAGGGCATCTTTTGCATCGACCGCGGCATCGCAAAGCCGCGCAAGGATCTCGCAAAGTGGTCTGAGGTGAAGAGCTTCGTCGCATACTTCTATGATGAGCTCTATCAGCCGGATTACACATTGCCCGAAAACCTGACGGCTGCGGCCGCCGCAGAAATCCTGCGTGCTTATCTGGCCGTTTATGACCATGCGGATGATAAGGACACATGGTTTGCCCGGATCAAAGCGCTCTGCGCTCCGCTCGGCTACACGCCGAATGTGAAGGAATATAAAAAAGACCCGCAGGCCTTCAAGGGCCATGTGGGAGATGTATCCGCCGTCATCCGCATCGCGGTGACCTCACGGCGCAACACGCCCGACCTGCATGCCATCATGCAGCTTCTGGGCGGGGAAAAGGTGATTTCCCGTATGCGCGCAGCGCTCAAATTTTACGAGGAGGCTTAACGCAATGGAAGAAAACAAAATGGAATCCGGCTCAAATTTTATTCATGATTTCATTGACGGGGATTTAAAGGACGGCGTCTACGACCATGTGCAGACGCGCTTTCCCCCGGAGCCGAACGGCTACCTGCACATCGGCCACGCCAAGGCGATCTGCATCAATTTTGCCACTGCCTTAAAGTATGGTGGCAAGTGCAACCTCCGCCTGGACGACACCAACCCTACCAAAGAGGATACCGAGTATGTCGATGCGATTCTGGAGGATATCAAATGGCTCGGCTTTCAGTGGGATCACCTCTACTATGCCTCCGACTATTTCGATTTTATCTATGAATGTGCCGTGCGCCTGATCGAACTGGGCAAGGCCTATGTGGACGACCTGACGGCAGATGAAATTCGCGCATACCGCGGCACGCTCACTGAGCCGGGCAAAGAGAGCCCGTACCGCAATCGCTCGGTGGAGGAAAATCTTGACCTGTTTCGCCGCATGACTGCCGGTGAATTCCAAAACGGCACGCGCGTCCTGCGGGCAAAAATCGATATGGGCTCTCCGAATCTCAATATGCGCGATCCGGTCATCTACCGCATTGCGCACGTCTCCCATCACCGCACGGGCGACAAGTGGTGCGTCTACCCGATGTACGATTTTGCGCATCCACTCTCCGATGCAAAGGAGGGCGTCACGCATTCCCTATGCTCTCTTGAATTTGAAAACCACCGCCCGCTTTACAATTGGTTCCTGCAGGAGCTGGGCTTCGAGCATCCGCCGCGCCAGATCGAATTTGCGCGCCTGAATCTCAACTACTGCGTCACCAGCAAGCGCAAGTGCCTTGCGCTCGTAAAGGACGGCCTCGTCAGCGGCTGGAATGACCCCCGTATGGTCACGTTGAGCGGCATGCGTCGCCGCGGCTACCCGGCAGCCGCCATCCGCGATTTTTGTGAGCGCATCGGCGTTTCCAAGGCTTACAGCGTCGTGGATTACGGCCTGCTGGAGTCCTGTGTGCGTGACCGGCTCAATGCGGACGCGCCGCGCGCAATGGCGGTTCTCCGCCCGCTGAAGGTCATCATCGACAATTACCCGGACGGGCAGACGGAAACAATCGAAGTGGAAAATAACCCCGACAGGCCGGAGCTCGGCACCCGGACCGTCACCTTCTCCCGCGAGCTCTATGTGGAGCAGGAGGACTTTATGGTGGAGCCGGTTAAAAAATATTTCCGCCTTTTCCCCGGTAACGAGGTCCGCTTGAAGAGCGCCTATTTCGTCACCTGCACCAGCTACGAAGCGGATGACGACGGCCATATCACCTGCCTGCACTGCACCTATGACCCTGCGAGCAAGGGCGGCAATTCCCCGGATGGCCGCAAGGTTAAGGGCACGCTCCATTGGGTCAGCGCGGTGGATTGTATAGAGGCTGAGGTGCGGCTTTACGACCGGCTGTTCCGCACCGAAAATCCGGCGGATACCGAATCGTTTGAAGAAAACGTCAACCCGGATTCTCTCGTCACGCTGGCCGGATGCCGCCTGGAGGGCAGCCTGCGGAATGCAAAAGTGGGCGATACCTTCCAGTTTATGCGCCAAGGTTATTTCTGCGTAGATCCCGACAGCACACCGGATCATCCTGTTTTCAACCGCACAGTAGCGCTGAACTCCTCTTGGGAAAAGAAAAAATAAGCCGCTGTTCTTCGGCAGCTTTAGATCGGAAAGGATCGTGCCCCGCCATGAAATATGTTGCTCGCGTTCTCACAGCCATGGTCGCCGCCGCAGTGTTCCCTGTGTTTTTCCTGGCTCCCCTGCTGAAACTGAGTTATTCCGTGATTTTAGCAGGAGAAAGTGAGCTTGCGCTCAGCCTGAAAGAGATGCTTTTTTCCGGTGATGGGCAGTTACCGTTCGGCAAACTCTTTGAACTGGACGCCGTGCAGCCATTGAAGCCCGCAGTGATCGCATTGTGCACGTTGCTTGCGCTCGCGCTGGCCGTTATGCTCATCCTCGTGCTTTGCTCCCTGCTGAGCAGCCGCTATGCCGTTACAGCCGGGCTCTCCGGCGCGGGTACAATTTTAATGCTGTGCGCGTTGATCCCCATGCATATGGTATCCACCATACTGACGGACGGCACCATCCCTATCGGCACGCTGCTCGCCCAATTGCAGGAAACCGGCGCCGCCAACATAGGCGCCCTCTCCCTTTTGCAGAGTGCCCCTTCGATTGCCGATGTGGCGGTTCAAATCAAATCCGTAGGTTTCGGCACGGCCTATTATCTTTCTCTCCTCATCATGATTCTATTGCTGGCGTGGGGTGTGGCCAACATGGTGATCGAGATCGGAGCGAAAAAAAGGCCAGCCCGTCGGCCGGTGCATAAAAAGAAGAAATAAAAAATAGCCGGTAGCCGCATACTCTCCTGAGCAGTGTATATCTCTTTGTTTTGTGTGGTCACAGCAAGCTTTGTTTTGACTTTATAAGAAACACACGAAAAGCGAAAGCAGCCGGGCAATGCGGAGCGTTTTTCCGCATTGCCTTTTCCAATTGTCTCTTTGTATGGAAACTGACAAAAGATCCGGTTAACGGCCTGCTTGAATTCATCATCATCAATATGCTGATCAATTTATTCACACCATGACTCTTGACAGAAAAATTTCTCTTTTACACGAAATCTCAGCATTGTATCAAAGGAGGAAATCAAATGCCTGATATCATCACCATCGGAAGGGAATACGGATCCGGCGGAAGCAAAATCGCCAAAGCGCTTGCAGGCGCATTGCAAATCCCCTTTTACGATAAAAAGCTCATTGAAATCGCCGCGAAAGAGACTGGCCTTTCGGAAGAATTCATCCAGGAAGCAGAGCAGCACCGCACCTCAAGCTTCTTATACAACCTCTCCTTCAGCAGCCGGAACTTGCCGGTATCCGACCAGGTTTTTATCGCGGAAGCCGATGTGATCAAGCGCGTTGCGGCAGAAGGACCCTGTGTGATCGTGGGCAGGTGCGCCAACTATGTGCTGCGTGAGCAAAAAAACTGCCTGCGCGTTTTTATCCATGCGCCTATGGCGGACCGAATCCGCCGCGCAAAAGAGGAGTACGGCATCCCTGCGGATGAAGTGCAGGCCTGTGTGCTCAAGCACGATAAAGCCCGCGCCGCCTACTATAACTACTTTTCCACCGGCCATTGGGGAAAATGCCAGGATTATGATCTCACACTCAACAGCAGCTTCATCGGCATAGAGGGCGCCGTAGGCGTCTTGCTGGATCTGATCCATAACAAGGAGGGCGCTCTATGAATGAAACAACGGCACAACGCCCCGCTGAAAATAAAATGGGCGTCATGCCCATCAACCGCCTGCTGATTACGATGTCTCTCCCCATGGTCGTTTCCATGCTGGTGCAGGCGCTTTACAATATTGTAGATAGTATGTTCGTCGCCCAGCTGAGTGAAAACGCGCTGACCGCCGTTTCCCTTGCCTTCCCCGTCCAGAGCCTGATGATCGCGGTCGGCACAGGCACAGGCGTCGGCATCAATGCGCTGCTTTCCAAAAGCTTGGGGGAAAAGAATTTTGATCTTGCCGATAAAACGGCGGAAAATGGCGTTTTTCTCGCTGTGCTCAGCTATTTGCTCTTTGCGGTTGTCGGTGTTTTATTTTCCAAGCCTTTCTTCCTTCTGCAAACGACTGACCCGGAAATTGTGGAAAGCGGCTCCGTCTACCTTATGCTCTGCTGTGTATGCTCCTTCGGTATGTTCCTGCAATTCACATTCGAGCGGCTGCTGCAATCGACCGGGCGCACGTTTTATACGATGATCACCCAGGGGCTGGGCGCCATCATCAACATCATCTTGGACCCCATCATGATTTTCGGCCTTTTGGGCTTTCCCAAGCTCGGCGTCGCGGGCGCTGCGCTGGCCACCGTAATCGGTCAGATTGTGGCATCGGTCCTCGCATTGGTTTTCAATATCAAGAAAAATGAAGAAATTACGCTCCACCTGAAGGGCTTCCGGCCTAGCGCGAAGGTGATCGGTAAAATTTACTCCGTCGGCATTCCGTCGATCATTATGGCATCCATCGGCTCAGTGATGACCTTCGGTATGAACAAAATCCTGATCTCCTTTACCTCCACCGCAACCGCCGTGTTCGGCGTTTATTTTAAACTGCAAAGCTTTGTTTTTATGCCGATCTTTGGCTTGAATAACGGCATGGTACCGATCATCTCTTATAATTACGGAGCAAGGAAGCCCGATCGTATGATGAAAACCATTAAGCTGAGCATTCTCTATGCAACGGTGATCATGCTCATCGGCGTTGCGGTTTTTATGCTGATCCCGGACAAGCTGCTCTCTATCTTCAACGCCTCTGAAACCATGCAGCAAATCGGCGTGCCCGCGCTGCGCACCATCAGCCTCAGCTTTGTTTTTGCAGGCTTCTGCATCTGCATGCTCTCTGTGTGCCAATCCCTGGGGCACGGTATGCTCAGCCTCTCCGTCTCCGTGGTGCGCCAGCTGGTGATTTTGCTGCCCACCGCCTATCTGCTTGCCCGATTCAGCGGGCTGAACGCAGTCTGGTGGGCCTTCCCTTTTGCGGAGCTGTTTTCCCTCGCCCTGTGCTTGATCTATTTCCGATACATTTACCGCAAGGAGATTAAGCCCCTTGGAAATGCATCGTAAACTGCGGAAATGTTATCCGCCGAAAAATCCGAAAAGGAAGGATTGGACTGTTAACGCGGCTGCTCACCGGCCCCTTTTTGCATGGTGGCGTTTCCTTCCTGCACGCCTGTCTTTTTGAATACTCAAATTTAAAATGCCTGCGGAATTAGAGAAGATTCCGCAGGCATATTTTTTTCATTTTAAAATCAGTTATTCTACTGCACGCCGGACGAAATCCACCATCGCATCAATAACCTCTTCCTCATCATCGGAGAGCATGCCCCCGAGGAAAAGCTTTTTCCGCTCCATATAATAATTCGACACAAAGGAAAATTGATACATCATCACAAGATTATCGAGCATAAAAGCGGTGACCGCGATATCAAGATCATCACGCACCCGGCCTTTCTCCTGATCTTCCGTAAGAATTTGGGCATATAGCTCCACCGTAACCGCTTCCGCATCACGCGAAAGCTGTTCGGATAAGCTGACCAGGCTTTGGGAAGAACAGTCCAGATAAATCTGATTCATCTCCGGATACTGCCGCGCCGCATCACGCGCGATCGACAGCATCTCACGGAACGTCTCCACCACGCCCTGCTCGCGGTTGACCTTTGAGAGAAGTTGATACATCCGTTGCAGGCAATACTCCATCACTTGCAAAAACAGATCTTCCTTAGAGGCAAAGTAGCTATACATGGAACCGATGCTCACACCGGCGGCGCGGGCGATGATATTGATGTTGGCGGCGTTAAAGCCTTTTGTGGCAAATTCATGGATCGCGGCCTCAAAAATGCGCTGCCTGCGCGCAGGCGATGTGGTTTCAAAGGGGTTTTGTTTTTCTTTTCGTCTGCTGTTTTCCATTGGAACCTATCTCCGTTCCGCTGGCGGGATAATCGCCTGATACCTGCCCGCTCTCTAGCCTGCGGCAGGCAAAGCAGATCACATTTCCCGCAATTTCATCTTGTAGTACAATGCATCCCGCGCCGCGCGCGGGCCAATGCAGATTCTTTCGGGCAGAAATAACGGCTCTGTTTCTGCCCTGATGGAAAGAATGCCCGCCCGCGTGGGGAATCCACGCGGGCGGGCCGTCTGAGTGAGAAGGATCGGCGAATCTTTCCCGTGTAAAACGGGCTCGCCCGATTTCTACGCTCCCTTAGCCCTTTGCGTAGTCGGCGACTGCAAACATGAAGTTGCCGATCTGGCCTGCAAATTCCGGCGCACCGTCCAGAATGAGCTTGCCAGCCTTCAGGGAATCCAGCATGTCAGCCGTGCCGAGCAGGATCCCTAACGCATCATCATAGGTCGGGAACCGCATGTTGAAGAACGGCAGGGAACGCTTATAGGTTCCGCGGCCAGCCTTCGAATTACCCGCCTTAATGCGGATGTATGCAGACACATCCGGATGGCCGTCCACGCCGATGGCATAAACACGGTCCGGGCTCTGCAGCGCCCACTGATGAATTTCCTCATGCCCGGCTTTATTGAGCTGGCTGATACCGCTCGTAACCAGGTAGAAGAAGCACTTGACCATCAGCTTTTTCGTCTCCTCGTCCTCCGGCGCTTCCGTCGCACCAAGCAGCTTCGACATTTTCAGAAGCACCATTACAAAGGAGATCAAATCCGGCACATATTTCACCTTCAGATGGAATTTTGGAATACAATCCGGCCCCATCTGGCCCTTGAAAAACTTATTCAGTGCGGGAATGCTCTGGAATTCCAGCTCGATATGGGGGTTTCTCGTCAACCGGCCGGCATGAACAAGCCATTCGCCGCTGTTGATGACGAAGTGGGTGCCAACCTTTCCCTCCGGGCTGTCCGGATCCAGGGCACTAACCTGAATGACAGCGTGCGTCTTTTTAAATTTATCGCCCAGCTTCGGGATATCCATGGCGATGACTTTTGCAAGAGGCAGCGCGGCGTTCAGGAAGATTTTGCTGGAATACAAATCATCTTTCGTAATTGCCATTGATACAATCATCCTTTCCGCGGTTTGAAAAAACCTTCAAACCTTATACCTCGTCATCCCAGGAATCATCCTCTTCAAAGTCCTTATGCATAACTTCACGGATCGCATCCATAATGCCGTTGGCGTCAATGCCGACCATGGACATAATATCCTCATGCAGGCCGATCGGCGCAAATTTGTCCTGATGGCCGAGCTTCTTAAAGGCGCAGCCCTTGCCGAAATCGGCGATGACGCTCGCCACCTGGCTGCCCAGGCCGTTGATTACGCTGTGATCCTCCGCTGTGATAATGCGGCGGGTATCAACGATTGCCTTCTGCACCGCTTCTACGTCGAGGGGTTTGAGCGTGTGCATATCAAGCACACGGATCTTCAAGCCATCGGAAGCCTCCAGCGCCTTGGCCGCCTGCAGCGCCTGATACACGCAGGAGCCGCATGCGATGACAGTCAGATCTGTGCCCTCATGGACGGTATGCGCCTTGCCGAGCTCAAAGCCATACTCTGTATCATCATACAGCAGGCGGTCAAAGCCGCGGTTAATGCGGATATAGACCGGGCCGGGCGTTTCATAGGCGGCGCGGATTGCGTTGACGGTTTCCATGCCGTCCGCCGGGCAGAGATAGGTCATGTTCGGGAAGGTCAGCAGGCAGCCCATATCCACGATCGCGTGATGGGTGGAGCCCGCCTGGCCGAAGGAAGTACCGGCATGGCTGCCGATGATCTTCACGTTAACATTTTGATAGCAGATATCCGCATGGATTTGATCGGCAACGCGCATGGTTGCAAACGCGGACATTGTGGAAACGAAGGGAACCAGGCCCGCCTTCGCCATACCGGCGGCGATGCCGAACATATTCTGCTCCGCAATGCCGACGTTGAAGAAACGATCCGGGAACTCCTTACGGAATACGCCGATCTTCGTGGAACCGGCAAGGTCAGCCGTCAGAGCGACGATTTCGGGATGCTCTTTTCCGAGATCGCACATTGCCTTGCCGTAGTATTCTGCAGTCGCCATCGCTTCAGAGCCGACTGCTGTATAAACAAGTCCTCCTGCCATGGTTACTTCGCCTCCTTCTCAACGCGCTCTACGCGCTTCTTATAATAGGCATCCAGGCTCTTGGCAGCCTTATCGTGCAGATCCTGATCAATCGCGCCGTAATGCCATTTGAAATCATTCTCCATGAAATCAATGCCGCAGCCCTTAACGGTGTTGCAGATAATCATCACGGGCTTTTCCGTCGCCGCGAGCGCATAGTCGATCGCATCGCACAGCTCCTTAAAGTTGTGGCCGTCAATTTCCTTCACGTCAAAGCCGAAAGCCGCCCACTTATCCGCAAAGGGCTCGAGCTTCATCTCATCTTCCGTCGGGCCATCCATTTCAAGGCGGTTGCGGTCAACAAAGGCGATCATGTTCGTGGTGTTGAACTGGCCGGCGGACATAGCGGCTTCCCAGTTGGAACCTTCGTCGCACTCGCCGTCGCCCAGCAGGCAATAGGTGATGTAGGATTTCTTCTGGACGCGGGCGGCCAGCGCCGTGCCGACGGCGATGGAAAGGCCATGGCCCAAGGAGCCCGTGGAGGCGTCTACGCCTACAACCTTGTTGGAATCCAGATGGACGCCCATCTTGGAGTTCGTCAGGTTAAAGGTTTTGAGCTGCTCCGGATCATTCCAGCCCAAGTCGCACAGAAGGCCGGCATAGCCGATGCCAATGTGACCCTTGGACAGGATGAAGCGATCGCGGTCCTCCCAGGTGGGATCGTCCTTCTTGATATTCATGTACTTGTAGTAGAGCACCGTCAGGATATCCATCGAGCTCAGGCTGCCTCCGATATGGCCGCTGCCCGCCATGAGGGTGGTATCCAAGGCTGTGTGCCTGAGCTGATTGGCCTTTGCCTCCAGATCAAGCCACTCCTGCTTTGTTAATGGCATGTGGAAATTCCTCCTTTATTTCGTGTTTCTATATATCCGCGCTCTGCACGGTTGTGTGCCATTGACCGGCCGCCTGGAAGAGGCAACCGGCGATTCATTTTGGTTAGCCGATCTCAGGGTGGTTCTTGCGCAGGATCTTGAAGCACTCCTCCGCCACTTCGATCGTATGGTTGATGTCCTCATGCGTCAGAGAGGCGTTGATGAAATGGTTGTGGTGGGAGGTGATAAAGATGCCGCGGCGAACCATGTCGGCAACCCACTCCTGATGCAGCATCAGGGAATCATCGTCCGCAATGCGCAGATAGAACAGGGACGGCATACCGGATGCGATCAGATGGAAGCCGTGCTCCTGGCCGGCCTTGACAAGGCCAGTCGTCAGCTCGCGGCCGAGCTCGTCGAAGAGCTTGGGCGTGTTGAGCTTTTTCATCTTATTGATGCAGGCGATACCGGCCGCAAACGGCACGGCGCTCATCCAATAGCTGCCCGTGAAGGTGATGCCGCTGACGACATCCTTGAGGGACTCGCGCCCGCACAGGGCGGAAACGTTGTAGCCGTTGGCCAGCGCCTTGCAGAAGCAGATGAGATCCGCCTTGAACCCGAAATAATGGTCAGAACCGGCAAGATCCATACGGAAGCCCGCGCGCACGTCATCGATGATGAGCACAACGCCGTTGTCGTCGCAGAGCTTGCGCACCTTCTGCCAATAGCCCTCATCCGGGAAAAAGTTGTCGGCAAAGTTGCCATGCATATAAGGCTGGGCAATCAGGCCGGCGATCTCGCCCTTGTAATCGGAGAACAGTTTCTCCAGCGCGGGATAATCATTGAAGTCGACATAAAGATTGTTGCAGACCTCTTCTTCCAACACGCCGGAATAATCGAGCTTCTGGGTCCATGGAGATACGCCGTGATAATATCCGTTGAAGAACACGATCTTCTTGCGGTGTGTCGCAGCGCGGGCCGTCATAACGGCAAGAGAAGTTACATCGTTACCGTTTTTGGCAAAGAATGCCCAGTCTGCAGATGCGACCGTATCAACCAGCAACTCCGCGAAATCAACCATGATCGAAGAGGGGATCGTCACGCAGTTTTCTTTTTTAAGCTGTGCGAGCGCCGCCTTATCGACATCCTCATCACAGTAGCCCAACACGTTAGGGCCGTAACCGCACATGTAGTCGATATAATCGTTGCCGTCCTCATCCCAAAAATGCGAGCCCTTCGCATGGGAGGAATACAGCGGGAAAGCGTTATTGGGGATATAGCAGCCCTCGGACGGGCCCTGATGGCCATAAATGCCCGACGGGATGACTTTCAGCGCGCGGTCAAAAGCAGCGCGGCTTTTTTCATAAGTATTTACTTTAAAGCTCATTCCTGTCACCTCCTGAGTTACGCCAAATAGATGGACACACGGTCCAAAATCCGGTTGACGTTATCGATCATGTTTACCATACCGCTCATGGCGATAGAACCATCGCAGATGCAGCCCATGGCGCTAACTTCGCCACGCAGGAGCTGGCCCGCAATTTCAAGGCTGCCAAAGGTCATGGCCGCACGCGGCTTGTCGCAGCGGTCTTTGATCGTAACCATGTGGTGGTTGCGCACGCGCAGCGTCACGCCGATATCGCCGTTTACGTTCATGGCGATGTCGCCATCCGGGATCAGGCCCGTGCTGAAAACGCCGCTCTTATCGTGGTTGGCCACCTGAGAAATGGCAACCGCCGCAGTATAGAGCGTCAGGCGTGTGCTGATGGCGCGGAATTCCGGGTCCTTCATGTCCTCCGGCTCCGGGCGCAGGTACTTTGCCAGCAGATCGGTCAGCGGCACAAAGCTCTTGAGTAGGAATTTCAGATGCGCGAAGCCCTTGGATGGGATCGGCGTCGTCGTGCCGTCAAGCAGGCCGTTGAACTTCTCACAGGAGCTGAAGGGAAGCTTTACGTCGCATTTTTCAACGCCTTCCTCCATCCTGCAGCGCCCGTTTTTGAAGGTGATCGTGGCGGCGGGGCCTCCCTTAACCTCAAAGCCGATCGAAAGGGGCTTTTTGTTGGTCAGGAGCGCACCAGCGTTGGGATCCAGCGCACACAAATTCTCCAGCGTGCCGAGAACGCCGAACAGATTGATGTACGCCATGGTTTTGGTGTCGGTCGTTGTTAACAAGGTACCTTCCTCCTTTTTCGAGTGAGTGCTCATTCTATTACTATCGAAACATATGCGGGTTCCCACCCGCATATGAATTGAAGCCGATAAAGAACAGTACAGGCGCTATCGTCTCTGTATACTTGTTTGTTATTTTACCAAAATTCAATGAACATGTCAACGCACTTTCGTCATTCTGACAGTCAAATAAATCCGTTAAATTCTGTGCGGAATGACGAAACAAATCTTTGTTTTTGTCTTTTTGCAATTTTTTAGCGATTCCTTCCTTTCTCAAAATCGGCATAAATGAATTTTTTAGGTTGAAAGGCTTCAAAATCCATACAAATTATCGCTTTTTTAATTTTACGAAAAAGCCATCCAGACTGCAAGCGAATATTTCTCGGAATCTTTTTGCTTTTACCAATTTGTTATCCGATTAGAAAGCGGCCTCATCGGGCCGGTTTTCCGGCCTTGTGCCTGCATGAATTTCCTTTGGTTTTGCAGGAGGGTTCATCACTTAATTCATTTCGAAAGGCAATCAATCAGGGCTTTCGCAGGTGATAAGTCTCATCGGTTCCAGCACGGCTTTTCCTGTCGCCTGAAAAGCGCCCCATTCCCATCAAAAACAGGGATAGCTGTTTTCACAGCTATCCCTGCCATCATGCAAAAAAACATTTTTCATTTGCCTGATACATGATTGCACCGCCGGCATGCCAAAAAGGATTAATATTTAATCAGGTAGTTTTCCAGTTCCCATTGGGAGACCTTGGTGCGGTAATCCTCCCATTCGGCCTTTTTGGCCTCCAGGTATTTGGTGTAAACATGCTCGCCCAAAGCTTCCATAATAAAGGGATCGCCTTCAAACGCCGCGACCGCCTCTTCCAAGCTGCCCGGCAGCATTTCGATTCCAGCGGCCTTGCGTTCTTCCTCCGTCATGCGATAAATATTGGAATCTGTCGACGGCGGCGGGGTCATGCCCTTTTCAATGCCGTCGAGGCCCGCCATCAGGCAGAGTGCCATTTCCAGATACGGATTGCAGGCCGGGTCTGCGCTGCGCAGCTCCACACGCGTGCCCGCGCCGCGCGCCGACGGCACACGAATCAATGGGCTGCGATTTTTGGCAGACCAGGCGATATAAACCGGCGCCTCATATCCGGGCACCAGCCGCTTATAGGAATTGACCAGCGGATTGGTGATGGCGGTCATGCTCTTGATATGCGCCATGATGCCCGCGATAAACTGATAGGCGGTGGCACTGAGGTTGTTGATGTCGCTTTCATCATAAAATGCGTTTTTGCCATCTTTAAACAGTGACATATTGGTATGCATACCAGATCCATTGATCCCAAAAATCGGCTTGGGCATGAATGTGGCATGCAGGCCGTGCTGCTGCGCATAGGTTTTCACCACATATTTAAACGTCATCACGTTATCCGCCGTGGGCAGAACCTCATCATATTTAAAATCAATCTCATGCTGCCCCTCTGCGACCTCATGGTGGGAGGCCTCAATTTCAAAGCCCATCTCTTCGAGCGCCAGGCAGATATCGCGGCGGCAGTTTTCGCCGAGGTCTACCGGGCCAAGGTCAAAATACCCGCCCTCGTCATTGGTTTTGGTGGTGGGCTTGCCGTCCTCATCCACATGGAAGAGGAAGAATTCGCATTCCGGGCCAACATTGAAGGAATAGCCCATATCGGCGGCCTTTTTGACCGCCCGTTTCAGGATATAGCGCGGATCTCCCTCAAACGGCATCCCGTCCGTGCGGTAAACATCACAAATCAGGCGGGCCACTTTGCCAAACTGCGGGCGCCATGGGAAAATCACGAAGGAATCGTAATCCGGGCGAAGATACATATCAGACTCCTCGATGCGGACAAAGCCTTCGATGGAAGAGCCGTCAAACATGCATTCGTTATTGAGCGCCTTCTCCAATTGGCTTACCGTAATCGCCACATTTTTCAGTTGACCGAGAATATCCGTAAACTGAAGGCGGACAAATTTCACATTTTCTTCCTGTGCAATGCGGAGGATGTCTTCTTTCATATACTTTCCCATGACAATGCCCCTTTTCTAAAAAAATAAAAAGAGCAAAAGCATTCCATCCGGAGCGCCTTTGCTCTAATGCTATTTATTATATGCGCCGCACGGCGGCCTGTCAATTAAAAAATAGCAATTTTTAATGTTTGCCGGTTTTTCAGCGGAGGCAACAAATTCCCCTTGCCCTCCAGCAGCGTCATTTGTGCATCTCACCATACCGCAAGCCCTTATTCCTGCCTATTATCCTCTCTCTGGGACAATTCTTGCACAACGCGGATCTCCATCACGCGCCGGCCGTCCGTTTTCGTTACTGTCACATGGAGGCGGCCATCCGTAAAACGGTCGCCTTCCACCGGAATCCGCCCCAGCTCTTCCATCACCCAACCGCTGACGCTGACATAATCACGTTCTTCGTCAATGGAAAACAAATCAAACATATCCTCCAGATTTGCGCTGCAATCGATCGTATAGCTTCCATCCGGATTGAGGCGGAACTCCTCATTCACCTCATCGTGCTCATCCCAGATTTCGCCCACCAGTTCCTCCAGCACATCCTCCAGCGTTACAATGCCTGCTGTGCCGCCGAATTCATCCACCACCACAGCCATATGAGTGGCCGCATGCTGCATCTGATTGAGTAGACGGGAAATCGGCATATTTTCCGGCACCCAGATCACTTCCTGCATCATCTCGGCCACCGGCCGCCCCTCGTCCCAGCAATAGGAATAGAAATCCTTTTCGTGGATTACGCCGCGGATATCGTCCAAATTATCATGATAGACCGGTAGTCTGGAAAAATGATTTCCTTTAAAGATAGCCGCAATCTCCTCCGGGCTATCCGTATCCTCGACCGCCACGATATCCACGCGGGGCGTGAGAATATCCTCCGCGTTAAGATCGTGGAATTCGATCGCGGAGCGGATTAGTCTGCCCTCATGCGCATCAATGCCGCCATCATTCTCCGCCTCGCCGACGAGGGTCATCAGCTCTTCCTCCGTGATACCCGGATCGTCACCGCCATGAAACAGGCGCAGCAGCAGCTTTTTCCATTGGGCAAAGAGGAAATTGACCGGCTTGAGGAGCATAATGAAAAAGCGCAGCAGCGGGGCGAATGCCATTGCTATTCGCTCCGGCCTCTCCTTTGCCAGGCTTTTTGGGGAAATCTCGCCGAAAATGAGAACCACCACCGTCAGCACAATGGTGGATACCGGCACGCCCCTCTCCCCCATCCACCGGGTGAAAAGCACTGTTGCAATCGAAGCAGCGGATAGGTTCACAATATTGTTGCCGATCAAGATGGTCGAAAGAAGCCTATCGTAATCCTCTGCCATGCGCAACACCAGCCCCGCGCGTTTACTGCCCGCCGCCTCTCTGTTCTTCAGGCGGATTTTATTGATGCAGGAAAACGCCGTTTCAGTGGAGGAAAAGAAGCCGGACATTACAATCAAGCATAACAGAACAACCAGCAAGATGATACTGCTACTGTCCATTGAGGACCATCACTCCAATATCCATTTCTAATGGGATTTATTTTATCTGATTCTCTTCTCTATTTCAAGGATTTTATTACAAATCCAGCAAAAGGAATGTTCAACCTGTGTCCGATCGCCCTATTTCGGGCCAAGCCCCCTTTTTTTGCTCCGGCCCTGCCGCCTGAAGCCGCATTGCAGCGGCAATTGCACCGGCACTTGCGGTTGATTCAGAAAAGAAACTATGATACGATACACACAAAGGCTTACCGGTTATTTTAGAAAGGACGTGACGGCAATGCCGAAACGCAGCGACTATATTTCCTGGGATGAATACTTTATGGGGATCGCCCTGCTCTCCGCCATGCGCAGCAAAGACCCTTCCACGCAGGTAGGGGCGTGCATCGTCAACGCGCAGAACAAGATCATGTCCGTCGGTTACAACGGGCTCCCGCTCGGCTGCGACGACGATCTATTCCCCTGGGAGCGCGAGGGAGACGATTTCAACACAAAATACCCCTATGTATGCCATGCGGAATTGAACGCGATTCTCAACAACGCCGGCCGTCCGCTCGACGGCTGCAAAATCTATGTGGCGCTTTTCCCCTGCAACGAGTGCGCAAAGGCCATCATCCAGTGCGGCATCAAAGAAGTGATCTATATCTCCGATAAATATGCGGATTCCGTCGCCGTGCGCGCCTCCAAGCGAATGTTTGAGGCCGCGGGCGTCGCCTATACGAAGCTCACTGGCCTGCATGAGGAGTTGACGCTCAACTTCCGCGAAGAGGATATCTAACCTGGCTGCTTTGAGAGAGAAAAGAGGGCAAAATGCGAAAGAAACAAATATTATGCATTGCGCTGGGGCTTCTCCTCGCGCTTTTCCTGCTGTTTGGCGGCAAAGCTGCAAAAGCTGTTATCCAGCCGCTGATCGCCCCCGCGCCCGCCGTGCGCAATGCAGCGGCGCAGTCTCGGGCCGTCACGCTGCAAGCAAACGACTATGTGTTATTCGGCGCCTATCAGGGCGAACCAATCCTCTGGCAGGTGCTGCGCATCCAGGAGGGCAAGCCTCTTCTTTGGAGCAGCCGGATCTTATGCTTCAAGGCCTTCGACGCAGCCGGGGAGGATGCGGCCTTTCACGGGGGAGCGGACTATACCGCCCAAGGCTCAAACCGCTGGGCGGATAGTTCCCTGCGGCAATGGCTCAACTGTGCGGAGCAGGAGGTGCCCTGGTCGCACTGCCCGCCTGCCGCACAGAATGTCTTGGATGGGCTGAACCCCTATGCGGACGAGCCCGGCTTTCTGGCTGGGTTTACCGCGCAGGAGCGCTCGCTTTTGGCAGAGCGCAAAGGAGATCTGGTTTTTCTGCTCAGTCAAAAGGAAATCAGCGGGTGGGTTCCCGCAGCAAAACGGGCGAAACGGTTGACCCACACCGCGAGCGTAAGCGACCGGTCGCCCTACCTGAATCTCCCCATGAGCCCGGAGTGGTATTGGACCTCTACCCCGGCCAATTCCACCCGCACAGGCGTGGCGGCAGTAACCACCAACGGCAGCTTTTATAAAGACCCGGCTTACGACGGCCACACCGGCGTATGCCCTGCCGCCCTGCTCAAAACGCAAAGTGTGAAGGCGTGCGGCAGCGGCACCCAGGCGAGCCCCTATCAGCTCGGGGAGGCGGCAGAATGAACAGAAAAAAGTGGCGCTTCTCTTCGCCCTGGTTCCCCCTGGCGGTATATGGCGTAATATTACTGGCCTTTTGCCTTTTTTGCACCCGTCTGTTTTTCAAAACAGACGACGGCAATTTCACCGGGATCATGCTCAGCCCGGATTTCTCCCTCTATGGATTTCTGTCGCAGCGATATCTCACATGGTCCGGTCGCACGGTGGGGGAAGCGCTTCTCATGCTCTTCCTGCGCGCGCCGCTGGTTTGCTGGAAGCTTGTCAATTTTGGCCTGCTATTCTATATCGCCTATTTCCTGTGCCGGTTGTTTACATGGGCGGCAGGCCCGCTCCCGGCGCGTGAACGAATTTTGTTTGGCAGCGCATCCCTGTGGATGATTTTCTTTTTATCCCTGAATTCGCCTGCCTTTTGGTTTTCCGCCACGTTTTTCTATGTATGGCCAGCAGCGGCAATGCTTTACACGCTTTCCCCGCTGGTTGCGCTGCTGTTCGGCCAAAAGGTGCGCTGGCGCTGTTTACCGCTCTGGTGCCTCGCGGCGGTGCTCGCCGCCTCCCAAGAGCAATCCTGTGCGCTGACGCTCACCTTTTTCCTCCTCCTGCTTGCCGCATTGTGGTTGCGGGAGAAGCATTTCCGGCCCATCTTTCTTTTACAGCTTTTGATTCTTGCTGCGGAAACGGCATGGGTGCTCCTCTCACCCGGCGGCAGTGCCCGCACGGCAGATGAGGCGGCGGCTGCCTATCCGAATTTTCCACAGCTTTCGCTCTTACAAAAGCTGTGCGGCGGATTGGTGAACCTCTTGGCACACCAATTTTTCTATATCCAGTTGATCGCGATTCTGCTGCTCGCCTTTTTGAGCATCGCCACCCTCCAGCTTGCCCCGAAAAAATGGCTCAAAATTTTGCTTGCTGCGCTGAATGGCATTCAGTTCTTCCTCTGCGTGCCCTTCAACCTCCTGCTAGCCGCAACACGCGGCGGTTTTCAGTGGCTCAACGCGGCCTTCACCGGGCGTGCTTTCGACCGGGCCGCCTGCCTGGCGCTTGCGCTCGGCTTTCTGTGCCTGCTCGCGGATCTTGCGCTCAGCCTGTTTTTGTGGTTCAAGCGGCGGGATGCTACCCATGCGGGCGTGTTATTGTGTATTCTGGCCGCCTATGCCAGCGCGATGACCATCAGTTTTTCGCCAACCATCTATTCCTCCGGGCAACGCGTTTTCTTCTATACAGATATTTTGCTGCTTGCCGCAATAGGCCTCACCTATTGCACGCTCCCGCAGACAAAGGCCGTCCGGCGGCTGCGCATGGGCGCTTATGTGTATGCGGGCGTAAACTTTACATTGGATGTCATCCTCTTCACGCTTCTGGAGCTTCCCTGGCTGGGATGACGGAAAGGATTCTCTTATGGGAAAAACATTGGTGCTCGCCGAAAAGCCCAGCGTCGCGCGGGAGCTCGCCCGTGTGCTCGGCTGCAAGCAGAAGGGCGACGGCTGCCTCCTGGGCGGCCAATATATCGTGACCTGGGCGCTCGGCCATCTGGTCACTCTGGCGGACCCGGAGGCCTACGGCAAGCAATATCAATCCTGGCGGCTGGAGGATCTCCCCATGCTGCCGGAAAAGATGCAACTCGTGGTCATCAAGCAGACCGCAAAGCAATTTCACGCGGTGTCTCACCTCCTGCACCGGCAGGATGTCGATACGCTCATCATCGCGACAGACGCCGGCCGTGAGGGGGAACTCGTCGCCCGCTGGATCATGCAGAAGGCTGGCTGGAAGGGTAAAACGAAGCGGCTCTGGATCTCCTCCCAGACGGATAAGGCGATCCGGGAGGGCTTTGCGCATTTAAAGCCCTCCGCAGAGTATGACAATCTCTACCGCGCCGCCCAAGGCCGCGCGGAGGCGGATTGGCTGGTTGGCCTGAACGTGACCCGCGCGCTCACCTGCAAGCACAACGCACAGCTCTCCGCCGGGCGTGTGCAAACGCCTACGCTCGCGCTGATTGTGCAGCGTGAGGAGGAAATCCGCGCCTTCCGCCCAAGGGAATATTTCTGCGTGCAGGCGCAGTTCGACGGCTTTCGCGCCCTCTACCGGGATGAAAATGGCCAATCCCGCTTTTTCGACCGCGCGCAGGCGGATCGCATCGTTTCCTCCTGCACTGGGCAAGCCGCGGTTGTTTCCCGCCTGCACAGGGAATTAAAAAAGTTGCCGCCGCCCGCCGCCTATGACCTGACGGAGCTCCAGCGGGACGCCAACAAAAAATACGCCTATTCCGCTAAGCAGACGCTCTCCATCATGCAGCGGCTCTATGAAACTCACAAGCTCTTAACCTACCCCCGCACGGATTCGCGTTATCTTTCCGACGACGTCGTGCCCACCCTGCCGGAGCGGCTGCGCGGCATCATGACCGGCCCCTATACGCCCTATGCCCGCGCCATCCTGCGCGCAAAGCCGATCCCCACGCGGTATATCGTCAATAACCAGAAGGTAACCGACCACCACGCCATCATCCCCACAGAGGAACCGGCCGATCTCTCCGCCCTCTCTCCGGAGGAACGCAATATCTACGATCTCGTCGTGCGGCGCTTCCTTGCGGTGCTCTCCTCTCCCTGCGGCTATGAGGAAGTGGATCTGGCACTCACCATCGGAAAGCACACGTTTTATGCTAAGGGGAAGACCGTCACAAATCCTGGCTGGAAAACTGTTTACGGTGCGCAAGCAGCCCTGGAGGAACCGGAAGCGGAAGAGGAGACGGAAAGTCAGTCCTTCCCCGTTCTTACCCAGGGCGCGAAGCTTGCCGTCAGGCAGGTCTGTCTCTCCCCCGGCCAGACCAAGCCCCCCGCGCGCTACACGGAGGCAACGCTTCTAACGGCCATGGAGCACCCGGGCGGTCAAGTGCAAGACCAAAAGCTGCGCCGTGCGCTGGAGGAGACGAGCGGCCTCGGCACGCCCGCCACACGGGCGGACATCATCGAGAAGCTGTTCGACTCCTTCTGCATCGAGCGGCAGGGCAAGGAAATCCGCCCCACCTCCAAGGGGCGGCAGCTCATCGGGCTCGTCCCGCCCGATCTGAAAAGCGCGGCGCTCACCGCCCAGTGGGAGCAGCGGCTTCAGCGCATCAGCAAGGGGCAGGAAAGCCTGCCCGCCTTCCTCGCGGAGATGCGAAAATACGCCTCCAGCCTCGTCAGCCAGGTGATCGCAAGCGACGCGGCCTACGTCCACGATAACATCACCCGTGAAAAATGCCCGGACTGCGGCAAGTTCCTGCTCGACGTCAACGGCAAGCGGGGCCGGATGCTGGTTTGCCCGGATCGGGAATGCGGCTACCGCAGGAGCCTCTCCGTTCAAACGAACGCCCGCTGCCCCAATTGCCACAAAAAGCTGGAGCTGCGCGGCGAGGGGGAGCAAAAAATGTTCACCTGCATCTGCGGCTATCGTGAACGGCTTAGTGATTTTGAAAAACGCAAAAAAGCGGCGGGGGCAAATAAGAGCGACGTGCGCAAATATCTGGAGCAGCAAAAAAAGGAGCAGGCCCCACGTGGCAATTCCGCGCTCGCAAACCAACTCGCCAAATGGAAAGCGCAGCAGGAGGAAAACAAATAAAACCGGAAAGGTGCGGCAGGCATACAGATTCGGGAGGCATCTTTTGCTGAAAAGCGGCAGATCATCCGGCAGCACCCGCACAAAATCCTGTTTTGCGTGACTCGCCGGATCGAAAGCTGGATTCAAATTTATCCAGCTGTTGCGCCGTCTCGAAATGCTGAAATGTAGTTTTTAGCTGGAAAGAAGGATTTCCTATGAAAATCATGATTGTGGAGGACCACCCCAAAATTCGGGAGGAGCTCTCCGCCCTGCTGCGGCGCTATGGGTATGAAACCTGTGCGCCGAGCAGCTTTGACCATATTGTGGAGGATATTTTGCAGGAGGGGGCGGATCTCATCCTGCTCGATATCAACCTGCCGCTTTTTGACGGCTACTATATCTGCCGGGAGGTGCGAAAAACCTCCGCCGTGCCGATCATCATCGTGACCAGCCGCGACAGCGAAACGGATGAGCTGATGAGCATGAACCTGGGCGCGGATGACTTTATCACCAAGCCTTACAATACGCAAATCCTGCTCGCCCGCATCTCCTCCGTGCTCAAACGCGCCTACCGGAGCCCAGAGGAGCCGGCCGAACTCACCTGGAACGGGGTTTCCCTCAGTCTCTCCCGCAGCATCGCCCGCTGCGGCGAAAAAGAGGTGGAGCTGAGCAAAAACGAAACGCGCATCCTGCATCTGCTCATCCGCAACCGGGATACGATCGTCAGCCGCGATGCAATTATGAATGAACTTTGGCAGTCGAATGAATTTGTTGACGACAACACGCTCACCGTCAACATCAACCGCCTGCGCAAAAAACTCGCGGAAATCGGCGCGCCGGATTATATCGTGACGAAGCGCGGGCAGGGCTATACCGTTTAACCCGCCCGCTTTTATGGAAGGTGATTGCCGTTGAAATTTTCTGTTTTTCTCCGTTCCAAGCTCCTGTATTTTTTGATGAGCGCCGCCTGCATGGGCTTTACCTGGGCCCTGCTCAGCGCCCTGCGGCAATCGGGCGCCACGATCGCATCCATTCTGGTATTAGAGGCCCTTGCCATCCTTTTACCGGTCAGTGTGGAATATGCGCGCAAGCGCTCTTATTACAGCCGCCTTCTGCGCAGCCTTGACGCGCTTGACCGCAAAAGCCTATTGTGCGAGGTGCTTGACGAGCCCGATTTTTTCGAAGGGCGGGTACTCTACCAAACGCTGATGGCCTGCAATAAATCCATGAACGACGAGATCGCCTTTTACCGCCGCCAGGAGGAAGAATACCGAGAATATATTGAAGCCTGGATGCACGAGGTAAAAACGCCGCTCGCCGCAGCCAAGCTCACGCTGGAAAACGCCCCCGGAGCCGTTCCGGCGAGCGTATCGGAAGATCTCAGCAGGATTGAGGACGATCTGGAACAAGCTCTTTTCTATGCGCGCAGCAACAGTGTGGAAAAGGATTATCTGATCCGCCCCGCCTCCCTGCGCGAGCTGGTAAATACCGCCGTGCGCCGCAATGCGAAGGATATGATCGCAAGCCGGATCGGGCTTCAGCTGGAGCACCTGGATTTCACCGTGCTCACAGATGCAAAGTGGGTGGATTTCATCCTCAATCAAATCCTTGTGAACGCCATCAAATACCGCAGTGATTCCCCCACCATCCATATTTACGCCCAACAGGAGAAAAACAGCGTTGCCCTCACCATTGCGGATAATGGCATCGGCATCCGGCCGGCCGATCTGCCGCGGGTTTTTGAGCGCGGCTTTACCGGCGAAACCGGGCGCAAGTTTTCAAAGGCCACGGGGCTCGGCCTTTACCTGAGCCGGCGGATGTGCGATAAATTGGGGATCGGCCTCTCCCTTGTTTCCACCGAGGGGGAGGGCACTACAGTTCGCCTGGTTTTTCCGAGCGGCACGCTGCACGACCTTTCAAAAGACCCCTAAAACAGGAAACGGACGGTAAATGCAGGCTGGCGGCCTGCATTTGCTGTTTCAAAACGGATTAATAACGGAGCCGCCTTTTTTAACCTTACAAAATTGTTCGGCGGCGGTAAGGTTCCCCGATGGCAGCAAACGCGTATCGCTGTTAAAATGGAGCCATCATAGATTACAGGAGGTCATTGATATGGAATCCATTTTAAAGGTGGAACATCTCGAAAAATATTATGGCAACCGCGGCAACGTCACCAAAGCGGTTGACGACATCAGCTTTACCGTAACGCAGGGCGAGTATATCGGCATCATGGGCGCTTCCGGCAGCGGCAAAACAACACTCTTAAACTGCATCTCCACGATCGATTCCGCCACTGCGGGCCATATCCTGATCCGCGGGCAGGATGTGACACAGCTCAAGGCAAAGGAGCTCTCCCGCTTCCGCCGCGAGCAGCTCGGCTTTATCTTCCAGGAGTTCAACCTGCTCGACACGCTGACGGCCTTTGAAAACATTGCCCTGGCCCTGACCGTGATCGGCACGCCCGCAAAGGAAATTGATGGCCGCGTGCACAATGTGGCAAAACGGCTCGAGATTGACAGCATCCTTGGGAAATACCCGTATCAGCTCTCCGGCGGGCAGCAGCAGCGTGTTGCGAGCGCGCGGGCAATGATCACCAACCCTTCCCTGATCCTTGCGGATGAGCCGACCGGAGCGCTCGATTCCAAATCCGCCCGCATGCTGCTCGAGAGCTTCGAAACGCTCAACCGCGAGCTCGGCGCGACGATCCTCATGGTAACCCACGACGCGTTTACGGCGAGTTACTGCAAACGCATCCTCTTCATCAAGGATGGTAAAATCTTTAACGAGCTGCTGCGCGGTACGGATACGCGCAAGGCCTTCTTTGAAAAGATCATCGAGGTTGTAACCCTTCTGGGAGGTGACAACGGCGATGTTTTATAAGCTTGCTTTTAAAAACGTCAAGAAGAGCCTGAGCGACTATGTGATCTATTTCCTGACGCTCTCCTTCGGCGTATGCCTCTTCTACGTGTTCAATGCCGTGGAATCTCAGCAGACCATGCTCCTCCTCTCAGAGCAGCAGCACGCCTTGCTCCAAACCGGCACGGCGATGCTCGGCTATCTCTCCGTATTCATCTCTTTCGTGCTGGCGGGCCTCATTCTCTATGCCAACAACTTTCTCATCAAGCGCCGCAAGCGCGAGCTCGGCCTCTACATGACGCTCGGCATGGATCGGGGCAAAATCTCCCGCATCCTCACGGCGGAAACCTTTGTCATCGGCCTGTTTTCCCTTGGCATCGGCCTTCTGATTGGCGTGGCTGCATCCCAGGGCATGAGCGTTTTAACGGCAAAGCTGATGGACGTGCCGATCAAGGATTTTGCATTCACTTTCTCTAAGGATTCCCTGCTCAAAACGATCCTCTATTTCGGTGTGATCTTCCTCGTGGTTATGCTCTTCAATATCCGCACCGTTTCAAAATATAAGCTCATTGATCTTATCCATGGCGGCCGCAAAAACGAAACGCTGCGCATCAAAAAGCTCTGGGTCTGCGTGGTGATCTTCCTGCTCTCCGTCGCCTGCCTTGGCGCGGCCTACTATATGATTATCGACAACGGCCTTTTCATGATGGATAAGCAGTTTTTTGGCTCACTGATCCTCGGCACCATCGGCACGGTGCTGTTTTTCCTCTCCCTTTCCGGCTTTTTGCTGCGGATCGCAAAAGGGAACAAGCGCCTCTACTACAAGGGGTTGAACATGTTCGTCCTGCGCCAGCTCAACAGCAAAATTAACACCAATTTCATTTCCATGTCCATCATCTGCATTATGCTGCTGGTCACCATCGGCACCTTCTCCTGCGGCCTCGGCGCGGTGGATGTGATGGCGAACCAGGTGGACGAAGCGGCGCCGTTTGACGTCACCCTCAAAAGCCAGAGCTCGAAAAAGGGCCCGCAGGATATTGAGGCGGATCTCAAATCGCACGGCTTTGATTTTGCGAAGCAATTCAGCGGATACACACAGATTTGGCTCTACAACACAGGCGATTTGACCTTCCGGCCGCTCTACGATTTTGCGAAAAAAAACATGGGAGCCACCTATATCGAGGAACGGGATGCCTCCTATTCGATCCCCTTGATTCGCCTTTCCGATTATAACAAGCTGCTTGCCCTGCGTGGGGAGGCGCCCATTTCCCTTGCCACGGATGAATACGCCGTGGTCTGCAACGTAAAAGAGATGCATCAAATCTTAAAGGCCTATGTGGAGCAGGGGCGGACCTTCTCGATCAACGGTGCAGAGCTGCGCCCCTCCAGCCTGGAAATTCAGCAATACCCATTGCAGAACGGCATGATATCCATGGAAACTGGCACGTTGGTTGTGCCGGATGCTCTTGCGAAGGATTGCGAACCCATGGCCGCTATTCTCAACGCCAATTACACGAAACCCGGCGAAACAGGTGAAAATGCCTTTACCGCAGAGATTGCAGCGCTCTATGGCAAGGGGGAGGATGCGCCGCGCCCCTATACAAATGTACTCTCCCACTATGAACTCTATATGCAGAGCGGCGGCATGAAGCTCATGATCTCCTATTTCGTCATCTATGTGGGCATCGTCTTCCTCATCACCTGCGCGGCCATCCTCGCGCTGCAGCAGCTGTCGGAAGCTTCCGACAATACGGAGCGTTACCGGCTGCTGCGCAGGCTTGGCACTTCCGGCCGTATGATCAACAAAGCGCTGTTCTCCCAGATCCTCTCCTACTTCATGCTCCCGCTGGGGCTTGCGGTCATCCATTCCGTCGTCGGTGTGTATGTGGTCAACAATGCAATCTCCCAATTCGGCCATTTAAACGCCCTGCCCAACATCATCATGGCGGCGCTGCTGTTTTTGGTGATCTATGGCGGCTACTTCCTCGCCACCTTCCTGGGCAGCAGGAAAATGATTCAGTCAAGAGAGCCCTAAAGCGGGGCTGCTGCGAAAGGAGCTGCAAAAATCATGCATTATTTCCTCATCCGCATCCTGTCGCTGGCAGCCACCCTGCTTGCCATATGCTGCATTCTCTCCGGCGTGACGGCCTGTGATAAGGATACGATCCTCCAGCATTACGACAACGCGCTTCAAATGGGCGGCACGCTCGCCCGCACGCCGGATGCCGCCCTACAGGGTATTCGGGTTCCCGGAGCGGATGGCTATACGGGCGCCTATACGGCTGCTTATCGGAATTTCAGCGGCACGGAGATCCTCTTCGGCGGCACGGCACTGAAGCGACCGGCAGGTAATACCGTCACCGTTTCCTGTACGCTGAGCGGAACAGAAGGGCAAGCAAAGCTTCTTTTCCGCTCCGGCAGCGACGCACCCAAGACTCTGTTGGAGGACAATGGCACGTTTACTGACACGCTCACCCTCCCCGCGGGCAGCAACAGCATTGAGATCATCCTCACCGGGTATTCCGGAGAATTGCAAATCACCGTTTCATAAAAGCGGAGCGTCAGGCGTTCATATTGCAACAGGCCCGCCCGGTTGATCCGGACGGGCCTTTATCTGTATTTCACAGCGGACAGGGTAAGAACAGAACCGTTCCTGCTGTCCCCGCTATTTTTCATTACGAACGAAGGGAGTAACAAAACAAGGCTTTTCATAACCACACGGAGCAAAGAGATACGCGCTGCCCACGAGAGCATGCAACTAGCGGATATTTTTTATGTAATAAGGGTTGCATTCCCCAAAAATTCTCCGTATGATAAAATAGATTCAAATATTCTATTTGAATCATTGAAAAAATACCTGTCGGCGCGAAACGCCTCCTGCCGCAAGGCGGCAACGCCATTTTTGCGAAGGGAAGCTTTGTGCGATGATAAAATAAATGTGTTTACCGGGGAAGGGAGAGGGCCTCTTGTTGCAGATTGCCATTTGTGACGATGAAAAATTCATGCGCGACACCTTATGCTCCATGAGCCGTGATCTGCTTGCCCAGGCCGGGGAGGATGCACAGATCCTGCTTTTTGCAGACGGAGAGTCGCTCTGCCGGGCCTGTGAGGAGGGCACGCCCTTTGACCTGATCCTGCTGGATATCAAAATGGATGGCATGGACGGCATGGCGGCGGCCAAGCGCATCCGCGCGTGCAACAGCAAAGCCCTGATCGTGTTTATCACATCGTCGGCGGAATATGTGTTTCACGGCTATGAGGTGCGCGCCTTCCGTTATATTTTAAAGCCGGAGCTTTCCCACAGTTTCCCGCTGGTGTTCCGCGAGATCCTTGAGGAGCTCCTGCACAAGCAGGAGGAGCGCTTCTGCTTTCAATTTGACGGTGAAACGATCGCCCTCCCGCTGTGTGACATCCGGTATTTTGAAAGCGACCGCCGGATTTTGCTGATTCACACAGCACAGCAGGCTTATAAAACCTACCGCAAGCTTGACGAGGTGGAGCAGGCCTTGAAAAAGAAAGATTTTGTGCGCTGCCATCAGAGCTTCCTCGTCAACGCGCACGGGATTCAAAAGGTGGGAGCCACTGCCCTCACCTTAAAAACCGGAGAAACCATCCCCGTGAGCAAACGGCGCTACCGGGAAACCAACGAGGCCTTTCTCTGGTCTCTCCGGTAGCGCGAAAGGAGGCTGTCATCCATGGAAGCGGTATTGTTCCAAATTGTCCGGGCGCTCGCCACCGTGTTTGAAATCACGCTTGCCTTCGCCCTGCTCAATGCGATGTTTGAGCCCAAATACGCCAGCAAATGGCCGCTTCGCCTCAGCTATCTCCTGTTGCTTGCGGCGGTGTTTTCCAGCAGTGCGCGGCTCACGGTCATCAGCGTGAAAACAGCGGTGGAGATTCTGCTTGTGTTTCTCGTCTCCCTGCTGGTGTTCCGCGGTAGGCTGAGCATCAAGCTTTTTTATAACCTGATTTTTTCCACTGTTTTGTTCCTTTCCGACCTGCTGTCGGCCTTTGCGCTCTCCTTCCTGCCGCAGGAGCTGTTTTTATTCCCGGCCGGGGATATTTTGCACCGGCTTTTAGAGATTGTTTTGCCCAAGATGATCTTGTTCCTGTTTGTAATGCTGCTCATGATTTTTATATCCCGGCAAAAGAAGAATATCGCCCTGCGCTATTGGGTGATGCTCACCTCCGTCCCCCTGACAACAATCGTCACGCTGACCGTATTTCAATATTATTCGGCCAAGCTGCCGGGGGAGCCCTATATGCAGGATTATATTTTCGTTGCAATCATCGGCCTCGTTTTTATCAACATCATGGTTTTCGCCCTGTTTGCAAGGCTGCAGAGTCAGCTTGAAATGCGTGGCCAATATGAGCTTTTGGAACAGCAGATGGCGCTGCAAAAGGAATCCATCCGCAGGATGGAGGAGGCATACACCCACATGCGCGAGCTGCGCCACGATTTGAATAACCACTTGCTGTGCATGAATACACTCATCGAGCAGGGCGAATACGAAGCGCTCCGGCAATACCTCAAGGCGATGACGGCCACCGTAGAGGAGCGCTCCTATGTGGCGATCAGCGGCAATTCCGCAGTGGATGCGATTCTCAATGAAAAGCTGCTCGCCGCCCAAAAGCAGCAGATCAACACCTCCTTTGACGTATGCGATCTGCACAGCACAAAGGTGCAGCCAATGGACTTATGCATCGCCCTGAGCAACGCGCTCGACAACGCCATTGAGGCCTGCGAGAAGATACCGGACCCAACCGGCCGCTACCTTCGCTTGAGAATCCAGCAGGAGGAAAATTTCCTCGTGCTCTCTGTGGCAAACCCCGTGGCAGCTCCCCCGCGCAAATTCGGCAGCTTCTACCGGACGGAGAAGGCAAACCGCGAGCGCCACGGCTTTGGCCTGCGCAGCATCCGCACCACGCTCAAAAAATATAACGGCGAGTTGATTACCCGCTGCGAAGACGGGGTGTTTACCATTGTGATGAAATTCAATTTCTGAAAACTTGAATCCTGTGCCAAAAATGACGCGGGCAAGGTCAAAAATGACATGCCGCGATAGAATTCTCCTGCGCGTGCTATCCTGTAACTGTAAGGATGGCACGCGCTTTTTTATCACCAAAAAGGCCCGCCACCCGCTGAACGGGAACTTGAATGTTCTATTTACCAGCAACTTTTGGGAAAGGGAGTGTACCATATGAAAGCGACAGAGCATTTATCAGCCCTCTTACACACGCAAAAGCAAACCCTGCGGGAGCTGGAAGCGGAGATCTCCGCGCTCAGCGCGCAAGATTTTCTCACGGAAAACGACCGCCTCAAGCGGGAGCTTGAGCAGGCGGCTGCGCGCTGCAAACAGGCAGAGCAAACCTGCATGGAGCAGAAAAAAGAGCTTTCCACTCTGCGGGACGCGCTCCACGCCCGCCTCTATGCGGAAAAGCTAGCCACGCTGAACGCTTCCTCCGGTCGCCTTTCCGCCTATTATCAGGCCAAGGCCGCCGGGGAGGAAAACCGGCTTGCCGCTCTGGAAAGAACCATGCACGGGCAGATCGACCGCATGGAGGAGCAGGCCAGAGCGGAGGATGAAGCCCTTCTCCATGACATATCCGCAGAATGCGGGCGGCTGCGCACGATACTCGATGAACGGCTTACACAAATCCGCCGGGAACGGGAGAAAGCCGCCGCCCATTTATCGGAGCAGGCCAGTACGGCCTATGCTCCGTTGCAAAAGGAGCCGCTCACAGAGCAGGAGGCACAGGCCGCGCTGCGGAAGCGCCGCTTTGAATCCTTAATCGGCCTGAATGTGCTCAATAAGCTCGGCATCCTCCTCGTGGTGATCGGCGCGGTCGCCGCCGCAAGGTTTACCTACACAAAGCTGCCGGATGCCTTCAAGGGCGGCATGCTGTTCCTGCTGGCATTCGCCTTCCTCATCGTGGGGGAATGGATGGGCCGGAAAGGGAAGCGGGCCGATCTGTTTTCCCTTGGGCTTGTGGCAGGCGGAGTCGCGCTGCTATACGTCAGCGTTGTCACCTGTTTTCTATGGCTTAATTTGCTGCCCCTCTATGCGTCGTTCGCCCTAGTGGTGCTGGTCACGGCGCTGGCCTTTTTCCTCTCCCAGCGCCACAATGCACAGGGGATTGCCGCCTTCGCCATGATCGGCGGGTATTTGCCCGTGCTTGTTTTTTTCTTCCAGCCAAAGCTTCCCCTGTCGTTTCTGCTGTGCAGCGCAGGGTATACGGCCTGCCTGTGCCTGTTCTCCCTGCTGACGGCCTGCCGCAAAAAATGGATTGCCGCGCAGTTTATCAGCTTTGTGCTGAACACGGCTGCCTTTTCCATCATCGCTTATTTTTACAACGAATTCCTTATCTTCTCCCCACCCGCCTCGCAAGGCCTCCTCTGGCTTTGCAGGCTGATCCCCGGCCTGCTGATCGCCTGTTCCTTCCTCGCCTTTTTGGCCGGGCCTCTCGTATATGCATCGCGCGCGCAGGAGCGGCTGAAAATTCATGACCTGATCTTGCAAGGGCTCAACCTAGCCGCCAGCTACACGGCGCTCTATTTCGTGGTGGATACCATTCGTGGCGCTTACCACTATGCCTTTGTGCAGCCGTTATGCTTCACACTCGTGCTGGCAGGCGCTGCCTGCTTCCTGTGGAAACGGGTGCCCAAAGCGCGTGCCGGGCTGTATGCGTCTGCCGGCGGAGCGGTGTTCGTCTCCCTCCTGATCGTGCCGGTGCAATTCGGATTTGCCTATGCGGTTTATGCCTGGTCGGCAGAAGCGCTCCTCTTTCTTTTGCCGGGGCTGCTCTGGAAACGCCGCGCGTGGGAAACTACCGGTTGGCTCACCGGGGCCGCGGCGGCCCTGTCTCTGCTGATCGCCTACCCCATGCTGCAACTCACGTTGCAAGGCTTGCCCTATTTAACCTCCTGTGCCGCCGCATATACCTGCTTCACGCTGGCCACCCTGCTTGTGCTGGCCGCCATCCTTTATAACGGGAAAGAATCAAATCTCATCCAAGGCCTTTTCAAATACGGTGTAATCCTGAATCTCTGGATCTATACCATCTTTGCGGCGCAGCTGTTTCTGCCCGCCCTGCTGCCAGCGAGATTGGGAGCGCTGCATACGGATCTTTTCCTGCTGAGCCTTACGATATTAGCGGGCTGCGCCGCCGCCTGCTTTTCCATCCGGATGCCCCGGCTGCGCGACGATGCAACGGCCATCATCGGGCTTTTGATTTACGCCTGCTCTTTTATCATGGTGCACCTCGTAAACTGCCTGTATTTCCGGCAGGCGGGCGCCTTCCCGCAGGCTGTGCGGGTCGGGCTGATCCTGCTCCAGATTGCCGCCAACATCGCCTCTGTTTGGGCGGCGGCGGATTTCACCGGCACGCTGGTGCGGCGCTTCCGCGCGCCTATGGAGGTATTTTCTCTTTCGGTATCCGCAGTCTTCACGGTACTGCTCACTGAGCTTTTGCTCGGCCAATTTCGCCTGGCCTTCACCAACCCGCTCATTGGCATCCTCTACCTGATCACGGCGCTCGGTTGGATTCTCTGCGGCTTCTGGCGCAGATATGCGGCCATGCGCCGGTTCGGGCTCGGCCTAACCTTCCTCGCCTTGGGGAAACTGCTGCTGATTGATCTCGCCGGTCTCTCCGAGGGAAAACGAATCCTCGCATTTTTCGCCTTCGGCGCTCTGATGATTTTAATCTCCTTTGTATACCGCTATTTCAGCAAACGGATGCTGCCCAGCGGGAGTATCGCGCAGATACCGGCGCAGGAGGAAGCCTCCTCAACGCAAGAATAAACCTCCTCAAAAAATCGGGCGGGGCGTGGATGTTCCACGCCCCACCCAGGGGTTTCCAACAAATTGTTTCAACGATTACGCAATGGTGGTAAGGAATGCATTCGTCCGCATCTTGGCCACACAGATATTTCTGACGCACTTGCGCAGCGCCTCGCCGTACCCAATCGGGTCATTTTGATAGGCCCGCTTCATGGAGGCCACCAGCGGCAGCTTCCGGAGAAACCACGCCATGCACAGCAGCTCGTCGTTACCTGCATACACGGCAAGGTTCGGGTTCATATAGCCCGTGCCGGTGAGGTTCATATAGGCGCCCGTGATGACCATGCCGTCAAACCCCCACTCCTCCCGGAGCAGCTTGGTATGCAGTGCGTAGCTTCCGCCGCACCACTGCGCGCCGATGCGGTTGAGGCTGGACATAATGCCATATGCCTCACCCTCCTTGACTGCGATCTCAAAGGGCTTGAGGTAGAGCTCCCGCATTGCCTGCTCATTGCACCAGGTAAAAACGCCAAAGCGATTGGTTTCCTGATCGTTGAGCGCAAAGTGCTTGATGGTAACGACCACATTTTCACTCTGCGCGCCGCGCGTTACCGCCGCGGCCATTTTGCCGGAGAGCAGCGTGTCTTCTAAATAATATTCAAAATTCCGCCCGCCCAGCGGGTTGCGGTACAGGTTGCCCGCCGGCGCATACCAGACGTGCGTGCCGAGCTCCGCAGCGGATTTTCCGATTTTCCCTGCCTTCATAAACTCTCTCGTTTCTTTGGATCAGTCTCAAATACTTGGGCACCTGATCTGGTTTCAAAGCATCACGCAGGAATCAATAGAGAAGATAGTATAGAGAAAGGCACAGATTGGGTCCATTTTTAAATCATCAAACGATAAAAAGCCGGGGGCATTTCGTCCCCGGCTTCGTCCTTTTAGAAAGCACGGCATTTCATTTTTGAATGCTCTCATCTATCTGCAAACGTCTCTTATGCAATCTGCGCCGCGGCATGGCGGGAAATATGGGGCTGCTGCTCGCCGCCCAAACATCCGCTGCAACGCTCATAGAAAAAGCCGAGCCTGCCCTTATAATCCGCCTTCCATGGCTTGCTCTTCCCGCAGTAGTGCACAATCACCACGTTTTCTTTTACCCAATCCATGTCAACATGGCGGCTCGGGCGAGTCAGCAGGTTGTGGTTGAGCAAATAACGGTCGTCTAAATTATAAAGCAGTGCGTCTATAGCAAGCATGCTGCCGCCATACATCCCATTCAGGATATCCTGGTCAAGCAGATAAAGCTTCTTCCGGTTTTCGCGGATGTAATCAAAAACGGCCTGCACATCCTGTACCTCGCGCAGCAACTGGAGGTTCATCAGCATCACGCCCGCGTTGATATACTTGCTGCCTTCCGGCATTTGAAGCCGTGTGCGGTTGAGCCATTGCATCGGGCCGAACTGATGCGACGCTGCCGCAAACAGATTCCCCTTGAAATCCAGCCGGTAGAGCTGATCGATGGAATGGACAACCACCAGATCCGGATCCAGATACAGCACGCGGTTTACCTCCCGCGGCAGAAGCTGTGCAGCAAACAGGCGGTAATAGGTCTCCTTCGGGAGGCGCTCTAGAACGGGTGCGTCTGCAAACATTGTATGCGGCACCTGAATATTCACAAGCTCGCAGTGATCCATCGGCACATGCTCCTCGAGATAGCGGAAATCCTGGCCCGTCAGTGAGGAGTGCGCCACAAACACACGGAAATCACGGTTTGGATTCGAAGAAAGCAGCGAATTGAGCATCACGGTCAGCGGTTTGATATAGCCAGAATTGAGCGTTACCAATATATTTATTTTCATGAGAAAAGCCCCCCGTTTTTGTTTTTGATCTTGTCCTTATCATAAGGGCCACAGCTTACAAAAAAGTTACAAAAATCTTTCGGAAGGCTTTTGTTTGCGTGAAAAAAGATTACCAAAGCATACGAAAAGCCGCCTGGAAAACTTGCCGGCGGGGTGCACCATATAGTTACACATACTGTATTAGAATACAGAGTAAACAGAATGACCGCGCTTCGGGCTGGAGCTTCCCGACACTCTAAATAGGTTTACCAGCTGCAATCCCCTGCCAGCGGATTACAGCTGGTGTTTCTCGTTTTAGAGGACTGTGATAATCGAATTACAGCATTGATAATCTGTGTCGATATTGTGTGCGATAAAGCGAACTCTAAATTTTCTTGAATTGCATATTGCTTCAGGTTTTCCTCCTGACACATCCAAATCCTCTGGAAGCACAAACTTGATACATTTCACCAGCACATTCCTACAGCTTGGATAGTTGTGTGCAGGAATCGTAAAGGCTTTCATTCCCCGTTGATACTCGACGCCGTTATGGCCGACTTCGGTAAGGATGACTGCCAGTGCCACACGTTTGCCCGGGCACACATTTTTAACTGTGACATCCAATTGCAAAATGCGCCCAAGGGATTCCAAATACGTGTCCCCTACATTAATCACCACAGAATCCTGGCATCCATCGATGGTTAAATCCACAGGGATCGGGCAGGGCTCGGGGTTAACGACAATCCCACACTCCACCGTTACAGAGGGCGTCGGGAAAACAACGACATTCCCCTCGTTATCTGAATAGGTGACGGACTGGTTCACCAATTTTTCACCCGGATCCTGCGCGATGTGTTTGATATAAAACTCTAAAGAGGCTCCTTCGTTGGCGGAAACACCAAGCTCTTGAATTTTCCACTGGAGGGTATTCGAATCTATCATCATAGCGGAACCTCTCGTGGGCGGTGTTACGCTTGTGATGATAAAATCGGGGTTTACTACTTCGTCAATGACAATATTCGTAGCGCCTGTTTTTGAAATATTGGCGGCTAGGTCTTTGAATAAGTCTTCCAGTTCTGCGTCATCTGGCGTCACCGCTACATGGGAAGCGTCAGGGTCGGTCGCCCAGTCGTTGAGGTCATTGATGTCGATTCCGTCCGAGCCAATCAAACCAATGCAGTAAATAATCACACCAGAGGCTCTTGCGGCCGCTGCAACGGGAGCCGGCGGCGGCCCTGCCGTCGTCTTTCCATCTGTAAACATGACGATCACCTTGGCATTCGTCGAAAGGGGGTCAAATAATTGTGTTGCCTTTGCAAAAGCGTCCGCATGGTTGGTGGAACCGCCCGCCGTCAAGCTGTCTACCGCACTTTTCAGTGTTGCTACCGAGGTAATCAACTGTGTGTCCGCCACAGCGGTGCCAGCGAAGCTGACAATCCCAATCTGGCTGCCGGAACCGATATTCCCATCCTGGGAGCTGTCGGTAGCCTCATCAATAATATCGATAAAGGTCTTTGCACCGGCTTTCAGGTTGGCAAGCGGGCTGCCCGCCATACTGCCGGACCGATCCAGGACCAAAACAATATCCGTAGGGTTGGATGAAATATCCGGAGAAGCCGAAAGCGCCAGGGTAACTTTCAGCGACCCGTCGCAATCCATGCGATTTGCACTAATTTCTTTATTGAAATTTGTAATTCCCATCGTGTTTCCTCCTGATTATAAGTTTAGAGGGGAGATGTTCCTCTCTATCCTATGCCAGAAAACAAGGATGGACACCCTTTGTATCTCTTGCATTCTATAAAACCCGGCAAGGGGATGCCCCCAAAAAAGAGCACGAAAACGCTTTTCCTTTTTTATCATCTTTTACTGATATGAACAAATACAATGTTTTAAAAATATATCACAGCGGGTGTCATTAGGTATAATGGGGGCGCGTTGATCAATATACCCGATAAAAGCGCGAGCAGCAAACGAAAAAACAAAAAATAGCCTGGAACGCGAATCGCATCCAGGCTCGATGTGGCGTAACGATGGAACAAGGCAGACCATCTACAGCACGGGCCGTCCGTTTCAGCAAAAAGAGAACCCGCGGTGCGCAAGATGCGCACCGCGGGTGTGAGAAGCGTTGACGACAAAGATATCAGATTAAAACGCGGGCACAAAACAAAGCGCGCCTCACAAAGTGAAGCGCGCTTTTTACATGCAGGCTTAGCCTGCTGGCCCGCCCGGAGGGATTCGAACCCCCGGCCTTCAGAATCGGAATCTGCTGCGATATCCAGCTTCGCCACGGGCGGGTATCAAATGATATGCCTTTTTAAGGCGACTGTTATTTTACCACGCCTTCCTGAAAAAAGCAACCGTTCCCACCAAAAAATCGGGAAGATCCGCACGCCGCCCATGAGAAAAACAGCCCGGCGGCAAATTCCTGCCGCCGGGTCGTGCCTTTATTGCTGCACAAACACGGATTTTAGCTGCCCACAACGCGGGCATCGCCAAGTCTCCGGCAGTTTTTCAAAGGGTTCGTCTCCGTCATAAACATAGCCGCAGACAGAGCAAACCCACTGTGGCTTCTGCGCCCGCTCAGGCGCGGCATGCTCCGTTTTTTTCGCATTCAAAAAATCCTGGAAGGCCTTGCGGGTGGCATCCTTCATGTGCTTTTGATAGTCGTTGTAGAGCAAGGGCTCTCCATCCCCGTTCCAAGCATCCGTCACCTCACAGGTATAAACCGTGTGCGTGGAAAGGTCTTTCGTCTCCAATACGCGGCAGCGCAGGTAGGCGGCGGCATCCAGCAATACGGGCAGGCCGTCTTTCACGGCATACTCGACATTCTCCCACTTTTCCACTTTACGCGCGGATTGAAACCCGAAATTTGCGATCAAAAACGGATCTACATCCGCGCACAGAACAGAAATGGTAAATTCCCCGGTCTCCCGGATCAACTGGTTGGTCAGGGTGTTTTTCATGCTGCCGAGCAGGAGAAGCGGCGGCATATCGGAGGTCACCTGCATCATCGCATCCACAATACAGCCGCCAAAGGAATCGCCATTTTTTACTCCTACGACATACAGGCCATAAGAGAGCTTAAACAAAGCGGTTTGATCCATTTCCCTAACGCCTCTCTTTCCCGTGGAGCAGGCTCACGCCTCCTCGAAAAGATCCTTCCCTACGCCGCACAGCGGGCAGACCCAATCCTCCGGAAGATCTTCAAAGGCAGTGCCGGGGGCAATCCCGTTATCCGGATCGCCAACCTCCGGATCGTATTCATAACCGCAAACGGTGCAAACATATTTTTTCATGGTCCATTCTCCTAACGTGTATTTATTTCCAGGGATTCCCTCTGGATACCCCGATTATAGCGCATAGTAAAATGATTGTCTATCTTTTTTAAAATATACATCTGCCGCGCTTTTCCACAGCGCATTTTCGTTTTTCACACACGAGCATTTGCCATTAAAAATGAAGGAAACGGGAGATTTCAAACGTACAATCCCGTTAAATTAAAAAAACGGGCAAAAAGCTTGACAGGCCCGCCCCGCTTATGGTATGCTATGCAGGCACTGAAAAAGGTAAGACGATACAAATGGAGGTTTTACTATGTCAACCTATATGCCGAAGGCGGGCGATATCACCCGCAATTGGTATGTGCTTGATGCAGCAGGCAAGCCGATGGGCCGCGTAGCCGCCCAGGCCGCCATTCTGCTGCGCGGCAAGCACAAGCCGACCTTTACGCCCAATGCCGACTGCGGCGACCATGTCATCATCATTAACACCGACAAGGCCGTTCTCACAGGCAACAAGCTCCAGCAGAAGATGTATTACCATCATTCTGGCTATATCGGTAACCTCAAAGAGGTAAAGTACAGTACGCTGATGAAAACGCGCTCTGATTTTGCGATGCAGCTCGCCGTGAAGGGCATGGTTCCGGATACGGTCATCGGCCGCAATGCGCTGACCCGCCTGCGCATTTATAAGGGCGCAGATCATAAGCATGCTGCTCAGAAGCCTCAGGACTGGGCGTTTTAAGGAAGGAGGAGAAGGAATATGTACGATAGCAATCCCTATTTTTACGGCACCGGCCGCAGGAAAAAATCCGTTGCCCGCGTGCGTGTTTATCCCGGCACGGGCAAGATCACCATTAACGATAGGTCCATCGATGATTATTTCGGCCTTGAAACGCTGAAACTTATCGTTCGCCAGCCTCTCGCGCTGACGGGTACGACCGAGAAATTCGATATTGTCTGCCGCGTTAACGGCGGCGGCGTGACCGGCCAGGCCGGCGCAATCCGTCATGGCCTCTCCCGTGCTCTGCTTCAGTATGACGAGGCGCTCCGCCCCGCGCTGAAGAAGGCCGGCTTCCTCACCCGCGACCCGAGGATGAAGGAAAGGAAGAAATACGGCCTCAAAGGTGCACGCCGTGCACCGCAGTTCTCCAAGAGATAACAGGCTGTTTTTTCCATTCCAAATGTTACAAGCCACAAACCCGCCTTTGGGACAATCGTCCCAAAGGCGGGTTTTCTATATTCCAGTTAAAGCGCCAGCGCGCTCTCAAAGCCATCGCCACCCCTGTTTCCCGATTCGAAAGGCTGATCACTTCGAACTGATTCCCACTTTCCGCGTCATTTTTTTGCACACTGCCAGTCCGCACAGCAACAACACGGGAAAACAGATCGCTGCAAGCAGGCCGGCCTTCAGATTCCCATCCGCCGCATCTGAAATGAAGCCAACCAGCGAGGGCCCCGCAGAGCAGCCCAAATCCCCCGCAAGTGCAAGCAGGGCAAACATCGCCGTTCCTCCTCTGGGGCAGGAAGCGGAAGCAAGGCTGAAAGTTCCCGGCCACAAGACCCCTACAGAAAGGCCGCACAATCCGCATCCCACGAGGGAAAAGAGCGGTTTGGGGCACAGCGACGCGAGCAGATAGCTCACAATGCATAGCGCACCACTCCCCGCCATAAAGGCAGTCAGGTGGATTTTTTCGCTGAATTTTGCGTAAAATACGCGGGACAGCCCCATCAGGATTGCAAACATGCATGGCCCAGCCAGATCCCCAACGCTTTTGGAAATGTGCAGCCCGGATTCCGCAAAAGCGGAGGCCCACTGGCTCATCGCCTGTTCGGAGGCACCCGCGCAAACCATGAGCAGGGCGAATGCCCAGAAGATGCGGCTGGAGAACAGTTTGCGCACCGGCATCGCCTCCCCAGCCTCATGCAGGGGCGCAATGGGCACCTGTGAATAATAGAGCGCATTGCACAGCGGAAGCGCCGCCCAAAGAAAGCTGAGAATCCTCCAATTCGCAATCCCGAACACAGAGAAGAAGAGTGTGGACACAAGGATGACCAACACACAGCCCCAGCAATAAAACGAGTGCAGCAGGCTCATCGCGGCGGATTTTTTCTCCGTGGGGCAGGCCTCCACAATCGGGCTGACCAGCACTTCAATCAGCCCGCCGCCAACGGCATACAGCCCAACCGCGAGCAAAAGCCCCCAGTAAGGGTCTGAGAATAGCTCCGGGAATATCCCCAGCCCCGCCAGCCCTGCGGCCGCGCAGATATGGGCCGCCACAATCGACACCCGATAGCCGATTCTGTCCACCCACTTGGTGCTGAGCAGATCCACAATCAGTTGGATACCGAAATTAATCGTAACAAGCGATGTGATCTTATCCAGTGAAATTTGGTAGGAACTCTGAAACGTAAGAAATAGGAGCGGGATAAATGTATTGACGATCGCCTGCGTGATATAGCCAAAATAGCTGGCATAGAGCGTATGGTTGTAATTCTGTCGTATTTTTTGCATGCTGCCCTTTTCTCCTGTCTGGGTTTTCTTTATTCGACATATAGATCCCGTACACCCTCAACCGCGCGGATGCTTTCCACGATCAAATCGAGCTCATGGAGATTGCGCGTATAGACCAGCACCTTGAGCACCGGCGCCTTTTTCCGCTTTCCTTCATCTCCATCCACGTTGAGCAGCTCCATGGAGGCAAGCTCTCCTCCACAGCGGCGAACCACCTTTCCCACGCGGGAAGCCTGCAGCCCGACGTCTTCCACCTCAACATAGAGATTCCGTCCGGCATTCCCACGGGCAGAAATGCGCTTAAGCAGGTTGAGAGTCAGATAAATCACCACCGTGGCAATCAACGCGCCCACATAGAAGCCCGATCCCACCGCAATGCCCACGCAGGAAACCGCCCAAAGGCTGGCCGCCGTGGTAAGCCCCTTCACACTAAACCCTTCGCGCAGAATGGTGCCCGCGCCCAAAAAGCCGATGCCGCTGATGACCTGTGCGCTCATGCGCGTCGGATCGATCTGCATGACCTCTTGATATTGATCGGTGAGAAAGCTGGAGGTAATCATCACCAGCGCAGCGCCCACTGCCACAAGGATATGCGTGCGAAACCCAGCAGGGCGGTGGGAGTGCTGCCGTTCATAGCCGATAAAGCCGCCGCAGACGGCGGCGAGCACTAGCTTAAACGCAGAATCCAAAGCCAGCCTCAGAATATCATTTTGCCATAGCGAGAGAAAAAAAGCTTTCATCTAAGCCCTCCAATTTTATATCAGTTTGGTCAGGGATCCCTGCTGTTTTTATCAGAAAGTCTTGCATTCGGTCAAATTTTGCGTACAATAAAGGTAATCTATCATCTTTGAAAAGGAGCCGCCTATGAAACGTTTGCGGATCATTTCCCTCGCCTGTGCCCTATGCTTGTTCTTGAGCGCCTGCGCCTCGCAGCAGCCAGAGGACAGCAACTCTACCGAGCCGTCCAACACTGTGCGCATTACCATCCCAGAGGGATCCAGCGCTGCTGATATCGGCGGCCTGATGGAAAAGAACGGCTTGTTTACCCGCTCTGAATTTCTTGCAGAAGTAAACCGCGGCAATGCGGAAAGCCCGCTCGTGCAGGAGATTGGCGATTGGGAAAATCGGGCGTTCCTGCTGGAAGGGTATCTGTTCCCCGACACATATGAATTTTATCGGGACGACAGCCCCGAGCGCGTTATCCAGAAGCTATTGGACAATCTGGAGAAAAAAATAACCAGCACGCAGAAAGCCCGTGCCAAAGAAATGGGTATGACAATGGATGAAGTGCTCACCCTCGCCTCCATCATCCAAGCCGAGGCGGGGGACCCCGCACAGATGAAAGCTGTTTCTTCCGTTTTGCACAACCGCTTGAATAGCAAAAGCCACCCAAAGCTCGAATGCGATGTTACGATTTTTTACCTGGAGCAGGAGGTGCAGCCCTATCTGACGGAGGACAAAGATCGGTTCAACAGCTTTTATAACACCTATAAATGCACCGGCCTGCCGGAAGGCCCGATCTGCAACCCCGGCATGGATGCGATCAACGCCGCCCTCAACCCAGAACAGACGGATTATTTCTACTTTGCAACCGATAAAGCAGGCAAATATTATTATGCCAAAACCCTCGCGGAGCATGAAAAGAACTGGAGCGCGATCAAAAAAGTAAATGCGGCTCTGGAAACAGCCTCACAGACAAAGGCAGACGGCTGAAGGCCCGCATCTGTTTTCTCTACGCGGCTGCAATGTCAGCCAGCGATCAGATTGCTTTGCCGGCCATCGCCTTTGCAAAGCATCCTGTTGAAAAATAGTGTAAGCGATCTTGGAGCAAAACGCAATCCCCTGAAGCCAAAAACAAACAGCCAATCAAAAGGGCGTGTGCCGGAATATTCTGGTACGCGCCCTTTGAGCCCTCGTAATCAGCAGGCGTAAAAACAAGGCGGCATAACCTCCCGGCCATGCCGCCCCTCAAACCAAAATCCTTTTTAGACTATTTTCTTATTTGTGCATGGCCGCGCTTTTCACGGGCGCTTGCTTCGCTCCGTTATCAAACATCTCCAGCGCCTTCACGCTGACCGCGAAGCAACCTGCCAAGCCCTCGAGATTCATATTGTCATAGGTATCGCGCCGCGTATGATAATAATCCTCCAGCTTATGGTTCAGGCCCGTTACGCCCGTTGCACGGAAACCAGCCTGTGCAAACGCAGCGGAGTCCGTCGCGCCGCCGAGCGGTGGCACCCAACCCTTTTTGCAGCGAATTCCGAGCTCTTTGGCCGCTTCCATAAACAAATCGGATACATCCTTATCCGCTTTGACGGTACCGTTGAGGTCGCGGTAATTGGCCATGAGATATTTCGGGTCGTGGATTGTATCGTAGGAGAAGATAAAGGTCGGCACATCGTCAAACTCGCCTTGATGCTGCTCACACCAAGCCTTTGCTCCGCGCAGCCCCGCTTCCTCCGAGCCAGAAAGGATCACGCCGATCTCCGTATTCTCTAATTCAATACCAGCATCCTGGAGCTCCTTGAGGATAGAAATGCCCATATAACAGCCGGAGAGGTTGTCGTTTGCGCCATCCACAATACGGTGCTTATTCCACATCCAATACAGGCCGATCATAAACGGCACAAAAACAAGGCCGCCCAGCGCCGCTTTCCCCAGCGTTGTGGAAGGATCAAACCCGCCGAATTGAAAACCATTCTGCACAATAAAAATAACAGAAAGCACCAAATAATAAATCAAGCCAAGAAAACAAATGACCGCATGGCCTTCAAATCCAACGCCACCCAGCTTATAGTTGACCGGCCACTCCCACGCAGCATCCGGATGCCCGTTGAAAAAAATGCGGCGCTTTACTTCACCCTTGCAGCTTTTCACAGCCGTTACGTTGTGGCCCGTTTTCTCCGGAAAAACGGGATCGACCAGCTTTTTATACAGACCAAATTGCATAAAGCAAATGAAAAAGCCTACCAGCAAAAGAATGATCGAGGCAAGAGGGAAGAAGAAATAGCATGCAATCGCCAAAAGGGCGGCCGTAATCGTAAAATAGATCCAGCCAAAAAAGGAGCCGGGGTTCTCTTTGAAGGGTTCAACCTGCACACGATCGCACCCGCAATCCTCCCGCAACACTTTTGCCATGTACTCGCAGGCCTGTTTCTCTCCTTCCGAGCCGGGCGAACGCTTATCGAGATTTTTACAGATATAGGTGATTTCATCTACCATATACTGTGCCGCAGAATCTTTTCTCTCGATGATTTTGTTTAAATTCATAAATGATCCCCCCAATTGTTAAATTTTATTTATATTTTATCACGAGTATTCTTAAAAACATGAACAATTTATTAACAAATAATTAACTTCATTTTAATAAAAATTTAGAATTATTATTCTATACTGTGCCATTACAAAAAGGCTGTCGCCTTTAGGGATTTGGAATCCGCAAAGGCGACAGCCGGGGTATCGATTTTTAACCGGGGTATCGATTTTTAAAAGGGGTTCAAAAGGAAACGAATCGCAAAGTGGGTATGCCTTTCGGCGCGGAATGCCTGCGGGGAACAAGGCTGCAAAAATGAGGGAAGGGGCCGCCGCAAAATGCTCTCCATCTTGCAGCGGCCCCTTTATCGTCTTTTAAAATTGATACGTCTGATCAAACGCAATCGTTGCTTCTACCGTTGCATCGCCCACGATCGGCGCGCTGGCCTTAATCGTTGCATTGCTGACAATCCGATAGTGCGCGGAACGCATCGCCCCGCTCTTTGCATCGATCGTGCATACAATCGTTGTGCCCGAATAGGTTTGATCTAAATCATGCAGGGTGACAAGCCAGCTCAGGCTCTTCATCTGCTCATCGATCTCATTGGCCTTGAGAATATCGACCACCTGGCCATGCTTTGTCTGAAGCGGTTTCCTCGCCTGCTCATAGGAGATATGCTCATCCTTCATTCGGATGGTGATCGTATAAGCTCCATTCTTCTCTACGCAGGAGGCCGACGATACCGCGTCGGCGGACAGGCGGCTGGACCAGCTTTGATTTTCCACCGGAAAAACTGCATTATGGCTCGCACCCTTTTTCGCGGTGATGGGATCCGGATTCAGCGTGCCGTTTTTCTTCAGCGCATTCTGCACCTTATTGGCAATGCTTGCAATCGCGCCATCCCCCTTCACATGGAAGGAAATTTCCTCTGTTTTTTTCACGCCGGGCTTCTCTGTTTTAACCTTATTCGCCGCCGTATTGAAATAGGCGACGATTTCCGCCTTCGTAGATGGTTTCTGATTCTGAACCGGAGGTTTTTCTGTGGCAACAACCTGTTTGACCGTCTCCTTTGGCTGATCGGTCGCTTCAACTGCGGTGCTGTCAGAAGCGGACGTATTACCAGATTTGGAAGGGCTTGCTTCTGATTGCTGGGAATCAGAGGCCACCAACGTCTCCCCGTTTTGCCCCTGTGTGCTTTGTAAAAGGGTGCTATCGGTTGCCCCAGGCTCCACTTCCGGCCCCTTGCAGGCAGCCAGCGAGGCTAACAGGCAGCCCGCCGCCAGAATCGCCGTTAGTTTTTTTATGGTTGTGTTCATTTGGCTCTCTCCTTACTTCGCCCTTCGGGCGGATAACGTTTCAAAGATAAAATCCTGCAAACTTGAAATTTCAGCTGCGCCAACACTGCACAATTCTGCGGCTTGTCGCAAAAAAATGGCCATCATTATGGTTTTGCTCTTCCTCTCCGAAAGAACATGCCACAAGCTGACGATAACTATTATAATTCTTTACAGATGCAGTATTTATCCCAGGGCGGTTTTACCTTTAATTTTATAATAAGAATTTATATCATTCCTGATAGAAAGATAAACGGTTTGTTTATGGACGTGCTATGTCCGGAAAGTCCGGAATGTTTCCAAATAGAGATTGCACTCTTTTGGGCAAGCGTGTATAATCTTTTTGAGTTTCTTCGCCCAAGTGGGAGCTGGCATCCGAGCCTCTTCTGACAGCGGCGAAATCACAGAGAGAACAAACGATCAAAAACCGCTGATGCGGCAAGGAGGTTATCTATTTTGGCCGATACTTATGATATTTGGGGGAATCTGAACCCCGATGCCCCCTGGGCAGAAATGCTCAGCGAGGATACGCAGCTTCCCCTGTGGGATAGCGAGGTGCCCGGGTTTGAAGAGGCAATCGGGCAGCGCAGGCCTTCGGTCACGTTTTTTCCCGCGTCCGGCGGTGGGAAACACGGCTGTGTGATTGTAATGGCTGGCGGCTCCTATACGAGCAAAGCCGTGCATGAGGGGAAGGTGGTCGCGCAGAAGATTAATGAGGCTGGCATCCATGCCGCCGTGCTTGACTACCGCGTCGTCCCCTATTCCCGCGATATCATTCTGCTTGATGCGAAGCGAGCGGTGCGCTATCTGCGCTATCATGCGGAGGAAATGGGCATCCTGCCGGATAAGATCGGCGTGCTCGGCTTTTCGGCCGGCGGCAATTTAGCCTTCCTCTCCTGCGCCTATGCGGACGACGGCGACCCTGCCGCGGCTGACCCGGTGGAGCGCGTATCCTCCCGCCCGGACGCCATGCTGCTGGGCTATGCAGCCGTGATGTTCAAGGAGGAATACGACGACGATGAGGAATTCGACCTCGTCGCCTATTTCGACGTTGTGCTGGAAGAAAAGATGCAGTTCCCGCCCGCCTTTATCTGGCAGTCGATGCGCGACGGGCTGATCAATTATCATACTGCCCTGACGCTCTGCGACACGCTTGCCAAGCGTGGGGTTCCCGTGGAAATGCACCTGTTCCCCTATGGTGACCATGGGCAGGGGCTTGCCGCCCCTGAAAACGGGGACGGCTACCATCCACTCACGGCCCGTTGGAGCCGTCTGATGAACGAATGGCTGAGCTATTATGAGTTTTCAGCAAAAGAATAAGGAAGAAAATTCGTTTGAAGGAAAGGCGGTTCCCTTTCTTCCAAACAGAGTGCGAAAGGATGAGGCATTGAGATGAAACATCAGGATCTAATCAGCAAGATGACGCTGGAGGAAAAAGCAAGCCTCTGCTCCGGCAAGGATTTTTGGCATCTGAAGGGGCTTGAAAAATTTAATATCCCGGAGATCATGGTTTGCGACGGCCCGCACGGCCTGCGCAAGCAAACCGGCAGCCAGGATAACCTTGGCATCAACGGCAGCGAGCCGGCCACCTGCTTCCCAACGGCCGCTACTACCGCCTGCTCCTGGAACCCGGAGCTATTGCATGAAATGGGCGGTGCAATTGCGCAGGAGGCGCTTGCCGAGGGCGTGAGCGTCGTGCTCGGCCCCGGCGTTAACATCAAGCGTTCGCCTTTGTGCGGCCGCAATTTTGAATATTTTTCAGAGGATCCGCTGCTTGCGGGCGAACTGGGTGCTGCCTTTATCAATGGCGCGCAGGAACAGGGCGCAGGCACCTCGCTTAAGCACTTTGCTTGCAATAATCAGGAGACGCGCCGCATGAAGGTCGATTCCGTTGTAGATGAGCGCGCACTGCGTGAAATTTATCTTGCGCCATTTGAAACGGCGGTCAAAAAGGCGCAGCCCTGGACGGTGATGGGTGCCTACAATAAAATCAACGGCTCCTTTTGCTGTGAAAACAAATGGCTCCTGGCCGATGTGCTGCGCAAGGATTGGGGCTTTCAGGGCCTCGTCGTCACAGACTGGGGCGCCAACAATGAGCGCGTGCCAGGCCTGATCGCCGGGCAGGATCTGGAGATGCCCTCCTCCGGCGGCCTGAACGATCAGAAGATCGTCGATGCCGTGCGGGCGGGTGAAATCGAAGAAGCCCTGCTCGATGAGCGCGTTGATCAAATTCTGGAGCTCATCTGCCGCGCGGAAGCGGTGAAGGCTTATCCGCACACCTGCGACCATCAGGCCAACCACCAGCTTGCGCGCAAAATCGCGGGCGAATCCATGGTGCTGCTGAAAAATGAAGAGGAGCTTCTGCCGCTCAAGGCCGGTCAAACTGTGGCCGTGATTGGTGAAATGGCCCGTTCCCCCCGCTATCAGGGCGCGGGAAGCTCCCTGATCAACCCCACACAGCTTGATTCCGCCTTCGATTGTCTGCTGGATGCGGGCGTCAGCGTTCTATATGCCCCTGGCTACAACAAGGCGACCGACCAGCCGGATGAAGGCCTGATCCGGGATGCCTGCCAAACTGCGAAAAAGGCGGATGTGGTGCTCCTCTTTATCGGCCTGACGGAAAGCTACGAAGCCGAGGGCTACGACCGGCTCCATATGCGCCTGCCGAAGAGCCACAATGCGTTGGCAGAGGCAGTCAGCGAGGCAAATGAAAATGTTGCGGTCATCCTCTCCGGCGGTGCGCCGGTCGAGATGCCCTGGCTCGATCAGGTGAAAGCGGTGCTAAACGGTTATCTCGGCGGCCAGGCAGGCGGCGGCGCCATTGCGGACCTTGTCACCGGCAAGGTCACCCCCAGCGGCAAGCTGGCTGAAACCTATCCGCTGGGCTTACAGGATACTCCGTCCGCCAAATATTTCCCCGGCTCTCCCGTTACAACGGAATACCGCGAGAGCATTTTCGTAGGCTACCGTTATTATGACAAGGTAGGCAAGGCGGTCCGTTTCCCGTTCGGCTACGGTCTTTCCTACACGCAGTTCTCCTATTCCGGCCTGCGCCTGAGCAAAAAGGCGATCAAGCAGGGCGAGGAACTGACCGTCTCGTTTAAAATTAAGAATAGCGGCAAGGTGGATGGTGCGGAAATCGCACAGGTCTATGTTGCCGCGCCGGAAAGCGCCATTTTCAAAGCGCCGAAGGAGCTCAAAGGCTTCGCGAAGGTCTTCCTGAAGGCTGGGGAGCAAAAAACCGTTACTATTCCGCTCACGGAGCGCGCATTTGCCTATTATAATGTTAACATCCACGATTGGCATGTGGAAAGCGGCTCGTATCAAATTCTTGTGGGCACTTCCAGCCGTGATATCCGCTTAGAGGGCACAGTTGAGGTAACGAGCGCTGCGCCGGACGCAGCGGCCCCGGATTATCGCCAGACAGCCCCCGCCTACTACAGCGGCCAAATTCAGGAAATCCCGGATGACCAGTTCGAAGTGCTCATTGGCCGCCCCCTGCCCCCCGCACAGCGCAAAAAGGGTGAACCGCTCGACATCAACTGCAATCTGGAGGACGCAAAGGATACACCGTGGGGCGCACGGCTCAACAAAATTGTCAACGCTGTCACCCTCAAGCTTGCCAACGGCAACGAGGAAACGGCGCTGATGCTTTCCTCCCTTGCGCTCCAGATGCCTATCCGCGGTTTTGTCGGCATGAGCGCCAGCATGTTCACAGAGGATATGGCTCATGGCCTGCTGATGATCCTCAACGGCCAGAACGCCGGAACGGGTTGGAAAAAGATCATCATCGGCTTTATCCACGCGCTGATGAACCTGAAATCCTTCCTGAATTCCATCTAATTCAAGTTGTTAAAACAAAACACGTCAGTTCGAAACCATCCTGACGAGAGCAGTGGCAACGGTAAATCTTCCGTTTTACCGTTGCCACCTCAAAAACCGCTTGCGTGCCGTGACGGCGGCACACATTCCGCGCCCTGCTGGCGCGAAACCGCGCTTTTTCCTTTTTTAAAACATTATTACGTCAGTTCGAAACCATCCTGACGAGAGCATGCATCTGCAAAACAAGTTTCGCAGGTGCCCTCTAAATCAAAACTATGGAGTGAAAACAATGAAAAAAGGAACCCTGCCCTACCTCGCCCAAGCGGGCATGATCGCTGCAATTTATGCCGCGCTGACCTATCTCGCCATGGCCTTTAACCTCGCTTACGGAAGTATCCAGTTCCGTTTTTCCGAGGCGCTGACCATCCTGCCGGTTTTCACACCCGCCGCGGTGCCCGGCCTGGCCATTGGCTGCCTGATCGGCAATCTGGCAAGCCCATACCCGTTGGATTTGATTTTCGGCACAGCCGCCTCCCTGATCGCCGCAATCCTCACGCGCGCCGTGCGCAAGGTGCGGGTCAAAAACATCCCCGTGCTTGCGCCTCTGCCGCCCGTGCTGGTAAACGCCGTGATCGTCGGGCTGCAAATTACGCTCTTCACCCCTGGCGAAGCAGCATCCCTGATGGGTTTCCTGATCGCCGCCGTGCAGGTGGGCCTTGGCCAGCTTGCCGTGTGTTATCTGCTGGGCCTGCCGTTGGGGATTGCGCTGGAAAAAAGCGGCGCGGCCTTTTCCTCTCACTTATGATGGAAATTTTTTATTACGCAGCGAAGCGGAGTAACAAAGCAAGGTTTGCCATGACCGCCCAGAATAAAAGGGTGCACATCGCTTGCGGGATCAGATAGCTTCCGACTATTTTGATTGTGAGGCAACGTGGAGTAATAAAGCAAAATCCGCCATAACCACACAGATCGCAAAAATACACATTGCCTACGAGAGCAGACGGCTCACGGCTATTTTTTATTTAACCGTTTGGTCTGAATCAAGCAGCCCCTCATCAGTTTCTACACTGTGTGAGGGGTTGTTTTTCTGTGATTTTCCACAAATTTGTATGTAAATATTTGTATAATAAGGGTGTTTACATTATATATTTTTTTAACTATAATTAACCCTGAAGGGATGTGTTACCAATGTTTCAGTAAATATGTTTGAATTTTATTTATTAATGTATAAAGGTGGTTGATATTCATGAAAAAAAAGTTTATTAAACATTTCTGTAGCTTCATGATTGTGGCATTATTCTTCACCTCTATGGTTTTCCCTTCAGGCGCTGTGCAGAGTAATCCTTATCTAGAGTCCCATGAACAAATTAATTTTGAGGGAATGAACCTATTTGTTTCAAATAACAAACGGCTACTGATTTCTATTTCTCAAGATTTAAATATTTTCAGCCGCTATCGGGCACGACGGGATAAATTAAAATTAGAACAATATATCAGTCGATATCCTGATGCGGAAGAAGACTTGGCACAATCCATTTTAAACAGTGACGAATTGGTAGTTATGAGTTATACTGAAGCTCCCTTAACAGAAGTTGATGGACACCTGGAAAGAATAAAAACGAACTCTTCTTCTCTTTCGCTTACAGCTTCTGCCGCGTCTGAAAAAACATCTGGCGCAAGTATAAAATACAATTTTACTTTACGGACTAAAATTGTTAGAACAGATACCAAGAACTCCGCTGGAGAGTATCAATATAAAACTACTACCACGGGAAAATGGTCAACGACTTCCTGGATTGGTGGAGAAAAATATCCTGATGGCGGAGCTGATTTTATTTTACAATCAGTACCAACCAGTATGACAATCGGCAGTGATTCCCTAAGAACATGGTATTTTGAAATGGTTGCGCCGGAAAGCTGGTTTGGGAGGCCTGGACAGGAATACTGGAGAGAAAATGGAGGCTCTTCCTATATACGCTATGGTGTAAAGGATGATCCTTTTGGACCAAACCAATTAGAGAGTTATGATTTATTTACTACGTGTTGGGGCAAGCCTTCTTCTGCGACAAGAAAAATAAACAGCTATTATGTTCATACTTGGACAGACATGACGTTAGATGTAAGCGTTTCATTAAATACATCTAAAGAAGTAGGATTGACATTAAGCCCTAAGAAAGCCGAAAAATCTTGGCAATTGTACAACTACGTAACCTTCAACTTTTAGTAAAGCGTGGACTATTTATGAAAAGAAAAATAATTATAACTTTAAGCTGTTTGGTTACATGTTTGCTGTTGTTAATCGTTGGTAAAACGATTTGGTTCTATCAAGCGGGCGGTGTGTCACTCTCTGAAATCGAAAAAGCCAGTGTTTCTAACAGTCAGGCACAGGCTTCCCAGTTTCAAGCTTTTCAATACCCCGATTATCCTCACTACGTTTTTTCCCTCGCGGAAAATGTCGGCATCGGCCAGCCTCAGGAACTCATCGTTTTTGAAGAAAAACCCTTATTCTTTTTTAAAGATACAAATCGTTTTGCACCCACTATGGCTGTTGGAAACGAAGAAGATCTTGATATCATAGGTTCTCTTTATTTTACGCCAAAAGACGCAAACGGTAATGCAAGCCAAACAGACCTTTTGATCTATTATTCATCGAACCCCTGTAATATTTCAAAATGCAAATATACGATAGCGATTGATAAAAACTCAGATACAATTGAAGAATCAATTGACCCAGACGATTGCTTTCTTCTGATGATTCCAGGCCTTGGAACAGCAGATGGCCATTCCAAAAAAGTGACAGAAGCCTTTTTTTATGATGAATCCGGGAAATTAGTCTATTCAGAAAAAAGAGCCGATGGATCAAAAAGTTTCTATCCGAACTCTACAAGCAAATGAATCGTGCCTGGCCTTGATTCAATCAAGACCAGGCACAATTTTATTATTATTATTACGAATTGACCCGCGAAGCAACAGTTTACCGTATCGCGTCCTTCCCGCCCATATACATCCTGAGCGGCTCCGGGATTGCCACCGAGCCATCCGCCTGCAAATTGTTCTCCAAAAAGGCGATCAACATGCGGGGCGGGGCCACCACCGTGTTGTTGAGCGTGTGCGGGAAGTAGTTGCCCTTTTCCTTATTGCGCACACGGATGCCAAGCCTGCGGGCCTGCGCGTCGCCAAGGTTCGAACAACTCCCCACCTCGAAATACTTCTGCTGGCGGGGCGACCACGCCTCCACGTCGATGCTCTTAACTTTTAAATCCGCAAGGTCGCCGGAGCAGCATTCCAGCGAGCGCACCGGGATATCCAGGCTGCGAAAGAACTCGACCGTATAATGGTACAGCTTTTCAAACCAATCCTTGCTCTCCTCGGGCTGGCAGACGACCACCATCTCCTGCTTTTCAAACTGATGGATGCGGTACACGCCGCGCTCCTCGATGCCATGCGCGCCAACCTCCTTGCGGAAGCAGGGGGAATAGCTCGTCAGTGTTTGGGGCAATTCTTTTTCCTCCAGCAGCGTATCGATGAATTTGCCGATCATGGAATGCTCGCTCGTGCCGATCAGGTAGAGATCCTCCCCCTCGATCTTATACATCATGTTTTCCATTTCGGCAAAGCTCATCACGCCGTCCACGACGTTGCCGCGGATCATAAAGGGCGGCACATAATAGGTAAAGCCCTTGTCGATCATGAAATCCCGCGCATAGGAAAGGATCGCGGAATGCAGCCGGGCAATATCCCCCCGCAGGTAATAAAAGCCATTGCCGCTTGTTTTGCGCGCGCTGTCCAAATCAATGCCGTTGAAACGCTCCATGATATCCACATGGTAGGGCACCTCATATTCCGGCACACGCGGCTCGCCAAAGCGCTCAAGCTCCACATTCTCGCTGTCGTCCTTGCCGATTGGAACCGTCGGGTCGATGATATTCGGAATCACCAGCATGCGCTCGCGGATTTGGGCGGAGAGCTCGTTTACCTCTGCATCCAGGTGGGTCATCTCCTCTGCCATGTCGGAAACGCTCTTTTTCGCCTGCTCCGCCTCATCCTTCTGGCCCTTTGCCATAAACGCGCCGATCTGCTTGCTGATCGCGTTGCGCCGGCTGCGCAGGTATTCGCAGCGCGTGCGTGCGGCACGGCATTTTTCATCGAGCGCAATCACCTCATCTACCAGCGCCACCTTCTCCTCCTGAAACTTTTTCCGGATATTCTCTTTGACAACCTCCGGATTGGACCGCAAAAACTTGATGTCCAACATACGAATTCTCCTTTCTAATCTCATGCTCTGGAGCGGCAAAATAAAAAGCTTCCGTCCCATATGGGACGGAAGCAAATCTTTCCGCGGTGCCACCCATTTTGCCGGAAACCCGGCCTCTTTGACTCGTGCTGTAACGGGCACGCCCCTCCGGCTCCTCGCCGGCAGCTCCGAAAGTGGAAAAGCCTGCCTCTTTACCGGTTCCCACCGACCACCGGCTCTCTGAAAAAGGCAAAGCAGGCTGCTGCTTTCATCCTGGCTGATTTATGATTAGTATAGCCGATTTTTTTCGCTTTGACAAGAGCCATTTTCAGTATTATTATTTTAATTTCGTAAATTTCTAATAAAATATAAATAATAAATAAATTTAAATAATATTGTCTTGACATCCTTTTCATTTTCTATTAGTTTTATACTATATAGACATGTGGGTAGGTAAGCTCATACGGAATAGGGGCCCACACGAGAGAGAAGGGAGTTCTATTTTATGAAAAAGAGCAAACGTTTACTTGCGATTTTCTTGGCTCTTTCTATGACAGCCGCGCTGGCTGCCTGCTCGCCAAAAGATACGGATGAGCCCAGCACAGATCCACCCATCAGTGGAAATCAGCCGTCAAACGAAGAAACGCTTCCCGCCGGGGCAACAGGCGAGAATAGCGCCTCCGAGCCGGGGGCTGATGAGAGCACGGACGCCCTCCCGGTATCCGGCGATGTTTCTGCAACACAGCCAAGCGGGAAGCAGCCGCAGGAAGAGAAAACCACCGTGCCGAAGGCCGATGAAAACGATCCGACAAAAATGTCGAAGGCCGCGCTTATCCATTATTACAATACGGCGGCTAACGATGCAAAAAAGAACGCAAAGAGCATTACGAAAACAAAGAGTATCGCAAAAAAAGTATCTGATCCTGAGATGCCCAATAATCCAAGCTTGGAGCAGGCTGCAAACTTTTTAATGAATCAGTTTTTAAAAACGAAAGACGTAAATGAAGTCTACTCCTCCTCTGCTGATAAAAAGGCAAATTTCCCTGTTAAAAATCAAGACTATTCCAGTAAACTTTCGGCAAGCGATGTTTCTTCCGCTTCCTGCAGCAAAAATGGCAATAACTATGTGCTTAATTTAAAGGTGAAGCCTTCGGGTATCACGAAGGCCTTTAATTCCGTTAGTAAACAGGAAGTGATTGACAGCGCATCCTCTTATGCAACGTTCAGCAGCATTGATGTCTCCTATGGCACAAGTTCAATTAAAGCAACGATTTCATCAAACGGCAAACTTTTAAAGGTAGAGTATGATCTGCCAAATGTCATGATGAGTTTTTCCGTTACCAAGGTTTTAAAAGTGATTCCTCTTAATGTTCAGGCGAAAATTGTAATCGGCTTGGGAGACTGGTTCACGATTAACTGGTAGGCTGGATTCCTCCATGCCAAAACAGAGCGTTTGTAAGATCTGCAAACGCTCTGTTTTTTGGTTATATATAATGTACAATTAATGTTTTATATCTAAAATAAATCTAATGCATTCTTTACAAAGATCAAACATGCTGCTATAATGAAACACATCGGCAGGTTCCCGGCGCATCAAACAGCCCCCTGGCTGCTTATGAATACACGAACGAGATGAAGGAGCGTACATCCATGAAGGAAGCCACAGAACACACCGTTACCCCTTCCGCGCCCGGCAAGGCAAAGCTTACCAAAAAGCAAAACCTGCTTCAAGCAGTCAAATTCACCCTGTTTTCTATCAGCGCTGGGGCCATCCAGATCATAAGCTCCACGATCTGTAAGGAGCTGTTTCATTGGCCCCCCATGGCTTGCTACATTACAGGCTTAGTCCTATCTGTTTTATGGAACTTCACGTTCAATCGAAAATTCACCTTTAAATCCGCAAACAATATCCCGATCGCCATGCTGAAAGTAGCTGGATATTACGCTGTGTTTTCCCCTGTGTCTACTTGGTGGGTTGGGGCGCTGACCAGAATCGGCTGGAATTATTATCTCGTTCAAATCGGCACCATGCTAATCAATTTCGTCACGGAATTTTTGTTTGACCGCTTTGTGGTGTTCGGTAAATCAATCAACACCAACGATCTCGGCCAGAAAGAGCAGCGGCAAATGGCAGAAACGGATGTTAAGTAAGATTCGCTGTTCCTCTCGATAGACAAAGGGCAATACGCCTGCCAGCGGCCAAAATGGGCGCTGGCGGTGTTCTCAGGTTTGGTGGGCTGACGCCCCACAACGAGGATAACGCCGCTGGTCATTCTGTTGGCCCCGAAAAAACGTGTTTTCTCTTGTTCACCAAGGGAAAAAGTCCGTTATCCTATTTTCCCATTGCTTTTGCCCTAGTATCTGAATGTTATAAAAAAGGCGCGGGCGCGCATGGTGCCTGCGCCTTTTTTGCATTTCCAACCGCTCGATTTCCCGCAACGTTCTGATTCACCTTGCATGGGTGCCAGCCTTTTCTGTCCGCTCCTGCCGATACGCCTCGCACAGCTCTTTATGAAACCGGCGTTTGTGCCGGTTTTTGCACGCTTCCAGATCGCAGTTTTCACACGTCAGTTTTTGGTTGGACATCCGATAAAACCGCTTGGGGTATTTATGATAGGTGATCTCCCATTCCGCCAGCGAGCACAGCGCTAGGCCTACCAGGATCACACTATAAACGCTGGGCAGGAACAGGAGAAAGCTGTAGGAAAAAAAGCTGTCCCAATTAAAAATGCGGCACTCCATGCAGCAGGAAGGTTTCACAATGAGTCTGTGAAACGGGCACCAGAAAAACACAGCGAAATATACACAAAAATCCGAAAAAGCAAAAAAGAAAAAAATCCATGCCCGGTCGAAAATCCCGGCGGCATACAGGCCGCCCACCGCCGCCAGAAAGGCGAGCCAAAAAAGCATGGCGTAGCGGGCCCGCCGGTCATACTGCTTTTTCATCCGCCGGAATTCCACCTCATCCAGCATGGGCGCCTCCTCATAATTTTTGGCGAACTGGCGGCCCTTATAAAGCGTGCGGTTGAGCCGGGAGAGCATATCCTTCACCGGAAAAAACGCCAGATACGCTGTGGCGATGACCAAAGTGGGCTTAGGCAATGAAAAGGGAAGTGTGCGGTCAAAAATCAGGCAGTAGAGCGAAAATAACAATAATGCGCCGCTGCTGAAAAAACGAAACCGATTCAATGAACGCCCTCCTATTCCAATGAAAAAAGAGGCTGTTTCAAAATACAGAGATTTTTGCAACAGCCTCTTGCTTTTTATTTTTCGCTCAGGTGGCAGGCGCCGTCTGCTGCGCCTGGGATGCCGTGCTTTCTCCGCCAGTGCTCTTCGGGGCTGCCGTGCCACCATTCATTGGATGCCTGGCCTCCACAGCCTTTTCACAGCGCTTGAGTACCCCGCCTTTTTCTTCCACTTCAAAAGAGCTTTCCCGCTCCTGCAAAAGCTTTTCGAAATCCTCCCCCTTCATGCTTTGGAGCACATCTGTACGGTATTGGGTGAAATAGCTGCCCTTTTCACCCAACGCATCCAGCTTCTGCACCACATAAATAAAGGTAGAAAGCGTGATCACCTTCACGTCGCCATTCTTCATCGCTGCAACCTGATCGTAAAATCCCTCCGGATAATCCGTGTTCTCGCCGTCGATCACCGATGCGGTGAACTCACCGACACTGGAGCTATTCTGAGATTCTAAATATTGGGTGTTGACCTCCTCAATCGAGGCGCCCTTGCTGATGGAATCCGCCATGGTATTGAATTGCTTTTTGATCTGTGCAATGCGATCGTCACTGAGTGCTAGGGATTCGCCCGCATCGTTCGTATCGGTCAAATACCCATTGATCGATTTGAATACCACAAAATGCTTGGAGAAGTAATCCTTCAGCGCATCATCCGCCACAGGCTGCAAGCCGCCTGCCCCATAATAGGCCTCCAGTAAAAGCGCCCGGCGCGCCTCGTTTTCCCGCACCTTCATCAGCGTCTGCTTGCTGAGCCCTAGCCCCGTGTAGTAGGTGCTGAAAAACTTCCACTGCTGATTAACCCATGCGGAAGCGGCGGCCTCCTGCTCCGTTTTCAGGGTGATGGAGCGCTCTGCCGCGAGCGTATTAACCGCCACATACTCCTTGCACAGGCTGATCGCATTCTTCCGCGCATCCCCGGGATACTCCTCCGGAGAGCGTTTTACCAGATCATAATAATACGTATATATCTCACTGCTGACCTGTGCGCCACCGATCTGGAGCGCTGTTTTCGGCCCTCCGCAGGCTGTCAGAAGCGTCATGCATACCGTCAGCGCCGTCACAGCGCACAGAATTCGTTTCATAGCAACCTCCAATAATCCGCCGGTCAGGCCGGCGCTGTGCTGGATCCTTCTTTCACAGGGCTTGTCCACTGGGTTTGATTATACATCATCAGCAGGAAAAAGTCCACAAACGCGGCCTCTGCCTCTTTAAAAACCGTGCGGACTATGTTAGAATAATCTCATTCTAACAGAACAAATGGGGTATTCATATGCAATTTGAATTTTCTGACCGTATCTCCACCCTCCAGCCCTCCGCAATCCGTGAAATCCTGAAAGCAACCTCTCAGCCAGGCGTCATCCCTTTTGCCGCCGGCAATCCCGCACCGGAAGCCTTCCCCACAGAAGAGGTGCGTGAAATTACGGAAAAGCTGCTCGCCGAGCGTCCGATTGACTGCCTGCAATATGGTGTGACAGAGGGTTATACGCCCCTTCGGGAGCGCATCGCAGCCTATATGAAGCAAAAGCACAATATCGGCCGCGATTTCGACAGCTTGCTAATCACATCCGGCGCGCAGCAGGTGATGGATCTCGCCACAAAGGCACTGTGCAACGAAGGCGATACCGTGATCTGCGAAGCGCCCTCCTTCATCGGCTCCCTCAACTGCTTCCGCTCCTATAACGCGAAGCTGCGCGGTATCTCTGTGCAGGCGGACGGCATGGATGTAGACGAGCTGGAGCGGGCGCTTCAGGAGGAAAAGAACGTCCGTTTTATCTACACGATCCCGAATTTTCAAAATCCGGCGGGCGTTACCATGTCGCTTGCCAAACGCCGCCGGGTCTATGAGCTTGCCAAGCAATACGGCGTGCTGATCCTTGAAGATAACCCGTATGGCGACCTGCGCGTTGCGGGCGAGCATGTGCCTGCGATTAAGAGCTTTGATGAGGATGGAATCGTCATCTATGCGGGCTCCTTCTCCAAAATTCTCTCCCCCGGCATGCGCGTGGGTTACGCGATTGCACCCGCTCCGTTAATCGCCAAGATGACGGTCGGCAAACAGGCGGCGGATGTGCACACCCCGATGCTCTGCCAGCTGATCGTAGACGAGTGGATGGCGTATTACGATATAGAAGCCCACATTCAAAAGATCTGCGGCATTTACCGTAAAAAGCTCAACCTGATGTGCGATTTGATCGACAGAGAGCTCGGCGACTTTGTCACCTATAACCGCCCGGAGGGCGGCCTGTTCATCTGGTGTGCTTTGCCGGATGGTGTCAATATGGCAAATTTCTGCCAGGTGGCAGTAGAGAACAAGGTTGCCGTCGTCCCCGGATCCGCCTTCATGACGCATGAGAGCGATAAAACCCAATGCTTCCGTTTGAATTTCTCCACGCCCACGGACGAGGCGATCGTCAAGGGCATGCAGATTTTGGGGCAGATCAAAAAACAATTTTAAGTTTAGAAAGTGGTGACGAAACGTATGGAACAACAGCCTGAACGCAGAAAACGAATCCTGAGTGCGATCCAGCCCAGCGGCATCCCAACGCTCGGCAATTATCTGGGGGCCCTGAAAAACTGGGTTTCCATGTCAGAGGAATACGACTGCGCCTACGCGGTCGCGGATCTGCATGCGATCACGGTCCGGCAGAATCCGGCGGACCTGCGCCACCGCACGCTCGAATTATACGCCCTGCTGCTCGCCATCGGCCTGGATCCGGAGAAAAATCTCGTCTTTATCCAGAGCCAGGTGCCAACTCATGCGCAGCTTGCCTGGGTGCTCAACTGCTATACCCAGTTCGGCGAGATGTCGCGCATGACGCAGTTTAAGGATAAATCCGCACAGCATGCGGACAATGTCAACGTTGGCCTTTTCGCCTATCCGGTCCTCATGGCGGCGGATATTCTGCTCTATCAGGCGGATTTTGTCCCTGTCGGCGCAGACCAAAAGCAGCATCTGGAGATCACCCGCGATATCGCGGGCCGCTTCAACGGCATTTACGGCAATGTGTTTACGATTCCCGAGCCCTATATCGGCAAGGAGGGCGCGCGTGTGATGTCCCTGCAGGAGCCGGAGAAGAAGATGAGCAAATCCGATTCGAATGTCAACGGCTTTATCTCCATGCTCGACTCGCCGGACGTTATCCTGCGGAAATGCAAGCGCGCCGTTACGGATTCCGAGGCCCGCGTGGCTTATGAAGAGGGGCGCGGCGGGATCAACAACCTCATGGGGATTTACAGCTGCTGCACCGGCAAGCCAATGGCGCAGATTGAGGCGGAATTTGAGGGCAAGGGCTATGGCGATTTTAAAATCGCGGTCGCTGAAGCGGTCATTGAAGAGCTGCGGCCCGTTCAGGAGCGTTTCCATAAATATATGGGCAATCTCGACTATATCCGCAGCTGTGCGGCAAAGGGTGCAGAAGCCGCGCAGCGCATCTCCCAGCGCACGCTGGATAAGGTGATGAAAAAGGTCGGCTTTGTGCTGTAAGCTCCTGGCAGATGCTGTTTTAGGACTGTTCAGCGACGCTCTGTAAAACGCTGATCGGGGATAGACTCTTCGGCAAGGGCCCATTGGAATCGCGGAATCCTTGCTTCTGGCATAACGCGCAGGCTTTTTTCCATCATTTTTTGTGCCTGTTCTGCAGATGCAAACTAGGAGGTAGTGACAATAGCTGATTTGAATTCATGGCTTCTGTACTTGGCATGCGCTGCGCTGGGATACCTGCTGGGCAACGTCCAGTTTGCGGTAATTATCAGCCGCCTGAAATACAAAGACGACGTGCGAAATCACGGCAGCGGCAATGCGGGCAGCACCAATATGCTGCGCGTATTCGGCCTGAGCTCCGGTCTGATCACATTCTTGGGGGATCTGCTGAAAGGAATTCTTGGGGTGCTGATTGGCCGCTGGATTGCGGGCGAGGTTGGGGGTTACATTTGTGCGCTGTTTGTGGTGTTGGGTCACGATTTTCCCGTATTCTTAAGGTTTAAGGGGGGCAAGGGCGTTGCGGCGTCGCTTGGCGTGATTTGGATGATCCGCCCGCTTTATGGGTTGGCCGTCACGCTTGCCGCCGTTGTGCTGATCTTGCTGTTTCAGATAATATCCGTGGCTTCGATGGCCGGTTCTGCGCTTTTTATGCTTTTGGCGCTGATCTTTGACTGGGGCAACTGGCCGCTTGTTGCGCTTGCTTTTCTGCTCTGGGCGCTCATCATGCTTCGCCATTGGGAAAATATCCTGCGGCTGGCACGGGGAGAGGAAAATAAATTTTCCCTGAGGTCAAAAAATGGTGCCCCTCCAAACGGCAAAAAATAGCCGCGTGCTTTCTGAATCGGGCAGGCACGAGCCCCCCCTTTGCAGAGGATGTCAGGCTGGACACCTTTGCTCTGTAGTCGCTGCATTATCATAAAAACAAACCGCCGCAAATGCATATTGTTGCATTTGCGGCGGTTTTCTTCCCGATCCAAAATAAATTACGGTCAAGCCTGATCATCCGTCTGCGCCCCACTTCCATTAATCGGGATCGCTTCTCCTAGATACGTCGGCTCCGGCTTCACGATTGCCGTGAAAAAATCCTTCACACGCGCGAGAAATTCCCGCGCGTTGTTATAAACCATGCTGCTGTATGGCCTTGGGTCAGAGGCAACGCCGTACGCCTCCAGCCCCAATGCCCGTGCGATATAAACCGCGCGGTACAGGTGGTATTTCTGCGTGACGATGATTACCTTTTTCGCCTGAAACACATCCCGTGCGCGATACATCGTTTCATAAGTAGAAAAGCCTGCATGATCCATAAACACGTCGTCCGTTGCCACGCCCTTTTCCAGCGCGTATTTTTTCATGGCGTTCACTTCATCGTAATCCTTTTGCCCATGATCCCCGCTCATCAGGATTTTTTTCGCGCCGCTGCGCTCGTAAACGTCGATCGCGCCAAGCACCCGGTCCTCCAGCATATGGCTGAGCGTATCCTTGCCCCATACCATTGCGCCCAACGCGATCACACAATCTGCATCCACCTGCTTCGTTTCCTGTGGCTCCAGGATATACCGGTGGGCATTGCCCACCACAATTCCATTGATGACGAAGGGGGACAGCACACCCAAAACCAGCAAACTACATACCGCTGCAAGCACACGCTTTTTCCCCTTTGATGCTGTTTGCAGCCAGGAAGGCCGCTTTCCGTTTCTCATTTAAATCCTCCGCCTCATTCCGGCGTTTATCATTTTTTCTTTTCGAGCCTTTCCAGCGACTCCATTTTCAGATATGCATGGATAAAGCCGTCCAGATCCCCATCCATTACAGCGTTGATATTGCCGGCTTCATAGCCCGTGCGGTGATCCTTGACCAACGTATAGGGCATAAACACATACGAGCGGATCTGGCTGCCCCAGCCGATTTCTTTTTGATCGCCCTTGATATCCTCAATCTTATCCAGATGCTCGCGCTCCTTGATCTCCACAAGCTTCGATTTGAGCATGCGCATTGCAACCTCACGGTTTTGGTGCTGGCTGCGCTCCACCTGGCAGGAAACGACGATCCCCGTGGGGATATGCGTCAGGCGCACGGCAGAGGAAGTTTTGTTGACCTTCTGCCCGCCCGCGCCGCTCGCGCGGTAAACATCCATCTTGATATCCTCCGGGCTGATCTCCACATCGAAGGTGTCGTCGATTTCCGGCATGACCTCCAGGGAGGCAAAGGAGGTGTGCCTGCGGCCTGAAGAGTCGAAGGGGGATACCCGCACCAGCCGGTGCACGCCCATCTCGCTGCGCAAAAAGCCATAGGCATTGAGCCCCTCTACCAGCAACACAGCGGATTTGAGGCCCGCCTCGTCGCCGTCGAGGAAATCGAGCGTGCTCACCTTAAAGCCATGGCGCTCGCCCCAATGGTTATACATACGAAACAGCATCTCCGCCCAATCCTGCGCCTCCGTACCGCCCGCTCCCGCATGGAAGGTAAGAATGGCGTTTTTGGAATCGAATTCGCCGCTAAGCAGGGTTGCCAGGGTTTGGGCCTCGATCTCCTTTTTCACTGTTTTTACGCTCTCCTGGCACTCCGGCAGGAGCTCCAGGTCGCCCTCTTCATCGGCCAATTCAATCATGACAAGCGCGTCGTCAAAATCCGATTTCAGCGTTTCATAAGCTGAAATCCGGTTTTTCAGCATGCTCACGCGCTGCAACACCTTTTGGGAGTTGCCGAGATCCTCCCAAAATCCATCCGCCGCCGTCTGCTCCTCCAGCGTAGCCACCTCTTTGCGCATTTCTTCCAGGCCAAGCGCAGAGGAAAGCTCCTTGAGGGCGTCCTCATCCTCAAGCAGCTGCAGGCGAAGTTCTTCAAACTGTATCATCGTATCCATCCTTAATCCATATAGATTTATCTTTGCCAATACGTAGTTTATTATAAGTTTACAGCAGCGGAATGTCAATGCTGCCGGGAAAGACAGCGCGGGCCGCTCCGGGAGCGGTCCGCGCATCTCTATGCTTTTTCATTGATTCCAAGCGTCTCAATTTGATACATATGATTCAGCGGCCCATTGCCATTGCCTAGCCGCAGGCCGGCTTCCAGCGCGCCGGTCAAGTAAGCCTTTGCCTGCTGGATGCTCTCCGGCAGGCGCTTCCCCTGCGCCAAACCGCATGCAATCGCGGAGGAGAGCGTGCATCCAGTGCCGTGCGTATTGGGGTTTTCCACCCTTCGGCCCGGGAACCAATAGGGTTCCCCGTTTTCGATCAGCAAATCGTCCGCCGCCCCGGCAAGATGGCCCCCCTTAAGGAGCACCGCCGCCCCCGTCTGCTCCGAGAGCAGCCGTGCGGCGCGCTCCATCTCTGCTTCATTGCGTACGCACATCCCGCAAAGAGCTTCCGCCTCCGGCAGGTTCGGCGTGATGAGCTGCGCCAGCGGAAACAGCTCCCGCTTCATCCGCTGCACCGCCTCCGGGTCAAGCAGCCTGTGCCCGCTCGTAGAGATCAGCACCGGGTCAATGACAACGCACTCCGCTTGATGATGGGAAAGCTCCTGTGCCACCGCCCCGACGATACCGGCATTGCAGAGCATGCCAATTTTGACCGCATCCGGCCGGATATCCTCAAACACGCAGCCGATTTGCCGCGCGACGAGATCAGCAGGGATCGCCTCCACCGTGGAAACGCCCAGCGTATTCTGCACGGTCAGCGCAGTGATTGCGCTCATCGCATAGAGGCCGTGGGCAGTGATCGTTTTGATATCCGCCTGAATGCCCGCTCCGCCGCTCGGGTCTGATCCGGCGATTGTCAGCACCGTTTTCACAGCAAGGCCTCCTCTGCGCCGGAAAGAGACGGCAAATAATAATCCGCAATTGCCCTGATCTGCTCTTGGTCTGCGCGAGAGGACTCGTCATAAACGGCTGCAACCGGGAACCCCGCCTTTTTTGCTGTCTGGATGGCGTAGAGCGCATCCTCGAATACGAGCGTCCGCTCCCGCGGCGTGCCCAACTTCTCCTGTGCCAGCATAAAAATCTCCGGGCAATCCTTGCCGGTGCCCGCCTCCGTGCAGGTAAGGAGGAAGGAGAAAAATCCAAGCAGGCCCGTGCGCCGCAGCGCCGCCTCCGCCAGAGGGCGGTCCGTCGCCGTGGCCACGCACATTTTGATCCCTCTCTGCTGAAGCGCCCGCAAAAAGTCCACGACGCCATCCTTCGCGGGCGCTGTTTCCTGATAGAAAGCCTCAATCCGCGCGTTGATTCCATCTATAATCTCCGCTTCCGGCAGGATCACTCCGTAGTCGGAGCGAAAATAGGCCGCCGCCTGCCGCATCGACATCGTCAGGAGCCGCTCCGGCAGATCCGGGCGCGCGCGGATGCCGAGCCCGGCGAGATAATCAATGCCCACCCGATCCCAAATCGGCATGGAATCTAGCAAGGTACCATCCATATCAAATATTGCTCCGGCTATGTTCATAAGTCTTCTCCTTATGGCTTTTCTTTTAGCCCTGTGTCGCTTTCTGCGCAAGCACATGCAGCCGGTGCGCTGCGGCCTGCGGGGAAGGCGCCGCAAAAATAGCCGACACGACGGCAACGCCGGCAATCCCGCTGCCGGACAGCTCCAAAAGATTCTCCGTGTTGATTCCGCCGATTGCCACGACCGGAATATCTACCGCTGCGCAGATCTCCCGTAGCGTATCAAAAGACACGGTATCCGCATCCAGCTTTGTCGATGTGGAGAATACTGCGCCGACGCCGAGATAGTCCGCGCCCGCTTCCTGCGCCAAAAGCGCTTGGGAAACCGTCTGTGCGGATACGCCCAGGATTTTATCCGGGCCGATTCTGGCTCGCACTTCGCCCGCCTCCATATCGCTCTGCCCTACATGGACGCCGTCCGCGCCGCAGCGGAGGGCAAGGGATACGTCATCGTCGATCAGAAATGGGACGCCGAAGCGTCTGCACAGGGCCTTCACCGCGAACGCCTCCTCAAGAAAGGCATCTTGCTTCAAATCCTTTTCCCGCAGCTGCAGCATCGTCACACCGCCCTGAAGCGCTTCCTCCACCTGCTGGGAAAGTGTTTTTTCTCCCAGCCAGGAGCGGTCTGTCACCGCGTAAAGCAATAAATCCCGCTTATCGAATTTCATAGCGCGCCCTTCCTTCCAGCGTATGTGCGTCCAGATGATAAATTGCGTCGATCAGGCGGTTGCGGTAGGTGGCGTTTCCTTCCCCCTCCTGCAGCCGTTCCAAAGCGATCTCCCCGCATACGCCCATGGCGCACACAGCAGCCGCGGCAGCCTCCAGCGCAGCACCCGGGTTTGCGGCCAGATAGGCGGCGGTCATGGCGGAGAGCATGCAGCCCGTGCCGGTAACGCGGCCCATCATGGGCCGGCCGTTGCGAATGACAAATGTACGCTCTGCATCCGATACCAGATCGATCGCGCCGGTTACAGCGATCACTGCACCCGTTTTGGCTGCAAAGGTCTTGACGAAGGCCACGGTTGAATCGAGCGTATCCTCCGTTACGATATCCGCCGCGTCTGCGTCCACGCCCTTTGTCGTGCCGGAGCCGGAGGCAAGGGTCTTGATCTCAGAGATATTGCCCCGGATGACAGTAAAACGGATTTCATCAATCAGCCTACATGCTGTATCCGTCCGCAGCCGGGATGCGCCCGCGCCGACCGGATCCAACACGACGGGGCGGCCGAGCTCGTTTGCCTTTTTCCCAGCGAGGAACATGCCCGTCACCATAGCGTTCAACGTCCCGATGTTGATATTGAGCGCATTGCTGATCGTGGTGATCTCCTCCACCTCGGATGCATCGTCCGCCATCGTGGGGGACGCTCCGCAGGCGAGCAGGATATTCGCACAGTCGTTGGCGGTCACATAGTTGGTGATATTGTGGATCAGGGGCGACGTTTCCCGTACTTTTTCAAGCTTTTCTCCAAACATATTGCATTCTCCCTTTCTCAGTCCATGATGTCGACATCTTCGCCGCGCAGGATTTTGTTGATATTGCGCACCGCGCACATCTTTCCGCACATCGTGCAGGTATCCTTCCGCTCCGGCGTGCTCTGCGCGCGGTAGGCGCGCGCTTTTTCCGGATCAATTGCCAGAGAAAACTGCCGCTCCCAGTCAAGATTCCTCCTGGCCTCGCTCATCTGGTAATCCCATTCGTCCGCGCCGGGCAGGCCCTTGGCGAGATCCGCCGCGTGGGCGGCAATTTTGGAGGCGATGATCCCCTCCTTTACATCCTCCACTGTCGGCAGCCGCAGGTGCTCGGCAGGCGTTACATAACACAGGAAGGAGGCGCCATAGGTAGCCGCGATTGCGCCGCCGATGGCACTGGTAATATGGTCGTAACCGGGCGCCACATCCGTCACCAACGGGCCGAGCACATAAAAGGGCGCGCCCTTGCAGACCGTCTGCTCAATCTCCATATTCGCTCGAATCTGATTCAGCGGCATATGGCCGGGGCCCTCGATCATCACCTGCACATCCCGTTTCCACGCCCGCTGCGTCAGTTCACCCAGGGTAACCAGCTCCTCAATCTGTGGAATATCGCCCGCATCCGCAATACTGCCTGGACGGCAGGCATCGCCAAGGCTCAGGGTCACATCGTATTCCCGGCAGATCTCCAAGATTTCATCAAAGCGCGCGTAGAACGGGTTTTCCTCCCCTGTCAGCTCCATCCAGGCAAAGATGATGGATCCACCGCGCGAAACAATATTGGTATGACGCTTGTTTTCCTTAAATTTGCGGGCTGTCTCCCGGTTGATGCCGCAGTGGATCGTCATAAAATCCACGCCCTCCTGCGCATGCATGCGCACCACATCGATCCACTCATCCGAAGTGATGGTTTTTAAAGGCTTGTTGTAATAAACCACCGCATCGTAAATCGGCACTGTGCCCAGCACAGCCGTACAATCGTGGACGAGCTTTTGGCGGAAGGCTTTCGTATCGCCGAAGGAGCTCAAATCCATGATTGCCTCCGCCCCCATTGCAACGGCGGCTTCTACCTTTTTGAACTCTTCATCCAGGTCAAGGCAGTCCCTGGAGACGCCGAGATTCACATTGATCTTTGTGCGCAATGCGCGCCCAATGCCGCAGGGCTTGAGGCAGGCGTGATTTTTATTCGCCGGAATGACCGCCTGCCCCTTCGCGACCAGCTCGCGCAGCCGTTCCACCTCCATTTTCTCCTCTGCTGCAACGGCGCGCAGCTGCTCTGTCAGGATTTCTCTTCGCGCCGCGTCCATCTGTGTTGTATAATCCATCTGTTCCTCCTGAAACACTATGGACAGAAAAACAAAAAGCGGGAAACACCGTTTGGCATTCCCCGCTGATCGAAAACAATCGCGCTTTCGCTCCCTACGTTGGCATTATCCAAATCAGGTGTAAGGGTCGAAGTTGATGACTTCCTCTCAGCCTGCTCACAAGCTCCCCTGTCCATATGATATTGTTGTAGCTTTACTATAGCACAAGCATGGCCATCCTGTCAAACAGCATTTCAAACGCCGTTATGTGGGCTACTTCCGTAAAGGTAGGCTGGTAAAAATATTTTCCTGAATAGAAATGGAGCCATACGCCGGCTTTATTGCTGCGGGCCAACCCTGTCCCGCATGGGGGGATCGCAGCTTGCTCACCCTTCCGCCTGCAGCCGTTTCAACAGAACCGTGAGGATAACGCCTGAAGCCGCAAATAGTGCAGCCAGAGGCCACAGGGTTCCAAAAGAAAAGCCGTCGCCTTTCATCAATATATAACCCCATGCCGCAGGGAACAGTTTTCCCAGCATCCCGAAAAAATGTGGAACCAGATCAATAGGGAACAAAATGCCGGACAACATGATAGAAGGCAGAAAAACCAGCTGTGAAATCATGGTAAGTTTTGCCTGTTTTTTCACCGCCAGCCCCAAGACGCTTCCAACACTTAATGATACTGCAATAAAAACGGCAAGTGAGCCAAAATACAATGGAAGGTTTGCCGGAGGTGTGGCATCAAAAGCAATGGGGGCGACAGAATATATGATCGCAGACATCAGCAACAGATGAATAAAAGTGGACAAAAACATCGAAACCAGACCAAGATACAGCGGTACCCCATTGGCCTTATAAACTTTTTTGATATCACTTGCGTATGTCTCCACAAGGGAAGGCGGCAAGCCGATCAGCGCACCCATGGATACGCCCATCACGGTCATGGATTGGATCAGAGTGGCCTTTGCTTCCGGGTTTATGGAGGTAAAAATCCCGCCCATCATGGCAAAAAACAAAAGGGGAACCACATAACAGGTAATCAGCAGCGACTTGCTGCGAATATCCAACCTCCACTGCAACGCCACGCCATATAAAAACGCATTCATCCGCCATGCCCCCTTGCAACTTCCAAAAAATCCTGTTCCAGCGTTCCCCTGTCTATTTGAATGTCCAGCACGGCAATGCCTCGCTGCTTAAAACCTTCCAGCAAAGTCAGCATGGTATCCCCGATGTTGTCCGATTCAAAGCTTTCATCGCCTTGCTCGGTTTTAATGTGAATAGTATAGCGTTTGCCGATTTTTGCGGTCAATTCTGCGACAGTACCCAAAAAGACAATGTTGCCGTCATTCAGAATCGCAATACGATCACACAGGCTTCCCACCTCCGCCATATCGTGACTGGCCAAAATGATTGTCTTGCCCTGCGCTTTCAGTTTGCGGATTTGGTCGTGGAGTGCTATTCTGCCTTCCACATCAAGCCCGGCAGTCGGCTCATCAAGAAACACAATATCAGGGTCGCTGATTAAGGCAAGGGCCAGGTGTAGCCGCCGTTTTTGCCCCGTTGATAGTTCTGCATACTGCTTTTTCGTCAGCTCGTTCATTCCGAGAGCGGCAAGCATAGCATGGTCTATTTTTGCTTTATTCCATCTTGCAAATAACCGTACAGCTTCCATCGGCTTAATATGGGCTGGGAGAGACGCTGATTGTAACTGAATCCCCATCCTCCCATTCACTACGATGCTGCCGCCGTCATATTTGCGTAACCCCTCCATACATTCAAGAGCTGTAGTTTTGCCTGCGCCGTTTACGCCAAGCAATGCAAAAATTTCACCTTTTATAACATTAAAAGTCACACCCTTCAGCACGGTATGATCCCCATAGCTTTTCTTTAGCCTGTCAATCTGTATGGCCAAGTTCATTTAAGCGCCTCCTCAAATGGATGGATTCCCAACTTTGTAAAATAAGCATCTAAAGCCGGTTCAATATACGCATTGACAATCGCCTGTTTTTGTTTCCATTCATTTTCCAGTCCGTCAAAGTTACCCATCTCTATCAGTTTGGGCAGCATACTCATGTCCCCACCCGTAAATTCCAGAATCATTTCCCAGAATGATTTCGCAAGGTTCTGCCCCCTTTCGCTTTCGGGTGGTACGCCGTCTTTTTGAAGCTGTATCGCCTCATCTTGCAGGCGGTTGAAAGTTTCTATCATTGCTAAGCCGCTCTCCTGATCGAAGCGGCTCCGAATATGGTCAAGGGTCGTATCATCGAAATGCTTGATCAGCCAGTAGAATTCATTTTTCATTTGCAGGTTTACGATAATATCGGCGTATTTTTTGAAATCCACCGATTGCATTTGCAACACTTCCGCTCGCAACGCTTCTATCTCATTTAGGGATTCTGACAGAGATTCTATCTTTTCCCGAATAACAACAGCTTGCTCTGCAAGAGCGCCTGCAACATCGGCAGGGGTATCAAGAGAAATCAGGCGATTTTTGATCGCATCTAATGAAAACCCTAAATGTTTCAGGGATAGAATTTGATGAAGCTGAACCAAATCTTTGTCGGTATAGAGCCTGCGGCCCCCTTCACTCTCTGCCGATGGTGAAAGCAGGCCTTCTCTGTCGTAGTACTGCAGGGTACGAACGGTGACACCCATTTTCTTTGCCACCACACCCACGGTCATATACCCTTGCGGTATCGCTTTGTTGTTTGACATTTTAATCACCTTTGTCTGTATTATAACTCATTACCTTACGTCACAAGCAAGACTTCTTTTCATTTTTCCGTGTATTTTACAAACCGGCAACCGATACCAACATGTACATTTTTCCATTTTATAAATTGAGCCTTTCAGGCAAATCCGCAAAAACGCTTGTAGGCGGAAGGAGCCATTTCCCCGGAAACGCCCCCTGCGGGGGCGGCTACGCATTCTACGAACGCTGAAAAACCGTAAGAAGTGTAAAAGAAAAACTCTATGTAGATATCTAACCATCCACATAGAGTTTTTCATTTCCCGTTCACTTGGCGTAAGTCCATATTTTCTCAATACTTTTTTATGGCTCACTGCCATTCAAACGGCCTCTTTGGCCAGTGTATTCTGCCGGATCAAAGCATATCTCTTACCGGTTCCGGTTCGCCGCGGCAGCCTTTGCCGCTTCCGCCTGATCCGCCTGCATGTGGCACTTCTTATATTTTTTGCCGCTGCCGCAATAGCACGGATCGTTCGGGCCCGGTTTTTTCTCCTTGCGTACCGGGCGCGCTTTATCGGAGCCGTCGCTCGCGCCGCTGGTGGAGGTGATCTTCGCCTGCTGCTCACGGTGGACATCCTCCTCGCTGCGCACCGGCACCGTCAGCATAATGCGCACCGTGCCCTCGCGGATCGCGGCGGTCATCTCATCGAACATATCGAAGCTCTCCAGGCGGAAGGCGACGACCGGATCCTGCTGGCCGTAGGCGCGCAGGCCAATGCCCTTTTTCAGCTCGTCGAGCGCATCAATATGCTCCATCCAGCGCGCGTCGACATTGTCGAGCAGCACCTTGCGCTCAAGCTGGCGCATGATTTCCGGTGTAAATTTCTCTTCACGCTCATTATAGAGCGCATGCGCGCGCTCGATCAGTGTATCCTGCAGCGCATCGCGGTCGATATCGCCCTCGATGTCCTCGGGCTTTACCAGCCATTTGTAATTTTCATACAGCGCCTTCGCGTTCCAGTCCGCCTTCTCGTTGCTCGCCGGGCAGTACAGATCGACCGCCTGCGTGATCGTTTCATCGATCATCTTCAGAATGGTAGGCTTCAAATCCTCGCCGTCGAGCACCATGTCGCGCTGCTTATAGATCAGCTCGCGCTGGCGGTTGATGACATCGTCGAATTGCAATACATTTTTACGAATGGCAAAGTTGCGGGACTCCACCTTGCGCTGCGCGCTCTCGATGGAATTGGAGACGAGCTTTAATTCAATCGGTGCGTCCTCCAGCCCGCGGGCCGCGAAGGAATCGGCAAGGTTCGCCATCCGGTCGCCGCCGAACAGGCGGAACAGGTCGTCCTGCAGAGAGAGATAGAACCGGCTCTCACCGGGATCGCCCTGACGGCCAGAACGGCCGCGCAGCTGGTTATCGATCCGGCGGGATTCGTGCCGCTCCGTGCCGATGATGAACAGGCCACCCGCCGCGCGTACTTTATCCGCCTCTTCGGCGATCTCGTCCTTATATTTCTGGTTGAGCTCCGTAAAGGTGCGGCGTGCATCCAGGATCTCCTGATCGCCCGTCTCCGCAAAGCCGGTGGCCTCGCTGATGAGCTCCTCGCGGATCTGCATGCGGCGCATCTCCGCCTTGGCAAGATATTCAGAATTACCGCCGAGCATGATATCGGTGCCGCGGCCCGCCATATTCGTCGCGATCGTCACCGCGCCGAACTTACCGGCCTGTGCGATGATCTCCGCTTCCTTGTCATGGTATTTCGCATTGAGGACTTCGTGCTTGATCTTGCGCTTTTTGAGCATCGCGCTCAATAACTCCGATTTTTCAATGGAGATTGTGCCGACCAGCACGGGCTGGCCTTTCTTGTGACATTCCTCGATCTGATCGATGACGGCGTTGTATTTTACTTCCGTCGTGGCATACACTGCGTCCGGATGATCATCGCGGATCATCGGCTTGTTGGTGGGGATTTCGACCGCGTCGAGCTTGTAGATCTCCTGGAATTCCTCGCTCTCGGTCATCGCCGTACCCGTCATACCGGAGAGCTTTTCATACAGGCGGAAATAATTCTGAAAGGTGATGGTGGCAAGCGTCTTATTCTCCGACTCGACCTTCACGCCCTCCTTGGCCTCGATCGCCTGATGGAGGCCCTCGCTGTAGCGGCGGCCGAGCATGATACGGCCGGTGAATTCATCGACGATGAGCACCTGCCCATCCTTTACCACATAGTCGACATCGCGCTTCATCACGCCCTGCGCGCGGATGGCCATGTTGATATGGTGCTGGAGGGTAACGTTATCGAGATCCATCAGGTTGTCCACATGGAAATAGGATTCCGCCTTCTTCACACCCTCCTTGGTAAGTACAGCCGTCTTCGCCTTTTCATCGACGATATAGTCGGCGTCCGCCTCTTCCTCGGCATTCTTCTTGGTATCCTGCTCCTTGATTCGCACAACCTTCAGGCGCTTGGCGAATTCGTTCGCCTGGCGGTAAAGGTCGGTAGAGGCGTCGCCCTTGCCAGAGATAATCAGCGGCGTGCGCGCCTCGTCGATCAAAATGGAATCGACCTCGTCGACGATGCCGAAATTGTGGCCGCGCTGGACCTTGAGCTCCTTATACGGCACCATGTTGTCTCGCAGGTAGTCGAAGCCCATCTCGTTGTTTGTGCCGTAGGTGATATCCGCTGCATAGGCCTCGCGGCGCTCCGCATCATTTTTCTCATGGACGATCAGGCCGACTTTCAGCCCCAGGAACCGGTAAACCTTACCCATCCACTCCGAGTCGCGCCGGGCGAGGTAATCGTTGACCGTGACCACATGGACGCCCTTGCCGGACAGCGCATTCAGATACGCCGGCAGGGTGGCGACGAGCGTTTTGCCTTCACCGGTTTTCATCTCGGCGATGCGGCCCTGATGTAGAATGATGCCGCCGACAACCTGCACGGGGAAATGCTTCATCCCCAACACACGCCAGGAGGCCTCACGGCATGCGGCGAAGGCATCCGGCAGGATATCGTCAAGCGTTTCCCCGTTTGCGAGCCGCTCTTTGAGCGCCGGGGTCACGGCCTGCAGCTCCTCATCCGTTTTGGCGGCATAGGTTTCCTCCAGAGCCAGCACTTTATCCCGCAGGGGAAGAATGCGCTTGACCTCCTTTGCGGAATAGTCGCCAAACAGTTTCTTTAAAAATCCCATTGTACCAGTCTCCTCAGTATGGTTTTGGAAAAGCCCCTTCTGAATTTGGCAATCCCATCATGCCGCTCCTTTCCTATTTTAAGGACGGCAGGCATAAAAATCCACAATGTTTTTTCATTATAGCACACTGCCTTCAAAAAATATATAACTTTTTGATGAATTTCCGTTTTACCGTGAAGTGCTCTGGACTGGCGGTGATTTTCCATAAATTTTCAGATGCAAAATGTACCGTTCCAGCCCAAAAATGCAGATACTGAACCCTGTAATGAATTCCTGGCGATGCGTTTTGGCGCAAAAAGGAGGACGCTTTATGAAGGCCAGCGATCCCGTCAAACGGGTTGTTCCGTTTTGCCTGTGCCTATGTATGGCTCTCTGCTGCCTCCTGCCCGCCATTGCCGCCACCTCGGGGCGCGGCGCTTCCTCCACTCCAATCAAGCTCTGCATTCTATCTGATCTGCATTATCTCGCCGCCTCCGATCAAGCGGCGGCAGACGGAAACGAATGGAGGCTATACGGCGAGAGTGCGCCGGCGGCGGAAGAAGCGATTGAGGCTGTGATCCGCCAGCGGCCGGATGTGCTGCTCCTCACCGGCGACCTGACCAGCGGCGGGGGCCGGGCAAGTGCCGAGGAATTGGCGCAAAAATTAAAAAAGGTAGAGCAGGCGGGGATCCGCGTATACGCCATCAATGGCGAAAGCGACATTGGGAGCGGCGGCCTCTCCCCCGCCGAATTTCGGGATATCTTCCATGCATATGGCTACGACGGCGCGGATAGCGCTGCCTACTATCAGCCTGAGTATTCAGAAGATACTATACAAGGCGGCCTCTCCTACGCGGTCACGCCCAAGCCCGGCATCCGCCTGCTCATGATTGACAGCGAGGCCTATGCGCAGGGTGCTGGCGGCGGCATAATCTCCAACAGATTGATGAAATGGATTGTGCAGCAGGCAGACAAGGCCCGGCAAAACGGAGAAACACTAATTGCGGGCATGCACCGCCCCTTATTGGCGCATCAATCCAGCGCCGTATCGGCCTCTTTCAGCGGCACGATCCAGAATAGCGCTGAAACCGCGCGGCAGTTTGCTAACGCGGGGCTCTCCTATTTCTTCACCGGGCATATGCACGAAACAGATGTTGCAAAATACACCTCCCCGGAGGGGAACTGGCTTTTGGATATGGAAACGGGTTCTCTCGTAACCTATGGCGCTCCGATCCGCACCGCAACGGTAGAGGGCGGGCAAATCACCCTGCAATCAGAGAGCATCAAGGAAATTACCTGGCAGGGGCAGCGGATCAATTACCAGGAGCATTTGCGGCAGTCCCTCTTTTCGGAAACTGCCTTCGCCAGCTATGCGATGCGTTTTTTAGACGGCCCGCTCAACACGCTTGAAACGGATGGGCTCAAAAAAGGGGTTGAAGCACTCGCCAAAACCGGGGAGCTCGATTCAGCCCTACAAAAAGCAATCCAATCCGCACTGAAAAAGCCGCTTACGCTCAATCTCAGCGGCAATCTAAGCCTGACGCTCCGGCTTGACGGCGCAGACACCGTGCTGGTTGAGAGCTCCGCCTCTTTCCTTCTTCCCGCCCTACGCATCTCTATCTCCGGCGACCTGATCCCGATGGTGCATGATTTATTTGCCCAATTTGACGAGCAGTGGCTCGCGGCGGATGCCAGTGGAAAAAGCCCGCTCCGGAAGGAGATCGAGCAAATGGTGGTAAAGCTTTGCAGAAGCGCCCTATCGCAAACCTCCGGCAGCCAGCCTTACACGGTCAGCGATTTTCTAACGGAGTTGATGCTCTCCCATAGCGTTGGGCAAGAAGTGCCAAATGCCAGCCTCTCCGCTCTGATCGAGCAGCTAAACCCCGCACTGACACGGGTGCTGATTACCGAGCAGCTGCTCCCCGCCGCTTCCTCCCTCTGCGACAAAATGCTCAGCAGCCTGAAGCTGGACGCCTCCTATTTATCAAGCACGGCGGGCGCGTTGTGGAAGCCCGCGCTTGGGATCGTCTCCTCCATGCGGGCCGGGACTCTGGCAAAGCTTGCCGGTTTCTCCGCCGCGGACGCTCTGAAAAAAGCCTTCACAGAAGAGAGGGTTCGCCAAATTGGAGCGTTTGTTTCCGGCCTTGCATCCGGTTTTTATGTGGACACGGAAGGGTTGGACGACCAAGTGGACGGCCTCGGCGTGCGGTATCAAGATGGCAAGGGCGTATTACTGACGGATGGTTTATCCAAAACAACTGTTCCGGAAGGTTCCGTTTTGTCACAAACCATTGAGTCTGCTTTGACACAGCCCGCCTCTCAGGCCGGGCATCTGCGCACCACGGCCGCATCTGAAACAGCAGCCCCATCGAGGCCGGTTGAAACCGCTTCCCAGCCTTCCGCCCAACTGAATGCGCCTGCGTCTCCCCCGGCCTCTCAGCCTGTGGTTGGAGCGCCCTTTGTGACCACCACGCTCCCGGCAATCCTCTTCATGGCTGCAGCAGCCTTTGCGGCATCCGATTACCGCCGGTTTTGAGCGGCATCTGCCCGCTGGGGCGAGCGCCTCATCAGTGTGACAGTTTTTTAACAATCTTTCCCCTCAGGTTTAGAGTCTTTGCTACTTGCAAATTATTCCGCCGTGTTATACAATATTTACCGCGTGAAATAGATAAAAAACACCCAAAGCAGAAGTAAAACACGGGTTGGGGTTTTGGCGCCGTGCAAACGCGCGCGGCCTGCTGCCCGCCCAGATGAAAGGAATGGTCATTCATGGACGCACTGAACAAAAAAACGATCGAGGATATCGACGTAGCAGGCAAGAAGGTGCTCGTTCGCTGCGACTTCAACGTGCCGCTGAAAGACGGCGTTATCACCAGCGATAAGCGCATCGTCTCCTCCCTCCCCACGATAAAATATCTGCTTGACCACAATGCCAAGGTGATCCTCTGCTCCCACCTCGGTCGCCCGAAGGGCGAGGTAAACCCTGAATTCTCCCTTGCCCCCGTCGCAAAGCGCCTCTCCGAGCTGCTGGGCAAAGAGGTCAAAATGGCTTCCGACGTAGTGGGAGAAAACGCGCAGGCGCTTGCCGCCTCCCTGCAGAATGGCGAAGCGATGCTGCTGGAAAACGTGCGTTTTGAAAAGGGCGAAACCAAAAACGACCCTGAGCTGAGTAAGAAGTTTGCAGCCTTAGCCGATCTCTTTGTGAATGACGCATTCGGCTCTGCACACCGCGCGCACTGCTCCACCACGGGCGTTGCCGATTATCTTCCCGCTGTGTGCGGCTACCTGATCCAGAAGGAAATTTCCGTGATGGGCACCGCGCTTGCCGACCCGAAGCGCCCCTTCGTCGCTATTCTCGGCGGTGCAAAGGTATCCGATAAAATCGGCGTGATCACCAACCTGATCGACAAGGTAGATACCCTCATCATCGGCGGCGGCATGGCCTACACCTTCTTCAAAGCGCTCGGTCATCCGATTGGCACCTCCATCTGCGAGGAAGATAAGGTCGAACTCGCAGGCGAAATGATGCAGAAGGCGAAAGAAAAAGGCATTAAGTTCCTCATCCCGATCGATAATAAGGTTGGTAAGGAGTATAAGCCGGATACAGAATTCATGGCCGTTGATTCCGACGATCTGCCCGATGGCTGGATGGGCCTTGATATCGGCCCGCGCACCGAAACGCTTTTTGCAGACGCGATCAAGGGCGCAGGCACCGTTGTTTGGAACGGCCCGATGGGCGTTTCGGAATGGGATAACTTCGCAAGCGGCACCATCGCGGTTGCCAAAGCGGTTGCAGACAGCGGCGCGATCTCCATCATTGGCGGCGGCGATTCCGCGGCAGCCGTGCAGAAGCTCGGCTTTGCCGATAAGATGACCCACATCTCCACCGGCGGCGGCGCCTCCCTCGAGTTCCTAGAGGGCAAGGAGCTCCCCGGCATCGCGTGCCTCAACGATAAATAAAAACCTTGCAGGGCGGGAGCGTTCCCGCGCCCCCCGGCGCGGCGCATACCGCCCTTTGGATGTATCAAGATCAATTTTAAAGGAGCGTATCGCGTTATGAACAAACAACTGCGCAAAGCCGTTATTGCTGGCAACTGGAAAATGAACAAAACCCCCTCCCAGACAACCGCTCTGGTTGAGGAAATGAAGCCCCTTGTAAAGGGCGCGGATTGCGACGTGGTCATCTGCGTGCCGTATGTTGACCTGCAGGCGGCGCTGGAGGCCACAAAGGGCTCCAACATCAAGGTTGGCGCGGAAAACTGCCATTGGGAAAAGAGCGGCGCCTACACCGGCGAAATCTCCACAGAGATGCTCACGGAGATGGGCGTGGAATATGTTGTGATCGGCCACAGTGAGCGCCGCACCTATTTCGGCGAGACAGATGCAACCGTCCAAAAGCGCGTGCGCGCCGCGCTGGATGCAGGCCTTACAGTGATCCTCTGCGTGGGTGAAACGCTTGAGCAGCGCGAGCAGGGCATCACGTTTGAGGTGGTCGGCATGCAGACAAAGGTCGCCCTCGGCGGCGTATCCAAGGAGGAGCTTGCCCGCGTGATTATCGCCTATGAGCCTGTTTGGGCCATCGGCACCGGCCGCACCGCTACTTCGGAGCAGGCCAACGAGGTGAACCACTATATCCGCACAGTTGTCGCCGGCCTCTATGACGATGCCGCGGCGGATGCTTTCGTCGTCCAGTATGGCGGCTCGATGAACGCCAAAAATGCGGCGGAGCTGCTTGCTCAGCCGGATGTAGATGGCGGTCTGATCGGCGGCGCTTCCCTGAAGGCTGCGGATTTTGCACAGATCGTGGAAGCTGCCAGCAAATAAAGAGAACGGCTGTCAGGCGTCAGATTGCAGATTTTACAGCAGAAAAGCAGGGGCTGTGATGGCTCTTTTCTGTGATCTGTCATCTGGCGTCTATTGTCTGATATGGAGGAACCATTGATTATGAAAAAGCCCCTTGTTTTATGCATTATGGATGGCTTCGGCCACAATCCTTCCGACTACGGCAACGCCATCACGGCGGCAAAAACGCCCCGGCTTGATAAGCTGATGGCGGAATGCCCGATGACCTATATCGGCGCTTCCGGCATGGATGTCGGCCTGCCGGATGGGCAGATGGGCAACAGCGAAGTGGGCCACACCAATATCGGTGCAGGCCGCGTGGTTTACCAGGAGCTAACGCGCATCACTAAATCCATCGCGGACGGCGATTTCTTTGAAAACCCCGCCCTCACCGGCGCGGTGCAGGCGGCAATTGACCAGGATGCCACCCTGCATCTGATCGGCCTGATGTCAGACGGCGGTGTTCACAGCCACAACACGCACCTTTGGGCGCTCGTGGAGCTTGCAAAGCGCATGGGGCTGAAAAAGGTTTTTGTCCACTGCCTGCTCGACGGGCGCGACGTGCCCCCCACCTCCGGCGCGGATTTTGTTGCGGAGTGTGAAGCGAAGCTCCAAGAGATCGGCGTGGGCAAAATTGCCACAGTGATGGGCCGCTACTACGCGATGGACCGCGACAACCGCTGGGAGCGTGTGGAGAAGGCCTATGCTGCCATGGTATACGGCGAAGGCAATCCGGCGGAGAATCCGGTTGCGGCCATCCGCGCATCCTATCTGGAGATCGATGCAGAGGGCAAAAACATCACAGATGAATTCGTCGTGCCCACCGTTTGCTCACAGGAGGCGGACGCCCGCATCAAGGCGAATGACAGTGTGATCTTCTTCAACTTCCGCCCTGACCGCGCGCGGGAGATCACCCGCACGCTCGTCGATCCAGATTTCAGTGGATTTACGCGCAAAAACGGCTTTTTCCCGCTGCACTATGTTTGCATGACGCAGTACGATGCGACAATGCCGAACGTAGATGTTGCCTTCCGCCCGGAATCCCTGGAAAACACGTTTGGCGAATACCTGTCAAGCCTCGGCAAAACACAGCTTCGCATCGCGGAAACGGAGAAGTATGCGCACGTTACCTTTTTCTTCAACGGCGGTGTGGAAAAAATCTTCCCCGGCGAGGATCGTGTGCTGGTGCCCTCCCCGAAGGTGGCAACCTATGATCTCCAGCCGGAGATGAGCGCGCCTGAGGTGACCGACAAGGTCGTCGAGCGTATCCTCAGCGGTAACTACGATGCCGTGATCTTAAACTTTGCCAACTGCGATATGGTTGGCCATACCGGCGTATTTGAAGCTGCCGTCAAGGCGGTGGAAACCGTGGATACCTGCGTGGGCCGCGTAGTTGATGCAGTGGCACAGATGGGTGGCGCGATGCTCATCACGGCGGATCATGGCAACGCGGATAAAATGTATGAGCCGGATGGTTCCCCCTTCACGGCGCATACAACGAACCCGGTGCCTTTCATCGTAACGGGCTATCCCTGCGAGCTGCGCGAGGGCGGCCGCCTGTGCGATATCGCCCCGACGATGCTCAAGATCATGGGTATCCCGCAGCCGGAGGAAATGACTGGGGAAAGCATCATCAAATAAAAAAGAGAGCATTCTATCAAAAAGCGACCGCCACAGCCCTTTTTAGCAGGGCTGCGGCGGTTTTTTTCGTTATTTGCTTTTTGCGCATAAAGGCGAACTTGCCTTTATCATTTATGCATTTTCCGCTTCCTGTTCCACCGTTTCTTTGCGCGCCTCTTCCTCCTGCCGCTTTGCAACCGTGCGGTTAAGCTTTTCCGACATGCACAGCATGAGAACTGCCAATGTCAGCAGGAAGGCCGGATACAGCCCAATGTGGATGTGTGCCGCAATCAGGCCAAACAGCGGCGGCATGAAGGTGGTGCCAACATAGGCGCTCGCCATCTGGATTCCAATGATTGCCTGCGAATTCTCCTTGCCAAAGTTTGCTGGGGTCGAATGGATCACAGACGGATATACTGGCGCACACCCCAGGCCGACGATGAGCAGCCCCGCCAGTGTGAAAACATCGTATGAAACCGGCAGCGCGATCAGCAACACCCCGGCGATCATCGTCAGGATTCCAATCCGGATCAGCCGCCGGTCGCCCAAACGCTCCGCAATAAAGCCGCAGAGGAACCGCCCCGCCGCAATGCCGAGATAAAACAGGGAAGCAGACCATGCGGCAGTATCGGGATCCACCCCGCGAAACTGCACCAGATAGCTGCTGGCCCAAAGGCCTGCCGCCTGCTCCAACGCGCAGTAGCCAAAAAACATGATTAAAACGAAGGGCACGCCCTTGATCTTTACGGCCCGCGGCAAGCTCAGCGCCTTTGCCGCGCTCTCCCCTTCCGCCCCTTCTAATCGGCGCCGCTTCCAGAGCGGCAGGCTGAGGAATAACGCCGCCGTCAAAATCGTCTGAACAACGGCGACAGAGCGGTAGCCGTTGTTCCAGCCGAACCCGCCCGTCAGGCAATAGCTCATGATATAGGGGCTGGCCGCCGCGCCAACACTCCAAAAGCAGTGCAGCCAGTTCATATGGCGGGAGGAAAAATGCAGCGCCACATAATTGTTGAGCGCCGCATCCACCGCGCCCGCGCCCAGCCCATAGGGAACCGCCCACAGGCACAGCAGCCAAAACGAATGGGAAGCAGAAAACCCAAACAGCGCCACGGCGGTCATCAACACGCTGACGGCTGTGATAACTCCCGCCCCAACCTTCCTCGTCAGCCGGTCGGATAAGAGGCTGGAAACAATCGTCCCCGCGGCAATAATCATCGTGACAATCCCGGCGTAAGAAATGGGGACGCCGAGTTCCCCATACATCACCGGCCACCCGGCGCCGAGCAGGGAATCCGGCAGCCCCAGGCTGATAAAGGCAATATAAATGATCGCAAGCAGCAAAAGCAGACATTCCTTTCCTGTATGCCGCGCCCGACGGTCGGGCACAATTGGGCTTTGTCTATCATACCATTGGATTTTGTACAGCGGAAAACCGGCCGCGTTACCCGGCCGTGCCGCTGGCAGGATAGAGAAGCTCCGCAATCACCGTGTTGGAGAGCAAAAAGCCCTTCCGCGTCAGGCGGATGCCGTCCCCATCCTGGCTCACCAAGCCATATTTCTCCATCCGCCGGGCGCTTTCCCGCATTTTGGGCGGAATTCCACAGCCGTACCGCTGCCGGACCGCCCCCTCCTGCAAGCCTCCCGCCAGCCGCATGCGCAACATGGCATATTCTTCAAAGGAGCCGCCTTCCCCATCCTGTATGGGTTCCTCCCCGCGGAGAAAGGCAGGGAGATCGCGCAGGTAAAAAAAGCGTTTTCCCTCCAAAAAGGAGTGCGCCGATGCGCCAAGGCCCAAATATTCTTCCGCATTCCAATATTTCAAGTTGTGCCTGCTTTCAAAGCCCGGCCGGGCAAAATTGGAGATTTCATACTGTCGGAAGCCCGCCGCTTCGAGCGACTCGCACGCCTGTTCATAGAGATCGCACACCGCGTCTTCCTCCGGCAGGGCAAGGGAGGCCCGCCGCCGGGCAAACAGGGTGCCCTCCTCGATTTTTAACAGATACGCGCTGATATGGCGAACCCCTGCCTGTACGCAAAAATCAATGGAGCGGCGCAGGCTCTCCGCCGTTTGGCCCGGGATGCCGAGCATCAAATCGAGCGAAAGGTTTGGAATACCCACCGCCCGTGCAAGCCGGATGGATTCCGCCGCCTCCTTTACGCCGGCCCGGCGGCCCAGAGCTTTGCGCTCCTCATCCACGGCGGATTGCAGGCCCAGGGAAATCCGGTTGACGCCCGCCTGTGCCAACATCTCAAACAATCTCCCATCCGCATCGGAGGGGTTGCATTCTACGGTTACCTCCGCACCGCGCAGGCCATAACAATCCCGCGCGGTTTGCACCAGCGCCTCAATGCGCGCCCCGCCCAGCAGGGATGGCGTTCCACCGCCAAGGTAGAGCGTGTCCGCCGCCCGCCCGACGCGCTCTGCCCATTGTACCATGGATTTTTGCAAGGCCTGCGTATATGTATCCATGCACGCCGTATCCGCACGCATCGAATAAAAATCACAATAGGGGCACTTCCCACGGCAAAACGGGATATGCAGATAAAGCCCGATCGATTTCACCATGACTGCCCTCCTTTCTCCGCAAGCAACGTCTGTTTTAAAATGCGCCGCAATCATTCAACGCAAAACGCATCCAACTGCCGCAAAATGCGGGCCAAAATGAATGGCCCGCAAGCAGCTTCCCCCAAAGGAACCGTTTCAAATTTACAATTTTGCAGCAGTCTGTTCCCCTTCGCGCTCTGTATTCCTTTGCCACAAGCATATCACATTGACTGCGAAAAGGGAATCCCTCCATTTAGACAGAAAACTGCATCGGCCAGGTGAGATATTCGTTATATGGCATCTTTTCCGCCGTGTAAAAGCCCGGGGGCGCTTTTAACAGCCATGGGATGCGGTTGACCACCGTCGCGCAGGTGTGCTCCACCGTTGCGGGGTGCCGAATTGAACAGTCCACATCCGGCTCGCCAAAAATCTTCCAATCGTTGAGGTCGCTCTCCTCCGGCGCATACACCTTGCCGACGCATTGGGTCACAATCGTCACGCCCTGCATCGTCTCCGTCGTCACCACGGCGGACATACCCGTACAGTCGCCCTTGGGGATGGTCCGCCCGAGCGTTTTGGAATAGATATCGTCCCTGTGGAAGGTGGGAATGCATTTCTGCGAAATGCTGCGGATCGTCCAGCCCATTTTAGAGCAGAGCGCCTCGTTGGAATTCCAAACATAAGCTGGCAGGCTGTCCGCGCTCGCAATCGTCTCCTCAAAATCCTCTTTGGTGAAGCCCGCGCCATGCGCCTCGGCGAGCGCAAGCCCATAATCCTCCACGTTATAGCTCGTGATGCCCTCAATGCGCTCGATGTGATGGCAGCCGCCGGCAAGCACGCTGATGAGGTTACACCAGAAGATATCCTGCATTCCGGTGCCCGCAAGCGTACAGCCGTGGTGCTTTGCCAGCCGGTCCAGCCGGTTTGTGATCTCCGGCGCGGTCGTCCAGGGATAAAACGCCTCCTCGCAGGTGGTGATCGCATTGATACCCCGCCGCGCGCATTTTTCAAAAAACGGCTCCATATCCGTCATAAAGCTGAACAGCGTGAGGATCGCCACTTCCGCGTCGCAGCTGTCGAGCACCTTGTCGGCATCGTCGCTGATGACAACGCCCGTCCGGTGCCCAAGGCCCGCAAAATCGCCGATATCCATGCCGACAACCTCTGGATTCGTATCAATTGCGCCAACGATCTCCGCGCCCTTCTCCGTCAAATAGCGAATCAGCACCTTCGCCATTTTTCCGCAGCCATATTGGATCACGCGGATTTTTTCCGGGAACGCGCCCATTGCGCAGGAACTCATAGGAAACACTCCTTTTTACCCGGCGAGCCGGGTTTTCTTTGCGCACTCCTTCCGCCAGAAAAAGTGCCGCCGAGACTATTGTATCCGGCGGCTTTTTCAATATACCAATGAATGGCAAACGGCTCAGATTCCGCAAAGCGCCCGTATAACCTCCCCGGCGAGCAAAAGGCCCGCGGCAGACGGCACAAAAGAGACGCTGCCGGGCACCGCACGCTTTTCCATCTCCTCATCGCAGGGCGCGGGCTTCACCGGCTCCTCCCGGGAATAAACCACCCGCAGCGATTTTACGCCCCTCTTTTTGAGCTCTCTGCGCATCACGCGGCACAGGGGGCACACCTGTGTTTCATAGAGATCGGCCACCTCAAACCGGGAAGGGTCGAGCTTGTTGCCCGTGCCCATGCTCGCAATGATCGGGGTTCCCATCTCCTGCGCGCGGCAGGCAAGGTCGATTTTCGCGCTGACGGTGTCAATCGCATCCACGATGTAGCTATAGCGCACGCCCCAAAACCGCTGCGCATGCTCCGGCAGGTAAAATTCCGGGATTGCATGTACAATGCAATCCGGGTTGATATCCCGCACCCGCTCGCGGGCAACGTCAACCTTCCTCCTGCCCAACGTGGAGTGCAGGGCGTAGAGCTGTCGGTTGAGGTTCGTCAGGGATATCGTATCATGGTCAACCAGCGTCAGCTCCCCAACTCCGGCGCGGGCAAGCGCCTCCACCACAAAAGAGCCCACACCGCCCAGGCCAAACACGATCACATGGCTCTCTTGCAGCCGTTTGACGGCCGCCTCCCCCAGGAGCATCCGTTCGCGCGAAAAAGCATCCAGCATAGCCATCCTCCTCCGGGTTTCAATCGTCATCTTATTTTAGCATAGGGGCCCGATCTTTCCAAATCTTTTTGCAGTCCGTTGCAAATTTGTAAGAGAAATGAGCGCCCATGTGTAAAAAACGGCTTTTATAATCAGGGGCAGAACAAAGCATCAGTGCACAAGGGTGAACATTGCCGTCAGGGCGTGTCCAGACGCACGCTGTCTGCGTTCTCGGGCTCGACTGGCGTCAGCCAGCCGTCGCCCTGCGGCCTTGTCATCCCGCGTCTGGGACGCCTTGGCGGTGCTTCGCAGTTTTCAGCCCGTGGCCGTGATCTCTGGCAAGGAGGATAACGCAACCAAGGGTGCGGCCACGGCTCTGAAAACCAATGTGTACCCCTGTACACTGATGCAACCCACATGCGCTGCAATGCCGCGCAAATTTTTGAAACACATGGAGGAATTCTGATGGCAATTGTAACTGCCGAAAACCTAACAAAACACTATGGCACCGGGGCGAACCTGACCAAGGCGCTCGACGGCGTTTCTCTCAAAATTATAGAAGGAGAATTCGCCGCCATCGTGGGCGCATCCGGCAGTGGGAAATCCACCCTGCTGCACCTGCTCGGCGGCCTTGACCGGCCAACGGCCGGCAGCGTCCAAATCCGCGGCAAGGATCTGTATGCGATGAAGGATGAGGAATTGACAGTATTCCGCCGCAGGGAAATCGGCTTTGTTTTTCAAAACTACAATCTGGTGCCCGTGCTCAATGTGCTGGAAAACATCGTGCTCCCGGCGGAGCTGGATGGAAAGGAGCCGGATAAATCTTATATCGCGCAAATCGTCGATGCGCTCGGCCTGACGGAAAAGCTCTCCAACATGCCGAACACTCTCTCCGGCGGCCAGCAGCAGCGTGTGGCGGTTGCTCGCGCCCTTGCCTCCAAGCCCGCGCTGATTCTGGCCGACGAGCCCACCGGCAACCTTGACAGCCGCACGGGGCACGAAGTGATTTCCCTCATGCTGGAAACCAGCCGCACATTCCATCAGACGATTGTCATGATTACGCACAATGAAGAAATCGCCCGCATGGCGGATCGGGTGATTCGCATGGAAGACGGGCGGATTGCAGAGGGGGGTGCCAAATGAAAACCAGGCGAAAAGACGCGGCTATCCACCGGATCGCCGCACGCTCGATGCACACAAACCGCACCCGCAACCTCTTTGCAGTACTCGCCATCCTGCTCACTACCTTCATGATCTCTACCGTTTTCAGCATCGGCCTGAGCTTCGCGAAAAATTACCAAACCACACAGGTGCGGCTCAACGGCACCACAGCCAGCATTTTCTTAAACAATCCAAGCGCCAGCCAGGTGCAAAAAATCGCATCCTCCGATCAGCTCGAAGCCGTTGGCACCCAAATTTCCGTGGGGAGCACAACGCAGAAAACCAAAGAGGGAAAATCCACTAACATCGCCCTTTTATCCTACGACTCAGTCGAATGGGAGCGGCATATCAAGCCCGCCGTTGGGGAGATCCACGGCAGCTACCCAGATACAGCGGATGAAATTATGCTCTCCACCCGGGCGCTTGAGCAACTGGGGATCGAATCGCCCCGAGAAGGCATGGCCGTTCCCCTCACTTATCTGCTCAATGGCCAAACCCGCTCCGACACCTTCCGCCTGAGCGGGTGGTATACGGAATATAAAATCACCCAATCCGGCGGAGAGGCGCTGTTGAGCACCGCCTTTTGCAGCCAGCATGGGCTTACGGCAGAGGGAAACGGTGTGCTGGCCATCTCCTGCAATACCTCCCGGCAGAAGGAAGTTTTAAAAACACTCGAGCAGACTATCCCGTTGCGGGATGGGCAATCCTTTCAAGCCTCTTTTAGTGCCGCGCAAGAAAGCGCCTCCGGCACCACAATCACGGCAGCCGTGATCGTCATGCTCGCCCTTTTCATCGTCCTGAGCGGTTATTTGCTGATCTCCAACGTGATGTATATCTCCGTAGCCCGTGATATCCGCTTCTATGGGATGCTGAAAACAATCGGCGCATCTTCCCGGCAGATCAAACGGCTCGTGCGGCTCCAGGCGCTGCGGCTCTCCCTCATTGGAGTTCCGGCAGGGCTGCTTTTGGGCGCTGCGGCCTCCTTCGGCATCGTCCCCTTTGCACTGAAACTATTCGCAAGCGCTATGACCGGCATGGAAGCGTCCTCCGGCGCAAACTCCTTTCATCCGCTCATCTTTATCGGCACCGCCTGCTTTTCCCTGCTGACCGTTTTTTTAAGCTGCCGCAAACCCGCAAAGCTGGCCGCAAGTGTTTCCCCCATCGAGGCGCTGCGCCGCGCGGATATTTCCCCGGCGAAAAAACAGCAGGTGCGCAAAACCACGCACGGTGGCAAAGCGCGCCGCATGGCATTCTATAATGTATTCCGCGATAAAAAACGTGCTGCGCTCGTGCTTGCCTCCCTATTCATGGGCACCGTCACGCTCTTGGGTGTAAACAGCTTCATCGGCAGCATGAAGGCGGAAAATTTCGTCAACCGCTATTATCCCCATGATTTCACCTATCAAAGCACCCCCCCATTGGCCAATGAAAAATTCGACCAGGATTTCCTTGCCGCCCTCTCAGAATTAGACGGCGTCACCCACAGGGAGGTTGTGACGGCGGAGCCCTGCGCCATGCCGTTTAATGCCGGTATTTTCGGTGGCCTCGCCCGCAAGGATTACGACAACTGGCTGGCCGGGGAAGGCGAAAGCTATGAAGCCTTTTTGGCCAGCCTGCAAAAGAACGCAAGAGAGGGAAAGTATGGCACCTGGGTATTCGCCATTGAAGACTCCTACGTAGAAGCTTATAACAAAACGCACGACCATCCAATCGACCTGGATGCTTTCCGGCGCGGGGAAATTGCAATTCTCGGCTACGGGGAAGAGACTGCCTTTCGGGAAATGATCGGGAAAAAGATCACGCTGACGGGCGACCGCTCTCAGCAGCAAAAGGAAGCGGTTATCGGCGGCGTATTCTCCTATCAGGATTGCCCTTTTGCCGCCACCTCCAAAACGCTCGGCGCTCCGGACGGTCTGTTTGTCAGCAAAGCCTTCATGGAGCAGTTCAGCCCCAGCCCCATCGTCACCAACATCCAGCTGGATGTTGACCCGAAAATGGAACCCCAGATCGCCAACAGGCTTTCAGCTCTCAACCAGACCCTGACGGATGATTCCTACCAATTCAGCCGCCGGGCGGAGCGGGCGGAATCCTTCTCCTCCGACATGTCCTCTCTGAATGTGCTCGGCAGCGGGATTTCCCTCCTGCTTCTGCTCATCGGCGTGCTCAATTTTATCAATGTCATGGTTACCGGGGTTTATTCCCGCCGTCAGGAGCTCGCCGTGTTGGAAAGCATCGGCATGACCAAGCGGCAGATCTCCGGCATGCTTACGTGGGAAGGCTTTTACTATGCCCTATTTACCGCCGGCTGTATGTTAACGCTGGGCAACGGCGTGCTCTACCTCATCTCAAAGGCGGTGGTGCAAATTGCGGATTACACCGTATTTTCCTACCCCTTCGGCCTGGTGGCCGGGCTGATTCTGACCCTTTTTGCCGTGTGCCTCATCGTGCCGGCAATCGTGTTCCGTATGACGGCCAAAGAGAGCGTGACCGAACGGCTGCATCGCACCGATTGACTGATATTCAAAAAATAAAAACGCTGTGGGAGGCTTCCTGCCACAGCGTTTTGTTTGTGGCCAAAAGGCGGAGCACCCCGATTCGATCCGCTAAAAACAGAGGAACAAGCCTTGCACCTTTCCGCCGAAAGCGGTTGCGTTTTACCAGCAATCATGCTATAGTGACCGGGATAAAACAAATGGGGGTTAAACGATGTTCCGAAAGAAATCATCTGCGGCCGAGAAGAAGGCGGCGCTCTCTGTTGCCTACGATACGGCCAATCAAAAAATTAATGTTACGGTTCAAAACGGTTTTTGCGCCGCGCTCAACGGGGCGGATTTCCCGCAGATCGTCGGGAATGATGGGAAGGTTCATCCGCCGCTGACAGCGCAGACCGTGCTGCTCTCCTTCCGGCTGACCGGTCCGGGCGGGGCGGAGTGCGTCACGGGCGACTATCCTGTTCGAATTCCCGGGCTGCACAGTGGAAAGCCCGCGCATTCAAAACCCTCCGTCATCCCGGAGATCGCCCAGTGGCACAGTGCGAGCAGCGGCTGGTTTACGCCCTCTGCACAATCTGCCATCGTCTTACCCCCCGATGCGGGAGAGGCTCTCCGCGCCGTTGCGGCAGAATTTCAGCAGGATTATCGGGCGATCACCGGCACAGAGCTTTCACTGCGGTATGATGATGCGCCGAAGGCAGGCGACTTTTGCTTTGCGCTGAGCGAGGAAGAGGCTTACCTGGGCCGGGAGGGCTACCATATGGAAACCGGCGCATGGGTACAGGCTTCCTCCTCCCATCCGGACGGCCTCTATTGGGCGACCAGAACGCTCCTGCAAATTCTGCGGCAGAGCGGAACCTCCCTGCGCATTCCGCATGGAGAAATGCGGGACTACCCCAAATACTCAGTGCGCGGGTTCATGCTCGATATCGGCCGCAGGCCCTTTTCCCTCGAAACCCTGCGCAATGTGGCAAAAAATATGGCCTGGTATAAATTAAACGACCTTCAGCTGCACCTCAACGATAATTACATCTGGCTGGAGGAATACAACTCTCGCGGCGAAGAAACGGACAGCTTCGAAGCGTATGAAGCCATGCGGCTCGAATCCAGCCTGCAAAACGGGCAGGGGGAAACGGCAACCGCCAAAGATTATGCTTACACCAAAGCGGAATTCAAAGCATTCCTGGAGGAGGCCGCGCAACGCTACCATGTGCAGATCGTGCCGGAAATCGACGTGCCCGCGCACGCCCTCTCCTTTGCAAAGGTATTTCCAGAGCACATGGTAGTCGGAAAGACCTCCCCCCTGCAAAAGGGCCGCCCGCTGACCGATCATTTGGATGTCAGCCGCCCGGAAACCATCGAGTTTGTCAAGCGTATTTTTGATGATTATACGGGAGGGGAGCATCCTGTTTTCGGGCCGGGGACAACGGTACATATCGGCGCAGATGAATTTCTCTCGGATTACAGCGCCTATCGCCGGTTTGTCAACGAGCTCGTGCCACACCTCAAACAGACCAATCCCGTCCGGCTCTGGGGAGGGTTAACCTGGATTAAAGACGATCCGGAAACGCAAATTCTCCCCGAAGCGATCGAAAACGTGCAGATGAACCTCTGGGCCTGCAACTGGGCGGACGGTATGGAGATGTACCGGCTGGGCTATCAGCTCATCAACACAATCGACCATCTACTCTATATGGTGCCAAACGGGAAGGGAAACAAGGGCAGCTATGCCGACTTTCTCAATAAAAAAACGGTTTACAAAAAATTTGATCCGCGCAAAGTCCGCCTAAAAAACGGCAAATACCAGGCGCTGCCCGCGGGGGACCCACAGATGCTCGGCGCGGCCTATGCCCTCTGGAACGACAACATCGATAAAAAAGCCTCCGGCTTGACGGAGACGGATCTTTTCCTCCGCTTTTTTGACGCATTGCCGCTGTTTGCTGAAAAGGCCTGGGCCAACGGCTGCGAAAAGGGCAGCGCGGCGGCAATCGACCGGATGGCGCGCAAAACCGCCTTCGCGCCCGGCACCAATCCCCTGCGATGCGTAAGCCCTGCAAACGGCCTCATTGCCGACTACTGTTTTGACGCCGCGCGCCCGCTGGAGGATGCTTCCGGCAACGGCCGCGGACTCTCCGCCCCCATCCACGCGGAATGCGAAGGCGGCCTTACGCTCCACGGTGGTGAAAGCTTTGTGGAAACGCCGCTGCAATCGCTTGAAATGGGCGCGTTCCTCGAATGCCGGGTCACCTTTGTGGAAAAAAAGCCGGGGCAAATCCTGCTGGAGTGCGATCCGCCCTACGGCACTCATGATATCCGCTTCACCGCTTCCGGCAAGCTCGGCTTCACGCGGGAGGGCTACGAATACGAATTCCCCTGCGAGGTGCCGGTGGGCCAGCCGCTCACCCTGCGCATTGAAACAGGGATTCAGGAGACAGCGCTCTCCGTCAACGGCCAATCCGCCCGCCCGGCTACCGGTAAATTTATTCACAACGGTACTGTCCGGTGCGAAGGCATCAAAAACGCCTCCTTTCATCTGCCGGCCGCACGCATCGGCTCTCGCTCCAATTCTGTGCGCGCAAAAATGGAGTGGCTCCGCATCGGGAAAGCCCCGGGCAGCCGGGGCAAAAAGAGATTAGGGTAACGTATTTTTAGAATCTGCCGTATCAACAGAGGCCTATGGGTTTCCATAGGCCTCTAACAGCAGTTGATAGGCTTCCTTGCTGACCGGTAGCACCGAACCGTGGCGCGGCTGGAAATCCAAGCTGTAATCACGGCGGCGCAAGGTTGCAAACACAAATGCACCATTTGTGTTTTAAGTTCGATCCATCACCAGGGTGACAACACTCTTCGCAGGGAGCTTTACCTGCCCGCCCGTAACATAGGTTTCAACCGGAACCTGCACCAGGTTATGTGCGCTGTCTGTTAGATGCATTTCCACCGTTTCGTAACCTTGTGCATTCAGCGTAAGCGTTTGCTCCGCGCCGGAGCTGTTGACAAGCACTGTCACCAACCCCCCGTCCACATCGAAGGAAACGGCGTTGAGCTCCTTCCCCTTGAGCTCTGTTTCCACACGTACCGCTCCCGGCTTGATGAACTTTGTAAAATTGCCGTATTCATACAGCCGTTTGGTGATGGTATAGGTATGTTCCTCCAAATCCACATACATTAAACCGTCCCGCCAATCATAACAGGATACCGCCAGCCAATAGCTCCAATGCACCGCGTCGAGCACGGTCAGATCCGTGCAGATCATATCTGCCATCACCACGGCGGAATCCATGCCCTCGTCGCGGCCGAGATCCTCCATCTCTGTCCACTCGGTGCAGCTACGCTTGAGGTTCGGGTAATTTTTGGCAAGCCAGCGGGCCATGCTTGCCTTTTCGCTAGCAGAGCTGTTGTAGGAATGGGCGTCGATCGTGGTGATCACCTTGCTGAGCGTTTCATCCTCCATGATTGCTTCAAACCATTTTTTGAATTTGCTCCCGCCCCACTGACCGGATTCAAAGAAGCTGAGTGCGACCTCATCCGTCAAGCCGCGTTTCTCCATCTCCGCATAAAACACCTTATAGAGCGCAACCATCTCGTCCGGCTCAAAATGACAGCCCTCCTGACCGCCCTGCCACGTCCATTGCGGCTCATTAATAGGGGAAACCGTTGTAACCGGCACGCCCTGCTTGCGAAAGTGCTCCACTGCGTCCAGCACATAGTCTGCAAAGGCCTGGTAGTTCTCCGGCGCAAGGTTCGTCACCTTTTTCTTCTGCTTATCGCTATGCGGCTTGCCGTTGATGGTCATGGAGTCCGGTGCGCTGTTGCAAAAGAAAACAACCTCCTTCGCGCCCAGCTCCAGCGCCCGGTTCATGCACCAAAGCGCATTTTCGTCAAGGGTGTAGTCGATCTCGCCATTGTCTCCGATGAAGCTTTGCCCGGAGCGCCACGGGTCATAGAATTCGCCCGCCTTTTCCCCTGTGCCGGTGCCCGCGCCCAGGTTATACCGGTAAACCTGAAGGCCGAGCCCGGATTTGCCATACAGCAGCTCCATCACCGCCTCGCGCACTGGCACGCCGTTTGCATCCTTGTCCGTCCAGCCGCCCACATCCTGGCTCCACCATGCGCTGCTTATGCCGAAGCTCTCCAGCGTTTGATGGCGCGCTGCCGGGTCAATCGTCAGCTCAGCCGTGCCTGTAGGGGCGCAGGATGGAAGCGCGGCGGCCAAAAGCACCGCGGTCAGGCCGACGGCAAAAATTTGTCTCCCCAATTTCATACCAAAACCTCCCGATCCATATTCACGCCTATTTTAGCATAAAAATTCATCTTAGGAAACAAAAATCCTGAAAATTTATGCAAATCTTCAGGATTTTTATTCTGAATGACGGCCTAAAGATCCAATTCCGCACAAATGCAGGCCTCTCACCCCCGGCCGGTAATTTATTCAATCACCTTCGCTTCCCGCCCGACTACTCTGAGCGCCTGGCTGTTTGTCAGCCGAATCTGTGGGCACAAGGCCAAAGGAACCTCTCCGGGCTGCTCCCCCGCACTGCAGTGGACGTGCAGCACACAATTCGCAAGCTGTATCCCGGAGCGCATGTTCGCCGCCGCTACGATGCTCCCCGCGCTGACGCCGACATATACGCCGCCCTCCTCTGCAAACTGCCGGAGCGGGGCGGCAAAACGCACCCACCGGATGTGTTTCATCAGGTATTCCGGGCTTCCCCCGCAAAAATAGATTGCATCGTAACCGCGCAGTTTGGCAAGCGGCATCGGCTCCTCCAGGTGATACACCATGATGTTTTCGGCCTGGAGTCCCGCATCAAACAAATCCTTCATGCATTCCGCCAAAACGGCCCGCGCCTCCTCATCGGCCGCCGCTGTCGGCACCCAAAGCGCCCTGATCTGGGCAGGGTCTTTCCCAACGAGCGCCAAAAAGGCCTCTTTTATGGTCGGATTTTCAAAGCCCGCTGAGGTTAGTAGACATTTTTTCATCCTGCGTTTCCCCCTCCTCTATTCTGGCCAGTTCATCTGCTCCTGTGGGATTCCTTTTTCCCGGCACGTATCGCAAACCGCCTGTTTCTGCGCCGAATTCCCGATTTCATACTGCAAAATTTCATCGGAAAAACGATAAATTTGGTGTTCTTCCGTTTCATATCCGCAAACCAGCCTCCTACAAGGCTCTTTTGCACCTGCGCTGGCAAATCGCAGCAGTGTGATGCAAACGTGATTGCCGTCCAGTAGCGCGGGGTATCTTGCGTCTGCCATAGCTCCACGCCGCGAATTTCCACAAAATCGAGCACTGTGTTGTTTTTTAGGCTTTCCTTGATGAGCACGCCCTGAAACGCTTGCGCATCCGTCTCCGGCACCCTTAATTTTCCGCACGAGGAGGGCCTCGGCCCGCCTACACGCCCCCCGAGCAACAGCTCATCCAGGGATAAATCCAACGCCCGGATCAAAAGAATCAGCTTCTCTGTTTCTGGATAAGCCGCCCCCTGCTCCCAGCGGGAAACCGCCTGCCTGCTCACGCCGCATTGCTCTGCAAGCGCCTCCTGTGAATAGCCCCGCGCCCTGCGCGCAAGGCTGATCTTTTGACCATACGTCATGTTGATCCCTCCTAAGCAACAGCATATTACAGATGCCGCGCCCCCTCCACCACCCGCAGATTGCCCTTTCGCAACCCCAGATTGCCCTGCGGCCAATCAAAACCACTAGTAAACTAGTGGTTTGCTCAGACCCCAGAGGGGCCAGTACT
>OIZU01000008.1_pt1 | contig 207044 bp, 158 predicted proteins | sample 1588661 | NCBI WGS metagenome assembly OIZU01 (sample SAMN03283257) | human gut metagenome | biome: human-associated habitat; material: feces | host: Homo sapiens | place: USA | collected 2013 | reverse complement strand
AAAAACATTCCAGTGGAATGTTTTTCGTAGGGAACCCTCGCAGGGGGTTCCCTGAAAAAATAAATGTTGTTTAAAACTTTGAATTTATATTATATAATCTTCATTCTTGTGCGTTGAACCTCTCAACGCACCGATTTTTTAAGCATATTTTTACTTGTAATTATTAGGAGGTTTACTATGGCACTTGACGGTGTTTTCTTACGCCACATAAAAAATGAATTACAAACAGCTCTTGCCGATAGTCGTGTAGATAAAGTCTATCAGCCTTCAAATGATGAAATTGTTCTGACTATGCGTTCTCGTGATAGTGGCTCGAAAAAACTTCTTCTCTCCGCAAGAGCTAATAGTCCCCGCATAAATATAACCTCTCAGACACCCGAAAATCCACAAACTCCACCTATGCTATGTATGCTTTTGCGAAAAAGGCTTGCAGGAGCAAGACTTCGTGAAATTCGTCAGCCTGAGCTTGAAAGAATACTTTTTCTTGATTTTGAGGGCAAAAATGAACTCGGCGATACAGTTATGATGACACTTGCTGTCGAAATTATGGCACAGTATAGCAATGTTATTTTCATAGATGGTGAGGGTATGATTATTGACGCACTAAAGCGTGTTGACCCTACTATGTCGTCAAAAAGACTTGTACTGCCCAATGTTCGTTACGAACTTCCACCAAAGCAGAATAAGCTCAATATGCTTGAGGTGTCAGCCGAGGAGATACTTTCAGCAATAAAAGTCTATCCGAAAAATGCAGACCTGTCTAAGGCTATTCTTGCAACGGTTCAAGGCGTTTCGCCTATTATATGTCGAGAAGTTGCACATCTCACAGGCAGAGGAAGTGATGTATTTTCAAAGGAACTCACCGCTGAAGATGAAAAGCGTTTGCTATATTTCTTAAATAGAACTATCGAAACAGCTAAGAATATAAGCGGTTCGCCTATACTCATAAAGGATAACACAGGCAAACCGACAGATATTTCGTTCCTTGATATAACACAATACGGAAATAGTGTTTCTATCGAACGCCCCGAAAGCTTTTGCAGCTTGCTTGATGAATTTTATTCAAGGCGAGATTCTATCGAGAGAATGAGAGCGAGGTCACAGGATTTATCAAAGCTTTTGACTAACCTTTGTGAAAGAATTTCCCGAAAAATTATCGCACAGCAAGCAGAGCTTATGGCTTGCGTAGATAGAGAGCATTTGAGAATTTGCGGAGATATACTTGAAGCAAATCTTTATAGAATAAAAAAGGGCGATGAATTTTGCGAGGCGGAAAATTTTTATGATGAAAACCTTGCTAAAATTAAGATTAAATTAAATCCAGCCCTTTCTCCAACACAAAATGCTCAGAAATATTATAAGGATTATCGTAAGGCTAAAACAGCCGAACAGATGCTCAAGGTTCAGCTTGAAAAGGCACACGAGGAATTGCAATATCTTGAGGCTGTGCTTGATTCTCTTGGCAGAGCGGAAACAGAAAGAGAACTCAATGAAATCCGCACAGAGCTTGCAGAGCAAGGTTATATCCGTACAAATCGTAAAAAGCAGAAAAAGGAAGCCACACTTCCACCGCTTGAATATAAATCCAAGAGCGGATTTACTATTCTTGTCGGCAGAAATAACCGCCAAAATGATAAATTAACTCTAAAGCAAGCTGATAAAAACGACTTTTGGTTTCATACTAAAGAAATTCCTGGTTCACATACGATTATAGTCACTAATGGACAAACTCCTGATGATGATACCATTCTTTATGCAGCAAGTCTTGCGGCATATCATAGTAAGGCAAGAAATGCAGGAAAAGTTCCTGTTGATTATACAAAAATCCGCTATGTTTCTAAGCCACAGGGTTCAAAGCCCGGTATGGTAATCTATGTCAACCAAAAAACTTTATATGTAGAGCCTATGGAAAACTAAAAGTTGAAGTCAGGAGGTCAAATAAATGAAAAAGCAGATTAGATATATTATTATCGCAGGAATAATTTTATCTGTTCTTATCGGAGCGTTAGTTTTCTTGCTTACAATGCCAAATAAAGAAGATGAAAGCACAAGTACAAGCTCCAGTACGGCAACAACACTCATTGAGCAGGCAACAGGTAATATAGAGAAAATTGTAGTACAAAACAGCGGTGGAACATATACACTTATGGGTTATGGTGCTCAGGTTGAGAGTACAGTCGAGAGCAGTGGTGAAACAAGTACTGTTACAACAACAGAAATGGTCTTTACAATGCAGGAGCATAGCTCTTATCTTATAGATAAGGATAAATCAGATGCCCTTGCCTATGATTGTGCGAATCTTGTTGCCTCTAAGGTGGTTAATGCTAATAATAATCCAGATTCCGACTATGGTCTTGATAAGCCTCGTGCTACTGTAACAGTCAGCTTTTCTGATGGTTCAGAAAAAACCATAAAGGTTGGAAATGATGTTCCGGACGGCAAAAGTGCTTATATAAGAATGGGGGATAGCAATAAAATTTATGTTGTTGCTCTCGATTCAGTAAATAGTATGCTTGTTGAAAAGCTTCAGATGTTCGATAAAACCATACTTAACAGCCTTAGTGATGACGAAACACTTAGTCTGCTATCTGTAACGGGTTCAGGCAGAAAGAAAGCACTCAAGCTTGAAAAGAAAGCTTTCTCTAATATCTCAAGTTATTATCTTTCATCACCAAATCAGGCGGCTTGTGATGCAGATAAAATAGAAAGCTTGTGTAATTCAAGCTTATTCCCACTTGTTGCAGATTCTGTTGCTGCAATAGATGTCAAAGAGAGTGACCTGAGCAAATATAACTTAGATAAGCCATATTATATTTTAGATGCTAAGACAAGCACACGCTCATATAAAATTCTTGTTTCTAAGCCTGATAAAGACGAAAATTGTTATATTATGCTCAATGGAGCTGACATTATCTATAAGATTGAGAGTAGTGTTATTGATTTTATGGGCGGAGATGGCAGTGACATAGTGTCAAAAACTATTTTCTATCCTAATAATCTTAAACTAAAATCTGTTGATGTTTCTTATGGCAAGATGAAAGATACCTATACTATTGAAAACACGGTTACAAAGAATGAAGATGGTGTAGATATTACTACAACAAAGGTTTATTATAATGGTGAAGAAACTAACATTACTTTATTCAATAAGTTTATGAGAAATCTTTCTGTTTTGGAAAGAGCAGAAAAAATTCCAGCATATGACGAAAAATCAAATCCGGTTTTAAGCGTATCAGTTACATATACTGATGATACAATAGATACTCTTGAAATTTATAAGGGAGATAAAAAAGCAATAGTTGTATTAAATGGTAAGGCTGCTGGCACAACTGAGCTTGAAACGGCTGAAAAGCTTAATAATTGTGCGAAGCTTCTTGCAACAGGCACAGACTTTGATTCTCTTGTTGAGGACGAAAATGAAACATCTGATAGTAGCCAAGCGACTGCATAAAGGAGATTAAAAAATGAAAGAGCAGAGTAGATTGAAACAGTTATACACAAAGTATAAAGAAATGATTCTCTATTTGGTTTTTGGTGTACTTACAACAGCTTTGAACTATATAGTTTATTTCATTTTTGCAGTTCCGCTTGGTGTTCACTATGAGATTTCAAACTGCATTGCGTGGGTAGCAGGTGTAATATTTGCATTTTTAACAAACAGAAGTATAGTATTTAATTCTCAGGCAAAGGGCTTCAAGAAGAAATTTATTGAAGCAATAGAATTTGTTGCCGCAAGATTATTCTCGCTTGTAGCAGAAATGGTTATTCTATGGTTCTTTATAGACATAGTTCCGCTTTATCCTGATGAAAAATGGAATAGTCTTATCGCAAAATTCATAGGTGCAGTCGTTGTCGTTATACTTAACTATATTGCAAGTAAGTTTGTTATTTTCAAAAAGGATAAAGATGAACCGAAAGAGTAAAACTCTTGTTTCTGAAAGTTCATATTAGGAGTTGTATTTTGCTGTGAATGATATAAGATATATTTGTCCCATTTGCGGAGAGCATCTTGCAAGAATTGAAAAAAGTTTTGTTTGTGAAAATAATCATAGCTTTGATATTGCAAGACAAGGCTATGTCAATTTACTTCCAGTAGGTCAGAAACATTCCTTAAGACCTGGTGACGATAAAGAAATGCTTAATGCTCGTCGAAATTTTCTGAATAGTGGATTTTATGAGCCAATCGCAAATAGCGTTACAAGTAAAATACAAACACTTACAGCTAAGCAAAAAGCACCAGTAATAATAGATGTCGGCTGTGGTGAGGGCTATTATACACGCAAAATAGCGGATAATATAGTAGGTTCGCATTGTGTTGGTGCAGATATTTCAAAAGATGCCACAAGAATGGCGTGTTCTCGTGGCAAGGATATTGAATATTGTGTTGCAACAGCCTCACATTTGCCTTTTGAATCTAAAAGTGTAGATGTTATAACAGCGATGTTTTCGCTTGTTTGTGAAGATGAGTTTGCAAGGATTTTGCGTAATGGTGGCTATATTGTCGAGGTTACAGCAGGTACAGAGCATCTCATAGAGCTAAAACAGGTTATTTATGATGAGGTTTTTCCGCAAGATAAGCACCCAGCACCTTGTGGAGAAAAATTCAAAGAAATTTCTTGCGAAAATTTTAGTTACAAGATTGATGTTAGCGGTGATTTGCTGAAATCCCTTTTAGAAATGACACCACATATTCGCAGAATAAACCCTGAACACAGAAGGCGTTTAGATTCTCTCGAAAGCCTAAGCTTGACAATCTCCTATTGGCTGACAGTAAGACAGGCTAAAAGCTAAGCAACTTACCTGTGGCAAAATTGCATTTACAACAGGTTATGGAAGATTTTTACACAGTTTAAGTAATTACCAATAAACTGCTGAATGGGCAACCAAAGTTCGCACTATGATTAGCTATCGAAAAGCTACAAATAAAAATGCTATCACAATATCAAAGTTGTGATAGCATTTATTAGATTTATAAAGAAATTTACTTATGATTTTTATGCTTTAATGAGCAGCCACAATCTTCGTCAAGCTCAGTTGACTTAGGTGGGAAAAATTCGTCTGTCGGGAAATCTATTCTGCTGAAAAGCTCGCAAGGATTATCGCAAGAGGTTACACATTCCTTATCAGGAATGCAGAAATCATACGCAGGAATCATCATCTGCACGTTTCTCTCAATCTGAACGATTGTGAATATACCGATTGTAACAAGAACCTCTTTTTCAGATTTATCCCCTTGGAATTCTCCGCCATATTTCTTGCAGATACACTCAGGTATTCTGCAAGGTGGTGGACAGCATTTCTTTTTCTCACAAAGCTTTGCCGAAAGTGCTATCGGCTCGGCAACCTGTACAGTTGCTTTTGGAAGATTACGAACAAACATATTTTGGTGGTCAAATTCATCAAGCTTAAAATCAGAGCTGAATACCTTTACATTTCCCTCACTGCCATAGAGAATGACTTTCTTGCTAAAGACAGATAAACCAGAAACTGTTACAGGTACAGCCGCAGGCTGCATAAATACATCAAGGCATACATCAAAGAAGAAGGTCATATCCACAGAGTAAAAGCCCTTATGGAATGGTACAGGCTCTAAATCAAGCAGAACCGTTATAACCTCAACATCACGCAGTCTTACATTAGTTGCCTTATCAATTATATTTTGTGTTGGGGGAGTAAAATAAACCTCTAAGTCTTCAAGACAATCCTTATCTCCGCATGAATCATAAACTCTTTGAGCGTCTATGCAAACGGTTTCGTTAAAACCGCCATTTTGAGAGCAGTTATTAACTTCTCTTGTATCAAATTCATTTTCTGCCATATAATTACAAAGCTCCCTTCATAGAATGGATTACAGTAACATTCTATGTGGGAGCAGTAGTTTTGTGCAATTATTTTATAGAAAAGGTCTTACGCTATGAGCAAGGTGTTCTTCAAGCTCAATAAGGCGTTTTGTGATTTGTTTTGAGGTTTCGTCCGCCGCTTTATATTGATTAAGGTATCGGCTGAGAGATTTCACACCCATATTGCAACCGTCGGTGATAAGGTCGGCAACAGTGCCGTCAGATTCATTGACGGCAAGCTTCATATTTGTTTTAAGCCACGACATACTTTTCGCCATAGCGTTGGGGTCTTTGCCGTCATCGTGGTATTTATCAAGTAAAAGCTGAATTTGATTTTCAAGCTTTTCGTGGTCATTCTTGCAACGGTCGAGATGTTTTTTAAGGTCGGTATTGCTTACATAGTCGAGTACATCTTCTATACTTGCTACGCCCATTTTTATTCCAGCATCACACTCTCTTAAAAGCTTAATGGTATCAGATTCTATCATAAAATTCTGCCTCCGTTTTTATTTTATAGAATTAGTATGGGTGAAATTTTTATCATTATTATAAAGTTAAAAATTTTTAATAAATTTATAACTTATCTATATATTGGTTAAAATATTTAAACTCTATGGCTGAATCTGACTACATTCGGCATATTCTGACAAGTTGACTTTTAGTTATTATCGTTATATAATATAAGTTACACCTTAGGATTATTATAAGGAGGAATAGCTATGACAAAGCTCTATCTTGCCATACCTTGCTATAATGAAGAAGAAGTTTTGCTTGATTCCGCAGAAAAGCTTTTTAATAAATATAGACAGCTTATGAAAGCGGGCAGAATTTCTAAGGATAGCCGTATTGTATTTATAGACGATGGTTCATCAGATAAGACATGGAGCATTATTCAAGGACTTCATGAAAAAATACCTATGTTCAGCGGTATTAAGCTTAGTTGTAACAGAGGTCATCAAAACGCCCTTCTTTGCGGTCTTATAACCTTAAAGGACTACGCAGATGCAGTTATTTCTATTGATGCTGACCTTCAGGACGATATTGATGCAATCGACAAAATGCTTGATAAATATGAACAGGGTTCGGATATTGTTTATGGTGTTCGTTCAAGCAGAGAAACAGACACAAAGTTTAAACGCTTTACAGCAGAGGCATATTATAAAATTCTGAATAAGCTTGGTGCAAAGACTATCTTTAATCATGCCGATTTCAGACTTATGAGCAAACGAGCTTTGAATATCTTTGCTGAATATAAAGAAGTTAATATCTTTCTTCGTGGAATGGTGCCAATGATTGGCTTAAAAAGCGATATTGTTGAGTATGAACGCAAAGAGCGTCTTGCAGGCGAAAGCAAATATCCATTAAAGAAAATGCTTGCTCTTGCTTGGGAAGGTATAACATCTCTTAGTGTTAAGCCTATAAGAATTATTACTTTTATAGGACTCATATCCGTACTTATCAGTATAATTATGCTGCTTATATTCCTTATTCAGTGGATATGCGGAGTAACAGTTGCCGGCTGGACAAGCATTATCTTCTCAATATGGCTTCTTGGTGGATTGCAGATTTTTGCAATCGGTATTGTTGGCGAATACATAGGTAAGATTTATCTTGAAACAAAGCATCGCCCAAGGTTTATTGTTGAAAAATTCCTTCACGATGAAGAAAAGCCAAATAACTAAAATTTAATATTCAAAAGATTAAACGACTTGAAATCTCAAATTCAGATTTCAAGTCGTTTTTTAGTTATTTTTTGAGATTAAGCCTTAGTGTGCGAAGATAGGCTTTGTGTTCAGGACTTACCCGAAAGCTTTCTATTGCCTTTTGAATAGTTTTATTATGAACCCACGGAGTAAGTTTTTTCTGTTCTATAAATTTAATTGCCGAAGAATATTGCTTTGCAAGAGCTGTTGCAAAATACCATGCAATCATCATATTGATGTAATATTCATCGCTAATGATTTTTGAGGCAAGCTCAAGGTGATTTTCTTCAAATTTTTCATCAAGAAAATATCGCATAAGCATACCAAGTCCATATCTTACAGTATAAGTTTGTTCTGAATTTATCCATTCGTTTATTTTTATAAAAAGTTCGTCTGTATGTCTGGCAAAAATTTTTGGCGACATTAAATCGCAGGTTGCCCAGTTATCTATATAGGGAAGAAATTCATCTGTTAAGCTTATAGCCTTATCATAATCCTTTATGGGTTCGATAAGTAACGAGTGAAGATTATTTTCCTCATAATATTTATGTGGAAGTATTTTTAAAAACTCATCAGCATCAGCAGTTTTTGCAAGAGATTTTGCATATTTCCTTAGAATCGGCATTCTTATGCCGATAATAGCTTCAGGATTGACTGTCGGCATAAGCTTTGAATGAAAATTTTTATATTCTAAATCTTGCAAGGAGAGAAGCTCAGCACGAATCTTATTTTCTGTATTCATAGTATGCTACCACAGCTTTCAGCCTCTTGCTTTAAATAATTAACAATTTCTTTTTCACTTTTCATTTTGAGAACATTTTCTGCAACTTTTTTTGCGTGAGCCTTGCTCCATTTTGAGATAGCTCGTCTTGTTTTGAGAGTTACTGCTGCCGAAACGCTGAATTCATCAAGTCCGAAAGCTATTAAAAGAGGTATCATAAGAGGGTCGCTTGCTGCCTCACCGCACATTTCAACTGGTATTCCGGCTTTGTGTCCACTCTCAATAATATGCTTTATAGCACGAATTACAGAGGGGTGAAAAGCAGAATATAGGTAGGATACATTATCATTGCCTCGGTCTACTGCCATAATATATTGTGTCAGGTCGTTTGTTCCTATGCTGAAAAAATCGACTTCTTCGGCGAGAATATCTGCTATCATCATTGCTGATGGAGTTTCTATCATAATGCCGACTTCAATATTTTCTTCAAAGCATTTTTTATTTTCCTTGAGCTGTTCTTTTGCAGCTTCAATAGCTTTTTTAACAGCTTGTACTTCTTCTATACAGGTTACGAGCGGAATCATAAGCTTTATTTTTCCGTAAATGCTTGCACGAAGAATAGCTCTTAGCTGTGTGAGAAAAATATCCTCTTGTTTCAGGCAATATCGTATAGCTCTGTTGCCAAGATATGGATTCTCTTCTTTCTCAATATTAAGATATGGAATTATTTTATCTCCGCCAATATCAAGAGTTCTGATTTTTACGGGCTTATGTCTGAATGTAAGTGCTGTGCGTTTATATTCAGTGTATTGCTCGTCCTCTGTGGGAAGTCTGTCTTTTTCAAGAAACATAAGCTCTGTTCTGAAAAGCCCGATACCCTCAGCAGTACACTCCTTGGCTTTTAAGGCGTCATCTGATGAAGCGATATTGCAGAAAAGAAGCTTTTTATCTCCATCGGCTGTAACTGTTGGAGCATTTTTATATTTTTTAAGTTCATTACGCTGTTTTATGTATTGGAACTGTTTTTTGGAATATTCTGCAAAGGCTGCTTTACTTGGAGAAACAATAACATCACCTTTGTTTCCGTCAACAATAACAGTATTACCATTTTTTATATTTTGAAGTGCATTATCTACACTAAGAACCGCTGGAATACCTAAGGCACGAGCGATGATTGATGAATGAGAGGTTGCTCCGCCATTCTCTGTTATGATTCCTACAATGTTTTCACTATTTATTCCTGAGGTCATAGATGGAGTAAGAACATCTGCCACCACTACTGTTTCAGGAGGTGCGTCTTTGAGATTTATTTCTTCTATGTTAAGCAAAATAGCTAATAATGAATTTTTTATATCAAGAACATCTGTTGCACGCTGATTAGTCAGTTCATCATCGACAGAGGAAAACATTGAAATGAAGGAATCGCAGATTTTAGAAACTGCGTATTCTACACATTGACCACTTTTTATAAGGCTTTCGATTTCGCCCTGCATATAAGGGTCTTTGACCATTATTATATGACCAAAAAGAATTTCTGCCTCTTTTTCGCTTGCATTAGTGGCAATATTGTTTGCCATTTCCTTTGTTCTAATAATGAATTTTTCTACCGCCTTGTGATAGCGTTCAAGTTCCTCATTAATACTTCTGATAGCATAGCTATCAAATTTTATATCATGGCTTTCTATAACTAAAGCTTTCCCTATTCCAATGCCCTCAGATACGCCTATGCCTTTTAACATAACTAATCACCGCCTTATTTAATAAAAATAAAATGTACATATTTGATAACTGAAAAATGTAGTATATCAGTAACATTAGTCATCAATCGGCGGATAAAATCCGCCGATTAGGAGCAAAGAATTTTAAGGGCTTTGCCCTTAAAACCCACCAAAGGCTCTGCCTTTGGAATCCGCAAGCTTTTGAAAAAGCTTGAGCAAAACTTTTAAGTGTTTTAGGGAAAGTTCATTAAGCTAATTGGTAATTACTTCAATCGCTCAATACAAGTCGATTTAAAATGTCGAGGTTTTGCTTGCAAAACCGATTCTGCGTCTTGACAGTGGAGGCACGCCACCGAAACTTTTAAGTATTTTACAGAAAAAGTGTAGGGGCGAACTGTGTTCACCCGTTTGATAACTTTTTTGATTGTATTAATACTAAATAGGTCTGATATTTGTTTTAATCAACATTAAAATCAGATGCTATGAGTTTTTCAGCCTTTTCAATAGCTTCTTTTTCATCTATACCATTGCATTGAAGCTCGATTTCGTCACCACATTTAATGCAAGCCGCCATTATATTTAAAAGGCTTTTTGCATTTATCATATCGCCTTTATATAAAATTTCAGAATCACAATCGTATTTGCACAGTTCATTTGCCAGAATCCCAGCAGTCCGAAGATGTAGACCCTCTGCTGAGATGATAGTAAATTTTTTATTAAGCATTTTAATATTCCTCCATATATCTTTAATAATAAAATCCATTTTTGATTAATCAAAAATTCCTGTATCTAAACTATGTTTTTTTATTGGTTCTCTTCGTTTTAGTACTGCAATTATAAGCATAGTTGCAAGTGAACCTGATAAAATTGCAAATAAATATCCTGATGGGTTTCCCATAAATGGAATTACAAAGATTCCGCCATGTGGAACTTGAAGCGTACAGCCTAAGGACATAGATACATTTCCTGCAAGCACTGAGCCTAAGAAACACGATGGTAAAATCGCCAAGGGGTCAGCCGCAGCATAGGGGATAGCTCCTTCTGTTATAAAGCACAGCCCTAAAACATAGTTTACTGCACCGGATTTTCTCTCTGCGTCTGAAAATTTACTTTTAAAGAAGGTTGTTGCAAGTGCTATGCCGAGCGGAGGTGTCATGCCACCAGCCATAACCGCTGCCATAACATCATATTTACCCATAGTAAGTGAAATTGTTCCATAGAGATACGCAGCCTTGCTGAGAGGACCGCCCATATCAAGAGCCATCATTCCGCCGAGAACGGCACCAAGCATTATTCTAGCATTTCCGTCAAGCATATTCAAATCATACATTAAATATTCATTTAATAGCGAGGCGAATGGATTTATAGCACCCATAACAAAACCTATTACAATCATACCTGCAACAGGATATATCAAGACCGATTTTATGCCAGCTATACTTTTTGGGATATGTGAACATAGACGCTCTAAGAACCACATAAAAATACCAGCGAAAAATCCTGCAAATAACGCACCAATAAAGCCAGAAGGTACGCCGCCTTGAGGATTAGTGAAGGTCATACCTATATTAGCCATAAGACCTCCGACAGCACCGATAGCAAGACCCGGTCGGTCAGCAATACTCATGGCAATATAGCCTGAGAAAATCGGTATCATACATTGAAAGGCATATTCTCCAAGAGTATTTAAAAATGCAGAAACCTGTGTTCCTGTACCAAATACACCAAAATCAAGTGCGGAATTTCCAAGCATTATCATATCTAAAAAATATGACAGTGCGTGTAATATACCACCACCAATGGCGAAGGGAAGCATATATGAAACACCACTCATAAGGTGCTTATAACATTTATGTGCAATAGTTTCGTGCATTGGTATGGACGGCTTACTTATATATTCACTTCCTGATGTATCACCTTTATATTTATAAAGCTCTTTATTGCTGAGAGCGGCTTTTATAGTTTCCTTTGGCTTTCTTAAACCATCAGTAACAGAAGTTATAAAAACACGCTTGCCATTAAAGCGTTCCATATCAACATTTTTATCAGCGGCTATGATTATGACTTCGGCTTTCTCTATTTCTTCATCAGTTAAAACATTTGCTGCACCAGCAGAGCCATTTGTTTCAACCTTTATAGAATAGTGCATTTCTTTTGCAGTCTTTTCGAGAGCTTCTGCTGCCATATATGTATGTGAGATTCCCATAGGACAGGCGGTAACAGCAAGAATTTTATAGCCTTTATTTTCTTCTATGGGCTCTGACTTTTCCGAAGATTCATCTGGGAAAAGCTTATCCTCTAATTTATCTATGAAATCTATGAATTCGGCGGGAGTTTCAACGGCTGTTAATGATGGAAAAAGGCTTTTATCCATCATAAGCGTTGCTAAATGAGAAAGCAAATTCATATGTTGTTTGCCATCATTGGGCATTGCTATCATAAATATAAGGTTTACAGGTTTACCATCGAGAGATTTAAAATCTACACCATTTTCAACTGTCATAGCAGTTATGGCAGGTCTTTTAACTGCTTCTGTCATAGCGTGGGGAATAGCCATACCACCACCAATGCCAGTGCTTGTACTTGCTTCACGCTCTAAAACAGCTTTTCTGAATGAATCTTTGTCATTCAGGTTGCCAAGCCTGAAATGACATTCAACAAGAGTGTTGATTACTTCTTCTTTTGATTTTGGTTTACTTTTAAGTAAGATACCATCTTCATTCAAGAGGGAAGAAATTCTCATAGGGTCGCCTCCTTATAAAAAATAGGGCGTTAATATAGTAATTTGTATCTATATTACCATAAATTATGATGTAATCCAAGCGTTTTTTACAAAAATCGTTTAGGAGTAAAGGACTATTATGAGAATTAATAGAAGCTTGATGATTAATTTATAATAATCTTGAGAAAATCTGTAAGCTTACGAGTAATTTCTTAATTTGAATGAATAAAATTCTGACAACAATAATATAATGGCTAATAAAGAATTTTCGGAAGGGAGCTTGAAAATAATGGACTGGCACGCTCAATCCTCAGCTGATGTAATAAAAACTCTTAAAACAAATGAAAGAAACGGACTTTCGTCTGCCGAAGCTAAAAAAAGACTTGAAAAATATGGGAAAAACCGCCTGCACGAGCCTAAAAAGCCATCTCTATTTGCTAAATTTATAGCACAGTTTTCTGATTTTATGGTTCTTATACTCTTAGCTGCGGCTGGAGTTTCATTTGTAACCGCTATAATCGAGGGAACTGGAGATTTCATCGACCCTATAATGATTTTACTTATTGTTGTAATAAACGCTGTAACAGGCGTTATTCAAGAAAATCGAGCGGAGAAAGCTATTGAAGCACTTAAAAGGTTATCCGCACCACACGCAAAGGTTATTCGTGACGGTAAAGAAAAAAGTATTTTATCAGAGGAGGTCGTTCCGGGAGATATTCTTGTACTTGAAACTGGCGATATTCTTTGCTGTGACGCAAGAATAATATCCGAAGCATCTCTTAAGTCTGAGGAATCATCTCTTACAGGAGAAGCTGTTCCGTCTGAAAAAAGTGCTGATATAATCTGTGAAAAATCTGCACCTATCGGTGATAGACACAATATGCTTTTCTCTACTGGAATTATATCCTCAGGAAATGCCCTTGCTGTTGTTGTTGAAACAGGTATGCGAACTCAAGTAGGAAAAATCGCCAAAATGATAAATGATGAGGAAAGCCCTAAGACCCCACTTCAGAAAAGTCTTGCGAAAACTGGTAAAATGCTCGGTATAGGTGCTATTGCAATTTGTATAATAATTTTTGTGCTCGGCTTATTACAGCAAATTCCGCCACTTAATATGTTTATGATTTCAATAAGCCTTGCTGTTGCGGCTATTCCTGAGGGCTTGCCTGCGGTAGTTACAATAGTTCTTGCACTTGGCATAAAGAAAATGGCGGCAAGACGGGCAATAGTCCGCAGAATGCCAGCTGTTGAAACGCTCGGCAGAGCAAATGTCATATGTTCAGATAAAACAGGCACTCTTACACAAAACAGAATGACTGTTACACGCTTAGAACTTCCGAAGGGTTCGGCAAGCTTTAATTCTCCCGAAGGCGTATTTGCTCTTTCTTTATGCACACTTTGTAATAACAGCCGTATCAGCTCTGACGGTACGGTCTCAGGCGACCCCACCGAGGGAGCTTTGGTTCTTGTGACCCTGAAGGCTGGTCGTAAAAAAGAAAAGCTTGAACAGGAGCTTCCTCGTGTAAAGGAATTTCCTTTTGATTCAACAAGAAAGCGTATGACCACTGTCCATAAACTAAAAAATGGTGGCTATCGAATTATCACAAAGGGTGCTCCTGATATGTTACTTCCGCTGTGTTCATCAAGTTCAGACGGCAGAGGTATGACCGAAAATTCCCGAAAAGCTGTCATTTCAAAAAATGAAGCTATGGCGTCAGACGCTTTAAGAGTTCTTGCAGTTGCTTATCGTGATACAGCCACTATTCCGAAAACTGTTGATGAGGCTGAAAAAGGCTTGATTTTCACAGCGCTTATCGGAATGATAGACCCTCCTCGCCCAGAGGCAAAGCACGCTGTTGCAAGATGTAAAACCGCTGGAATCAAGCCTGTTATGATAACAGGCGACCATATCGCAACTGCAAAGGCTATTGCAAAGGATTTAGGCATTTTTTCTGGGAATGATAAAGCTATGACTGGTGTGGAGCTTGATAAAATTTCAGACGAAGATTTAAAAAGAAATATTTTTTCATATTCGGTTTTTGCAAGGGTTTCGCCTGAACACAAGGTGCGAATTGTAAAAGCTTTTCGTTCGGCATCTGCCGTTGTAGCTATGACTGGTGACGGTGTTAATGATGCTCCTGCACTCAAAGCCGCCGATATAGGCTGTGCTATGGGTATTACTGGAACAGATGTCGCAAAGGGTGCGGCTGATATGATTCTTACTGATGATAATTTTTCAACAATAGTAGAGGCGGTTTCTGAAGGTAGAGGTATATATGAAAACATCAAAAAAACTGTTCATTTTCTGCTTTCAAGCAACATTGGCGAAATTATAACTGTATTTACGGCATTTCTTTTAAGACTTCCGTCACCGCTTTTTGCTATTCAATTACTATGGGTAAACCTCGTAACTGATAGCTTGCCCGCACTTGCTCTTGGTGTTGAGCCTACTCCTCAAGACATTATGGAACGCAAACCAAATGATGCAAAAAAGAGTCTTTTCGCTGACGGAATGATTTTCAACATTGCCATAGAGGGCTGTTTTATTGGTGCATTATCATTTCTTGCCTTTACCATTGGCAGAGTTTTCTTCGATAATGGTGGTGAACCTGTTGTTGGCAGAACTATGACCTTTGCTTCACTTAGTCTTTGCCAGCTTATACACGCTTTTAACATAAAAAGCGAACAATCAATTTTTAAGGGTGGGTTATTCACCAACCCAAAGTTAATTTTATCTTTTATAATCGGAGTTATAATGCAAGTTTCAGTTATATCAATACCAGCTTTAGCAACGATTTTTAAAGCTGTACCTCTTTCACCTGTTCAATGGCTTATAGTTGCGGGCTTATCGTTTATACCGCTTGTTGTAGTAGAGATTGAAAAGTTTTTTCAACATAAAACAACAAAGCATAAAGCTCCAACCTTAATTCATACAAAATTTAAATCGACACTTTAACTAACCGACTACCCTAAGACACTCAAAAATTTTGCTTAAGCTTTTTTAAAAGCTTGCAGGGCTGAGGGACGGAGTCCCTGATGGGTTTTAAGGGCAATACCCTTAACATTCTTTGCTCTTTGAGCGGTGGATTTTGTCCACCGCTTAATTTCGTTTGTAAGTAACATTAGTAAAAAGTGCGGATATTGTCTGCTTATTTGATATTAATGGTTTCGTCCTTAAAACCCATCAAAGGCTCTGCCTTTGGAATCCGCAAAGCCTAAACATTAAGCGTCTTGAAAAAGTCCGTCAACCAAGCTATAATCCATATTTTTTATAAGTATTATTGACATTATAAATTTTAATGATTATACTTGTATCACAACACTAATACATATTTTAAGGAGATGATACGGAATGTTTAAGCTGAAAAAGTATCTTAAGCCGCATATCGTTGCGATAATTCTTGCAATACTTTTTCTCTTTGGCGAGGCTGTCTGTGAGCTTGTACTTCCAAACCTGATGTCCGATATAGTCAATGTCGGTATTCAGAATACAGGTGTAGAAAATGCCTCCCCAGAAGTAATCAGTACTGACGGTATGACGCTTCTGAAACCTTTTATGAGTGATAATTCAAAAAAGCTCATAGAAAAATCCTATAAGCTGGTTGAGAGCGGAACAGATTCTGCCAAGGACTATGAAAATGCTTACCCAATCCTAAAAGAAAGCGGAAAAGGCGTCTATGTCCTTACAGATTATTCTAATAGGTCTGCTCTTGATGACATCTTTGGAAAAGCGAGTGTAGCACTTATTGCTATGATGCAGGATTTTGCAAAGCAAGGAAATACATCAGCAAGCTCAAGTAAAGATATGGATATATCAAATGCTGATATAACAGAAATGTATAAAATAAATCCTATGCTTTCTATGATACCTCAAGCTAAGTTGGATGGATATATCAATGATAGCAATAATGCTGATAATCAGATTATAAACACTGTTGGCTGTGCAATGACCAAGCTTTTTTATAAGGAAGTTGGCATTGATATGGGACTGTATCAGTTCAACTATATCGCTAAAATTGGTGTATGTATGCTTTTGATAACACTTGCAGGTGGTATCTTCGCTATTTTGGTTAGTCTTATAGCATCAAAGGTTGCCGCAGGTGTTGCCAAAGACCTTAGACGAGATTTATTCCAAAAGGTTGAAAGCTTCTCAAATCGTGAATTTGATAGTTTTTCCACCGCTTCCCTCATAACAAGAACAACCAACGATATTACACAAATTCAGATGTTTGTTGTTATGGCAATAAGACTTATCTGCTTTGCACCTATTATGGGCATAGGCGGTATGATTATGGCATTACAGCAGGGCGTTTCACTTAGTTGGATAATTCTGCTTGCTATTGTACTATTAATTATTGTAATGGTTGTAATATGTATAGTTGCTCTGCCGAAATTCAAATCTATACAGAAAATGGTAGATAAGCTCAACCTCGTAACCCGTGAGAGCCTTACAGGTATGATGGTTATTCGTGCATTTGGCACACAGAAGAACGAAGAAGAACGCTTTGATAAAGCTAATAAAGACTTAACCTCAGTAAACCTCTTTGTTAATAGGGTTATGGTCATACTTATGCCAATCATTACACTTATTATGAATGGTGTTACACTTTTAATTGTGTGGGTAGGTGCTCATCAAATTGAAGCCGCTCAAATTCAGATTGGTGATATGATGGCATTTATGCAATATGGAATGATTATTATAATGGCATTCCTTATGATTTCAATGATGTTTATTATGATTCCAAGAGCATCTGTTTCCGCATCTCGTATAGCAGAGGTTCTTGAGAGTGAGCTTTCTATTAAAGACAGCAAAAATCCAAAATCTCTCGGAGAAAATTCAAAGGGTGAAATTTCTTTCAATAATGTTTCATTTAAGTATGGAAATGCAGAAGATAATGTCATTGAGAATATAAGCTTTACCGCAAAGCCTGGTCAAACGACCGCCTTTATCGGCTCTACTGGTTCAGGTAAATCTACACTTGTAAATCTTATTCCAAGATTTTATGATGTTACAGCTGGTTCAATCACTTTTGATGGTATTGATATTCGAGATATAACCCAACACGAGCTTAGAAGTAAAATCGGTTTCGTACCACAAAAGGGTGTGCTTTTCTCTGGTGATATAGCATCTAACCTCCGTTATGGTAAGAGAGATGCAAGTGATAGCGAAATTGCCGAAGCTGCTAAAGTTGCTCAGGCAGAGGACTTCATAAATTCCAAGCTTGAAAAGTATGAATCACCTATCGCCCAAGGTGGAACGAATGTTTCAGGTGGTCAGAAACAGAGACTTTGTATCGCAAGAGCCTTAGCTAAAAAAGCTCCTGTATATATCTTTGATGATAGCTTTTCTGCACTCGATTTCAAGACTGATGCCGCTCTCAGAAAAGCCCTTAAAAAATATACAGGCGACTCAACAGTTTTGATTGTTGCACAGAGAATAAGTACAATTATGGACGCTGAACAAATTATTGTTCTTGACGAAGGCAAGATGGTGGGCAAGGGAACTCACAAAGAGCTTATGCAAAGCTGTCCAACCTATCGTGAGATTGCTTCATCACAGCTAAATGAGGAGGAATTAAAATGAGCGAAAAAGTAAATAATTCACCTCAGAAACACAGAGGTCCTATGGGCAGAGGGCCTATGGGAGCTGTTGAAAAGCCTAAAAATTTCAAAGGCAGTACAAAAAAGCTTTTAAAATATATGTGCAAATATAAAGGCAGAGTATTGCTCGTTATTATATTTGCGATATGCTCGACAATATTTAACATTGTTGGTCCTAAAATCTTAGGAAATGCAACTACAATCCTCGCAAATGGTCTTATGTCATCATTCACAGGAAGTGGCGAAGGAATCGACTTTATAGGAATAGGAAATATAATTCTCTGGCTTATAGGACTTTATATAGTGAGTGCTTTATTCTCTTATATTCAGGGCTTTATTATGACCGATGTTTCTATGAAAGTAACCTACAATCTTAGAAAAGATATTTCAAAGAAGCTCAACAAACTTCCTTTGAAATATTTTGATGGAACAACAAACGGCGAAGTTCTTTCAAGAATCACCAATGATATAGATACCCTCAGCCAATCGCTGAATCAGAGTCTTACACAGATTATAACCTCTGTTACCTCTCTGATTGGTATTGTGATTATGATGTTCTCGATTAACTTCTATATGACACTAATCACACTTTGCATAGCACCTATTTCTTTTATCTTTATTATCGCAATAATCAAGAAATCTCAAAAGCATTTTAAGAATCAACAGGAATATCTCGGCAATGTAAACGGTCATGTTGAAGAGATGTATGGCGGTCATACAGTTGTTAAAGCTTTCTGCGGAGAAGATGAATCTCTCGAAACCTTTAATAAATATAATGATAAGCTTTATGAGTCCGCATGGAAATCACAGTTTCTTTCTGGAATTATGCAGCCAATTATGAACTTTGTTTCCAATATAGGTTATGTCGGAGTTTGTATTCTTGGCGGTTATCTTGCAGTAAGTCAGGGCTTGGCTGTCGGTGATATTCAAGCTTTTATGCAGTATGTAAGACAGTTTACACAGCCTATTATGCAGATTGCAAACATTTCAAATGTTTTGCAGCAAACTGTTGCCGCTTCTGAAAGAGTTTTCGAGTTTCTCGAAGAAGATGAAGAAATTCCAGAATCCGACCACCCAATCACAATTAACGAAAGTGATAAGCCAGACTCAGAGCTTAATGTCACAATCGAGGGCAGTGTTCAATTTGCTCATGTTCATTTTGGATATACAGACGATAAAATCATAATAAATGATTTTTCAGCTATTGTTGAACCTGGACAAAAAATTGCTATTGTCGGACCTACTGGTGCTGGTAAAACAACTATGGTCAAGCTTCTTATGAGATTCTATGATGTCAACGAGGGTGCTATTCTTGTTGATGGTTATGATATTCGAGATTTCAAGAGAAATGATTTAAGGTCACTCTTTGGAATGGTTTTGCAGGATACCTGGCTTTATAGCGGAAGTATTAAGGATAATATCCTCTATGGCAACCTTAAAGCCTCTGATGAAGATGTCATCAAAGCGGCTAAGGCAGCACAGGCTGACCACTTCATCAGAACACTTCCTGGTGGATACGATATGGTTCTCAACGAAGAAGCTAACAATGTATCACAGGGTCAGAAACAGCTTTTAACTATTGCGAGAGCAATTCTTGCCGACCCTAAGATATTGATTCTTGATGAAGCAACAAGTTCTGTTGATACAAGAACAGAGGTTCTCATTCAAAAGGCTATGGATAATCTTATGAAGGACAGAACAAGCTTTATAATCGCACATAGACTTAGTACCATCAGAGATGCTGACTTAATACTTGTTATGAATAACGGTGACATTGTCGAGCAAGGAAATCATAATGAGCTTATGGCTAAAAACGGTTTCTATGCTAATCTGTATAATAGCCAGTTTGCAGGTGCGACTAACTAAACCTTAGCTAACACACTTTCCAAAGAAACTTAAAAGTTTCGCTTGAGCCTTTTCAAAGGCTCATGGGTCAAGGGCAACGCCCTTGTCGCTCTCCGCAGAGAGCGAAATACCTTTGGGCGAAGCCCAACATTCTTTGCTCTTTGAGCGGCGGACATAGTCCGCCGCTTATTTCTTTTGTTAGCAATATTAGTCAAAAAGGGGGGCGGACATAGTCCGTCCCCCTTTAAGGAGTAAGAGATGTTAAGGGCTTCGCCCTTAAAACCCACAAGGGACTCCGTCCCTTGACCCTGCAAGCCTTTAAAAAGGCTCAAGCGAAACTTTTAATTGTCTTGGGAAAGTGCGTTAGTTAATCGGTAGCTCATTGGTAATTTAGTTATCCGCGGCAACGGATTTTCCTAATTCACTACGAGCGAGACTTGTCGAGCGATTACGCGTCTTGGGAGCGGCGGCTCGCCGCCTTGATCTAAACTTTAATTGTCTTAGAGAAGTTTATCAACTAATCTATCTCAAGTATTTGTGGTTGAAGTTTCTCTGCTTGGTTTATCTGGTGGTGTCATTCCCGAATTTTCGCCATTTGGCATTTGTGGAGGATTTCCGTCAGGAGGATTGCCATTGTTGCCTCTGCCAAAACCGTTAGGCTTATTGCCACGCATTCCGCCACCGCCGAAGCCATTTGAGCCATTAGAATATACTGTCGAACTCATTTCTATATCATAGCTTTCACTACCAACAGTAAGCTTGTATGCTCCGCTCTTTGTAATCTTTGCTGAACTTACAACAACCGAACTAAATTGCTTTGTTGCTGTATAGGAAAGAATTTCATTTCCGCTCGAATCAGCAAGTGTAATCTTTTCATCAGTAGAATGGCTACTTGAAAGATTATACAGAATTGAGCATTGAGTTGAGTTATCTGAGAACCCCTGTACCATTCCTGAACTACCGACCGCAACGAAAGTTCCACCGCTGATAGTTGCTGTGCCGTCATAATCCAAAGCACCATTACCGTCATTTGTAGGACCGTTTACATAAATTTCACCACCCTCGATTATGAGATTGCTGTTAGAATCAAGTCCGTCACCAGAGGCATCAACTGTAACCTTACCGCCTGTAATCTTTATATAAATATCAGAATTTTCGGTAAAGCTGTTTTGTCCCATTCTTCCGCCCATGGAAGAGCTGTCACTGCCACCTGCGGAATTTATTCCGTCATCGCTTGCAGTAAGTTCTATTGTACCGCCATTTATAGTTACATTAGAACCCTCAATGCCTTCATAGCTTTTCTCTATAACAATATTACCGTTGTTAATAACTGTTGAGGTATCAGCGTGTATGCCGTCATCACCAGATTTAAGATTAAATGTTCCGCTCTCTATGGTAACATTAGAATTTGAGTGAATGGAATCGTCCGAGGTATCTGTGGTAATAGTTGCATTGCTGATTTTTATATCACCGCCTGCTTTAAGACCCTTTGCACTTGCAGTATCTTCTTCCGTTGTAGATGAATCCTCTTGTCCCCACTTACCCCATTGAGGATTGTCCTTACCTCCAGAGGTCTTTGAGGAATTTTCGCTTCCGCCACCAGTTTTAAGATTAATTTCGCCTTTTTCTATTGTAAGCGTCGTTTCTGCCTGGATAGCGTCAGTTGTAGAGGTTATGTTGATTTTTCCACCACAGATATAAATATATCCCTTTGAAGTATCCTCACTGTTGTTAGATTTAATACCATCACCCTCGGACTTAATTGTAATATTGCCGTCCGCAATTTTAACGCAGTCCTTACCGCAAATACCATTGTTTTTTGCATTAACAGTAATCGTACCGCCTGTAATCACCAAATCATCTTTTGAAACGATACCATTTTTCATATTTCCGTTGACGGTCAGAGAACCACTGCCGTTTATAGTCATATCCGCTCTGCTGAAAATAGCTGCATCAACATTGCTTTCATCGTCTGCAAGGTCTGTATAAGAAGTACCGTCTGTTATAGTATTTTTAGTACCGTCTTTGATGGTGATAAAAACCTTATCCGCAGATTTTATAAATATCGGTGAATGTGTTGTGCATTTTATCGTAAAGCCGTTCAGAACAAGCTGAACCTTTTCACTATCTGTAACATTTACCACTATTCTGCCCTCATCTATTGAACCGCTCAGTACATATGTACCCTCCTTGTTGATTGTAAGCACACCGTCTTTAGCCGTTGCACCACTTCCACTTATGTTAAATTTACTTCCGCTGCAAGAAATTTTAACTGCATCTGTTTCTTCATAACCAACATCCATATCACGAGCAGTAAAGTTTGCATTTACAGATTCCGCTTTAACTGTCTTGCTCGATTCCGAACTACTTGAGCTTGTAGTAGTTTTACTGCTTTCAGAAGTAACAGAAGTTGTCTGTGACGAATCGCCTGAACAGCCCGCAAAGGCTGAAACTATAATAAGTGCGGACATTAACACCGCAAAAATTCTTTTACCTTTCATTTCAATCAATCTCCTTTATCATAAATTATAATGTTTCCTGATTAAAAGCCGCTCTGCAACAAGAGATTTCAAGATTACCATTTCTGCAGCGAAGGTCATCTATAAATTGCTTTTCTTGGCTCTGCTCTTTAAGTATAACTATGTATCTAAGCTTATAAAGGCTTCCCATATTTGCAGTCTTTACTTCTACAAGTTCATTTGACTTTGTATACTGCTCAAGAAGCTCATCAAAAACGCCTGTATAATCTAAGCTTTCAGGAATAGTAATTCTAAGCTCCTTCTTAACAGAAGTCTTATCACCGATTTTGATAAAGCTAAAGATAAGCTGAATTGTACAAATAACAACAGCCAAAATTCCTGCAAGGAGAAGATAACCCATACCTGTTGCAAGGCCTACTGCCATTGCTAAGAATATATTGCAAATTTCCTTTGCACTTCCTGGCACAGAACGGAAACGAACCAAATTGAAAGCTCCCATTACTGCAATTCCCGCACCGATACTGCCATTCACAAGCATTATAACTACTTGTACGATTGCAGGAAGCAGAGCAAGCGTCATAACAAAGCTTTTTGAAGTTGAATTTCTGAAGGAATAAACAAATGCAATAATCAATCCAAAAGCTATTGATGCACCCAGACAAAGGAAGAATGAACCCTCTGTAAAACTCGCTGTTGACTGATTTGATAATACGCTGTTAAAAATATCCATTATAATCTCTCCTTATGCTAATTTTTTAATTTTTTGAACATTTTCAAGTTCAGATGTATTTTGTTTTTTCAACGAATTTATGTATCCCGTACCATACTTAGAAAATGACGACGGAAAAATTTTAAATCTATCTAACTCATCTGCAAGCCAAAGTGGCATTGCATATGGTGTTTTAACTTCCATAATATAAAGCCCGTCCTGAAGGATTTTTTCTCCCCATACTCCGTCAGCTAATGAAAGCTTTTCTTCTCTGATAAGTGGGTTACTATCAAAGGTAATTCTCAAGGTTGAATCTTGAATACCACAATAAGAATCCCTCTCATAGCTTACAAACATTGCTGGTTCTATGCCCTCGTAATATTTCAATGCCCATGCAAGCTCTTTTTCAATCTGTGTTTTCGGCAAAAGCTTACCAGAAAGAAACATTTCCGCCTCACGAAGTGTCATAGCTGTACGGCGTTTATAAACTACACCACGATATTTTTTCTTTAGCTCTATGAAAACCTTATCATCAGCACTTGGTGTACCATAACTGCGAAGTCTTAATTTTTCTTTATATATAGGCTTTTCAATAGAGTTGCGAATCATTAACCTTGACGGGGTATCATAATATATACTGCAAATAGTGCTATGAAAATATTTATCCTTTGCGAGATATAGTTTTGCAGTTTCAAGGAATTTTTGTTTTTGCCAAGATGTGAGAATGTATTTTTTTTCATATCTTTTAAAGATACTTTGAAATTGGCTCATAATATCTCATCTCCTAATAGGTTGGTTTGTTTTCTATGTCTATATAATAATTGTCCTGCCTTAAATTTACTTTAAGCTTACAAAAATTTTTAAAAAAAATTAAGAGGAAATTTAAATTTGATTTTTGTTAGATATTTACTATATTTTATTAAAGTTAATTTTATTATTATACATCTTGCGAAAACTCAGCTTTTATGTTATAATTGGTTTGTAAACCAATTATATATCAGAAAGGAGTGATTAAAATGGCTCGAAGATATGATAAGGAAGACTCAAAAAGACGAATACTATCCGCTTGTGTAAAGCTTTTCATAGAGAAAGGTTATCATAATACCACATTAGCAGAAATATTAAGAGAAGCTGATGTTACAAGCAGTACATTTCAAAATATTTTCCGCACAAAAGACGGTGTACTTATGGATTTAGTTGAATTTATGTTTGAAAATCAATTCGGTATGGCAAGAACAATAGCCAAAACCTCAAATCCTGTACTTATATACGCCGTAGAAACATCTATTCAAATTGCCTTAGCAGAATTAAACGAAAATCTTCGTGATATTTATATAGAAGCATATTCAAATAGTCAGACCATAGAATATATTCATCAACATACATCTACTGAATTGCATAAAATATTTGGCACTTATCTTCCGGACTATGAAGAAAGCGATTTTTATGAGCTTGAAATTGGCTCATCAGGAATTATGTGTGGATATATGGCAAAGCATTGCGATAAATATTTCACACTCGAAAAAAAGATTCAACGCTTTCTTGCTATGAGTATGACTGTCTATGCTGTTCCTGATGATGAACAGCAACAAATCCTTAGCTATATATCAAGCCTTGATATTCGCCATATAGCCAATCAAGTAATGCAAAAGCTTTTTATTGCATTAGCAATGAAATTTGATTTCACTTTTAATACTGAATGGAGGAAATAAGATGAAAATATTAAAAAGGACGCTCCTTATTTTAGCTGCACTTATAGTTGTAGTTGCTATTGTTTTTACAACTATCTATTTCACAAGATTCCAAACATCGGCAACTATTCAAAAAATCACAGCATATGATGAATATAACCTCTACCGTATGGATATTAAATATGATTACAGTATTGAAAACATCATAAATTATGGTATAACTGATAATCAGTCCTTTGTTGACGCTGTAACAAAAGAAGCTTTGCCACTTTTGCCAGTACATATTGAAGTTCCCGATTTTGGTTGCAGTGCTTTCAGCGTTAAGGATACCGACAATAATAACCTTATGGGCAGAAATTACGATTTCAAAAATGATAGTTCAGCAATGCTTGTTTATTCAACTCCAAAAGATGGATATAAGTCAGTCGCCTTTGCTGCTCTTGATAATATTTCTGCAAATACTGCTGATGCAAGCCTCAAATCCCGACTTGCCTGCCTTACCGCACCATTTGTATGCTTAGACGGAATGAATGAAAAAGGTGTATCTATCGCTGTTCTTACTCTCGATAGCGAACCGACCAAGCAAAATACTGGTAAACCAACCATTGCTACAACCTTAGCCATAAGATTAGTGCTTGATAAAGCCGCATCTACTGAGGAAGCTGTCGAACTTCTAAAAAACTATGATATGATGGCAAGTAGTGGTCGAGATTATCATTTTTATATAACAGACTCAAGCGGTGACGGAAGAGTAATCGAGTATAGCCTTGATAGCGAAAGAAAGCTTGTTGCAACACCTGCTCGTGCTGTAACAAACTTCTTTGAAATGTATAAGGATAAGGTAAAGCCAAATCAACACAACGAAAATTACGGCCATGGCAAGGAAAGATATGATGCTATGGAAGAAATTTTCAACAAAAATGAGGGCAAAACCACAAACAAAGTTGCGTGGGACGCACTTAAGGCCGCATCACAAAAACCAAGCAAAGATGATATAACCAGCAACACTCAATGGTCAATCTTGTATAATAATACCGACCTCACAGCCGAAATTGTTATTCGTAGAGATTGGGATACAGTAACAACCTACGACCTTGACCTCAATGAAATAAATGGTGGCGAAGATTAATAAATTTCAATATATATTTACTTAAAACATACAAAAAAACGGTAAAGCCAAAATTAGGCTTTACCGTTTTTATAGTTTATATTATATTATTTTGCGTAATCGAATGCTCGGCTTTCTCTTATGATATTAACCTTAATTTGTCCCGGATATTCAACATCAGACTCAATCTTACGGCAAATATCTCTTGCGAGAAGAACCATCTGGTCGTCCTTAATCTTTTCAGGCTTAACAATGATTCTGATTTCTCTACCAGCCTGAATTGCAAAGCTACGCTCAACACCATCAAAGCTTGATGCGATTTCTTCAAGTTTTTCAAGACGCTTAATGTAGTTTTCGAGGTTTTCTCGTCTGGCACCAGGTCTTGCAGCGGAAATAGCATCAGCTGCCTGAACAATACAAGCAATAACCGTTTTAGCCTCAACATCTCCGTGGTGAGCATGAATAGCATGAACAACTGTTTCGCTCTCTTTATACTTGCGGGCAACATCAACACCAATCTCAACATGAGAACCCTCTATCTCGTGGTCGAGAGCCTTGCCAATATCATGAAGAAGTCCTGCTCGGCGAGCAAGTGTCGGGTCAAGACCAAGCTCCGAAGCCATGATACCAGCAAGATATGCAACTTCAAGTGAGTGGTTAAGAACATTCTGTCCATAGCTTGTGCGGTAACGAAGTCTGCCAAGCAGCTTAATAAGCTCAGGGTGTATTCCGTTTACGCCAGCCTCAATAACAGCTCTTTCGCCCTCTTCCTTGATGGTATTTTCAACCTCTCTGCGAGCCTTTTCATACATTTCTTCAATTCTTGCAGGGTGGATTCTTCCATCAGAAATAAGCTTTTCAAGCATAACTCTTGCTATTTCTCGTCTTACAGGTTCAAAGCAAGAAAGTGTGATAGCCTCAGGTGTATCATCAATAATAAGGTCAACGCCTGTGAGAGTTTCTATCGCTCTGATATTTCTTCCCTCACGACCGATAATTCTGCCCTTCATCTCATCATTTGGCAGTGGAACAACAGATACTGTTGCTTCTGTAACATGGTCAGCCGCAACACGCTGAATAGCAAGTGAAATAATCTCTCTTGCCTTTTTTTCGCATTCGTCACGAGTTTTCTGTTCGTAATCAAGAACCTTAACAGATTTTTCGTGAACAAGCTCATTTTCAAGTGTTTTGAGCAAATAATCCTTTGCCTGCTCTGAAGTAAACTTAGATATTGTTTCGAGAACCTCTATCTGAGCCGTTTTGACCTTTTCAGCCTCAGCGAGCTTATCATCAGCCCCCTTGAGTTTTTTGTTAAGAGTTTCGTCCTTAGCCTCAAGGCTTGTCATTTTCTTTTCGAGAGTTTCCTCTTTTTGTTGTATTCTGCGTTCCTGACGCTGAATCTCTCTTCTGCGTTCGTTAAGTTCTTTGTCTGCTTCATTACGCAAACGATGGATTTCATCCTTACCTTCAAGTATGGATTCTTTCTTTTTGGCTTCTGCGGATTCTTTAGCAGCCTCGACTATACGCTCAGCTTCCTTTTCAGCAGAACCGATTTGGCTTTCTGCAACCTTTTTACGATAGTTTATTCCGGCGTAAAAAGCTACTATGCCGGCTATTACAGCAAAAACTATAATAAGTACAATCGCCAACCATAAATCCATAGTTATAGGCACCTCCTTTTTAATCTTTAGTATTTCAAAATTATGTCAGTTGCCGAGGAAGTGCCGCTATTATATTTTATAAAATTTTTAATCTGAGTATTATAAAATCAGTCCGAAAAGTCGGGATACTTCATAATAACGCACTAATCCCCTACATCAGCACATTATTTCTAAACAGATTATTAAGGCTCAGAAAATATATCTATTCACCGCAATAAATTCTTTTACGGAAAAATATATGAATTCGAAAATCATTTTTTGAGTTAAGAACTATTATAACCCAATAATGTGGAATCTTATCATCATTTAATATATATATATAATAACAGCCTTTCGGCAGAAAAATAGTATAACAGCAGAACCGTTATAGGGATAGTTGACAAACTACCCTAAGTATTATTTTAAACGGTGATATATAAATTGTCAAGCGATTTACAGTCGCATTTAAAGTATAAAATTGCTGTATAAATTTGGTTATTATTTTTTACAAATAAGACAGCTTTAAAACTTAAAAGCTTTGAAGAAGTATATTGAGCCTATGAATGGCGAGAAATTGGTAAAATTCATATTATAGTAAGAGTAGCTATTTAGGGGGGTAGGCTATGGAAATATTTGGATTGCTCTTACTATCAATGTCACTTTCAATAGATGCATTTACAATTGGAACAAGTTGTGCATTAGGTGGAATAAAGGCCTCTTGGAAATCGAGGCTGATAATTTGTGCAATTTCTGTACTTATTATGGGTATTTCAATATTCTGTGGTGAAGCTTTGGCAAGATTTATAAGCCAAGAAGTGGCAAAATATATTGGCTGTGGAATGTTATGTATACTTGGTATTTATATAATTTTTGGGAGCTTTGCCAGAAATAAAAAACCAAAAAGGAAAAGCATAACACTGGCCTTAAAGCCTTTAGGAATAACTATAAGCATAATAAGAGAGCCTTCTCTTTGTGATATTGATAAATCAAATACAATAGACTCAAAAGAGGCCTGCTATATTGGTACAGCACTTTCAATAGATTCGATTGGAGCAGGGGTTTCTATGGGAGTAAGCGGAATAGGTGCAATTTCGGCAGCAGGTTTATGTGGAGCGTTTCAGTTGATATTTCTTTGTTGTGGTCTATTTTTAGGAAAAAAGCTGAGAGGAATAGAAAGAATACCATCTGAAATTTTTACAAGGATTTCAGGACTTGTTATAATACTTATTGCGGTTATAAGGCTATTTATATAGAAGATAGTTTATAATCTGTATACTTTGAAGATTGTATAATTGTGCATGTTATTATGGTTAAAATGTGCAAATTTATATATGAATTTTTGGAAGTTTTTTTAATGATAGTGTCGTTTTGTGCAAAATGCCGTCAAAAAGCATTAAAAAACCCAAAAAATGCTAAAAATAGGGAAGGATAGTTCTTGATTGGAACTATTTTTAACAAAAAATAAAAAAGCTATTCAAAATTTTGTCAAAATATTACGGAAGAATTATATTAAAAATGCACATAAATAGGAAATTTAATTTATGCAAAACGGAAAAAATCATAAAAAAACGAGTAATATTAAACAAATTTAGGATACCATTTATAGTTATATGAATAAAAATTACAATTTATAGTTGCAAAGTTCAAAATCATATGTTATTATTACTACAGAGGCGGAGGGGTTCGCTGAGCGTATATGCGATTTAAACAAAATTGTTGATTTTCGTTATTATGCTCCGAATACCTCGCTGAGAGGTATAAAGCAGATGCTTTATATGCAAGTCAGAACAAACAAAAATTTTTTAGAGAGAAGGATTTTAAAATGGCAAGTAAGGCAAAAAAGACCACAGCGTTGCTTCTCGCATCTCTAATGTGTGCAGGTGCATTCGCAGGTTGTGGCGGTAACGGCGGTACAACAACTAGCACAGCAAGTGGTTCTTCAGCAGGTAGCACAGAAAGCACAGCTTCTACAGCTTCTACAGCATCTTCAGCAGGTGAGGCTTCTATTCCTACAGTTGCAGAAATCACAGAAAGACTTAAGACAGAAGCTAAAGACGGCAAGATTTCTCTTAAGGTATGGGCTCCTAGCAATAGTAAGGACTTCGTCAAGAGTATGGTTGAGAAATTTAAGACAACTTATGCTGTTGATGGCGTAACATACGAAATTAAGGTTGTTGAAAAAGGCGAAGATAAGTGCATTAACTCACTTACAGAAGACTCTTCTAAGGGTGCTGATGTATTCCAGTTCCCAACAGACCAGCTTCTCACAGGTATCAATGCTGGTGTTCTCGCAGAAGTTCCTACAGTTTTCCAGGGTCAGATTTCTTCTGAAAATATGGAAGACGCAGTTAAGAACTGCACATATGAGAACAAGGTATACGCTTATCCTATGACATCTGATAACGGATACTTCCTCTATTATAATAGTTCTAAGTTTACAGCTGATGATGTTAAGTCTTTTGAAACTCTCCTTGATAAGGCAGCTAAGCAGAAAGTTCAGGCTTTTATGACAATTAGTGACGCTTGGTATACCGCAAGCTTCTTCTATGCAGCAGGCTGCGATATTAAGCTTGATACAGCAACACAGAAGATGGATCTTATTGACTTTGATACAGATAAGGGTGTTGCAGCTACTAAGGCTATGGCAGACCTCGTAAACAACAACAAGGATTCTTTCGTATCTACAGGTGACAATGCTGCTATTCTTACACTTCTTTCATCTGGCAAGCTTCAGGCTGTTGTAACAGGTACTTGGAATACTCCTGCTATTGAAAATGCATGGGGCAAGGAGAATGTTGCAGCTACAAAGCTTCCAACAGTTAAGATGAATGGTACAGATACACAGCTCCATTCTTTCGGTGGTTACAAGCTCATAGGTGTAAACTCTGCTTCTAAGTTCCCACTCGCATCTGCTACACTCGCAACATATCTCACAGGTCCTGAAGTTCAGCAGGAAAGATATAACCAGCTTAAGGTTATCCCAACAAACAACGACATTCTCGCATCAGACGCACTTAAGAATGACCCAATCCAAAAGGCTATTGAGGCTCAGCGTCCATACTCACACTCACAGAGCGTTTGCACAATGAAATTCTGGGATCCAGTTGCATCTGTAGGTACTGATATTAATAACGGTAACCTCAAGAGCAGCGATGAAGCAGGCATTAAGGCAGCTCTCCAGAAGGTTGTTAAGAGCGTCGAGCAAGGCTAATAGCACCACAGACTGAATAATAACCGTATAATAAAAACGGTGAAACTTTATGCGAGCAGCCTGATATTTAATGTTAGGCTGCTCAAATAAAGTTAAGAACATAAAAACTTATATTTTTTCAGAAAGAGGGTGCAAAACCGCATGGATTTTCTTGATTATATGCAGATGAGTGCAGGTCAAAAGTTTGCTTATAAATTTAAGACATTCTTTAAAACTCTGCCTTCAAACATCGGCAAGGTCTTTACCTTGTTTGGTCAGAAAGTCATTAAACTTTTAAACGCTATCGCCAAAGGCTTTGCTAACTATGGCAGAAATTTTGTGAAAGGCGATATTTTCACAAAGCTTTCTTATATTATTATGGGTGCTGGTAGCATCGGTCATAAGCAGATAGTAAAGGGTATCCTTTACCTTGTGCTTGAAGTTTTATACTTCTTATTTATGATTGGTTTTGCGGTTCCTTATGGACTTTCACAGTTCTTCACACTTGGTACAGTAGAAACTCATATTGAAAAGGATACATGGGGTGTTCAGACTGAGATTCAGGGTGATAACTCTATGCACATTCTTCTCATAAGCGTTATGGCAATGATTGTAACTATTGCATTCTTTGTATTCTATCTTATGAATATCAAGTCTGCTATTGCTGCACAGGAAACAATTAAGGCTGGCAAAAAGCCAATCGGCATTAAGAGGGAGCTTCTTATATTCCTTGATGAGCGTTTTCACATCACTCTTCTCAGCCTTCCTATTGCTCTTATCCTTTGCTTTACAGTCCTTCCGATTATATTTACAGTCTTTATTGCTTTCACAAACTATGACCAGTTCCATCAGGCTCCACAAAAGCTCTTTACTTGGATAGGTTTTAAGAACTTTGCGGATGTTTTCTATGATAACCCTGAAAAGTCTTATACCTTTGGTAAGATTCTTGGCTGGACAATTGTTTGGGCTTTCTTTGCAACATTTACCAACTACATAGGTGGTATGGTTCTTGCACTTCTCATCAATAAGAAGGGCATTAAGTTTAAGGGACTCTGGAGAACACTCTTTGTTATCACAATCGCTGTTCCTAACTTTGTTACACTTCTTGTTATGAACCAGCTCCTTGCTGACCAAGGTACTCTTAACCTGACACTTAAGGACTGGGGACTTATAAGCGACAGTATTCCATTCTTATCAGATGCGAACTATGCTCGTGTAGTTGTTATCTTGGTTAATATGTGGATTGGTGTTCCTTACACAATGCTTAGTACCAGTGGTATTCTTATGAATATTCCTGAGGACCTCTATGAAAGTGCTAAGATTGACGGTGCGAATGCTTTCCAGACATTTATGAAGATTACTCTTCCATATATGCTCTTCGTTACAACTCCGTACCTCATTTCTTCTTTCGTAGGAAACATCAACAACTTCAATGTTATCTACCTCTTAACTGGCGGCGAACCAAAGAGTACAGATTATTACAGCGGTGCAGGTAAGACAGACTTGCTCGTTACATGGCTCTATAAGTTGACTGCTAATAATAAGGACTATAACCTTGCGGCTGTTATAGGTATTATTATCTTCGTTATCTGTGCTATTGCATCGTTGATTACCTATAATATGTCAAAATCTGCTAAAGATGAGGAGGCATTCGGATGACACAGGCTGCCGGAGAAAAATCATATTCCAAAAGACAAAAAACAGTCAACATTGTTATTTATGTTATACTTGCAGTTATGGCGGTTATTTGGTTGCTTCCAATCGTTTGGTTGATTATCACATCATTTAGTGACCAGATGGGTCCGTCCGCAAGCTTCGTTCCAAAGAAGTGGACTTTCAATAACTATGTAAGACTTATTACAGACGATAGCTTCCCATATTGGCGTTGGTTCTTGAATACACTCTTTGTTGCGATTGTTTCTTGTGTGATTTCTACACTTTTCGTATTTATGACAAGCTACACATTGAGCCGTCTCCGTTTCAAATGGCGTAAGAAATTCCTTAACATAGGTCTTATCCTTGGTATGTTCCCAGGCTTCATGTCAATGGCTGCTATTTATGCTATCATCGAATGGATTGGTCTTAGCCAGTCACTCTTCGCACTTATTCTTGTATATTGTGCAGGTGCAGCTATGGGCTATCAGATTAGTAAGGGCTTCTTCGATACAATTTCACATTCACTTGATGAGGCTGCTACTATTGATGGTGCTAATAAAAACACTATCTTCTGGAGAATTATTCTTCCACTTTCAAAGCCGATTCTTGTATATACAGCTTTGACAACATTTATCAGCCCTTGGGTTGACTTTATATTCGTCAGCTATATCATGAAGGACAACAAAGATAACTATACTGTTGCTTATGGCTTACAGCAAATGCTCGAAAGAGAGAACAATGCAAAGTATTATACAACATTCTTTGCAGGTTCTGTTATAGTTGCACTTCCTATCACACTTCTTTTCATTAAGATGCAGAAGTATTATGTTGAAGGTGTTACAGGCGGAGCTGTTAAAGGCTGATTTTATTCAAAAACGAAGCAAGGAGTGGCTCTTGAGCTATTCCCTGCTTCCTTGTTTATAAAGGAGAGATTTACTTGAAAAAAAGACTTTTAGCACTTACTCTTTGTGCGGCTATGCTTGTTTCAGCGGTATTGACTGGTTGCCAGAATGGTGGAACAACAGAAAGCAACAATTCTGTTGTTTCTAATACTGAATCTGCTGCATCTTCAAGCTCTGATAGCAGTATCCCTGAAGATGGCGGTTTTAAAACGATAAGCTATGAGGCATCTAAGGACAAGTATAGAAATTATTATGAGATTTTTGTATATTCTTTCTGCGATTCAGATGGTGATGGTATAGGCGATTTTAAGGGTCTTACATCTAAGCTCGATTACCTTAATGACGGCGACCCTAAAACAACAGATGACCTCGGCATTGATGGAATCTGGCTTATGCCGATTATGCCTTCCGGTTCATATCATAAGTATGATGTTGATAACTATAAGGATATTGATAAGAGCTATGGTACTCTTGAAGATTTTAAAACATTCCTTTCAGAGGCTCATAAGCGTGGTATAAATGTTATTATTGACTTTGTTATTAACCATACTTCTAATACTAATGAATGGTTTAAAAAGGCTAAAGAGGAGCTAAAAGAGGGCAAAACTGATGGTTATGCTCAATATTATAACTTTGTTCAGTCTGATTCAAAGCCAGCAGATGTAGGTGCTTCAAAGTATTATTATGCTGGAACAAAAGGCTGGTATTATGAATCCGCATTTACTCAGAATATGCCTGACCTTAACCTCAAGAACGAAAAGGTTCGCAAGGAGATAGAAGGCATTTGCGATTTCTGGCTCAAGGATATTGGTATAGATGGTTTCCGTCTTGATGCTGCATATCATTATGACCAAAATTCAAACGAGTCTATTAATGATATTAAATGGCTATATGACTACTGCAAGAGTATTAAAGACGATGTCTATATGGTCGGTGAAGTTTGGATGGGTGGAAATGTTATTTCCGATTTCTATAAGAGTGGTGCAGACAGCTTCTTTAATTTCGATATGCAGGGTACTTCCGGACAGGTTGCAACTAAGGCTGTAAACCTCAAGAATGTAAAGGGCTACTATGACTATGTAAAATCTTGGGTTGATACAATTACTGAAAACAATAGCAAGGCTATAAGTGCTCCGTTTATTTCTAATCACGATACTGCAAGAAGTGCAGGTTTCCTTACAAGAAATACTCAAAAGGAAAAGAACGCAGCTATGGCTTATCTCCTTACTCCAGGTAATCCATTTATCTATTATGGCGAGGAAATTGGTATGACTGGTTCTGGAGAAGACCCTGATAAGAGAACTGGTATGGTTTGGTCACTTTCTGATAATACTGGCTATGTTGCAAGTATTCCGGGTGCTACTACAAATACTGAAAAGCCTGAAGAGGGTGTAGCAGAGGCACAAAAGAATGAAAACTCTCTCCTTAATCTCTATAAGAAGGTTATAAGACTTAAGCTTCAGAACCCTGAAATCGCAAGAGGCACATTTACTCCTGTTACTCTTGATGAGAATAATAAGGCTGTTGGTGCATTCATCAGCGAATACAATGGTTCTAAGGTGATGGTCATTCTTAACCTTAGCGATAAGGCAACTGTTACAGTTCCTAAGTCAGCAATGTCTTATTCAGGTGTAAGAGGCTATATCGTGAGTGATACAACTAATACAGAAAAGGTTGAGCTTAACGGCGAACAGCTTACTATTCCTGCAAATAGCGTTGTAGTTCTTAAATAATTTGATTTTATAGTTTAACACCCCGTTTATCGGATAATTTCTGATAAACGGGGTGTTGCTATTTTTGGGAAATTTATAGCAAATTAAACTTAACTTTAGGATGCATTAGTTTTAACTAATTGGAACTTTTAAATATAACATTTTAGATTTGTATGTAAGTTTTATGTAAAGCTACTTAAATTAAATAACTTTGGTATTTCACTTTAATAATTGACAAATATTAGTAATAAATGTATAATTTTAATGGTATTTTTTATATTTTTTTATTTTAATAAATAAATACAATGTATATTAAATAAGTTTTAGTTTTGTATAAGTAAAATTTACTTTATATCTATTATGTGGTTAGTGATAATAAATGGGGTGTGAAAATGAAAATAAAACTTGCAATCTTAGAATCTGATGTTGATTTTTTGAAGAACTATTCAATAGCATTGTCTTCTAGATTTTCTGATAAACTTGAGGTTTATACATTTAGCAATCTGGAAAATGCGATGTCAGCTCTTGCTGATTCAAGAATTGATGTATTTCTTGCAGGAGATAATTTTGAAATAGATACAAGTAATATTCCTGAAGAGTGTGGTTTTGCATATCTTGTGGATTCAAATGATATTAAATCTTTTAAGAATGAACATACCGTATGCCGTTTTCAAAAGATTGACTTAATATATAGAGATATACTTGGAATTTTTTCTGAGAAAGAATATATAGTTTCTGGCAGTAATATGGCTAATACGAATTGCAAGGTTTTACTTTTTACTGGTATAGAGGGTGGCACAGGTGCATCTTCAGCAGCAGCAGCATGTGCATTATATTTTGCACAAAATGGCAAACGTGTCTTATATTTAAATATTGAAAAATTTGGTTCAGCGGATATGTTCTTCTATGGCGAAGGACAATACACAATGAGTGATATTGTTTATAACATAAAGAGTAAAAAATCTAATCTCTCTTTAAAGCTTGAAAGCTCTGTGAAAATTGATAAGAGAGGGGTATACTTTTTTTCTTCACCAAACCTTGTGCTTGATTTGCTTGAGCTTGATATAGAAGATAAAAAACTTCTTATAAATACATTAGTTATGTCATCACAATATGATTATATTGTGATTGATTGTGATTTTGGAATGCAGAAAGATGATTTAGAATTATATTCAATGGCAAATGAAATTATACTTGTTGGCGATGGTTCAGAAATCTCTAATGATAAAACCGTAAGAGCAATTGCTTCTATTCAAATTTTGGAGCAAGAAAAAAATATGTCTATTTGCAGAAAAACTATGCTTTTATATAATCGCTTTAATAATTATACTGGTAGAACTATTGAAAATCTGGATATAAGGACTATAGCAGGAATTCCTCCATTTGAGAATCTGAATACACAGCAGATTATTACAAAAATTTCAGGAATGCAATTCTTTAATGTGCTTGAATAATTTTGATGGGGGAAAATTATGGATTACGAGCAGGAGCAAAAAATTGTAAGTGATTCTAAAGAGTATGTATCGCAAAATTTGGCATTAAGCCATATAGATGATAACGAACTTAGAGAAAAGATTGATAATATAGTAAACCAAAGAATAGGAAGCTTATATTGTTCACTGAATCAGAGAGCATCTATGGTTGAGCAGGTATATAGTTCTATCAGAGGTTTTGGTTTGCTCGATACGATTATTTCTGATGATAGCATAACGGAAGTTATGATAAATGGTCCAGATAATATTTTTATAGAACAGAACGGAAGACTTACAAAACTTAATAAAAGATTTGAAAGCACAGAAAAGCTGGAAGATATTATACAGCGTATAGTTGGACTTGCTGGCAGAGAAGTAAACCAAGCAAACCCAATATGCGATACCAGACTTCCTGATGGTTCGAGAGTAAATGTTGTACTTCCACCTATCGCTCTATGTGGACCTACTATTACAATAAGAAAATTCTCTAAAACGCCTATGACCATAGAGAAACTTATAAGTTATGGCTCTATAACGCAAGAAATCGCTGATAAATTGGAGGTTCTTGTAAAATCAAAATATAATATATTTATAAGTGGTGGTACAGGTTCAGGTAAAACAACTTTTCTTAATGCTTTATCTAATTACATTCCTAAAGATGAGCGTGTAATCACAATAGAGGACTCGGCTGAATTGCAGATAACAGGAATTGAAAACCTTGTAAGTCTTGAAACCCGTAACGCTAATACATCGGGTATTGGTCAAATCACTATAAGAGACCTTATAAAATCTTCGCTGAGAATGAGACCTGAACGAATTGTAGTTGGTGAGGTTCGTGGCGGTGAAGCTTTGGATATGTTACAGGCAATGAATACTGGTCACGATGGTTCATTATCAACAGGACACGCCAACTCAACCCACGATATGTTGAGCCGTCTTGAAACTATGGTGCTTCAGGGTGCGGCTGGTTTGCCTCTTGATGCTATAAGACAACAAATTGCTTCGGCTGTTGATATTATAATTCATCTATCAAGACTTCGTGACAAATCCAGAAAAACCATGGAAATAACTGAAGTTGTGGGATATGAGAATGGTCAGATTCAGCTTAATCCTTTGTATGTTTTTGAGGAAGATGAGAAAAGTACATTAACAAAGGTTTCTGGAAAATTAAAAAGGACAAAAAATCCAATGAAAAATACATTGAAACTTCAGTTGTCTGGTATGAATATTGAAATTTAGGGTGTGGGATAATGTCAAAAAGTAAAAAAAATAAAGAACCACAATATTATATATCAAAAATCAATACACAGTTACTTAATTATAATGTTTATTATATGAGTAAAAAGGAAAAGCTGATGTATTATACAATAGCTTTTGTTGCAGGCGGAGTTATTGGTTTGATATTTTATGGTGGGCTATTTAAAAATGATGGTGTAGAAACACTGGCAACTCATATAAGCAATATTGTAGTTTTTGTTTTAGTTGGCTTTATAGGATTAAAAGTTTTTATACCAAATATAACAGAAAAACTCAGAAAGAAAAGAATACGCACACTAAAGCTTCAATTTAAAGATTTTTTGCTTGCTCTTGGAAACTCTATCTCAGGTGGTATGAATTTTAATGATGCATTGGCATCATCTTATAATGACCTTAATATGCAATACTCAAGTGACTCATATATAGTAAAAGAAACATACGAAATATTGAAGGGTATTGAGAATAATGTTTCTTTTGAAGAAATGATGCAAAATCTTGGAGAGCGTAGTGGTGACAGCGATATTTATAACTTCGCAACGGTCTTTAATATTTGTGTAAGGTCTGGTGGTAATTTAAAGGAAACTATAAAGCGTACAGTTGACATTATCTCATCTAAGATTTCTATGAGTGAGGAAATAGAAACCTCACTTACATCAAATAAAATCCAGTTGCTTGTTATGGAATTTATACCTATTATATTAGTATCTATGATGAGATTGATGAGCTCCGATTTTAATGAAAGCTTTTCATCAGTACTTGGAGTAGTAGCGATGACAGCTTGTGTAATTATTCTTATTATAGCCTATAAGCTGGGTCAAAAGATTATGAGTATTAAAGGTTGAGTGAGATATGAGATTAGCAATGATGATTATTGGAACTTTACTTGCTGTTTTTCTTATAATCAAATATATAAAAGGCAAAAAATATGCTGATTTGATTGAAGGTCTTGAGGACGATAATGAGTACCCTTTAAAAGACTTTTATGTTATAGGATTTTCTATGAATGATAATTCTATATTTAAAATTCATGATAAAAACAAAGATGAACTTATTTCTCAGGCAAAGCTTTTATATGATAGCAGATATTCAGAATATTATGCTATGGTAGCTTGGGCACAAACCTTGACTTTTGCTTATCTTGGTGTTGTTTTTGGATTTATCATTGGGGGAATTTTTAATTCAATATTCTTTGTTTTGGTAGGTGCGATTTTTGCAGCAGCACTTGGAAACTATTTTTATACAAAGATGAAGAATAAAGTTGAATCAAGAAAAGAAGACTGTGTTTCTGAATTGCCAGAGGTAGTTTCTACTATTGCTATGCTTATGAACTCTGGTATGACACTTAAAGAAGTATGGGAGCTTGTTGCTAATAGCAAAGAAGGAACAGTATATTCTTTAATGAAACAATCTTGTATTGATATGAAAAATGGTATGACAGAGAAAGAAGCAATATCAAAGTTTGGTATATATTCAAACTCTGCTGAAGTAAAGAAATTTACAAGCGTACTTATACAAGGTATTGATAAAGGAAGTAAAGACCTTTCGGAGATACTTGCAGAACAATCTATTCAACTTTTGGAGGCAAAGAAACAATATATGCTTCAAAAGGGTGAGGCGGCTTCTTCAAAGCTATTGTTGCCTACAACTTTAATTTTTGTGGGAGTAATGATTGTAGTTATTGCGGCAGCAGTAGGTTTACTTTTGGGATAATATTGGTGAAAAACCATTATTATAAATATATTTAATATTTTTAAGGAGGAAGATGTTGATGAATAACATCAGTACTAAGGCGGCACTTTTTCTTTTTGACGCTAAGAGCAAGTTTGGCAAAGCAAAGGATTATTTAGGAAGAAAAGCAAAGAGCATTGTTAAGGAAGAAAATGGTGATACAAACTTTATCTCTATCATTATTATTCTTGCAATCGTTCTTTTGGTTGCTGTTGCATTTATGATATTTAAGGATCAGATTATTGGATGGTTCAATGGCACTACAAAAACTTTCTTTGATCAGACAGATAGTGCAGCAAGTTACACAACCAGCCACTAATTGTAATTTTTAAAAAATACATAATATAACTGAGGAAGTTTAATTTATGATTTATGTTGTAACAGGCTTGTGCCTATTAGTATCATTCGCTATTTGTGTGTTTTCTTTAGTATATGCAGAAAACAGAAAGCAGAAAGAAGCAGTCCTTGAGGCTGTTGAAGCTTCGGAGGAGAGTTCAGAAGAACAGGAATCGGAAGATAAAAAAATAGGCGAGAATTCAGACGAGGAAAATAAAGGTACTAAACAGGACGCAAGCCTGCGTACAACTTTTTTTTATAAAATAAAAACTCTTACCGTTTGGCAATGGGTTATCTTTGTTTTGATTTCAATAGCTTCATCTGCACTACTGTGTTTAGAAACAGTATGGATACAGTCTAATTCAAATAACTGGATTACAATTATAAAGCTTTTCTTGACTATGGAAATGCTTATTTCAGCTTCTATCATTGATAAGCAGATAAAAAAGATTCCTAATAAACTTGTGGTTTCAGCGTATTTAATAAGAGTAATTTTGTTTGTGCCAGAATATTTTCTTTTTAATGATACCTTTTTTAGAGTATTAATGGGTAGTGTTTTCGGATTTGCAATTTCATTTTTTGTATTTTTTCTTATGTCTATTCTTACCAAAAGTGGTATCGGAATGGGCGATGTTAAGCTTGTGAGTGCTATGGGCTGTCTTATAGGCTTGAGTGGAACATTTTTTAGTGTATTCTATGGAATGGTAGTATGTATGTTTATGGCAATAGGATTTATTGCATTTAAAAAGCGAAAAGTCAAGGACAAAATAGCTTTTGCTCCTTTTATATATATTGGTTATCTTATAACAATGCTTTTAGGAACATTTTAATTTTAAGGAAATGATTTAATGAAAAGAATAGTGTTTATAATATCTATAGTTATATTGCTTGGAATAGGCTGGGCATTTACAGTTTCAGATTTTTTAAGTGAGAAATCTAAGGAGAATTATCAAGAACAACTTATTACAGATGCTGATAATTATTTTAAGGAAGGTCTTTATCAAAGAGCAATAAATAATTATAAGGAATATTTAAATAATAATCAGTCTGAAGAAATTTGTAAGAAGCTTATAAACGCATATGATAAAAGACTTGCAGAAGATGATAGAATAACCTCGGATTATATTTCAAGTATGGAAAGTATAACTGCTGCTTATGAGAAAAATGAAGCTTTCGTTGATAAGCTGGCAGACCTATATCATAAATCTAAAAAGTATGAAAAAGAATATCAATGCTTATCTAAAGCTATGAAAAATGGTATTGATTCAGAAAATATTAAAAAGAGAACAAATGAAGTCAGGTATATGAATAAAATTTCTCCTTTAGCTTATAGCGATGTTAAAGGTCCATCAAATGGAGAATATGTTGTCACTTATAATGAATATATGATTACATTTAGCGAAGCTGGTAAGTCGAGTCGTTCATTATATGAATATATGAGTTTGGCTAATAATAATGGTGATAGAATTTATACAACCGACAAAGATAGTAGATTAATATCTGGTAAAGGTGTTGTTCTTGGAATTTTTGATTTTAAGATTTTAGAAGATGCGGGTGTATATTCTCAAGGATTAGTGCCTGTAAAGAATAATGGAAAATATAGCTATTATGATGAATTTGCTAAAAAGGCCTTTGGCGATTTCGATTATGCTGGTTGCTTCTATAATGGTAAAGCAGCTGTAAAGAATAATGGCGTATGGTATCTTATTAATACTAAGGGTGAAAAGGTGGGTGATGAATATAAAGATATAGTATTATCTGAAACTGGCTCATATATGAGTAATGATGTTATGATTGCCTCTACTAAAGAAGGAACATACACTATTTATAATAATAAATTGGAAGAAAAGGCTAATGTCACTTGCTCTGAAATTGGAAAAACTTCTAATAATGGATTGATAGCATTTAAGAATAATAATAAATGGGGTTTTGTTAATGAAGAAGGAAAGATAGTTATTGAACCTCAGTATGATAATGCTAAAAGCTTTAGTTATGGCTTAGCTGCGGTTTATTCTAAAGGGAAATGGGGATTTATAGATAAAAATAACGAGGTTGTTATTGATTATAAGTTCAAAGATACTGATAGTGATGCAGCGTATTATTTCAACTCAAATGGTAGTTGCTGTGTGGGAACAGATGATAATAACGAAAATGAAGATGTAAAATTACAACTTTTATCATTGATTATAGGAATAAAAAATGATTAAAAGTTTTAATAATTATAAAAATTTTAAGGAGAGAGAAAAATGAAAAAAATTTTAATTGCACTTTTGGTAGTAACTATGGCATCTTCTGTTATGATAGCAGGATGTTCTAATAAGTCTGAGGATAAAAATACATCTTCTGGTAATAGTATTGCATCAGAAGAATCATCGAGTTTATCGGAATCATCTACAGAGGATTCATCTTCAAGTTTTGATTCAGATTCAAGCAAATCAGAGTCTATAAGTTCTGATAGTAACGAGGCAACAGATGGAGATTTTGTATGGGAAGACGGTAAGTATATTACAGATTTATCAGAAGAAGGTGCTAAGAAAAAGGAAATAGTTATTCCTAAAAAATGCCAGATGTTTATGATGTCAGATTTTCAAAGTGGCAATTTTGGCGATAATGATAATTTAGAGAGTATTATTTTTGAATCAGATGATATTAAGGATTTACCCTCAGGATGTTTTATAAATGATATAAATTTAAAGAAGGTTGAATTACCTGAAAAACTCAAAAAAATATCTGAAAATCTATTTAGTGGCTGTAAATCACTTGAAAGTATTGAGATTCCAAGTTCTGTAACGGAAATAGAGGACCAGGCGTTTGAAGATACAGCAATAAAAGAGCTTAAAATTCCGGAATCAGTAACATCTGTTGGTGAAACAGTATTTAGATATACTAAGATTGAAAAGCTATATTTACCAGAATCATTAACTACAATAAGTAGTTCATTTCTTGGCGATTTAGATGATACAGATACATCTTACAAGCTTACTGTTTATGTTAAAAAAGGCTCATATGCAGATGAGCATTTTGAAGAATATCAATGGTCAGGTGTAACTAAGGAATATTATTGATTTATTTAAAATAGATTATTAAGTGGCTTATAAGGAGGATTTTACTTGAAAAAAATAAAAAAAATGCTTTTAAATGATGATTCGGGCGAAGTAATGCTGGAATCAACTATAATATTTACTATTACAATTTTCCTCCTTTTAGCTTTACTTAGTATAGGATTTATATTTTATCAAAAAGCTATGTTAAACTCTGTTGCAGATGAGATTGCCTCAAGTGTTGGTGCAACATTTAAGTTTAAAGACAGCGATTTGATGGAAAGAGAGATAGGAAGCAACGAATTATCATCTAATCAAATGTATAGATATATGTTTCATAGAGATGATACACTTGATGCTAAAAAAATCAAAGCAAAAGAGTATATAGGCAAACGCGTAGGACTTACTAATCTTGGAATTTCAAATAAGACTCCCGAAGTAGAGGATATTAAACTATATACTGATAATATAGGAAGATTTCATGTTACAGTAGATGTATCTATGGAAACAGAAATATTATTTATGGGGGTTTTAAAATATTTTAATATTATAGATTCAACTCCAAGATTTACAGCATCTTCATCAGCAGAGTGTTTGGACATTACTGAATATAATTCATATCTTAATATGGTGCATGGGGTTATAAATGGAATAGCGGGTGATGGTACGCCTTTGGCACTTGTCGGAAAAGTTGTTGACATATTTGATACAGTTAAAGGTTGGATAACTGGTTAAGTTAATAAAATCATTTGAGGAGTTACAGATATGAAAAAATCGGTGGTAAAAAAAATCAAGCAATCTTGTAAAGGTGCTATGTCTATTTTTCTTTGTGTACTTGTAACACCATTTGTTTCTATTGCTTGTGGTTTAGTTGAAGTATATAGATATCAAGGTGCAGTTCAGACATATCGTGATGTAGTAGATGCAACTCAATTTTCATCTTTGGCGAATTCTGATGAATATTTGAAAGATAGGTTTGGATTATTTGCTATGTCACAGCAAGAAGATGATGATGTCTTTAAAAACTTTATAAATGACCTAAATGACAATTTAAGTATTCTGGGAAATGCAATAACTACTGGAGATACTAAAGCAAATGGTAAAAATCCACTTAGTGAACCTAATGTTCTTAAAACACAGATAAAAGACAATGCAGAAATAAATGTTCCTGTAAATATGTTGAAGGATATAGTGGGCTCAACAGGTGTAATGGAAAAAATAGAAAATAGGTTTAGCGATGAAACAAAGGAAAAGTTTGAAAAGGTAGAAAAAGGTGTAGATGCAGCAAGTGCTGTTGCAGAAGTATTGGATAAGGTAGCTAGCTTTATAGATGAAATAAAAAATTCATTAGAAGATTTGAAAACTGATGAGTTTGAAAAAAAAACAAATGAATTTATCAAAGCAAACAATGAGTTTCTTACACAACTATATAATGATAAATTTGATTATCATACTGACAATAATGATGCTGCTGATACTAAGTTAGAAAACATCTTAGAAGATGATACTTATTTTTCTAAAGTAAAGAATATTTATAATAGTGCAAAAAAACTTTCTGACAATGATGGAGCTTATGCTATTCTTAAGGGCAAGCTTGAAAATATTCTGGAAATAATAAAGAGTTTTAATGAAGCTAAAGAAAAAGTAGAAGAATTACACAAAAAAACTAGTGATGAAAAAGTAGGATTTGAAGATGTTATAGATAACCTTTACGAAAAAATGGAAGAAGCAGCAAAAGATTTTAATAAAACAGAAGTTGAAAAATACATAACATTATTGGATAATTTTATTTCAAATCGGAATAAATTATCTAAACTTTCAAAGAGTGATGCATCATCTTATTCCAAATTGACTAGTTCAGACAAGGATAATATTAAGAGTTTTCTTAGTACCCTTATGGATATCTATTATGATGACTGGAATGATAGTTCCTTATCTGAATCAGAAAGAAATGAAAAATTAAATAACTCTATAAAAAAAATATATGGTTTGGATAGTGGTTTACTTGGTATTGGCGATTTTGCAAATAGTATAACTAACTACATTGATGCTATGAATAATCTGCTTAAAGATTTTGTTAATAATAGTTCTGATAATATAGATGGATTTCTTGATGAGCTTGTAAAAATGATGGAATCATTATTTAATATGCATACATTATTTGATGGGAGATTAAATGCAAAGCTTAGTCAAGAATGTGTAAGTAATTTATTATCAAGCGGAGATAGTCCGTTTCAGACACTGCTCGAAGGTATTCAAGAGTTAATGGATGGTATTAGAACAGTTAAGTCTTCACTTACTTCTGACCCGTCAATTTTAGACTTTTTTAAAGGTTGTAAACAGATATTCAATGGAGCTAAAGCGGTTATAAAATCTGTTTCAAGCCAAGTTTCTAGTAAAATAGCTAAAGTACAGGAGTTTATAGAACAAATTAAAGACCCAAGCAAAATTTATGATGAATTGTTGATTGATGGATATATAGTCTATAATTTGCCTAATAGGACGAATGCAGCTAATGGAGTCACAACATCATCAATCAAAAATCAAGAGAGAGTTAATCTTGATGGAGAATCGCTTACAGGTTATAAATATGAAGATATTATAACACAAAGTACCCCATTGTCAGTTTCTCAGGAAGAGTATCAAGCTATGTTAGAAAATATGTCCAACGTAGCATATGGAAGCGACAATATGTTTAAAGGTGCAGAAGCTGAATATGTTTTAGTTGGTACATCAAATGAAATATTTAATCAGGTACAATCATTCTTTGATGTTTTTATGCTGAGATTAGTGTCTAATATTTATCCAGTTATGAAAGATACAACAATAAAAGGAATTGCCTCAACCGCAGGCTTATTTGCTTTTGTAGTTTATATTGCTTTTATTCTTGCGGAATCATATATAGATACTATATTATTAGTTAATGGCTCTGATGTACCATTGATTAAAGAAACCTGTTATTTTTCGGCAAGTGGAATTCCAGTATTATTAGGTAAGATTAAAGATGCTGCTATTGAAAATGGAGATATGAAGAAGGCAGTAGAAGGAGAGATTAAGAACCTTCAAGAATCAAATGAAAAACTTAAGAATAGTAAAAATGATTTTAAAGATGGTTTAATTGACATGAAATATAATGCATATCTATTTTTTGCATTAAAATTAGGGCCTACGGTCGATGTAAAGCTGGGAAGGTTAGCAAATATTATTCAGCTTGAAGCAGATAGCTATTATCGTAACGGAGACCTTGAGAAAATAGAAGATGAGATAAAAATTATACAAGGTGGTACTACTATACCTGAAGAAGATAAGACAGTAGATAAGGGAAGTGGAAGTTACTTTAAGATAAATCAGGCCTACACAACAATAAACACAACATCTAAGGTTACCTTTAATCCTTTTATTTCTATATTGAATATATCTGATAATAGCATATTTACGAAACAATATAGTCAGGATTTAAGTTACTAAGGAGGTGCTTTGAGTGTTAAAAAAAAGAAAAAGTGAAGATGGCACAATTTCACTTGAAGCATGTATAGTTGTTCCGATTTTTATTTTTCTTATACTTTTTATATATGGGTTTATTGTAATGTTTATGGGACAGCAAATGATAAGCCATTCTATGCTACAAAGTGCTGAAAGCCTTTCAATAGATTCTTATGGAACGGAAAAAATCAGAGATGAAGATGATAACCCAGCAACTGAATTGGTGATAACCTTTATGGAGAATTTGTTTACTGGTAGTTTTTCTGCAGATAGTATAGATTCTACCTTTGCATCTACTAAGCGTTGGTATGATAAGGATGCTGATGACTATAAGCATGGAAACAGAAATGAACTCTATGAAATTGATAAGAACGAAGTAATAAAAAATCGTTTCTTAGGATATTTAACTGGCGAATCGGACATAACAAAGGCAGAGGAAAAAGCTAAAGAAATATATAAGCTCATCGGAGTTGAGAATGAAGAATTAGATTTTTCTGAGAGTACGGTTGAAGATGGTGTTTTAACTATGGTTATTAAGTACAGACAAAAGTTTGTATTTGATTTTCAAGGTCTTGTTGGAATTGATAGACGGTTGACTATTAAAGTGAATATGTGGTAAATTATTAAGAGAATGCTTAAATAGGTTAGTTATTGCTTTAAGTTGTCAATAACATTAACTTCGATTATGATAGGGGAGTTAGATATTTTATGATGGAAAATTTTTCGTATGAAAATCAAGGAACAAACACATATTTAAAGTTTGTTTTTCCTAAAAATGCAACACCTGATAGGCTGGCATTAGGAATGATTAGCAATAATAACATTGATGGTTTTTTGGCTTCTATTTATGGCTGTGCAGATGGTATTTCATTCATAAAATATAATATTTCGGCAAAAGTTAGCGTAAAACAATTTTTTACAGGTACAGTTAATAAAAAGAAGGTTATTGGTGTTCTAAAAGGCATCTTGACAGCTTTTATTTCTGCAGAAGATTATATGATTAATACTAATTATATACTTCTTGACTTAGATTGTATTTTTGTTAATGTTAGTACTTGTCAGACTGAAGTAATTTGTGTTCCTTTTAATGGTATTGCAAATGAAAATAATAATTTAAAAGATTTCTTCAGAAATATTGTTTTTACATTAAATTATGACCAAACAGAAAACTGTGATTATATTGCAAAGCTTATAAACTTTTTGAATAGTTCAGCTTCATTTTCACTTAAAGGCTTTAAAGAGGTACTTGATAGTATTGATGGTGGAAAAAATGATGCAATGAAAACAGAGGCTGTGCCAACTTCTGTGGCAGTTCAGAATGCTATACCTCAAAATGTTCAAAAAACTAATGTACAAGCTACACCAGTTATGCCAAAACCAGCAGAAACTACATATCAGGCACCAACAAGTTTACAGACTAATACAAGCGTAGGTTTTCAAGGTTCAGTTCAGAAACCTAAAACACCAAATAATATTGCAGCACCTGCACAAAGTATTACTATTCCACAAAAATCTCCTACTATGGCTAAACCGCAATCATCATTTGCTGTGCCAGGAAAAGTTCAACCAGAGAACGTTTCTCAGCAAACAACTGAAAGTTCTGAAAAGCCGATGAGTATGTTTTACTTATTGCAGCACTATAACAAGGAAAATGCTGCAATATATAAAGCACAAAAAGATGCTAAAAAAAGTAGTGGTAAGAAACAAAATCTACAGCAGCCTCAAGCTCAACCGCAAATTCAATATACACAAGTACAGCAGCCAACATCAACTTATAACCCTATGCCAGCACCCAATACGGTTGTAACACCTGCAAAAGTACCTGCTACTCAAGTGGCAAATAATAGTGCTGTTAGTAATAATGTGCCTATAAATAATTTTGCTCCAGTTCAGCAGCCTGCTAATATGGTACAACCTAATTTTGGAGATACAACAGTTTTATCAGGTGACAATATTGGTGATACGACTGTTCTTGGAAGTGATATGGGAACAACATATCAACAAGCTAAATCAGCATATTTGGTAAGAAAGAAAAATAATGAAAGAATAAAAATAACAAAAGATGTCTTTTATATAGGTAAAGAGAGAAGCTTTGTGGATTACTTTATAGGTGATAATCCTGCAATAAGCAGAAGCCACGCAAATATAATTTGTAAAAATGGTGAATATTTTATTGTTGATACTAATTCTACAAATCATACCTTCTTAGATGGACAGATGCTTACAAGTAATGTTGAAGCTAAGCTTGAATCAGGGTGTGAGATTACCCTTGCAAATGAAAAATTTACTTTTGAGATAGTATAATTTAAGCTTTCATTTTGAAAGGGTGTAAAATAATGGATTTTATGGTTTCAGCAGAAACTGATATTGGAATAGTAAAAAATACAAATCAAGATAGTCTGAGCGTTAAAATTATTGATACATATCAGGGACGAATGGCTTTCGCCATAGTATGTGATGGTATGGGCGGACTGCAAAAAGGTGAGGTTGCAAGTGCAACAGTAATAAAGGCCTTTGATAGATGGGTAAATGAACAACTTCCTGTTTTGACAAAACAAACCCTTGACCAGTCAGTTATATTCTCTCAGTGGAAAGATATTATCTCAGAACAAAATGAAATCATAGGTCGCTATGGAGATTCACAAGGAATAAAGCTTGGTACAACGGTTGTTGCTATGCTGATAACTCAAAGTGAATGTTATATTATAAATGTAGGTGACTCAAGAGCATACATTATAAATGATGACATAAATCAGATAACACAAGACCAGACTTTTATTGCTCGTGAGATAGCACTCGGACATATGACACCTGAGCAGGCTAAAACTGACAGAAGACGAAATGTTTTATTGCAGTGCGTTGGTGCATCTGAGAAGGTTTACCCTGATGTTTTTTACTTGAAATCAGATATAAACACAGTATATATGTTATGTTCAGACGGTCTTCGACACGAAATAACTCAAGAAGAAATATACACAAAATTAAAACCAGAATTATTGATTAGCAACGATATTATGACGCAAAATTCTAAAGATCTTATAGAACTTAATAAGGAACGAATGGAGCGAGATAATATTTCTGTTGCTCTAATCAGAACATTTTGATTAAAAATTAGGGCAGCACCGCATAAATAATTACAGGAATTTTTCTTTATTTGTGCGGTGGTGCCTTAGTTAGTTTATTTTTGAGGGATAATTATGCTAAAGATAGGGTCAATTATAGACGGAAAATATAAAATTCTTAACAAGGTAGGACAGGGCGGCATGAGCGTTGTATACCTTGCTATGAATGAAAAGGCAAATAAACAGTGGGCTATTAAAGAAGTCAGAAAAGATGGTGTAAAAGACTTTGAGCTTATAAAGCAAGGACTCATTGTTGAAACTGATATGCTTAAAAAATTAAGTCACCCAAGTTTGCCGAGTATTGTCGATGTTATAGAAGATGATAATACTTTTCTTATAGTTATGGATTACATACAGGGTAATCCTTTGAGCAAAACTTTGGAAGAGTATGGGGCACAATCTCAGGAAAATGTTGTTGAATGGGCAAAGCAATTATGCGATGTTTTAGGATACCTTCATTCAAGAAAACCCCCAATAATATATCGAGATATGAAGCCTGCAAATGTTATGTTAAAACCAGATGGAAGTATTACTCTGATAGATTTTGGCACAGCGAGAGAGTATAAGTCTAAAAATATAGCTGATACAACTTGTCTTGGAACAATAGGCTATGCTGCACCAGAGCAATTTGGTGGAATGGGACAGACAGATGCAAGAACAGATATTTATTGTCTTGGCGCAACTCTTTATCATCTTGTTACTGGAATGAATCCTTGCGAACCGCCTTATGAAATAAAACCTATCCGTCAGATAAACCCTGCACTTTCCAATGGTCTTGAAAAAATTATTATGAAATGCACACAGCGTGACCCCGATGCAAGGTATCAATCTTGTGCGGAGCTTATGTATGACCTTGAGCATTTTGATGAGATGGATAATACCTATAGAAGAAAAATGAAATTTCGTTTGGGAATATTCATTACAAGTGTTATACTTACTATAGGCTTTGGTTGTGTAGCCATATGGGGTAACGCATCAGCCGAAAATATTAAAAGTAAAAACTACTCTTACATACTTTCAAATGCTAAATCTTTAGACGATTATTATAATGCAATCTTGACTGACCCATCAAAAACTGATGCTTATATTGAGCTTGTTAATTATCTGAGAACAGATACACTAACAAAAGAAGAAGCAGATGGGCTTAATCAGCTTCAGGCTGGACTTGACAGAAAAAATTCTAATGGATATTCAGAAACGGTAAATGTTCTTGAAGAACTTAAAGAAAAAAATTATGATGGTTATATTGATGTATGCTATGAATTTGGAAATGCCTTTCTTTTTTCATCAGATACAACAAATGATAGAGAAAGATATGTTAATGCCTCAAAATGGTTTTCAGAGGCAAAGAATAAATATGAAATGGCTTCTATTTTTTGTGATATTGCGTCCTGCCTTCAACTTATTGACCAAAATCATCAGTCTACAATGGTACAGAAAGGTAAAGAACTTCAAGAATATAAGAACCTATGGGATAAGCTTACTAAGCTTGAATCTAAGATAAACGGTTTAGGAAAAACTCCTGAGGAAAGTGACACCAAGATAAATGTTATAAACAGTATAACAAATATAATTTATAATAATGCAAATGGCTTTGTGAATGCTATAAAAAATAATGGCTTGAGTTATAATGAGATTAATACACTTCTGAATGATATGAATTCAAGTCTTGTGGATATTGATGACTCTATATATAAAGAGCAAAAGCAACAGGTTAGTGCGATGATTTCTGATACTATGGAGAAGTATAAAATAACAAGTGCAGAAAAAGGAAGTGGCAATGAATGACATATGAAATATATCAATATATCTTCTATGGCTCACTTATAATGTGCATAATTATGTTGGTTTTGTCTATCATACTCTTTTTTGTCTTTAAAATTCCTAAGATAGTCGGTTTTTTAACTGGTGCTACAGCACGAAAGGCAATCAAAAGTATAAATGAGCATACAGAACAATCAATGAGCCAAAGACTTAAACAGAAAAAAGGTAAGTTGCATAACGAAATTGATTTTTCGTCTTCTGGCAAACTTATGAAGAAGACAAATGTATCAATGGACTCGGATTCACCAGTAACTGAAAAATTTAAGACGGCATCATTAGCACCTTATAATGAAACTATGGTGCTTAACCAAAGAGCTAATGAAACTACGGTTTTATTGCAGATGAGTTCATTAGAAGAAACAAGTGTTTTGAATAATAAGGCTGGTACTGATAATGGTTCAGAACCAAAAGAGTTTGCGATTATATATGATATTACATATATATGGACAGATGAAATTATAAATTAGGAGGTTACCTAAATGAAAAATGAGAATAGTAAGGGAAAAGCTTTTCTCTTGTTATCAATGATTGCATTTTTTATAATGTCGGCTACATTTTTAGTAATGCCACTTATACAGACGAATATTGATAGTGGAAGTAATGCTTATAATATTATCATTGGTATTATCTTTTGGCTTACTTTAATCTTTGGTATGATAAGCCTATTTTTAGCTAGAAAAAATATAAATGGAATAAAAGAGATAAAAAGAGGAATAGGTCTTATAAAATTCTTTCAGAATAAAATTGCTGCTATTTTTGATATTTTGTTGATAATCAGTATTATAGGACTTATTATCTTAACGATTGCAACTGATGGTACATTATATATATGTTATATATTTTTTAGTGCAGTTACTTTTACATTTATTATGCACTGCATATTAAATGGTAAGATGTTTAATTGCTTGATTATAAATAAAAAAAGGAGTGAAGCTTAAGATGGCAGGTAGTAATATTAAACTTAGAGATAGAATTGTTTCTGGTGTTCTGGCATTACTTATTCCAATACTTGGACTTAATATAGGAAGCTCGTTTAATTCAGCAGAAGCAGTTTCTTATAATGATGAAAGTACTAACAATCTAAGTGTTGCTCAACATAGCGCTGAGAACACAGATAATAAAATAATGTTGACCTTAAATGCAATTACTAAAGGTAAAAGTTCCAATATTCCTGTGCCGAATACGGTTTTTAAGTATAAGGTATATGCTGATATAGATAAAAAGAATCTTATTTCTGATGAAAAGGTTGCTTATTCAGGCAGTAATGGCCAAGCAAAAATTGAATTAGATGATAATGGAACTGTATATGTTGATATAGTATCAGCTGACGCCTATGGATATATTTCAAGTGGTATAGATATGGTTGAAGTTCAATCAAATACTGTTTCTAATATTATGCTTTATAAAGACAAGGGAGCATATTATTCAATCTCTTTAGAGGAACTTATATCTGAAAGCAGTGCAACTAAAAATGTTGTAGATTCCTCTAATTTTGAAAATAACAGCATACTTGTTAAACACTACATAACAAATAAAAATGGAAAATTAGTTCTTGATGAGCGTGGCAGTAAATATATGAGGTATACTGAAGGACTAAATAAGTATACAACCGAGCTTTATCAGAATGAAATATATGAATTTACACTCACATCTAGTGAATATCAAACCCAAACTGTGGTATATAACAACTTAAATCCTGATAATATTGAGGTTGCAGAAAGTTCATTAACAGGAAATATAGATAATTTTAAAGGTAAAAAAGTTTATGAAATACGACCTATAACTGTTGAAAAATTACTTGGTAATGAAAGTCTGAGGCTTGCATATAGGTTAGAAAATGGTAAAGAAAAAGAGTTTTCTTCAGCACTTGATATGATTTATAGTCATAGTATGGATATATATGTAAAACCAGATAACTCTAATAGTGAGTATTTAAGCAATATAACAGCAACATCTTCTAATGAAAAGATAGTTTCTGTTGTAAAAAATGGTTCATACATTAACCTTAACGCAAATAGTGTTGGTGAGGCTACTATTAATGTAATGGTGCCTTATGATGGAAAGTATAAGAAAAGTAAATTGAGTTTTAAGGTTACAGTAGAAGCAAAGGAATTAGGTGATGAAATAGAATTTTTAGGCGTTCCTCAAAATCCTAAGGTAAATAGCAAAAGTAATCAACTTAAAGTAACAAATATTTCTGAAGACGCTGGAGAAGTTGAGATAACATATTATATATCAAAGGTTACTCGTCTTGATGGTAGCAATGTTAATACGAAGCAATATAGTGATTATGTTGAGATTGACTCTGAAGGTAAGTTAAGTTTTCATAAGGCTTGTAGATTTAAAGTAAAAGCAGATATAAAAAGTTTAAATTTAAATTATAAGATTAAAACAATCGAAACAAAAGAAATTCTTGTAGACAAAGATATAGTAAGACCAAAATTTGAAGAAGAAAATATAAGTCTTGAATATGGAAAAAGCGCTACAAATAAATTAAAAAATTTTGTTGAAGAATATGGCGTTTTAACATACTCCTCAAGTGATAGTAAGGTTGCATCGGTTGATACGAATGGAAATGTGACTGGAAATGATATAGGAAAAGCAACTATCACAGCTGCACTTGATAGCGAATCATATGTATTTGGATATGATTCAGATGGCAGAGAAATCAATGAAGCTTCTTATTCAGTAGAAGTAGGAAAAGCAGACCAAGATATTTCTTATTCAAATAAAATGATTGAAATCGTTAATTATGGTGACGAAATAGAAATTAGCCCTACTTGGTTTAGTGGTATTCAAGAAAATGCGACATTATTAAATGCTGAAATTGAAGAAAATGATTATGTGGAATTAAGTGAAAATAGGATAATAGTTAAAAAGGCTGGCGATAATGCACAATTTAACATCAGATTTAATTTTGATGAAACAAGACATTATAATAAATTTACTACTCGTTATTTTACAGTAACTGTTAAGCGTGGGGACAGAAGTATTGATATTTTTGCTGGTAATAAGAAAATTACAGGCCATACACTTGAACTTAATTATGGTGAACAAAAACAATATCAGCTTTCGTATGCTTTGCCAAAAGAGGAAGATGTAGATGTAAATGTTAGTTATAATATTTACAAGCTTCATAATGGTGTTTATGAGAAGTTGATTGGCGAAGGAAAAACCTCAATAGATAATACAGGCCTCATAAAATTTGCTGATAAAGATATTGGACAATATAAGGTAACTATTAAAAATGCACAGGGCGAGTGCTATAATGAATCTAATGCAGAGGCATATATCAATCTTGATATTGCAAAATCAGATTCTTTATATTGTAATTATTCTAAGACAGATTATAATGACTGGTATAACACAACAAATGGTGTCACTATTACCCCTCCTGAAGGATATAAAATTAGTGATAATATGAGCATTAGTGACAGTAACTGGAAAGATGAATATGTATATACCAACAATGGAAAAAATCAGCATATTCAATTTTATGTTAGAAATAATGAAAATGGAATAGTTTATAGCGTAGAAAAAGAAAATATAAATATTGATAATACTAAACCTTATAATCTTGATATTTCTTATAAGAGCGAAAAAAATGTATATAATACTATTCTTGATTATATTACATTTGGACTTGTAAGCAGTAGAGATACAAATATTGAAGTAACCTTGAGTGCTTATGAGGATATTTCTGGTATAGAGAGTTTTTCTTATGAGTTAATACCTGAAGATGGCAGAGAGCTTGACACAGAAAATAAGGTTAGTGAAAATGTTATACTCGATAATATAGAAACAGCGATAGATGACAACGGAAAGACCTATTATAAAGCATCATTTAAGATAGAGGCTGAGTTCAGAGGCGATATTAAGTTTACTGCAAAAAGTAAGGCAGGACTTGAAACAGAATACGATAAAAATGCTAAGGTTATAGTTGATAATAGAAAGCCTGATGTTGATATTAAGCTTAATTCTGAGGCTGTGGCAACTAATGGACAGTATTACAATAAATCTGTTGTAGCCAATATTAGCATTTCTGAAAGCAATTTTGATGCGGACAAGGTTGATATTCTTATCAATGGTCAGAAGCTTTCTAAAAGTGGATATAAGCTTGAAAATGATGAATGGGTTAAGAATGGCAATACAGCAAAGATAACATGGACAAACTCAATTAAATTTAGTGAAGATGGAGTTTATAACATCTCTGTTATTGCAAGTGATGAGCTTGGACAGGTTTCTGATGAAAAAACATCAAGCTTTGTCATAGATGAAACAAAACCGATAATTTCTGTTGACTATTTTTCTGATTCTCCGGCTGTGAACGAAAAATTCTATACAACAAAAATTAGAGCAAAGGTATCAGTTGATGAAGTAAATTTCAGAGCCGATGATATTATATTTGAGCTTAAAGCACAAGATGTTACACTTAATAATATAAGCGATTATGAAACAGTTCTTAAAGAATTGAATGATACACTTCATAATGGAGAGTGGATTTCTGATGGAAATAATCATTATATTGAAATTGAGTTTAACGCAGATGCAAATTATAGTTTTACATTAAATTATACTGACCTCGCAGGGAACGATGCTGAGGAAAAGTATAATTCACCTGATTTTACGATTGACCAAACACCACCAACAAATCTTAATGCCAAATATTCAGAGGAAAAGAACTTCTTTGAAGAAATTATTGATAATATTACATTCATTACCTATTATTATAAGGATAATGTAACAATTACATTTAGTGCAGATGATATGACTTCTGGTATTGATTCGATTGATTGGGAATATCAAAGACAGGTCGGTTCAAGTGATTCGTCTGTTGCTGATGTAAGTAAGCACTTTAAAAAAGAAGATATTACGTTCTCTGAAGATGGAAAAACTGGTGAAGTAACAGTTGAATTGTCAGCAGAGGAAAGCAAACAGTATCGTGGAACGATTTCGTTTACAGTTACTGATATGGCAGGAAAAACAGCAACTTATCCAGTAGAAAACAAAGATGAGAGAATAACTGTTGTTGATAATATTTCACCGACAAGAAGTGTTGAATATCAAACAAACAACTTTGTAAAGTCAATATATGCAGAGAGCTTTAAAAATGCTACATATGATATGAAGTCTGACGCTAATAATTATAGACTCTATTATAAAGACGATGCCACTCTCAAATTTACGGTTAAAGAGGCTAACTTCTTTAGCGAGGATATTAATCTATATGATAATGGTAAGTCTATAGACTTTAGCGAAAATTGGCAACAAAATGGTGATGAGTATACAAATACGCTTACCCTAAGTGATGAGGGAGAGCATATTATTAAAATGACATATACGGACCGTTCGACTAATGAAATGAAGTCGTATGAGTCGAATGTTATAATTATTGATAGGACAAAGCCTGTTATAGATGTTCAATATTCTCCAGAAGATAAAATTTCTGATGCAAATAAAAATGTTTACTGCAATAAACAGCAGACAGCAACTATTAAAATTACTGAGCGTAATTTCCGTGCAGATGATGTTGCAGTAACAGTTAGTGCTAAGGACGCAGGTGGAAATAACATCAAAGTAACTGACTATGCGGCATATCTTTCATCAAGAGATAGCTGGAAAAAGAATGGAGATACATATACAGCAACAATAAAGTATTCTGTAAATGCAAATTATACTTTTGATATTTCTTATTCTGATTTGGCTTCTCACCCAGCTGATAACTATAAGCAGGATAAATTTACAGTTGATGAGTATGCTCCATCAACCTCAAAGATGAAAATTTCATATAGCAAAGAACTTAATTTCTGGGAAAGTGTATTAAATGGCATTACTTTTGGTTATTACGCATATCAGAAAGATGTTACAGTTACTTTGACAGCGGTTGATGATATTTCAGGCGTTGAAAGTATGACATGGACATATACAAGAGAGAATGGTGCAAGCACTACTAAAAATCTGAAAAGTGATGGCGGAACTATTAACCGTGAAAATATGACAATTACATCAGATAAGAAAACAGCAATTGCAAAATTCACTCTTACAGCCGACCAATCAAAACAGTATAGAGGAAAAATTTCCTTTACTGCAATTGATAGGTCCGGAAATACAAGCGATGTAAAGTATGATAGTAAAAATAGTATTCTTATAGTCGATAATATCTCACCGACAAGAAGTGTTGAATTTAGTAAGGCTGATAGGATTGTTACTGCATCTGATATGAATGATGTAAGTAATTACAACTATGATACAGAAGGAAATTTATATAAGCTATACTATAAGGACAGTGCAACAGCTACTATTAAAATTACTGAGGCAAACTTCTATTCAGAAGATGTTAATATAGAAGTTAATGGCTCAAAGCAAAAGCTGAATAACTGGAAACAGAATGGCGATACTTGGACAGGCAGTCTTACACTCTCAAAAGAAGGAGAGTATGTCATAAAGATTAGTTATATTGATAGGTCAAATAATAAGATGAAAACTTATACATCGAATGAGATTATTGTTGACCATACTAATCCTGTGATCAATGTTGCATATTCTCCAAATAAGGTTGTAAATACTGCTAATGGAATTAAATACTATAATTCTGCACAGATAGCTACTATTAGTGTTATTGAGCGTAATTTCAGAGCAGATGAGATTGCTGCAAATATTACTGCGGTTGATGTTAATGGAAAGGCTGTTGGTGTTGAGAATTATGCTCAATACCTTAGCAAGAGAAGCAACTGGATAAAAAATGGCGATGTATACACAGCAAATATTAAATATTCGACTGACGCTAATTATACCTTTAAGATAGAGTATGAGGATTTGGCTGGAAGAAAAGTGCAGAACAATGTTGAGGATAAGTTTACAGTTGATAAGACTGCACCTAAAAACTTGAGAATATCATATAGCCAGAATGTTTTTCAGAATGTGCTTAATTCTATAACATTTGGTTATTACAATGCACCTGTTACTGTTACTATTTCAGCAGAAGATGATACTACAGCTATTGGAAAATTTGTATATAGTTATTTGAAGGATAATAATTCAAGTAATGTTAATGCACAGCTGCTTAATGAAGCAATAAGCAGGGCTGATATAAAGAGAAATGGCAATGTGAATACTGCAACATTCAGAATTCCAAAATCAGTTCTTGACGCTCAGCATCAGTATAATGGTACTGTTAAATTTATAGCATATGATATGTCGCAGAATGATAGTGATAAATCAGATACTAAGAAGATAATAGTTGATAATATCAAACCTGAAATAGATGTAACTCTTAATAAACCAATATCAACAGCAGATGGAACAGCTTATTATGATGGTAAAATAGATGCCACACTAAAAATAAATGAAGCTAATTTCTATTCTGAAGATGTCAGGGTTATGGTTTATGATATAAACGCAGAGCGTACATTGAACCCTTCAGTAAGCTGGACAGATAATAGTTCAGATTTACACACAGGTACTTTCTCGATTGATAAGGACGGAAAATATCGTATAGAGGTTGAATATACAGACCGTTCAAAGAATAAGATGAATAACTATACTTCTGATTATCTGGTTATTGATACTAAGAAACCAAGCTTAAAGGTTACTAATATCAAAAATAATACTGCTAACAAGGATAAGACCTATGGCTTTACTATTGAGGCAAGCGATACTAATATTGATTATAATAGCTTTAAGCCAGTTTTTGAAGCACTTATGATGACAAGCTCAGGACAATTTACAAGAGAAAGCATTGACCTTAGCAAGTATCTCAGAAAAAATAGCAGTACATCATATTCATATGTTGTTGATAATCTTAGTGATGATGCAGTATATACACTTAGCTGTTCTGTTGCAGATATGTCTGGCAATAAGACAGACAAGATTCTTCTTGATGATGGTAAGACATATGATAATGCAGAATTTTCTATAAACCGAAATGGTTCAACCTTTAAGATTGATGAGAATACACAAAAGCTTTTAGATAACTATTATGTTTCAAGCGTTGATAATGATATAGTTATTCAAGAGATAAATGTTGACCCGATAGAAAATTATGTAGTTAAGCTTAACGGAACAGCTCTTAAAGAAAATGAGGGATATACTACCTCTGAAACCACAGATACTTCTAAGTGGTGCGAGAGAAAATATGTTATAAGTTCATCGTTGTTTGAAAATGAGAGCGACTACGATATAAAAATTGAATCAACTGATAAGGCTGGTTCTGTGGCTTATAGCGATTTGAAAGGCCTTGAAGTTAAGTTTGTAGTTGATAAGACTCCACCTACACTTATAGTCAGTGGTATAGAGGATAATGGTCGTTATCAGGTACAGGAGCAGAAAGTTACAGTTATTCCTTCGGATAATGGAGGAAAATTGGGAAGCTTGAGAATAGTTATTCTTGATTCTAATGGCAAGGAAATAAATGTTTTGTTTAATAAATCTGGAGAGGATTTATTAAAATATCTGAGCAGTAATAATGGCAAGGTTGAATTTAATATTCCGGAAGGTTTTGAAAACCAAGTCGTATTTTACTGTGATGATTGTTCGGTAGGTTCAAATGGACAGTTTAATGAAAATAAGAAAATTATTTCAAATATAACTGTTTCACCGAATAATTTCGTTATTTTCTATGCTAATAAGCCAATGTTCTATAGTGTAACTATTGGTGGTTCTGTTTTGATTATCGGTATTATTGCAGCGATTGTTCTTATTGTTCGTAGAAAAATGAGAAAATATATATCACAATAATATTGGCTTTATAAAATAACACCCCATTTATCGGATAATTTCTGATAAGCGGGGTGTTGCTATTTTGGAGGAATTTATGAAAAAATGGTTGTTTTTCGATGTCGGTTCTACACTTATAGATGAAACAGAATGTGAAAAGCAAAGAATTATTGATACTATCAATGGGAGTTCTATTAGCTATTATGAATTTTATCATAATATGGAATATTATGCTTGTTGTAATATGAATTTCTATAAATGTGCTTTAGAAAGATGTGGACTAAAGAAAGTCCCTTGGAAAAGTGAGCTTGAAACTATTTATCCACAGGCAGATTATGTTTTAAATTATTTAAGTGTAAAGTATAATCTTGGAATTATTGCAAACCAAAATAAAGATTTATCAGAAAGGTTAAGACAGTTTGGAATATATGATTACTTTAATATAGTTGTTTCTTCGTCTGATATTGGTTTTGCAAAGCCTGATGAACGGATTTTTAAATTTGCATTGAAGCAGGCAAATTGTCCGGCACAAAATACTTATATGATAGGGGATAGGCTTGATAATGATATTATTCCTGCACAGCATATAGGAATGAGAACAGTATGGATAAAGCAAGGATTTGGAGGATTGGGAAATCCTGACAAGCTTTCAACATTTCCAGACTATATTGTTGAAAACTTATCAGAACTCTTAAATCTACAATTTTGAGTTTACAAAAAAGTGGTTACAAGCTTTTTAGGCTTGCAACCACTTTTAATTTATTATTTTACAGCGAACTGCGATTGAATATAGACATTATAGAAATCTGAGAAGAAGTTTTCTCCGAGAGAAATTTCTGTTTTCTCACCAGTTTCCATATTTTTGAGCTGTGCTTTGCCACTCTCAATCTCACTATCGCCGAGGACTATGCTGAACTTTGCTCCGATTTTATCAGCATATTTCATCTGTGCTTTAAGGCTTCTGCCTACAATATCACATTCAGCAGAAAGTGATGATGAACGGATTGTTTTTACAAGCTCAAAGGATTTAAGCTGTGCTTTTTCGCCTAAGCCTGCAATATAAATATCACAGGTTGGTGCGGCTGGAATTTCAATGCCTTGAGCTTCAAGCAAGAGAAGAAGTCGCTCGATGCCGATTGCATATCCGAGAGATGGTGTGTGCTGACCACCAAGCTCTTCGATAAGTCCATCATAGCGACCACCACCACAGACTGTACCCTGAGCACCGATAGATGAGGAAACAAACTCAAAAACTGTGCGTGTATAATAATCAAGTCCACGAACGATAGTTGGGTTTACAGTATATTCTATACCAACGGAATCAAGACACTTTTTTACACCCTCAAAGTGCTCTCTACAATCATCACAGATATAATCAAGAACAGTTGGAGCTTTTTCTGCAATTTTAGAGCAGATAGGACTTTTGCAGTCAAGTATTCTCATTGGATTTTTCTCAAGTCGGGAAAGGCAGGTTTCGCAAAGCTCTGATGTGTGTTCTGCGAAATATTCTTTAAGGGCTTTGTGATAATTTGCACGACAATTTGGACAACCAATAGAGTTAATTTCAAGGTTTAATCCCTTAACTCCAAGACGCTTGAATATCGAATCTGCTGCACATATAACTTCAGCGTCAGCAAAATATGAGGCTGCACCGTATACTTCCATACCAAACTGGTGAAATTCACGAAGTCTGCCCTTTTGAGGCTTTTCGTAACGGTAGCAAGATGTAAAGTAGTAAGCCTTGATAGGATAGCCGTCATTATATACACCGTGTTCGAGGATAGCTCTTGCTGAACCAGCTGTACCCTCTGGACGGAGTGTGATTGAATCTTCGCCCTTAGTATTAAATGTATACATTTCCTTTTGGACAACATCTGTTGTATCACCAACTGAACGCTGGAAAAGCTCTGTATGCTCAAAAACAGGTGTACGAATTTCCTTGAATGAGTGAGCATTGGCTTCTTCTCTCATTATTTTTTCGACAAACTGCCACTTATAGCTTTCTTTTGGCAGTACATCTTGAGTTCCTTTTACACTTTTAGTAATTAAATCCATTTTCTATCTTCCTTTATGTTCAAAGTTATTTGCTTGACTTTTAGCATTTTAGAGATTATAATATAGACAGTACGGAGGATATTCGCAGTAAGCGGTTCTCCCTCGAATAGTGTAAAAGAAACACCGTGACTTTGTGAGAGTTTGGCGGTGTTTCTTTTATTTTATATTAAAAAGAAACGCTTTACTTTTTATCTTTGAAGATAAGATAGCAAAGAGTGATAACCTCAGTCAACATAATGACAAACTGAATAAGTTCGCTGTATGTAACCATATTATCACCTCCCTTACTCAGGGAGAACCGCCTACCGTATGTGCGAATATCCTCATACTGATAAGTATACACGATATAATAATACCTGTCAATCGTTCCTTATATTAAAATAAATAACTGCGTATCCTTAGTTTAAGGAAACGCAGTTATTTTAGTTTGTAGATATACGCTACATTTATTGCAGAATTTCCTAATACTGCTTGTATTAACAAAATATTTATTTCTTAATTCAATTAAGATTTTACGATATTACGCCAATCAAGGTCACCACGCTCAAGACCATGGATAAGAACTTCACCAGTGGCAATATTTGTTGCAACTGGAATATTGTGCATATCACAAAGGCGAAGAAGGTTTATATCGTTTGGTTCGTGTGGCTTTGGATTCTGTGGGTCACGCAGAAAGATAAGCATATCAACTTCATTGAATGCAATTCTTGCGGCGATTTGCTGGTCACCACCCTGAGCACCGCCGAGAAAACGCTGAATCTCAAGACCAGTTGCTTCTGCTACGAGCTTGCCTGTCACACCTGTTGCACATAGGGTATGTCTGCTTAGAATACCACAATATGCGATACAGAACTGAACCATAAGTTCCTTTTTTGAATCGTGTGCAATAAGAGCTATATTCATTAAAAATTACCTCCTAAGAGTTTAAGTTACAATTTGTATATAGGGCTTATTTTATTTCGAGAGGAACATTCTCTCCGTCCGCCCTTGCGGCAAATCGGTTAAAGGCATAGACAGCATCAGAGTTTCCTTCAATAGGTTTGCCCTGTTGAGAAAGTGCTGACGCAGTAAAATCTTCTGGAATTACTGCTATAAGTCTTGCACCTGCTTCGTCAATGACTGCATCTAAATCTTCGTAGAGATTGGCTTTTCTGAATTTTTTTTCAGAAAATTTGTTGATTACAAGTCTTATATCTGTTATTCCTGCCGATTGAAGGTTTTCTCTGACCATAGAACAGCCACGAGCCGAGAGCGGGTCTGCGTTACAGACGAGGAATGCTCTATCCGCAGGAGCGATAGCGGCCTCAAAGCCTGAGCCGATACCCGCGGGGCAGTCGATAATTATATGGTCGTAATATTTACGAAGAATATTTGTAAGCTGTCGCATAAGATAGGGGCTAAGCTCATCGTGAACGCTCTGCGGAGCAGGCAGCACATAAAGCTCTGCCATATTTTTGCAAGGATAGATAGCACTCGCAGGCGGACAGCTTCCATTAATAACATCTGCTATATCAAAGACAAGGTCGCTGCTGACACCAAGCATAAGGTCGATGCCACGCATACCAGCGTCACAATCTATAAGCAGAACTCTGTTTCCACGGCGAACAAGTGCCGCCGCTAAACCTACGGAAACCGTAGATTTTCCTGTTCCTCCTTTGCCGGAGGTTATAACTGTTACCATTCCCATTTTGCAATACCTCTTCTAACATTTTAGCACAATCTAACGCAAAAGTCAAAGATTTTTTTGTAAATTTTGTAGGTGCAGATATAAATTTTCTTTGATGTCAATATACATAGTTACTAATATATATTATTTTGTTATAAGATAAACTCCACCTGCTCCGAAAATAAATCCTGCTATACAGGCAATCATAATATAATTATTTGGTATTCCCGGAAAAATTTCTATTACACAAGTAAGCATTGAACCCATTATTATAAGGTGTGTCGGGGCGAGAAAATGCTTGATTGTGAAGCTAAGGATTTTTGATATAAACAGACAGCCTATAAAAAATCCGAGAAAAATAAAAAATAAGTTTAGTAAATCAAGGCTGATAATTGATGAAAGTATGGAATTATACATTCCAATAAAATATAAGCTATGCGAAAGACTTATTCCTGGAATAAGTATAGCTATTGCCGATACTATACCACTTATAAACAGCGTTCCATAGCTTTGAAAGTAATCTGTTGGATTGATTATGAAGTGATTTTTAGGAAAAAAATCAAGAGTATAAGCAAGTACTCCGCCAAGAATTACCCATAAGAGATAGAGAGGATTGAATTTTTTAATTTTTCCTCGGCGGTAAATTGACGGCAGAGAACCAATAATTGCACCAATAAAAAGGTACATCATAGGGTATTCAAATTTTTGCATTAAATCTAATATTATCTGCGAAAACAGGAGTATCCCAACGACAATGCCTGCTACAATCTGCAAAAGCAGTAGAAAATTATAATTAAAGTTTTTGAATAGCTTGCCTATTGAGTGTATAAGCTTATCATAAAGACTAACGATATTTGCCATTGCTCCACAGTTTATACCACCAACAAATATTGTAGAGCCGATTATAATTCCACCGAAGATATTTTCAATAACTTCTTTAATATAGAATAGCGGTCGTTGATGGATATGCTTTTTAGTTGTGAAATTTTGAACTGCCCTATCAGGCATTTTTTGCGGTATGCTATTGCCTCGTGCCATAGGTTCAGCTCCTAACAAATTATTGTCAATATTTAAAAAGTTACTTCTATATAATAGTAGTTTCTTGGCGAGCAAGCAAAGCTTGCCTATATATATTTGGAAAGCTTAATTACTCATTAAGTGCAATTTCAATTCCAACAACACCATATTGCTTTTGTTTTTCTGGAGTGTAATATTCGTTCATATCTTCAGGATTCGCAAATTCATTATCTTCATAACCAATAGAAGCTTTATCAAAATGCTTGTAAAGCTCTGCGAAGCTTTCATATTTATGTAGTGCTAAGATTGTAACACTTATTGTTTCGCCATCTTTAAGATTTCTAAAGATAATTTCATCGCCAATATTAAGCTTTCTGCGTTTTTCGTCATAAAGTCTAAGCTCAATATTTTTTCTGCCGTTTTTAATCATATTGAACGGCTTATTGTTTAGTTTCATTTGATGTATTTTCACTAAACTCACCACCATAAATTTATTTTACCACTTTATTGGAAAATCTTCAACATCTGTAATATTTTCGAGCTTTAGAAGGAATTTAAGTTTATCTACTCCTCCGCCATACCCCTTTATAATGCCTTTTGCACCGACAACTCTATGACAAGGGATAGCTATTACAATAGGATTTTTGTTATTCGCCATTCCGACAGCTCTTGCCGCACAAGGCTGATGTATTTTATTTGCAATGGTTTTATAGCTTGCTGTTTTGCCATAAGGAATTTCTGTTAATGCTTTCCAAACTGAAAGCTGAAATACTGTTCCAGAAGGCTTTAGTGGAAGATTAAATTCTTTGCGTTCACCGTTGAAATATTCTGCAAGCTGTTGCTTGGCTTGGCTTAAAAGTTCTGTTTCATTTTCGCAAGAAGCTTCAAGAGTTATCTCGCCATAAGCAATATTAGTTATATAGTCGTTTTCCTCAGCAAGAGTCATTTTACCGAGGGGAGTTTCGATAAATATATAGTTTTTCATATTTATACACCTTTTTTATCAATGTATTTTTGAATTTCGGCAAGGAAGATTGAACCGTAGCGTTTTAGCTTATTATCGCCGATGCCATTTATAGATAAAAATTCTTTTTCGGTTCTTGGCTTAGTGCCTGACATTTCTCGCAGTGTTGCATCTGAAAATACAACATAAGCAGGAACACTCTGTCGCATAGCGATATTTTTTCGCAAGACCTTTAAATGCTCGAAAAGCTCCTTATCGGGAATGACTTCCTCTTTGGTATAGCTTTCAGTTTTGCGGATTGGTTTTATAATTTCTGAATAGTCATCATTTGCGTAATCCTCACATACACTGCAATTATTGCAATGCTGGGGTGCATACTCGCCGAAATAATTAAGCATACGCTTTCTAAGACAAACTGTTTTTGAGGTAGAATAGAAGGTCATTATTCTTAGCTTTTCAAGCTCTTCTTTAAGAAAAGCTTTTCTTTCTTCGGGAGTAAGACTTTCGTTTTCCTCACTGCCTTTGTTAATCATAAATTTATTAAGAGAAACATCTGAACCGCTATAAAGTAAGATGCATTCGGCTTTTTCACCGTCACGACCTGCACGACCAGCTTCTTGATAATATTGTTCAATATTTCTTGGCATATGGTAGTGTATTACAAAGCGTACATTTGGCTTGTTTATGCCCATACCAAAAGCGGAGGTCGCAACTATAATTTTAACTCTGTCATATATGAAGTCGTCCTGATTTTTGGTTCGTAGTTCATCGGACATTCCTGCGTGATAGGGTAGAGCGTCTATGCCATTTTCAGAAAGTGTTTCACATAATCTTTCAACTATTTTTCTTGATGAGCAGTAGATTATGCCTGATTCATCAGAATTTCTTTCAAGATAATTTAATATCCAGCTTTCTTTGGAGAGAGGTTTATAAACGGCAAAATGAAGATTTGGTCTGTCAAAGCCAGTTGTAAGCTCAAATGGCGAATTGAGCTTTAGCTTTTCAGCAATATCTTGTTTAACAAGGCTTGTTGCTGTTGCAGTAAAGGCGGCAACTATTGGGCGATAGGGCAGAAGCTCTATAAAATCTGAGATTTTTGTATAGCTTGGTCGAAATTCGTGTCCCCATTGAGAGATACAGTGAGCCTCATCTATTGCAAGAAGTGATATATTTGCATTTTTAGCGAAATCAATAAAGCTATCGGTTAGAAGTCTTTCCGGAGCAACATATATTATTTTATATGTACCAGCCTTTGCCCTTTCGGTGGCAAGGGCAAGCTGTCTTGGTGTAAGTGAGCTATTCAGATATGCCCCTCTTATGCCCATTTCTATTAGTGAGCGGACTTGGTCCTGCATAAGTGAAATGAGCGGTGAAACGACTATTGTTATTCCGTCAAGTGCAAGGGCGGGAACCTGATAGCATACAGATTTACCCGCCCCAGTTGGCATAATCGCAAGAACATCACGATTAGCAAGTATTGAATTTATAATTTCTTCTTGACCTGCACGAAACGAATGATAGCCGAAATATTCTCTTAAAATATTATGAATATCAGTCATTATTGTCCAGTATCCTCCAAAAGAACTACTGATACGCTAAAGCTCTTAGCTTTGCCATCAGAATTGAAGTTTTTAAGTCTGAAAAGCTTTATGCTTATTCTATCACCAGGCTTATGTTCATCTATTGCATCAAACATTGATGAAAGGTCTTTGATGGTTTTGCCATCAATTTCTGTGATAATGTCGCCTATCTGAACATCAGAACTTGAAAAAGCATTTTCTTCTGATAAAGATTCGATTTTGACACCAACTGGAGTATCATTTTTCTTAGCAGCATAGGTTGACCATTCTGATGCAGTAATGCCAAGGTAAGCTCTGCCCTTGACATAGCCATTTCGGATAATATTATTAACTATGCTTATTACTGTATTGCTTGGAATGGCAAATCCCATACCTTCATATTCCTCAGAAACAAGCTTAGATGTATTTATTCCGATAATCTGGCTATAAGAATTGATTAAAGCACCACCTGAATTTCCTGGATTGATGGCGGCATCAGTTTGAATATATTTTACAGCACTACTTGAGCTTATAGTTCTGTTTATTGCAGAAATTGTACCTTTTGTAAGTGAATTTGAGAATTGCAAGCCGCCAGGGTTGCCGATAGCATAGGCATTTTGTCCGATAGTTACACTATCAGAATTTGCAAATTCTGCGACTGGAAGATTTTTTGCATCAATCTTTACAACAGCAAGGTCAGTACGCTTATCAAAGCCAACAACTGCACCGATATATTCTTCATTGGTGCTTAGCTTAACAAGAATACCAGTATCTTTTGAGTCATTTATTACATGACTATTGGTAGCTATATAACCATCACTGCTGATTATGATTCCAGAGCCTTCGCCAGATTCTGTTATTGTGTAATCTGTTCCTGCTGGATAAGAAATTATTCCAACTATACTTGGCGAAACCTTATTATAAATTGTTACAGCCTCATTATTATCACTGTTTTCGGGTGTTGATGCAGTCTCAATCTGAGGACCGTTAGGGTTTGCGGAAGCGTCTGGTGCTTGTGATGTCTGAAGCCACGAATTTTCTGGAACATAATAAGAATATTCGCCTGAGGAATCATATTTTATGCTATCATCTTTGTTAGAATAATTTATTTTTATACTTGCGATAGTGACACCTATGGCTGTACTTGGAATGACAACCGCAAGTGTGATTGCAAGAACTTTCAGACCCTTTCTCGTCCTGTACCTTCCATTCGACATAGGGAGCGGAGGAGTATATGGTGTGGAATATGGCGGTTGATATTGTTGATTATAGCTGAGATTTGGTTGATTTGAAAAGGTATCCTGTTGCTCGGGGTAGCTTTCTGTTGAATGAGGATTTTCTGCTTGATAGAAATAGCTGTTATTAGGTTGATATTGTTGGCGGTATTGCTTAGCAGTATTTGTATTTTCTGATGGACCGCTATATTCGTTATCAACATTATAATGAGTTTGAGGAGAACTAAAGCCTTCCTTAATATCATTATGGTTATTATCTTGTGGAAGCTTTTGTTCTTCCTGCGGTGTGGACGGTTCGGAGCCTGGCTGTTTATACTGCCAAGAATTTTGGTTGAAATCGTCCTCTCTGCGTTCATCGCTCATTTTTCTGAATCTCCTTTTTTGAAGGGAAGTTTAGCATTTTTATTTTCAAGCTTTGAGACTTTATTCTCGTGTCGAGATTTCTTAGGTGTTTTGCGTGGAATATAGAAATCAAAGCGACAATATTTATTAATTTCACTTGAAACAGTAATTTTACCACCGTGAAGTCCGATAATAGTTTTTACAAGATAAAGTCCTAAGCCCATACCCTTCTTATCAATGCTCCTCGACTTATCTGTTTTATAGAATTTATCAAAGACAAGCCCAAGGTCGTTTTTGTCAATGCCATGACCGCTATTTATAATAGCAAATTCGGTTTTGTCTGGCAGGTCATTTATGATAAATTGAATATATCCATTTTCATTAACGAATTTTACGGCGTTTTCTATAAGGTTATAGACTACCTGATGAATAAGGTCGGCGTCACCATCAATATAAACGCTCTGCATATCTTCAAGTCCACGAATTTCAATATTCTTGCGTTCTATCTCAGCCTCGAAGGTTACAAGAGCGGAAATAAGCGTAGAAACAAAATCGAAATTCTGATAATTTAGCTTTAGTTCGCCATTATCAATTTTAGAAAGGTCGAGCATAGAACGGACAAGGCGTGAAAGTCTGCGAACCTCGTCACTTACTATTTTTAGATAGTAATTTTGTTTTTCTGGCGGAATAGTTCCATCAAGAATACCATCTATAAAGCCTGCTATGGTTGTCATAGGAGTTTTAAGCTCGTGTGAAACATTTGCTATAAAGCTGCGGCGAATGTTTTCAGATGAACATAGTGATTCTGCCATATTATTAAATTCATCTGCAAGCTGACCAATTTCATCTCGTGATTTTACTTTAACCCTTGTGCTGAAATCGCCTTGACCAAATTTATGTGCGGCAAAGGCAATCTGACGCAGGGGCTTGACCATATAATAGGTATAAATACCAATGGCGATAATTGCAACTGCAAAGGTTATAAGTGCAGAAACAAGAAATATATTGAGCATAAGTGAGGTGAACTGATAGTATTCGGAGGTATCTGCAGTTGTGAAAGCTATACAGACAAGCTGATTACCGATATAAACCGGCTGACCGTAGATATAGTGATTTTGCTTGAATACTCCGCCGAGGTCGGTTTCGTCATAATATTTGTCATTAAGAATAGTTTTTTTAACAACTTCATAGTCAATGAATTTACCTTCAGTAGCATATACTGCATTGCTATTAGCAACGATGATTTTTCCGTTGGCATTGACGAAAAATACCTCACCACCGATATTGCTTGAAATAGTTTCCATAATATCTTGCAGAGCAATACTTTCATCAAAAAAATAATCTTGCTTGATAGAATCTTGTAATCTTATGTATCTTGTGCAAAGTGACGCAAGTGAGGATGTATTTTTGCTCATAGTTTCCATCTTATTATTTGTCCAATATTTTGTCAGGACGCTCATAAGAATAAAGCCTAAAATCAAAAAGCTGAGAAGTATAATGACAAAGCTTATTGCAAGATATTTATGGAAAAGGGTACTTTGTCCGTTAAGCTTAAATTTAATCTTTAGCTTCAAATTTATATCCAACTCCCCATACTGTCTTTAATGCCCATTTATCAGAAACACCTTCTAACTTTTCTCTAAGGCGTTTGACATGGACATCAACTGTTCGTGAGTCACCGTAGTAATCAAAGCCCCAGACCTCATCAAGAAGCTGGTCACGAGTGAATACTCTGTTTGGATTGCTTGCAAGGTGATAAATAAGCTCAAGCTCCTTCGGAGGAGTATCAATCTGAACTCCGTTGACTTTAAGCTCATAGTTGGTGAGATTTATAGAAAGCTTATCATATTTAACAAGCTTGATTTCTTCTTCGACTTTGTCGCCGCCTGTTCTTCTGAGAACTGCTTTTATTCTTGCTATGATTTCCTTAGCTTCAAATGGCTTTACTACATAGTCATCTGCACCAAGCTCAAGACCGAGAACCTTATCGAAAACTTCACCCTTTGCAGTGAGCATGATAATTGGCACTTGTGAAGTCTTTCTGATTTCACGGCAGACATATAGTCCATCGTGAATAGGAAGCATTATATCAAGCATAATGAGGTCTGGCTGTACTTCTTTGAATTTTGTAAGGGCTTCTTGACCGTCATTTGCAATTTCTATATCATAACCCTCTTTTTCGATATAGAGCCTAAGAAGTTCACATATATTTTTATCGTCATCTACTACTAATATTTTCCCTTTTGTCATAGTTTCTAATCCCCCTCATATTTGAACAGCAAAGCTGATTTTTTTATTTATTTTATATTATTTACTGGTGAGTATAGCGTAATTCTATTGCCCTATACATAGAATAAATTATAGCATAAATTTAAATAAATTTAAATAAATTTTATGAATTTTATTTTAACAATCATTTTTAGATGAAATAAAGTAGAGTCAATATTATAGAAATTTGGTGACGAAAATTACTTTTTTTCGACGAACGGAAGGTATTATACTTTATTTTTGAAAGGTGATTTTCGGGCTTTACCTAAGGTTTATGTAGATTTAATGGTCATTTTTCATAAAATATACAAAAAATTATTAAAATGAGCTAATAAGACTTGAAAAATATCCAAAAAATTGGTATGATATACATATATAATTAAATGGAATACCAAACTACATCGTTTTTGAAATAACCGCAGAAAAATTTTAGTAATTCTTTTCTGTGCTTGTGTATTTTAAATAAAATAAGGTCAAAATCGGTTTGTTTTGGCATTACTTAAAGAGTAGGAGGAGTATATATGATTCTCGAAAACAAAAAAAACCTTGAAATGTCCCCTATTGAATCATTCCACAACGGTGAGAATTATACAGCCTATAATTTTCTTGGCGTACATAAGGTTAAGACTGACAAGGGAATATCTTTTGTGTTTCGTACTTGGGCACCAAACGCAAAAACTGTTTCAGTCGTAGGTACTTTTAATGACTGGGACAGAGAAAAAAATCCTATGCAACGAATCAGCGATGGCGGAGTCTGGGAATGCTATATTGATGAGGGTATAGAAAACTTTACTATATATAAGTATAGCATAGAAACCTTTGATGATGTTTGTATTCTCAAGTCTGACCCATATGCCTATCACTATGAAACACGCCCTAATAATGCGTCTGTATATTTTGATATTGATGGCTTTAAGTGGACTGATGACAAGTGGTATCAGCATAAGAAAAATGTATCGCACTATTCAAGTCCTGTGAATATTTATGAGCTTCATATTGGTTCTTGGAGAAAGTATGCAGATGGAAATACTTTTTCTTATACAAAGCTTGCGGATGAGCTTATTCCTTATGTTAAGGATATGGGATACACACATATTGAGCTTATGCCTTTGACAGAATATCCATTTGATGCCTCTTGGGGTTATCAGGTTACAGGATATTTTGCTCCGACTGCACGATATGGTACACCTTTTGATTTTATGACATTTATAGATAGATGCCATGAAGCAGGACTTTATGTTATTATGGACTGGGTTCCTGCACATTTTCCGAGAGATGCTTATGGTCTTGCAAAATTTGATGGTACTCCTTGCTATGAATATGCCGACCCAAGAAAGGGTGAACACAAGGATTGGGGAACTCTTGTGTTCGATTATGGCAAAAATGAGGTTGTAAGCTTCCTTATTTCAAGTGCTATTTTCTGGATGGACCGCTATCACATTGACGGAATTAGAGTTGATGCTGTTGCTTCTATGCTCTATCTTGATTACTCAAGGCGTGATGGCGAATGGGTTCCAAATAAATTTGGTGGTAAGGAAAATCTTGAGGCAGTTGCTTTCCTCAGAAGGCTTAACGAGGTGGCTTTCCAATACTTCCCTGAGGTTATGATGATTGCAGAGGAATCAACCTCTTGGCCAATGGTTTCTCGTCCTACATATTCGGGCGGTTTGGGCTTTAACTATAAGTGGAATATGGGCTGGATGAACGATATGCTACATTATATCTCACTTGACCCACTTTATAGACCATTTAATCACGATAATCTTACATTCTCATTCTACTATGCTTTCTCTGAAAACTTCATTCTTCCGATTTCTCACGATGAAGTTGTTCATGGAAAGGCTTCTCTTATCAATAAAATGCCAGGCAGCTACGAACAGAAGTTTGCAGGAGTTCGTACCTTTATAGCATATATGATGGCTCACCCAGGCAAGAAGCTGGTCTTTATGGGTACTGAATTTGGTCAGTTTAAGGAATGGGATTACGCAACAGAGCTTGATTGGATGTTGACAAGCTATCCTGCACACAATCAACTCAAGAAATACTTTAAGGCTATTAACCATTTCTATCTTGAGAATAGTCCTCTCTGGGAGATTGATTTCTCTTGGGAAGGCTTTAATTGGATTTCTAACGATGACTATACACAAAGCTGCATAAGCTTCAGAAGAATAGATAAGAGTGGTAAGGAAATTATTGTCGTATGCAACTTCCAGCCAGTTCTTAGAGAAAATTATTCTATTGGTGTTCCTTTTGATGGTACATATGCAGAAATATTCAATACAGAAGCAACTGAATTTGGCGGTTGCGGAATATCAAATGGCAAGGCTATTCGTTCAGATGGTGCTCCAATGCATGGATTTGAACAGTCTATTACATTGACATTGCCACCACTTTCTGTAATGTTCTTTAAGCTTGTAAGAAAGCGTGCCAAGAAAAAGACTATTGATGCTGAGGTTACAGAGAAAAAGAGCAAGGCTAAAGCAAAGGCAAAGCCAGTTTCTAAAGACACAAAGGGCGAAAAGAAAACTAAAACAACTAAAGCTAAAGCAAAAGCTAAGCTTATAGATGTTGAGGCTGTTGAAGTCAAGGTTGAGCCTGTCGAGGTTAAGGCAGAGCCAAAGACTAAGGTTAAGAAAGAAGCTAAGGCAGAGGTCAAGGTTGAGCCTGTCGAGGTTAAGGCAGAGCCAAAGGCTAAGGCTAAGAAAGAAGCTGAGGCAGAGGTCAAGGTTGAGCCTGTCGAGGTTAAGGCAGAGCCAAAGACCAAGGCTAAGAAAGAAGTTAAAGCAGAGGTCAAGGTTGAGCCTGTTGAGGTTAAGGCAGAGCCAAAGACCAAGGTTAAGAAAGAAGCTAAGGCAGAGGTCAAGGTTGAGCCTGTTGAGGTTAAGGCAGAGCCAAAGACTAAGGTTAAGAAAGAAGCTGAGGCAGAGGTCAAGGTTGAGCCTGTCGAGGTTAAGGCAGAGCCAAAGACCAAGGCTAAGAAAGAAGTTAAAGCAGAGGTCAAGGTTGAATCCGAGGTTAAGGCAGAGCCAAAGAAAGAAATTAAAAAACCTAAAAATAAGAAAAAGTAAGGTATAAATATATTGATTATAAAAATTCGGATAACAAAAGGTTATTCTAAGGAGGAGTACAGATGTATCCAAAGCAAGAGGTTGTAGCAATGTTGCTTGCAGGTGGTCAAGGAAGCAGATTGGGCGTATTGACACAAAAAATTGCAAAGCCAGCAGTTCCGTATGGTGGTAAGTATCGTATAATTGACTTTCCGCTCTCTAACTGTGTGAACTCAGGTATTGAGGCTGTTGGTGTTTTAACGCAATATCAGCCATTAGTTCTTAACGAATATATCGGCAATGGTCAGCCTTGGGATTTGGACGGCATGAATGTTGGCGTTCAGGTTCTTTCACCATATGAGAAAAAAGGTGGTGCGGATTGGTATTCCGGCACAGCAAATGCTATATACCAAAATATAAACTACATAGATAGATATAATCCTGAATATGTTGTAATCCTTTCAGGAGACCATATCTATAAAATGGATTATTCTAAGATGGTTGCTTATCATAAGGAGCATAATGCAGACTGCACTATTGCGGTTATTGATGTTCCGCTTGCAGAGGCTTCACGCTTTGGTATTCTAAACACTAATCCTGATGGTTCTATCTACGAATTTGATGAGAAACCAGCTCATCCAAAGAGTACAAATGCTTCTATGGGCATTTATGTATTCAGTTGGGATAAGCTTAGAAAATATCTTATTGAGGACGAGGCTAATCCAGATTCTTCAAACGATTTTGGTAAGGATATTCTTCCGAAAATGCTTGCAGATGGTCAAAGAATGTTTGCTTACGCATTTTCAGGATATTGGAAGGATGTTGGAACTATCGAAAGTCTTTGGGAATCTAATATGGACTTGCTAGACCCGAATGTTACTCTCGACCTTGCAGACGAAAACTGGAAGATTTATTCAAGAAATCCTGTTGTTGCTCCACATTATGTCAGCCCAACAGGTGTTGTACAAAATTCACTCATTTCTGATGGATGTATAATTGAAGGAAATGTTGATTTTTCAGTTCTGTTCTCTAATGTTACTATTGCTCCAGGTGCAGTTGTAAATGATTCTATACTTATGCCTGGTGTTGTAGTTGAAGAAGGTGCTGTAATTCAATATGCTATCGTATCTGAAAATGCAGTTATCAAGAAAAATGCCGTTGTTGGTGCAAGACCTGAAGATATAGAAAACAAGGAAGATTGGGGAGTTGCCGTTGTTGGCGATAACCGTACAATCGGTGAGGGTGCTGTCGTTGCCCCGAAAGAAATGGTCTACGAAGATAAAGAGGGGGTAAACTGATATGCGTGGAAATAATGTTATAGGCTTGATTTTCACAAACCTTCACGGAGAGCTTATAAGCGAGCTTACTGATAAGAGAACGATGGGTTCTGTTCCTTTCGGAGGAAAGTATAGACTTATAGACTTCCCGCTTTCTAATATGGTAAATTCAGGAATCAACAAGGTTGGTGTTATTACAAAGAATAATTATCAATCACTTATGGACCATCTCGGAACAGGTAAGGCTTGGGATTTATCAAGAAAGCGTGACGGACTATTTATGCTTCCTCCTTTTAACAACAGCGAGGAGGAATACAGAAACAGAATAAGCATTCTTAACTCAATTAAGAAATTCCTTATTAATTCTAAAGAAGAATATGTGCTTATTTCTGATTGTGATACTGCTTGCAATATAGATTATCAGAATGTTCTTGAAAAGCATATTTCTAATGATGCTGACATAACTGTTGTGTATAAGAGAGGTCAGCTGCCAGAGCATCAGGACGAACCGACAGTATTTTCTCTTGATTCTACTGGCAGAGTTAAAGATGTCCTCATTAATCCAATCATCGAAGGCCCTTGCAGTTTCTATCTTAATAAGATTCTTATGAAGCGTGAGCTTTTGATTTCTCTTGTAAGCGAATGTGTCAGCAAGAATAAGAACAACTTTAAGAGAGATATTATTCAGGGACAATTTGATAAGCTTAAAATTTATGGCTATGAATTTGAAGGCTTCTGTGCAATTATGGATTCTATGAGCAGCTATTTCAATGCAAATATGCAGCTAATGGATTTAAATATAAGGAACGACCTTTTCAATTCTGCAAGACCGATATATACAAAGGTTCGTGACGATATGCCAACAAGATATGGCCTTGGCTCTAATGTTAAGAATACACTTATCGGTAATGGCTGCGTTATCGAAGGCGAAGTTGAAAACTGTGTACTATTTAAGGGTGTTCATATCGGCAAGGGTGCAAAGGTCAGCAATTGTGTTATAATGCAGGATACAGTCATTGGTGCAGGCTCTAACCTTAGCTATGTTATAGCTGATAAAGATGTTGTTATAAAGGATAATCGCTCTCTTATGGGCTTCCTTACATATCCTGTTTATATTAACAAGGCAAGCACAGTTTGATTTTAAAACTTAAATAACTCTCTTACTGAGAGTGATTATATGCCGATTTTGTGTAGGGGCTTTCATACTATCGGTATGTATATAAAAATATTCTATACAATGCTTTTTGTATTGTAGTTTTAAGGAGGTATAAACCTTGAAGGTTTTATTTGTAACAAGTGAAGCACAGCCGTTTGCAGCATCAGGCGGTCTGGCAGATGTTTCTGGTTCGTTGCCACAGGCTCTTCGCAGAAGACTTATAGGCACAAGAATTGTTATGCCACTTTATGATGAAATACCACAAAATCTAAAAGACGAAATGCGTTTTATCACAAGTCTTTCTGTGCCTGTTGCATGGAGAAGACAGTATTGTGGTGTTTTTGAGGCTCGTTGGGGCGGAGTAATTTATTATTTCCTCGATAATCAGTATTACTTTAAGCGTTCAGGTCTTTATGGCCACTATGATGATGCAGAGCGTTTTGCTTTCTTCTCAAGAGCGGTTCTTGAAATGCTCCCATTTATCGACTTTAAGCCTGATATTATTCATTGTAATGACTGGCAGACAGCTCTCGTACCTACATACTATTCACTTTTTTATGGGCAAAATCAATGGTATCAGGGTATTAAGACTATCTTTACTATTCATAATATCCAGTATCAAGGTAAGTATGGCACAGAGCTTTATGAAGAGGTTGTTGGTATTCCACCACATCAGCGTTCAGTCCTCGATTGGGACGGCTGCATTAACTTTATGAAGGGTGCTATCGAAACAGCTAACAGAGTAACAACAGTTAGCCCAAGTTATGCTTGGGAAATTCGTGACCCATGGTTCTCACATGGTCTTGACCCAATTCTTAACGCCCGTTCGTGGAAGCTTTGCGGCATACTGAACGGTATTGATACTGATTCTTATAATCCTGAAACAGATATTCAGATTTATAATAACTTTAGCGTTGATGACCTCAGCGGTAAGGCTGAAAATAAGCGTAAGCTTCAAGAGCGTCTTTCACTTGAGCAAAATCCTGATGTTCCGATTATTGCTATGGTTACAAGACTTGTATCTCATAAGGGACTTGACCTTGTTAAGGCTGCTCTCGACCAAATGATGCGTGAGGAATATATCCAGTTTGTAATACTTGGTTCAGGCGATTGGGAATACGAAAGCTTCTTCCAGTCAATGCAAGATAGATACCCAGGCAGACTTTGTGCTTGTCATGGCTTTATCCCTGAGCTTTCAAGAAAGATTTATGCAGGTGCAGATATGTTCTTGATGCCTTCTAAAGCAGAGCCTTGTGGACTTTCTCAGATGATTGCTCTCCGCTATGGTACTATTCCGATTGTTCGTGAGGTTGGCGGTCTTCGTGACTCTATTCAAGATAGTGCAAGTGGTGATGGCAATGGCTTTACTTTCAAGAATTACGATGCGATGGATATGCTTGGTGCAGTAAGAAGAGCTATTGCAGGATATTGGCAGCGTGATGGCTGGAATGTTCTTGTTAAGCGTGCTATGACATGGGATTTAAGCTGGAATAGAAGTGCTGGCGATTATATCAATCTTTATAAGACTGTTATTAACGAATGATTTTGTTAATAATTGAAATAAAATTGAACAGCTAATAATAAAGACAAGTGATGGCTTAGAATATCACTTGTCTTTTGTTTATTTTTAGATATAATAGCAGAAATTTTCATATATAATCTTGTGTAACAGATTTGTAAGTTGATTTAGAGCATAAACCATATTATTCTTAATTATATTAATATTATTTAGATTTTGGCAAGGAGAATTTCTATGCGTTTTATTAAAATATTTTTAGCTGGCTTTTTGGTGCTTAGCCTTATGCTTTTTATGTGTGGCTGTTCTGATGATGGAGGAAAATCAGAACTGATTATAAAATATAATATCGAAAGTGAACCTATCACACTTGACCCACAGATTGCCAATGATAGCTCGTCAAGGCTTGTAATTCTTAATATTTTTGAAGGGCTTATGAGGCTTGATGAAAAGGATAGGGTCATTCTTGGAGCGGCAAAAAGCTATGAGGCAAACAAAGATTACACACATTTTATATTCACTCTGTGTGATGATTTAAAATGGAATGACGGCACTGAACTTACAGCAGAGGATTTTAGATATGGAATTGTAAGAGCATTATCGCCTGAAACTGGTTCTGAAACAGTTGAGAACCTTTACTGCATAAAAAATGCTGAAAATTTTCATAAAGGAAAGGCTAAGAAATCAGAGCTTGGAATAAGTGTTGATGGAAATAGGATAATCTTCGATTTGGAATATTCGGACGAGGCTTTTCCTAAGGTTTTGACTTCTCCACCAACTATGCCTTGCAATGAAAAATTCTTTTTGTCAACAAAAGGACAGTATGGCAGAGATGATGAGTTTATTTTGTCAAATGGTGCTTTCTATATTAAAAACTATGGTTGGTCGCATAACAATAGCATAAGCCTTGCAAATAATAAAAATTATGTTGGAGATGAAGAGGCTATTCCTGCGGGAATTGATATTTCAATAGGAAGTATAAGAAATGGTTATCAAGCTATTGCTGATGGAAAGGTAGATTGCTATGCAATTTCGGGCAGTGATTTGGAAAGCGCAAAAAATTCTGGAATGACAATTAAGGAATATGATGATACAACATGGGGCATTTGCTTTAATATGCAAAACGAAACTATGCAGAATAGTAATATAAGAAAGGGCTTGCTAAAGGCTCTTAACAGAGAAAATATTGAAAAAGCTGTGCCTGAACATTATAACATCACAAGAGGAATTGTGCCGAAATCTGTGGAAGTAGGTTCGCAGAATTACCGCACAAAAGCTGGCGAGATGTATCTTAAACAGGACAAAAATGCAAGACAGTTTGTTTATGACGGTATGCAAGAGCTTGAATTGACAAGGCTTACTGATATTGAGATTCTTTGCCCTGATGATGAAAAACTTCAACCGCTTATAAATGAAATACTTGAGGATTGGAACGAAAGTACAGGATATTATTTTAATAAAAATCCTGTTCCTCAAGCTGAACTTGAATATGCTGTTTCTATCGGAAATTATACAGCGGCGTTTTTGCCTATTCAAAGCGATGGAGATTCTCCGCTTGATACACTTAAAAAATTCCGCACAAATGAGAGTGGCAATGTATCGGGTTTAAGCTCAAAGGAATATGATTCTTATATCGAAAAAATAGAAAATTCTTCGGATTATGAGAGTTTGGATACAATTATTAAAGCAGAAAAGTATCTTTGCGATAATGCGATATTTTATCCGATTTGTACTGAAACAAGATATTATGCAAGTGCAGAGGGAATAGTGGGAGTAATGTTTCATCAGTTTGGTGCAGAAGCAGATTTTCGATATGCTTCGGCTGTTGGAGTAGCTAACGATTAGTTAGCATATTTTTCTAAGACACTTAAAAGTTTCGCTCGAGCCTTTTTAAAGGCTCGCAGTTTCCAAAGGCAGATCCTTTGGTCGCTCTCCGCAGAGAGCGAAATACTTTATACTTCCTAAAGCGCAGGAGGGTAGAAAACCCTCGCAGGGGGTTCCCTGAAAGCTAAATGTTAATTAAAACTTTGTATTTTTATAGTTTTTAAAAGTTGTTATGAGATAATAATTATTGGGGCGAATACAGTTCGCCCCTTTGTTTTTACAAAAATTGTGTTTATTAGGCAAGGAGCAGACAGAAATCTTCTACACTTAATCCTTTATGCAAGGCACAATTTAAGGACATTCCAACAAGACGAGAGGCTCTTTCTATTAAAAGGTCTATTTCTCGTGGTGTTACTATCATTTGTTCACCACGAGGGGATACAAGACCTTTTTGCTGATATGAAAGCTTAGCTTCTGGGATAAGCTCTAATGCAAGAGTTTGTGCGTCAACTACCGTTGGAATGCCTATTCCTATAACTGGGATTCCCGTTGTTTCTTTATTAAGGCTAAGGCGATGATTGCCAACGCCTGAGCCTGGAGAAATTCCTGCGTCTGAAATCTGTATAGTACAGCCAAGCCTTGAAAGACTTCTTGAGGCAAGAGCATCAATCGCTATAACCGCTGAAGGCTTTATGCTCTCAACAACGCTCTTGATGAGTTCGCCTGTTTCTATTCCAGTCTGACCGAGAACACCTGGTGCAAGAACAGCAACTGAACGAAGTCCGGAAAGCCCTAAGGAACGCTTTAATTCACCTGTTATATGTCGGGTGGCAAGAATATTATCCGCACTTTTTGGACCAAGTGCGTCAGGAGTTATGGTTTCATTGCCTATTCCAGCGATAAGAATAGTCCCTTCCTTTGGTAGCAAGGGTTCAATAAGCTTGCCAATATATTCGGCTTTGGAATCGCCATCACGAAGATTATCTGTGAGCGGTGCAAGTTCGGCGGTTATATATGTTCCGATTGGTTTATTCATCTTTTTGGCGGCTTTTTGGTTGAGAATTTTAATTTCAGAAATTTTAATGCCGTCTTGTTCTTCCTCTTTGACAACTACACCTTCTTCTTTTTCATCAACAAATTCTCTTGCTTCAAGTGCAAGGTCTGTTCGCAGCTGCATAAAAGTTCCTCCTGATAACAAGTTTATTGTTAATAGCTTGCCCAAAAGAAAGCAAATATTACATTTTTCATATTTCGAGGAAATTTAGCATAAGATATATGGAAATAACTGCGGGGTGATATTGTGCTTAATCAGAAATATCTCTATGCACCTAATGATGAACATAATAGGAATTATCTTATAGGTGAGCTTTTTTCTAAATATCCCTTTCTAAAAAAAGTGTGTATAGGTGTAAGTCATTGTGGACGAGAAATTCCTATGCTTAGCTTTGGCACAGGAAAAAAAGTTTTATTTGCGTGTGCCTTTCACGGTATGGAATGGCTGACTACACTTGTTATTCTGAGGTTTCTTGATGAACTTTTGGAAAGCATAAGCAAGAAAAATTTTTTCTGTGGCATTAGAACAGAAAATGCTTTTCACAATCGTACACTTTGTGTTGTGCCTTGTGTAAATCCTGATGGGGTTGAAATTTCTATCAATGGTGCGGAGAGTGCTGGCGAATATTGTGATAGCATTAAGGCAATAGGCAGTGAAAAGCGTTGGCAGGCTAATGCCGCAGGAGTTGACATAAACCATAATTTCAATGCGGGTTGGAAAGCTTTGAAAGCACTTGAAATAAAGAACGGAATTAACGCTCCAGCACCTACAAGATTTGGTGGAAAATTTCCCGAAAGTGAACCTGAAAGCAGAGCTATGGCAAGGCTTTGCAGAAATAATGATTTTATTCGTGCGTTTGCGTTTCATAGCCAAGGAGAGGAAATTTACTGGAGCTTTGGGAAATATATGCCCGAAAATGCAAGGCTTCAGGGAGAATTACTGGCTGAATTGAGTGGATATACGATGAGTGAACCTGATGGTCTTGCTGTTGGTGGAGGATTTAAGGATTGGTTTGTGGAAACTTTTAATTGTCCCGCTTTTACAATAGAAATAGGAAATGGAAAAAATCCGCTCCCTATTTCTGACCTTGAGGGCATTTATGAAAGATTAAAACAAATGCTCTTGATTTCTATTGTGATGTGATATATAGGAATTAGAATGATTTTAGTAGCTGCGAGCTGTGTTTGCCCAATAAAATGACTTTTGAAAGGCTTGAGTGAATTATATAAAGCTAAGCTTACCATACTTGAAAAATGGAGGAAATTGTGATAGTATAGGGTTACGATTGTATGGGCTTTGACTTTGAAAGGAAAGGATAATTATGAAAAAAAGTTATAGATTTATCGCTGTTCTTAGTTCGATTATTATCTGTGTGGCAGCTTTTAGTGCTTGCGGTGATAATAATAACAGTAACGATAGTAGTATAAGTAATTCATCTGCACAGAGTTCTTCCGATGAAAGTTCAGAAAAGAAAACCTCAAGCGATGACGAATCTAAAAATGATGAATCAAGCGAAGATTCTGAAAAAAATGAGAACTCAGAAGAAAGTTCTGAAACAACCGAAAATTCAGATTCAAAAGATTCGTCTGATAAGGAAAGCTCTAAGGCTGAAAGCAGTGTCAACAGTGAACAAAATGTTAGCAATGCAAGTGAAGCTCAAAAGCCTTCTGAAAGTTCAAAATCTACTGGTAACAAGGATTTCGATGAGGTATTTAAGGATAATAAGCTTGATATTTTATTATCAAACGATATGAAGAGAGCAGATACAACAGAGGCTATGTCCGAAACTTTAGCGAAATATGAAAAGCTCTGGCTTGCTGAAGCTGAAAATGCAAATAATAAGCTTCAGGCATCATCTCTTTCTGATGAGGAAAAGAAAGCAATTCAAAGTGATTATGATGCTTGGATAAATGGTTTTCAGACAAAAAGAAAGGAAATTGTAAAAGAAGAAAAATCAAAGTGGGATAGCGGTTCTATTTATATAGTCAATGCTGCTGAGAAAATTAAGGATTATTGCAGAGATTATGCTATGAATCTTTATGAAAAGCTTTATAGAGTTGATGGTAGCTTTGAGCTGGCTTATAGCGAATGATTTTATCGAAAGGGAGTGCCATTGAATGACACGAGCTGTCAGACTTTTTAAGAGGTCATTTAGCTTATTATTTTTGGCAGGAATGATGTTTGTCTTGTCGGCTTGTTCATCTGCTGAGGCAAGTAAGCAGAATAATGAATATTATGAGCAGCTGAGCAAATGTACTGATACTTTTCTTATGAAAAACAGAGAGCTTAAAGAAATAAGTAATTCTTGGAGTTATAAAGATAAAGCCTCCACAGAAAAATATATAAATAAGCTTATCGAAATAGAAGAAATTGCCGCAAAGACTAAGAATATTGATGCAAGCGAAAATTTCATTGAATTTGATAAGGAAAATGTTGAAGAACCTTGCGATAAGGTTCTTGAAACTGTTGCTATAACAAAAGCTTTGGTTCAATCAGCATATGATAACAGAGATGATTCTGATTATCAGAAGGTTAATGAGGAAAATTCTGAAATCTATAACGAGGCATATGATGATGTAATATCTTCGGTGGCTACTCTTAGGGCAAGAATCAGATAAACTAAGCTTGCATATATTTACAGAAAATTTCATATAAATTACCACTAAACCATAGGAGGGTAATTATGTGAAAGGCTTTGTAGAACAGAGAGCGGTTGAGCTTGGAGAATATATTATCCAGAGCAAGGCTACTGTAAGAAAGACAGCCAAAAAGTTTGGAATAAGTAAAAGCACTGTTCATAAAGATGTCAGCGAAAGGCTGAAAAAGGTTAATCCACAGCTTTATCGTGAGGTGAAGAGTGTTTTAGAGATAAATAAGGCACAGCGTCATATCCGTGGTGGTATGGCTACAAGAAGAAAATATAAGGGAGATTGCTGAAAGGAATTTTAATTATGAGGAAAGTTAAAGTTGCTGCTGTTCAGATGTCTATGAGCAGTTCTCGTGAAGAAAACATTTCAAAGGCAGAAAAGCTGGTAAGAGAGGCTGCGGCAGAAGGGGCTAATATTGTGCTTCTTCCTGAACTTTTTGAAACGCCATATTTTTGCCAAGAAAGAAATTACGATTATTATTCTCTTGCTTTTGAGGCAAAAAAAGACCCTGCTGTTATAAGAATGATAGAGCTTTCCCGTGAACTTAATCTTGTTATACCTGTAAGCTTTTTTGAGAGAGCAAGGTATCTGAGATATAACAGCGTTGCTATTCTTGATTGTGGAAGCTTTCTTGGCGTTTATAGAAAGACGCACATTCCTGACGACCATTTTTATCAAGAAAAATTCTATTTTTCTCCAGGAGATACAGGCTTTAAAGTATTTAAAACTACTTTCGGAAAAATCGGCGTAGGAATTTGTTGGGACCAGTGGTTTCCTGAGGCAGCAAGATGTATGGCATTAAAGGGTGCAGAGCTTTTATTCTATCCAACGGCGATTGGTTCTGAGCCTATTCTCGAGGTTGACAGTATGCCACACTGGAGGCGTTGTATGCAGGGACATTCAGCTGCAAATATCATTCCTGTAATCGCCGCAAACAGAATTGGTATTGAAAGCGTTGAGCCATCATATGAAAATAATCATCAGAAATCTTCCTTAAAGTTCTATGGCTCATCATTTATTACTGATGAATTGGGCGAAATAAGAGTTTCTGCTGATAGGGAGTCCGAAACTGTTATAACCGCAGAATTCGACCTCCACGAGATTGAGGAAGAAAGATTAAGCTGGGGCATTTTCAGAGATAGACGACCTGAACAGTACGGAATTATTGCAGGTCTTAAAGACTAAAAGTTTATAATACAAAAAAGCTACTCTTGCTTATTTTTAGTTTGATATGTATCTGGAATTTTAGACACATATCACTTAGCAAGAGTAGCTTTTTATTTTGTTATAGTATAGCTTTAAAGGTGATTATACCATCATCAACTTTTGCGGAAATCTTTCCCTTGTGAGCCTCAACTATTGCTTTTGCAAGAGATAAGCCTATTCCATAACCACCAGTTTCTCTCGACCTTGACGAATCAGCTCTATAAAATCTATCAAATAATCTTGAAAGCTCGTTTTGCTTTAATGTACAACCTGTATTGCTGACAGCAAGAATTGTTCCTCTGCTATTTCGAGTGAGGGTTACTTTTATTGTGCCGTTTTTATCTGAATATTTTAGTGCATTATCTATTAGAATACCTGTCAATCTTGTTATGCTCTCAGAATCTCCCTTTATAGAAAGCTGTGGAGTTATCTCGGAAACGAGAGTTTTATCAAGCTTTTTTGCAATAGGTTGAAAATCTTCAACAGCGTGTTCTATCGTATCAGAAATTGAAAACATACACATATTTAAAGTGGATTTGCCCTCATCAACCTTAGAAAGCTCAAGCAATGATTTAACAAGGCTATTAAGACGCTTAGTCTGATTGCGTATACTGTCTATCCATTCAGATTTGCCTGTATCAAGCTCAAGAACATCAGCATTAGCAGAAATTATAGCAAGTGGGGTTTTTATTTCGTGACCGGCATCAGTTATGAATTGCTTTTGCTTTTCCATATTTTCTATAACAGGCTTTATTGCTCGGCGTGAAAGTAATGAAACAAGAATAAATACTATTAAAAGGCTTATTGCACCAATAGAACATGACCATATGAGATATGTTGATAATGTTTTTAGCTGATTACTGCGGTCTACAAATACTATAAGCTTTCCATAGCTTTGTTCAGTTATGCGATATTTATATGAACCATAGCTTCCTGAATTTGAACCACTATTCAGCATTTCAAGTGCAATGCTTTCTGCCTCATCTGGTGAAACTGCGGCGATATGTCCTGTGTCAAGCTGAATAATATTATTATCTGAATCAACCATAACAGTAAAAAAGCGTGTTTCAAAGGGCGTTTCTTCTGTCATCATACTGAAATCAAAGAAAGGCTTTCTTTTGTTGAAATCTTTGGGTTCAGTATGGTTATTATTTTTCGGAAATTTACCATCATTATCAGAAAGTATATTGAGAATATTTTCGGTTGCCTCATTTTCGTGAATAGTGACAGCTATATTTATTCCGCCTACTATACATACTATAACTGCAAGAAATGAACACATGGCTATAAGTACAAATTTTTTTTGAAGTTGTTTAATCATATTTCAACCCTCGTTTAATCAGCTTTTTCGAGGGTATAGCCAAGTCCTCGTGATGCTTTAATCTCAACAGTCGAGCCTATTTGAGCGAGCTTTTTTCTTAGTGATGAGATATAAACCCATACAACGTTTATTTCTGCTTCGGAATCATAACCCCATACTCGCTCCATGATTTTTTCTGTGGAAATCAGGCTTGCAGGGTTTGAAATGAGAAGCTCGATTATGCCATATTCCTTGCCACCAAGACGGATTGTTTCTTTAGATGTTGAAAGCTCAAAGCTTTGCTTATTTAAGGTTAAGTCACCATATGTGATTGTATCAATGGCATTACCTGTACTTCGTCTGGTTACAGCTCTTACTCTTGCAAGAAGCTCTCCCATATCAAAGGGCTTTGCGAGATAATCATCGGCGCCGAGGTCAAGACCTGTTATTTTGTCCTCGGTTTCTGATTTTGCGGTGAGGATAAGTACAGGAGTGTTGTTTCCGTGACTTCTAAGTGTTGAGAGTACCTCTAAGCCATTCATTTTTGGCATCATAAGGTCAAGAATAATGCCGTCATATTGGTCGGCTTCTGCATAAGCAAGTGCGTCTTCTCCATCATAAACTGCATCAACAGTATAATTATTATGTCGGAGAATTGCTTTTAACGCATTAGAAAGTTCTTTTTCATCTTCACAAAGTAGAAGCTTCATAATCTCACAACCTTTGAATTTATTCTTTAATTTAAATATATAGAAGAAAACTAAAATTAAATTAAAAATGTTGTAGTGGCTTTTAAGTTTTATAGTTGATTTTGTAAGAAAAGTTTATTGCCCCTATTGAAGATTTTACCAATGAATTACCGACAAGGCGAACTTTGTTCGCAAGAAAGGTGTTTTTAAGGCAACATACCTAACATAAAGGCTATGGCATAGGTTATGCCAAATATTATTGGCTGATGTGCAACATATATCAGAAGTGCGTGTCTGCCCAAGAATGAGAAAAATGGAATATGGCTCTTATAAGCGAATTTCGGAAACCTTTCTTCTGCAGCGTACTTACCTATATATGTTCCGAAAAGAAATGCGAAAAGCCATGGTATCAACGGAAAATAGTCTGATGAAGAAAAGCTTGCATTTGGAAAGCCTATCGGAAATAGCCAAGATGTTGAATAAAGCACATTCGGAAGCTTTATTGCAAAAATATTTGGTATGCCAAGGTATCTATATGGCACACAATAGCTTATTGCAAACAGAACTGCGAATAAAATCATTCCGAATATTCGTGGCATTTTTGAGAGTGGCTTTTGCAGCAATCCATATATTAGCATAGAAACAGAAAGCATATGCAGGACGCCAAACTGGATTATATATTCTGGCTCTACGACTGATGTTACAAGTGTTACTGCCATTGCCACTATAAAAAGCTTTGCACCACGAGATAGGTTTGAGTGGCTAAGATTTGAAGATATTCCTGATATTATTATAAAAATTGCCGCAAAAAATGGTTCTGCTGGCATAAAGAATTTTAGTAAAGATAAAAAGAATGGAACTTTGAAAATTTCACCGATAGAAAAAAATGCGTGATAAAATACCATACAAAATACAGAAAAGCCTCGCAGTTCATCAAGAGCATAAATTCGCCTTCGATTGGATTTCGGTTTTTGGGTTTTGTTGAAAAATTTTTCAATATTCATTTTATTTCCTCCAATAATGCCGAAATATCTTAGTGGGGCTTTTCGCAATCAAATATATATGCTACAATTATAACAAAGAAAAAGGGATTTTTCAACTTGAAGGAGAGTTGGGTAATGAGAAAGTATGACGCTGTATTTTTTGACCTTGACGGAACTCTTAGCGAATCCGGAGAAGGCATACTTTGGTGTGTCAGAAGGACAATAGAGGATTTAAAAATAGTTGTTCCGGAAAATTTCAGACTTGAATCATTTATCGGTCCGCCACTTGCAGATAGTTTTTATAGGCTTGGTCTTGATGATGAAAAGGTCAAGTTTGGTGTTAAAACTTATAAGAGCTATTATGATACTAAGGGCAAGTATATGAATAAAGCTTATGACGGAATCAAAGAGCTTTTAGAAAGACTTCGTGAAAAGGGTTACAAGCTTGGAGTTGCAACCTCTAAGTATGAGCTTTTTGCAAGGCAGATTATAGATAATATCGGACTCTTGCAATATTTTGATTTTGTTTCGGGTGCTACGGCAAACGCAGAGCGTCAGAAGAAAATTGATGTGCTTAATTATGGAATTAAAAATCTTGGTGCTACTCCCGAAAATTCTGCCTTGATTGGCGATACCAAGTTTGATGCAGAGGGAGCAAGGCTTTGTGGCTGTGGCTTTGTCGGGGTTTTATATGGATATGGAACTCGTAAAGAAATGGAAGCCGAGGGTGCTGTGAATTTTGCCGAAACAGCAGGCGAAATTGAGAAGTTTCTTTGAGCTTATATGCACAAATTGACGAAAAATCTTTTTTCCGACTGAAAATTAAAATTAGTGCTATGATTATTCGAAATTATATGTTATAATAAAAAATAAGGGTGTAAAAACACAAGAAGAGCTTTGAAAATTTGCTCTGTGCAAAATGCACATCGTATTTTAGCCAAAAATTGCACATTATTTTAAGGATTTTTCGCTATTATGTATTGAAAAAATCATAAAATTGTGTTAATATCTATTTATGGGCTGTTATTTTGACATATTTGTAAAATAAAGTTAGTATAATTTAAATTGGTGTGTAGATTTTATTTGGAAGTTTATACATTATTTAATTTTGCTTGAACAGCCAAGATTTATTTTGTAATTATTTCGCCATTATACATTTATAAACCCAGGCGGAGAAAATTTTATATGGACGGAGATGATTTCATGGCAAGAAGTGCCGGAATTCTTATGCCGATTACTTCCCTTCCGTCACCATACGGAATTGGTACTATCGGCAAGGCGGCCTATGACTTCGTTGATTTCTTGAAGTATTCAGGTCAAAAATACTGGCAGATTCTTCCTGTTGGACCGACAAGCTATGGCGATTCGCCATATCAGTCGTTCTCAACCTATGCAGGTAACCCATATCTGATTGACCTCGACTTCCTTTGCGAGGAAAATTTGCTGATTCGTGATGAGATTACAGCTTTAGATTGGGGAGAAGACGAGGAAAAGATAGATTATGCAAAAATCTATAATAATCGCTTTAAGGTTCTGAAAATTGCTTATGACCGCTTTATGGCTCTTGATGACAAAGAAAAGTGGGATTTCTGGAAGTTCTGTGACAAAAATGACAGCTGGCTCGGAAATTATGCCTTGTATATGTCTGTAAAGAACTATTTCGGAAACAAGGCATGGACAGAGTGGCCTGATAAGCTTATAAGACATCGTAACCCTGATACCATAAATTATTATAATAAGCTTCTCGGATATGATGTAGGTTTTTGGAAGTTTGTTCAGTATAAGTTTTATAGCCAATGGGCAGACTTTAAGAAATACGCAAATGACAACGGTGTTCTCATCTTCGGCGATATGCCTATCTATGTTGCAATGGATAGTGCTGATACATGGGCTAACCCTGATGTATTCTGGCTCGATAGTGACCGTAAGCCTGTATGTGTTGCGGGTTGTCCTCCGGATTATTTCTCAGAAACAGGTCAACTTTGGGGCAATCCACTTTATGATTGGATTTATCTTGAAGAAACAGGCTATGACTGGTGGTTTAAGCGTATTGAAAGTGCATCAAAGATGTTCGATGTAACTCGTATCGACCATTTCAGAGCTTTTGCTTCTTTCTACGCTATTCCGTATCCTGCGGAAAATGCTATAAACGGTTCTTGGATCGAAGGACCTGGTATGAATTTCTTTAATAAGCTTAAAGAGCGTCTGGGCGATATTCCGATTATTGCCGAGGACCTCGGTCTTATGACACCCGATGTAATCAAGCTTCTTAAAGATACTGGATACCCAGGAATGAAGATTCTTGAATTTGCATTCGATTCTAAGGAGGATAGCGACTATCTTCCACATAACTTTAGTTCAAATACAGTTTGCTATATTGGCACTCATGATAATGATACAGTCTGTGGTTGGTATAACCATGCAAGTGAAGAAGACCAAGAATTTGCTAATGAATACTGTAATCTGAATAAAAAGGAAGGCATAAACTGGGGCTTTATACGCACAGCATATCAGAGCGTCAGCGATTATGCGATTGTTCAAATGCAGGATATCCTCGGACTTGGCTCTGAGGCTCGTATAAATATCCCTTCAACGCTCGGTGGCAACTGGGCTTGGAGAATGAAAGCAGGTGCTAATACACCTGAGATTTCAAAAAAGCTTTATAAGTTATCAAAAATCTACAGAAGGCTGGAGGACAAAAAAGAAATGAAGAACAACATCATCGACAACCTTATTTTGACAGCGAAGAACGAGTATTGTAAGGAGCTTGAGGAGCTTTCTCCTGCAGAGCTTCATGAATGCCTCGGCAGAGCTATGATGGGCGAAATCACTGAAAAGTGGGCTAAGGCTAAGAAGAACCACGCAAATTCACGCCGTGCTTACTATTTCTCAGCAGAGTTCCTTATGGGACGAATGATGTATAATAACCTTTATGCTATGGGCGTTCTTGACCAAGTTAAGAAGCTTCTCGCTGACAAGGGCATTGATATCAATGTATTCGAGGAAATCGACGACGCTGCTCTCGGTAACGGCGGTCTCGGCAGACTCGCAGCTTGCTTCCTTGATTCTGCTGCAACTCAGGATGTACCTCTCGATGGCTATGGAATCCGTTATAAGTATGGTCTTTTCAAGCAGAGCATTGAAGACGGTTTCCAGGTAGAAAGAGCTGACGATTGGCAGAGCTTCGGCGACCCATGGTGCATCAGAAGAAATGAGGATACTGTTATTGTTAAGTTTGCTGACCAGGTTGTTAAAGCTGTTCCTTATGATATGGCTGTTATCGGCTATGGTACAGACAACATCAATACACTTCGTCTTTGGGAAGCAGAAGCTCTTAATGACTTTGACTTCCTCCAGTTTAATGACAGCCATTATGATGCTGCTGTTCAGGATAAGAACGATGCAGAAAACATCACAAAGGTTCTTTATCCTAATGACAACCAGTATGAAGGTAAGGTTCTTAGATTAAAGCAGCAGTATTTCTTCTGCAGTGCTTCTCTCCAAGATATTATTAAGAGATATAAGGCTAAGTATGGCAATGATTATTCTAACTTTGCTAATCATTGTGCTATTCAGCTCAACGATACACACCCAGTTATCTCTATTCCTGAGCTTATCAGACTTCTTGAGCTTGACGGTCTTTCATTTGACGCTGCTTTCGATATTGCTCAGAAAACATTCGCATATACAAACCACACTGTTATGTCAGAGGCTCTTGAGAAGTGGGATATCAACCTCCTCACAGATGTTATTCCTGATGTTGTTGAAATCATCAAGAATATCGACGCTCGCCTCGTAGCTGACCTTACAGCTAAGGGTCTTAATGTTCCTGTTGAGTGTGAATGTGCTTGTGCTAAGGCAGACGCTAAGAAGGAAAAAGAACCTGTTAAGACAAAGCTTGATGGTATGAGAATTATCGACGGCAACCTTGTTCATATGGCAAGACTTGCAGTTTATGCTTCAAGCTATACAAACGGTGTTGCTTGGATTCATACAGAAATCCTCAAGGACGATGTTCTCAAGGATTGGTATGCTATCTATCCAGAAAGATTCCAGAACAAGACAAATGGTGTTACACAGCGTCGTTGGCTTGGACTCTGCAACCCACAGCTTTCTGAACTTATCTCTGATAAGATTGGCACAAAGTGGGTAAGAAATCTTGATGAGCTTTCTAAGCTTAATGACAAGATTGATGAAGACCTCGTTAAGAAGTTCAACGCTATTAAGCTTGAGAAGAAGCAAGAGCTTGCTGATTACATCGCAAAGCATGATGGCGTACAGCTCGACCCTAACTTCATCTTCGATATTCAGGTTAAGCGTCTTCACGAGTATAAGAGACAGCTCCTCAATGCTTTCTCTATAATGGCTATCTACTTCCGTTTGAAGGAAGGCAAGCTTCCTAACTTCACACCAACAGCATTTATCTTTGGTGCTAAGGCTGCTCCTGGCTATGCAAGAGCTAAGGCTATCATTAAGTATATCAACGAAATTGCTAAGCTCGTAAATAACGACCCTGATGTTAATGACAAGCTCAGAGTTGTATTCGTAGCTAACTACAATGTTTCCTATGCTGAGAAGATTATGCCAGCTGCTGATATTTCTGAGCAGATTTCTACTGCTGGTACAGAGGCTTCTGGTACAGGTAATATGAAGTTCATGATTAATGGTGCTGTTACTCTCGGAACATTCGATGGTGCTAATGTTGAAATCGTTCAGCAGGCTGGTGAAGAGAATAACTACATCTTCGGTGCAAGAGTTGAGGAAATCAACGAGCTTAAGAACAACTATGACCCTAAGGCTATCTATGAAGCTAACCCAGAAATCAAGAAGGTTATTGATACTCTTATTGATGGTCGTTTCACAGACGGTGGCAACAAGACAGGCGAAGGCAGCTTTGCAGAGCTCCGTCAGTCAATTCTCGAGGGTGCAAGCTGGCATCAACCAGACCACTACTTCATTCTTAGAGACCTTCCTGATTATATTGATGCTAAGCTTAAGGCTAATGCTGATTATAAGGACAGAATCGCATTTGGTACAAAGTGCCTCAAGAACACAGCTAACTCTGGCACATTCTCAAGTGACAGAACTATCCTTCAATATGCTAAGGAACTTTGGAAGCTTATGTAATTTAAAGCCTACACTCGTAAGCTAAAATGATATAGCGATTTAGCTCTCCTTGAGTCTGTATTTTGCAGATTTGGGGAGAGCTTTTATTTTAAGAGCTTATCTTAGCTTTAGTGCATGGAATTTATTAAGTGCTTTAATACTATATATTGTTTGTTGATTCGACAAAATTTTATAGTATTTATTGACAGTCATTATGATTGTATAGTAAGCTATTATATGTAATAAAATTATGAATGTGGGGAAAGTTATGACTAATACTTCAGTACTTCAGGGCTTGGCGAATAATTGCAGACTTCAATATGTAAATGAGCCTGAGCCTGCTGCTTTTGGTGTATTTGACAACTTTGGTATTGTTGTTAAATATTTAGCTTCTGAGCGACAGTATATAATTCTTGTCAGTGCGGCGGCAACATCTGATGAAGCTGTAAATGGTATGATTTCAAGTCTAAGCCAATTTGCAGGTGAACGCAAAAAAACGATAAACTATACAAGCTATCTTGATAAGGTAGTTACTATCAGCGTTCGTGATGTGGGCAAGAATACAATTTCTGCATTGCAGGAGGCTGTCGGAGCAGCTACTTATTTTTGTAATCAGTTTGGATTTGTTCCAGTATGTAAGTATTGTGGAAATCAAATGGATTTAGGATTTTTTGCTATTGGTGGAACTGTGGATACTATGTGTACACAGTGCTTTAATAAAAAACAAGCTGAAACAAGCAATATGGCTATGACAGAGGCTAACAAACAATTTAATCTTCCTATGGGAATTTTAGGGGCTGTTTTAGGAGCACTTATTGGAGGAATTGTTTGGATTATTACTTATCAGCTTGGATTTCTATTATTTATTACAGGTGCGATTATAGTATTTTGTTCATGTATGCTTTTGAAGAAAATGGGTGGAAAGCTTACCGTAGGTGGACTTATTACTTCATTGGTTATTTCGCTTGTTATGGTCTTTGCTGCTGAATATCTTGCTGTGGGTATAAGTTTATTTACACAAGGAGGCTCGGAATTGATGTTATCATTTGGAGATTCTTTTAAGCTTTTGAATATGCTCTTATTTGATAACAGTCTTAACGATGTTGGATATGGAATGTCATCAGCCATAAAAGAACTTAAATCTGGAATGGCTGAAGATATGATTTATGGCTTGATTTCTTATGTGGTTGCAGCAGTACTATTTATAGTAGATTATGCTAAAGAGAAAAAAGTTAAATATCAGGCTATAAGATTAGGGTAATTTTTAAGAATGGTCTGGGCGGAGGTTACTTCGCTCAGGCTTTTTTTATTTAAAATATATAAAAGCTAAAATTGACTTTTATTTTTAATTTTCTTGTGATAAAATATATTCTAAGTCCGAGAAAAAATTGGAATAAATTTGCTTTGGAGGATTGTTTATGAGGATACTTGCCATTGGCGATGTTGTGGGAAATATTGGTTGTCGTTTTCTTCGTCAGCGACTTCCTGCACTTAAAAAATTAAAAGGTGTAGACCTCGTTATAGCAAATGGAGAAAATTCTGCAGATGGAAATGGTGTTACTCCAATTTCGGCAGATTTTCTTTTTTCTAGTGGAGTAGATGTTATAACAACAGGCAATCATTCTTTCAGACGCAGAGAAATTTATCCCTATTATGATGACGCACCATATATTTTAAGACCAGCTAATTTTCCTGAAAAAACTACGCCTGGAAATGGTACGCTTATATATGATATGGGCAGAGTTCAGGTTTGTGTGATAAACCTTATGGGTTGTGTTTTTCTCGAAAATCTCAAAGACCCATATGAAACGATTGATGAAATTTTGAAGAAAAATACAGCGAAAATTACGATACTTGACTTTCACGCTGAGGCTACCGCCGAAAAGCTGGCTATGGGATATTATTTAGATGGAAGAATTTCAGCGATGTTTGGAACACATACTCATGTTCAGACGGCTGATGAATGTATATTTGAAAATGGTATGGGATATATAACTGATGTAGGAATGACAGGACCTATAAAGTCTGTGCTTGGTGTTAAACCTGAGCTTGCTATAAAGAAACAAAGGGAAAAATTGCCGGTTCGGTTTGAAACAGCCGATGGCGATTGCAAAATGGATTGTATATTGTTTCAGATAGATGAAAAAAGTGGAAAGACCATAAATATTGAGCGTATAGAAATAAGATAATTATATTTTAACCAAAAAATTCAATAAACCCCTTGCAAAATATTGCATTTTGCTATATTATTATATCATGGTTAATGTTAAGGTAGCTTAACTGCCTTGACTATATTTAGGAGGAATAAAAAATGGAAGTACTAAAGGTTTCATCAAAATCTTCACCAAATTCTGTTGCAGGTGCTATAGCAGGTGTTATCAGAGATTACGGTTGCGTTGAGGTTCAGGCTGTCGGAGCAGGTGCTACTAATCAGGCTTTGAAGTCAGTCGCTGTTGCGAGAGGTTATCTTGCACCTATGGGTGTAGATATTATTTGTATTCCAGCATTTACAAGCATAGAGATTGATGGTGCAGAACGCACTGCTATGAAGCTTCTTGTAGAGATTCGCTGATTATTTGGTATTGCTTTAAGATTCGGTAGATTTTTTACTGATATGATTTATTAACAATTTACTATATTACGAGGAAGTGTTTAAGGTGATAAATGGAGTTCTTTTGAAAAATGCCATTATTTCAGGTGCGAATAATATAGTACGCCATAAAAAAGAGGTCGATGAGCTTAATATTTTTCCTGTGCCTGATGGCGATACAGGAACAAATATGTCTATGACAATTACTGCTGCGGCAAAGCTTCTTGCTGAGAGTGAAGAAGGGATTTCTGTTGCTGAGGTTTCTAAAATGACTTCTTCTGCTATGCTAAGAGGTGCGAGAGGAAATTCTGGCGTTATTCTTTCACTTTTGTTTAAGGGAATTGCAGAGGTTTTAAAGGAAAGTGAAGAAGTTGATGGTGTTCTTTTTGCTGATGCACTTACTCTTGGTGTAGAATATGCGTATAAGGCAGTTATGAATCCAACAGAGGGAACAATCCTTACAGTTGCAAGGCTTGCTGCTGAGGCTGCAAGAATTGCTGCTGATGTTGAAAATGACCCTATAATTGTTCTTGGTGCGGTTTGTAATGCTGCGGAAGATGCTTTGACTCAAACTCCTGAGCTTCTTCATGTCCTTAAAAAGGCTGGCGTTGTCGATGCAGGCGGTAAGGGACTTTGCATTATATTTGAAGGTATGCTTTCTTTACTTCGTGATGGCGTAATGATAAATATTGATGCACCTGTTGAAGTTAAAAAGGAAAATACAGACGATTTCTTTAAGAATGCTGCGGCTGAATTCGATAGTGAAATTAATTTCACATATTGCACAGAATTTATTGTGGGCAAAAATGATAATGCTACTGCTGATTCTGTGGCAGAGCTTCGTGCATATCTTGAAGGAATTGGCGATTGCGTTGTAGTTGTTGAAGATGACGATATTATAAAGACTCATGTTCATACTGAAAATCCTGGCCTTGCTCTTGAAACTGCTCTTAAGTATGGTCAGCTTCTTACTGTTAAGGTTGAAAATATGCGTGAACAGCATCGCATTGCCGCAGAAAAACACGAGCAGGAGCTTAAGCTTTTAGAGGAATCTCCTGAACCAGCTGAACCTGAAAAGGAATTTGGCTTCGTGTCTGTTGCAGCAGGCGAAGGCTTATATGAGCTTTTTAAGGATTTGGGCGTTGACAGAGTTGTCAGCGGTGGTCAGAGTATGAATCCAAGCACAGAAAATCTCTATAATGCGATTATGGCTGTGCCTGCTAAGGTTGTTTTCGTCTTCCCAAACAACAAAAATATTCTTATGGCTGCAAGACAGGCTTGTGAGTTGATTACAGACAGAAAAACTGTGATTATTCCAACAAGAACAGTTCCACAAGGAATTGCAGCAATGCTTGCTTATGATGAGCAAGCTACTGTTGAGCTGAATATCGAATATATGATGGAGGCTGCAAAAAAGATTCTTACTGGTCAAGTTACTTATGCGGCAAGAGATTCCGAATTTGGTTCAACTAAGCTTCGTGAGGGTGATATTATAGCTCTTAATAACGGAAAGCTTGTCTTTAAGGACAAAGACCCAGTTAAGGCGGCTATTAAGCTTACTAAGGAAATGGTAAGTAAATCTACTACATTTATTACTATTATCTATGGTGAGAAAGTCAGTGAGGCTCAGGCTAATCTGGCATATGATGCTATTCAGGCAAAATATGGTTCTTCAGTAGATATTACTTTGGTTAATGGTGGTCAACCACTTTACTACTTCTTGATTTCAGTAGAATAATATTTTTAAGTAATTAAAACTGCCACAGCTCACTTAAAAATGAACTGTGGCAGTTTTTGCTATTGTGAATTTGGCAAAGCTTTCGCTTAAATCTGTTCGAGGGCTTATAGTTCAAGTGTAACGACCTTTTGCCCTGCACCGAGAGCAAAAACTTTATACCCCACAAAGCATAGGAAAGTTTCTTAAAAGATAAATGTTAAATATAATTTTGATATGAAATAATAACTATCATCAAACGCATACTAATTATCTTAACAGGCAGATTGTATGGTTGATTTTTCTTTGTTGCTATATTATAATAAAATTTATAAAAGCATATAATAAGAGCAATTTTATGATTTTTTTGTTATTATATGTAAAATGGGAGTGATGATAAATGGATAAACTTAGACGAATTAAATTCAAAAATATGATTATGCTTACAATAGCGGGCGTAATCAATGCAATCGGAATTACAATATTTCTTTCGCCTGTAAAACTATACGATAGCGGAATATCAGGAACATCTATGTTGTTAGCTCAGATTACACCAGATTATCTCACACTTTCAATGTTTCTTTTGATTTTAAATATTCCGCTTTTTATCTATGGTTTGAAAAAGCAAGGAGCATTATTTACTTTTTATGCGATATATACAGTTGCGATATATTCTGTATGCTCGTGGCTGATTACTGATATTCTGCCGGTTGATGTTACATTTGCCTCACCACTTGCAGGAACAGATTTACTTTTGTGTGCTTTATTTGGTGGCGTTATTTCAGGTATAGGAAGTGGTCTGGCGATACGCTTTGGCGGAGCTATGGACGGAATTGAAGTTCTTTCAGTTATATTTGCGAAAAAGATAGGAATATCTGTTGGCAGCTTTGTTATGATATATAACATTTTGCTTTATATTACTTGTGGTTTCGTTGTTAATAGCTGGATTCTTCCACTTTATTCTATTGTTACATACTTTGCGGCCTTAAAGACAATTGACTACATTGTTGAGGGTATTGACAGAGCAAAAGCAGCTATGATTGTTACAACTATGCCTGATGAAATTTGTAAGGCACTCTCTGAAGAATTTGAAACGGGAATTACTACCTTTAATGCAAAGGGCTGGTATTCACAGAATGACAAGACAATGATTTATTTTATTGTAAATAGATTTCAAATTGGTAAGATGAAAGAAATTATCCATGGAATAGATGCAAAAGCATATATTTCAATTTATGAGGTTGCTGATGTTTTAAGTGGTGACAGAGAATAAAAACTTATAAAGACTTGGGAGCTGAGTTGATGGAATTAAACAAGAAAAATGTTAAAATGCTGATTTTCGTTATTGCGATGGGGATACTCATATTCCTTGGCCTGCAAAATATGAATTTGGTCTTTGGTTTTTTGGGGTGGATACTTTCAGTTTTTACACCAATGCTTATAGGCCTTGCATTTGCTTTTATATTTAATGTACCGCTAAAATTTTTTGAGCGTAAGATTTTTACAAGAAAAGATGGGACATCAAGACTTGGTAAGGCTACAAGACCTATTTCACTTTTACTTTCGGTTTTGCTTGTACTTGCAATAATTGCGGCAATTTTGCTCTTGATTATTCCTGAATTATTAAATAGTATTATAACGCTTGTGCAAAATTTGCCAGACACATTTATAAATTTGCAAAATTGGATAGAACAGCTATCAGAAGACCACCCACAGTTTAAAGAATTCTTTATGAGTACTAATATAAACTGGAATGAAATTTTTAATAGCTTTATTGGAACTATTCAGGATATTTCTATAAACTTTGTTTCTCAAGCCCTTAATATTCTTGTTGGAACAGTAAGCTTTGTTGTTAATATATTCCTTGGCTTGATTTTCTCGATTTACTTTTTGCTCAAAAAGGAACAGCTTTATGCACAGTTTAAAAAGCTTACTTATGCTTTTATTCCAGAAAAAAAGGCAGATATGGTTGTTTCAATCTTTAAGCTTACAGGAGAAACATTCTCCCGTTCTGTTGCAGGCTCTATGATAGAGTGTACTATTCTTGGCACAATTACTGTTACAGCTATGCTTATATTTGGTTTCCCTTATGCTATGATGATTGGTGTTATTGTAGCAGTTATGGCTTTGATTCCTATGTTTGGTGTGACAATAGGTATAATTATCGGTGCATTTCTGATTCTTACTGTAAATCCGACACAGGCTGTATGGTTTGTTGTTATGATGATTATTATTCAGCAAATTGAGGGTAACTTGATTTATCCGAGAGTTGCTGGCAGTGTTATGGGCTTGCCTGCACTTTGGGTTATGACATCAATTATCGTTGGTGGCAAGGTATTTGGTTTTGTAGGTATGCTTGTTATAGTCCCGATTGTTTCGGTTATTTACACAATTTTAAGAAGAGTTGTTCATGTTCGTTTAAGAAAGAGAAAAATCCCCAAGAATAAGATTAAGACATCTAAGGTGCTTGTGACTACACCTATTCATGCAGTAAATCCTAATAGTGAAAAGGGTAGAGAGGCTAAATCGGTTATAGGTTCTTTAAAGAAAAAGACTACATATTCAATTAAAAAGCACACTTCGAATAATAAAAAGAAGTAAGGAGATTTTAATATGCTTTCTGAAGTTAATCTTTCTAAGAAAATTGATAAGAACGAATATAAATTAAAAATCAAGCCTTTAAAAACAGAGCTTGAAATTTTTCAGAGAACTATTCAGAAGCATAAAATTTCTGTGATAATACTTATGGAGGGTTGGGAAGCGGCTGGAAAAGGTACGGCTATTAAGAAAATTATTGAACCGCTTGACCCAAGAAACTTTAATGTTTTTTCTGGCACAATTCCTACGGAAGTAGATAGGCGTTATCCATTCTTAAAGCGTTATTGGGATAATATCCCTAAGGACGGGGAAATTCTGATTCTTAATAAGAGTTGGTATAGCGATATTTATAGTGACGCTTATAATGGCGGACTTTCTGATGAGGAGATAGAAAAAAGGATTGAAAGTGTAAACACCTTTGAAAGACAGCTTGCCGATAACAGAACCATTATTCTAAAATTTTTCTTGCATATAAGCAAGAAAAAACAAAGTGAACGCTTTGAGGAATTGCGTTCTGATGAAAATACTCTTTGGAAGGTAAGCAAAAAAGACCTTAAACAAAATGAAAAATATCAAAAATACTTCAAGAAAATTGATGAACTTCTTTTGAAAACAAATACACCTTATGCAAGGTGGAATGTCATTCCATCAGAGCAGAATGATTATGCAGTTCTTGAAATGTATAAGATTATTACAGCTCAGCTAAAAAGAGCAGTTGAGTGCGTTGAGTCTGGTGAGGCTCTATATGATAATCACGAAGTCGAAAATGAAAGAGGACTTCACCCTAATATAGTCGTTAAACCGATTTTAAAAAACTATCCTGTTTTGAGTGATATAGATTTAACACTTAGTATGAATAAGACAGAGTATAACCAAAAGCTTGATAAGCTTCAAAAGCGTCTTGAATATCTGCATAGCGTTATTTATAATAGGAAAATTCCTGTTATTATAATTTATGAGGGTTGGGACGCAGCAGGTAAGGGCGGAAATATTAAGCGTGTTAGTGAAGCCTTAGACCCAAGAGGCTATGTTGTTAATCCTATTGCTGCACCTGACCGAGAAGAACTTGCTCATCATTATCTATGGAGATTTTGGAGGCGTCTGCCTAAAGATGGACACATTGCTATATTTGACAGAAGCTGGTATGGCAGGGTTATGGTTGAAAGAATAGAGGGCTTTTGCACAGAAAATGAGTGGAAAAGAGCATATCGTGAGATGAATGAATTTGAAGCTGAACTAAGACGCTGGGGAGCGGTCATTGTTAAGTTTTGGGTAGATGTTGATAAGGACGAACAGCTTAAAAGATTTAAGGAACGAGAGGAAAATCCTCAAAAGCGTTGGAAGATAACTGATGAGGATTGGAGAAATCGAGAAAAATGGGAACTGTATGAATCAGCAGTTGATGAAATGTTCCGCAGAACAACAACAGAGGTTGCCGAATGGACAGTTCTTGAATCGAATGATAAGCTATATGCAAGAATTAAAGCTTTGGAGGTTATTATTTCAGCGATAGAAAAGAATTTATCAGAATGAAATAATAAGCTTTAGATAACAGTTTTAATGTAATTTAATTAGATATTTATAATTTAAATTTATGCACAATGACATTTTGAAGGAAATGTCATTGTGCATTTTGCATATTGTGTTGTTTTTGTGTTATTTAATAAGCTGAATTTAGGGCTTGCTTTTTTGGCAAAATAAACTAAAAAATAATTTTAATGATTAATTTTTAATGAAATAATTGTGCTAATTGGGAATTATGAACAAATTATGTCCTTTACATAAGATGATTGATAATATATAATAGTTTAAGAATGTAGACGATTTCATATTAAGGAGGATAGGTTATTATAGTACAAAAATAAAAGCATTCTATATTTCGCCCATAAGCTATTTAAGGAAAGAAAATTGGAGGAATTTTAGTGAAAGTAATTAAAAAAAGCGGGTTTGCTAAAAAGGCTGCTGCGTTTACACTCTCAGCGGCTATGATTACTTCTGCTTTTTCAGGATTGAGTGCGGTTAATTTTGAGCAGAGTAAAGTAGAGGCAGCAGCTATTGTTGATAACGGTCTTAGACCATCTTCTCAGGAAGGCGTTATTCTTCACTGCTGGAACTGGTCTTATAGCAATATCAAAAAGTATATGAAGGATATTGCTGCATCTGGATATACATCTATTCAGACTTCTCCTGTCACACAGCCAAAGGACTACTATTGGGAAGGTATTGCCTATGGCAATGTAGGTATTCCTGACGGTACTGGTGGTTACGAAGGCAACTGGTGGAAGGTTTATCAGCCAGTTACTATGTCAATCTGCGACAACGGTCACACATGGTTCGGAACAAAGGCTGAATTTAAGGCTATGTGTGATGAAGCTGAAAAGTATGGTGTAAGAGTTATTGTTGATATAGTTGCTAACCATATGGGCAATATCAAGGGCTGGAAAATCGGCAGCGTTGAAGAAGTTATGGGAGATATTTCTCCACAGGTAGGTGAATTCTGGAACCCTGATATGCTTACAGATTCATCTTATTGGCATATAAGCACATCTTGGGTTCATTCAAGCGATGGTCGTTTTGATGTTACTCAAGGAAATATGGGTATGCCTGACCTTAATACAGGCGATAGCAAGGTTCAGCAGATGGTACTTAACCTTTTGAAGGAATGTATAGACTGTGGTGCTGACGGCTTCCGTTTTGACGCAGCTAAGCATATAGAAACTCCTGCTGATAACCCAGCTTTTGCAAGTAATTTCTGGGATGTAGTTCTTGACGGTGCAAGAGATTACTATAAGCAAGTAAATCACTATGATGGTGTTTATTTCTATGGCGAAGTTCTTAACCGTATTGATGATGCAAATGCTGAGGCTTATTACAGAAGTAAGATGTCCTTAACAGACAACTCTACAAGTGACAATATCAGAAACAGCGTAAAGTATAAGTCTGCAAGCGGTGCTGCACAAGGCGGTTACTGCGGTTATATTGCAGGTGAGGGCGACAAGGCTGTTCTTTGGGCAGAATCTCACGATACATATATGGGTGGAGGTTCCTCCTATGATGTAAATGACAGCGATATTAAAAAGACTTGGGCTATGGTTGCTTCAAGAAAGGATTCAACAGCACTTTTCTTTGCTCGTCCATATTATTCAAAGTATATTCTTAAAAATGACACTTCAGGTTATGAGTCAAGACAAACTTATGAAGAAATTTTGGCTCAGACTGACCAAACTCAAATAGGTGATGTAGGTACATTGACTTGGGCTGATAAGGAAGTTGTCGAGGTCAACAGATTCCATAATTTCTTCGTAGGTCAAAGTGAACAGCTTGGTTCTTCAGGCGAGTGTGCTTATAGTGTAAGAGGCAACAGCGGTGTTGTCATCTCTAAGATGGACGGCGCAGGCGATGTAAGCTTTAGCGTAAATATGAAAGACGGCACTTATACAGACCAGGTTTCTGGCAATAAGTTTACTGTTTCTGGTGGTGAAATTTCTGGTACAGTTGGAAGCAAGGACGGTATTGCTGTTGTATATAATCCTACAAAGCAATATGCTGACCCATCTCCAGTAGAACCAACAATTATTAAAATTTCAGCAAATGCACAGGACGGTTCAACAACATTTACGACAGATTCTGTTGATGTTGTTATGAAGGTAGAGAATGCTACATCTGCTACTTACGAAACAAGTGAAGGCGATAAGGGTTCTTTCACAGGCAGCAAGACAATTACAGTAGGTTCTTCTATTGCATCAGGTGAGACTGTTAGAATTGCTATTAAGGCAACTGCTGATGACGGAACAAGTAAAGAAAAAACATTTATCTTTAAAAAGAAAGCACCAAGAACAGGCTATCCAAAGCTTAGCAAGGCTGGCATAGCATTTGATAATGCAAGCTACGGTTGGTCTAATGTTTATGCTTATGTTTATAACGCAAAGGACGGCAACAATGGTGCATGGCCAGGCACTGCAATGACAGAGGTTGACGGCGATTACTGGACATATGAGCTTCCTGATAAATTCAGTGGAACAGTTAATGTTATTTTCAGCGATGGTTCAGGCACACAGCTTCCAGGTGCAAACAAGCCAGGTCTTGAAATGGCTGCAACAGAGAAGAAGCTCTTTGTAGACGGTAATCTTATTGACCTCCCTGAAACTCCTGCTGGAGAGCTTAAAGTAAGTCTTTCAAGCTCAGCATCTTCTATCGACCTCGGCAATTCAGTTACTCTTAGTGCAAGCAGCACAGGCGAAAATGGTTCTGTTACATATCAGTTCTCAGCTAATGATGAAGTAATTCAAGCTTATGGTTCAGCTAAGACCTGCACATGGAAACCATCAAAGGCTGGAGTTTATACAATTAATGTAACAGCTAAGGATTCCGCTGGAAATGCAGCTTCAGATAACAAGACTGTTACAGTTAAAGAAGTAGTAACTCAAAAGCTTACAAATAATTCAACAATCAGTGCAACAACAATCACTAAGGGTCAGACAATAACAATGACAGCAAATGCAGCAGGTGGTACTGCTCCTTATAAGTATAGATATTATTGCAAGCCAGAGGGCAGCTCAAAATATACAGCGCTTACAGGCACAACAACAGCTACAAGCTTTAGCCATAAGCCTGCAAGAGCAATTACTTATAAGTATGCAGTTAAGATTGCTGACGCTAAGGGTAAAACAGCTACAAAGTACTTTGATGTAAAGGTTAATGCTTCTGCGTCAACAACACTTACAAATAATTCAACAATCAGCGCAACAACAATTACTAAGGGACAGACAATAACAATGACAGCAAATGCAACAGGCGGTACTGCTCCTTATAAATATAAGTACTATTGCAAACCATCAACAAACCTTAACTGGACTGCACTTACAGGCACAACAACAGCTACAAGCTTTAGCCATAAGCCTGCAAGAGCAATTACTTATCAGTATGCAGTTAAGATTGCTGATGCTAAGGGCAAAACTGTTACAAAGTATTTCACAGTAACAGTTAAATAAAAATTAAATTTCAAAAATTCCTGCAAGATTATTCTTGTGGGAATTTTTATTTTGAATTGAGAATAATTGATATATTTAAAATTTAAAATATATTAATAAAATAATTAAATTACTTATAATTCTTATGCAGAATTTATATTTAAATTTTGTATGATATAATGCCTTCTAAAATATGAAAAAAGAAATATTTGTATTTTATGTGCTTATTAAAGAAAGGAATTTAATTATGGCTGAAGAAGGAAAGAAAGTTTTTACTGTTAATCCCAATGGAAAAAAAGTTAAGATTATTGTTGGCGTTTGTGTTGCGTTATTACTTATTGTGGCAATATCTATTGCATCAATAACAATAGTTCCAGCTGGTCATAAGGGTGTTACACTCAATATGGGAGCGGTTACAGGGGCAGTTATGAATGAGGGTATTAATTTTAAGATACCATTTGTTCAAAACGCAGAGATTATTGATGTTCGAGTTAAGAAATATGAATCTAAGGATAATTCCTCTGCGAGTAAGGATTTACAAACAATTAAAAGCTCTATTGCAGTGAACTATCGTGTAAACCAAGACCATGTAGCAGACTTATACCAGAAAATCGGTATGAGCTATGAATCTACGGTTATAAATCCAGCAATTTCTGAGTGTATAAAGTCTGTTACATCAAGATATACCGCCGAGGAGCTTATAACAAAGCGTACTGAAGTTTCTGAAGAAATGAAAAAATTTCTTCAAGATAAACTAATCGAGAAATATATCCTTGTAGATAGTTTTAATATCATCAATTTTGACTTCACAGATGCTTTTAATACTGCAATAGAGGAAAAGCAGATTGCAGAACAAAACGCCTTAAAAGCAAAATATGACCTTGAGAGAATAAAAACTGAAGCAGAACAGGCTGTTACAAAAGCAAAAGGTGAGGCTGAGGCAATGAAGCTCAAAAACGAGCAGATTTCTCAGAATATTATTTATCTTGAATTTATAGACAAGTGGGACGGAAAGATGCCCACATACTATGGCTCAGATAACCTTTTCTTGGGCTTAGATATGAATAATATACAATCTGCAAATACAGGTAATTCAACAAAATCTGAATAAAATTAAATCTGAATAAACTTTAAGGGCTATCGTAGATGCGACAGCCCTTAATATTTGTCTTTTTTAGCCTTTAAGCATTGCCTGCACATTATCAAGAAGGCTTTCTACGGCATTCACAGCGTGTACAGCCTTCTTCTTGGTCTTTTTTGGTTGTTGCTTCATCTGACTACCTACATAACCTACAACAGCTCCTGCAATAAGACCTGCACTGATACCTTTAACAACATTCATTGTATTCTTAACCATAATTGTTGACCTCCAAATAAAAAGTATGAAATTAATCATATTCATAGTGTTCTTCCTTTTGCTGAATTTAAGCCTTGAAAAATTTACCAGTTTTGAACTTCAAGAATTAAGGCTCTTGATTTATCCTTTGCAAAGTATTATCATTTATTTATGTTTTATATGGAGGAAAATTTTATGGCAGAATTAAATATTGTTTTAGTTGAACCTGAAATTCCGCAGAATACAGGTAATATTGCAAGAACCTGTGCAGCAACAGGTGCAAGACTTCATCTTGTAGAACCTATGGGCTTTAAAGTTGATGATAAAAAGCTTAAAAGAGCCGGTCTTGATTACTGGCATTTTTTGGATATAACCTACTATAAGAGTCTTGATGATTTCTTTGAGCGTACAAAGGGCGGAAAATATTATTATTTCTCAACAAAAGCTCCGCAAAAGCATACGGATATTTCATATCCTGACGGCTGCTATATACTTTTCGGTAAAGAAACAAAGGGCTTGCCTGAATGGCTTTTGCATGATAATCCAAAAACAACAGTTCGTATTCCGATGATTGATGAGGCAAGAAGTCTGAACTTATCTAATTCAGTTGCTATTGGAGTTTATGAAATACTCAGACAATGGGATTATCCAGAGCTTCTTGAGAATGGCAAATTGAGAGAGTTTGAGTGGGAAAAGTAGTCTTAAAAAATTTTTCAAAAAAATTAAATTTTTTTTGAAAAAAGTGTTGACAAACAGAATAGAGTGTGTTATTATATATGAGCGTCAGGGAGATGCTGGTGTAGCTCAGCTGGTAGAGCAGCTGATTTGTAATCAGCAGGTCGGGGGTTCGAATCCGTCCACCAGCTCCAGACTAAAAAGAGGGCTGTTCAAAAGACAGCCCTTACATATGGGAGAGTTCCAGAGCGGTCAAATGGGGCAGACTGTAAATCTGTTGTTTCGGCTTCGGTGGTTCGAATCCACCCTCTCCCACCAAGATTTCAAAGGCAATAGGTGTATACCTGTTGTCTTTGAGCAGTATCATCAAATTGCGGTGGTATTGCTCAAAGGCAACCTTGATTTAAGATTACCTTAAAAGAGAGAAGAACAAAGGCTAAGAAAAAATCTTTGCCCTTGAATAAAGATATACAGCGTGTATCCTTATTCAAAGGCAATCCCCTATTGTAAAGTTGTGAGGGGAAAGCCTTAGTAAGTATATATTTGTCAGTGACCGTACCGACGCATAACCCGCTAATCGTTATCGTCCTGAATGTGGGAATTATTCTCCACGGGAGAGCCTTCCACAGGCATCTCCACTACAGCGTGTGTAAACACATAGCCTTAAAACCGGTTTGACTTGTATACTTGTGTATTTAGTTTTTGACAAAAAAATTAAGTCCTGTGCTCGTTGCAATCAAAACACAGGACTTGACAAATCTATCAAAGCGTGTTAGAATTTACACGCAGATTTAGCTTCACAAGTTCTGAGCAAGGCCAATTGCTCGGAGCGCATGCGATTTTGATATTAGTAGTATCAAAATCGCTGTGGGGCTTTTTTTCTTTTGTTTAAAATAATAATACACTCAATAAGGATATTTGTCAATACCTTTTATAAAATTTGAGTGTATTTATTATTAAGCTATATTTTATAAATTTTAGAGTGATTTTTTAAAAAAATTTAAGCAAAAATATCTGCAAACCCTGATAAATACTAGATATATGTTTTGGGGCATATGCCCCAAAATATAGAGCTGTTATAATCACAGAAATTTTTATATAATTTTTTAGATATATTTATGTGATTATCTTGATATGCTATTACAAAAATGGTATACTTAAATTAAGATATTACAATATATAAAGGATTGATAATAATGGCAGAGGTAAATAATCAGGAGATAATCCAACATAAATCAATTATTAATGATGGAACAGTATTTACAGAATATTTTATATGTAATGATTCTAATTCTGAAAAGGCAAAAATATATTATGCTGGTAACCTTTGTTATAATCGTATTAATATAATAAGAAAAATCAAAGAGTTGCAATATGTTTATGATTATTATAATAATCTTACAATAAATCAGTTTCTTAAAAAAAGTTATGGCTGGGAGATATTTTGTATTATATTTTGGGTTTTTTGGGGAATATCGTGTATTATTGCCATTATCTTTCAACCGTTAGCTGAGGCGTCAAAAGCAGCATCTATAAATAATATTGAAAATTCAAGTTTAATAAAATATTCTGATTGGAAAATTTTTTGTTTTATTGTGTTTTTATGTTTTATTGGATTTTTTATTATAATGATAATTCGTAATAAATATAGAAAAAAGCAAGCTTTAAAGAAAATATTCAATTTAAAAGAAAAAATAATTCCTCCTATTATAGATAAAATAACTGATTTAAATCGTCAAGTTACAAGTTATGAGAAACAAATGATTGATAGAAATAATTGTGTTATTCCTCAATATTATTGGGATTATGGAGATATAATTGCAGGTTATATTTACAATTCCAGAGCAAGTGACCTTAAAGAAGCATTAAATATTTTTGAAATGGATAGACATAATCAGTTGATGAGACTTGAGCAGCAAAAGCAAACCGAATTACTTCAGTTACAATATAAATTATCAGAATATAATGCACAAATGTTGAAAAATATAAATGCAAATATTATTATTTCAAATCTTCTTAAAGTTTAAATGAATTTTCAACAAATATAGAATTATTATCCAATGAAAGGTGCATATTCGATATTATTGACTATTTAATTAAGGCAAACAATAAGTTCATTCTTATTATTTTGACTTCCCATATGTTTCAATAAAAATATATAAGCAATATTAAAACACAGTAATTGTGTAAATGATTATAAATATTGCAGAAAATATCAAAACTTGCTTAAAAATTTATTATATTAGTGAAAGTGAGGAAAATAATGATCAATCAATCTAAAGAAAATATTAAAAAACATATTAAAACACATACAAAGCATTCAGATGAAGATCGTGCTGCTGTATCAATTTTAGAAACCTTTCTTCGTTCAGATGGAAGAATTAATCCTTTATTTGCTTCAGATGATAAATGGCCTAACCATGATGGTACTTTTGAATTCGTGCCTGATCCAGATATATCTCGAGCACCAAAACAAACCTTCTATGTTCAAATTAAAGGAACGCATATTTATAAAGAACTTGATAATCATGAAATCAAGTATTCATTGAAAGATCTTGCCTTTCCAGCCTTTATTTGCAATGAGGTATCACTTGATCCAGGAATTCTATTTGTAATACTTAATCCAACTGATAGAGGTAATGAGAGAGTTTTTTGGAAGTATATGTCTGTTGATTTTCTAAATTCAATAGATTTTGCAAAAGATAGTTCAACAATTACCTTTAAACCAGAAGAAGAAATTCTAAATAATGAAGACAGCATTTTAGAATTTGGTAAACAAATAGGAGAAATTGTTGATTATCATTCTTTTGTGAATCAGCTTGATCGAAATAATTATTCCGAAGAAGAAGTTAGAAATATTATACAATTTTGTAGTGAAGAAATTATGGATAGTATTGATCGATTAGATATACTGAATAAAAACAGAGATAATGTGTCTAGACGAATATTAACAAGATTAGATGACCTGTGTGTTTCAGCTCTTTTACTGAATGCTATACATGATGGATATAAATATCCAAGTACTGCTCTTGCTTGGGAGCATTCTTTTCTAAATATTAACACTAAATATTTGGGAAATTTTTATCGAGGTTTGCAATATATTGGACGTCGGATTCCAAATGATGGGCAGTCAGAAAGACTAATGCTTAAATACTATAATTTTATGTGGCAAATACGAAGATCACTTCAAAAAAATTATTGTATAACAATACTCAAAAATTTGGAAAAATTTACTGAATATATTGGAATAGATGAGATAGATAAAGAGTATTATAAACTTGTTGCAGAGGCGTTTAGTACTGTTAAATTTAAATCAATAAATTGTAGTGCTATAAGATTTTATATTCAGAAAAAAATTCCGTTCTATATTGGAAATGAAAGATATTTTGAGGTGACACTACAACAAGCTGGTTTATATGCATCAAAATATAATCGTATTACTGCATATACTCAACAAGATATTTCTACCAGCTATTCTATAAAAATTGAGTATGCAAATGTAATTATTAACTTATGGGGAATTGATACAGAAATCAAGATCATTACAGATTGGAAAGTTTCCATAGATCCACGATGTTTAAATAAGTTGGCCAGGATACTAAATATACCACTTAAGATTTCACACAAATATGGAGAATATAACACACTAATGCAATTTCTTACAAAAACTGGTATGAATTTTCTGGAAATGATCGATCTTCGTGAAATAAAATTTTCTAATGTCCTTGATGAAATCTATCAGCACTCAAACACCTGTTATTTTAAAGATGTATTACAAAAGTTAAGAGATAATTATTCTATAGACTCTAATTTATTCGGTAAATATACTATTCGTTATTTGTTACTAAACCTGCATGAAGAGTTGTTGGATCGTGTTATGCCTTCAAAATTCAGTCCAAAATGGAAGTATAATGATTTATTTTTGTCATGTAAATGTCTCCCATTTGAATACAATCCGCTAGTATCTAATTTGGCAGGTAGCAAAACAAGCACTACTAATCAAGCAAAATATTTGGCAAGTGTTGTAGAAAGAGAAAAAACAGAAGTTGCTATTCCATACTGGAACATCATGAAATTCATTCAGGAAACTGGAGAAATATATTGTAATATTGATTCAAATCTAACTATATCATCTATTCAAAAATATAATGACCATTTAGACGCTTGGGAGAAAAGACAGGGGTATGGAATTATCGTAAAAGAAGATGTGGCATATATTGATTCTTATGAAAGATCAACACTCTTTATTTTGAAGAAACTTTTAGAATTATCACATATTTCTAACAAAGGGCAAAAAGAATTCAATGAAGCATATCTAAAACAAAATAAGATAGAGTTTTCAGATTTTAAGAAAAAAGAGGCTCTTAAGTATGCATTTGTGAATTCTAGGGTGCTTCTTATTTATGGAGCTGCGGGTACTGGAAAGACAACTCTTATCAATATGATTTCATCAATGATGTTAGGTCGTCGAAAACTTTTTCTTACCAAAACACGTGCAGCATTACAGAATTTGAAAAGAAGAATCGATAATCCAGGTGTAGATGCAACCTTTGTAAGCTTAGATAGTTTTACAAAGAAAGTGAATCTTCCAGATTATGATATTATTTTTGTAGATGAATGTAGTACGATTGATAACCGAATCATGATGCAGTTTCTTGCAAAAATACATTCAGATACATTTTTAGTTCTTGCTGGAGATATTTATCAAATAGAATCTATTGAATTTGGAAACTGGTTTTCCTATGCTAAAGATATTGTAAAATCAAAAGGTTCAAATATTGAGCTTCTAAGTACATGGCGAACTAATGACCAAGGTCTTATTGAGTTATGGAAAGAAGTGCGTAACAATGGACCATTAATAACAGAAAAACTTGTAATTAATGGTCCATTTTCTGAAAATATTGGAGATAATATATTCAATAGTGAGATAAAAGATGAGGTGATTCTTTGTTTGAACTATGATGGTAAATTTGGCTTAAATAATATGAATAGCTATTTTCAGAATGCAAATACGGAGGAAGCTGTTATTTGGAAAGAGTGGAAATATAAAGTTGGAGATCGCATATTATTCAATGATACAAATAGGTTTTCTTTACTTTATAATAACTTAAAAGGACGAATTATTCATATTAATAAACTCAAAGAAAGAATTATATTTACAGTTGATATTGCTATTTCGTTGACAGAAAATGATTGTATAAAAGATGGATTAGAATTCATTGATACAGTTGAAGATGGAACACGCATACGATTTGATGTGCTTGATTTTGATGAGGAAATGCCTGAAGAAAATCGTGAAAAGACAATAGTGCCGTTCCAACTTGCTTACGCAGTTTCAATTCATAAAGCACAGGGATTAGAATACCAATCAGTTAAAGTAGTTATTCCTAGTAGTAATGCAGAGAAGATTACACATGGAATTTTTTATACCGCAATTACTCGAGCAAAAGAAAAATTAAAAATCTACTGGAGTTCTGAAACAATGCAAGAAGTTATCACTGGATTTTCTGAAAATAATTTAAAGCAGTGTAGTTTGGATATTATTAAAGAGAAGTTGAATTAAAATAGAGTATATGAACTGATTATTCTGTTTGCAGATTTTAGGTGCATTTTTAATGAGGCATTTATGGTATAATTCATAAGTGTATTCTAACTAATAATATATATTAAAATATAGTTAGTAGAAGTAATTAACTAATTTGATATTTACCTCCAAGAGTTAAATACTTTTGGAGGTAAATATTTTTGATTGTTTTGGTATGATAAAACCACCAGTAGGTGGCTTATAGTTATAATAATGCTATGACAAGTCTTCAATATCACATTTGAGATGGGTTTTCAAATATTTTTCTAACTATGGATTTTTGGTAATTTTTATTTTTGCAGTTGAACAATTTCACTTTAGATTAGAAGTTTTTTACTGCTTTTTATGATATGTTGTTTTTATCAATATCAAAAATTTATTAAGTATAGTATATCAAACGATTTAGCTAATATCTATAAATATTAATTGATAGCAGAACATCAGTTCGAAAACTTTTTGCTGAATTCATATTACACTCAAGAATTTTACTAAAATGCTTATTTCTATATTTGCAGGATAAAGACTTACACGCAAAATGCGTGTAAGTTTTTTACAATCCCCCGCAGTGCGGGGGATTAAAGCCTTTAAAAAATAACTCAAAAATTTTGCTTTAATATTAACTTGCACCTTATTTTTTTATAATAAAGCCTTTAAATACTGTATTTATCAAGGTTTCGCTTTAATTGTGTTTTTAATTTATTTAAAAAAATAAGTGTACACTCAAAATATTGTTTTATTCATTACTTGGGGCATATGCCCCAAGCTCAGTTACAATAGATTTATTATTTAAAGTTTTATAAATATCGACACATCAACTAATATGTGATATAATAATCATGCTGTCGACTCTTTCCAGCAGGAAGGAGGTGTGCCAGTTGGATTCATTAACTTCTTTAATTATCTCTGTTATAGCAAGTGTAATTGCCTACTACATTTGCAAATGGCTAGATGGAGATAAATAGACAGCAATAGCCTAACGGATGCTCTGCCGTAAAAAGAGAAGTCCCCCTTGCAAGATCCGACCTTGCAAGGGGGACAATTTTGTCCAGTTGGACATTAACTTCTTTGCCTAAGGCTATTATATCATATGCCACAGACTATTTCAAGTATTATCTTTTTCTAACTGCTTATTCATAAATTTACAGTTTTATTTATAACATTTAGATTTTTCAAGAATTTTAGCAAAGAGTTTATTATAACTTATGTAAATATTATGCAATCTTTTATGATTAAGCTGTAATTGAGATAAGATATGTTTTAAGCTCATTTTCAAGGCAAACTGACATATATGCTCTATAATTTTTTACTTGATGTTCTTTGAAAATTTTTGTATAGTTGAATACAAACTCAATAATAAAATCTTCAAGAGAAATTGAATAACCCTGGCGTTTATTATCTATGCAAATGTTGTTTATACAGGATATTATGTGTTCAGCACAACTTGTTTTTCCTCCACATAAGGCAAGTTCAGCAAGAATTGCAACAGTTTGATGATAAAATTCCTGATTTGCATTGTTATTCCAACAATCTTTATTTGAACGCTCATTGAAGTTGCAAAGTACCTTAATTGCAGATACAATAAGCTCTGGTGATTGGCAAATTTTTTCAGATATTCCACAACATTCATCTATCATTTCTTTAATTTCTTTTAAATTTGATTTCTGATGGTATAGAATATTGCTGATTAATTTTTTGATTGATTGATAATTATAGTGTATGGTATTGTTATAATCTTGTCTTTTTATTATGTCTATATTTTTAATATGCGGTTTATTAGTATGCACTTTATTTGTGTGCTGATTATTTTGAGTATTATATATATCATTGGAAGTGGAAGGAATTATAGAAATATTTTCAAGATCTTCCTTATCCATAGAAATGTTTTGATTTTTAATATATGGTGCATTTTCTTTAATATCATCAGATATATTAAATTGCTCTGTTATATCAGAGTTTAAATAATAGTAATTTGTACTAAACATACCATTACTTTGTGTTCTGCTTTGAAAAACTGTAATATAGTTGGATTTGACTAGTTGGTGTATTAATTTTTGATATGTACTATCTGATATATTGAGGTGATAAAGCATAATTTCTTTTGATGGATGTGCAGTTTCTCCCACTGCTGCATAGGTACATAGATAACAGTATAATGCTTTTGCACTTATATCAATTTCTCGGTTTATCATAATAGACTTACAAATCATACCATAACCCTTAGATTTAATAGTATCATTGTTATTAATAATATATCTATTATGTCTGCCAATCGCAGATATAACTGTAAGAATATTATTTTCGATAAGAGAGTTATAATGCTTATAGTAAGCTGATGTGCCTATGTTGAGGTCATAGAGAATTTTACTTCTTGATGGATAAGCATAGCCATTATGTCCACAATAAGATGCTAAATAACAATAGATTCCCTTTGCTTTTATTGATATATGTGGGTTTCTCATTACATCCTTATATACAATGCCATAACCTTTAGCCATAACTGGTGGGATCTTTTTAACTTCACTCATCATTTTATCTCCTTTAAAAAAATAAAAGAGGTCATTTTATAATGACCTCTTTTGTTAATAATCTGCTGCATTTATAATTTTCAATGAATCTTCTTCATTCTGTAATTTTGTACCATATTTAGCCTGAATTGAACATATAAATTCATCACGGTTTGCATATTCTATTGTATGATAAGGTTGTTCTTCCATGGTATATGGTTTATCAATCTGTATTGCTTTAGTTGTGGTATATCTTTCAATTTTTATTTTTGTTGGATAAAGTCCAGATTTCATTAAAATATAATGTCCTTTTGGCATTGCTCGTATTGCTTGTGGTGACATAAGAGCTTTGCCAGTCATTTGTATAGTTCGGTTTTTGCTATCTTTTCCTGAAGAAACAGATGCAGATGATACAGTTTGATTTCCAAGCATTTTTGATAGGTTATCATTGGTGTCTGAAAGAGGTGCCAGCCAACCTAAGATTGCATTTTGAGCACAATCTTTAATGATTTTCTCACCACTCGTTTTATAATTTTTTTCCAGTTGTCCAAATGATTGTATAAGTGGAATTTGTATAAGTCCTCTCGAACGCCCAGCAGAGAACATATCTTCAACATTATTAAAAGCAGGAAGAGTACCGAACTCATCTTCATAAAAATAAACTCGTTTTGGCAATTTATTATTGTTTTTTGAAGCTACTTCAAGAAGTTCATCATAAAATTGCCTTATAATTAATGATACAAGAAAATGTTTTGTAGCATCTTCTTCAGGAAATACAATAAATACAGCAATTTTATGATTTGCAAGATCTTCACCATTTATATCTGAATCAGAGCAAATAATTTGTTCTATGTCACTGTCTATAAATGAAAGCATACGGCTCATTGCCGTTGATATAACACTCATCATACTTTGATTTGAACTATTTAGAGCAGGGGAGGCAAGCCATTTTGCTTTATGTTCAGGTGGTAACATATCCATTATTTTTTTAATATACATTATAGGATTTTTTATAATCTTGCCATCCTTATCTCTTTTTTCTGTACTGCTATCTATTTCAAGAAGTTCTTGACACAGTTTGAATACGGATACAATATGTTGTTGAGAAGGAATACACAATTCAGATACAAGTAAAATAACAGAAGCTATTAGTCCTTCGGCAGCATCATAAAAAAATGCGTTTTGTCCGCCACCATCAAAGCCTTTTGTGTATACAATTGAATGTGCTATATTTTTAGCTGCACGCTCTGCAAATGCTTGGTATCTTATATCACCTGTTTTTATGTATGTGTCCATATACTTATTAACATTACTTATTATATTTTTGGGATGAGATTTCGATGAATTACGCAAATCAATTATATATGGTAAATAACCATAGTCATTTTTTGCTATTAATGCCCAATCTCTATATAAATCTCCTTTTGTGTCCGTACAAAGAAAAGATGCTTCACTTGCAAGACAATATTCTATATTATGATAAAGGAAGCCAGTAGTTTTAAAACCTCCAGGAGCAGAAATCATCATTGTATTTGAATCACTAGTATCTATCATTGCTTTGCATCTGCCGTGACCCTTGATATTTAAAACAATAGCAGGTTCGGATGGAAGGTTTTTCCCTTTACGCCATAAATAGGGTGTATAATCAATATATTTAAATGATTTTGAAAGTTCTTTTTTTGTTGCCCATCGGGCATTTCCAAATTGTCCATCTCCAACAGTTCGTGCTTTTGTTTTATTAAGGCTCTGGCTGTTATTGAAGCATGAGAGAATTCCAAGAACAGCTACTATAACAACAATTATAATAATAGCCATTATTTGTGAAGAATTCATAATTTAACTTATCCTCCTTTAAATCATTATTCAAATCAAAAGTAAGAATTTTTATAATATATCATTACAAAATTACAAACTTTGTTCTCTTTGCTGTTTTGAATAATAATCTAAATCATAATAATCATCTGCTTGCTGACCAGCAAGCATTTTTTCTATCTTTTCTCGTCTTTGTACTTTACTGTCAGCTTTATAACTTATATTATAAATACTTTGTCCTGTATTGTTGTGTAAAGCTGTTGCAAGCAACCTGAATAAATCATATGCAACATTAGCTGTGGTTTGTTGTTGGTAATCTTGTATTGCATCAATGCGTTTTTGTGCATAATCCAAGCCATTCTCAACTGCTTTTGTATAAAAATCAAGAGCTTTTTCAATATTTTGTTCTGTACCTTTACCAAATTCATAAAGTATTGCTATTTTATAGGCAAGCTGTGGAGATTGTGTTACTTCATATTCTGTTTCAAATATCATAAGAGCCTTTTTATAATATTCTTGTGCTAATATTTGGTTAGCCTCTATGCCTTCTCCCAGTTCAGACATAACCGCATATTTGTACATTGCATGGCTATTTCCATTGTCAGCAGCTAATTTATACCACTTAGCAGCCTCAGTTTTATTAACATCTGTGCCTTTACCTTTGTAGTACATATCAGCAATTTTGAGCTTTAAAACAACATCTTTTTCATTTTTCTCCGCTTCAATGAAGGCAGAAAGTGCTTTACTATAATATTTATTTGCAAACTGTGTATCAGGGTTTACACCACAACCATAATCAAATATTTGTGCCATTCTATACCAGTCAGAAGCTTTGCCATTTTCAGCAACTAACTTGTACCATTTAGCAGCTTCCATTTTATCAATTTCTGTACCAATACCATTTTTATACATTTGTGCCACCTTTACAGTAGCATGAATGAATTTTTGACTGTTATATTCTGCACATTCTTTGTATAAGTTGAAAGCTTTTTCATAATCAGGATTTATGCCTTTGCCATAGTAATACATATTTGCAAGACCGTACTTTGCCTTAGTGCAGTCATTAAAATCAGCTGCATTGAAATATAGGAAAGCTTTACTATAATCTTTTGAATTTTCAGAAAGTTCACCCAAATAATTAATACGACCACAAAGATATTCAAGATAACCAGTATATTTATCTACTTTATATGCTGTTCCATCTTCTATAAGTTCACCTATAGGTTGACCTGCTTCAAAGATTTGTGCTTTAAACTCAGTATAGGCTGTATTTATAAGCTCATAACCCCATTTTTTAACAGTTGCATCAAATTCGACGCCTTTTCCATAAAGATACATCCTGCCAAGCTCATATTTACACAGACTTTCATTTGAATTAGAACCTATTGTAAACCACTGCAAAGCTTTTTCATAATCTTTTTCTATGGGCAGTTTTTTATCTTGGTTCCCATATAAATACATCATACCTAACTTATATGCAGCCTTTCCATCTCCATTATTCGCAGCGTTAGTAAGTTTAAGATAATCCATGTTGAAATAAAGAGAAGATATTACAGAATTATTTTCTAAAGTTTCAATATCTAAAGATGAATCATATTCATCAAGATTTGTGTTTTCTTGAGTATGGTTTTGTTCATATACATCTAAAGAACTATCATTTTTAATATTAATATTAGTCGATAATTGTTCCTCTTTTTCAAAACTTTTTTCCTCATTATTATTAATATCCTCAGTATTTATCACATTTTCGGTTTGGGGCATATGCCCCAGACCGAAATCATATGGTATAACATTTTTAGAAATTTTAGAAGCATACGCTATAATATTATTTTTTATAGATTTAAAATCTTCTGCTTCAGATAATTTAGGCAATGAGATTTTTTCTTTTGAATAATGCAATTTTTGCTGTAGTTTATCATCACACCAAAGATTGTACAATTCTTTTATATCATTACATTCAGAAAGTCCATCGACAATATTGTCAACAAGCTTTTTTGCTTCTTTATTTATATAAGCATATATTTGACGCCCTTTATAGTTTTTTAAATAATCAGATAATTTCAAGATATTATCTTTAATAAAAGCATACTGTTCTGGTGTAAAAGCTTCAGAGGCACTGGTAGGCAAATTTTCAAGTATTTCATTTGCTTTATCCTTAACTGCCTGACGATTTGAATCTTTATTTTCATAAAATTCTTGGGAGTATATTTGTTCATTTTCGAATATAACCTTTGAAAATCCAGACTTTATTTTTTCTATTCCTTTTGCGTCAATATATCCTTCTTTAGGGTTAGAGGAATAAATAAAAAGGTGTATATGCGGATGATGACCTGTATTATGCATACCCGCATACCACCTTAAATTTTCAGGCTTAATTCCATGCTGCTTTGCTATATTGGGAAGCTGGCTTTTTACAGCGTCTTTCCATAATTTTTGGCTGTCATATCCAAGCTTATCTGCATCTTCTCTATGTAGCGATACAACATGTGTCCATATTTTTCCTTTATGATTTGATATTTCATTTTGCACAGCCTCTAAATTAATATTGTCTTCTGCACCAAAGAGTCCATGTTCACCTACTTTAAAAACACCTGGTCGTTTTGCAACATATTCAACCAGATTTTGTGCTGTATCTTCAGAAAGAATACTTTCTATATTAAGTTCAGAAAATTTCGATATGAGTTCTGAAGCATTAGAAATAGTTGTATTATTTATATAATCTTCATATTCAAAAGTGTTCTTTAATTGTGGCATAATCTTTATGATTTCTTTAATTGTTTCTTTTTGTTTTAGAGTAGCAGGAGAATATTTATACTCAGGAGCATTAAGAGATACTGTTTCACGAGTTGCAACATAATTAACTAGTGATGCAGCTGCATTTTTAGGTAAAATGAATTTACCATCCGCTTTTTGCCCTGGTTGTGCAACTGAAAAATATCTTGTATTAACAATTATTCTTGTATTCATTATTTATCACTGTTTGATTCAATAGCAGCATTATATATATCAATGCTACCATTTAATCTTTTAACATCTTCAACGGCTCTTGAACGCATTTTATTAAAATCATCTTTTGAAAGCGAAAGATCTGCACAGAGAAGTCTTACTAACATATCAAGTTCAACTGCTGCTTTGAAATCAAGGCGTGCAAGTCTATTTGCCATATTTTTTATCATTGCTTCGGTTTGTTGTCCATAAACACTACAGAGAAAATCTTGGCTGAGTTCTGAACTTATATATCCAAAATAAAAATTTATAGCACGATCTATAGCATCATTACGGCTTTTTGCTCCTGTAAGCTTTATAAGTGTATCAGCTTTATTAATACTTCCTTTTTGGAGGTATAAAGTTACTTGCAATTTGTCTGTATCTGCAATAGCAATATTTTTTAATCTTTCTTTATTAGCAGTTTTCATTTTTAGTCACCTCATTTTATATTTACTGAACTTAAGCAGAAAGTTCAGCATTTGACTTTTCCATAAGATCATTAAGTATTTCTTTTACATCTTTAGAGTACGAATTTATTGCATTACGATCATTTTCATCAAGCTTACAAGATATGACTTTTTCGATATTTTTAAATATCTCATTCTTATTACTATAAGCTGTATAAACCATTTTAGTTTTCTTCTTTTTATCTATAGAGCTTGATTTATTATTAGATTGATTTTCTTTTTTAGAATTTGTATTTGATGCTTCTTCTTTAATTTCCATTTCTTTTATTTCGTAAAAACATAAAAGAAAATCATCTCCAATAGTTTCTATCAACAGTATAGATTGTTTATCACCACTTGACTGTTCAGATGATACTTGGTTTAATATTTCAGGCTTATAGAAAGTTTTTGTGCCATCAAGAATAGAGTTATAATAATAAATAACAGAAGAAATATAAAATGCAGAATCAATTTTGGTTTGATTATCTTCTATTTTATTATTTATAACTTCTACTTTTTTATTAAGAGTATCAATGCTATTGTAGGTTGATGCCATATAACTAACACTCATTGTTGTACATGATGTACATGAAATACAACTTGAGGATAGAAATAAAATTAAAATCAATATAACAAATATCTTTTTTTGATTTTCTTTATCTGTAGCAAGTGAAACAATTATTTTTGCAGTGCGTACTGTCATGTTCTATTTTCCTCCAGCATTGCCAAACAGATCAACCTTATATTTAGGTATAATAACATGTAAATAATATCTTTCATTTCCGCAACGATATAAGCAATATCCCTGATGAGGTTTGCTATGAACTGAAAATTCCGATGATGTTTCAGACATTATACGACAATATTCCTGTTCATCAACAGTTCCTGGAAAAAACAAAAACTTATGTGTTGGAATTGAAAGAAGCGGTTTCGTATATTCAACTATTTCAGGAAGAAAAAAGTCTGATACATTTTGGCTTGCTAAAACAACATCGCTGTTTTTCTTACGCCCTCGCTTTATAAAAGAACGGAGATAATTTAAAACTATCTTGTTTTTTAGAAGTTCATGTAATTCATCACAACATATAACTGTTTTTCCTTCAGTAAGAAATTTATGGCTCATAAATGATAATATGTTAAAATACATTGCATTCATCAATTTTTCATTTGTTGTCAACATATCCTTAACTGCAAAGTTTATATGATTTGCATTTTTAATATTTGTTGTGCCATTAAAAAATACACTTTCAGCACCTACAGATATTGAATATATTCCAAGGCAAATTTCTCGCAGAATATCTTTTGTATATATAGTATTTATAGTTTGTTTTTCAAAGTTATCAAGCTTTTCTTTTGCAATAGTATAAAGATCTGAAAGAATAGGGTAATCTTCAGCATTAAGTTTTGAAAAGTCTGTGTTATCAGAAATATGGAATCTTTTATACAGTTCCTCTAACAATATTTCTATTGTATCAAGCTGTGCGGTGTTAAAATCTTTATATACAGAGAAAAAATCACGCAAAAAAGCAATATGTTGTGAAAGCAAGGTTTTCTTTTTAAAACTTGCAGGAATTATGTAATCATCACCTTCATTATCATCACTTCCATTATTCCAAAGCTTAGGCTCAAGAACATTAATTATATATTCGCCAGACATCATATTAAGATTATCTCCACCAAGATTTACAGTTAGATTTTCTAACTCATTTTCTGGATCAAGAGAATATAATTTTTTGCGAGCCTGTCGAAAGCAAGTAATAATGCCCTTTAACAGATAACTTTTTCCTTCACCAGAATTACCAAGTATAAGTATATGACCATTTGTTTTATCAGTACTTCTTCGGTCAAAATCTACAACAACATTTGTACCATGAACATCTCTACCTATCATAAATCCATTTGGATCAGTTTTTCCGCTATATGAGAATGGGAAAAAATTTGCAACTGATGAAGCAGGAAGTATTCTTTGAAATTGTGAGCCAAACAAATCCTTTCCTGAAAGTTGTACAGAACGAAAGCCTTCTTGTTGTTGTAGCCACAATACATCATATAAAATATTATTACAGTTGAGTTTGGAAGCTATATCTGCTTTTAAGTTATCAAGTTCTTTTAATGAATGTGCTGTTATTTCTATAAATACAGAACAGCATACCAATGGTTCTTTTGTTGTTTGCATACGCAGTATAAGGTCTGTAATATCTTCAACATTTTGGCTACTCTCAACAGCTTCTTTTCTGTCATGAGAAGTATTTGCTGTGTGAGTATATCTGCGAGAAGCTTTTGTAAATATTTTACCCTCATCAATTGAAGGTATAGTTTTTATATAAATATGTAGTGTAACACCATCAGCTTCCCCTAAGTTTCGTAAAATAGCACTATTTTTGGTTTCCGATGGATAGTCTTTTATAGCCCAAACACAGCGATATGTATTACCAAATACATAGTAACTTTGGCGAAAATCAGCAATAGATGGAGCTATACACTTAAAAAATGATTTTACTTCAAGCTGCTCTTTTTCAATCTGAGTTGGTTCTACTTTTTGCTTAGTTTTCATTGTCATTTTCCTTTCTATCAATATAGAATTCACCATCAAAATCAGGCAGTTTGTCATAACTTGCATTTTCATAATAAATTGCACATAATTTTTTAATGTTTTCTTTGTAAGCGATTGTTGCAGTGAACTGATTTTCAAAAAGATACTGCCTTATTTTATTCGCTTCAGAAATTACACTTTCATCACTATCATTAGAAGAAAAAGAGGCAACAATCAGAAATTCTCTGCTTGTTGCCATTTCCATCTTTATATTATCAAAAAATTGCCTATCCATTTCATCAAGCATTTGTAAATTTAAATTCTTTTCACATGCAATTAAATCGTCAAAATATTTTTTATTGCTATCGTAATTTTGAAATGAATTAAGTACAATAATTTCAATAGTTCCACTTGAAACTATAACATTTTTAAGAGCATCTACACGCCTTTCAATTACAAGAGGTGATGAAACACTCATATTAATTGGTTCTACAAGAATATAAATCATTTTTCTATTATCATCAGTATAAAGTATATTTTCGCTAATTCTTGTAACATTCATCAATTCAAGCGTTTTTGCTTTCTTTTTTCCTATTTTATCAATAATACTCATAGATTTACCTCCAATAAAAACGCTGTTGTTGTGTTACAAAATAATGTGTTAATCTTCTTGCATATTGATATATAGATATTTCACCATTAATATGTAATGTCATAAATGCGTATACCGCTGTTGCCGCAAGTGGTATTACACTTAAAAACGATATAATAATTGCAATAGATATAAATGCAAAGATTGCTGTAAGTATAAAATCCCTCATTTCCCATAGAAAAAACATTGGTGGTTTGTTAAGATCAGCAGGGTAATAATAAGTAATTGAGTTTTCTACCATAAAATAATCCTTTCTACTTAACAGGTATACGCATACTGCGAGAAATCATGCAGACACTTGAAGCCATTGAAACTGCTGTTGATATATTACTTTTTGCAGATATATCAAAACCAAACTGTTGAGCTATTTTGGGTACTTCAGTAGCTACAAGTGCAACACCTAAATATGTCCATGTTAATTTTGGTTGATATGCCATTAAATAAAATGTTCCAGCAAAAAGAATGCTTTGCATAAAGATTGTGAAACATAATGCTACAACCTGTTTGCACCAACCATTAAAAGCATCTGTATAACCTCTTGGAACACTAAACATATGCAAAGTTCCTACAGTTACAATAACAAGTAATGTTCCACCTCGTTTCATCATTCCAAAGACTATTTTTATTACACAGAAAATTAAAACACATATAACCATTATATCAGGATTAAGAATAGCTGACAGATTTGCATTATCAATATTGTCAATTGTTAAGTCCCCTTTGCGTACATTGATAAGATCCTGTATAACTTGTAAATTTGCATAATCAAGGTAATGATTGGCTAAATAAAGACATGCACGAAAAAGGATAACTGGTACAGATATATAAAGAAAAGTGGCTATAAATCCTTTAAAAATATTGAATATTGTATCTTGAAAGTTTCCTTTACCTCCATCATTCTTGTATTTGATACCAAGCTCAAGTATAGCAAGGATTGAACCAATAGCGAATAATGCCCACCCCACATTTTGAACAAAGTTTAAAAACAATTTTGTGAATTGACTATCAAATAGTGCGGTTGAACAATAAGTGAGCTGTTCAATAAGCCATGTGACTATTGCTCCAAATCCTGCATACATCAGATTACCAATATATTGTGTTCCATATACAAATATATAGTTTAAACTACTTTGAATAAAGTCCATGATAATATCACCTCATTATCAATTTAGCTAATTATATTTCATAACAGTTAGTCTAAACAAAATTAATATTATAATAAATTCCATACCCAAAGTGGAGCTGTACCTGCAATAATAAGACCAACAGCTGGAAGAGCAATAGACATCCATTCAATATCACCATTTTTATGATATTCTTTGTAACAAAGAACTGCTTTTACAACCATAACAACTAAACATATTAAAGCAACAGCTGGAAACACTACCCAATTACAAATATTCTTAATTTGTGGGAAAATGTAATCATTAAAACCATCTTGAACGGTACCAGCTATATCAGGAGCACTGGTTGTATTTGCTGCTAAAGCAGGTAATGATGCTAATGTCATCATTGCATTTACAAATAAACAAGCTATAATAGCCTTTAATGATTTTTTGCCTTTTAAAAATTTTTTCATAATAAAAATCCTTTCTTACGATTATTTAATTACTGTTACAGTACAAGTGAGATTTTTACCTGTGCCATTTATGGTTGCGGTTAAAATTGTTGTACCACTGTGATTTGCTTTAATAATAACTCCTGTTATATCTGCTGATACAAAAGATATTACAGCATTATTGTCTATGTGCCATTTTGCACCATCAGCAGAATTTATAATTTCAATTCTCCTTGTATCACCTTCTTTTACAGTTATGTATGTATCACTAAGTATTACTTCAGGAAGGATTGGAGCTTGAGAAATTTCATTTATCTTACTGCTTTCTACAGGTTGGCTAAATACAGGTTCGTTACTAATTTCTATAGGTTTATTTGATATTGGCTTAGTACTGCTTTCTATAGGTTTATCTGATATTGGCTTAGTACTGCTTTCTGTAGGCTTATTTGATATTGGCTTACTTTGTTCAGAAGTTTGTTCTTTTTCTTCTGGATGGTGTGTTTCATTAACTTCATTGCTTTCTGTTGATTCTAATGATGAAACTTTTTCGTTAGTTGAAGAATAAGAAAAGCCCGAAAGCTCAGATGAAGCTTCGGGCTTTGAATTATTCTCTTTTTTCTCAGTTTTTTCAGAAACTTCATCATTAATTTCTGAATCATCTTTAATTTGATTTGAAATTTCAGGCTCTGAAATAATATTCTTTTCTTGTGATGAAATATCTATTAAAACTGCACCAACAATTATTGTAAGCACGATTACAACTGCAATAATGAAGAATGAATAATTTTTCTTCATTATCTATCATTCTTTCTTTTCTTATAAATGAAAACTGAAATTACAAATGAAACAGCTGATAAAATAATAAGTTCAATAACCATTGCAAAGTTATCTCCAGTTTGCACAACATCTGGGATTGGATTAGACTTAATTTCTTCAGGCTTAGGTGTAGGTTCTATATCATCAGGTATTTTCTCATCGGTCATTTTAGCTTTTATTATTTCTCCATTTTCTTTTATTTCAAAATAATATTTTTCTTCATTAATAAGATAACCTTCAGGAGCTTCAAACTCTTGATAATAATACTTACCATATGAAAGAGTAAATTCAATAACACCATTTTTATCAGTTTTACCTTTTACAACTGCATTTCCATTTTCATCATAAACTGCAACTCCACAATTAGGAAGAAGTTTACCATTAGAAACATCTACTTTTGTAATATGCAATTTACCTTTGGAAGGCTTATTGATAAAAAATTTTCCAGTATCTTCATTGCTTACAACATATGTTTTACCATTTTCAGTAATATCTATAGGATACCCTGTTTTGTCAATCGCAAAACCTATAGGAGCTTTTGTTTCTTTAATTATGTACTTGCCATAAATCAGGTTTTTAAAGGTAATAGAACCGTTTTTGTCAGTTAAAGCAGCTTTAACAACATTACCATTAGAATCATAGAGTGTGAATTCTGCACCTTCAAGATTAATTGTCTTATCCTCATTAGTTTTAATAACAGATATATTGCCTCTAATAGGAATGTTAATAAATACCGTATTGTCACTAACATTGCTTACAGAATACATTTTTCCATCTGTGTCAATATTGATTTCATACATATTATTATCAATAATATAACCTTCAGGAGCTTTTGTTTCTTTTACAAAATAATTACCATAAACAAGATTTTCAAAAACTATATTTCCATCTATACCTGTTGTCTTAGTCAAAATAGCTTCTTTATTATTATCATAAAGGGTGAATTCTGCACCTGCAAGTTCAAGCTTCATTGCTTCATCGGTTTTAATGATGCAAATAGAACCTTTAATAGGTTTATTTAGAAAAAGCTTACCATCAGGTTCATTAGAAACTGTATATGTTTTGCCATTTGTATCTATATTAATTGTGTATTCATTATCATCACATATATAACCTTCGGGAGCATTTGTTTCCTTGACTATGTAAGAACCTATTAAAAGATCTTTAAATGTAATTTCTCCAAATTTATCTGTTGTTTTAACTGAGATAATATTTCCCTCTGAATCGTAAAGTGTAAATTCAGCACCTTCAATCCTGTTAGTTTTACTATCGTCTGATTTTACAACAAGTATATTACCTTTAATAGGAAAGTTTACAAAGCCAACATTTTTTGCATTTTCGATTTTAACTATCTGTCCATTTTTTGTAATATTAATAGGATATTCTGTATTATCAATTACATAGCCTTCAGGAGCTTTCGTTTCTTTTACAAAATAATTACCATAAACAAGTTGTTCAAAGCTTACATATCCATTTGAATCTGTTGTTTTTGATTCAATAGCTTTATGATTTATATCATATAGTGTAAATTCAGCACCTTCCAGAAATTCCTTATTATTTTCAGAATTTATCTTAATAAGTTCTGCTGCACCTTTTTTAAGTTGATTATAAATCTTCACATCAACAGTTTCATCAGCTGTAAGAGTTACCTTTTTAACAGCAGGAATAATATATTTATCTGGTGTTTTCCATTCCTTTACAGTGTAGATAATAGCTTCATTGGTATCTGTTTCAACATTATAAAAGTAAACAGGGAGGTTATCAATGGTTGCATAGCCGTTTGCATCTGTTGTTAATGTTTTTGAAAAGCTTACATCAGCAGAGCTTGTAATTGTAAATTGACGACCTTCTATTTCATTATCTTCTGCTGTTTTAATAATTCTTAGTGAACCTGTTTTTGGAGCATTGTAGAAATTTAAAATCGTTGTAATATTATCCAAAGTGGTTGTTTGAGCATTTGGAACAATATATCTTCCTGAAACATTTACTTCTTTAATTGTATAAGTGGTTTTAATAAGTTTTCCATCTTTGATATGATAGGGGAGAAGTCCTTCAAATTTTATATAGCCGTTCTTATCGGTTTCTTTGATGATTTTGATTCCAGCAGGATCATCACTTGTTAGCTGAAATTTCATACCTTCAACCATATTATCATAAGAAGTTTTATGAATTTGAAGGTCCTTCATAATAAGAGTATTTTGGAATTCAATAGAAGCTGATTTGCCAGATTCAATATCAACAGACTGAGTTTTGCCATCTACAGTTTTAATAGCAACACCAACAATACCCATTCTTTCAATTATTTTATAAGTACCTGTAGGAAGCCCGTTTATTCTGATTTCATGACTATCAGTTCCAAGCTTAAAATAAACAGCCTTATCAGATGCAATATAATTTTTTCCATCATATTCACCAGAATTAGCATTAATTGAAACTGGAGTTACATATTTGCCATTTGAATCTTGAACTGCAAATTCGAGAATATCAAAGTATTCATTTGAAACATCCATAGCTGACAAAGTACCGTCTGTATTTTCTGTTACAAATTCTTTTGTAATAACTAAGTCACCAGGTTTTTCAGTATTAATAAATTCAACATTTACAGCCTTACCATTGACAACGCTATCTTCTGTAATTTCAATATCATAATAACCTTTCTTTGCAACCCATGTTTCTGAATCTGAATTAACTTCTATTACTCTATATTTTCCAATTGGAAGATTAGTAATCTTGAAGCTGTTACCGTTTTTAATTGTAAAGTATACAGCTTTGCTACTTAAACCGTTATATGTGTAATTTTCGTCATTTGTAGCTGTTGCAGATATATATGAATTTTGGCTTTGATTATAAACTCTAAATTTAAGCTTAGAATAGATTTTCTTATCTTCAGTTGATGAATGAGTTTGTCCATCAGAATACTTTAATGTTTTAGTTACTTGAAGCTCACCAAGATTTTTTGCTTGGTTTATAACTGTTACAGAATTTGATGTAGAATTATCAGAGTTAAGAAATACTGCGTATTTGGAATTACTACTTTGGTAAAGTTTTTTTGCATCTCCTGTGCTTATTTCATATACAAAATATGGTGCGTTACTGCGAGGCATATTTTGTATTATAGCAATATGCGATTCAGTTCCAAGCTTAATTTCAGTATTTGAAGAACTTGAATCGTATTTATAAATTCCCTTTGTAGCATCTATAAGGGTTACAGGTATAGGATTATCACCATCACGCTGAATATTGAATGAAATATTGCTATATATATTATCTGAAGGTGTTTGTTCATTACCGAAGAAATCTACAAATTTTTTAGCAATACTCAAACTTTGACCAGATTGAGTATTTACAAAATTAACGGTCTGTATTTTATTATCAACGATTGTTTGTGCATCAATTTTTACTGTTTCTGTCTTAGAGATAGCAGTCCAATTTTTTGCATTTTTTGATTCTGTTATTATATACTCACCAACAGGTAAGCTTGAAATAATAAATTCAAAGCCGTTTGTAATTTTAAGTACGGAAGCTTTTTCTGCACTTGAAACAAATGTTCTGTAGCTATAATTTCCATCATCAAGAGAATTAACTACAAGGTATCCATTTCTATTTTTTGAATATACAGTAAATTCAAGTTGTTCTAAAACATCTTTATTATTATGAGTTGTAGAACCTGAATAAATAAGTGTTTTTTTAATTTCAATTTTACCAGCATTTTTTTCTGTGTTTGTAAGGGTTACAGAAGCTGTGTTATTTTCAAATGCTACTGTTTTGCTTGAACAAGTAAAACGCTGTGTAATTTCGTTGTCACCAGATTCGAATATTGAATAATTTCCATATGGAAGATTTTTGATTGTAATTGTGTGGGTATCTGTTCCAAGCTTCATTACTGTATTTTTTGAAGTTGTATCGTATTTGTATGTTCCTTGAGCAGCATTCTCAAGTTTTACAGGAATATATGATGTTCCATTTTTAACCTTTATTTGAACTTTTTCATATGTAGCATCACTAGCAGTGAAAGATTCACCAAAATAATTTTTAAATGATTTCTTTATAGTTAGCTCACCAGTTTTAAGCTTATTAATGGCATTAATTGTAATTGTGTGATTTGGTGTATTCTTATCAAGTGTTACAGTCCAAGATGATTTTCCGCTTGCTTCATAATTCTTTGGAAATTTTGTTTCTACAATGGTATATGTACCATAAGGGATAGAAGGCTCATTTTTACCACCCTCAGAAATAGCATAGCCATTAGAATCTGTAGGACCAATTGTTGCTACATATTTATTATTTTTATCATATATTGTAAATTCGGCTCCATTTAAATTTTTGCCGTTAATATCCTTTTTATAAATCTCAATTGAGCCTTTATCAGACCAAGCTGTTGGCGGGGTAACAATCATTTTAACACTTTCATATTCTCCAAACTTTTTTAAACTATCTATAGCTTGAATAACTGGTCCTTCATCGCCACCAACATGTGTAACAAAATGATGACCGTTATAATAACCTGCGTATATAGCAACATGTGCATAGCTATATGAAGCATTTTTGAATAAAATAATAGAGCCAATAGGAATATTTGAAGATGGATGTAAACTTCCATCATTATCTTGTGTAAAGCTTATCTTTTTAGCTTTATTATTTTTTACCCAACTATTTACTGCATTTTCCCAACCAGATACAGCTCGTGGATTATCTGGTTTAGCTATTCCTGATACATCAATTCCAGCTATATTTGGCAAATAGTTAAAATAAACATATGTCACATAAGACGCACAACACAGACCATTTTTTTCAAAATATGAAATATCTGGCTTTTTTGAACTTGTTGTTTCATAGCCGCTTGGACCTGTACCATAACTTATATTAGATCTGATATTTTTTGGAGTTCCAGATGCACCATATTCTTTGTAAATAGTTTCGTCTTTTATCTGTTTTTTCACATCATATCCTGTATATGCAAGTGCATCAAGAAATTTGTTGTTAAGCATATTCTGTGGAACTTCTGGGCTTTGTGCCGAAACAGTTAATGATGTTGGTATTGTTAAGAAAAGTATCATAGCTGACATAACGCCTGCTACAAATCTTCTTTTTAGCTTAGAATGAAATTTCATTATTTTTATCTCCTTTCGTTCGTTACAAGGCGAATATAAAACCATGTTTATATCCTTTTAGGCTAACTTTAAAATAAATAAAAATGGTGGACTTCTAATAAGTAAATAAATAATCAATTGTGTATAACTCCTTTTTAACTGTTTTTAGATAAAAGTGTATAAAAAAAGAACCTCAATTTATAATTGAGATTCTTTTAGATTTATATTTTATTTTTGTTATCCATATTTATTAGTACTAGAAGTGCAAATGCAACAGTACCATAATCCATTTTTATAGCAAACACCTATTGATATATAAATATTATCTGGATATCCTACATAACGCCAATGGTCGGCACTATTATAAACACCATCTGCTAAACATTTAGCTACATCATTTATGGTATACCCATAACCCTGTCCAATTGCTTCACCGCAAGATGCACGATAAACATAATTATCCAAATATTTCACAGTGTTTGTTTTAGGATCATAAATTGATTCTTGATGTTTATCACCATATTTTAGAGCTGTAGCAGCTGCATTTTCATCTTGTGGATCATGTGCAAAATTAGTAGTCAACTGCTTAGCTCTATATTCTGCGTATGCAGTCATATTTGGTAACATAGAAGCTTTTTTTGAGCGATATTGGTTAATATAGTAAAGAGTTCTTTCAGAAATTAATTTTGCATCGTTGCTTGTAGCAACATCATCATATTTATTTTGTATCTTTATTTTATCAATGATTTTTGATTCGACCTTGTTACAAATAGTGCAAATATGTTCTTTTTTACCTTCAGAAGATTCTGTTGCTTTTTTAACAGTTTTCCAATCAGACCACTTGTGACCAGTAGCATCTGTATAACTATCAGTATAATTTGCACCACAAGAACAGGTATGAACTGTATAACCACCACTTGTGCAAGTAGCTTTTATAGTCTTTGATGAATAACTGTGGCTATGTGATGGCTTTGATGAACTAATACTGGAACTTGAGTTATTTTCTGAAGATGTATAATCACTCGGTTTAGAGCTTGTGGAACTACTTGAACTATTACATGGTTTTGAAACTGTAGTGTTTTCTGAATAACTACTGCTTGAACTTGAAGTATTTGTATTGCCAGTAGTGCTTGAATTTTCTTTTAAACTTTCAGATATTTGTTGTACAGAACTTTCATTTTTATGTGAAGTGTTACTATTTTCAGAAAATTTTATATCCGATATATTTTCAGAATTTTCTTTAGAAATTTTATTGTTGGAAGATTCATCATTATTTATTGATGAATTTGTAGAGCTTTCAGTTGATTTTAAAACAGATGAACTTGTAACAACCGAAATATCAGAAGTTTGATTATTACAGGCTGTAAATGTGAGTAATAAAGCAGAAATAAGAATTGTTGTCAAAAATCTTTTCATTTAATTTCCTCCTTTTTGTTTTAATTTATTTTATCATATGTTAATAATAATTACAATACTTCTGCTATGCTTTTAAAAAAGTCACAAAATTATGTTTTCTATATTAAGTAAATGCTTTGCTGACTTTGAAGTATATATCATACTAAATATTTTTCATATAGTTAATCAATTGTTGAATATGTGCAATTTGCGAATTACTGATTCCTGTAATTTGCAAATAATCCTTATCAAATTCTAAAAGATAATCTGTACTAACAGAAAAGAAATTAGCAATCTTTATAACCATTTTAATTGGTGGATAAACTTTTCCATTTTCCCAATTAGATATACTTTGCTTTGATACAGAAAGGCATTTTGCAAATTGAGATTGCGATAATCCTCTTTCTTGTCTTAATTGTTTGATTCTATTTTTCATTATTTTCTTACCTCATTCAAATTTTTAATTATTTTTATGATGCTTTACATATTGAAATCTAAATTCATCGCTTCTGAATTATTGAGTTCTATGTCAACAGTGATAGTGTCAGCATTTTCTAATTCATGAATTGAATTAGAAAACTGGTTATTATACAATAAATTAGTTTGTAATTGAATTTCCTGTGTTTGTATAGCTTCATCAATTGAATCAACTACATTTTTAAAATGTGTATATGCGTTTTCTACTGCTTGCTCTAATGGCGGTAGCTCTACATCATTTTCTAATCTATTCTTATAACTTTGGTAGTAATCGGAAAAATGTCGTAGTCTACCATCCTCAATTTCTTCTCCAAGATGATTTGTTAGCATGATTCCCAAACAATCTGCTTCAAATTCTACCTGTATAATATCTGTTTTTTCTACTATTTTTGGATCATTGTGAAGAATTGCATGCCCCAACTCGTGTGTAAGTGTTGAAAGTTTTTCGCTATCTCTTAATAACATATTTATCACAATTTTATTTTCACCAGAAATATAATATCCTCGTCTACTTATAGATTTTACATCGGCTTCTTCAACAGAACATTTCAATTTTTCTTTAGCAAATTTTTTAATAGCTTCATAAAGCATTGATTTGTTACTGTTTTCATATCCCATGCTATAATATTTAGGGTAATCAGAGGGTGGACAAGTTGTCTGTGAAATATCAAAAACCGTGCCTACTTTGTAATAGGTCACGGTTTTTGTTTCAACCATATTATGTTTTGCAAGTTGAACTAATGCTGGAGAAGCTTTTGATATAGGAATATAATCTCCTGCTTCATTGGAGAAAACATAATCTACTCTGCAAGGACAAAAGATATTCATTCCTTTTTCACCCTTTAATACTGAATATCCCATTTTTTTGAATCTATCAAATCCTGCAACAAATGTAGCAAATTTGTTTTGTTTGAAAATTAAAGCATTATTTCTGTATGAGTATTCATGAAATTTCGCCTTAAACTTTAACACTTCAATAATGTTTTCAGGGGATTCTTGATAACTTTCAGCAAGATTTTTAAGGCGTTTTGTCATGGTATCTAATTTTTCTTGTTGTATTTTTGATTTTTCATATGGCAATTTAATCATCCTTTCAACATAATTTTTATATTTAAAATAGAAAATCAGTAGTCATATCTTTTTATGATATGTTCTGCTATTTCTTTATCATTAGTTGAAAGTTTACCCTCAAATAAATTTATAATCATATATTGCTCATTTTGAGTAAATACAGTATCTAATGATTCAAGATTTTCAGGAAGGAACATTTCAAGTGGTTCAAAAAATTCTTCAGGGATATTAAGGCAAGCCCAATGCTCAATATTTAAAAAACGAATAATAGCATGATTTTTGTAGTAACCTACCGCCTCATTATATTCATCTGGTTTAAGTTCTTCAATAGTTCTATTTTTATTCATTTTAATTCTCCACAACTGCTTCATTTATTGCTGTTGCAATATTTTTTGCTGTTTCTTCATCTGCTCCACACTCAATAAGTTTTTCTGTGTTGTAAAATATATCATTTTTATTAGACATTTCACAGCCCCAACCGACATTTGGTATACAGCAGAAATAACCATTGATATGTTTACCATATATTACTAAAAAATTGTAATCACAAACTGAAACCGAAATTTCACAAATAGCATTGACATTATATTTTCCTTCAATTATGTATTCCATAATGATTTTTCCTTTCATTCAAGTATTGACTTATTATTCTTCGTTTTGAATTAGTGCTTCCTCCAAATAATTACACTCAATTAAATTACAAACATCTTCAATTAAATCAAAATAACCTTGTTTATAACCAGTTTGATAATCTTCCGATTTTTCACCTATTCGAAGTTCAAATAATTCTTGTTCAGTTCGATTCCTTAGTAATTTACAAATTTCAGTAGCACAATCATCAATAGTTTTTAGTTTTTCTTCTTGCAAAAGATTTCTAAGCTTTTTGTTTGGTTTTTTATCTGCTTTTGTTTTTTGATGTGGTTTATTGCTTGCATCAAATGAAGGATTTGTATTAGATTCATTATCTGATTTCTCAGATTTATTTGAAGAATTATCATTACTTTCTAGTGTATCAGTATTATTTATAGATTGTGGAATTATTGTTTCTGCTGGTTTTGGATTAAAAAATTCATCAAGAGCCTCAAAGTAGAAATGAGATGAATCGAAACTCCTTAACATTTCAGCTTCTTTTGTTGTTACACTACAATTATTGCGTTTTAAATATGTAGCAAGTCTTTTTTGTGATGCAACATCTATATGTGATAAACTTACCCCTGCAAGAAATGGCAATTTTTTATCATCTACCATATTTAATAAATCAGGAATTAGAAAGTTAAGGCGTTTATATCTGTATATTTGTTTTCTATCAGTTTTAAATCTCTCTGCTAATTGTGCAGAAACAGCTGTTTTATTATCAAGTTGCTTTATAAGTTCTTCATATTCTGCATAAGCCTTTGCAAGTTCTGATGGTTTATATTCATTATTACGATCCGTATTTGTAACAAGCAAAATTGCTCTTGCTGTATTATCATCAACATCTTTAATAACTGAATTTATTTTGTCAAATCCTAATAGCTTACAAGCTCTGACTCTATGCCGACCTGCAAGTATATCATATCTATCTTTTTCATTTTTACGAACAATTATAGGATCTGCAAGCCCTATTTTTGTAATGCTTTTTGCAATGTCCTGTACCTTTTCATCATTTACTGAAAATGGTTGTTCAACTTCATCAAGAAGAGAAATATCAAGTTTAATGATTTTTTCATCATCAACAGCACCTATAAGACTATTATAAGCTTCCTGTGGAGTAGGAATTTTAGGTTGTTTGGGTATACCAAATTTCATATTATAAGCTCCTTTTAACCATCTTTGGGGCATATGCCCCAAAGTGAAAATCTAGTATTTATCAGCATTTTGGGCTAATTTTGCTCGAACTTTTATTTTTATGTTCGTGCAATTATCTCATACACAATACGCATATATTCTTCTCCTACATAACTGTTTTTATGATTAACAAGACTTGTTCTTGTTGCTGAACTATTTTTTACTTCAACTCGGTAAGAAATAGCTGGTTGAAGAACATAGTCTGTATAACTCTCTTTCAAAGCCTGTAATATTTCATTGCTTATTACTGTATTTTTTGCATACATTGTAGGAAGTATCCCAAGCATAAAATCTCCAATATCTGTTCGTTTTTTAATTCGCTGAAGTGTTTGAAGCATTTGATTAACACCTTCATATGCAAGTAAATCTGCCTGTACTGGAATAAGGAGCTTATCACAACAACTAAGAGCGTTACTTACAAGTAAGTCAAGTGATGGCTGACAATCAATTATTATGTAGTCATAAACTGTAAAAAACTTATGATTAAAGATTCTTGTAAGTACATTTACACTGTCACTATCAGCACCTAATATTCCAAGAACACCAGCAAGCATATGATTTGAAGGGATAAAATCAACATTTTCTTGTTCACTGTGTCTGATAAAATCTGTATGATTATTACTATGGACATTAGAAACTTCTTGATATATCATTTCACTTATTGTTGGTTTTCCATCAGCAGAGTAACCAAGCCATCGACTAAGATGATTTTGACTATCTATATCAACTAAAAGAATTTTTTTCTTTACTTTGGCAAGTCCTGCTCCAATATTTAATGCGGTTGTTGTTTTACCAACGCCACCTTTTTGATTTGCTATGCTGATAACTGTTGCTTTTTTCATAATATTTTTGTCCTTTCATTTAGATATTTACTAATTATTTCTTTTTCTATATAAGTCCTTGTTGATTGATTTAATGGAACAATATATGGGTGTGCGGAATCTCTTTTATGACATGGAAATTCAACAAAGATTCGCTTATTATTTTTAAGAATCATTATGTCATTAATTCTTAAAACATTATCAATGACAATATGAGCCTTAGCCAACCTTCTTTTTGGTTTAGCATTTTGAAATTCAGGTTCAATCACTATATCTGTAATCGTCATTTTTTTACCTCCCATAATCGAAAAGCCGTTCTGATTTTCAGAACGGCTTTAAATATTTTATAATTATTTAACTTTATTAAATTTCATTACCATTATTATATTTTTTAATCCAATATGAATGTATGATAGCTATACAAGTAGAGATACCATTTATTACTATTATAGGGAATATAATATTATCATATGTTTTACCAAGAGTATTATCTATATCATAGTTTATTTTATACAACTCTTGAATAGATATACTATTTATATTTGTATTTGTACTTTGCAGATACCAATTTAGTAATATATCTAATATATATCCCTTACAAAATGAAAGTATTGTTGCAAAAGCTGCTATAATACCATTAGCAGTTGTTGATACATTTGTGTTTGCTAACATACTTATTAATATCCAAATAATAGTAAATATTATTAAAAATATCGCCAACAAATAGTTGTAATTATTTGTTGAACTCATTATAAGGCTTGCAATTATTATTGAAATTAGGAAATTTGTAAAAATTCCAAAATATAAAAAACTTCTTAATGATGTTAAAATTTTATAAGCCTTTCTTATAAATACCTCTATATAAATTATAGCTGCACATATATACATAACAACAATATAAACTATAATATGATTAATATCTAATGTAATTAAAAAAATATTTATTATGAGTATTGAAAAAGAGATTTTTTTTATTATGTTAAATATTTTGTTTTTACCTATGCAATTTTGTATTTCCAAATTATATTAAAAATATAATTTATTATTATCATTTTTAGTTCCTCCTGATATTTTTATTATATCAGAAAAAATAATAAAAGTCTAAAGTTATTTAGGTTTATTATTTTTGTTAAAATGAATTATAATAAGTATAGTAAAGGTAATTATATTTACTATATAAAATAAAACATTAGAACATAAACTGCTTATAGGATTTATTGGCATTATCTTACTTATATTTAATTTAAAAAATATATTATATAAATTAAATATAATAAATTCAAAAAGATAGTATATAATATAATATATATATACTATCTTTAAAAACAAGTACAACATATATCTTAATTTTGAACTTTTTCGATTTTCATAGTAGTCATGTACTAATATAATCAAAACAATACCAAAAATAACAATTAGAAATTTAATTAACATAAATTATACTCATCCCATACATTTCTTGTACTTTTTATGGTTTATAACAACATCCATACAAATATTTATAGTAATTGTAGTTTTAACTAAATTATTAAGTTCAATAATATTAACTTTAGCTAATCATCATTTTCTGTACCTCCATAATCATAATTAACCTCGGCACTATAATATGCGTCAGAGGTCATTGGAGCATTGTATAAGGCTGATAGCAAGTATTTCTTAATATTTCTGATTGGATTGTGTGAACTTGCTACTTTGAAGCAATCGAGTACATACTCAACTGTTACCTCATCAAGTTTGTCAAATACACGCTGTACAAGCCTGATAGGTTTTGCTTGATTGCATATCTGCACTGTACCAGTTGATGAATATACATCAAGCATAATGTCAACAATGCCATCAACAATATCGCCATAGTTGCTGATAAGTCGTTTATATCCTATACGACTTCCTATTTCACACTTCATCTTATCAATCTCATCATCAGTAAGAGATTGATTGATAAGATAATTAGTACTTTGTTTTTTAGTAATTGATTCTTTAGTATTTAATTGTACTTGATTTTCTGTTGATAGAAATTCTACCTGTAGAATTTCAAGGGGTAGATTTTCTACCTCTTGTTTTTCTACTTCTTGTTTTATAGAAGTAATTTCAGATGTTTCAAGGGGTAGGAAATCTACCTCTTGTTTTTTTGTATGTGCTTTCTGTATTGATGAACTTTCTCGTGAAAGTGTATCTTTTTCTGAATACTCATAGAAATCATACACATACTCAATGCGTCCACTTTTTGTTTCACTTGGCATGAGCTTTGTAACAGTTAAATATCCCCATTCTTTCAGCTCATTAAGGGCAGATTTAATAGCTGTTTCGTTTTCTTTGCAAATACAAGTTAAACCAACAATTGAATAGTCCCAGCCATCAGGAAGAGAAAATACCTTGCTGAGTAATCCAATAGCTTTTAATGATAAATTGCGTGACTGCAGATGATAGTTACTCATTACGGTGTAGTTTGCAGTCTTATGTACTCTGCAAACTGATGAACTTGCTGTTTTAAATTTCATAGTCGCATTCTCCTTAATCGAAATAATTTTTTATATAATAAAAAGTCGATTACATTTGTAATCGACTTAATATTCAATACTTATAACCTAAAAATAAATACTTTTTATTTAACTTGTTTAATACAAATATTTATAGAACAGAAATATTTTATAAATATTGACAGTCAATCAAAAAATCTTTATAATCAATTTCGTTGCAACAGAAAGTAGGTTTTAAATATGGAACTAATAATTTTAGATGAAAATTCATCATTCAGTGAGTGGGCAAAGAAATGGAAGAAACAAAAGCTTATTGGTTTATCTGCAACTTATAAAAGAACTATTGATAGTCAAGTGAATTATCTAATAGATTTTTTTAGTGATACTTCAATTAATTTAATTAAACCAATGCACTTTGATGAACTAATTTCAAATTTAGCGTTTGAAAATCCAAAAACTCATAAACCCTCTTCAAAAAAGCTATTAAAGGATATCAAAAATGTAGCTATTAAAATTTTTGAATATGCTGCTGATAATTCTAATTATGATAAGAATCCTGCAAGAAAAATTCAAATACCTCGAAATGCACCTAAAACCACTCGTAGAGCATTGAATGATAGTGAGATAGAGTGGATTGTTAGTACATCTCATAGAGCAAGATTACCAGCACTAATAATGACATTTTGCGGATTGCGTACAGGAGAATTAATCCCTTTACAATGGACTGATATAGATTTTCAAAAATCTTCTTTATCTATAATTAAATCAGTAGAACGAGTATCTTCTAATAAGTATAGTATCAAGAGTGGAACAAAGAATGGTAAGTCACGAGTTATTCCAGTGCCAAATGAAATATTAGAAGAACTTAAAGAATATCAAACCAAATCAAATTCCAGATTTGTTTGCTGTAATACTGAGGGGGATATGCATACACCGTCATCTTGGAAAAGATTGTGGGAATCATATAACAATCAACTTAGCCATAATTATGCAACAATTAAACAGGCAAGCCAAAGTATATACAATCCAAAGGGAATAAAAAAGAAAGTAGATAAAATAACTCCTCATATGTTTAGACATACATATGCTACACTACTTTATTCTTCTGGTGTAGATGTTTTATCTGCACAGAAATTATTGGGACATTCAGATGTTTCTACTACTTTGTCAATATACACACACCTAAAAGAAACTAAAATGAATATATCTATTGATGTGTTTTGCGATTATATATCATCATCTTATTTTTGTTGTTGATGATTTGTAATCAGCAGGTCGGGGGTTCGAATCCGTCCACCAGCTCCAGACTAAAAAGAGGGCTGTTCAAAAGACAGCCCTTACATATGGGAGAGTTCCAGAGCGGTCAAATGGGGCAGACTGTAAATCTGTTGTTTCGGCTTCGGTGGTTCGAATCCACCCTCTCCCACCAAGATTTTGAAGGCGATAGGTTTTACCTATCGCCTTTTGATATACTATGAAGTTTATAATAGCGTTCTTAAAAAACAATTTTAATACTTAGAGTATGTTGTGTTATTTCATATCCAAAATAGAATTGAAACTATTGATTGATTTGTTGAAAAATGCTATAATATATCCATTGAAATAGATTTTACAAAGGGTATAAACTAAATTTCAAGTTTATATATCGGTGATATTATGAAAGAAAAAGTGTTGCTTCTTTTAAAAGAAGGAGAATATATTTCAGGAGAAAAACTGAGTGAAATTCTTGGAGTTTCAAGAACAGCCATTTGGAAAGCAATTAATTCCCTGAGAGATGATGGCTATGAGATTGATTCTGTTACAAATAAGGGATATAAGCTTGTAAAAAAGCCAAATGTACTTAATGCAAGTACTATAAGTGAAGGGCTTAATGTCAAGGTGGTAGGTACAGAAATAATTACACTTAAAACTGTCGATTCTACAAATGAAGAAATTAAACGCAAAGCTCACGAAAATGCAAGGAGTGGTTTAGTTGTCATTTCTTGCGAACAAACAGCAGGAAAAGGTAGACTTGGAAGAAAATGGGCTTCTAATGAAGGTGGGGTTTATTTTTCATTTTTGTTAAGACCTGAGCTTCCTCCGAGTGATGTTTCAGGTATAACTTTAGCAGCTGGTTTGGGTGTTTGTCTTGCAATAAGAAAATTTACGGGACTTGACGCCAAAATTAAATGGCCGAATGATGTCATAGTTGGTAATAAAAAGATTTGCGGAATACTCACTGAAATGACCGCACAGACAGATATGGTTGATTTTGTTGTCATAGGAATTGGAATAAATGTTTTGCAAGAAAGCTTTCCAGAAGAAATTGCTTATAAAGCAACATCTTTAAAAATAGAAACTAAAAGTGAACCAGACCTTTCAGAGCTTATGCACGAAATAATAGCTACTCTTGATAAAACTATTTTGTCATATCTTTTTGGAATTTCTCAAGACGATTTAAAGCTTTATAAAAGTATGTGCGCAACAATCGGCAGAGAAGTTTCACTCGTAAGAAACGGTGAAAAACTTACAGGTAAAGCCGTTGATATTACGGCTGATGGTGAGCTTGTTGTTTGCCTTGAAAATGGTAAAAAAATAGCTGTAAACTCGGGAGAGGTTACAGTTCAGGGAATATATTAAAAATTAGGGTTTTGTTTTATGCTTTTGCATAGGCGAAACCTTTAATATTATATGTGAAAGGGTATATTTGACTATGATAAATGTATCTCATCTTACCAAAAAATATAAAAATACCCACGCAAACGATAATATCTCATTTATAGTAGATTCAGGAGAAATTGCTGTGCTTGCAGGTTCTAATGGTGCGGGAAAGTCAACTGCTATTAAGTGCATAGCCGGACTTTTGCGATATGATGGCGAAATAGAAATTTGCGGTTTTAAAAATAAAAGCCTTGAGGCTAAGAGAATTACAGGGTATATTCCTGAGCTTCCGGCTCCCTTTGATTTGCTTACGGTTTGGGAGCATATGGAGTTTATTGCAAGAGCTTATTTGCTTGAAGATTGGCAGAATGACGCTGAAAAACTTATGGAGCGTTTTCAGCTTATAGATAAAAAGAATAAGCTTGGCAAAGAGCTTTCAAAGGGTATGCAGCAGAAAGTAAGTATTTGTTGTGCATTGCTGATAAAGCCAAAGGCTGTGCTTTTTGATGAGCCGTTTGTGGGTCTTGACCCTCACGCAATAAAAGAACTTAAAGCTATGATTCTTGAACTTAAAAAGCAGGGTGCGTCTATAATTATTAGTACACATATGCTCGAAAGTGTCAGCGAACTTTGGGATAAGGTTCTCATAATGATGGAGGGTCGTATAGAAGCAGAAAGAACAAGAGAAACTGTTGAAAAAAATGGCGAGGATTTAATGGAATTATTTTTCAATATAACCGAGAAAGTTTCACAGTGAGGTATGTATGAAAGCCATTGTTTATATGCTAAGAAAAACCATAAAAAATGGAATAATTGATATACTTCATCACCCTATGCAACTGATAGTTTATCTTTTTATAGCTTTGACAACAGTTAGTGGTATTATTACTGCAATGACAAGTAATATCAGCGAGGAAGAAACACATTTTGATTTTCGGATATTGCAGGGAGCATATCTCTTAATACTTTATTTTATAAGCGTTCCTATTATGCTTAAAGGTACAAATGCCTCTACAACTTTTTTCAAGATGAGTGATGTTGCTAATGTTTTTACAGCACCTATTTCTGAAAAGAAGATTCTTATATATGGTGTTGGCAGACAGATGGCAACAATTTTATTATTGCTTGTATGCTTCGTTTCATATGGTGCAATGGCAGTTCAGTATTTTTCGCTTACGATATGGGACGCTGTTTTGCTGTTGCTTGGTATAGGTGTAATGCTGTTTGAAGTGCAGATGATTACGATTTTAATTTTCTGTGTTTGCAATGGCAGACCAACACGAATAAGAATGATGAAATATGCGATATATCTTATAATAGCCTTTCCGATAGCTATTGTATTATTGCAGCTTTTTTCAAATGGATTTACATACGAAAATATTCTTTCAGCAGTATCCTTGCCATATTTGAATTATATTCCCATAGTTGGCTGGACAAGCGGTATGTTTATAGGGATAATAACAGGTAATATAACTAACATATTGGTTTATAGCAGTTTACTTGCATTATTTACTATTTTTGCGATAGTTGTATTTATTCGCAGTAAGGCTGATTACTATGAAGATGTCTTGCAAAAGACCGAAAGCGTTTATGAATTTCGCAATGCAATAAAAACTGGCAAGGTCAGCGATAAGAATATGATGAGTGATAAAAAGAAAATCAAGCTTGGCAGAATTGGCATAAATAGAGGTTCTGGTGCGTCTGTATTTTTTTATAAACAGCTTAGAGAGATGTCAAGACGCTCATTTATACCATTTGTAAATGTGAATACAGCGTTTTTGACAGTATTTGTATTGATAGTTGGCTTTGCATTAAAAACTATTAGTGATAGTGAAAATTTAAATTCATCTACAATACTAACAATAGTTGCAGTTCTTTCCTGCTATGTACAGTTCTTTTTTACCGTATCAGATGATTGGATAAAGGAATTACAAAAGCCATATATATTTATGGTTCCTGCAAGCCCGGTTAAAAAGCTTATTATGTCTTGTGCTACAAGTGTAATAAAACCACTTGTTGACGGAGCAGCAGCGTTTATAGTTGGTGGAATAGTATTTAGTGCAAATCCGCTTGATATTTTAGCTTGTATAACAACATATTTTAGCTGTGGACTTTTATATACATCTATTAATGTACTTGTTCAAAGGTTTATGGGTAAGGCAGGAAATAGGGGAGTACTTATGGTTGTATATATGATTTTGCTGTTTATTGCATTAGTTCCAGGAATAGCAGTATCTTTGGCTTTGTTTTTCCTCTCATCAATGCAAGGTGCATATAATGTATTTTTTGCGGCAAGGCTATGTTTCCCAGCGGCAATCTGTAATTTTATAATAGCTTTTTTAGTATTTATGTTGTCAAAAAGAACGCTTAATAATATGGAATATTAAAAGAAAAGGGGATAATATGAGGGTTAGAAGATATAATGCAAGAAATTGTGGAATATTTTTCTTTGCAGGAGTAGCAACATCTCTATTGCTTGATTTACTTGGTGCAACTCCACTTTCTACGGTTTCGTTATTTGGTTTTGGAATGAATTTTTTGAGCTTTTGGTTTGTTCCAATCGTATTTGCAATTGTAGGAGTTTTTATAGGAATATTTTCAAAGCAAAGCATATGGGCGTTGACTTATTCTGCTTGCTTTGGACAGCTTCAAATGTGGCTTTCTATAATTGTTTATTATTTTATCGCACACGAGGGAACCCCTTTTGATATATGGCTTCGTGCCTTTTGTGGAATAATTCCGTGTGTAATGTTTGCTGGAATATCTTCGTCAATAAAAGATTTGATTAAGGCAAATAAAAAGCCTTAAATAGCTTTGTTATATGCTTGACGAAATACATGAAAATGTGTTATTATATACAAAAATGTGCTTATAAAGTCTAAATCTTTATTTATGCTTGAAAGGAGCAAAATATAATGAGCGAAAAAGAAATCCCATACAAAATATACCTTGAAGAAAGCGAAATGCCTAAGCAGTGGTATAATGTCAGAGCAGATATGAAAAATAAGCCTGCTCCACTTCTCAATCCTGCAACTCTCAAACCTATGACAGCCGAGGAGCTCGGTCATGTTTTCTGTGATGAGCTTGTTCAGCAGGAGCTTGACGATACAGACCCTTATATTGATATTCCACGAGAAATTCTTGATTTCTACAGAATGTATCGTCCGTCACCACTTACTCGTGCGTATTGTCTTGAGAAAAAGCTCCAGACTCCGGCAAAGATTTACTATAAATTTGAGGGTAATAACACAAGCGGAAGCCATAAGCTTAATTCTGCAATCGCACAGGCATATTATGCAAAGAAACAAGGCTTGAAGGGTGTTACAACTGAAACAGGTGCTGGCCAGTGGGGAACTGCTCTTTCTATGGCTTGTTCATATTTTGACCTCGATTGCAAGGTATATATGGTTAAGGTTTCTTATGAGCAAAAGCCTTTCCGTCGTGAGGTTATGCGTACTTATGGTGCAAGTGTAACTCCATCACCATCTAATCAGACAAATATCGGACGCAAGATTCTTGAGGAATTCCCTGGCACAACAGGAAGCCTTGGCTGTGCAATTTCTGAGGCAGTAGAAGTTGCAACAAACACAGAGGGCTATCGTTATGTTCTCGGCAGCGTTCTAAATCAGGTACTTTTGCACCAGTCAGTTATTGGTCTTGAAACAAAAATTGCTCTTGATAAGTATGGTATCAAGCCTGATATTATCATCGGTTGTGCAGGTGGCGGTTCTAACCTCGGCGGACTTATTTCACCATTTATGGGTGAAAAGCTCAGAGGAGAGGCTGATTATCACTTCATCGCTGTTGAGCCAGCATCATGCCCAAGCCTTACAAGAGGTAAATTTGTATATGACTTCTGCGATACTGGTAAGGTTTGTCCACTTTCTAAGATGTATACACTCGGCAGTGGATTTATTCCATCAGCTAACCATGCAGGTGGTTTGCGTTATCATGGTATGAATAATGTTCTTTCACAGCTTTATCATGATGGACTTATGGAGGCTCGTGCTGTTGAGCAAACAGAAGTCTTTAAAGCTGCTGAACAATTCGCAAGAGTTGAGGGTATACTTCCAGCTCCTGAAAGCAGTCACGCAATTAAAGTTGCTATTGATGAGGCACTCAAGTGCAAGGAAACAGGCGAAGAAAAGACAATCGTATTCGGTCTTACTGGTACAGGTTACTTTGATATGGTTGCATATGAAAAGTTCCACGATGGACTTATGACAGACTATATTCCAACAGATGATGACCTCAAGGCTGGTCTTGCTGGTATTCCTAAGTTTCCTGGCAATGAAATAGACTAATCAAAAATTTAAATCTATAAAAGCTAAAGCTCCATTCACTGAAATCTCGGTGAATGGAGCTTTTTCTATTTGTCTTTATCTTTTTTGTTAGATTTTCGCATACAGTATGGGAGCGGATATTTATTATTCTTTTGGTGGTGTTCTATACATTCTTTGCAGTTGCCATATCGTTTGCAGTTTTTCCAACGGCATTTACAGACCTTATTTTCCAAAGTGTTCACTTCCTGAGGATAGTTTATGTCTTAGTAACATCAATTATACAGTCAAGAAATGTATTGACACAAAGGTGTTTGTTAATTAAAGTTGTTGAATATTTTCTGCAAATTGTTCAAAATCATCTAAGGATAATTCATAAAGCATTTTATTTTTTTCTCTTTCTGTAGTGATGATAAGTCCGTGCTTTATTAGTGATTTGATATTCTTTCTTATAGTTGCTTCAGAACACTCAAGATGATGTTTTAGTTCCTCGATAAATACTCCTTTTCTACTGAATAGTGCATTTTGAATTAAGATGTATACAATTTTTGATTGCAAATCATTCTCAAAGAAATTATAAATATTTTCATGAATGGTTGAATAATATTCCAAACGCTGTTTTAAAGATTCAAGATTTTCAAGTGAACTTTTAGCCGCATTTTTAATTATATCAATAAAGCTATATATAAAGGGTGTTATATCACCTTTATTCTTAGGGTCATTACATATATCAAAAGCCTTATAATATTTATTTTTATCATTTTTAATTGTATATGAAATTCTTAATGCAATTGATTGGTTTAAGATATTACACAACAGATAACTGCTTATAAAACGGCTTGTTCTGCCATTACCATTATAAAAAGGGTGTGCATAACCAAATAAATAATGAAACACCGCTATTTTAACAAGTGGACCAACATTATTTTCATTAGTTAAAAAATCAAGAGATTTATTCAAAAAATCAATCAATTTTTTTTCTGGATATAATCCACGATGTTTTTCTTTATCTGTCGCTGTACATACAGAAACTGACCCCGTTCTAAAAATTTCTCCATCTGGTTTTTCATCTTCCTCAATTTCGTTAAGAACGATTTCATCAAACAAAAGTCGTAGATCATTGCAGCTTGAGAGAGGAATTTTTTCACCATTTATAAGTTTTTGATATTTTTTTACAAGACCCATTAACCTGACTTTTTTAGTGCTGTTATCTGGCATTTCAATTATTTGGCTAATTTCTTTTCGTGTGCTATAAACGCCTTCAATGTCATTGGTTAACATTATTTCATCTATAAGATTTTTATTTATATAGTATTTAAAAGCTATGGGAGGAAGTTGGTTTAAAATATCATCAAGTTGCCTGCTTATATAATAAATTTCTTCTATTTTTCTTGATATTTGATAGTCAATAATGAAAAAAGCTTTATTGCCACTTATTTCAAAGGGGAGATGATATGAAAATTCATTGTTGAAGCGTTCATTATAGATTTTAGTATATACTGATTTATCTTTATAATATAGTTTAGCTAAAGGCTCATAATTCATAACAAAACACTCCTTCATTTTTAAATTTAATATATACTAACATATATTATGTAAAAATTCAAGAAAAATAACACGACATTGAGTTTTTGACCCAATGTCGTGAAAAAAACTGCAAATTTTGTTGTGATTTTTCCGAAAATTTAATAATCTATGCTCATAGTTGCTCGTGCATTAAGCTCCATACCAGCGGTATGACCAGCAAGAAATTCATAATATCCTTGAGCACCGACCATTGCACCATTATCTCCGCAAAGATTTAGTGGTGGATAATAATATTCCCAACTACGCTTTTCACATTCCTCTTGAAGTCTGCGTCTAAGAAGTGAGTTTGCTGAAACTCCGCCAGCCATAACAAGCTTATTGTAGCCGAGGTCTGTTGCGGCTTTGATGAAATTTTCAATCAAGCAATCAGTAACAGCCTTTCTGAAAGATGCACTCAAATCCTCAACTGAAAGTATTTCGCCCTTTTGTTCAGCATTGTGGATAAGATTTATTACAGCGGTTTTTAAGCCGGAAAAACTGAAATCATAAGGAGAACCGTCAACATGAGGGTGTGGAAGCTTAAAGCTGAGAGGATTTCCGTTTTCAGCTTTCTTATCAAGGTGAATACCGCCAGGATAAGGCATACCCATTGTACGAGCAGCCTTGTCAAATGCTTCTCCAGCGGCATCATCACGAGTTTTACCAACAATTCTAAGCGTAGTGTAGTCGATAACCTCAACTATATGGCTATGTCCACCAGAAACGACAAGGCAGAGAAAAGGTGGCTTGAGTTTTTCGTGAGCAAGGTAATTAGCTGCGATATGTGAGCGGAGATGATGCACAGGTATAAGCGGAAGTCCTGTTGCAAAAGATAAGCCTTTTGCAAAATTTACTCCGACAAGTAAAGCGCCGATTAAACCAGGTGCGTGCGTTACAGCAATGCCATCAAGCTCATTAAGTGATAAATTTGCATCAGCAAGAGCCTTTTCGACAACACCATTTATATTTTCGCAGTGCCGGCGAGAGGCTATCTCAGGAACAACACCACCATATTTTTTATGCTCCTCAACCTGCGAAGAAACTACCGAAGAAATAATTTTTCTGCCATCTTCAACAACGGCTGCGGCTGTTTCGTCGCAAGAGCTTTCTATTGATAAAAGTTTCATTTCAATACTCTCCAATTTATTGATAATATAAATTATTATACTACTTTAATGCAAATAAGGCAACGAGGATTTTATTATGTTGAAAATTTTAAGAATAGCAAAATTTAGAGATTAATATCTTTTTAGAAAAATATTTGGAAGTATTTGCATAAAAAAGACTATACAAACTTTGATTTTTTATGTATAATATATTGTAGAATAAAGTAGGAGGTCTTTTTTGTGACCAAAGAAAATAAAGCTTTCTTTAGAGAGAATAATATTGATATTGATATGGCTCTTGAAAGATTTTCAGAAAACGAAGAATTGTATTTAAAGTATTTTAATTCATTTCCTGAAGATAATACTTATACTAATTTTATAAATTCATTTAAGACCGATAAATTGTGGCAATCGCAAAATTTGCTCATAACTTTTATGGCTATTGTTGGAAATCTTAGCTTTACTGATTTATATAATGATTCTCGTGAGTTACTTAAAAAAATAAAAAATAATAGTGTAAGTGATGCAATAATTCTCTTTGAAAAACTAAAAGATGATTATTCTAATATAATAGATTTTATCGAAAACTTTAATATATAAGGTGGTGAGATAATGGCAAATCGAGATACTATTTTGATTGTTGATGATATAGAAATGAATAGAGCTATTCTTTCAGAACTCTTCAAAGATAAGTATAGAATTTTAGAGGCTGATAATGGTTATGATGCAGTAGCTATTGCTGATGAAAACAATGATAAAATAGCTGTTATTTTGCTTGATATGATTATGCCAAAAAAAGATGGTGTAGAAACGCTAAGAGAACTAAAGGATTTTGGTATAACAAATATTATTCCAACAGTTCTTATGAGTGCAGAATTTAATGATGAATCATTGTTTAACGGACATGAATATGGCGCTTGTGATATTATTGAGAAACCATTTGACCCTCATGCGGTCTTAAGGCGAATTGATAATCTGGTTGAGCTTTATGAGCAGAAAAATAAGCTTGAAACACTCTTGAAAAAGCAGGCAACTTATTTAATGCAACAGAATGAAAAAATTCATCAACAGCAGAGTACTATTAATAATATGAATAATACTATGCTTGATACTCTTAGCACTGTTATTGAATATCGTGATGTTGAAAGCGGAAAGCATGTTCATAGAATACGCAAGTTTACTGAAATTCTTTTGCGTGTTGTTGCTGAAAGATGCCCGGAATATAATCTTACTGAAAGCAAAATTAATCTTATAGTTTCAGCATCATCAACTCATGATATAGGTAAGATAGCTATTCCAGATGCAATACTTCTTGCGCCAAGACGACTTACATATGATGAATTTCGCATAATGAAAGAGCATACAACAAAGGGCTGTGAGATTCTTAATTTACTTGATTTGCAGGAAAAAAATGAATATTTTCAGTACTGTTATAATATTTGCCGTTATCATCATGAGAAATGGGACGGAATGGGTTATCCTGATGGCTTGCAAGGAGATGACATTCCAATCTGTGCACAGGTTGTTTCTGTTGCGGACTGTTATGATGCCTTGACCAGTGATAGACCATACAAAGCTGGAATACCGCATAAACAAGCCGTAGAAATGATTAAAAATGGTGCATGTGGTGCGTTTTCCGAAAAGCTTATGGAATGCTTTAATCTTGTTCTTCCGCAGTTTGAAGAGCTTGCGAGAATATATGCAGATAAAGCTCATATTGATAAAAATAATCAAACGAAAGGCTCTCTTAAAGCAGCCGATAATATGACCAAACGCAACTTTAGTGATACTGCTATGAGTATTTATGCTAATATGGGCAGAGAAGAGCTTATAAAGGCTTTAGATCGTCAGAAACAGGTAGCAAAAGAAACTCATGAAAGAGATTGCCAAATCTTTTATAGAATAAATGACATTGTATTTGAATGCGATTTAAAGCATGATAATTTTTATGTTCGTAAGGGCAATTGGGAAAAGATGTATAATTATTTTCCTAAAAATTATACCGAGGCTGTAACTATGATGTCATCATCTTGTCATGCTGATGATGTGGTCGCTTTTAAGAAAATTTTTCGTCTTAGCAATGTGCAGAGGGCTGTTGATAAGGGAAAAGAAAAGCTTGAATTTGATGGCAGATTTATTATAGGAAAAAAATCCTATCGTTGGTATCGTTGTATAGTAATTCCTTTCTGTGAGGACGGTAAGCTTAGAAAGCTATATTGTTGTGCATCTAAAATCAGTGAGAAAAACTCTAAAAACGGAGATGACCGCTATAATGTTCAGCACGATAATCTTACAGGTCTTTTGAATGTGAACTATCTAAGAAAAGCCGTTGATGATTATCTTACGCATTCTGGCAAAGATGGTATGCATATATTGATAAATATAGATATAGATGATTTTAAGGCTTTAAATTCTGCTACAAATACTACTTTTGGAGATGAAGTTCTCTGTAAGGTTGCTGAAAAATTAAAGGAGCATTTTGAAACCAATTCATTAATTGCAAGAATTGGTTCAGATAATTTTGTGATTTTCTTGCGTGATTGCCTTGATGTAAAAGAACTCTTGAATGCGGTCGAAGAGCTTTATAAATCTATGCATATGTCGTTCGATTATTTATTGAGCAAACATAATATTTCGGTAAGCATAGGTGTTGCACAGTATCCTAATGATGGAACAAACTTTACTGAGCTTATGAATAATGCTGATTTTGCAACAGAGATGTCAAAGCTTCGTGGCAAGGATATGTATCTTTTCTATAATAAAGAGATGCGAAAATCCTTTCAAGAAAAGCCCTCACTTTCGCTTATTTCTAATGAAGAGCGTGTTAATATTTATGACTTTAAAAGAGTATTTTCTCCATTAATAGATTCTGAAACAGAGAGTATTATTTCTTATGATTATCTGGAATTGCCAAGTACGGATATTACATATACATTTAATGAGCTTTGTGAAATGGTATCTGTTGCTGATAATATAACAGTTCTTGGTTTGAATAGTATTAAACGCCTTTTGCTTGGATTATATGAGCTTCAAAAGGATTGTGATATATTGCCTGAAATATCACTTTATACTATGTTTAAAGGCATAGATGCACCTGTTCTTTTAAAAAATATCGAGAATTTTCTTTCTGAACATCAATTAAATTGTAGGAATATAACTATAAACATAACACAAGATATGCTGAACACTATGAGCCATAGGGAGCTTGTCAACTTCTCATCAGCGATTCATTCATTTGGTTTTAAGCTTGGCCTATTTGGCTTTGGTTTAGAGTATATCAATATAAAGTGTTTTAGTGAAAAGCTTTTTGATTCGGTATCTTTCTCAGCAAGCTTTATAAGTGGAATTATTGATGGTTATTATCCTAATAAATTGCTTAAATTTGTTTTTGATTATTTTACATCAAGTGGAGTTTCCATTATACTTCCATATAATCTGAGTTCTGCGATAATAGAAACTGTTAAAAAGTTTGGATGCAATAAATTTGCATATCATAGCTCTAAGTTACTGAATTTAGATGCTTTTAGAATGGAAAGAGAACTTACAAAGACTATGCCAAAAGCTCCTATGATTTGCCACGAAAAATATGAGCTTGCACTTACAACAAATATGTATAGTGAAATTTTCAAGGATATGAAGTTCGTTCTGTTTCGTTGGCAACTGAGTAATGATGCAGTGTGGTTTTCAGATTCTTTCAAGGAAATATATGGCATAGAGCCTCCAACAGAAAATCCAATAGAATATATCAAAAATTGCGAGTTTATTTATCCAGAGGACAGACAGAAATATCTTAATAAGCTTTTAGCTGTAAGAGCTGGTTATCATGATGCAGAGTGTTTTGTAAGAATTATAAAAAAATCTATAAGCGAAAACTATCGTTGGAGCAAGCTGAGATTTACTTGCATTTTTAATGAACAAGGTTTGCCAGATTCAGTTATTGGCTTTGAAAGCGATATTGATGATGAAAGGCGTGAGCATCAGAATATGAAAAATATGCTTAAACACGATTTTCTGACTCAACTGCTTAATAAAGATAATCTTAAATATGAAATTGATGATTTCTTACAGACTTTAGAAGGCGAAAGAGGCATACATGCCTTTATGATTGTTGATATAGATAATTTCAAAAATGTTTATGACCAAATGGGACAGATTTTTGCTGATGCTGTTCTCAAGGATATAACAAAAAGACTCAAAAAACTTTTCAGAGAATATGACCTTATCGGCAGAGTAGGCAGAGACCAATTCGTTATCTTTATAAAAGGTTTAGAGAGTAATGATATTCTTCCAAAGAGAGCTGAAAGTATTTGTAATATCTTAAAACAGGACTTTGAGTCTGGAGATAATCTTATTTCAGTTTCTGGAAGTGTTGGAATTTCAATTTATCCACACGATGGGGCTAACTTTGATGAGCTTTATAGTAATTCTAAGATAGCACTTTTCTCGATAAAGCATAAAGGAAAGAATAGCTGGCTATTCTATAATCAGGAGCTTTCTGATGATGAGGAAGAATAATTGAGAGATTTTCTAAGACAATTTAAAATTTTGCCCAATCTTTTTCAAGATTATTATGAGCTAAAGGTTATTATCAAACTCACATAATGATAAAAGTTAAAGCGGAAATCCTTTATAAAAATATGGGTTTCCGCTTTTTTAGAAAGTTTTAAAAATATAAATAAAAGCTATTGACAAATAGTTTGAATCGTCATATAATGTAATCACAGTAAAACATACTAAAAAGATAGGAATACAGGAGAATAGAAAAGATGCTTTATATCGACTTTCGATGTTGCCGCGTATAATCACTAATCATAATCTGAATTAAATAAAAATATATTATTAGAGGAGATAGATATTATGTCAAAAATTGCTACTAAACTTACAGACCTTATTGGAAATACACCTTTACTCGAAATCACAAACTATGAAGCTAATAATAATCTTGATGCTAAGATTATTGCAAAGCTTGAGTATTTTAACCCTCTCGGAAGCGTTAAGGACAGAGTTGCTTATGCTATGATTGAAAAAGGCATTGCTAATGGCAAGATTAACAAGGATACTGTTATTATTGAGCCTACAAGTGGTAATACAGGCATTGGACTTGCGTTTGTTGCTGCTTCAAAGGGTTTAAGACTTATTCTTACAATGCCTGAAACAATGAGTATTGAGCGTAGAAAGATTGTTTCAGCACTTGGTGCTGAGGTTGTGTTGACCCCTGGTGCAGAGGGTATGAAGGGTGCTATTGCAAAGGCTAATGCACTTGTTGAGGAATATGGAAACGCTATAATTCCACAGCAGTTTGAAAATGAGGCTAATCCAGAAATTCACAAAAAGACTACTGCTGAAGAAATCTGGAGAGATACTGATGGCAAGGTTGATATTTTTGTTGCAGGTGTTGGCACAGGCGGTACTATAACAGGTAATGGCGAGGCTCTCAAGGCTAAGAATCCTAATGTTAAGATTGTTGCTGTTGAACCTGAATCATCACCAGTTCTTTCGGGCGGAAAGGCAGGTCCACATAAGATTCAGGGTATTGGAGCAGGCTTTGTTCCTGGCGTAATGAATCTTGATATAGTTGATGAGATTATAAAGGTTTCTAATGACGATGCTTTTGAGGGTGCAAGAGCAGTAGCAAAGAGTGATGGACTTCTCGTGGGTATTTCATCAGGTGCTGCAATTCACGCTGCAACAGTTCTTGCAAAGCGTCCTGAGAATAAAGGCAAGAATATTGTAGTTCTTCTTCCGGATACAGGCGAGAGATACCTCTCAACAACACTTTTCTAAGTTAAATAAATATAAGTATAAATAAAGGATACAGCTCAGATTATGAGTTGTGTCCTTTTTATGTGGATTAGATTTACTTACATAAGATAGGGAAAAGTTTTGCTCAAGCTTTTTTAAAAGCAAAGTCTTTGGTCGCTCTCCGTAAAGAGCTAAATCCCTTAACTATTATCTTAAAACAAAATAAACAGATTTATCCGCTACTTGTGTTTTTCGACAATATAAAGTATAATGATAATATAATCGGCTAATTATATAAAAAATCCACAGCCACATTATACTATAAAACGACCTACATATGTCTAAGCGTGCATATGAATTAAAAACGGAGGTAATTGTTATGAAGCGTTTTACGGCTATTTTAGCTGCACTTTTGGCGGCCTCGTGCGTATTTTCTTCTGCCGTAATGGCTATTCCTGGTGAAACCGACCCGCAAACAGGTTACAACCAATATGTACAAGATAATATTAGATATGATGCATTAGGATATGCGTATATTGATGATGAAGACGGCACAAGAATATATTACGACCTTAACTCCTATGGATATTTTGTTCCTATAAATAATCCATATGAAGAACCAAGCCAAGAGCCAAGCTCTGAACCAAGTGTTGAAGAACCAAGTCAAGAGCCAAGCCCTGAACCAAGTGTTGAAGAACCGAGTCAAGAGCCAAGCTCTGAACCAAGCGTTGAAGAACCAAGCCAAGAGCCAAGCTCTGAACCAAGTGTTGAAGAACCGAGTCAAGAGCCAAGCTCTGAACCAAGTGTTGTAGAATCAAGCCAAGAGCCAAGCAAACAAGAAAGCTCAAAAGAAACCTCTAAAAGAAGTGACAAAAGCGAAATCCCCCTTATCAATTATAAGCTTGACGCACTTAAAATGAATATTGCTCTCCCAAATGATGTTTATGCAATCTTGAGAAGTGGTGAGCAAAACGAAAAAGCCCTTGAGCTTTTTAAGATGACCGCAGAAGAAGCTGTTGCATCTCTTAAAAAATCTAATATGTATCTCAAGGCTTCTCCAGAGGATTTTGCCTATGATATAACTGTAACTATGACACAAGATGAGGACAGTAAAACAATAAATAACTTCACAGAACTTTCTGACAAGGATTTAATTGAAATTACAAACTCTCTTACAAAACAAAAAGAATACGCCTCTTGCACACAGAAAAAATATGGTGATGTTCTATATCTTAGCTTAAATTATCATTCAACAGAAGATGGCGATGATATTGCTGGTATTCAAAATTATACTGTTGTAAATGGTCAGAAAATTACCATTACACTTCAAACTCGTGCGAAAGACCTCAGCGACCAACAAAAAGAAATTCTTGAAGCTGTTATGAAAAGCGTTTCCTTTACAGACATTAAGCCACCTGTTAAAGCAGATACAAATGATGACGAAATCAAAAATATGATGATTCTCATTTATACTACTGCTGGTGTATGTATCCTTCTTTTCATAGTTTTGATTTCAGTTCTTATAAGTCGCTCTTGCAAGAAAAAGAAGCTTTTAGCCGAAATTGAAAATAATAATATTTCGGAGCAAAAACCTGAAAAGAAAAATTCTGAAACAAAAAATAAGTCCGAAGACAAGTCAAAGAAAAAAGATGATAAAAAAGCCGAAAAGTCAGACAAAAAACAGAAGCCTAAAAAGCAAGATGAAAAAAAGGATTCTAAGAAACCTGACAAACCTAAGCTCGAATCAAAAAAAGAAGTAACATCTATTGAACCTAAGTACGAAAAAAATTCTGAGTCAAAAACAGATGATAAAAAGACTGAAACAAAAATAGACGAAAAAGCTGTTTCAGAAGAAAGTGCTTATAAGTTTGATGATTTTGCACTATTTGATGCACAACCAACGATAGAGAAAATTGAGATTTATAATTCAAATGATGAGCAAACTAAAGTAAATCCAAATCTTCCAAAAGCACCTAAATATAATCCTCCTGGAACAGTGGATTATATAACAACTGGTGTTTCTAAAACGCCTGAGCAAGCTGGTATTCAGCTTACAACTGAAACCTTTACCGTTCCAAAGACTAAGAATGATATTAAACCAATCGAGGAAGAAACCTCTGAAAAAATTGAGTCTGCTCCAGTAGTTGAGGATAAGAAGGCTGAAACTGCTCCAGTAGTTGAAGATAAAAAGCCTGAAATTACCGAACCTGATACTCATGACACTAAAGATAAGTCTTTAAAAAGCTTCCTCGGAAGAATTAAAAAGGCTGTTGTTCCTGAAATTGATGAAGATGCTTTTGAGCATGAAAATAAAATAAATGCAAGCACTAAGCCTATCGACAATACTCCAAAGCCAGTAATTGCACCTGCAAAGCTTGTTGAAAAGCCACAGCCTATTGTTGCACCTGTAGAACCCGTTGAAAAGCCACAGCCTACTGCTAATCCTGCAGAGCCTGTTAAAAAAGCTCCATCTGCTCCAATAAAGGAAACTACAACAGAAAGTGATATATATTCAAGATACGAAAAACTTTTTGGCAAAAACGATTCATCTTCTGAAAACAGCGAAAGCCTTGATAAAACAGAATCCCGTTTTGAAAAGCTTTTTGGTGTTAAAAATTCAACAGAAAATAATGAGAGTTCCGACAATAAACAAACCAATGCTAATAACGAGCCAAAAGATGATAGCGTTGTTTTTGAAAAGCCTATTCAAAATGATGAAGAAAATGTTCACAACAGAACCCCTCAAAGCACAATTCCTGCTCTAAAAACAGAATCTCGCTTTGAAAAACTTTTCGGAAAAAACGACCCTGAAAGCCTTTCACAGTCACAGACTAAGGCACAGCAGACAACAGATGAAATCAATAATTCCGAGAAGAAATAAACTTATATCAGCTTGGCTGATAAAATTTCAAGAAAGGTTTGATTTCCAATGGATAAACTGCTCATTAAAAATGTGCATATCATCGACCCTTCACAATCCCTTAACTGCATAAGCGATATTATGATTGAGGACGGCGTTATATCAAAGCTTGGTAAAAATCTTACTGTCGATTGCAAAACCATTGATGGTTCAGGTCTTTATGCCGCTCCAGGTCTTGTAGATATGCATGTACATCTTCGTGACCCAGGCTTTACTGATAAAGAAGATATTATGACTGGGTGTAAAAGTGCAGCGGCTGGTGGTGTAACAAGCTTACTTGCCATGCCAAACACAAAGCCTGCTGTTGATACTCCAGAAACTGTAAAGTATATTCTTGATAAAGCAAAAAATGCAGATGCAAGAGTTTATGTTGTAGGAGCGATTACTAAGGGCTTAAAAAGTGAGGAAATGACTGATATTCCTGCACTTAAAGAGGCGGGAATTATTGCTCTCTCTGATGATGGCAGACCTGTTGTAAATACAAAATTTATGGCAGAGGCTATGCAACTTGCTGATGAGCTTGGTCTTACAGTTACTGCACACTGCGAAGATTTATTTCTTGCAGACGGCGGAAAAATTAACGAAGGCAAGGTTTCTAAACTTCTTGGTATAAAAGGCATACCTGCCGCCGCTGAGGATACTGGTACAGCAAGAGAAATTGCAATAGCTGCTGCATATGGAACTGCTATTCATATATGCCATGTCAGCACAGCTACTTCTGTTGCACTTGTTCGTGATGCAAAGGCTCGTGGTGTTCGTGTTACCGCAGAAACCTGCCCACATTACTTTACCTTTACAGAAAATGAACTTCTCAAGCGTGATGCAGATTTCAGAATGAACCCTCCTCTTAGAACAGAAACAGACAGGCAAGCTATCATAGACGGACTTCTTGATGGTACTCTCGATGCAATCTCAACAGACCATGCACCACATACTCCAGAAGAAAAAGCTGATTTTGAGAAGTCACCTAACGGAAGTATTGGTATGGAAACTTCTTTCTCGGCTTCATATACCGCTCTTGTAAGCACTGGTATTATGTCGCTCGAAAAGCTTATAAAGCTTATGTCAACAACCCCTGCAGAAATTCTTGGAATAAATGCTGGCTCACTAACAGTTGGTTCACCTGCTGATATTATGCTCTTTGACTCTGATGAAGAATGGGTAGTTGATGAAAATAAACTGCACGGAAAATCAAAAAACACACCATTTAAGGGTAAAACTCTTAAATCTCGTGTTAAATATACAATTTGTGGTGGCAGAATAGTATACACTGCAGAATAAAATTAAACGGAGGCTGATTACAATGTCATTTGACAGACTTATCGCTAAAATTATTGAAACTAAAAATCCGACAGTAGCAGGACTTGACCCAAAGCTTGATTATATTCCTGTATACATTAAAGAGGAATCCTACGCAAAATATGGCAAGAATCTTGAGGGTGCAGCAGATGCTCTCCTCACATTCAACAAGGCTCTTATTGATGCTCTTTGCGATATAGTTCCTGCTATAAAGCCACAGGCAGCTTACTATGAAATGTATGGTTTCTATGGTGTTAAGGCTCTATATGAAACTATCTCATATGCTAAAGAAAAAGGTATGTTCGTAATTACAGACGGCAAGAGAAACGACATAGGCACAACTATGGAGGCTTATGCAACTGCTCACCTTGGCAAAACAGATGTTGAGGGTGTTAAGTTTGAGGCTTTTGGTGCAGACGCACTTACTGTTAATGGTTATCTCGGAACAGACGGCATTAAGCCATTGCTCAAGATTTGTGAAGATTCTGACAAGGGAATTTTCGTACTTGTCAAAACATCTAATCCATCATCAGGCGAACTTCAAGACAGAGAGTTTGCAGACGGCAAGTCTGTATATGCAACTATGGGCGAAATGTGCGAAAACTGGGGCTCAGAGCTTGTCGGTAAATATGGATATTCAGCAGTAGGCTCTGTTGTAGGTGCAACATACCCTACACAGCTCGGCGAATTGAGAAAGTCTATGCCTCACACATTCTTCCTTGTACCTGGCTATGGTGCTCAGGGTGGCGGTGCAAAAGATGTTGCTCCTGCATTTGATTCAAACGGCATTGGTGCTATCATCAATTCTTCTCGTGGAATTATGTGTGCATACAAAAAAGAAGGCTGTGACGAAAAGGATTTTGCAGCCGCCGCAAGACGAGAAGCTATCCGTATGAGAGATGACATCAATTCTGCCATTTCTGGCTGATAATCTAAGACAGGTTCTAAAATAAAAAGCTTGTAGAATCGGTGGACGGAGTCCTTGTGATTGTTAATGACAAAGTCCTTAACATCTCTTTGTTTCTAAAGAGGTAGGCTATGGACAAGTCTGTAAAAAACGGAAAATAGAAAAAGATACCCTCTATGGTGGAATAAAGGAAACTACCATAGGGGGATTTTTTATATCAAGAAGTTACAGATATATAAGCGATTAGAAATAGAAAACATATTAATACGGGATTTTCTCTTGCTCACAAAAAGGAAGTGGAGTTATCTATTGAATATCAAGTAGCAAATATTGTGCTTTAGCTGAAAATTTCTTTTTCATACTCAAAACCGAGTGTATCCACAGAATACATCAACTTCTACAACAATTACCGTATTCAAACAAAAACAAAACTGACTTCGCTTGAAAAACGAAATCAGTTTGTTTCTTAAAATTTAATTTTCTATCTTAAGTACACTTTTTATACTGTCTGCACAATCTGGGGCAGATTAGGTCACTAAGTTCACCTCTTTTATTTTTCTTATCAGTAACATTAGTTGAATAGAAAACCCTTGATAGAGTTCCCTACGAAAAACATTCCACTGGAATATTTTTCTACCCTCCTGCCCTTAACTCGGGGAAAGTTATATCAAATTACTTAGAGGATTTTTTTCTTTTTCTATACATTGCTATTGCAATAATAGAGGTACTTGAGATTAAACCAAGTGTAAACCATATAATCATATTGTCTGCACCAGTTTGCGGAACTTTTCCATTTTGATTGGAAGAGTTATTAGGAATGCTCGGGGTAGATGGTTTATCAGGTGTAGCTGGTTCGCCAGGATTGCTTGGTTTATCAGGTGTAGATGGTTCACCTGGCTTGTTTGGTTTATCAGGCGTAGATGGTTCGCCAGGATTGCTTGGTTTATCAGGTGTAGCTGGTTCGCCAGGTTTGTTTGGATTTTCAGGATTAGATGGGTTATCTGGTTCAGAATTTTGTGTAGGTGTCATTACAAGAACATTGCTAAACCATACTGAGAAGCCATCATAATCGTCAGTGCTTATATCATTTTCAGGGTTGCTAAAATTGATAGTCTGACCGTTTAATATTAACTTAAGCTTATTAGCATCTTTGCTGAAACGATAACCTTCTTTATATGCATTTTTCGTCAGCTTCAGATAAACGCCGTAGGTATATTCTGTGTTAGCAGCAAAGGCTGTAATAGGCATACCCCAGCTTCCTTCAAAATCGCCATATCTTTGATTCCAGTATTCAGATGATGTCCAGCCAGTGTTGTCTGAGCCATCCCATCTCTCGTGGTCAATATAATACATATCATTGTCGATTTTTCCTGTAAATACGGGAACATCTCCAACCTTAAAGTTGAGGGTTGCATTATTAATTTCTACAGTGTTAATTTCTTTATCAGCACTTGGAGCTTTAAACTCTTCTGTTTTGATATTCTTTATGGTAAGAGTTTTGCCGTCCTCTGAAACAACAGAAGTTGTACCAGTCATATCTGTGCCGTCCACATTTACTTTATATTCAGCATTTTTGTCGAATATATATCCACTTTTCGCCTTAAGCTCTATGCCATAGGTATAGCTATGGCCGACTTCAAAAGTACCATATTCGTTTTTTCCTTCACTACCGTATGGGTCACTGTAATAATTTACCTTACCATCATCACGAACCCAGAATTCATCTGTAAGCTCATATTGCTCTGAATTTGTTTTTGCACCATAGCCATGAGCGTCAGTGCCGTTTGAAAGAGGACCTCTCGGTGTGTTTCCTGGGTAAATATCAAGCATTGTGTTTGTAATTCTGATATTGGTATCTACCTTATTGTCTTGAGTAACTTCTGTTGGTGTCATAGAAATAAGATTGGAAGTCCAAGCTTCGACACTAGCGTTATAATCAATATCTTCAATATTATCTATGTCTTTTCCGTTAATTTTAATCGTAACACTATCAGCTAAGCGATAACCTTCTTCCCATGCGTCTCCATCTATTCTAAAATATATACTGTATTCGTAGTTGACGCCTGACTTGAATTTCTCAATATGTTTTTCAAAAGCCTGATTGAAGAATGGACTTGTACATATACCTTCACCATTGACATTATCACGCCAATATTCTACAATACTGTATTTACTGTTTTCGGGTTCTTTGCCTGTGAATTTAGGAGTATCACCCACATTGAATGTCAAAGTAGCATTGTTGACTTCTATCGTATCAATTACTTTGTAATTGTCAAGAGATTCAAATGTCGTTGTGTGCATATTCTTTATGGTAAGAATACTTTCATCTTCAGAAACAGTGCAAATTGCATCATCTATATCTTCAAAATGCCAAGAGTCTTTAATCAGATATTTGGCAGTTTTATTGAACTTATATCCGTCTTTTGCTTTAAGCTCCATACCATAAGTGTAGCTGCGGCCAGATTCAAATATATCGTATTCATGTTTGCCTGATGAAGAGTTTACTTTGCCATCGTCACGAACCCAAAATTCATTTATAATTTCATATTGTTGGTCTGAATCGACTGTTAACTCACCATAGGCGCAATGGTTGCTGTCTACTTTATTGCCAGGATTTATAAGTATCCAAGTCCCACCTGGGTTAAAAGCAATAGTTGTGTCTACATCAGTTTTTTGTGTTTCAACAGAAAACTCTGTTTCAGCCGTACCACTTTCAGACACAATTGCGATTGTATGTTTGCCAATAGTAAGAGTTTCGAGATATGAGGCTTTAAGTTTTACAATAGTGCTTCCTGATTCAACAGTATAATTCTCTGTTGAGAGGTCTGCACCATCAATAGTAACTTTGATAAAATCATCATATTCAGCATCAGAGCGGAAGCTTGCTCCTTCGTTTGAAGCCTTTATCCATGTTTGCTTTGAGCCTTCGGTTATTTCAGGCGCTTTAGCAGACTCCCATTTGGCATATAAATCCATATTCCAGTTACTACCCTCAAAAGGTTCGCCTTTATCCTTATAATCATATACACCATCACCATTCATATCATAGGTGCGGTCATCATTAAGACCATAGAATGGACGAGTATAATCGGAATCAAGATACCAGCCTGCAAAGGTATAGCCGTTTCTGGAAATATCTAAATCAGTTTCATCAAAACCTATATATTCAGTGACATCTTTTTCCTTATTATATTCTTTGTCAATTTCGTAAATATAATCACTTTGATTATTTACTGTGCCCTTCATACCATGAAAACTCATAGTGAAGCCTGGTTGATAGTTTGCAACTAATTCGGAATCTTTAAAATCACAAGTACCCAACGAATTATCATCCAAACTCCAGGTGAAATCAGTGTATGATTGTCCTTTTGCCCTGCCAGTAGGATAAATACTTGCACTAGTTCCCCATGGAACACTTCCGCTCCAGCGGTAGAAATGTTCGCCTGCTATTACAGGTGCAGGAATATGGAGAGTATATTCTTCATTAGTTATATAATATTTATTTGGCAAGCTTTCGCCTTGAACTGTGCCACCTTGTAAATCATATGAGAAATTATATTCAGGTTCATATGCCTCTAAGATTATAGACGATTCAGTAAAAATTGTAAAAGAATTGCGTCCAATATCGCCACCGCCTGTACACCATAATCTAAGCGCTTTACCAGTATTATTTGTAAATCCTATATTGGTTGATATCTCGGTATCGTCATCTGTTTTGTACTTGGCTGTTGTAAACTCAATTTGAGGCAGAGCCGATTTAAGATATTGTGTGCGATAAGAGGTTATTTTAAATCCTATCTGTTTCCATGTGTATTCAACAGGTCCAGTATCCGTCATACCTGTACCACTTGATGTTTTACCCTCATATATCACACTATCACCTGGCATAATGATATATTTATTAGAAGGTCCAACATCAGAAGTCAGTGTCCATGTTTTTGGAGTATGTTCGGGCGGAAGATTTGTTTGTATTTGTTCGTTTTGTGTAGTGTCAGTTACTAAAGTAGCCGAAGCCGCTGTGGTAGCTGATAGCAGCATACAAGACGATAACAAAACCGACAGCACTTGGTTTGTTTTTTTGATTGATGTTTTTTTCATATTTTCTCAACCTCGCTTTACTAAATAATTTATTTTAGCTTTGTTTAGTTTAAGTTTTAGTTACCATAGCTAAAATGCACCTCCATAGGCTTGAAATTTTTACACTTTTATTATACTATAAGATATTATAGTGTAGTGAATTATTTCCATAATGTCACTTTCCAATTTGGAAAATAACTTTTATAATTTAACATGGGGTGTATAATTATATAGAAGTGTGGGGTTTATAAGATGAAATTTAATGAAAGACTTAATGATTATATAGAAATTATAAATTGTACTGCTAAGGATTTATGTGAAATTTCAGGCTTGTCAGCTTCTACTATTAGTCGCTATCGCTCGGGTGAGCGTGTGCCTGAAATTAATAGCGATGCCTTAGAAAGGATTTGTGAAGCTATTGCTATATTAGCAGAAAATAAACAACCTAATATAACAAAAAAATCAGTTATAGATTCTTTTCTTGAATGTGATGATGTAAGTACAGCAGATAGAGAGCAATTAAGAAAAAATTTTAATACATTGATTTCAATAATGAATATAAATGTATCAAAGCTTTGCAAATATATAAACTATGATTCTTCAACAATATTCAGAATAAAGAATGGTTCTCGTCAGCCTGCTGAACCTGTTAAATTTGCAGAGAGTGTTGCAAGCTGTGTTGCGAGAGAAATTGAGGACGATTCTCAGATAAAAATACTTTCTGAACTTTTGGAATGTTCAAAAGAAGAACTTTCTGATAATTCAAAGCGTTTTGAAAAGATAAAAGAATGGCTTATAGATGGAAAAGGCAAGAGTGATAATAACATATCAAATTTTTTAGATAAGCTAAATGAATTTGATTTAAATGAATATATTAAAGCGATACATTTTGATGAATTAAAAGTACCAACATTGCCGTTTCAGCTTCCGAAATCAAAAAGCTATTTTGGTTTAAAAAATATGATGCAGAGTGAGCTTGATTTTCTCAAGGCGACAGTTCTTTCTAAATCTATGGAACAAGTTATAATGTATAGTGATATGCCAATGGAAAGTATGGCTAAGGACGCAGATTTTCCTAAAAAATGGATGTTTGGTATGGCTATGATGCTAAAAAAAGGCTTGCACTTAAATATGATACATAATGTTGATAGACCGTTTTCAGAAATGATGCTCGGGCTTGAAAGCTATATACCTATGTATATGACAGGTCAGATTTCGCCATATTATATAAAAGGTATACAGAATAGTGTTTTTTTGCATTTCCTTAAAGTATCAGGAACAGTTGCATTATCTGGTGAGGCTATTTCTGGTTATCATAGTGACGGAAAGTATTACCTTACAAAATCTAAGGACGAGGTTGCCTATTATAATAAGAGAGCGAACGAACTGTTAAGCAATGCACATTCCCTTATGGATATTTATAGAGAGGATAGTGTAAGTGCATTGAATGCTTTTTTATTTTCAGATGTTCACACAGAAGGAAAGAGAAGAAGTATTTTATCTTCACTACCACTTTATACTATGGAGGAGAATTATTTAAAGAAGTTTTTAGAAAAACATTCTCTTTCGGAAGCAGATAAACAGAATATAATGTCTTATGCTGAACAACAAAGAAATATTGCAGGGCAAATTCTTAAAAATAATATCATTGAGGACGAAATTCCTTATATAACTAAAGAAGAATTTGAAAACTATCCTATGTCGCTCTCTCTTTCCGGAATGTTTTACGAGAATGATATACTGTATACATACAAAGACTATCTTGAACATTTAAAGCAAAGCCTGAAGTATGCAGAAAAACACCCAAATTATATTTTTAAGCAGACATCTGCACATACTTTCCGCAACTTGCAGATAATAATACATCAAGGGCAGTGGGTTATGATTTCTAAGGGAAAATCTCCGGCAATTCATTTTATAATTCATCACCCAAAGCTTAGAGAGGCAATAGAGAATTTTACTCCACCAATGCAGGAAAGTTAGTTTATATATAAGAAAATCCTATCTATTGGGCAATTTATTGCTTTAATATAGATAGGATTTTTAATATGACATAAATTAAAAAAATTAAGACTTATTTTAATGGTTTTTTATTTTTTGATTTATCTTTTTAGCTTCGTTTTTATAATAAAGCCAAAAGAAAAAGTAAATTATAAATGATAGTGCAATCATAATTAAAACAGAGCCTATAACTATTTTTATGTCTAAGCCAACTGGAAACCAACCAGCTATAAATGCGTTAATAAAATAAGTAATGAAGCCAATTCCAAGATGAATAAGGCACTTTATTCCTTGTGAGAGCTTTTCGTTTTCATATATAAAAGTTGGCAATGCAAATGCTATTCCGACAACTGCTGAACATATAAGCTGTTTGAGATATTCGTTTGCAGTAAAATAAATTTTGCCTTCTGAAAATGATATTATAAGCATAACAAGGCAGTTTATAGTGCAGCCCCAAGCAATTCCTAAAAAAGTTCTTCCTAAAAATTTTTTCATAAATAAAACTCCTTTCATAAACCAAGACATTTCTTAAATTCAGACAAATATTTTCTTGAGATATATTCGCTTTGTTTGTTTTTTAGAAAAAGTTTCATCATACCGCTGAATGATGGTTCAACAAAATCAATTTGTTTAAGATTTATTACTGCACTTTTTGAGATTTGTATAAAATCTTTGCCAAGTAATGATAAAAGCTCATAAAGCCTTTTCTTAGAGCGATACTTATGGTTTTCACAATAAATAATGGTTTCTGAATTTTCAATACGAATCATATAAATTTCTGTGGGTTGAATAATAATGATTTTTTCATCATCATTTGCGGTGATAAGTTCTGATTTAGTATCAAGTAATGAAACCGCCTGTTGAACCTCTGGTGTAATTTTATTTGTATATATAACCGCATAAGGTTTATTTGTGTCGATTATTTCAATCCGAATGTTCAATTTTAAAACCTCCTTTCTTTTGATATTATTATATATAAATGAAGTTTTGTTGTCAGCAAAATTACGCTAAGAGGTATATATTTGCTGCTGAAATTCAAATATCGAGAGCTGAAGGAATTAATTGATTTTTAGTTTTATATAAAAATCCGCCTTTGATATAAATATCAAAGGCGGATTGAAATTTTAAGCGATAGTATTTAATTTTTCTTTGATAACAGTGATAGCCTCTTGAATTCCATCATCACTCATAGGAAATTCTTTGCTATATAAAATTTCACTTTTTTCTTTGCAAAACTTGCCTGTCCAGATTTCTAAAAGTAAACTGCGTTCTTTTTCATCATTATCCTTTGGCGAAAGACAGTAGCGAAAATTTCCTTCGCTTTCAGAAAATGGATTATCACACTGAAACCATAGTAAGAGCGGCATATCGTCGCATATCATATCTGAATCGCTCCTTAGGTGAAGTAAACAAGCTCTTCGTCAGGTTTTTTGCCCGGTTCAACTGCAAGAATATATAACACAGGACCAACGCCTTGATAAGCTGAATTATTCTCAACCTTAATCTTAGCTTTAACCTTATACCAACCTTTATTTTTAAGCTTGAGGTCAGTATTTGAGTTGCAGACAAAGCCAATATAATTTATATCCTCAGCACAGCAGGTCATACAGAAGCGCCCTGCGATAAAGGTATTTTTAGGAAGCTTTGGAGATTTTGCAATAATGCCCGTATAGCTGATAACCTTACCATCATACTTATCAGGCTCGTCCATAGCGTCAAGATAAAGTATACCGAAATCCTCGTCCTTAATCTCAACAATAGGTGCTTTAAGGTCAAATGGTAATTCGTCCTTGATGTCGTCTGGCTCGATAGAACCATCTTTATATTCAAAAACAATACTTGCTCGGCGATTCAATGCACGAACTGCATTATGGAATTTAGCCTTATCAACACCAGGCTCACAACGGTTTATTGCAATCATTTCTGCGGCGGAGAATTTATCTATCATAAGCTGACGCATATTAGCATTATAAATATCAAAGGTTGTAGCATCAAGCATCATCATTGTTTGATAGATTTGCCAGTTCTTAGGGAGTGCCTCGGCAAGCTGTTGAATAAGCCACATACCGTTATATTCGATAAGAACTCTTTCAGCTCTGCACTTTTTGCGAAGTTCCTCGAGGTGCTTGGTATTAAGCTCAGCTTCGTCCTCTATAACTGCTATTGTAACATTTCCACCATGGAATTTAGATGTATCGAATTCCTCGATACCCTCTTCACAAACAACAATAAGTGTTCTGTCACCATCGTGAAAGCGTTTGTCAGACATAGATTCTTGAATGAACTGAGTTTTTCCGCCCTCAAGAAATCCCAAAAACAGATAAACAGGTATAGTCATTTAATCAAATCCTTTCGGGAAAATCTCTTAGCAGTCGAAAAGTTCAGCAAGAGCGGCCTCATTAAGCTTAGAACCGATAACACAAAGCCTGCCCGTATAGTCAGCAGAACCATTTCTTACATTTGATTCTTCAGGAACAAAGTCGAAGTGAATCCACTCGCCATTTTCGCCTGCAACAATGCCCTTTGCACGAAGTATGAAACCATACTTTTCAGTATCATTCAAAGCAGAAAGAATTTTTTCAATCTCTTCCTTTGTGAAGTGCTTTGCAGTTTCCTTGCCCCAGCTTGTGAATACTTCATCAGCATGGTGATGATGATGTCCGTTATGGTCATGACAGCAATGCTCATGGTCATGCTCGTCGTGGTCGTGATGGCAATGCTCGTGGTCATGCTCATCATGGTCATGGTGGCAATGTTCGTGGTCATGCTCATCGTGGTCGTGGTGGTGATGTTCGTGGTCATGCTCATCATGGTCATGGTCGCAATGCTCACCGTCATGGTGATGATGTCCGCAGGTTGGGCAAACTTCAGCCTCTTTGAGGAGGTCTTCTGTGAAGGAATTGTCACCCTCGATTGCTGTAAGAATGTTTTTACCAGAGATTTCGCTCCATGGAGTTGTAACAACTCTTGCTTTGCTATTATGCTCACGAATAAGGGTGAGAGCGGCATCAAGCTTTTCCTGTGAAAGATTTTGAGTTCTGCTGAGAACGATAGTGCTTGCATATTCGATTTGGTTAAGATAGAACTCACCGAAATTCTTAATATACATCTTGCACTTTGTAGCGTCTGCAACTGTAACAAAACCGTTAAGGCAAACCTTATCTGTTACGACAGCCTGAACAGCCTTAATAACATCTGAAAGCTTACCAACGCCTGAAGGCTCGATGATGATTCTGTCAGGAGCGTAGTCCTCAAGAACCTTGCCGAGAGCCTTTTCAAAATCACCAACAAGAGAACAGCAGATACAGCCAGAATTCATTTCGTTAATCTGCACGCCAGCCTCCTTGAGGAAACCGCCGTCAATGCCGATTTCGCCGAACTCATTCTCAATTAAAACGAGCTTTTCGCCCTTAAAGGCTTCTTCGATAAGCTTTTTGATAAGTGTAGTTTTTCCTGCACCGAGAAAGCCTGAAAAAATATCAATTTTAGTCATAAAGAATCCCTTCTTCTAAGAAATTTGCATATTATAGTTTGTGTGCTATAAAATTTGCCTAATCTTTATTATATACCTTTTTTGCGATAATAGCAAGTATTCGAAAAAACACAATTTCAAGTGTCATATAAAATATAAAACCATTGCCAGAAGATTTCCTTTACAAAATGTATTTGAGGGTGTATAGTATTAGCTACAGAGTAAGATTGTGTGCGTTAAGTGTCATACGAACGGGGAGTTGTCGTATGAACGAAAAGAATTTCTTGCGGTACGCAGTCTGCATCCCGCTGTTTGATAATGTAAAGAAGTAATCTTCTTATTTCATTACAGCGATTCTGTAAAAATAAGGAGGTTTTTTTATGTTCAAAAACAAATTGAATGAAACAAAAAGTCGCAAAGCTAAGCTATCAACACAAACAATGGCAGTATTTGCAATTCTTATTGCCGCCCAGTTTGTAATTTCACAATTTCTTACATTTCAGGTGTGGAATATCAAAATAAGTTTTTCATTTATTCCAGTAGTTATTGCCGCAAGACTTTATGGTGCGGTAGGTGCTGCAGAAGTAGCAGGTATCGGCGATATTATCGGAGTTATATTCCGCCCTGTTGGAATATGGTTTCCGCCGATTACGATTTCGGCTATGCTTGTAGGTGCTGTATTTGGATTTTTTCTTAAAAAGAGTGATAGCTTTATAAGAATTTTAATTTCGGTACTTATATCAGAGTTTGTTTTTAGCTTGTTTATTACACCATTGTGGTTGACGATACTTTATAAAGGGAATGGAACAGACTTTTTTGCGTTCTATTTTTCGACACTTGTTTCACGCATATTTGTTCAGATAATACCAATGACCATAGTGAAGCTTGTTGTTATTACAGCAATGCTTAAAGCTATGGATAAGATTAAATTTGTAAAGCGTATGACAGAAGTTAATACATAAAATTTTCTATATTTATTAATATTTTCAACTCCCATAAAGGACATCAGACGCATTTCACAAGAGTGTGTTTGATGTCCTTTTTGTTATATAATCAAAGCTTAATATAACAATTCTAAAAATATTGACAAAGTCACCATTAAATTTTATTATAATGTAAAGTTGATTTAAAGCTGAAAGGACTGAAATAATATGTCAGAATTTAAGACAAATGTTATGCGTATTCTTGATAAAGCAAAGATTACATATAAAGCACATACCTATGACCATAGTGACGGAGCTATTGATGGTGCAGCTGTTGCGGAAAAGATGGGGCAAAATCCAGAACAGGTTTTCAAAACATTGGTTACAAAGGGTGCGGGCAGAGATTATTATGTTTTTGTAGTTCCTGTATTAAAAGAACTTGATTTAAAAAAGGCAGCAAAATCTGTTGGCGAAAAGCATGTTGAAATGATTCATGTTAAGGATATAAATAAGGTTACTGGATATATCAGAGGAGGCTGTTCACCTATCGGAATGAAAAAGCAATTTGTAACAGTATTTGATAAATCCGCTGAGAATATAGAAACAATCATAGTAAGTGCAGGAAAGATAGGTTATCAGATAGAGCTAGCACCAAAGGATTTAATTGAACTTGTCGGTGCAAAAACTGCTGAAATTACAGCGGATTAAGCAGAGGTGAAAACGATGCCTTATTCAATAGAAATAGACCTGCATGGCCATACTGTTGAAAGTGCAAGAAGTCTTATAACTTCTACACTGAAAACCTTGCCGAAAGATGTAAGAGAGGTTTCTGTTATACATGGTTATCGTGGCGGAACAGCTCTTAGAAATATGGTGAGCAAGTATTCTAATGCTAAGATAGAGAGAAAAATATTAGGACTTAATCAAGGCGTTACTATCTTTGTGATTAAGAGATAAAAATGGTTATATCGGGTATTCTGTTAAGCTGTCAGAATATCCGATATTATTTTGTTAAAAAATGTAATTCTTTTATATTTACTGTTGACATAAAGAATATTATATTGTATAATATATATAAAATTTAGGCGATCTGAAAATAAGTATAGTATATTATTGCTATTCAAAGTTGGGAGAGTTATTTATGGGAGAAGAAAAAATTGAAATGGAACAGAATGAAAATGCTGTTGAAGTATCTGATGTATCAAATGATAATATTCAGAATGTAGATGATAATAACATTACTGAAAATCAAGTAGTTGCTGATTATGAAGCGAATACAGATATAGCAGTAAAAAGTAAAAAAACAAAAGGTGTTGTAATAGCCTTAATAATTCTTGTTATACTAGTATTAGTTTCGGCAGCAGGATATTTAGTATATGATATGTTTATTGCAAAGAATGATAAAACATCAGAAGAATATACTTTGTTTTATGAAGATTTAGTTCCTGTAAAATCTGGTGATAAATGGGGATATATGAATACAGCAGGGGAACTTGCTATAAATCCTCAATTTGAATCAGCTGGAAGATTTTTTGAAGGTCTTGCAAGTGTTAAAATGAATGGAAAGTATGGATATATAGATAATACTGGAAATTTTGTTATAAATGCTCAATGGGATTATGCAGGTGCTTTTGAAGATGGTTTAGCTATTGTGGGTAATGGCAAAGAAGATTCAAAGTATGGTTATATAGATAAAACCGGGAATTATATAGTAAACCCACAATTTAGTTATGCTAAAGATTTTAGTGATGGCTTAGCAGTAGTAAAATCTAATGATAAATATGGATACATAGGAAAAGACGGAAAATATGTTATAAATCCTCAATACGAATATGCTAGAGATTTTAAAAATGGAATGGCAGTTGTTTCAGTTGATTATAAATATGGATTTATAGACACAAATGGAAAATATATTATAAATCCTCAATTTGAGGATGTTGATTATAATTTGATGAGTTTCTATGAAACCAATTTTTATGATGATATGGGAATTATACCTATTAGGTCAGATAATAAGTATGGATTTATAGATTTTTCTGGAAAAATTGTTATAACACCACAATATGATTCAATATATCCTAAGATTAAATTAGATTCAGATGACTATTCATATGATTTACAACCTAAAACAGGTGAAGAAGGAAATTATTTGATACCTGTTAAATTAAATGAAAAATGGGGATTTATTGATAATACAGGAAAAACTATTATAAATCCACAATTTGAGTCACTTACTTATTTTCATAATGGCGTAGCAATGGTAACTCTTGATGGAAAATTTGGTTTTATAAATGAAGATGGTAAATATACAACTAATCCTATTCTTGATTATGTAGAGTTCTCATATAATTATAAAAGTGGGGATTTGTGTCCTTATAGCCAAGATAATAAAATAGGATATGTAAATCCAACAGATGGTGGTGCATATATTCAGCCTCAATATGATGATGGCGGTAAATTTAATAATGGTTTTGCTATTGTAGAAAAAGATGGCAAATATGGATATATAAATTCAGAGAATGAAACCATTACTAATTTTATATATAAATCTTGCAATGATTTTAGAGATGATGGATATGCTGTTGTAAAAAAAGAAAATGATAAATTGTGTGTCATCAATAAAAACGGTGAACAGATTGGTGGAGAATACGATAGCATAGACAATTATAGTAATGAAGATAAATCAGAAACATAATTAATTTAGCTCATCACTTTGGTGATGAGCTTTTTATATGTAAAGATTAAGAAAAATCTTGATTTTAAGTAGATTAGTGCTTGACAAAATATATTTGGCTGTGTTAAAATCATAAATTGTGGGCGACTATTGTTTGCTGACTGAAATCTGGAAAATAAAATCCCAGTTTTCGCATATTTTGCTTGTTATAGAGCCATAATAATCAGGCTCTTTAACATATATATTTTGAGCAAGGAGGTGGATTTGATTGCCAACATTTAACCAATTGGTACGCAAGGGCAGAGAGGTTTCTGAAAAGAAAGCTAAGGCTCCTGCACTCCGTAAAGGCTGGAACTCTAAGAAGCGTGTAGCTATTGACCAAAACTCTCCACAAAAGAGAGGCGTTTGCACAGCGGTTAAGACAGCTACTCCTAAGAAGCCTAACTCAGCTCTCAGAAAGATTGCCAGAGTAAGACTTTCTAACGGTATCGAAGTTACTTCCTACATTCCTGGTGTAGGTCATAACCTTCAGGAGCACAGCGTCGTTCTCATCAGAGGCGGACGTGTAAAGGACCTTCCTGGTGTTCGTTACCACATTATCAGAGGTACGCTTGACGCACAGGGCGTTGCAAAGCGTATGCAGTCCCGTTCTAAGTATGGCGCAAAGCGTCCAAAGGCTGGAGCTGCAAAATAATTTCGCATAGAGCGAAAGAAAATTCTCTAAGGATAAATGTTTAATTGATTATGCAATACAGAGATGTATTTTTATATATAGCCTCTGTATGGCAAACGGAAGAACAAAATCCTTTCGAGTACCTAAGAATTCATCATTATGAAGGAGGGAAGTAAAGTGCCAAGAAGAGGTCAAATTGCTAAGAGAGATGTCCTGCCTGATCCAGTGTATAACTCAAAGCTCGTCACTCGTCTTATCAACAACATCATGTATGACGGAAAGAAGGGTGTTTCCCAGAAAATCGTTTACGGTGCTTTTGATATTATTTCCGAGAAGACAGGCAAGGAGCCATTAGAGGTTTTTGAGCAGGCTATGGAAAATGTTATGCCTTCTTTAGAGGTTAAGGCTCGCCGTGTTGGTGGTGCTACCTATCAGGTACCTATCGAGGTTTCACCTGAGAGAAGACAGACACTTGGTCTTCGTTGGATTGCTAAGTATTCAAGACTTAGATCTGAAAAGACAATGAGAGAAAGACTTGCCGGAGAAATCCTTGATGCTGTCAACGGAACCGGCGGTGCTGCTAAGAAGCGTGAGGATACTCACAAGATGGCAGAAGCAAACAGAGCTTTCGCACATTACAGATGGTAATTGCGTACTCTATTCGGCTTAATATCCGCAAGCTGAGGACAGTATGCGTAAGCAGAAGACTTACGACAAAACATTAAGGAGGATACAAAGATGGCAAGACAAGTTTCACTTGAAATGACTCGTAATATCGGCATCATGGCTCATATCGATGCTGGTAAAACAACAACAACAGAACGTATCCTTTTCTACACCGGTATCAACCATAAAATCGGCGAGACTCATGATGGCTCTGCTACTATGGACTGGATGGTACAGGAGCAGGAAAGAGGTATTACAATTACATCTGCTGCTACTACTTGCTTCTGGAGCGGAAGCAACCACGATAAGGGTAAGCACAGAATCAATATCATAGACACCCCAGGACACGTTGACTTTACAGTTGAGGTTGAGCGTTCTTTGAGAGTTCTCGATGGCTCTGTAACAGTTCTTTGTGCAAAGGGTGGCGTTGAGCCTCAGTCCGAAACTGTTTGGAGACAGGCTGACAAATATGGCGTTCCACGCATGGTATATGTCAATAAGATGGATATTATGGGTGCGGACTTCTACCGTGTTGTAGAAATGATGAAGGATCGCCTTAAGTGTAATGCTGTTCCAATTCAGCTTCCTATCGGTGCTGAGGATACTTTTAAGGGTATTATCGACCTCGTAGAGATGAAGGCTGATGTCTATTATGATGATATGGGCCAAGATATGAAGGTTGAGGAAATCCCTGAGGATATGAAGGAGCTTGCTGAGAAATACAGAAGCGAGCTTATCGAGCATGTTGTAGAGCAGGACGAAGAACTTCTTGAGAAGTATCTCGAGGGCGAAGAGCCAACAACAGAGCAAATCAAGAGAGTTATCCGTGAATCTACAATCGCTAACCACATGGTTCCGGTTACATGCGGAACTTCTTATAGAAATAAGGGCGTACAGAAGCTTCTCGACGCTATTGTCGATTATATGCCTTCTCCTGTTGATGTTCCTGCTATCAAGGGTATCAATCCTGATACAGAGGAAGAAGTAGAGCGTCCTTCATCTGATACAGAGCCATTCGCAGCTCTTGCATTTAAGATTGCTACTGACCCATATGTTGGTAAGCTTTGCTTCTTTAGAGTTTATTCAGGTACATTGAACGCAGGTTCAAGCGTATATAACTCTACAAAGGGCAATACAGAGCGTATCGGTCGTATTCTTCAAATGCACGCTAACCACAGACAGGATATTGAAACAGTTTATGCAGGTGACATCGCAGCAGCTGTTGGTCTTAAGAACACAACAACTGGTGATACACTTTGCGTAGAGAGTGCTCCAGTTATCCTCGAGTCTATGGAATTCCCAGACCCAGTTATCCGTGTTGCTATCGAGCCTAAGACTAAGGCTGGTCAGGAAAAAATGGGTATTGCTCTTGCAAAGCTTGCAGAAGAAGACCCAACATTCAAGGCTTATACAGACGAAGAAACAGGACAAACTATCATCGCTGGTATGGGTGAGCTTCACCTCGAAATCATAGTAGACAGACTTCTCCGTGAGTTTAAGGTTGAAGCTAATATTGGTAAGCCACAGGTTGCATACAAGGAAACAATCCGCACAACAGCAGAGGTTGACGAGAAGTATGCAAGACAGTCTGGTGGTAAAGGACAGTATGGTCATGTTAAGATTAGAATTGAGCCGAACCCAGGCAAGGGCTATGAGTTCGTCAATGCAATCGTTGGTGGTGCTATTCCTAAGGAATATATCCCAGCAGTTGACCAAGGTATCCAGGGTGCTATGCTTTCTGGTGTTCTTGCAAACTATAATGTTGTTGATGTTAAGGTTACACTTTATGATGGTTCTTATCATGAGGTTGACTCTTCAGAAATGGCATTTAAGATTGCCGGTTCTATGGCATTCAAGTCAGCTATGAGAAAGGCAGACCCTGTTCTTCTCGAGCCGATTATGAAGGTTACAGTTATCGTTCCTGAGGAATATATGGGCGATGTTATCGGTGACCTTAACTCCCGCCGTGGTATGATTCAGGGCATGGAGGCTGTTGCAGGTGCACAGAGAATCAACGCTATGGTTCCACTTTCTCAGATGTTTGGTTATGCTACTGATATGCGTTCTAAGACACAGGGCCGTGGTCAGTATGTTATGGAGCCAAGCAACTATGCAGAGGTTCCAAAGAGCATTGCTGAGGAAATTATGTCCGCAAGAAATAAAAAGGATTAATTTTGTGTAAATTTTAGTCTATTTTTATTAAAACACTTGCATTTCTCATGATTTATTGGTAAAATGAATCCAATATGCAAATGCAGTGTATTATATTTATAGTATAGGAGGAAAATTCAAATGGCAAAGGAAAAATTTGAAAGAAACAAACCGCATATTAACATCGGTACTATCGGCCACGTTGACCACGGTAAGACAACTCTTACTGCTGCTATCACTAAGGTTCTTAACCTCGAAGGCGATGCAGATTTCGTTGACTACGCTAACATCGACAGCGCTCCAGAAGAGAGAGCTCGTGGTATCACAATCAACACAGCACACGTTGAGTATGAAACAGACAAGCGTCACTACGCTCACGTTGACTGCCCAGGACATGCTGACTACGTTAAGAACATGATTACTGGTGCTGCTCAGATGGACGGTGCTATCCTCGTTGTTTCAGCTGCTGATGGTCCTATGCCACAGACAAGAGAGCACATCCTTCTCGCTCGTCAGGTTGGTGTTCCTTATATTGTTGTATTCATGAACAAGACTGACCAAGTTGACGACCCAGAGCTTCTCGAGCTTGTTGAGATGGAAATCCGTGAGCTCCTTAACGAGTATGACTTCCCAGGCGATGATACACCTATCATCAAGGGTTCTGCATACCTCGCTCTTACTTCTACTTCTACAGACCCTAACGCTGAAGAGTACAAGTGCATCCGTGAGCTTATGGACGCTGTTGACGAGTATATCCCAACTCCTGAGCGTAAGAGTGACCTTCCTTTCCTTATGCCTGTTGAAGACGTATTCACAATCACTGGTCGTGGTACTGTTGCAACTGGTAGAGTTGAAAGAGGTACACTTAAGATGTCTGAAGAAGTTGAAATCGTTGGTCTTACAGACGAGAAGAGAACAACTGTTGTTACAGGTATCGAAATGTTCAGAAAGCTTCTCGACTTCGCTGAGGCTGGTGACAACATCGGTGTTCTTCTCCGTGGTATTCAGAGAACTGATATCGAAAGAGGTCAGGTTCTTGCAAAGCCAGGCACAATTCACCCACACACAAAGTTCAAGGGTCACGTTTATGTCTTGACAAAGGATGAAGGCGGCCGTCATACACCATTCTTCAACAACTATCGTCCACAGTTCTATTTCAGAACAACAGACGTTACAGGTACAATCTCTCTTCCAGAGGGCACAGAGATGTGCATGCCTGGCGATAACGTTGATATGGATGTTGAGCTTATCACACCTATCGCTATCGAAGAAGGCCTCCGTTTCGCTATCCGTGAGGGTGGTAGAACAGTTGGTTCAGGCGTTGTTTCTGCTATCAACGAATAATTTAAAATTGTTAAAACTTTAAATTTTTCATAAAGAATACCCGTCAGGAAACTGGCGGGTATTTTTGTTTAAGTATTTTCAACAGCTTGCACTAAAGTCGGAGAAATGATAATTTCAATCCCAAAGCGGTCACAAATCTTATTACAGAGTATGCGTGTTTCATCGTCCATACCTTTATCAAGGCATATTATGCGGTGATTTTCAGATGACCAGTTTGCCCGTTCGTATGCGCAGCGAATACGATATTCAATATTTTCGCAATGCCCTTTAATTGGAATAACAGTTATAATTTCTCCGTCATCATATTTTAAGAGCCACATAATAATTTTTCTTACAATACTTACAAGTCCAAAAATGCTTAATATTATGAATAAAACTATAAATATCTCTGGCATATTTACCACCCATAACCATAATATTCAATTTTGTATATGGGGTGCAAATAGGAGAAGTAAGCATTAAATTTTGAGTTATATAAACTAACCCCATCATTCAAGTATATTTTTCTTGAATGATGGGGTTAGTTGTTTTGTATAGACAAACTGGAATTGGTATTCATGTCTATAGTCTAAGCTTTTCCCAATCTTTAACTGATTCAATCACAGGTATCCAGCTATCAATTTCAAATTTTTCTTTTGTAGGTAGGTCTGCATATCCATCTACTACAAGTGTTCCACTACATTTTATATGAGCCCTTCTCGCCAGTCAGTAGAATATTCCATACATATTTTCAGACACTTGCGGAATCATCCTCGTGCTATTTCTGAATTTTAGATATTTCTTTATCAATGTCTTTCTTGGCATCTGGACTAATATAACCCACTGTTTCACGCTCAATATCTTCCAGCACTTGTCGTGTAATCTCCCGATCTCTCTGGAGTATATTTTTCAAATATTCCCGGCTCATAGGTTCTGCCCTCCAAGGATTCGGAGTATATCTGCTCTCCTCAAACAGTTCCGTTTCAATGCCCGCCTTGTCAAATTCTCGCAGCAGTTTTGCCATCTGGCGTACACCGTCATGTTGGTATTTCTCCATATCAGAAAGAAATACATAATCATTCGCCTGGATTTTCGCCCGAAGTTCCGAAAAAGATTGGGTTGGAAAACATTGACGGAGCAGTTTCAAAGCTGTGGCATCCGCAGTAGTCTTTTTCAATTTGATTCCATACCTATGCTCAAACATGTTTAACCTCCTATTGCTTTTTCACTTATTTCTGTTTTTGTTTCCATTGTAATCCTCATAAATTTGTAATATACAGTCTTTTGTTATATCCATAATGTCGATAGGTCTCATTTCGTAGATTTTATGTAATTATAAACTGAAATTTACGTTGCTTATGTTGTTTAAAATTGTATCACTCAATACTCGCGATAGTCCCGTATCTTTTTGACAGTACCGACATAATCATGGGCTGTACCTTTGAAACTTTCCGGATTGATAGGATGATGGATATTGTAAAGAATTCCTGTTTCTCCCGTTCTTCCAAGATTATTTTCGTCTATATGATTTTCATCAATATGGACATTGACTATTTCGAGACATACCAAAACATAGTCATCACCTTCAGCAATTTCTTTCTCCCATTTGAAACGGCACTCCAGATTCATAAAGCATTCATCAATAAGGGGAGCATTTACCTTTTCTGCTTTTACAGAAGTTAAACCGGCGGTTTTAATTTCATCTATCTCAAAACCGTTGTTTTTACAGGTTGACATACACTTATCATACAAATCGGCAGACATAAAATTGATGACAGCTTCACCTGTTTCATGAAGTGTCCGATATAAATGTCCATATTTGCTGACAGCAGAAACAATTGCAAAGTAACCATTTTTTCCACCCGTGAATGTTGTCCATGACTGCATACAGGCATTAGGCTGTCCATTGCTTTTATATGAAGTCATTATGTAGAGTGGAGATGGGACAGAGATAACAAACTCCATCCAATTAAAGCCATACATCTCCATGTCCTTCATTGATTCAGGCAAAGTGCTATAATTCTTTTTCATATTTACCTACACATTTTCTAATTTGACATTACGATTACTTATTTTCCCTCAACTTGTTTAACAGCCTTTTTGAGAGCGTCAACTTTGTCGAGCTTTTCCCAAGCTACGCCAAGTTCCTCTCTGCCCATATGACCGTAAGCGGCAAGCTGACGGTAAATCGGACGGCGAAGGTCGAGGTCACGAATAATTGCGGCAGGTCTGAGGTCGAAAACCTTAGAAACAGCCTTAGAAAGTACATCATCAGATACGATGCCTGTGCCGAATGTATCAACCATTACAGAGATTGGCTTTGCAACACCGATTGCATATGAAAGCTGAAGTTCGCACTTCTTAGCAAGACCTGCACCAACAATATTTTTAGCAACATATCTTGCTGCATATGCTGCGGAACGGTCAACCTTTGTTGGGTCTTTACCTGAGAATGCACCACCGCCATGACGAGAGAATCCGCCGTAGGTGTCAACAATAATCTTTCTTCCCGTTAAACCACTGTCGCCGACAGGACCACCAACTACAAATCTGCCTGTTGGATTTACAAGTATTCTTGTATCCTTATAGAGTTCAGTAGGAATAATTGGTTCAATAACATATTTAACAAGGTCTTTGCGTATGGTTTCGAGTGAAACATCTTCATCGTGTTGTGTTGAGATGAGAACAGTATCAATGCGAGTGATTTTATCATCATCATATTCAACAGTAACCTGAGTTTTACCGTCAGGACGAAGATATTTAAGAGTACCGTTCTTTCGAACCTCTGTAAGACGCTTTGCAAGCTTATGTGCAAGAGATATTGCAAGAGGCATAAGCTCTGGAGTTTCGTCACAAGCGTAACCAAACATAATGCCCTGGTCGCCTGCACCTATCTGATTAAGAGCGTCACTTTCGCCGTCACGAACTTCATAAGAAGCATTTACGCCTTGTGCAATATCAGGAGATTGAGAATCAATAGAAGTAAGAACTGCACAAGTATTTCCGTTAAATCCACTTTGTGCATTGTCATAACCGATGTCATTCACAACATTTCTTGCAATTTGGTTTATGTCAACATAGCAGCTTGTAGATATTTCGCCCATAACATGAACCATGCCTGTTGTTGCAGTAACCTCACAAGCAACATGAGCATCAGGGTCTTGCTCGATGATTGCGTCAAGAACTGCGTCAGAGATTTGGTCGCAGAGCTTGTCAGGATGTCCCTCAGTTACTGATTCAGATGTGAAAAAGTGCTTTGCCATAATTTATAACTCCTTTTGAGAAAAATTCTTAACTGCCTTTGATTTAATCATTTAAAAAGCCGCACGGCAGAAGACCGAACGGCTAAGTTTATGTTACTCATCTTTCGGCTTTACCGCAGGATTTGGCACCTTACAAAAAAGCAGGTTGCCGGACTTCACAGGGCCTGTTCCCTCAGTCGCTCTTGATAAGTTGGTAATTTGTTAAGTTGTAAATTTAATATAGCACCTAATTGAGTGTTTGTCAATACTTATACTTGGTAATAATAGTTTGCTCTATCAATACTGATTTTATAAGTTGAATAAGCTTTTAGATTATATTAAAAGCACATTAAATTAGGTATACCAATTTAAATCGAATTATGGTATAATATAGAATAAACCGCTTTTAAGGGTGAAGTTCAAATAAAAAATGAGGGTGAGATAATGCGTGTTTTCTTTGTAATTCTTGTTTGTAAACTACTGCATTTTATAGGTAAGTTGATTGGAAAAGGAAGTAGTCTTCCTGGTAAATATGCTTTGAAACTTGACCGTAATATTCTTAAAAAGATTAAAATGCCTGAATATATCATTGCGGTAACGGGCAGTAACGGTAAAACCTCGACTGTTGAAATGATAGCACATATTTTGCAAGAGGGAGGGAAAACAGTTGCTTATAATAAAGAGGGTTCTAACCAGATTGAAGGTGTAACAACCTTTATTCTTTGTAATTCCACAATGGGTGGTAAGGTTAAGAGCGATATTCTTTTAATTGAGAGTGACGAACGCTTTGCACAATATACATTTAAATATTTTAAACCCACACATTATGTCATTACAAACTTGTATCGTGACCAGCTTACAAGAAATGGTCACCCAGAATGGGTTTATGATTGCTTAAAGAACAGCATACATGATGGAACACAGCTTATCCTTAATGCTGATGACCCGCTTGTATCTTGCTTTGGTTATGGAAAAGATGATGTTATATACTTTGGCGCGGATAAGATTTCCGTTTCTCACGAGAAAAATAACAGCGTATATAATGACGGAATTTTCTGTCCACACTGCAAAAAGCGTCTTTCTTATGAATATTACCATTATAATCATATTGGAAAATATTCTTGCCCTAATTGCGGACTTAAAAGAAATAATACACAGTTCACTGTTACTTCCGCAGACCTTGATAAGGGCGAGATAACTATAAATGATAAATCAACAATAAAGCTTGCGTTAAAGAGTCTTTATAATGTTTATAATATTCTTGCGGCATATTCTGTTTGCTCTATTGCGGGAATTGATGATGCAACTATTTGCAAGAGTATAAATAACTATGTTCTTAAAAATGGACGAGTTATAGAATTTAGTCTTGATAAGCGTCACGGAACATTGCTTACCTCAAAGCACGAAAATTCAGTTTCTTATGACCAATCACTTACACTTGCCGCTAATGATAAGCAAGGCTGTGATGTACTTATTATAGTTGATGCTATCAGCCGAAAGTATTTCACAAGTGATGTTTCTTGGCTATGGGATATTGATTTTGAACTTCTTTCAAGTAAGAATGTCGGTGAAATTGTTCTTGCAGGACTTTATTCAGCCGATTTACAGACACGCTTTTCGTTTACGGGCATTGAAGAAAGTAAGATTAAAGCCTTCAGCGATATTGGTGAAGCCACCGAATATCTAAAGACAAGCAGTGACAGAAAGCTTTATGTAATAACCTGTTTCTCAGATAAGGGAAAATTCCTTAGTCTTGTTAAGGAGGAAAAATTATGATTATTAAAGTCTTACATCTATATCATGATTTAATGAATTTATATGGCGAATATGGAAATATTGCTGTTTTGTGCAGATACCTTGAAGATGCTGGAATTGAAGTTCAGCTTGATAAGGTAAGTGTGGACGATAGCTTTAATATTACAGATTATAATTTCGTATATTGCGGAGCGGGCACAGAAAGAAATCAGAAGGTTGCACTTGCTGACCTTATTTCTCATAAAGACGAATTGAAAACCTATATCAAAAATAATGGTACAGCGTTATTTACAGGAAATTCTCTCGAAATGCTCGGCAAAAGTATCTGCGATAGAAATGGAGATACCTTTGAGGCTCTTTCGCTTGCTGATTTTTACACATATCAGGGCGGAGAAAGCTATAAAAAGTATATTTCGGCTAATCCGAATGATACAGAACTCATTAAGAACGACACAAGAATTACAGGTGATGTAATTTTCAAGGCGGATTTTATAGAAAAGCCACTTGTTGGCTTTGTCAATAAATGTGGATTTATTAAAGGAAATTTCAATCCATTATTTAATGTGGTTTATGGAATAGGTAATAACCGCAATGATAAATCCGATGGAATACGCATAAATAATATTCTTGGAACATATCTTACAGGACCTATTCTTGTCAAAAATCCTGCAATGCTGGATTATGTTATTTCACTTATTACAAACGGAAACGCTAAAAAGCAAAGCTATGATTCGCAAAATCGTGGCTATGAACTGACATATAGAGAGCTTATGAAACGCTTTAATCCGCAAGGCTGACAGAGTCCTCTGTATCAGTAGTTCATTGGTAATTACTTTAATAATGTTGACAAGCTTCTTTAACTTATTATGAGCTATGCTCGCTAATTTAAGAAAGGAACTTATAAATGAGCGATGAATTGTTAGAGCTTCAAGGCTCGGTGGAATCTATAATTTATCGTAATGAATCAAACGGATATACTGTTCTCAATCTTTCTTGTGAGGATGGTGAAACTGCCGCTGTCGGAATGATGCCAGAGGTGTCTGTTGGTGAAGAAATTGTAGTTCAAGGACATTGGCAAACACATAAAAGCTATGGCGAGCAATTCGCTGTAACCTCTTGCACAAGAGCAATGCCGACAGGTTCAACAGCTATTTTGAAATATCTTTCGTCAAGAGCGGTAAAGGGAGTGGGTCCGGCAACTGCGAGAAGATTGGTTGAAACATTTGGCGAAAATACTCTTGAGGTTATAGAAAAAGAACCGCTAAGAATGACCGAAATCAAGGGCATATCTCGTGAAAAGGCTATGTCGATAAGCAATGAGCTTAAAAAGATTTTTGGTATGAGAGAGGTTATAGTTTTTCTTGATAAGTATAATGTTCCTCCCGAGATAAGTGTTAAGATTTGGCGTGAGCTTGGAGCAAGGTCTATTGAAACGATAGAATCAAATCCATATGTTCTTTGCTGTGATGAAATTGGTGTATCCTTTGAACACGCAGACAGAATTGCCGCATCTATGGATATGGCACAGGACTATGAGTTCAGATTAAGAGCAGGAATAATATATATAAACACATATAATTCCAACAACGGACATACTTGCTTACCAAAAGGAAAGCTTATTGAGGTTTGTGCGAAATTTCTCAAAACAGAACCTGAACGAATTTCCGAGATACTCGAAAAGATGATTATAGACAAAAGCCTTATTGAGGATACGCTTGAAGGAAAAGAGTTTATCTTTTTGCCAGATTTTTATAAGAGTGAAACCTATTCCGCAGGACGAATAAAGCTTATGAAACAATTTCCGCCTCAAAGAATTGTTGGCATAGAATCTGCTCTTGAAAATTTTGAAAAACAGCAGGGTATAAAATATGCCGAACTTCAAAGAAAAGCTATTTTAGAGGCTATTTCGGGTGGACTTCTCATATTGACAGGTGGACCCGGAACGGGTAAAACAACAACCCTTAATGCAATTATCAGCTTATTAAAGGATAATGGTATAAAAGTTCAATGTGCCGCTCCCACTGGAAGAGCCGCACACAGAATGTCAGAACTCACGGGCTGTGAGGCCAAAACCATACACAGATTATTAGAAGTTGAATGGGATAAGCACGATAAACCATACTTCAAGCGTGATGAGAGAAATATGCTTGATTGTGATGCACTTGTACTTGATGAACTTTCTATGGTAGATTCAAAGCTTTTTGAAAGTGTACTTCGTGCCTTGCCTATGGGCTGCCGACTTATTATGGTTGGTGATAGTGACCAGCTTCCAAGCGTGGGGGCAGGAAATGTTCTTGGAGATTTGATAGCTTCGGGTGCTGTTCCAGTTGTAGCTTTAACCGAAATCTTCCGTCAATCTATGAAAAGTCTTATTGTCACAAATGCACATAAAATCGTAAAGGGTGAAATGCCAGACCTTAATATACACAATAAGGATTTCTTTTTCTTGCCCTGTTCATCAGCTGATAAAATTACAGAAACAATTATTGGTTTGTGCAAGGATAGACTTCCGAAAAGCTATGGCTATTCCGCAATGACAGATATTCAAGTGCTTTGTCCAGGCAGAAAAGGCTTGCTTGGCGTGATTGAGTTGAATAAAAAATTGCAGGAGGTACTTAATCCACCGATTGGTACAAACCTTGATTTGAACATTGGAACATATTCTTTGCGATATGGTGACAAGGTTATGCAGATTAGAAATAACTATGACCTTATCTGGACTCGTGGAGATGATGATGACGGTGAAGGCGTTTTCAATGGGGATATTGGTACTGTTGTAAGGGTAAATAGCAAGGCTGGAACAGTAAGCGTTAAATTTGATGATAAGCTTGTTGAATATGATAGAGAGAGCGTCAGAGATTTAGAGCTTGCCTATGCAACAACAGTGCATAAAAGCCAGGGCAATGAATTTGAGGCTGTAATTATGCCAATGTTCAGAGGAGCACCTCAGCTTTATTATAGAAATTTACTTTATACTGGTGTAACTCGTGCAAAAAAATTACTTATTCTTGTAGGTACACAGTCAACAATAGAAACAATGGTAAATAATAATAAGAGAACAAAACGCTATTCAGGGTTAAGAGTATTTCTTTCAGAAACAGAAAATAGTGATTTTGAAGAAAAATTGTAGCTGAATTTACTTTATTATGAATTAATAAACTTCTCTAAGATAACTAAAAGTTTTATTATTATATTGATATGAACGGTTATTTACCGTCAGAAAGGAGTCCTTTATGGGGATTGATATAGCAATAGACCTTGGAACATCAAGAACAAGGATTTTTCTGCCTGATAAGGGCGTTGTGGTTGATGAACCGTCAGTTATAACTGTTGACCTAATGACAGATGCTATAATTGCAGTAGGGCAAAAAGCCTATGAAATGCTCGGAAGAACTTCAGAGCGTATGTCGGCTATGTATCCGTTAAGTGGTGGAGTTATAACAGATTTTTCTCTTGTAGAAAATATGATTAAGATTATGCTTTCGGATATTTCTATTGGAAAAGTTGGTATGCCAAAAGTTGTTGCCTGTATTCCAAGCGAAATAACAGAAGTCGAAAAAAGAGCTGTAGTTAATGCTATAAGTAGTGCAGGAATAAGAAGAGTATGTCTTGTTGAAGAACCTGTTGCGGCGGCTATGGGGGCAGGAATTGATATTACAAGCCCACACGGTTCAATGGTTGTCGATATTGGTGGAGGAACAACGGATATAGCTGTTCTTTCTCTCGGTGGAATTTCAGTTTCACGAAGCATAAAAAAAGCAGGAAATGCCATAGATGACGAGATTATAAAGTATGTTAAAAAGAAATATAATCTTCTTATTGGTAAGCGTACTGCTGAAAATGCAAAAATAGCTATTGGTTGTGTTGGAAATATCGGAGAAAATAAAACCTTCAGGCTCAAAGGCAGAAATTGTGTTACTGGTATGCCTATGCAGGCTGATATAAGTTCTTATGAAATTTCTGATATATTAGTTGATATTATTACAGAGATTGTGTATCAGGTGCAAGATGTATTAGAAGAAACCCCACCTGAGCTTATGGGAGATATATATTCCGATGGAATAATTCTCACAGGCGGTACAGCACAACTCAAAGGTATGGCAGAAATTATAAATGCTGTCACTAAAATAAAAGTAAGGGTTGCGGATAACCCTTCACTTTGTGTTGTTAAAGGCTGTGGAGAAGCTCTTAAATATATAAAGGCATTTGAAAAAGGTGAACTTTCACCAATCAGTGAGCAATACTAAGGGGAGCTGATAAAGTTGAAACGCAAAGAAAAATTATTAGAAGAAGAAAAGAAATTATTAAATGAAGAAAAACAGTTTATTAAAAAAGAAGAGGAGATAATCAAAGAGGGCGAAAAAAAGCTTATCAAAGATGAAAAAGAACTTTTTCTTGAGTGTGAAAAGAAATGGGTATTTTTACTGCTTATGATGAGCGGCGGTTTTATGGGTGCGTTTACATATACTATAAGAGGAAATGTTTTCTGTAATGCACAGACCGGTAATATGGTTCTTATGGGCATAGCACTCGGAGATGCAAATTGGCTTGAAGCGGCATATCTTTTGATTCCTATTTCAGCATATTTTATTGGAGCAATAATTTCTGAAATTTTGCCAAAGAAAATAAAGAAAATAAATTTTCTGCGATGGGATACTTGCTTAATAGGCTTTGAGGTTTTAGTGCTAATAGCACTTGGGTTTGTTCCCGAATCAGCCCCTTTTCAGATTTCGCAGATTGCGATAAATTTTATATGCTCTATGCAATATAATACATTCAGACAAGCTGAGGGTGTGCCTATGGCAACAACTTTCTGCACAAACCATCTTAGACAAACAGGTGTACATCTTATAAAATGGGTAAAGAAAAAGGACCAAAAAGCTAAAGAACGCTTTTTAATTCATATATTTATGCTTGGTATGTTTATTGCAGGTGCGGCAGTAGGAACTGTTCTTAGCAGACTTATTCTTGGCAAAGCTATATGGGGAGCAGCTGTAATAATGATGATAATTTTCATAGGCTTATTTAGAGCAGACCGTACAAAAGAAAAAGGTATGCTCGAGAGAGTTCCAAAGGGACACTGAGCAAACCTTATCTAAAATATATTGGTATGCCCGACAGGAATTGAACCTGCGGCCTACAGAGTCGGAGTCTGTCGCTCTATCCAACTGAGCTACGGGCATATATAAATGCACACCAATGATTATTATATCATAATTTATTTTAGTGTTCAAGTCGGATTTAGGAGGACTAATATGGATGTTCGTGTAGGCGATATTCTTGAAATGAAAAAACAACACCCATGCGGAAATAAACGCTTTCAGGTTTTAAGGGTCGGTATGGATTTCAAGATTAAATGCGAGCAGTGTGGACATGAGATAATGCTCCCTCGTGTTAAGGCTGAAAAAAATATAAAAAAAATTATAAGAGAAGACGCTTAATTTAACGGAGGATTTTTTGATATGTTTGAGAAAATAAATGCTCTCGATTTGCGTTATCAGGAGCTTGCAAGAAAAATTTGTGAGCCAGATGTAATCAATGATACAGAGCTTTATAGAAATATTATGAAAGAATATAGCTCTCTTGAGCCAATAGTTCTTAAATATAGAGAATACAAGAAGGCACAGGAGAACGAAAAAGAGGCATTGGAGTTGCTTTCAGGCGGTGGCTTAGATAAAGATTTTCGAGATATGGTTTCTGAGGAACTTAATGATGCAAGAGAACGCATAGAGAATCTTTCAGAGGAATTAAAAATCTTACTTTTGCCAAAAGACCCGAACGATGACCGCAATGTAATTGTTGAGATTCGAGGCGGTGCAGGCGGAGAGGAAGCTGCACTTTTTGCGGGTGTACTTTATCGAATGTATAGTATGTATGCTGTTAAAAGAGGGTATAAGACCGAAATAATAAATGCCAATGAAACAGAGCTTGGCGGATATAAAGAAATCAGTTTTATGATTACTGGTGATGGTGCTTACTCAAGATTGAAATATGAGAGCGGAGTTCATAGAGTTCAGCGTGTTCCAGAAACAGAAACACAGGGCAGAGTTCATACTTCAACAGTTACGGTTGCAGTTTTGCCAGAGGCTGATGATGTTGAGGTTGATATAAATCCAAATGATTTGCAGATTGATACTTTCCGTTCAAGTGGTGCTGGTGGTCAGCATATCAATAAGACTTCATCAGCGATAAGAATTACACATATTCCAACAGGTATGGTTGTAGAATGTCAGGACGAAAGAAGTCAGTTTAAAAATAAGGACAAGGCTCTTAAAGTTCTGAAATCAAGATTGCTTAAAATCGAACAGGAAAAACAACATAATGAAGTTGCACAAGAAAGACGCTCACAGGTTGGAACAGGTGATAGAAGCGAAAGAATCCGAACATATAATTATCCTCAGGGAAGAGTTACTGACCATAGAATCGGATTAACACTCTATAAAATTGACGATATTCTTAATGGCAACATTGATGAAATTATAGACGCACTTATTACAGCAGATAGAACAGAGCAATTAAAAAATTCAGAATAATTATAGGAGGATTCATATTGTTTAGAAGCGATGTTAAGGGTGGATATTGGACAATCATAAAATTAATTCTTGGATTTGTAGCGTTTGGCTTGTTTATTTATCAAATATATTTTGCAGGGCAGTGGCTTATAAGTAATAAACACGAGGGAAGAAAAATAAGTTCCCCTGACTATTCAAGCCTTAAAAATGGTGAAACGGTTTATGGAGAACTTGAGAATATAGTTAAAGATTGTGGAAGTGGTGAAGATGCTTATGGGCTACCACTTGTATATTATTTGGTAAGAACAAGCGATGAAAAACTTTTAGTAGTCAGAACAGAAGCTGGTGAAAAATGTGACCAAGCTATATCTAATGCTTTAGGAAATTCAGGAAAAGTTCCTTTTGTTGGTTATGTTAAACCTATGAAAGAAAAAGAAAAAACCTCTTTATCGCTTATAATGGCTGCTGATAATACTCTTTATAAGCTCGGAATTAATAGCAACTTTAATGATACTGTTTTAAATCAAGTTGTTGATATTTCTTATTATAAGGAATATTCAGATGAAAGAGTTTTTATAGCTTCCGTAGTTAGTGGATTGTTTATGCTTGGTTTATCAATTCTGTTTCTAAGAAAATCAATTAAAGATGTAGTATATAGTATAGGCGTAGCAAAGGGAAAGATTACACCATATATGCCAGAAATTGATTTAGTTCAGCACAAAGATGAATTTGAGAAATATGAAAAAATAAATCCGGATAATGCGGAGGATATTGAATATTATAATGATTATGAAAAGGATTCCGTAGATTTTAATATAGAAGAGGAACACAAAACAATATATGGTAAAGAATATACTAAGCCGACACTCGAAAAAGATATACCAACCTATGAAGGGTATCGATATGATTCGCTTGATTTTGCACAAGAAAAAGTCGAAAAGAAGGATATAAATAAATTTTAGAATAATTCTATACGAATATTGAATAATATGTCAAATAGTGGTAGACTATAATTTAGTTTATCACTATTTTTATATTAAAATGGAGTGGGATAATGAAAACACTTTTACTAAATAAAAATGAGATTGATATAGCTGCCGATATTATAAAAAAAGGTGGCATAGTTGCTATGCCAACAGAAACTGTCTATGGACTTGCCGCAGACGCTTTAAATGGAGAGGCGGTTGCTAAGATATTTAAGGCAAAGGGCAGACCAATGGACAATCCACTTATAGTTCATATTTCAGATATTAAGCAGATTGATATGCTTGTTGCAGAATTTTCAGATAAAGCAAAAAAGCTTGCAGAGAAATTTTGGCCAGGTCCACTGACAATAGTTTTGCCAAAATCTGATATTATACCTGATGAGGTGAGTGCGGGACTTTCAACTGTTGCAATACGCTTTCCATCACACCCTATTGCACATGAGCTTATTGCAAAGTCATCACCAATAGCCGCTCCGAGTGCAAATCTTTCAGGAAGTCCAAGTCCAACAACAGTTCGTCATGTTTTAGCAGATATGGACGGCAGAATAGATGCTATCATTGATGGTGGAGATTGTGAGGTAGGAGTTGAATCTACTGTTATAACTCTCACTGAAGATGTTCCTACATTACTTCGTCCAGGTGGAGTAACTCTTGAACAGCTTAGGGCAGAAATTGGAGAAGTTAAGGTTCACCCAGCAGTGTTAAAATCACTTGGGAAGGGAATGAAGGCTTCAAGCCCAGGAATGAAATATAAGCATTATTCCCCAAAAGCAGAGGTTATTTTGCTTAGAGGTTCAGAACAAGGATTTTGCGAGTATATAAAGGAAAATTCTGATGATAAGACAGCAGTTCTTTGCTATGAAGAAGAAAAAGACAGCTTTAAAAATTATATTGTCTTAGGAAAAAGAGATGATGAGGTGGCTCACGCACATAGACTTTTTACCTGCCTTAGAGAAGCTGATGAAGATGGCTATACTCGTATTTACGCACATTGTCCGAGAGCTGAAGGTATAGGTCTTGCTGTTTACAACAGAATTTTAAGAGCGGCAGCGTTTAATGTTATAGAAGTATAAAATAAGTTCTAAGGAGTAAATTTAACTTTGAAATTATTAAACATAGGTTTGATAAGATATGTTATCATTATGCTTGGTCTTATATTAGTATCAATGTTTTGCTTTTATATGGCATCAACTGAAAATGTTATTGAAAACGATGAGCCACTTGATATAAGTAAAGCTACCGTTGAGCAAATCTCAGAAAATAAGTTTATTGATGTAAAAATAACATCTACTGTTTGTCAGTTGAATAAAGAAAAGACTTTATTCGATTTTGATAATGATGAATATTATTATCTTATTCCTATGAAAGATGGAAAATTTATAGTTTTTGTTACTGAAAATATAAAACAAAACAAAGAGTTAGAGGATTTTATTGATAAATATAATAAACAAAAGAAAAAATATAATAGAATAGAAGAAGCTTTAAATCTTGATATTAATTGCAGAGTTTATGATTTAACAGAATATGAAGAAGAAAAGTTTTTTAACTATGCTATAAAAGCAAATTTTGGCATAAATTCTATTCAAGAGGCAAAGCAATGTATTGTTCCATATAAAATAGTAAACAATGTGACTTGTCTTTCTTGGGTTTATATTTTGACTGCAATAGTATCCTTAATCACTGCGATATTTATAACAATATTATTAGTACGAAAACTAAAGGCAAATGAAAATTATATAAATGTTATGCCAAATAATAGTTGTAGTTTAAGTGAAAATACTCATAATTCATATTCAAATGATGAATACTATACAGGCTATAATCAACAAGATGATGTAGATTCTCAGGCAAATAATAATCAAAATGATATTCATAGGTTCTGATTTATATGAAAAAAATTGTAATAGGTCTTACAGGTCAAACAGGTGCAGGCAAAAGCACAGTTTCTAATGCTATGAAAAAGTGTGGATGCGGAATAATAGATGCGGATAAAATAGCAAGAGAGGCTGTTGAGCCAAAAACAGCTTGCCTGAAAATGCTGACAAACGCTTTTGGCTGTGATATAATAAATAAAGATGGCTCGCTTAACCGAAAAAAGCTTGCCGAAAAAGCATTTTCTTCTAAAGAAAATACACAACTTCTCAACGAAATTACCCACCCATATATAGTTGAACTCACAAAGCAAAGAATTGCTGAATATTTTGCAAGTGGCTGTAATATAGTTGTCTTTGATGCACCTCAGCTTTTTGAAAGTGGCAGTGATAAGCTTTGTGATATAATAGTTTCCGTTATAGCCTCGCAGGAATGTCGTCTTGCAAGAATAATATCTCGTGATGGTATAAGCAGAGAGCAGGCTCTTTCTCGTATGAAAGTACAGCTTAGTGAGGAATATTTTTTGGAACATTCAGACTATATTCTTAATGGTGAACAAAACATAGATAACCTTATTAATGATGCAGAAGCTCTCATTAAAATGGTTAAAGATGGCAGTTTCATAAGTAAGAAAGGTAGTGGCAAGTGAATAAGGCATTAAAAATAACGCTGACGATTATTCTTTTTGCGATAGTTTTTATAGCAATAATAATAGGTGTGAAATTTGCATATGATACATATATCAACTCCTCATATCCATTAAAATATGAAGATGAGGTTTACTCAGCCTCGGCTGAATATAATATTCCTAAAGAGCTTATTTATGGAGTTATAAAAACAGAAAGCAATTTTAATCCCGATGCAGTTTCGGCGGCTGACGCTCGTGGGCTTATGCAGCTTACTCAGCCGACCTTTGAATGGCTGCATACTTATTACTCAGATGATGATTATGATTCGAGCAACGCAGATTTGCTTTTCGACCCAAAGATAAATATTAAATATGGTACGCTATGTCTTTCAGTTCTTCTTGAAAGATATAATAACGACCTCGATACGGCGATTTGTGCATATAATGCAGGCTTAGGAAATGTTGATGAATGGCTGACTATGAGCCAATATTCAGCAGACGGAAAAACACTTGATTCAACACCATTTGGTGAAACGAATGAATATCTTAAGCGTGTAAAAAATAATCGTGATAAATATGCCGAACTGTATTTTAGCAAATAACTCTAAAGTTTTGTTATAAAATATCAGAGGTAAATTATAGAAAGGAAGATATAATATGGCAAATGAAGAAAAATCTCAGGCAAAGCTTTTAAAAGAAAAGCTTATGATGAACAAGGAAAACGGCTCTAAGCGTGTAAGTGCTAAGGAAGTCGCTCAGGCAGATGATTTCTGCGAGGAATATAAGGACTTCCTCAATAAAGCTAAAACAGAGCGTGAAGCTGTCGCTTACGCTATTCAGATTGCTAAGGAGAACGGTTTTACTGAATATTCTGTTGGCACAGAGTATAAGGCCGGCGATAAGGTTTATGTCAATAATAGAAATAAGGCAATTATGCTTGCAGTTATTGGCAAGAACGGTGTTAAGAACGGTGTTCATCTTGGTATAGCACATATAGATTCACCAAGACTTGACCTCAAGCCAAATCCACTTTATGAATCTAATGATATGGCTCTCTTTAAGACACATTACTATGGTGGAATTAAGAAGTATCAGTGGACAGCTATTCCACTTTCACTTCATGGCGTAGTTGCTCTCAAAGATGGTTCAACAGTTACAGTTAATATCGGTGAAGATGAGGGTGACCCATGCTTCTGCGTTACAGACCTTCTTCCGCACCTTGCAGTAGAGCAGATGCAAAAGACAATGGTTAAGGCTTTCACAGGCGAAGATTTGAATATTCTCGTAGCAAGCCGACCATTTAACAATGACCCCGAAAGCGAGCAGGTTAAGCTGAATGTTCTTAATATCCTCAATGAAAAGTATGGAATTACAGAAACAGACTTCCTCTCAGCTGACCTCGAGGCAGTTCCAGCATTTAAGGCAAAGGACCTTGGCTTTGATAGAAGTATGATAGGCAGTTATGGGCATGATGACAGAGTTTGTGCATATCCTGCACTTATGGCTGCTATTGATGTTGAGCTTCCTGAACAGACTTGCATTACAGTTCTTACTGACAAAGAAGAAATCGGCAGCGATGGCAATACTGGTATGAAGTCACTTTATATGTATGACTTTATCGCAGACCTTGCAAAAGCTGAAGGCGTTGAATTAAGACATGTTCTCGCAAAGAGTACTTGCCTTTCTGCTGATGTTAATGCGGCATTTGACCCGACCTACGCTTCTGCATATGAAGTAAATAATTCTTGCTATATCAACAATGGTACTGTTATAACAAAGTATACAGGCAGTGGTGGCAAGAGTGGAACAAGTGAAGCTACTGCTGAATATATGGCAAAGGTTCGTGCAATCTTTGATGATGCAGGTGTTCTTTGGCAGGCAGGAGAACTTGGTAAGGTAGATGGCGGCGGCGGTGGAACAATCGCAAAGTTCGTTGCTAATCTTAATGTTGATGTAGTGGATTTAGGTGTTCCGGTTCTTTCTATGCACGCACCATTTGAAGTTGTTTCAAAGCTTGATGTGTATATGACATATCGTGGAATCCTTGAATTTTATAAAGCAAAATAACAGAATATTTTTCTTAGATAGAAAAATATTCTGTTAAAATGTAAAAAATATATAGACTTTTATTGTACCACAGAAGAAATTTTAGCGTTAAAAAGCTATTTTCTGTGGTACTTTTTTGCGTTTTTTACAATTTCTTTTTGTTAAATTGAGTTTTTAGTGACGGTATGTAACAATAAATTTTAAAGGTCTTGTAAACATTGACAAGTTCGCTCGTTTGTATTATTATCAATAAGAGACGGTGTATATTATATGTGTGTTTTGAATTGTACTGACGGAAAATCATAACCGTTCAGGTAGTCAGATGAATTGCTCTGACCTCTCATCGTCTTTTTATTATACACATTAAAGAAATTTAAAAAATTTGTTCAAAGCTTTTAAAGGCTTATTAAAATATATAAGCGTAAAAAGTGAGTTTTTATTAACTGAAAATCAATGCTGTTTTCATTAAACAGCTTTCTTAAATATTATGTAAAGTCGGGTTCTTTAACCCAGATACTTTTTGGGAGTGTTTTAGCTTGGAGAAATTTGTTATTACAGGCGGAAATAAACTTAATGGCGAGGTTTCAATCAGCGGTGCAAAGAATGCCGCTGTTGCAATCATACCTGCTGTTGTTCTCTCTGATGGAATATGCAGAATTGAAAATGTTCCTAATATTGCCGATGTGTCGATTATGGCAAGCATTCTTGAGGCTATGGGAGCAAATATTAAAAGAATAAATAAATCTACTTTAGAAATAGACCCAAGAGGAATTAAAAATCCTGTTGCATCATATGAGCTCGTACGCCATATGAGAGCATCATATTATCTTCTTGGTGCATTACTTGGAAAATTCAATAGTGCTGAAGTTGCAATGCCAGGTGGCTGCGATTTTGGTGTTCGCCCAATAGACCTTCATCTTAAAGGCTTTGAAGCTCTTGGTGCTGATTATAGCATAACAAATGGCGGAATGATTTGTGTAAAAACTGATAAGCTTGTAGGAAACCATGTCTATATGGATGTTGTTTCTGTTGGAGCTACTATGAATATAATGCTTGCTGCTGTTAAGGCAGAGGGCAAAACAGTAATAGAAAATGCTGCGAAAGAGCCACATATAGTTGACCTTGCAAATTTCCTTAATTCTATGGGTGCAGATGTTCGAGGTGCTGGCACAGATGTTATTAAGATTTCGGGTGTAAAAGCTCTTAATGGCTCTACATACTCTATTATTCCTGACCAGATAGAGGCTGGGACATATATGGCTGCCGCAGCTGCGACAGGTGGAGATGTTCTTATTAAGAATGTTATTACAAAGCATCTTGAGTCTATTACTGCAAAGCTCAGAGAAATGGGCGTAGAGGTAGAAGAATATGATGATGCAGTAAGAGTAAAACGCACAGGTGAGCTTAATCACTGTAATATTATTACTATGCCACACCCAGGTTTTCCAACAGATATGCAGCCACAGATGGCGGCTGTACTTATCAAGGCTAAGGGTACAAGTATAGTAAGAGAAAGTGTATGGGATAACCGTTTCAGATATGTTGATGAGCTTAGACGAATGGGTGCAAAGATTTCAGTTAATGATAAAACTGCTGTTATCGAAGGCGTTTCTGAACTTAATGCTTCTCCGCTCAAATCGACAGACCTAAGAGCGGGTGCTGCTATGATTATTGCTGCACTTACAGCTAATGGTACATCTTATATTGAAGATATTAAATATATTGAGCGTGGTTATGAAGATGTTGTAGAAAAGTTCAGAAATCTTGGTGCTGATATTAAACGCATCAAGACCAATGAACCAGGATCTCAATCAGCAACAGCATAAGTTTTATTTAATGGAGGGCTTAAATTGGCTCGATTATGTCCGCTTTTTAGTGGAAGTAGTGGCAATAGCTATTATATAGGAAATGAAAAAGAGGGAGTTCTCATTGATGCGGGGCGAAGTGCCAAACAGATTGAGAATGCCCTTAAAACCAATGGCCTTGACATTATGGCTGTCAAGGCTATTTTTGTAACGCACGAGCATATAGACCATATAAAGGGAGTAAGGGTGCTTGCCTCAAGGCATAATATAAAAGTTTATGCAACAAAGGGGACACTTTCAGCCCTTGAAGATAAGGGAGAGCTAAATGGCAAATATGATTATGAAGTGATTTCTCCTGATGGCAACGAAGTTGCTGATATGGAGATTAAATCATTTCCAACATCACACGATTGTTGTGAAAGCTGTGGTTATGTTATAAATACAGCAGATAAAAGAAGCCTTGCCATAGCTACAGACCTTGGATATATTTCAGATAAGGTTCGTAATGCTGTTTCAGGCTGTGACACAGTTGTTATAGAATCAAACCATGATGTAAATATGCTTCAAAACGGACCTTATCCATATTTGTTAAAAAGACGAGTTTTGTCGAATTCTGGACACCTATCAAACGACACTTGTTCTGCTGAATTGGCGAATTTTGTAGAAAATGGAACTACACGAATAGTTCTTGCACATCTCAGCGAACAGAATAATTTTCCAGACCTTGCCTATGTAACTTCTAAAAGTGCGTTAAACCTTGCAGGAATGGTCGAGAAAAAAGATTTTATTCTTACTGTTGCACCAAAGGAAAATACGAGCGGTTCAATGATATTTTAGTTGGTGATTTTATGATGAATGTTACTTTGATTTGTGTCGGAAACCTAAAGGAAAAATATTTTAAAGACGCTTGTGCAGAATATACCAAAAGACTTGGTGTATTTTGCAAGTTTAATATAGTTGAAGTAAATGAAGAAAAGCTGCCAGATAAACCCTCACAATCTGATATAGACAATACTATTAAAAAAGAGGGAGAAAGAATTATTGCAAAAATTCCAAAGGGAGCTATGATTTTTGCAATGTGTATAGAAGGAACACTGATAAGTTCTGAACAGCTTGCTGATAAGATTCAGACAGCAGGTCTTGATGGAAAAAGTGAATTAGTTTTCATAATCGGAGGTTCGTGGGGACTTTCAGATGAAGTTAAACGAATTTCAAATGCAAGAATTTCAATGTCAAGAATGACATTTCCGCATCAGCTGGCGAGAGTATTGCTATGCGAACAGATTTACAGAGCATTTCAGATAAACTCTAATGGGAAGTATCACAAGTGAGAGCCTTAAAGTAGAGTAATAGCTTTATATAAGGCTTATGTGACATAGGAGGAGATATAATAATGAAGTTTTGCAAAAACTGTGGAACAGCCGTAGATAAGAACGATAAAATTTGTGTTGTCTGTGGTGCGAAAATTGACGAAGAATCTGAAAAGAATATCAATGAAAGTGTTATCGCAGATTCTGCGGAAAAACAAAATGTTATTAGCTCTGAAACAGAAGAACCTCAAATGCAGGTAAATGACATAGAGGTAAATAAATCTGAAAATAAGCCTCAGGCACAGTCTGAAGGTATATCTAAAGCTGAAAACAAAGTTCAACCTATGAGCAAAAAAACTCAGCAAGCTGAACAAAGGTCCAAAAAGAATGGCTCTGAAAAAAATAAACCTAAAAAAGAACCTATAAATACAGGTGCTAAGATAAATAATGAGCCTAAAAAAGAAGTTGTAGAAAAAAATCCAAACTTGCATAGCGAGTTTGAGGATATATCTTCCTTTACAGCTGAAAGTGGTAAACCTAAAAAAAGCAGAAAGCCAGTTATAGCTCCAAAAAATGAGAATAATTCTACAACGAAAATTGTCAGCTCTGTTGATGATGTTGAATCTAAAACAAGAGAAGTAAATTCTATTGCAAAAGATGAAACTGAAAAAAATTCAGAAAAAATTAAAAAGAAAAAACCACTTTCAAAGGGACTTAAAACAGCTATAATTGCTGGCTGTTCAATTCTTGTTATAGCTGTAGGAATTATAATTACTTGTGTGATTATAGCTAATAGTGGTCCTACTGCTGAGGAACTTTTTGCATCAGGACAGCAAAAGTATAAATCGGAAGATTTTTATGGTGCTATCACAGACCTTTCAGAGTGTGTAAAGCTTGATACATCTGATGTAGAAGCATATATGCTACTTGCTGATGCATATGTTGCAACAGGTAAGGAAGATGAAGCAGTTTCCGCTCTTGAGATTGGTTATAGAGAAACAGGAAGTACAAAGATAAAAACAAGGCTTGATGCCTTGAGCGAAAAGCTTAGAGTAGATAAGATTTATAATAATCTTGTAAGTGAAGGCAATGCCGCAATCAAAAATAACGATTATAATCTTGCTATAACAAAATTTACATCAGCTATTGAAACTAAGCCTAATATTTCAGAGCCTTATTTTCTTGTAGCAAATGTTTATATTAGCCAAGAAAATTACGATAAGGCATTAACTGTGCTTCAATCGGGAGTAGATAAGCTTGAAGGCGATGAGCTTGATAAGCTTAATTCAAAGCTTTCTGAAGTAGAGGCTACTGTTAAGAAGATTGAAGAAGAAACAAAGAAAAAAGAGGAGGAAGCAAGAAAGAAAGCTGAAGAGGAACAAAAGGAAAAAGAACGCCTTGAGCAAGAACGCCTTGAAAAACTTGCAAAGCAACCAGTTTCATTTGAAACAAAGGTTGATGAAAAGAATATTGAATATAAAGGAACAGAGATTTATAGAGGCGAAGGAAGATGGATTGAAATTACTGACAATAGAGAGCTTCCGGGAATAACATATGCTAATAATCTTATTCAACAAACTTTAAATAGCTACTACGAGCTTGATATGGATTTATATGGAGTTAAAAATGAAAAGGAACTCTATAATCTTGTAAAGGCTTCAAGAGATACAATAGCTCTTTCACATTGCAGAATTACTGTTACTTATAATAAAAATGGAATATTCTCATTTGTAATTTATAAATATTATATGCCACCTACAATCTCTAACTTTAAAGAAACAGTAGAAACTCATACTATAAACCTAAAAACAGGTGAGGAATATGATATTAATAACATACTAAACACAGGCGATGTTTATACTGTTATAAAAACTCAAGCAGAGCTTATTGGAGTTTCTTTGACTGATGAACAGATAAATAGTTATAGATTTTTCCTTGCAGGTGATAGACTTATATTCTGGGTTAAGATTCGTGATTGGGAATATGAAGAAATACCTTTACCATATTCAAATACAGATATGTTTAAGCTTACGATTGAAGAAGATACAGACACAACATATCTTAGTTTACAATAATTTATTATTTACTTATTGTTAAATTAGTAGTATAATTATGATTATAGATTCAATTTTTTGTTAAAATAGCTGTTTGGTGATATTTTTAGGAAGTGCATTATGAAAATTTTCAAGCACATTAAGAAAAAACAGAATAATGAGACTATAAATCTTCATAAGGTTAGTATAAATGATACAGCAGGCTTTTCAGGAGTTTCAAAGTCGATAGTTCTTGCAAGTACAGCTTTTGTAGTTGCAGTATTGCTTGCCACAGCTTCTATAATAGGAAATAATAAAGAGGATATGATTTATTCAGATATTGCTACCCTTGCAAATGAAAAGCTTAAATCAAATGATTATAGCGAGGCTATTGAGCTTTTTAAGCAGGCAATAAAAATCAATCCCACTGATGAAGAGCTTTATATTGGTTTAGCAGATTCTTACAATGGAGTTAATGAAAGTGATATGGCTCGTGAAACCTTGGAAACAGGCTATATCGAAACTAAGAGCGAAAACATAAAAACCGAGCTTAAAAAACTTGAAGAAAGTGAACCTGATAGTTTGCCATCTTATATCTCTAAGAATAATTCATCAGAAAGCTCAACAGAATCTAAGCCACAAGACTCATCTTCAGAAAAAAGCGAATCTTCTGCACAAAGTAGTGAGTCTTCTAATGAAGTCTCACAAAGTACAGATACAAAGGGTATAGTTTCTGTAAAGACTATCAATAATGATAATCTCAGAAAATATAGTGATACAGAGATTTTTAAGAGTACAGCTGAATGGTTTGAACTTAGCTCTAAGGAAAATCTGATAGGTGTAGATAAGATTAATTCTTCTATCAATGAACTTCTCAACACATACTTTAAGCTTAATCCATCAGTGTATGGGGCTGAGGGTGAAGATGAAATTTATTATCTTGTAAAATCTAAAGGCAAAAGAATAGAAACGAAGATTTCTGCAAGAGTAACATATAATAGTGATTACATACTTTCTTATGTTGTAGACATTGATATTCAATCCCCTAATACAGCCGATTCTTCTTCCGCTATTGAGCTTCATACAATAGATATGAGGACAGGCAAAGAGCTTAGCCTAAATGATGTTATTAGTGGTGATGAAAATAGTATAAAAAATATGATTACAGAAGCATTTTCAGCTGAAGGCATAGAGCTTTCAGAAAGCGATTATGAAACTCTGAAGTTCTATCTTGATGGTGATAAGGTTGTTATTATAGGAGCATCAGGTAAGGCATATATTTCTCCTATAAAGGTATCAGATAGTGTTTCTTTAGAGAGTGAAGAATCAGTTTCTTCCTCAGAAACAAGATAATAATTTTATAGCAGGCAAAGGATTTTTCCGATGCCTGCTTTTGTATTATTTTTGATGAAGATTTTCTCGTTTTTAGTGGAAAGATAGATTATTATATGTTATAATTCTATTGAAGATAACCGTAATATTTTATCAGAATGGAGTGAAACTATCTATGAATATTTGGCACGATATTGATTCCTCAAGAATTAAACCAGAAGATTTTATGGTTGTTATTGAAATTCCAAAGGGAAGTAAGGCTAAATATGAGCTTGATAAACAGACAGGAATTTTGAAGCTTGACCGTATACTTCATACATCAACACACTATCCTGCAAACTATGGCTTTATCCCGAGAACCTATGCAGATGATATGGACCCTCTTGATGTTCTCGTTCTTTGCTCGGAGCAGATTTATCCTATGACTCTTATCCGTTGCTATCCTATCGGTGTTATAACAATGCTTGATAATGGACATAACGATGAAAAGATTATTGCTATTCCATATAATGACCCAACTTATAACGAGTATAAGGATATTTCAGAACTTCCGAAGCATATTTTTGATGAGATGACACATTTCTTTTCGGTTTATAAATCTCTCGAAAATAAGGAAACAGTTGTTGACGAGGTTAAGGGCAGAGAGTCAGCAATAGAAATTATTGGACAGACTATTGAAAGCTATAAGGAAAAGTTTACCCAGATTTAATAGCTGGTGATTTATTATGAACTGCCGATTCGTATATTTTCGGTCGGCAGTTCTTTATTTTACACAGAAAGGAAGTTTAAAGAGTTGGCTAAGAAAATAGGCGGCGATGAATTTAACGAGCCAAAAAAAGAAAATACTCAAAAAAAATCTAAAAAAGGCAAAACGGTTTATAATGTTCCAGAAGTAAAAAAGCGTAAAAAGAAACGCTCAGAAAAGTTGAGAATTTCATTATGTATTTTATTTTTAATTGGAATTATCAGTGTGTCGTTTCCATTTACAAAGTTTGATGTTGAAAGAGCGCTTGATACCGAAAAAGATGTTGCAGAATATCAAACACAGCTTGATAATGCCTGCAATAATATAAAAAAGGCTGAAAATAATCTCAAGAAAGCAAGCGCAGAAGAAATAGAGGAAAATAAGAAGCTTGAAAAGAGTAAAATTATTTATCCTAAAACTCTTGCAGAGGATAATATAATCGGTCAGAAGTGTCAGACTGATGAAATTCTTAATGCTATTGACGATGCGGCACACATTGACAGAAATTTATATACTAAAGAAAGCTATAATGAACTTCTTGATAGTATATATAATGCAACGGGTTTGCTTACCTCATCAACTACAATTAGTGATACAGGATTCCAGCTTATATTCGGAAAGAGCTTTTCAGGCTCGGCAGTAGATAAGCGAACAGAGGGAACATTTCAAAGATTGATTTATTCTGTTTGGTTTTTGGTTATTCCGATAATTGGTTTCTTGGTAGCAAGCTTTGATAAAAAGCGTCATATCAAAAATGCTGTTGCAACTATTGGTTCAGCACTTTTGCTTTTCGATTTATTTACATTCTTCCCATTAAATTATATTGAATATGGCGCAGTAGTTGTTGCAGTTCTTTATGTAATTATACTATTTGTTGGTATAGCTGGCTTTTATACAAAACAACAGGAAGATTATTGGTATGCACATTATGAAGAATGTGTAGAAAAGGGAATGACCAAATGGTTACCTGATGGTTATGATGAAGATAAGAGAACTCTTGAGCAAATTAAAGCTGATAGGGAACATCAGGCATTAGTAGATTCAGCAAAGAATGCTCAAAAACGCAGAAGCAAAAAGAAATGATTATGTGTGACCACATGAGGCAAGATATTAAGTAACTACCGATTAGTTAATGTGCTTTCCCAATATAATTAAAAGTTTTGCTCAAGCTTTTTTCAAAAGCTTGCGGTTTCCAAAGGCGGAGCCTTTGGTGGGTTTTAAGGGCAACGCCCTTAACATTTCTTTCTCCTAAAGGCGAACGGAGTTTGCCCATATAATTTGTAAATGCAAAAACGCCACAGCTCAAATAACGAGCCGTGGCGTTTGATTTATTTATAAAATTCAATCGCGTTTAAAATATTCTTTGGTTGTGATTATTAAAAGCTCTTAGCCGATAAACTTAAATCTTGGAACAAGGTTTCCGTCAATGTTTACCATCTGATAGAACATTGATGCAGGTCTTGCCCAGACTTTACCTTCACCGAAAAGTTCTCTATAGATAACTAAATCTTCCATTGTTTCACTGTGCTTTGCAAGTGCGATAACCTCATATTCACCGCCCTTGAAATGACGATGCTTGCCGAGAGTTCCCCAAGCTGGAAGTACGGGTTCTTCTTTCTTTTCAGTTTCAGCGACTGGAGCAGTTTCTGCCTTTGTTTCCTCAAGCTCTACATCTTCAAGTGTTGGAGTATTTGAAGTTACAAGTATTCTTGATGAATGAGCAGGAATATCAATATTAACATAACCGTTGTTTACCTGATAGCTTTTTCCGCTAAGCTTATCAACAAGATACGCACCATCTGCATTAAAGCCCATATCCATATTGTTGTCAGCAAGATTAAGAGCAACATAAGCTGTCTGAGAATCTACACTGCGTTTAAAGATAAGCTGTTCATTTCTTATCTGTACATTCTCGAAAGAACCATACTTTAAAGCCTCGGTGCTTGTCCTTGCCTTGCCAAGCTTTCTTATGTGTGCGAGGAGAGCATTATCCTGAATATCAGAAACATTGAGTTCAGGGCGGAGTGGATAATCATAATCAGTATTATTTTTCTCACCCTTAATACCCCATTCACTGCCATAATATATTGATGGAACACCTGGCATACAATACATTGTTGTATAGATGTTTTCAAGATTTGCAGAATTTCTTACAACACTTGCAACTCTGTTTACATCATGGTTATCAACAAAGTTATAGGTATAGATGCTGCGATAGATACCACCATTTGCAAATTGACGATTGAGTGAATGTGCAATCTCAAAGTAGTTTTTATCATTGTGTGATGAGTAGATGCCCTTGTAGCATTCATAGTTTGTTACGGAATCAAGCATTTCAGGGTTAGCCCAGCGATTATAATCGCCGTGAATAATCTCACCCATAAGCCAGAAATTGCTGTCTTTACTTTTAGTGTAGTGGCGAAGAGCCTTAAAGAAATCAGGGTCAACACAATCTGCCGCATCAAGGCGAAGACCGTCAATCTTAAATTCGTCCATCCACATTCCGACAGAATCAAGAAGATAATTCTTAACATCAGGATTTTTAAGGTTTAGCTTAACAAGGTCGTAATATCCATGCCAACCTTCATATGAGAATGAGTCACCATAAGGGCTTTTACCACCAAAGTTAAGATTTTGGAACCAACCACAATATTGTGAAGAATTTCCCTTTTCACAAACATCTTTAAATGCCCAGAAATTTCTGCCAACATGGTTAAATACGCCATCAAGAACAACTTTAATACCATTCTTATGAAGTTCATCGCAAATGTGTTTGAATGATTCATTTGTGCCAAGCCTGTTATCAATTACACGATAGTCGTCAGTGTCATATCCATGAACAGTTGATTTAAAAACAGGACCAAAATAGATTGCATTTATACTCATACTTTTAAGATGAGGAATCCAATCGATTACCTTATCAAGACGGCAGACGGTTTCGCCGTCATTAACTCTTGGTGCGCCACAGAATCCAATAGGATAGATGTGATAAAATACAGATTCGTTTACCCAATAACTCATTTCCCAATCTCCTTTTTTGAACAATAATTGCCTTATTATAATAATTATTGTGCTGATACACAATCAATATTCAACAAGGATTATTATAGCATACCTTACCAAATTTTTCAAGCCTAAATTTATACAAATTGTGCAAAATATATCAAAAAATATTAAATGTTGATTATAGAGAGGTTTATAAGAAATTTTAATTATGGCTTTTTTCCCTCTTTATGTAAAATGTATTTAAAGTTTTAATAAAAATACTTGTCAAAATATTTCCTCTGGTGTATTATTAAAAATAAGTAGGATTTTTTAATAGTGTTACTTTTTATGAAAAGAAGAGGGGTAGAATAATATGAGAAAGACAAAAATTATTTGTACGCTTGGTCCGTCAACAGATAATGAGCAGGTTTTGCGTGAGCTTATGCTCAATGGTATGGATGTTGCTCGTTTCAATATGTCGCACCAAACACATGAATATCATCTTGAAAGAATTAAGCTCGTAAAAAGACTTAGAGATGAACTTAATCTTCCTATCGCTATGCTTCTTGATACAAAAGGTCCTGAAATTCGTACAGGAACCTTTAAAAACAAGAAAGTTTTTCTCGAAACAAACCAAACCTTCACACTTGTTACAAATGAAAGCATTGAAGGCGATGAAAATCATTGCTCTATTAGTTTTAGTGGTCTTTATGATGATGTTAATATCGGTTCTAAGATTCTCATTGATGATGGCCTGATTGAGCTTAAGGTCATCGAAAAGAAAGATGGCGGTATTATTTGTACGGTCATAAATGGTGGATATGTATCTTCTAATAAAGGTATAAATGTTCCGAATATCACCCTTTCACTTCCATTTCTTAGTGATAGAGATAGAGATGATATTAAATTTGGCGTTGAAAATGATTTTGATTTTATTGCAGCTTCATTCACAAGAAGTGCTCAGGATATTGAGGACTTAAAAGATGAGCTTGAAAAAAATCATTGCAAAAATATAAAGATTATTGCAAAAATCGAAAATTCAGATGGCATTAATAATATTGATGAAATAGTAAGAGTTTCTGACGGAATTATGGTTGCAAGAGGTGACCTCGGAGTAGAAGTTCCTCTTGAGGAAATACCTGTACTTCAAAAACAGCTTATTAAAAAAGCATTTGATGCTGGTAAGCAGGTTATCACAGCAACTCAGATGCTTGATTCTATGATTAAAAATCCTCGTCCTACAAGAGCTGAAACAACTGATGTTGCGAATGCTATCTATGATGGTACAAGTGGAATTATGCTTTCTGGTGAAACAGCCGCAGGTCTTTATCCTGTTGAATCAGTAAAGACGATGTCTTTAATTGCAGAGAGAACAGAAATGGATATAGACTACATCGGAAGATTTGAGAAGGCTTGCAGAAATGAGCGCCCAAATGTTACATCAGCTATTTCCCATGCTACTTGCACAACCGCTCATGACCTTGGTGCAACTGCAATTATGACAGTTTCAAAATCGGGTAAAACCGCTTCTATGATTTCAAAATATCGTCCACAGTGTATGATTGTTGGCGGAACAACAAGCAAAAAGGTTTGGCGTCAGATGAACATACTTTGGGGTGTTAAGCCTATTATGGTTGAAGAAAAGCAAAATACAGATGATTTATTCAATCATGTAATTGAAGTTGCTGAGAGAGAAGGACTTGTTAAAAACGGTGACATTGCAGTTATTACTGCTGGTATCCCTCTCGGAATTTCAGGCACAACAAATATGCTCAAGGTTCATCTTGTTGGTGATATTCTTGCATCAGGCACAACTGTTGTTGGCAGTGGAATTGCTTGTGGCTCACTTTGTGTATGTAATACAGAAGATGAAGCAATAGAGAAATTCAGAGATGGTGATATTCTTGTTCTTCCAAAGACATCTAATAGAGTTCTTCCATTAATTAAAAAGGCATCTGGTGTAATTACGGAAATAAATGGACCTACATCTCATGCAGCTATTGCTTGTCTGGCACTTGGTAAGCCTGTTATAGTTGGTGCAGAGAATGCAACAAGATTATTAAAGGACGGAACAACGGTTACTATGGACGCAGGAAAGTCTATTGTTTTTAGTAAGTAAGCGGAGTGCCTCCGCAGTCAAGACGCGGAATCGGTTTTGCAAGCAAAACCTCGACATTCGCAATAAAAGCTTGTTGACGCGGTCGAAGTAACTACCGATTAGCTACTAAACTTTTCCCTAAAAAACTAAAAGTTTTGGCGGAGTGCCTCCGCAGTCAAGACGCGGAATCGGTTTTGCAAGCAAAACCTCGAC